>Ga0209963_1000063_pt1 | contig 496835 bp, 474 predicted proteins | sample ThiBio_1000_biof_2_FD_183957 | JGI IMG/M metagenome (GOLD analysis project Ga0209963, IMG submission 183957) | Wastewater bioreactor microbial communities from Cape Town, South Africa - Thiocy_cont_1000_biof (SPAdes) | ecosystem: Engineered > Bioreactor > Thiocyanate-remediating >...
CTCAGTAACGCCATGTCTATCACTCCAATGTCCCCTGCGATCAGCCAGCAGGGGTGGGTTCAAACATGGGTCACTTCTCAATGGAAAAACCGCCCAATCCCGGGTCAGTTCTCGGCGGAAATCAACAGTCTGGTCACCAGTGGAAAGGTCAAGGCTACCCTCCCCACCGACATGACGGACGCGCAGAAGAAGATGCTGGACGATCTTCAGGCTATGAAGAGCGACGAGTTCATGGAGAAATACCATTCTGAACAGGTGGACGCGCATAAGGACGCTGTCGACCTGTTCGAGCGGTACGGGAAAGAAGGCGAACAGCCGGATCTGAAGGCTTGGGCAGAAAGCACGTTGCCGACCCTGAAACATCATCTTGATATGGCAAAGGCCCTCAACAAGTAATAGGGCCCCGCCAAGTGAAGAGCCGTCTTCGGGCGGCTCTTAGCATCCTTTTCGTCACGACCTGACCACGTCAAGCGATACTGATGAACCTGTGCTTTGCTGACGCGTTAGAAATCCTTCAACCCCGAGGAGCAGCACATGGCCCGTCGAACCACGAAGACAGCAGCCAAGCAGCGGCTGGTCCAAAAGCAGGTCAAAAGCAGCGACGAGGCAAGTCCGCGCTCGAAGCAGAAGGCGATGCAGGCAGGTGCCCGGAAGTATCCGGTTCCGCCGTTCCCCAGACAGCATCAACCGAAACCGGGTGATGAGCGTGTCCTCGATCCGTCGCCGATGTACGATGCGCCCTTCTACCAGGGATCCGGCAAGCTGGAGGGAAAGGTAGCGCTGATCACCGGAGGGGATTCAGGAATAGGCCGTGCGGTCGCTGTCCTCTTTGCTCGTGAGGGTGCGGATGTCGCGATTGTCCACCTGAGTGAAAAGGCAGATGCCGAGGTCACGCGCAAGGCGGTCGAGAAGGAAGGAAGGCGTTGCCTGGTCATAGCGGGCGACGTTGCCAAATCGGCCTTTTGCGAGCGGGCAGTAGCCGCCGTCATCCAGGAATTCGGAGGCCTTAACGTGCTTGTGAACAACGCCGCATTCCAGGTTCATTCCGAACGCCTGGAGGATCTGACCGAAGAGCATTTCGACCTGACAGTGAAAACCAATCTCTACGGTTATTTTCATATGGCCAAGGCCGCCGTTCCGCGGATGCAAGAAGGCGATGCCATCGTCAACACGGGTTCGGTGACGGGTATAAAGGGCTCGAAGGCCTTGCTCGACTATTCCTTGACGAAGGGCGGCATCCACGCCTTCACCAAAGCTCTTGCCTCCAACCTCGTCAGTCGCGGTATCCGGGTCAACGCAGTGGCGCCAGGGCCAGTGTGGACGCCACTCAATCCATCCGACAAGGAAGCGGAAGACGTGTCAAAGTTCGGGGCCGACGTTCCCATGCAGCGGCCGGCGCAACCGGAAGAGATCGCGCCTGCCTACGTCTTCCTCGCCTCGCCGCAGTGCTCAAGCTACATCAGCGGAGAGGTGCTGCCGATCGTCGGTGGGTATTGACGCAGCCTCGCGTTGCCGCTGTGAGGCGAAAATTAGGATGCCTTGTGTTGCGGTCAAAACGGCGCTTGTCGAACCCGTTCTAATTTACCAGGACAATGACCTTTCCGACCGAGTGGCCCCTTTCCACTTCGCTCAGAGCATCTGGAGCTTGGTCCAATGGATAGGTCTTGCTAACATGGGGCCTGACCTTTCCGGCGGTGATGAGGTCGGCGATCTCCGCCAGCTCCGTGCCATCCGCCTCGACAGTATAGCGCATCGCGCGAACGCCGTGCTGCCTAGCCGTGTCCTGCGAAGGATCGGTCAAAGTCGACACAAGGACCCCTCCCCGCTTGAGTAGTGCCCACGAGCGTTCGCGCGTCTCACCGTCGATTAGGTCGAAGACCATGTCGAGATTGGAGGCGCGATCCTCGAAGCGCTGCGTCTTGTAGTCGATGACGACGTCGGCGCCGAGCGATCGAGCGAATTCGACATTTCCCGTCGAGACCGTCGTCAGGACGCGTGCGCCCTTCGCCTTGGCGAATTGCACGGCGAAATGACCGACACCGCCCGAACCGCCGTGGATCAGGACGGATTGGCCGGCTTTCAGGTGACCATGCCGAAACAGACCTTGCCACGCCGTCTGTCCCGCCAGCGGCACGGCGGCGGCATGGACGTGATCCAGCAACGCCGGCTTCCGCGCGACGGCCTTCTGGTCGAGAACAGCTTTCTCAGCATATCCACCACCGTTGATGCCAACCATTCCGAACACCTCGTCGCCGATCTTGAAGGCGCTCGCCTGTGCGCCGCATTTCTCTACCACGCCCGAGACGTCGCGACCGAGTGTGTAGGGCAAGCGGTCTTCCTTGACTGCCGGATACTTGCCGCTTCGAATCTTGAAGTCGACGGGATTGACGCTGGCCGCCTTGACGGCGACCAGTACTTGCGAAGCGTCAGGGAGAGAAGGTTCGACCTCGTCGGCTTGGAGCACGTCCGGGCCGCCGAAGCGGTGGATACGATATTCGCGGATCACAGTCATCGGGTTTGCCTCACAACTGTTCCCCTTAACTGCTTGGTAGCCTCGCGCGTTCCGGAACCTGCCCGCTTTGTTTCCGTTTCCTCGAGACGCTTTGGGAAAGGGAGGCCGAAATGGCTGAATCCGCACGACAGAAGCGCATCACCGGTCGCGTGATGCACGAATTCAAGCATGGCGAGCTGAAAAGTGGGCCTGGCGGCAAGGGCGGCCCGGTAAAGAGCCGCAAGCAGGCGATCGCGATCGCCTTGGAAGAAGCCGGCGACTCGAAGTACGAAAGTGAGAAGCGCAACAAGCGTAACCTGCGTCGCACCCAGAACAAGGAAGCCGAGGGCGAGACAGGGCAGCAAGAGCGCGAAGGGAAGTCCCGTGTCGGCGCCTCCGGAAAACGCGAGAGCACACGCTCTATGGGCGGCAAGGACGCGCGCAAGCCGACAGCACGCGGTGAGAAGGCGGCGCGTTCCCGCGCGCACGCGGCCGACGGACATACGCGCGAGGAGCTCTACGCGCAGGCGCAAAGCCAGCACATTAAGGGCCGGTCGAAAATGACGAAGCGCCAACTTGAGAATGCGCTTGGCATTCACTGACAGGAGACGCGTCGATTCTCGCGGTGCTGGAGTGGCTAGCTCGAAAGCGCTGCAAGCGGAATCTGAAGCGAGAGCGAAAGGCCTTGGCTTCTCCAATCTCGAGCGATTTGACCGTCCAGACCCGCGAGAGAGGCCTTCTCAAGCTTCGTGCCGAAGCCTTCGTGTGTCAGATTTTCTGTCAAGTGCGCCGGTGTCTGCTCCTCCCATCGAATGTGCAGAAACTCGTCTTTGGTGGCAACGTCAATGTGAAGTCGCCCTTCCGGGATGGAGAGCGCGCCGTATTTCGCCGCGTTGGTAGTGAGCTCGTGAAGAAGAAGAGCGAGCAGCGTCAGCGCCTTTCCCGACAAGGGCGCATCAGAGCCGGTCATTGCAATACGTGAGTCCTGCTCATCTTCATGAGGAGCAAGGATAGTCCGTATCAGGGTGATCACCGTTGTTGCGTCCCTAGCCTCTCCACCATTGCTCAAATCGGGCAACGTCAAGTCATGAGCGCGCGAAAGCGCCTGAAGTCGTAACCGTAGGTCGGCGGCAAGTTCCTCGACGCTGGATGCGGTCTTGGCGCTGAGGGCGATCAGACCGGACGTTACGCTGAATAGGTTCTTGATGCGATGGTTGATCTCTCTCAAAAGTACGGACTGCTGCGCGCGCGCATTTTTCTCTTCGGCGATATCATGCGCGAGGGTGACGAGGGACTCGTCTTTACGGAGTCCAGCCTCTTTCAATGCTTTTGCCTGCACCTCGAGCTCATCGCGCTGAGCGGCAATCTGCTGGCGCTGCATATAGAGCTCGGAAAACACGGCGGCCTTGCTGCGCAAGATATCCGGCTCGATTGGCTTCTGGATAAAGTCGACGGCACCGGCCTCGTAGCCGCGAAAACGACGTTGGCTATCCGTGGTGCCGGCGGTGACGAATATTATGGGGATGCGGCGCGTTCTTTCATTGCCACGCATTAGCTCGGCCAGTTCGAAGCCGTTCAGACCCGGCATCTGAACGTCGATCAGAGCCAGCGCAATGTCGTGCTGAAGCATCAGTTCAAGTGCCTGGTCACCGGACCGGGCCTTCAGAATCACCAAATCCTCGCGCTTCAACAGCGCTTCCAGAGACATCAGATTTTCTTGCAGGTCATCGACCAATAGGAAAGTGACTGGACTCATGATCGGCCGATCTCTTGCAAATAGCTCGCGATCGCGTCGACGGACAAAACCCGAGCGTTTGGACAGGCTTCTATTGCTGCTTGGGGCATGGCGGGTGCGAATGCGCTGTCAGGATCCTGTACGATGGCGCTGCCCCCGCCCTCGACGATAGCATTCAATCCTCTAGCTCCATCGTGGTTAGCTCCAGTGAGAACGACGCCGAGAAGTCCGCAACCGTATGCATCAGCAGCGCTTTCAAACAACACGTCAATCGAGGGACGTGAGAAGAGCACGGGCTCGTCGCTCGACAGCGACAGGCTCCGATCCATTTCGACCAGGAGGTGATAGTCCGGAGGCGCGAAGTAAATCGTTCCCGGCGTAATAGGCTCCTTGTCCTCCGCTTCGCGAACCCGGACGGCGCACCTGGCCTGAAGGAGTTCGGCCAAAATGCTGCGTTTATCTGGTGGGAGATGTACCACGGCGATGACGGGCAAAATGAATGTTGCCGGCAGAACGGAAAGTATACGGGATAAAGCTTCGAGCGCGCCAGCCGAGCTCCCGATCACCACCGCTTGAGGCGAAGCGCTCATGGCGCACGTCTCTGATAAATCTTCTCCTCCCTGACAAAGTCGACGAACGCGCCAGCGTGTTCGGAGAACCGGAGCGATTCCTTCGCTCCAAGCCCGAGAAACCCCCTGCGCGCAAGCGAGTCCTTGAACAGGCCCAGCGCGCGGTCCTGTAGATTCCGGTCGAAGTAAATCAATACGTTTCGGCAGGAGATGAGCTGCATTTCGGCGAAGACGGCGTCCGTGACCAGACTGTGGTCCGAAAAGACGACATTACGGCGTAGACCTTTGTCGAAGGAGGCTCTGCCGTATGCGGCTTGGTAGTAGTCGGACAATGACGATTTCCCACCGGATTTGCGGTGGTTTTCGGTGAAAAGCTGGAGGCGGTCCACTGCAAAGACGCCGGCCTCCGCGGCATGGAGCGCGTCTGGGTTGATATCGGTCGCGTAAAACAGCGTACGCTCTTCGAGCCCTTCTTCGCGGAAGAGAATGGAGAAGGAGTAGAGTTCCTCACCGCCGCTGCACCCCGCGATCCAGACCCTCAAGGACGGATAGGTTCGAAGATGAGGTACGACCTTTTCCCTGAGCGCTCGGAAATAGCTCGGGTCGCGGAACATCTCGCTGACCTGGACCGTCAGGTAGCCTAAAATTCGCGGCAGCATCGCGGGCTCATGCAGCAGCCGCTCCTGCATAGCCGAGAAGGTATCGAACCCGAGTTGCTCGCGAGCTTGCCTGAGGCGTCTTTTAACGGATGCCATTGCGTAGTTGCGAAAATCATAGTGGTATTTGAGGTACAGCGCCTCGAGCAACAACCGGATTTCGATATCCTCGATCTTCTGAGGTGCAGTCTCTTTCACCGGGGCATCCAAACGCGAACAAGAGACAGAAGCTTTTCGACGTCCAATGGCTTTGCCATGTAATCGTTGGCACCGGCGTCGATACAGCGCTGTTGGTCGTCCGGCATCGCCTTCGCCGTCAGGGTGATGATCGGAAGTCGCCTCCATTCAGGCCGCTTGCGGATTTCCCGAGTGGCCGTAAGACCGTCCATGACCGGCATCATCACATCCATGAGCACCAGATCGATTGCACCATCTTGCAGGCCCATGGCTTTTTCCAGCGCGTCCAGCGCCTCACGACCGTTCCGAGCAATCTGGATGACGGCGCCGCGCGGCTCCAGGACATTGGTCAGTGCATAAACGTTTCGAACATCGTCCTCGACGATGAGCACACGTCTTCCCTCGAGCAAGGCGTCCCGGTTCCTAGCCTTGCGGATCATCTTCTGCTGCTCCGCCGGCAGTTCCGAGACTACCTGGTGGAGGAAGAGGCTGACTTCATCAATCAACCGTTCCGGCGACTTCGCGCCCTTGATGATGATGGACTTCGAATAGCGGCGCAGTTTCTGCTCGTCGTCAGCGGAGAGATCGCGCCCGGTATACACGATGACCGGTGGAAAGGAGTAGGCGCTCTCCTGGCTTAGCGTCTCGAGAAGGGAGAAGCCTGATGCATCCGGAAGAGACAAGTCGAGCACCATGCAGTCGAAGGTCTCTGACTTGAGGCGCCGCAAGCACTCCGCAGCCGTGCCGGCGACCACGGTCTCTACTTCCTGCGACGTCAGCAGCTTCGCAACAGCCTCGCGCTGCACCTGATCGTCCTCGACGATTAGGATGCGGTGCATACGCTGCGAAAGCTTGGCCTCCAATTTCTGCAGCACATCGATGAGCTGCTCTCGCTGGACGGGTTTGACCAGATATCCCAACGCCCCCAGAGACAACGCTGTCTCGGTCTGGTCGGTCGCCGAGACGACATGAATGGGAATATGGCGTGTCTTGTTGTCCCGCTTCAGGCGGTCAAGGACGGCGAGCCCAGACTGGTCGGGCAGTCCCACATCCAGCACGATGGCGTTTGGATTAAATTCCTTAGCGAGTTCCAGTGCCTCTTCAGCGGTACCTGCGACCAATGCGTGAAAACCCATTTCATGCGAGAGGTCGCGCAGGATACTGGCGAATGTGTCGTCGTCCTCAACCAACAGCAGCACCCGCTTGCCATCTGGCGGCAAGTGTCGGTCGTCGGCAACTTTCCTGGACTGTCTGGGCGGGGCTGCATTCGGCCGCTGGACAAGTGCCGGGGAGGACGCGGGAATGGGGATCGGGGGCTCACGCTCAGCAACATTGGCTGGGTCATAAGATTGCGGGATGGTGACAGTAAACGTGCTGCCCCTGCCCTGCTGGCTCTGGAGCTCGATCGATCCACCCAGGAGCCGGGCGAGTTGCCGCGATATCGAGAGACCGAGTCCGGTACCGCCAAACTTTCGGCTGATTGTGCCATCTGCCTGATGAAAAGCCTCGAAGATACTCTGTTGTTGCTCCACGGGGATCCCGATGCCTGTGTCAGAGACCGAGAAGGAGATCCGACCCTCTCCGCGTCTTTGAATCGAGAGGGCGACTTGACCGGTCTCTGTGAATTTGAAGGCGTTTGACAGCAGGTTCTTGAGGACCTGCTGGAGTCGCTGGCCGTCAGTCTCCATGCTCTCCGGGCAATCTGCGGACACCTCGACGGCGAACTGCAAGTCCTTTTGCTGGGCGATCGGTTCGAAAAGCTGTCGGACGCTTCGCACGAGGTGGGCGATCTCCAGCGATTCCGCATGAATCTCAACGTGCCCAGCCTCGATCTTCGAAAGGTCGAGAATGTCGTTGATCAGGTTCAGCAAATCGTTGCCGGAGGACTGAATTGTCTCGGCGTATTTGACTTGTTCTTCGGACAGGTTGCCTTCGGAATTGTCGGCGAGGAGCTTCGCGAGGATCAGGGACGAGTTGAGCGGCGTACGCAGCTCGTGCGACATGTTCGCGAGGAAATCGGATTTGTAACGACTTGCCTGTTCCAATTCGCGCGCCTTGAGGCCAACGGAAGCATTGGCCTTTTCGAGATCGTCGCGTTGCACCTCAAGCTGCTGGGTCTGCTCCTCCAGTTGCGAGTTCGTCTGTTCCAGTTCGACTTGCTGCTGCTCGAGACGTGCCTGGGACTCCTTGAGCGCTCGGCCTTGCTCCTCCAGTTCCTCGTTGGAAACGCGCAGTTCCTCACTTTGAGTCTGCAGCTCCTCCGACTGTCGTTGGGTTTCCTCGAGGAGATTTTGCAGTTCGCTGCGATAATTCGCCGAGCGCACAGCAATCGCAATCGACGCCGAGGCTTGCTCCAGAAGCGTGACGACACGCTCATCGACCGGTCGAGGAAATCCGAGCTCCATCACGGCATGGACATGACCATCGCTTGCCGCAGGCGCGATGAGGAGGTGGTTCGGGATTCCCTCCGCAAGTGCAGAACCGTACACCAGATAGGATTGAGGCACCTCGTCGAAAACCATTACTCGGTTTTCCGCCGTCGCCTGGCCCAACAGGCCCTCTCGGGACTGGAACTGGACCGTCACATTCGCTCCTTCGGGAACACCATACATCGAAGCGCGTCGATAACTGCCGCTCTCCGCAACGAAGATGGCGCCTGCAACGGCGCCGAGATATCTCCCCAGGAACTCGAGAATGTTATTCCCGAGTTCGACGGTTGATTGATCTCCCATCATTGCACCAGCCAATCCGACCTGTCCGGACTGAAGCCATTCCTGGTGGCGGCGAGCCAGCGTACTTCTTCGTATGAGAAAGGCGATCGCCATCGTCAGCAAAATGCCCAGCAAGCCTGACAGCAAACCGCTGACAAGAGCGGTGTTCTGCGCAGTGTCCATTTCGGCGACGCGTTGTGAGCGCAGTCCCGCTTCTTCCTCTTCCATCTTTGCAATCACGCCGCGGATGGCGTCCATCTCGGCCTTCCCGCGGTCTGAGTTGATGACGGCAAGCGCCGCCGGAAGGCCGTCGGATCGGCGAAGGTCTATGGCCTTCTTGAGCTCTCTGAGCTTGGCTTCGACATGGGCTCTGAGCGAACTGAGCTCTGGCCTATGGCCGGGATTGTCGCGAGTAAGTTCGGCGATTTGGTCCAACCTTGTCGGCAGTGTGTCTAGAGCGGTGTTGTATGGCTCAAGGTACTTCTCGTCGTTCGTAAGCAGGAAGCCACGCTGCCCCGTTTCGGCGTCTTGCGCGGCCGATAGCAATTTGTCCAAGGCCGTGATGACGTCGTGCGATTGAATAATCTTCTGATTGCCCTCGCGTAGATTCTGAAGGTTAAAATAAGCAACCGCACCGCTGATCAGGAAAAAGGCGCAAGCGGCTGCTAGGCTGAGAGCGACTGCTGGATCGAGCCCAAGCCTTGAACGTGAGATCTGCGGCATTCGCCCCTATTCCGTGGATGCTGGTCTGGATTAGAAGAAGAGTGGGGGAGCATATGGCTTTGTGGAAAAGACGCAACATTCAGCCTGTTCGCTATTCTCAGAAATATTTATCCGCAAACTGCTGATGCCCCAGCGCCGAACTGGCTCTTATCCATCCCATGAGCCCTGGCTGTCGCTTTGGAAATGCGGCGAAATGTACTTTGTGGCGGAACTGTTGTCCTCTACATGCATTCCGGCCATCGGGGAAATCCACCTATCCCATGTAACGCTCAAAGGCTCGATTAGCAGTGGTAGACTTAAATAAGCGTCTTGTTCTCGTCGTCGAAGATGAACCACTTATCAGGGTCATGGCAGCCGCCATGTTCGAGAACGATGGATTTGAGGTCTTAGAGGCAGCTACAGCCGATGAGGCAATCCATGTGTTGGAGATGAGAAAAGACATGGCGTTGGTGTTTACCGACGTTGAAATGCCGGGAAATATGGATGGCCTGCGTCTTATGTCAGTTATTCGGGAAAGATGGCCGCCGGTGAAACTCATCGTAACGTCGGGGCGGTTTCGCGTTACGGATAATCAGTTCCCAAGCGACGTTGCCTTCTTTAGTAAGCCGTACGATCCTGGCAAGATACTATCCCAAGCGAGGGTACTTCTTAGCTGAAGCAAGGGTTGCCACTGCCCTCCTCCGAAACCGCCACCTATCCTCCTGCCGCCGTCACCCACCAGACCGTATTGCCCACATCGTCGGCGATGAGCAGCGCGCCGTCTTGTCGATGGCGACGCCGACCGGCCGGCCCGCCTTGCCTTAAGGAAATCGGTGACCACTTCTATCCCCTTGCCACTTGGATGTCTTCCGCGCAGCCACGCCGGGATCTGCAATGCGACGGACCATCGCGAAGCCTTCGACGCCGGTGCGTTAGCGGTGCAGGCGGCTGAAGAAGGCAGCTTTTCCGTTGCACTCCAGTACGACGGAAACGTCACGAAGCCAGTCGCGGTATCGCTGTCGGCAGTCGGCGGCAAAACCAGGCACATGCCGGAGGATTTCCTGCTCCCCAACGAGGACCAGGTTCCGAAGCCTGCGCCGCATATCTGTCGCGGCTGTTGCCGGGCAAACCCGCATTCCTGCCGCCCCTCGTGTAGGCCCTCGCGATCGGCGCGTTTATAGAGATGTCGCGAACTGGACTACAGGGCGGCACCATCTGTCCCCTCCGTCTGTCCCGCCGCCCCTCTTGAAGGCCCTCGCGATCGGCGCGTTGACTGAGACGTCTCGGAACGGGCTACAGTGCAGCACCGTCTGTCCCCCCGTCTGTCCCGCCGGATCCGGCCGAGTTGACCGCGCAAAAGGCCACTAGTCCGGTGACACTCCCTCCGCCAAACGCCGCCGATTGCGCGATATTCTTGCGACCCAGAGACCCCCGGATATCATCTGGTCCTTATGCAATTTGTTCGTGTGGCCTTGTCGGTCCGCCTGCACGAGTAACGAATTCATACCTCGGCTAAGACATGTGGTCGATCTCGGCCGCGGCGAGACGCGCGATATGCAGGTCGATCTCCGCCATCGGATCACCGTCGCTCAGGTACCAGGCCGCAGACAGGCCGGTCCAGGCAAGAATCCAGCAAAGCAGGCGAAGCCGGTCGAGCTTTGCGGCCTCCGTGACGACTTCCAGACGGCGCGCAAAGCGTCCCGGCACGGTCGCGACCGGTCGCGTCGGGTCGGCGAGGTCCGGATTGGTAAAGATGTTGGCGAAATCAAAGCCGCGCTCACCCTCGATATGTTTGGGATCAATCGCCAACCAGCCGCGTTCGCCGAAGTCCAGCACATTGTCGTGGTGCAAATCGCCATGCAGGACGACGATCTCACGCTGATCGCGGAGTAATTTTTGAGCCGTCTCCGCACATCGGGACAGGATACCGCCGTGAATCCTTGCGGCCGGCGCCAACTCGCGAAACCATTGCGAAAGAGGTGTCAAATTCGGCGATGGCCTGGCCCGCGGCGCGTGAAGGCGGGCGGCAGTTTGGCACAGGATCCGGCAGGCTTCATCATCCTGTCCCGTTCGGGTCATATCGGCCAGGGAAGCGAAGCCGGTGGCCCGCTCCAGAAGGAGAGCGTGTTCCTCGCGCGCCAGCACGCTGGCCGCCCCATCTCCATCCCACCACTCCATGACCGCGCCGCCGAGGCGTTCATCCTCCTCGAAGGACAGCTTGAGCATGGCAGGTTCGCCGCGCCGCAGCACCGGCAGCAGCCGGGCAGCACGGGTGACAATGGGCTCGCCATCAGGAACAAGGCCCCATTTTGCGAAGTATGGATCGAACATCAGGCGAATGTATATTTGTATTCTGATTGGATTATTCAGAAGACTATCGCGTAAATGCGGTTCTCCGATTCATCGTTCGTGGCTCGCCATCCCGGAACCCTTCTGGGCACGCCAGCCGCCGCTTCGCGGTATCGCGTTTCGTAAGCCTCGAGAATTCCGCGGATTGCAACGGTGTGTGCCGCGTCCGATTTTACTAGCCGCAGGCTGCTCGAACGATCTTACCCGTCTTGGGGTCGGTTTCGATCGTTACCCGCTCCCGACGATAATCCATGGTCACGCCCTGACCGGGCACGATCTGACGCACAATGGTCGCCCCGGTCCTTTGCATCGCCTGCCGGTCGGTCATGCGGTGCATGCCCCTCAATGCCTCGGCGGCGTCAGGCCGGCATATTCCCGGGGCGCCCCTGCTGGCCGCCCCACCGGCGTTGGTCTGGCAGGCGGTGACGGTCGTGGCGGCAAGCATGAGCGTTACGGCAGAAATCAGTTTGCTTTTCATTTCAACGACCCTCCTTCCCGGTCGTCATAACATGGCAACGATCTTCCCGGCAGTTGCCTTGGCCGAGAAGGGATTTTGGTCACGTGGATAGCCTCCTCCAGTGCAAGCGCTCCGAGCGCCAGAAGCCATCCTTGCCTTGGGCAAGCTGCCAGCCGGTTCGCTGGTCACTTAACCCGGGATCACAGCGTCGGTTCCATGACGGGCGCGGCCCGAGGGACCCGGATCCACGCCGGAGCACGGCACCGACCATGTTGCCTGGTCCGACGACCTGCCGACGGCATTTTCCGGGAACGGGGTGGCGATCGACGTGCTCGACCGGCACGGCCAGGTGGAAGTCTTGAGCCGGTTGTAGCGCGGCAAGCCGAACGGATCAGCCGTTCCCTTCCCCGGAAAGCCTCGCCGCCTTTGCTTCGGCGCGAGCCGTGGCCATCAGGAGACCGAGGTCGGAGCCCGAGGCGACCCAGCCATAGCCATAGCCGAAATAGTCCCTGGCCCGAGCCGAGCCGGAAGCGAGTATCCCGGCCGGCTTGCCGATTTCAGCGCAGGCGCCGGCTGCGTCCGCCAGCGCCTTCTGCACGTCCGGATGATCGACCTGGCCGACGAGGCCCATGCTCGCCGAAAGATCCGACGGGCCGATGAAGATGCTGTCCACCCCCTCGACGGCCGCGATTTCCGGCAGCTTCGCCACTGCGTCGATCGTTTCGATTTGCAGGACGACGCAAATCTCGCTCGCCGCCCTGGTGAAATAGCCCTGGACGCCGCCGAAGCGGGTGGCGCGGCTCATGCCGGCGACGCCGCGTATGCCGTCGGGCGGATAACGCGTCGAGGCAACAGCCCGACGCGCTTCCTCGGCATTCTGGACATAGGGGAACATCACCGTTTGCGTGCCGATGTCGAGCACCTGCTTCACCACCACGGCGTCGTTCCATGGCAGGCGGACCACAGGAGCCGCCGGCGTTCCCGCCACCGCCTGCAGGAGCGGCAGCATAAGCGGCACGTCGTTGGGGGCATGTTCCATGTCGAGCACGATGAAATCGTAGCCGGCGCAGCCGAGCGCTTCCGCCACGAGCGCGCTTCCGCTCATCGACCAGACGCCGAGCGGGCTTTTTCTCTCACGCAGCGCAGCCTTGAACGCGTTGATCGGCAATTCCATCGATGTCTCCCGGAAGAAGAAGCGGCCGCCTCGCCGCCGCAAGATGAAGGCGTTTCGCTATCTGGAGGGCATCGCCTCGAGCGCGGCCGGCGTTTCTCCGGCCGCGTCAAGCGAGCGTCCCGACAGCCACGCGCGGTAGTCGCGGCCTGTATTGTCGATGTGGAAGGCAAGCAGTTCGTACAGCGCCTGCTCCTCGCCCGCCTCGAGGAGGCGGAAAAGCCGCCTGTGGGTCTCCAGCGAGCGATCGACGACATGTGTGTCGTCATGTGCCCTGCTCCGCAGCGCTCCGATCTTGGCCGAAATCAGATTATATGCCGCGACAAGATAAGGATTTCCCGAGCCTTCGATCAGCACCATGTGGAAATCGGCGTCGAGCCGCCGGTAGGCCTGGAAGTCCCCCTTGGCGATGGCGCGCTCCATCCTTTCGATCACTTTTCGCATCTCGCGGACGGCATCCTCGCGGCCGTTCCTGAAGATCAGCCGCACGGCTTCCGTCTCCAGAAGTCGCCGCAACCCGGCGATCTGGTCGATCTCCTCGTCCTCGATGCGGAATATCGACGTGCCGCGCTGCGGGTCGATCTGGACGAGACCTTCCCGGCGCAACTGCATCAGCGCCTCGCGGACGGGCGTCTTGCTGATGCCGAGCATCTTCGAGAGGCGGATCTCCGAAAGCTGGTCGCCGAGTTTCAGGCGCCCTTCGATGATGGCGTTGCGCAATTCGCGCTGCGCCATCTCCGCCAGGGATTCCGGTCTGCTCAGCTTCTCCAGGTTCAAGCGCGTGCCTCCCTTTCGCAATTTCATAGGCGAAAACGGGGGGCTTGCCTAGACAGTATCTGGAATATCAGATACTGCTGTAACGTGATATGCTGCGCTTGCCCGGGAGGGCACGCGTGCCAAAGCTTGGCCGGTTGCCGGTCGAGATCGCCACCAGGGAGGTTTTATGTCTGATATTCGCAAAGCGGCGCGCAGGTTCGCGCTGGTCGCCTCGACGGCAATGGCCGTCTCGCTGATGACGGCGTCCTCGCATGCCGCCGACAAGGTCACCCTCACTTTCGCCAACTGGGCGGCAGCCGAAGGCGCGACGCGCCCCGGCATCGAGGCGGTCATCGCTGAGTTCGAGAAGGACAATCCGGACATCCAGATCAAGAGCGAGGCGATCTCGTTCTCGGAAATCGCGCGCCAGCTCGTGCTGCGCGTCCGCTCGGGCAATCCGCCGGACGTGGCCGAGATCGCCGGAAACGACACTTTCCTGCTTGCCCAGACCGGCAAGCTCGAGCCGCTCGACGGCTATATGGACGCCGCCATGAAAGGCGCGATAAAGCCGGCGGCCCTCCAGGGATTCCAGGTGAACGGCACGCTCATCGCCTTCCCGTGGACCCAGGCGCCTGCCGGCTTCTGGTACGACAAGGCCGTCATGCAGAAGGCCGGCCTCGATCCGGAAAACCCGCCGAAGACGATCGACGAGCTGATGAAGGACATGGCGGCGATCAAGAAGAGCCAGCCCGACGTCATCCCGCTTGGGCTCGACACCACGAACCGCGCCTTCGCGCTCCAGTCCAACTGGCCGTGGATGGCGACATTCGGCGCCAATCCGCTCGACGTCGCGAACAAGGGCGCGGAGTCGGACGCGATGAAGGCCTACCTGACCTGGATGCGCGAGCTCGCCAAGAAGGGCTATATCGACCCGGGCCGCAAGATCGGCGAGTTCCGTCCGCTGATCGCGCAGGACAAGGTCGCCTTCCACTGGGACCAGGTCCTCCTGCAGGGCGTCATCCAGAGCGTCAACAAGATGAAGGATGACGAGTTCTACAAGCACTATGGCGTGACGACCCAGCCGGCCGGGTCTTCCGGCAAGTCGTACTCTTTCGAGGGCGGCCACCAGCTCGTCATGTTCGCCGACAGCGCGCACAAGGAAGCGGCGTGGAAATTCATCCAATATCTCTCGACATCGCCTTTCGCGATCGAGAACTACACGCTGCGCTATGAATCCTCGCTGACGCCGCTCGAAAAGGCGCCGAGCGAGGCGCTGGCGAAGAAGCTCGACACGCCGATCTTCAACGCATTCAGCGACAAGATCATGGGGACCGTGACGACGCCGCCCTACGGGCCGAACTTCGCCGCCGGAGCCACGGCCGTCATGGCAGGCGTCCAGCAGGCGATCACCAGCGACACGCCGATCGACGAGATCGCGGCATCGATCCAGAAGAACCTCGCCCAGTAATGGCGGGAGCCGGACCCATCTCGGCCAACGCACCCGCCCGGCGCAATGCCGAGCGGGTGGCGTGGTTCGACTGGATGGTGCTGCCGACGGTGGCGGTGCTCGCCGTCATCATCGGCTATCCGGTCGTCTATACGCTGGTCCTGTCCACGAAGAAGTACAACCTTCTCGACATGACGCCGGCGAAATTCATCGGCGGCGCCAATTATGATCACCTCTTCTCCGACCCGGTATTCTGGCACTCGCTCGGGAATACGGCGATCTATACGTTCGGCAGCGTCGTCGTCGCCTCGCTTCTCGGTCTCGTCCTGGCGCTCCTCACCGAAAGCCTGACCGGCTGGCGCTTCCGGACCGCGCGCGCCCTCCTCCTGACGCCATGGGCGGTGCCGTTCGTCGTCGTGGCCTTCCTGTTCCGCTACATGTACCTGCAGAACGGCGGCGTCGTGAACGCGGTCCTTCTCGACCTGGGGCTCATCGACCGACCGGTCTTGTGGCTCAACAATTCCGCCCTCGCCCTGCCCGCGATCATGGTCGCCAATATCTGGGCGATGACGCCGTTCTTCTTCCTGCTGCTGAGCGCCGCGCTGGCGGCCATCCCCAACGAGGTGATCGAATCCGCCCGTATCGACAAGGCCGGAACCTGGAGCATGGTTTATCACATCAAACTGCCCTTCCTGCGCGGCGCGCTCTTCATCTCGGGCCTGCTGATGATCATCTCCAACTTCAACGATTTCGCCAAGATCTGGGCGATGACCCAGGGCGGGCCCGGCTACTCGACGACCACGCTGGTGGTTTACGTCTACCGGCTCGCCTTCGAGAATTTCGATTTCGGCTATGCGTCGGCGATCGGCGTCGTATGGCTCGTACTGCTGCTTCTCTTCGCCCTCGCTTATCTGCGCGCGCTGCGGGTGAACGCATGAGCGACCGCAGGCAGCAGGACGGGCCGCGCCGCTTCACCCTCGGCAAGGCCGTGCAATATCTGGCGATCGCGTTCGGCCTCTTCTGGAGCCTGGCGCCGGTCTACTGGATGCTGGCGACGTCGTTCAAGACGGAACTGGAGGCGACGCGCATCGATCCGACGCTCGTGCCCCTGGAGCCGACGCTCGCCAACTATATCGGGCTGGGCGGCCAATCGCTGCCCTTCTTCGCCTTCTTCTTCAACAGCATCCTGAGCTGCCTCGCGACGGCCGCGATCGCCGTCGTCATCGCCACCCCCGCCGCCTATGCCCTGTCGCGCGCCCGCTTCCGCCTGCGCGGAACGGTCAGCTACGCGATCCTCGTGTTCCGCATGCTGCCGCTCGTCGTCATGCTGGCGCCGCTCTACCTGCTGCTCCTCAACCTCCATCTGCTCGACAGCATCGGCGGCCTCGTCGTTGGTTTCACGACCTTCGGACTGCCCTTCGCGGTGTGGATGATGAAGAGCTTCATCGACGCAGTGCCGATCGAGGTCGAGGAAGCGGCGCGGGTCGACGGCTACCCGCGCTGGCAGATCCTGCTGCGCGTCGTCACGCCGCTCATCATGCCGGGCATCCTGACCACGGCGACCTTCGTCTTCATGGAAGCCTGGAACAACCTCATCTATCCGCTGACCTTCATGACCACGATGGAGAAGCAGACGCTTCCGGCCGCCCTGGTGCTCACCTTCACCGGCCAGTTCAAGACCGACTGGGGCGGCATGATGGCGGCCGCGACGGTTACCACCCTGCCCCTGATGATCGCCTTCTTCGCCGTCCAGCGCTCGATGGTGCGCGGCCTGACTTCGGGAGCGGTCGCCGGTGCCTGAGACGAGTCGGAACCCGATATCCCGCGGACTTGCGGGACGTACGGCGCTCGTCACGGGTGCGGCCGGCGGCATCGGCAAGGCCATCGCCCGCCGCCTCGCTTCGGAAGGCGCGCAGGTGCTGATGACCGATATCGATGGCGAGCGCCTGGCGCGTTCGGTTGCCGACCTCGTCGGGGATGGACACGACGTGGCGGCCGTCGCCGCCGATCTTGGCGATCCTGCTGCCCGCGACGATCTGGTGCCCGAGGTCCTGCGTCGCTGGGGCCGGATCGACATTCTCGTCAACAACGCCGCCGCCAATGGTTCGCGCCGGCCCTTCCTCGACGCGGACCCTGCGGAATGGGAGAACATCTTCGCAACCAACGTCTTCGCCACCGCTGCGCTTTGCCGGGCCGCCGCCCGCGCCATGGTCGAGGCGGGCTCCGGGGCCATCGTCAATATCGGCTCCATCCAGGCCGGCATGCCGGTCGCGACATACGCGCCCTACGCCGCCAGCAAGGGCGCCGTGGCCAGCCTGACGCTGGCTCTCGCCGTCGAATTGTCGGCCAAGGGCGTAAGGGTGAACGCCGTAACGCCCGGCGTCATCGCCACGGAGGCTTTCGAGACTACGCTTGCCAGGAGCGGCGGCGACCGCCTTCCGGCAAGCGCAGCCCTTGTCGATCGGCGCGGCACGGCGGACGAGGTCGCGGCAGCCGTCGCCTTCCTTGCCTCCGACGAGGCTTCCTTCATAACCGGCGCGATCCTTCCGGTCGACGGCGGGCGTCATATCAGCCGTCGGCCCGATCCCTTCGAGATCGCTTTCGGCAACGAACAAACGGACGGACGAACCTGATGGCCCGCATCACGCTCAAGGACGTCGCCAAATTTTACGGCGATGCCCAGGTGCTCTTCGACTGCAACCTGGAGATCGCCGACCACGAATTCGTCGTGCTCGTCGGCCCCTCCGGCTCGGGCAAGACCACGCTTTTGAGGATCATCGCCGGACTGGAGCACATCTCGGCCGGCGACCTCTATTTCGACGACCGCCGAGTAAACGATGTCGATGTGGCCGACCGCGACATCGCCATGGTATTCCAGAACTACGGCCTCTACCCGCATATGTCGGTCTATGAGAACATGGCCTTCGGGCTGAGACGCCGGAAAATCCCCGCATCCGAGATCGACCGGCGGGTGCGCGGAGCGGCCGAGATGCTGAACATGGCCGCCTACCTGCAGCGCCGGCCGCGCCAGCTTTCCGGCGGACAGCGCCAGCGCGTGGCGCTCGGCCGTGCCATCGTGCGCGAGCCGGCCGTGTTCCTGCTCGACGAGCCGCTCTCCAATCTCGACGCCCATCTGCGTGTCCAGATGCGTGCCGAGATCCTGCGCGTCCATCGCGCCGTCACCGCTACCGCCGTCTATGTCACGCACGACCAGATCGAGGCCATGACCATGGGCGACCGTATCGTCGTCATGCATGAGGGCCGCATCCAGCAGGTAGGCACGCCCGACGAACTCTATGACGCGCCGGCGAACCGCTTCGTCGCCTCCTTCATCGGCACCCCCGCGATGGGTTTCATCGAGGCGACGCTGGAGGGAGAAGGCGACCGTGCCGAACTCGTGGTGCCCGGATTGCGTCTCAACCTGGCCGAGCCGCAAAGGAAGGCCCTGGCGCGGTCGGGCGCCCGCCAGGTGTCGATCGGCATCCGGCCGGAACGGCTGGTCCTCGGCGATGACCCGAGCGCCGACTGGCGCGTCGCCGGCACGGTCGATGTCGTCGAGATGCTGGGCTCGGAACAATACGTTCACTTCAGCACCGAGGCCGGATCGCTGACGGCCCGCGTCTCACGCGACCATCCGCTGAAGGTCCAGGAGAGCGTGACCTTCTCGGGCGCCGCGCAGCACCTTCACCTCTTCGATCGCGAGACAGGCAAGACCCTCGCCTGATTCCTCCGCCGGACATCCAGACATGAGTTCGATCGCCGACATCACAACCTTCCGCGTGCCCCCGCGCTGGATATTCGTGCGGGTGACGACCGATGACGGCCTCGCCGGATGGGGCGAGGCGATCATCCCGAAGCGCGCCAAGGCCGTCGTCGGCGCCATAGAGGACATGGCCGCCAATCTGCTCGGGGTCGATCCGAGCCGTATCGAGGATATTGCGCAGCGGCTGCGCCGCGGCGCGTTCTTCCGCGGCGGACCGGTATTGGGGACGGCCGCCTCGGCCATCGAGCAGGCGTTGTGGGACATCAAGGGCCGGCGTCACGGCCTGCCCATATATGAATTCCTCGGCGGCTGCGTCCGCGACCATATCCGCGCCTATGCCTGGATCGGCGGCGACAATCCCGCCGACGTGGTCGAACATGCCCGTCAGCGCATCGCGCAGGGCTTTTCCGCCGTGAAGATGAACGCCACGCCGGCCCTGCCCCCGCTCGGCGGCCGCGCCATCATCGACGCCGCCGCCGAGAGGATCGGCGCGCTACGCGATGCTTTCGGCGGCACGCTCGACATCGCGCTCGATCTGCACGGCCGCGTCCCGCGCGCGGCGCTGAAGCCTCTGCTTGCCGAATTGCAGCAATTCCACCCGATGTGGGTGGAAGAGGCGACCTTGCCGGAAAACGAGGAGAGCCTGAAGGTGCTCGGCCGCGCCGCCGGCTCCATTCCCGTAGCAACCGGCGAACGGCTCGCCTCGCGCTGGGACTTCAAGCGGCTGCTCGACACCGGCGCGGTCGATATCGTCCAGCCGGATGTCTCCATCACCGGGCTCTTCGAACTGGAGAAGATCGCCCGCCTGGCGGAAATCTACGATGTCTCGGTCGCGCCGCATTGCCCGAACGGGCCGGTCTCACTCGCTGCCTCGCTGCAGGTCGGGTTCTGCGCGCCGAACGTCGTCATCCAGGAGCAGAGCCTCGGCCTCCACTATCACCAGGGTTATTCCGGTTTGCCGAAGGGCGAGATGCACGATTATCTAGTGGACGCGAAGCCGCTGACCACGATGGACGGCGCCTTCCGGCCACTCGACGGACCCGGCCTCGGCATCGCCATCAACGCAGAGCGGGTGGCGGAGAGTGCCTGCGACTGGCATCTGCCGGATGCGGACTGGACCTATCCGGACGGCACCTACGCCGAGTGGTGAGGATCGGTTGACCTGGGAGCGAGGGCTGCGGCGGAACCGCTCATTCCGGTTCGTCGCACACCTTTGGTGAAGGGTCCTTGCCACCTTGCGTGGCCGGCGGGGCGGAGAGCGCCTCCAGCCAGAGCGCGTCTATGGACGCCAGCGCCTCCGCGTCGAGCTTTCCCGGCGCATTCCAGTAGTCGCCGCCGGGCACGACGATGTTTTTCTCCCTTTCGAGCGCAGAAGCTTTTTCCCGCGCCGACGGCACGACCCGGTCACGCAAATCGGTAAGGCCCGAACGATGAAATTCCGCGAGGTCGCCGGCAAGCATCGCCGGCATCATTTTCGGGAAAGTCAGCCGGCTTCGCGGCAGCCCGGAAAGATTGACGCAGAGACAGCCCTCCTCCGCAGCCAGGACGGCCAGCCGGTTCGCCTTGGCTTCCAGGCTCTGCAGCGTGGGATCGCGCCGAAGCGGGTCCGCCTCTCCGTTGCCGTAGAAATGCGATTGCCCGCCGTCGCGGTCATAGACCATGTCACAGCCGCAAAAACCCATGATGTCCGGCGCGAGCGCGTCGAGCACCCAGTAGGCGGTGGAGAAGGCCATGGTGCCACCGGCATAGATCACTCCGCCGAACCGGTTGTTCGAGGGGACGTAGTCCCGATAGGTCACGATGTTCTGCCCGGCGGCGGGGGCCGGCCGCCTTTCCGGCGGGAAATCCTCCGGATGGACCAGATGCGTCCAGTCGGGCCGGACCTGCCATGCATTGTTGATCGCGACGATGTGATCGATGCCGCGCGCATCATAGTTCCGCGCTTCAACGGCTTCCGGCGCGCTGCCGATAACAAGGACGGTTTTCGGCACGGACTGGCTCTATCCTGGCTGCTACCTGACGGGACTCGCGGTCCGCGCACGCCAAAGATACCGCACGATCCGGCTGACAGATCAATCCATCAGCAGCGAAAGGTGGTCGAATGGTTTTGGAAGCCGGCGACCGCGGTCAGCGCCTCATGAGCAGCGCCACCAGAAGCCCGATCACGCCTGCGGTCACCACCGCCGTTGCCATGGGGTTCTCGCGGGCCGTGTCACGCGCCCGCCGCGCGCCACGGCGTAAATCCGGCATCGCGTCATGGACGCGGTCCCAAAGGTCTTCGTAAAGGTCGCCCGCGGCGTCGCGAGCGCCGTCATAGGCATCTCCTCCGCGCTTCGAGATCGTCTTCTTCAAGGACGAAACCTCCCGGCTCAACCGGGCGATCTGGTCCTCCATGTCGTCCTGGAAGTCGTTGCGTAAACGCGTCATCGCCGATGCCATGGCAAAATCCCTCGCTTCTGGTGGGGTCGGCTATCAACGGAAGCGGTCGGTTTTCGTTCCGCCGCCGCGGCATTTCCGAGCCAGTTCTTCGCCTGCGCCAGATATCGGGGACGATGCCGGCGGCGCTGCTCAGCCCATCTCAGGTGAAATGCCGACCGCGGTGCGATCGATCACCTCGCGCAGAGCGAAGGACGAATTGATCTTGGTGACGTGCGGCATGGCCGAGAGCCATTGCTTGTGGATGCGCTCGTAATCCTCGAGATCGCGGGCGGCGATCCTCAGGATATAGTCGTACTCGCCCGACATAAGATGGCAGGAAAGCACATTCGGGCAGCGCTTCACGGCTGCTTCGAAATCGGCCAGCGACTTTTCGAACTGGCCGGAAAGCGAGATATGCACGATCGCGGTCATACGGTGGGAGAGCGCGGCGTTGGAAAGCTGGGCATGGTAGCCGAGAACGACGCCGGTGCTTTCCAGGATGTCGAGCCGGCGCGAGCAGGCCGATTGCGACAGGCCCACCTTTTCGGCAAGCGCCGCGTTCGAGATGCGACCGTCCTTCTGCAGCGCATCGAGGATGGCGATATCGATCCTGTCCAGGGCCATTGTTCGCGATTTCTTTCAAAATAAAGCTCGAGATCGCAATCTTTATCGAAATGCCAATTGTCCCACAATCGATTTCGCAAGCACGTTCGACGGGTCTTGTGCTCTACTGCCGGCACAATCCCAGCAATGCCGCCTGACAGGAGGAGACCATGCGCGTCGGCTGCCCGAAGGAAATCAAGAACCACGAATATCGCGTCGGCCTGACCCCCGGCGCGGTTCGCGAATACGCCGCCCATGGCCACGAGGTGCTGGTGGAGACGGGCGCCGGCGCCGGCATCGGGGCCGACGACAATGCCTATCGCGCGGCCGGCGCCCGCATCGCCGACAACGCCTCCGAGATCTTCACCAAGTCCGACATGATCGTGAAGGTGAAGGAGCCGCAACCCCGCGAATGGGCGCAGCTCCGCGAAGGCCAGATCCTCTACACCTATCTCCACCTTGCACCCGACCCGGAGCAGACGAAGGGGCTCCTCGGCTCGGGCGTCACGGCGGTCGCCTACGAGACGGTGACCGACGATCGCGGCGGACTGCCGCTGCTGGCACCGATGTCGGAGGTGGCAGGCCGGCTTTCGATCCAGGCCGGCGCAACGGCGCTGCAGAAGGCGAATGGCGGCCGCGGCGTGCTGCTGGGCGGGGTGCCGGGCGTGCTGCCGGGCAAGGTCACGGTGATCGGCGGCGGCGTGGTCGGCCTCCATGCCGCGCGGATGGCGGTGGGCCTCGGCGCGGACGTTACCATCATCGACCGCTCGATCCCGCGCCTGCGCCAGCTCGACGACATCTTCGGCGGCCGTGTCCATACGCGCTATTCCACCGTCGAAGCGCTGGAGGAAGAATGCTTCTCGGCGGATGTCGTGGTCGGCGCCGTCCTCATCCCTGGCGCGGCGGCGCCGAAGCTCGTCACCCGCGAGATGCTCTCGGGCATGAAGAAGGGCGCGGTCCTGGTCGACGTCGCCATCGACCAGGGCGGCTGCTTCGAGACCTCGCACGCGACCACCCATTCCGATCCGACCTACGAGGTCGACGGCGTGATCCACTATTGCGTCGCCAACATGCCGGGCGCCGTGCCCGTGACTTCGGCGCATGCGCTCAACAACGCCACGCTGCATTACGGGCTGCAGCTTGCCGACAAGGGGCTGAAGGCGCTGGTCGACGAACCGCACCTGCGGAACGGCCTCAATGTCCACAAGGGCAGGATCACCAATGCCGCCGTGGCGGAGGCGCTCGGCTACGAACTTGCCGAGCCGAAGAAGGCGCTCGCCGCCTGAGCAATTATTCGCGCGCGGGTACTCCCGCCGCGATTGGAAGTTTACGCGAAACGGCCTTCGTGGGTGTCCACGAAGGCCGTTTTGTTATGCAAATCAAATAAAGGGAGGTGTTGCATCCGCGCTACAACCATTGGGCGATCGGCGGTGTTATAGGGCATGCCATCAAGGGTTGGGTAAGGGTTGGGCAATGCATAAACTCCGGACAATTCTGCTTGGCGCGGCAAGCGTCGTTATCGTGGCGTCGGCCGCCAGCGCGGCGGACATGGTCGCTCCAGCGCCGGCTCCCGCTCCGGCGGCAGGCTTCAACTGGTCCGGCTTCTATGTCGGTCTTGGCGGCGGATTGGGTGCGGTCAACCACAGGATCAGCACGAACGCTTTAGGGCCGGGGATCAGCTTCAACGGCATCGGCGGCGAAGGCGCCTTCGGCGAACTGACCGTCGGCTATGATCACATGTTGACGGACCGGTTTCTGCTCGGCGGCTTCATCGACACGAATCTCGGCAATATCGGCCCGAGCGTGGACATCACCGGCGGACCGGGTATCGACCTGACCAACAGCTACGGCTTCGACGCGGTGGCCCGGCTTGGCTATATGCTGAACGGCAGCACGCTCGGTTACGTACTCGGCGGCTATACCTGGGAGCACTTCAAGCTCGACAGCGGGCCCATCGGCATCCACTACTCCGACAGCCGCGGCGGATACGTCCTCGGCGCCGGCATGGAAACGGCGATCAGCCATAACTGGACGATCAAGGCGGAATACCGCTACTCCAATTACGGCAACGACAGCGTTCTCGACCTTGGTCCCGGCGCTTCGCTCAACGTCGAGCCTTCCACCCACACCTTCCACATCGCGGCGAACTATCATTTCGGCGCGGAGGGCGCGGGCCCGGCAATCGCCTCGCCGGTTTATGACTGGTCAGGCCTGTACGTAGGCGCCGCCGTGGGCGCGGGCGAAGTCGTCCACGACCTTTCCATCCTGGGCGGCGGCATCGACATCAACGGCATCGGCGGCGAAGGCGTCTTCGGCGAACTCAATGCCGGCTATGATCATGATTTCGGCGGTTTCGTCGCAGGCCTCATGGTCGACGGCAATGTTTCCGGCATCAGCACCGATCTCAATCTCGGTGGCGGCGGCGGATCCGGCAGCCTTGACGCTGATTACGGTTTCGACATCCTCGGCCGGGTCGGCATGAAGGTTAACCCGTCCACGCTCGCCTATGTGCTCGGCGGCTATAGCTGGGGCCATTTCAAGCTCGGCGGGTCCGGCCCCGTTTTTGGCGGCGCCGGCAGCTATGACTGGAGCAGCAGCGGCTTTTCCGTCGGCGGCGGCCTCGAAACGGCTGTTTCGACCCACATGACACTCGGCATCGAATACCGCTACGCCCAGTTCGCGGACAAGGACTTCTCTTCCATGCTGGGTGCGCCTCCCGGCTCGCTCAAGGTCGAGCCGTCCTCCCACACCGTTCGCGTCGGCCTGAAGTACAAGTTCAACTGACAGCCGCAACCTTTGCGGACTCCAGAAAGATCAGCCCGCCGTGTCCCTGCCGGTGGGCTTTTCTTTTACACGCTGGAAGCGGCAACAAAAAAGCGGGGCAGTGCCCCGCTTCCTCGTTTGCCCAAAGGATGCCGCCGGTCCATCCGCGGTCGGCCTCTCCTCAGGCACTTTTTCCTACTCCCGCATTGCTACAGCGACGCGACAGTTGAGAATGAGAGTGCCGCAGCTTGGTTAACGACCGGTTAACATCGAAAGATCACGCGGCGTCGATCCGGCACTGATAGCAATTGTTCCTCGCCGAGCGGACGTGGACGTAGGCGACATCGTCGCGGGCGAGCAGAGCCTCGGCTTTCTCCGCGATGGCAGGTGTCGGAACGACCGCGCCGGTGCCGTAGACGATGCGGTCATCGGCGCCATATCCCCGCACGATATAGTCCGGCCCGGCGAGCATCTCCGGCGGTTCCGAGCCGCAGCGCGCCCGTTCACACTCCTCCGCATGCAGGAAGATCGGGCCGGTCTCCGCATAGGGCTGGAGTTCCGGGAATGGCCGATAGGCGAGGACGAGGTAGGGCTCGCCCGCCGCAACGTTCCTCATGCAATGGCGACACGGCACGCCGTTCCCGTCGGAGATCTTTCGCTCCGGCTTGCGGCCATAGGCGTCGGGGCCGCCGCGCTGCAGCGCGCGGACCGCTTCGGTGGGCAGGGCTTCGAATTTTACGGGCATTGCGACCTCCATGGAATGATAGAGATCACCTAGTCCCCGGCGATCCGCGCAACGACCCGTTTCATGCCAAAGCGTTCCGCGGCGGCGACTATTCCATCAGCGCATCAAGCCCGCGCACCAACCCCTTGATCTTCATGACCTCACGCACCGCAAGCAACGTGCCGGCGACATAAGGCGCGGCGGAGGAGCCGGCATCGTGGCGGATGGTCAGCCGCTCGTCGGGAAGGCCGAACTGCGCCTCGCAGGAAAGGATATAGGATGGCAGCCTCAGCGCATGCACCTGCACGCCCTGCCCTTCTCCCACCGCCGCGCCCCGTGTGCCGGGAATGCCGGAGACTTGCGCCTGCGGCACAGCCGTCGATTTGCCGCGAATCTCGGCCAGCGCCTCGGCGAGTTCGCGCGCGGTGCCGGACGGCGCGTCGGGCTTCTTCGCGCTTGCATAGTCGATGACTTCCACATCCGGCACGTATTTGGCCGCCATCAGCGCGAACCGCTTCAACAGCGTCGCGGTGATGGAGAAATTGCCGGCTGCAAGCACGCCGACGCCGGCCGCACGTGCCGCCTTGTCGATTTCGGCATAGTCGGCCGCGCCGAGGCCCGACGTGCCGATCACGACATGCCGGCCTTTCTCGATTGCCAGAAGCGTGTGCGCCTTGACGGCGTTCGGCTTGGTGTAGTCGATCACGACGTCCGACGGAGCCTCGAGCGCCTCCTCGAGCGTTCCGGTTACCGGGACGCCATTGACAGTATGCCCGACGACCTCTCCGCTGTCCTTGCCGGCTGCGCTCCGCGCCACCGCGCCTGCCAGTTGCAGATCATCCGCCGCCATGATCGCCGGGATCAATGCCTTGCCGACCCAGCCGGTGGCGCCTGCCATCACAACTCTTATCGTCATTCGTTGCCTCTCCTTTTGTCGTCGCAGGGCGAGCCCTGGCGCCGTCATATCCACGGTTCGACTTCTTCCTCGGAACAGCCGACCGGCGAAAATCCCATTTTCTGGTAGAGCCTAAGCGCCTTGGGGCTGTCGAGCGTGTTGGTATGGATGGCGACGGCTTCCGGATCGTGCGCCCAGGCGGCGAAGATCGTCTCCGACAGGAAGAAGCCCGCCAGCCCCCTGCCCTGGAAATCCGGCGTCAGCCCGAAATAGACGATCTCGGTCTTTTCCGGCAATCCCGCGAGGTCAAGCTCGTAGAAGCCGGCCGGCGAGCCGTCAACGTAGAGCACCGCGACCTCGGTCGTCGGGGCGTGGATTCTCGCGGCAAGCTCCTCATCACCAAGGAAGCGGCGCTCGGACCAGTGATGCGGCCGGCCGACCTGCTCGTAGAGATAGCGGTAGAAGGCGACGGGCATGTTGCGCGCCTGCATGAGCGCCAGCCGCGGCCCGACCGGCATCGGCATGCGATGGGCCGGCATGGCGGTCATTTCAAGATGCGTCACGCGCGCCTTGAGCAGGGGCGGCTTTGCGCGGCCGGCCACGTTCAGTCGCTTCCGGTCTCGACAGGTGTATCGGAACGGCCGCCCCATTCCGACCAGGAGCCGTCATAAAGGCGGTTCTCCTTGTGGCCGAGCGTCTCGAGCGCCAGCGTCAGCACGGCGGCCGTCACGCCGGAACCGCAGGAAGTCACGACCGGTTTCGCCAGGTCGACCCCGGCCGACTCGAATTTTTCCTTCAGCGCCTCGGCCGACAGCAGCCTGCCGTCCTTCGCCAGCGACGATGCCGGCACGCTGTGCGCCCCCGGCATGTGGCCGCTGCGCATGCCGGCGCGCGGTTCCGGGTCGGCGCCGGTGAAGCGGCCGCCCGGCCGGGCGTCGGCGATCTCGGCCGATCCGGACTCCACGATTTTGCGCATGTCGGTCAGCGAGGCCACGCGGGAAGCATCGAACTTCGCGTCGAAGACGTTTGGCGCGATCTTCGTCGGCTCGGCGGTCACCCGGCGGCCGGCGGCCTTCCAGCCGTCGCCGCCGCCTTCGAGGATGAAGACTTTCCGCGCGCCCATGACACGGAACATCCACCAGACGCGCGGCGCGGTGAACACGCCCGGTCCGTCATAGACGACGATCGTATCGTCGGCCGCGATACCCATCGCACCGGCGAACTTCGCGAAGATTCCGGGGGACGGCAGGGTGTGCGGCAAGTCCGAATCCGGATCGACCACCTTGTCGTGATCAAAGAACACCGCGCCCGGAATGTGCCCGCTGTCGTATTCCTTGCGCGCGTCGCGCTTCTGCGCCGGCAGATACCAGGAGCCGTCCACGATCTTGAGACCCGGCTGGCCGAGGCGCTCCTCGAGCCATTCCGGCGTAACGAAGAAGGGATTGCGATCGGACACGGGCGATCCTCTCAAGACGAATATTGGCGTTCAAGGTAGAGCGACGGGTCAGAAAAACTACACATCCGGTTCTTGGGACTCAAGCGATGGCCGGACGGACTTGAGAACGAAGGGGCGATACCATTCCACAAGCGAGATCGAGACCATCTATGCGGGCGCCGGCCCGAAGCGGATGCGGAAGCGGCGGTTCTCGCGGCCCTTCTTCTCGATCTTGCCAATGTGGATCTCGCCGACCTCGCCAGTCCTCGCGACATGAGTGCCGCCGCAGGGCTGGCTATCGACCGCTTCGCCTTCGCCGATGCAGACCAGCCTGATGCGGCCGGTCCCGGCCGGCGGGCGGACATTCTTCGACTTCACCAGGCCCGGATTGGCCGCCAGTTCTTCGTCGGTGATCCAGCGCGTGAAAACGGGGTGATCCGCGGTCACCAGTTCCATCAGCCGGGCGCTGGCCGCCTCCTTGGTCAGGTCGGCGTCCGGCATGTCGAAATCGACGCGGCTCTCCTCCTCGCCGACCGCCGCTCCTGTGATCGGAAAAGGGCAGATGACGGTGAGGAGATGGCAGGCCGTATGCATGCGCATCAGTTTCAGGCGACGCGGCCAGTCGATTGACAGGCCGAGCGTCTCGCCGATGTCCGGCAGCAGTGCGCCCGGAGCCGGCAGATGGATGATCTCGTCCTTGTTTTCGCCGGTGATGGTCGCCTCGACCGCGATCTTCGACCCGTCGGCGCGCGTCAAAACCCCGGTGTCGCCCGGCTGCCCGCCCGAGGTTGCATAGAAGATGGTCCGGTCGAGGATGATGCCGCCACGCTCGTTGACGGCGACGACCTTGCCTTCGCCGGTCGCCCGATAAGCGTCCTCGCGGAACAGCGTCTCCGTGGCAAAGGCCATTACGCCACCTCTTCGAAGGGGATGACGATATCCGGTGTTCTGTCCATCCATTCCGGCACCGGCAGGTCCTTGCCGCGCAGGAATGCCGGATTGAAGAGCTTGGACTGATAACGCATGCCGTAATCGCAGAGGATGGTCACGATGGTATGGCCGGGGCCGAGATCCTTCGCCAGGCGGATCGCGCCGGCGATATTGATGCCTGTGGAGCCGCCGAGGCAAAGCCCCTCCTCCTGCACGAGGTCGAAGATGATCGGCAGCGCTTCCGCATCGGGTATCTGGTAGGCGAAATCGGGCACGAACCCTTCGAGATTGGCCGTGATGCGCCCCTGCCCGATGCCCTCGGTGATCGAGCTTCCCTCGGATTTCAGCTCGCCCTCGGTGTAGAAGCTGTAGAGCGCCGCGCCGAGCGGGTCGGCTATGGCGATCTTTACATCCCGACTGTGGCCGCGCAGCCCCTCGGCGACGCCGGCCAGCGTGCCGCCCGTGCCGACCGCCGAGACGAAACCGTCGAGCTTGCCGCCGGTCTGCTTCCAGATTTCCTGCGCGGTCGTAAGGACATGGCCGTTCCTGTTCGCAACGTTGTCGAACTGGTTCGCCCAAATGGCTCCGTGCGCTTCGGATTTTGCCAGGCGCCCGGAAAGCCTGCCGGAAACCTTGATGTAGTTGTTCGGGTTCCTGTACGGCACCGCGGGCACTTCCACGAGTTCAGCGCCGAGCAACCGCAACGCATCCTTCTTTTCCTGGCTTTGCGTTTCCGGGATGACGATGACGGTGCGATAGCCGAGCGCCTTCGCGACCACGGTGAGGCCGATGCCGGTGTTGCCGGCGGTGCCCTCGACGATGACGCCGCCGGGCTCGAGCAGGCCCTTCTCCTCGGCGTCGCGGATGATGAAGAGGCCGGCGCGGTCCTTGACCGACTGGCCCGGGTTCATGAACTCGGCCTTGCCGAGGATCTCGCAGCCGGTTTCCTCCGAGGCGCGCCTCAGGCGGATCAGCGGCGTGTTGCCGATGGCATCGATTACCGAGCGGAACATCGATTTTCCTTCTTTTCTGGTCGGCCGACCCTAGAAACCGCCGCTCCGGCTTTCAAGGACGGATTTTGCGCGACCTTATGGTCCAGAAGGAAAGGCATCCCGCAAACGCGCCGACGGGCAAGCCGGGACGCGAAGTCCAACGCCCGGCGAAGGAATGCCGGCTCGTTCGGTTGAAGAAGGAAGAGGAAGGGGCCGGTCGGCGATCTGGCAGCGGTACGAGGAGGCCACTATGCGCCAGCGCCGGCCGGCCGACCCCACGGACCCAGGAGATGCGGCGGACCTGAGCATCATGGGGTATAGCTAGGGGATGGCCGAAATCAGCCTCGTATCGCCACCCCTTTCATTCCCAAGGCGACACTCGCGCAAGACACCTTGGAAATCAATAGTTTCTTAACCAAAGCCAAGAAATCACTGCGAACAAGGTAAATTTATGGCCTTGCCGGATTGATGGGGAGCGCTAGGCAGCCTTGGCCACGACGCGGTTGCGGCCGCCGGACTTGGCCTCGTAGAGCGCCACGTCCGCCCGCTTCATCAGGGCGTCCATGCTGTCGGCATAGGGCTTCAGCGAAGACACCCCGACGCTGACGGTGATTTCGATCGCGGTTCCGTCCGCCACGACGAATGGGGCGCTGGCAATCTCGGCGCGGATGCGCTCCGCGACCTTCTCCGCGATGGGTGCCGGGGTATCCGGCATGACCACGACGAACTCCTCGCCGCCGTAGCGGCAGGCGAGATCGATCCCGCGAACGTTCTTCCTGAGGCGGGCCGCGAATTCGCGCAGCACGCGGTCGCCGCCGTCATGGCCCCATTTATCGTTGACGGCCTTGAAGTGGTCGATGTCTGTCATCATCACCGACAGCGGCCGGCGGCGGGTCGTCGAGCGATCGAACAGCGTCTGCAGGTGGCTATCGAGGTAGCGGCGGTTGTGCAGGCCGGTCAGTCCGTCGATGACGGCCATCTCCATCGTCTCGGTGACGCTGGCGCGAAGCTGGTCGTTGTAGCGCTTGCGGCGTGCCTGCGTCTTCAGCCGCGCCGTCAGTTCCTGCTGTTCGACCGGGCGGATGAGATAGTCGTTGATGCCGAGTTCGAGGCCGCGCAGGATTCGGTCCTCCTCGCCCTCGTTGGCGATGAGCACGATCGGCAGGAAACGCGTGCGGTCGAGCGAACGGAGCTGCGAGCACAGCCGCAGCGGATCGAATTCCCTGAAGCCGGTCGCCACCACCACGCAGTCGTAGTCGCCTTCGGCAGCGTCGAAAAAACCCTTGTGGGGATCGGCGACGGCGTCGATCTGGAAATGCGGACCGAGCATGCTCCCCAGATGTTCGACCGAGGCGGGCTTCTCATCGACGAGGAGTATCTTCGGCAGGTCGGCCTCCGGCTCCCGGCGGGCCAGCATCTCCTCGATGCCGATATTGCGCGTGGTGGAGGCGCGCAGCCGCAACTCGTCCGTAAGCGTCTTCAGCCGGACGAGGCTCTTCACCCGCGTCATCAGTTGCAGGTCGTTGACGGGCTTCGTCAGGAAATCGTCGGCGCCGGCTTCCAGCCCGCGGATGCGGTCGGCCACCTGGTCCAGCGCTGTCACCATGACGACGGGGATATGCGCGGTCGCCGGATCGAGCTTCAAGCGGCGGCAGACCTCGAACCCGTCCATCCCCGGCATCATGATGTCGAGCAGCACCACGTCGATCTTGCCGGTTTCGCAGATTTCGAGCGCGTCGGCGCCGTTCGAAGCGGTCAGCACCTCGAAATATTCCGCCAGAAGCCTGACTTCCAGGAGCTTCACATTGGCCGGGATATCGTCGACGACAAGAATGCGGGCGGTCATGTCGCGGGCCTTTCTAGGCGTCGCCCAGGTAGGATTTGATCGTCTCGATGAACTTGGTCACCGAGATCGGCTTCGAGATGTAGGCTTCACACCCCCCCTGGCGAATGCGCTCCTCGTCCCCCTTCATGGCGAAGGCGGTGACGGCGATGATGGGAATGACGCGAAGTTCCTCGTCCTCTTTCAGCCATTTAGTCACCTCCAGGCCGGAGACCTCCGGCAGCTGGATGTCCATGAGGATGAGGTCGGGCCTGTGGGCTCGGGCGAGGTCGAGCGCCTCCAGCCCGTTGCGCGTGCGTATCGTCTCGTAGCCGCTGGCTTCGATCAGGTCGCGAAAGAGCTTCATGTTGAGCTCGTTGTCCTCGACGATCATGACCTTCTTCGGCATTCTTCCCGTCCCGCGGCGGCCCGATGGGCCCGGAAACGACGAAATCCTCATCGTCCACCGAGCCTATCCCCCGCTGATTCCCTAGCGCAATTTGATTGACGAAACGGAAACCGCCGCCCCGAAATACGAAGGTTTGGTCCGTCGGTCCCGTCGATGTATAGAGCTTTCCCTGAACACGCCCAAGACGGCGATCTCAAACGAAGACTTTCTTATGCCGAAAGACGAAAATTCCAATATGCAAGCCGAATCGATCGCCATATCGGCCCTTGCTTTTATTGCCGGCGACGCCGAACTGCTGCCGCGCTTTCTTGCCATCACCGGAATCGAGGCCGCGTCGATCCGGCAGGCGGCGCGGGAACCCGGCTTCCTCGCCGGCGTGCTCGACTTCCTGCTGGCGCACGAGCCGAGCCTGATGCGCTTCGCCTCCGAGACCGGCACCGATCCGGCTTCGGTCGCGGAGGCCCGGCGGCGGTTGCCGAACGGCGACGACCGGTTTGAAGCTTCCACATGAGCGACGACCCCGAAACGGTTCGCCAGATTGCCGAATTGGCTCCCGGCGACCGCCCGCTTCTGGTGTTGGACGTGGATGAAGTGGTGCTGGAATTCGTGCGCCCTTTCGTGAAATTCCTGGAGACGCAGGACCTGCTCCTGAAGACCGACAGCTTCCGAATTCATGGCAACGTCTTCGATCGCTCCACCAGATTGCCGGTCCAGGATCAACGCGTCACCACCCTCATGACAGCCTTTTTCGAAGCCCAGGAAACCTGGCAGACCGCCGTCGACGGAGCGGCGGCCGCGGTTGCGGAATTGGCCGCGGCAGTGGAAGTGGTGATGCTGAGTTCCATGCCCCACGGCCATCGCCCCCTGAGACGGCGGCTGCTCGATCGCCTCGGTTTCCCGTATCCATTGCTGACCACGGAAGCAGCCAAGGGCCCGGCCATCCAGCGTATGCGCGGCGGCGGCGGCCGACCGGTCGCCTTCGTGGACGATATTCCCAACAACCTGCTTTCGGTACAGCGGGCCGTACCCGACGCCCGGCTTTTCCATTTGATGGCGCATTCGGAACTGCGCGCGCTGTTGCTGCCGCTTCCCGAAGGCATCGTCGCGGTCTCGGGCTGGCGGGAAGCGGGCCCGTTAATCGCCAAAGCATTGAAAAGATAGGAACTTCGGGGCACAGGCCCGCACCCTCAAAGAACCAGCCGCATGAGCGGCCGGCCGACCTTGCGCTCGGCCATCCTCGCGAAGCCGGCCTTTTCGAATACCCTGCTTGAACCGACGAACAGCCCGGTCGAGCGCGAACTCTTCGATTCGTCCATCGGACAGACTTCCAGATAGCGGGCGCCCGAGTGCCGGGCGTGATCTATGCCGGCCGACACGAGCCGGTGCGTCAGGCCCTTGCCGCGCGCGCCGGAGCGCACGAAAAAGCAGGAGATGGCCCAGATCGAAGGATCGTCGGCCTCGCCTTCGCCGAGCGGCGCGGACGCGCGGCCGGGATTGTTCCACTGCGGCACGTCCGGGCGCGGGCCGACCTGCATCCAGCCGACCGCCCTTCCCTCGTCAAAGGCGAGGATGCCGGGCGGCGGGCCCTCCTCCACACGCCGCCGCATGTGGTCCTTGTTGCGTTCATGATTGTTTTCGCGCCGCGTGGCCGGCGGCAGGCGGAAGGCCGTGCACCAACAGCCGTAGCAGGCGCCCTGCTTGCCGAACAGGTCTTCGAAATCCGGCCAGCGGGCCGGTGTCAGCAGTTCCGTGGAGATCGCCATCGGCCGTCTCTCTCGCCATGTTCCTGTGATATGAACGGGTTCCGGCGGCTTGCCGGAAAATCGCACTGTTCTCTTTATGTTCGCAAGCGCTTCGCCTTCTGTCAACGATCCGGATCGCGGTTTCTGCCGCGATTGCCTGACCACGCAGCGGGAATCGTCGCGGCGCTGCGAGGTCTGCGGCAGCCCCCGCCTCGTCGGCCATCCGGAACTCTATCGGCTCAGCCTGGCGCATATCGACTGCGACGCGTTCTACGCGGCGGTCGAGAAGCGCGACAATCCGGGGCTGAAGGACAAGCCGGTCATCATCGGCGGTGGCAAGCGCGGCGTCGTCTCGACAGCCTGCTACATCGCCCGCATCCATGGCGTGCGCTCGGCGATGCCGATGTTCAAGGCGCTCGAAGCCTGCCCGCAGGCAACCGTCATCAAGCCGGACATGGAAAAATACGTCCGCGTCGGGCGGGAGGTGCGCGCCATGATGAACGAGCTCACCCCCCTGGTCGAACCGCTGTCGATCGACGAGGCGTTTCTCGACCTCGCCGGCACGGAAAAGCTGCACGGCATGCCGCCGGCGCTGGTGCTCGGGCGATTCGCGCTCAGGGTCGAGAAGGAAATCGGCATCACCGTTTCCGTCGGCCTCTCCTATTGCAAGTTCCTGGCCAAGGTTGCGTCGGATTTCCGCAAGCCGCGCGGCTTCGCCGTGATCGGCGAAGCCGAAGCGCTTGATTTCCTGGCAGGCCAGCCGGTGACGCTGATCTGGGGCGTAGGCAAGGCCTTCGCCGCGACATTGGAAAAGGACGGCATCCGCAGCATAGGCCAGCTCCAGCTCATGGAGCGCGGCGATCTGATGAAACGTTACGGCACGATGGGCGACCGGCTCTATCATCTGTCGCGCGGACATGACGAACGCCGGGTCAAGGCCGACCGCGAGACCAAGAGTGTTTCGGCCGAAACGACCTTCGATACGGACCTCGCCTCGCTGGCCGACCTCGTGCCCATCCTGCGGGGACTTTCCGAGCGTGTTTCGGCCCGACTGAAGAAGGCCGGCATCGCCGGACGCACCGTGGTGCTCAAGCTGAAGTCGCAGGATTTCCACATCCGCACGCGCAACCGCCGCCTCGGCGATCCGACCCGGCTGGCAGACCGCATCTTCCAGACCGGCCTCGATCTCCTGAAGAAAGAGGCGGACGGGACGCGCTACAGGCTGATCGGGATCGGCGTCACCGACCTCACGGACTTGGAAAAGGCCGATCCGCCGGATCTCGTGGATGTGCTGGCAAGGAAACGCGCAATGGCTGAAGGCGCGATCGACCTTCTCCGCGACAGGTTCGGAAAGACGGCCGTCGAAACGGGCTATACCTTCGGCAAGTATCGCCCGCGGCGAAACGATCCAGAAACCGAGCAATAGAGCAAAGCGCCGGGTCCCGGCCGCAAACTCAATCGTCGAGATCGCCGGGTTCGGGTGCCTGGCCCTTGCCGCCGATGGTATCACCCGCCTTCGGACCTTGCGGCTTCACGGGCGGTGGATTCTTCTTCGCCTCGGCGGCCGCTTTCGCGGCCTCTTCGGCAGCCTTGTCGCCCTTCGGGATGGGCACGCTCGACGTCTGCTTGCAGGCCTTCAGCCAGACGTCATAGATCGGGTGTTCGACGGCGTTGAGCCCCGGGCTCTCCGCGAACATCCAGCCGGTGAAGATGCGCCTGATCTTGCGGTCGAGCGTGATCTCGTCGACCTCGACGAAGGAATCCGTCTTCGGCTCCTCGGTATCGGGCGCCGAGTAGCAGACGCGCGGCGTCACCTGCAGCGCGCCGAACTGCACGGTCTCGCCGACATAGGCATCGAATGTGATGATGCGCCCGGTGATCTTGTCGATCCCGGCGAACTCGGCCACCGGGTTCTTGATTCGCTCGGCGTGCGCCGTGCCCGCCAGTCCGAGCGCCAGGAGCGCGACGGCGCCCTTCGCCGCGAACGAAATCCACCGATGCCACGTATTATTTGTCATGAACAGTCGGAATTTGCCCACGGCGCCCAATCCGGTGTCCGCGCCGCCGCTTCGCGGACGGTTTCCGGGTAACCCGCAATTGTGGCGAGAAAATACCGGGCGATCGCAACGGGCAAGCCAAACCGCTTCAGCCGCCGGGCGTCCAGGCGTCGTAATCGCCGTCGACGCGCGGACGGTGGCGATTGCCGAGCACGGACCCTGGCGGGCGATAGGCGGCCGGCGTGCCGGTCAGGTTCTGCTGATGAGGCTTCTGCCACTCGCGCGGCTTGTAGTTCTCTTCCGATGGCGGCGTGTCCACCTTGTGATGCATCCAGCCGTGCCAGCCGGGCGGAATCTTCGAAGCCTCCGAATAGCCGCGATAGATGACCCAGCGCCGCGTGCGGCCTTCCGAATCGGTTCCGCCCTCGTAGTAGACATTGCCCTCGGCATCCTCGCCGACACGCTTGCCGACGCGCCAGGTATGAAGGCGCGTGCCGAGCGTCTGCCCGTTCCACCAGGTAAAAAACTGCGTCAGGAATTCCTTCATGGGCGACCTCGGTGCATGTCGCGTTATGGCCTTCGCCCTTGCCGAACGCAAGAGGCTCCGCGCGAGCTTAGTTCGCGTCCGCCGCGACCTTCATCGAGACGATCTTGTCCGGATCCTGCACGGGTTCGCCGCGCTTGATCTTATCGACATTCTCCATTCCTTCGATCACCTGTCCCCAGACCGAATATTGGCGGTTGAGGAAGCTGGCGTCGTCGAAGCAGATGAAGAACTGCGAGTTGGCCGAATTCGGGTTCTGCGCGCGCGCCATGGAACAGGTGCCACGCCCATGGTTCATGTTGGAGAACTCGGCCTTCAGATCCGGCTTGTCCGATCCGCCCATGCCGGCGCGGCCGGTATTGAAGGAAGACGAGCCGCTCTTGCCGTATTGCACGTCGCCGGTCTGCGCCATGAAGCCGTCGATGACGCGGTGGAAGACGACGCCGTCATAGGCCCCTTCGCGCGCCAGTTCCTTGATGCGCGCGACGTGACCGGGCGCGAGGTCCGGAAAGAGCTCGATCACCACTTTGCCCTTGGTCGTCTCCATCAGGAGGGTGTTCTCGGGATCCTTGATTTCAGCCATCGGGGCTTCCTTTCGTTTTCCTATTTCGCCGCGTCGGAAGCGATGCGGACCTTGATCATGCTGTCGGGTTTATCGACAGCGCCGTTCTGGGCGGGATCGCCCTTCTTGATCCTGTCGACGAACTCCATGCCGCTTTCGACATTGCCGACCACGGTGTAATCGCCCTCGAGCGAAGGAGCCGGCGCGAACATGATGAAGAATTGCGAATTGGCGGAGTTCGGATCCTGGGCGCGCGCCATGCCGACGGTGCCGCGTACATAGGGCGCCTTCGAGAATTCGGCCGGCAGGTCGGGCAGGTCGGAGCCGCCGGTGCCAACCAGTTCGGCATTGAATCCCTTCTTCACATTGCCGTACTTGACGTCGCCCGTCTGCGCCATGAAGCCAGCTATGACCCTGTGGAAGGCGACATGGTCGTAGGCGCCCGAACGACCGAGCTTCTTGATCTGCGCCACATGCTTCGGCGCGAGGTCGGGCCTGAGCGCGATCGTCACCTCGCCGTCCTTCAGCGTGATGATCATGGTATTGTCCGGATCCGCCGCCAAGGCAGGGGCTGTCAGGGCGATAGCGCCGATCAACGCGGTGGCGAACAGGGCGCGCCGGGAAAGCTGCATGTATTTCTCCTGAAGAGGCTGATGATCGGTCCGGATCGCGGCAGCCGCGTTACCGGGTGGATGCGAATTTCTCTTTGATCGCGGCGGCGACCGGCACCGGCACGAAAGGTCGGATGTCTCCGCCCATCGAGGCGATCTGGCGCACCAATGTGGCGGTAATGGTTCTGACCGAGGGGCTTGCCGGCAGGAAAACGGTCTGGAGTTCCGGCGCCATCGTCTCGTTCATGCCGGCCATCTGCATTTCGTAATCGAGGTCGGTGCCATCGCGCAGGCCGCGGATCATGATCGAGGCGCCGTGCTCGCGGCTGGCTTCGATCATGAGTCCGTCGAAGGCCACGACCTTGATCCGCTTGCTCTGTTCGCCGAGTTCGGATTCCGCGGAGGATTCGATGAGCTGGACACGCTCCTCGAAGGAGAAAAGCGGCGCCTTGCCGGGATGCAGGCCGATCGCCACGATGACCTCGTCCGCGACCGCAAGGGACGCCTTGAGGACGTCCAGGTGACCGTTGGTCGGCGGATCGAACGATCCGCCATATATGGCAATGCGCGCGCTCATCGCGCCGCTTCTATCCGGCCTGCGGGGCAAAGGCAATTTCCGATCTCCGGAGGCGGATTGCCGGCGACCCGCGCCCCATTCAGCGGCGCGCCAGGGCCAGCCACACGCCGCCGCCGATCAGGCAGCTTCCGGCGACCCGCTCGGCGATGCGGACACGGCCACGCGAAAGCCAGTTTCCGGCGCTGCCGGCGGCGATCGCGTAGAGCCCGTCGAAGACAGTGGCGACCGCCATGAAGACGACGCCATAGAGCACGGTCTGGATCGCCGCGTTCCCGGCGGGATCGATGAACTGCGGAATAAAGGCGCCGAAGAAGAAAAGCGCCTTCGGGTTCGACCAGATCACGAGAAAGCCCTGCAGCGCGAAGGAACGCGGCTTCCTGGCTCCCGATTCGATCTTTCCGAGATTGCCGTCGGACCGCCACAGCTTGATGCCGAGCCAGATCAGGTAGGCAGCGCCGGCAAGCCGCAATATGTCGAACACATCGCCCAGCCCGGCGACGATCGCCGAGAGCCCGAGCGCCAGCACGGCGATCATCGTGATGAGGCCGATCTGCGTGCCCAGTACGTTGAGAAGGCCCGCCCGCGTCCCGTATTTCATGGAGTTGGCGATCACGACCGTCACGGTCGGGCCCGGCACGATGATGATCACGAAACACGCCAGCGCATAGGAAAGCAGCGTCGTCAATTCCGGCACGGGAACCTCCAGGGCGGGAAAGCCGGATCAATGCACGGCTCTCGGAGGTACGCAAGCAATCCACCTGCAATCACCGCGATTGATTGCTATATTGTGGATGTATCGCCGCATGACGGCTCCGACATTGCACCAGCGGCCGGATTGCTGCGCATACGCAAGAAAGGAGCCTATTCATGCGTGTATCTGACATTCTCGCGGCGAAAAAAGGGGAAAAGGTCCACACCGTGCGCCCCCACGAGAGCATCGAAAATCTCGTGCAGCGATTGCGGCTGGAGCGGATCGGGGCGCTTGTCGTCAGCGAGTCGGGATACACGGTGGACGGGATCATTTCCGAGCGCGACGTGGCGCACGGCCTCGCCGAGCACGGTGCGGATATCCTCAACCGGACGGTCCGCGAACTGATGACGGGGGCGGTGATCACCTGCCCGCCCGAAGAGAGCCTGGCGCATGTCGCCAAGCTGATGACGCACCGGCGCATCCGGCACGTGCCGATCGTCGACGGCAAGAGGCTGATCGGCATCGTCAGCATCGGGGACGTGGTCCGCTACCGGCTGGACGAGCTGGAACTGGAGCAGAATGTGCTGCGCGACTACGCCGTCGCCCGCTCCTGACCCCGCATTGCGCCGGTGTGGCCGAGGCCACACCGGTTCATTCAAATAAATGTGTGGGCCGCCACGGTAAGCGGCGATCTTGTATTCCGCCTTCATGAACCACAGATGAATGGCGATGCCAGCAACGCTTCAGGGACGATGAGGCAAGCTTCCTCATCCTCGATGAAACCAAATCGGGCCCTGCCCGTTGTTGAGGCAAGGAGTACACGATCATGATGATTATCATGCTTGCCGCGGCCATGACCTTGGCCATGCTTATCGCCACCGCTTTCGGGCTCCACCAGGAAGCGGAAAAGGTTCGTCTGGACCAGCGTAACAAGTCGCTGAACCGGTATATTATGAAGTAATCTGCCGGCCCTGCTTTTGCGTCCAGTCCGTGTTACCCGGACCATGTGACGAAGTACCGAGTTTCATGAAACGGCGTGCCGAAAGCTTCAGGCTTCCGGCGCGCCGTTTTCGTCGGTACCCTCTTCTTCCTCGCCGTCCGGCTCGGATATCCGCTCAACAGACACTACCTTCTCGCCCTCGGCCGTGTTGAAGATCGTCACGCCCTTGGTGGCGCGGCTGGCGAAGCGGATATTGTGCACCGGCACCCGGATGACCGTCCCGCCGTCCGAAACCAGCATGATCTGGTCCTCGTTGGCCACGGGGAACGCTGCGATAAGCCGGCCGATCTCATCCACCCTGGAAACATCGGTAGCGCGGATGCCCTTGCCGCCCCGGTTCGTCAGGCGGAAATCGTAGGAGGACGAGCGCTTGCCGTAGCCCAGTTCCGTCACCGTCAGCACGAATTGCTCGTGCTGCCTCAGGAATTCGTAGCGCTCGTCGGAAAGCTGCGCATCCTCGCCGACCTCCTCGTTGGTGAGCACGATGTCTTCCTCCTCCCCGCCTGAAAGCGCGCGCCGCTCGGCAGCCGAGCGTTTGAGATACGCCGAACGCTCGGCGGGTTCGGCCTCGACATGCTCGATGATGGTCATTGAAATGGCGCGCTCGCCGTCGCCGAGCGCGATGCCACGCACGCCCTGCGAATCGCGTCCCTTGAAGACACGGACATCCGTCACCCTGAAGCGGATGCACTGGCCGCTGTCGGCGGTCAGGAGAACATCGTCATTGTCGGTACAGGTCTCTACGGCGAGGATGGCGTCGCCTTCCTCGTCGAACTTCATGGCGATCTTGCCGTTGCGCTTGACGTCGGCGAAGTCGGACAGCTTGTTGCGCCGCACGGTCCCCCGCGTGGTCGCGAACATCACGTCGAGCTTATCCCATTCCGATTCGTCGGGCAGCGGCAGGATCGCGGTGATGCGGTCGCCATTCTCGATCGGCAGCAGGTTGATCAGCGCCTTGCCGCGCGCCTGCGGGGTGCCGACCGGCAGGCGCCAGACCTTTTCCTTGTAGACGATCCCGCGCGAGGAGAAGAACAGCACCGGCGTATGCGTGTTGGCGACGAAGAGCCGGGTGACGAAATCCTCCTCACGGGTCGCCATGCCGGAACGGCCCTTGCCGCCCCGCGCCTGCGCCCGGTAGATCGAAAGCGGCACGCGCTTGATATAGCCGCCATGGGTGACGGTCACGACCATATCCTCGCGCTGGATGAGGTCCTCGTCCTCCATGTCGGCGCCGCCATCGGCGATTTCCGTGCGCCGGGGCGTGCCGAACTCGTCGCGAAGCGCGGTGAGCTCGTCCTTGACGATTTGCTGGATGCGTGCCCGTGAGCCGAGGATGTCGAGATAGTCGGCGATCTCGACGCCGATCTTGTTCAATTCCTCGGCGATCTCGTCGCGGCCGAGCGCGGTAAGGCGCTGCAGGCGCAGGTCGAGGATGGCGCGCGCCTGTTCCTCGGAGAGGTTATAGGTGCCGTCCTCGTTGATGCGGTGACGCGGGTCGTCGATCAGCGTGATGAGGGCCGACACGTCGCCGGCCGGCCAGCGCCGCACCATCAACTGCTCGCGCGCGGTCTGCGGATCGGGCGCGCTGCGGATCAGCCTGATCACCTCGTCGATATTGGCAACCGCAATCGCCAACCCGACAAGGACATGCGCACGCTCGCGCGCCTTCCTGAGCAGATAGCGGGTGCGCCGCGCCACCACTTCCTCGCGGAAGGACACGAAGGCGCGCAGCATGTCGAGCAGCGTCATCTGCTCCGGCTTGCCGCCGTTCAGCGCCACCATGTTGGCGCCGAAGGAGGTCTGAAGCGGCGTGAAGCGGTAAAGCTGGTTGAGCACGACGTCGGCGACGGCCTCGCGCCTCAGTTCGATGACGACGCGATAGCCCTGCCGGTCGCTCTCGTCGCGGATATCGGAGATGCCCTCGATGCGCTTGTCGCGCACCAGTTCGGCCATCTTCTCCTGCATGGTCGCCTTGTTCACCTGGAAGGGAACTTCGGTGACGATGATCGCCTCGCGGTCGCCGCGTATGGTCTCGAAATGCACCTTGCCGCGCATGACGATCGAACCGCGCCCGGTCGAATAGGCGCTGTAGATGCCGGCGCGGCCGAGTATGATCCCGCCGGTGGGGAAATCCGGGCCGGGGATGATCTCCATCAGTTCCGGCAATTCGATCGCCGGATTGTCGATGAGCGCTATGCAGCCATCGACCACTTCCGTCAGGTTGTGCGGGGGGATGTTGGTCGCCATGCCGACGGCGATACCGCCCGAGCCGTTGACGAGAAGGTTCGGGAAGCGCGCCGGCAGCACCTTCGGTTCCTGCGAGGCGGCGTCGTAGGTGTCCTGGAAATCGACAGTCTCCTTGTCGATATCCTCCAGAAGCTCATGCGCGACCTTCGTCAGCCGCGATTCGGTGTAGCGCATCGCCGCCGGCGGATCGCCGTCGATCGAGCCGAAATTGCCCTGCCCGTCGATAAGCGGCACGCGCAACGACCAGTCCTGCGCCATGCGCACCAGGGCGTCGTAGATCGAGGCGTCGCCGTGCGGGTGATACTTACCCATCACGTCGGCGACGGGCCGCGCCGATTTCACGTATTTGCGGTTCCAGTGATAACCGCTCTCATGGGAGGCGTAGAGGATGCGCCGGTGAACCGGCTTCAGCCCGTCGCGCACGTCCGGCAACGCCCGGCTCACGATCACGCTCATGGCGTAATCGAGGTAGGAGCGCTGCATTTCCTCGATGATGGAAATCGGCTCTATATCGGACGGCCCGCCCGGGCCGCTCTCAGTCGTCTGGTCAGTCAAAACGGATCACGATGCTGGTTGGGAATCACTGACTTCTTATATAGGAAACCTGCCGCGGACTCCAATGGCGACCGTCTCTTTTCGGGTGCATTTTCCGACGTGATTTCAAATAGATAAGCGGCATCGCGTCGGAGATGTGAAAACGGCGTTTCCAATCAGGCGGCCGGCAAGGGAAATCCGCTCGAATCAACTCTTTCGCAGCCGTTCGAGACCGTGATCCGACGGACGCTGGCGTTTCGGCGGAGAGAGGGGTAATGCCGTTCCCCGGAACGGCCGATATTGCCTGCCGGAAGCCGACTTTCTGTTCGGTGTCGGCCAGCCGGTCGAGAGGAGACGGACATGTTCGACCATATCTCGATCGGCGTGCGCGACGTCGCTCGCTCGAAGCGCTTCTATGATGCCGCGTTGGGGCCGCTTGGCTACCGGCTGCTCAGCGAAGGCCAGGACTCGCTCGGCTATGGGATCGGCAAGGTGACGCTGTGGCTGCTGCAGACGGACAGGCCCGTGCCGGCCGATCCGCGATCGGGGCTTCACTTCGCCTTCCGCGCGCCGGATATCCGCAGCGTCGGCGAATTCTACATCGCCGCGCTGGAGACGGGCGGCACCGACAATGGCGCGCCGGGAGAACGGCTCGAATATTCGCCGGGCTATTACGCGGCCTACGTGCTCGACCCGGACGGCTACCGGCTGGAGGCCTATCATGCCGAAGACGAGCAGCCCGACCGCCCCGCGCATGACGGGAACGACTAGGAGAACCCGATCTCCCGAGCCCACGCCTTCCTCGCGGCCGCCTCATGGGCTATGACGATCAAGCTGGAGGGGGCAGGCCATGCCGAACTACGACAGCCTGTTCAATGCCTTCGTCACCATCCTGGTGACGATAGACCCGCCGGGGCTGGCGCCGCTTTTCCTGGCGCTCACCGCGGGCATGGATCGGTCGCAACGCGGCCAGGTGGCGATCCGCGCCAGCATCATCGCCTTCGCCGTGCTGGTGCTTTTCGCGCTGGCCGGCACCGCGATCCTGTCCGTCTTCGGCATCACGCTGCCGGCGTTCCGGGTGGCGGGCGGGCTGCTCCTCTTCTTCATCTCCTTCGAGATGATCTTCGAGCAGCGACAGGACCGGAAGGAGAAGAGCGCGGCAGTGGCCATCACCAAGGACATGATCCACAACATCGCCGCCTTCCCGCTGGCCATTCCGCTTATAGCCGGCCCCGGCGCGATCTCGGCGACGGTCCTGCTTTCCGGCAGCTTCCGCGGCTGGCCGGCGCAGCTCGCCCTCGTGGCGATCATCCTTTTCTGCCTCTGCATCGCCTGGCTGGTCTTCATCCTCGCCGAGCGTATCGATCGTTTCCTCGGCCAGACCGGCCGCTCCATCCTGACGCGGCTCCTGGGCGTGATCCTGGCGGCGCTCGCCGTGCAGTTCGTCGCCGACGGCATCAAGGCGTTGATCGCCGCATAGCGATCGGGCGCGACCCTGTCGCCCTTGTCGCCCTTGTCCATATAAGGACCGGACAGGCCAGCACCGAGGGGTACGTTTGAATGGCAAGCACCCGCCAAGACGCCGGCGGCAATCGCTTCACCGTGATCGCCGCCATTGCGGCCAACGGCGCGATCGCCGTCGTGAAGTTCATCGCCGCCTTCTTCACGGGCTCCTCCAGCATGCTCTCGGAGGGAATCCATTCGCTGATCGACACGGCGAACGAGGCGCTGCTTCTGCTGGGCATCAGCCGTTCGAGCCGTCCACCGGACAAGCGCCATCCGTTCGGCTACGGCATCGAACTCTATTTCTGGTCCTTTGTCGTCGCCATGCTGATCTTCGCGCTCGGCGCCGGTGTCTCGATCTATGAGGGCATATTGGCGCTCGGAGCACGCCATGAGGTCGATTATCCCATGGTGGCTTTCGTGGTGCTCGCCGCCGCCTTCGTCTTCGAAGGCATGTCCTGGACGGTGGCGTACCGTGAATTCAACACCACGCGCGGCGACCGCGGCTTCTTTGCGCATTTCCGCGCGCACAAGGATCCCGCCGTCTTCATCGTGCTGATGGAGGATAGCGCCGCATGCATCGGCGTGCTGATCGCGGCGGCGAGCCTCGCGCTCAGCCTCTGGACCGGCGACACCCGCTACGACGCGGCGGGCTCGATCGCGATCGGCGTGGTGCTCGGCATCACCGCCTATCTCCTTGCGCATGAGACCAAGGGTCTGCTGATCGGCGAGGCCGCGAATCCCGAGCTATCGGCCGCCATCCGCCAGATGCTCCAGGATCACCCGGATGTGGACTCGGTCAACGAACTGCGCACCGTCCACCTCGGTCCGCACGAGATCCTTGTCGTCGTCAGCGTCGACTTCCGCAACGACATTTCCGCCGAGCAGGTCGAGACCACCGTGTCCGACCTCGAACGGGAAATCCGCAACCGGTTCGCGGACGTTCGGCGCGTCTATATTGAGGCGCAGAGCCGCGAGGACCATCTGGCGCTCGCCGAACGGACAATGGCGCCCGGGAGCGCGCCGGACGGGGTTTAGTGGCAGACCTCCCCGGTCATTCTCCCGACACCCGCGACAGGGCCGTCTCCAGCCGCTCGCGGGTGGCGCGGTATTCGTCCATCTTTTCCCGTTCGGCGGCGACGATCTCTTCCGGCGCGTTGGCGACGAACTTCTCGTTCGAGAGCTTCTTCTCGATGCGCGCGATCTCGTCCGACGCTTTGGCGACCTCCTTTCGCAGCCTCGCCGCCTCGGCGGCAAGGTCGATGAGGTCGCCGAGCGGCAGGCAGGCCGTCGCCTCGCCGATGACGAGCTGCGCCGAGGCTTTCGGGGCTGCGTCGGCAAAGGAAATGCCGGAAATGCGGGCGAGCCGGCCGATCGCCGCTTCATGCCGGGCCAGCCTTTCACGTGCCGTGTCCCCTGCCCCCACGATCACCAGCGGCGCCATCGCGGAGGGCGGCACGTTCATCTCCGCCCGCACGGAGCGGATGCCGGAGATGAGTTCGACCAGCCAGTTCATTTCGTCGGCCGCCGCCTTGTCCTCGAACTCGGGGGCGGGCCACGCCGCGTGGCAAAGCAGCGATTGCCGCTCGCCCTCGCCGGTCTCGGCCCAAAGCTCTTCCGTCATGAACGGCATGAAGGGATGGAGGAGCTTGTAGATCTCGTCGAGCGCGAAGGCCGCCACCGCCTGGCTTTCCGCCTTGGCGGCCTCATCGTCGCCCATGAAGACGGGCTTCAGCAGTTCCAGGTACCAGTCGCAGAACGTGTTCCAGACGAAGCGATAGGCGGCCCCGGCAGCCTCGTTGAAACGGTAGGAAGTGATGCCGTCGGTGACCTGCCGGGCCGTGTCGGAGAGTTCCGTCAGGATCCAGCGGTTCACGGTCAGCCTGGCGTCGTGCAGGACGAATTCGTCGTTGCGCGCGACGCCGTTCATCTGGGCGAAGCGCGTCGCGTTCCAGAGCTTGGTGCCGAAATTGCGGTAGCCGGCGATGCGCGCCGGATCGAGCTTCACGTCGCGTCCCTGCGCGGCCATGATCGCGAGGGTGAAGCGCAGCGCGTCGGCGCCGTATTCGTCGATCAGCCCGAGCGGGTCGATGACGTTGCCCTTCGACTTCGACATCTTGGCGCCGTTCTTGTCGCGAACCAGCGCATGGACATAGACCGTATGGAACGGCTCCTCGTCCATGAAATGGAGCCCCATCATCATCATCCGGGCGACCCAGAAGAAGATGATGTCGAAGCCGGTGACGAGGACGCTCGTCGGATAGTAGGTCTCCAGCGCCTCGGTACTGTCAGGCCAGCCGAGCGTCGAGAATGGCCAGAGCGCCGAGGAGAACCAGGTGTCCAGCACGTCCTCGTCGCGCGTCAGGATTTCGCCGGGCTGGAAGTTCTCGAGCCTGTCCTGCACCCAGGCCTTCCACGGTCCCTCGAGCGCCAGATAATGCTCGACGGCGGCATCCAGCGCCTCTTCCTCGGTCTCGGCGACGAAGACCTGGCCGTCCGGGCCGTACCAGGCCGGGATCTGGTGACCCCACCAGAGCTGGCGCGAGATGCACCAGGGCTGGATGTTTTCCATCCAGTCGAAATAGGTCTTTTCCCAATTCTTCGGCACGAAGTTCGTGCGGCCCTCGCGGACCGACGCGATCGCCGGCTTCGCCAGTTCCGCCGCATTCACGTACCACTGGTCGGTGAGGAAGGGCTCGATCGGCACGCCCGAGCGGTCGCCGTGCGGGACGGCGTGGCGGTGCGGCTCGACCTTGGCGAGAAAGCCGCCCTCCTCCATCAGTTCGACGACGCGCTTGCGCGCGGTGAAGCGATCCTGCCCGTCGAGGCTGTCCCACATCGCCTGGCGTTCCGGAGTGACTTCCAGACCGGCGAGGAAATCCTCATTGTCCTTCAGCGCGATCGCCGCCTCGACGGTCATGATGTTGACCGCCGGCAGCCGATGCCGCCTGCCGACCTCGAAATCGTTGAAGTCGTGCGCCGGCGTGATCTTGACCGCGCCGGTTCCCTTTTCGGGATCGGAATATTCGTCCGCGACGATCGGGATCCTGCGGCCGACGATCGGCAGGATCGCGTTCCTGCCGACCAGGGCCCTGTACCGGTCGTCGTCCGGATGGACGGCGATGCCGGTGTCGCCGAGCATCGTTTCCGGACGGGTCGTCGCCACCGTGATGAAGGTCTTCGAATTCTCCGGGTCGAAGCGCTCGCCCTCGATCGGGTAGCGGAAATGCCAGAGGTTGCCGTTCACCTCCTGCTGCTCGACCTCGAGGTCGGAGATGGCGGTGAGCAGCTTCGGGTCCCAGTTGACGAGCCGCTTGTCCTTGTAGATGAGCCCGTCGCGATAGAGCGACACGAAGACCTTCAGGACGGCCTTCGACAGCCCCTCGTCCATGGTGAAGCGCTCGCGCGACCAGTCGCAGGAGGCGCCGAGCCGCTTCAACTGGTTGACGATCTGGCCGCCCGACTCGGCCTTCCACTCCCAGACCTTGTCGATGAAGGCTTCGCGGCCGAGATCGCGGCGATGGACCTGCCGCTCCATCAACTGCCGCTCGACCACCATCTGCGTCGCGATGCCGGCATGGTCCATGCCCGGCTGCCAGAGCACGTTCCTGCCGCGCATGCGCTCGAAGCGCACCATGATGTCCTGCAGCGTGTTGTTGAGCGCGTGGCCCATATGCAGCGAGCCGGTGACGTTCGGCGGTGGAATGACGATCGTGAAGGCTTCGGCGCCTTCTTCCGCGCCCGCGCCGGCGCGGAACGCATCGGCCTCTTCCCAGCGGGCGGCGATCTTCGGCTCCACGCCGGCCGCATCGTAATTCTTCTCAAGCATCGGGAGAGTTCCAGATTTCCGGTCCGTTCAGGGCCGGGTGTAAACCGGATGGGCCGGGGCAAGTCAACTGCGACCGCTCCGCCCAGCAGGCAATCCGCCGCAGGCCGCGGCCCCGCCCTTATTCCAGTTTAATCTTGAACCCGGCATGACTCCTGGAGAAACCCAGCCTTTCGTAGAAGCGATGGGCCTCGGTGCGCCGGCTGTTCGACATGAGTTGCACCGTCCGCGCGCCCTTCGCCCTCGCCTCCTCGATGGCGAAGCGCATCATCTGTTCTCCGATCTGGCGGCCGCGCAGGTCGGCGCGCGTCTGCACCGCCGAGATGGTGAGGCTGGACGAGCCCTGGCCGCGCAATGTCGTCACCAGCGTCGTCTGGAACGTGGCGACGACCTCGCCTTTCCGTTCGGCGACATAGAGCATGTCGTTCGGGCTGGCCGAAATCCGCGCGAACGCCGCCTCGTAACGCGGGCGGGCGTGCTCGTCCGTGGTGTCGCCGTGGCCGCCCAGCGCGTCCTCCGCGAAAAGCGCGATGATGGCGCCGATGTCGCTTCGCTCGGCCGGCCGGATGACGACCTCTATTCGTCCGCCTATCATGCGTTCCTTCAGGATGAATGGCCATATCGGCGGACGGACTATGCAGGCGTTCGGTACCGACCGCAATCGCAACCGCAATGGAAACGGCCCGCCGGAAGGCGGGCCGCATGGGCCGTGGATGGGGAAATCACTTCCCGGCTGTGCTGCCGGTCGACACCGCATTTTCGGGCAAGGCATAGGCGACGACACTGTCGCCGAGCGTGGTGTCCATGAAATGGTGGCCGCCGGCCGCGATGACGACGTATTGCCGTCCCTTCTCGACATAGCTGATCGGCGTCGCCTGGCCGCCGGCCGGCAGCTTGTCGCGCCACAACTGTTTTCCGGTCTTCGTGTCGAAGGCCCGGATGTAGTCGTCGAGGGTAGCGGCGATGAAGGTGACGCCGCCCTTCGTCACCACGGAGCCGCCATTGTTCGGCGTGCCGATCGTGATGTCGAGATGCGAGGGGATGCCGAAAGGTCCATTGGCGGCGGCCGTGCCGATCGGCTTCTTCCAGAGCAGCTTGCCGGAGGGAATCCCGATGCCGCTCAGGAAGCCCCATGGAGGAGCGATGCAGGGATCTCCGAGCGGAGAAATCCATTTGTTGCTGACGATGCCGAACGGGGCGCCGACCTGCGGTCCGCCGAGCTCGCCCATCTCCTTCTGCGAGCGTTCTCCGATCGGCTTGGCTTTGACCTTGTCGCGCGGAACCTTCACCTTCATGTCGGGCATGCGGTTGCTGTTGACGACCAGGATCTTGTTCGAGGGATCGTAGGCGATGCCGCCCCAATCCATGCCGCCATTGTCGCCGGGATATTCGATCCACGAGCCGCTTTTGGCTTCCACCGGAGGCGTGAACTCCCCCTGGTAGCGAGCCTTCTGGAACTGGATGCGGCACCAGAGCTGGTCGATCGGCGAAATGCCCCACATGTCCGACGCCTTGAGGGTGTCCCCCGAGAACTCCGGCATCTTCACCGAGTAGGGCTGGGTCGGCGCCGTATGGTCGCCCTCGCTCGTTCCCTGCGGCACCGGCTTTTCCTCGACCGGCATCAGCGGCTTGCCGGTGCGGCGGTCGAGCACGAACAATTCGCCGCGCTTGCTCGCCTGGATGAGGGCCGGCACGGTTCCGTCGGCGGTCGGCCAGTCGACCAGCGTCGGCTGCGAACCGAGGTCATAGTCCCAGAGATCGTGATGGATGGTCTGGAAACTCCATCTCGGCTTGCCCGTCTTCACGTCGAGCGCGACGACGGCGGAGGAGTATTTCTCTTCCTGCGGCGTGCGGCCGCCGCCCCAATAGTCGGCGGCGCGGTTGCCCATCGGCAGGTAAACGAGCCCGAGCTTGTCGTCTCCGGCGATCATCGACCAGACGTTGGGCGTGCTGCGCGAATAGGTCTTGCCCTGGGGCGGCGGGCCGCTCTGGTCGGGGCGGTCCATATCCCATGCCCAGAGCATCCTGCCGGTCAGCGCGTCCCAGCCGCGCACCACGCCGGACGGCGCGTTGAGCTTCTGGTTGTCGACGACCTGATGGCCGAGCACGACGACGTCGTTGACGATGGTGGGCGCCGAATTGGCAGAGAAAAAGCCCGGGATGGTGTCGCCGATGCCCTGAAGCAGGTTGGCGGCGCCGTTGTCGCCGAAGGAGGTGCATGGCTTGCCGGTATCGGCGTCGACGGCCAGCAGGCGTCCGTCGGTGGTGCCGTAGATGATGCGGCGTGGGCATTGCGGCGTTCCGGGAGGGGCTTCCCAATAAGCGACGCCGCGGCAGGTCGCGTCATAGACGTTCTGCAGCGCAGCCTTCTTCACCTTCGGGTCGAAGCGCCATTTCTGCGTCCCTGTCGAGGGATCGATGTCGATCACCATCTGCGAGGGCGTGCAGACGTAGAGATTGTCGCCGACCTTCAGCGGCGTGTTCTCGAAGGCATATTCGATGCCCTCGGAGGCCGGCGGCTCCTTGTCGCCGGTGTGGAATTCCCAGACCTTCTCTAGCTTCCCGGCGTTCTGTGGCGTGATCTGTGCGGCCGGGGTGAAATGATCCGCGGCATTGGAGCCGCCATAATTGATCCAGTTGCCCGCATCATGGTCGGGCACCTTCCCTACGCCCGACGCGACCGTATTCGTCGTAGGAGCCGCAGGGGTTGCCTGCGCGCCGGAAGGCGCGGACTGGCTCGGCGGCTGGGCGGCCGGTGTCCTGGGCTGCGGCTCGGAAGTTCCCGGCACAGCCGTGGACGCCGGCGGCGGATTGCCGGTGCTTTGGGCGAATGCGCCCGATGCGGCGAGCACAAGCGTACCGGTGAGGATCAGGAAGCTCTTCATTGGACGGCCCCCTCCGCGCGATGAACGCGGCGGTCGCGGCCGAGCACCGGCAGGAAAAGAAGCGTGATGATCATGAGGATGATCGGACCGACGGTCCACGGGATCAGCGCCCAGCCGTTGAAGCCGACCTCCACGACCCCCCAGACGATCGTGACGACGAAGGTGAGTGCATAAATCCACAAACCGGCCATCCGGCCGCGGAAAAGCAAAACCCCCGCGACGATCAGGCCGATGCCGGCGAGGAGGTAATAGACCGATCCGCCGAGATAGACGAGATATGCGCCTCCCACGAGAAGCGGCAGCCCGAGGATGACCATGATCACGGCATAGATCATGAGGAGCCAGTCGCCGACTCCGTAGTGCGTTGATGTTCCTGACATGAGCTCATTCCAGATGGTGCCTCGTCTGCCATGCGACCGGAATCCGCCGAGCCGAGTGGGACCCCCGGCAGGCCGTCTTCGCGATCACGTCGTCCCAACAAGCTGAAATGAAGTTGGTTCCATGCGTGAACGCATGGTCACGGGGCAAAAGCGGATAGCTCCCGAAACGCCTTGTCAGTCCTGGACTTCCGCCGTGCGACGGCGCACCACGACCCCGAGTTCGTCGGCCTCGCGGGCATGGCGCAGGCGTTCTTCCGCCTCAGTCGCCTCGCGCTGGCGGTACCACATGGAGGCGTAGAGCCCATTCGTCCGCAGCAGCGCGCCGTGGGTGCCGCGCTCGGCGATCAGCCCGTCCTGGAGAACGATGATCTCGTCGGCGGCGACGACCGTCGAAAGGCGGTGCGCGATGACGAGCGTCGTGCGCCCGCTGCTGACGAGATCGAGCGCCGACTGGATCTCCTGTTCCGTATGCGTATCGAGTGCGGAGGTCGCCTCGTCGAGGATCAGGATCGGCGGCGCCTTGAGGATGGTTCGGGCAATCGCCACGCGCTGTTTCTCACCGCCGGAGAGCTTCAGCCCGCGCTCGCCGACCATCGACTTGTACCCGTCCGGCAGATGCTGGATGAAGCCGGCGATCTGGGCGAGTTCCGCCGCCTTGCGGACTTCCTCCTCGTCGGCATCGGGCCGTCCGTAGCGGATATTGTAGGCGATGGTGTCGTTGAAGAGCACGGTGTCCTGCGGCACCATGCCGATCGAGGCGCGCAGGCTCTGCTGCCTTACATCCCTGATATCCTGTCCGTCGATCAGGATCGCGCCCTGCTGGATATCGTAGAAACGGAACAGCAGGCGCGAGATCGTCGATTTTCCCGCTCCGGACGGCCCCACGATCGCAACGGTCTTGCCGGGCTGGACCTCGAAGCTGACCCCCTTCAGGATCGGCCGTGCCGCGTCATAGGCGAAATGCACGTCCCGGAAGGAGATCGCGCCCTTCGCGACGACCAGGTCCGGCGCGCCCGAGCGGTCCGTCACCTCCTGCCTGACATCGAGGAGATCGAACATCTGCTCGATATCGGTGAGGCCCTGACGGATTTCACGATAGATGAAGCCGATGAAGTTGAGCGGCACGGAAAGCTGCATCAGCATGGCATTGATGAAGACGAAGTCGCCGATCGTCTGCGTTCCCTGCATGACGGCACGCGCCGACAGGCCCATGCAGACGGCCATGCCGAACGAGAAGATGACGCCCTGGCCGAAGTTCAGCCAGCCGAGTGAAGTCCAGGTCTTGGTCGCCGCGGCCTCGTAGCGGGCCATGGAACGGTCGAAGCGGCGCGCCTCCATCGCCTCGTTGCCGAAATATTTGACGGTCTCGAAGTTCAGCAGCGAGTCGATCGCCTTGGTGTTGGCGTCCGTGTCGGAATCGTTCATCTCGCGGCGGATGGCGATGCGCCAGTCGCTCGCCCAAACCGTGAACCAGGTGTAGAGCGCCACGGTGACCGCGACCACGACGACATAGATCACGCCATAGGTGAAGCCGAAGATAATTGCCGTCAGCGCGAATTCGAGGATGGTCGGCGCCGTGTTCAGGATCGTGAAGCGGACGATCGTCTCGATGCCTTTCGTGCCGCGTTCTATGACACGCGAGAGGCCGCCCGTGCGCCTTTCAAGATGGAAGCGCAGCGAAAGCTCGTGCATGTGGACGAAGGTGCGGTAGGCAAGCTGGCGCACGGCGTATTGCCCGACCTGTGCAAACAGCGCGTCCCGCAACTGGTTGAAGGCCAGTTGCGCCACACGCATGAAATTGTAGGCAACGACCAGCATCACCGGCGCGATCAGGAAGGCGGGAATATAGTCCGGTGCCGCAAGCTTGCCCCCAAGCGCGTTGGTCGACCATTTGAAGAAATAAGGCACCAGCATGAGCACCAGCTTGGCGACCACGAGAAGCACCGTCGCCCAAACGACGCGCATCTTCAGGTCCAGCCGATCGGCCGGCCACATATAGGGCCAGAGATTGAGGAGGGTCCGCAGCATCGAGCTTTCGGAAACGGTCTTCTCAGCCACGGGGAGTTCCTGACGACGCCATTGCCCGCCCCATTCCGGGCCGAATGCCGTTCATTTCGCGATCGAACAAGCTATTGAACGACCGCAGCAACCCATCCAGAGCCTCGCGGTCGACGCAATAGCAGGAGCGCGGCCGTTCCGGCTTGAAGCGCACCAGGCCGGCATCGACCAGTATCTTGAGGTGCTGCGATATGGTGGATTGCGCCAGATCGAACTGCTCGACCACCTCCTTGCAGCAGCATGTCTCGTTGCGGCAGAGGTGATGCAGGATCTTCAAGCGAACGGGATGCGACAACGCTGCTAGCGCGGGCGCCAGAGAGCGCTCGCCGGGCGGGTTCGCTGTTTCGGAAAGATCGTTCATCGTTCATCGACGATAGACGATCAATCGGTCTCATGCAATCCGCTGTTCTCGCGTCCGCTCATCGGGCATGTGGAACCAGCACAAGCAGGACGGCAGCGGCCGAAAGCGCCCTACTCCACCTTCTTCGGCATTTCGGTCGTCTGGCTGGCGATCGCCTTCATGTTGGCGGTTTCGCCCTCCTTCGTCGCGTGCGGAACGGCGAAGATCTGGCCGGGCCAGATGAGGTCCGGGTCTTCGATCTGATCCTGGTTGGCAAGGTAGATCGTCGAATAGCGGACGCCGTGCCCGTAGACGCGCCGGGATATCTGCCAGAGCGTATCGCCGCGCCGGATGATGACCGCCCCGCTCGTTTCCTGCAGCTTCGGCGATATCACTGTCGGCGGCTGTTTCGTGCCGTCGCCGTCGCCCGCAGACGGAACCGCGGTGCCCTGCCCGTTCGATGCCACGGCCTGCGGCATACCGGGTTCCTGCTGCGTCTTCGGCGCGGCATTGCCGCTCGCGGCCGAGCCGGAAAGCGAATTGCCCGAAGAGGCCGCCATGGAGTTTGCGCCGGCGTCCGGCGCCTTCGTCCCTTGCGACCCGGTATTCGCTGCGGTTGCCGCCCCGCCAGAGTCCGGCGCGCGCGCCGCGTCCTTTGCCGTGGTGCTGGAACCCGCCTCGCCGGAGGCGACCGCCGCAACGCTCTCGCCCGGCGCGCGCGTGAAGGGAACGGCGGCCCGCGCCGCCACCTTCAGCCCGTCGGCCGCTAGCATGTCGGCCCGGATGATGTAGTCCCCCACGGCGAGTTCATGGATGGATTCGACCAGGAAACGGCCGACCGGAGACGTCTTGGCCTCGCCGAGAACCGCATCGTTCGCATAGACCCGCACGGTGCTGCCGGGGTCCGCGATCCCCGCGACGAAGATCTTGTTGCCCTCGATCTCCACCGCCTCGACCGAAATCTGGGGCTGAGCCGGGGACTGGCCGGCATCCGCCTGAGCGGCCGGGGAAGGCTGCGCCTGGCCGGCGGAGGCAACCGGCTTGGAGGGCGCGCCATCGTTGGAGGCGGCTTCCTGGCCATTCTTGTCGCCCTTTCCAGCGGACGACGGTGTGCCGGTGCCGCCGGCGGGCTGGCCGGCCGTTTGCGCCGGGGAGCCGCTTGCCGCGACTGCGCCGCCGGTCCCGGCCTTCGAGCCGTCCTGCGAGGCCATCTGGGTGCCGCCGCCAGAAGACGCCGGCTGTGTGCCGTTCGGCACGGCGGGAGCCGGAGCCTCAGCGTTGCCAGGCTTCGGAACCGTGATCAGCTTGCTCGGCTGGCCGGGCGATTCCACCAGCGCCAGTACCTGGCCGTTCTCATGCTCGGGGATCGAAACGACCGCAGTCTGCTTCGACATCGCAACCACGTTCGCTGGTGTCGTCGAGCGCAGGACGAGCTGGTAGTCGCCGGGCTTCAACGGATTGTCGAGTACGATGGCGAAATCGCCCTCCGCGCCCGCGGCCGCGGCGCCGAGCACGTTCTTGCCCGACAGGATCTCGACTTTCGCGGTGGGCGCCGACCGGCCGGCGATCACGATGGAGCCGTTTCCTTCCACCCTGACGACATCGAAGCTCGGCGCGGTTACGTCGCCGGGTTTGGCATCGCCGGTCGCCGACGCGGCCTTCTCACCGGAAGCGGCATCACCGGCGAGTGAAGCGCTCTCCTTCGTCGCGCCATTCGTCGCCGGCGCGCTACCTGCCGGCGCTTTGCCCGCGCCCATCGCCGCCGGTTGCCCCGGGGCGGGCGCGGCTCCGGGCTGCTGGGCGGCGGCGGGCATGCGGTCCTGTTTCGCCGTCATCGAATTCTCGGCCGGCGCGCTGGTCTCGGCGACCTTGGCCGGGGCCAGCGGCGTGAAGGCGCCGAGGCCATAGGCGACGGCGAAGGCAGCCACCAACGCGCCACCCCCGAAAAGAAGCGCGTTTCTGATGCCGTTCGTCATATTGGAATCCCTTACCCGCCTAAGCGGTGGTCTAGCGCTTTTCCATTGTTCCTACAAGAAAAAGGGCTTTCTCGATCTTGACGGGGCGGCGCTCATCAACACCATTCGGACATGAATCAGATTCGTTCCATCTGCGTCTATTGCGGTTCTTCTCCGGGTCGCGACCCGCTCTACGTCGAGGCTGCGGGAACGCTCGGGCGGACGATGGCCGAGGCCCGGCTGCGGCTCGTCTATGGCGGCGGCGGTAAAGGCATCATGGGCACTGTCGCCGCGAGCGTCAGCGCGGCCGGCGGAACTGTCGTCGGCATCATCCCGCGTTTCCTCATAACCAAGGAAGCGACGGAAGCCGCGCTTGCGCGCCTCGACGAACTGGTCGTGACCGAGGACATGCATACCCGCAAGCATCGTATGTTCGAGGAATCCGACGCTTTCGTGGCGTTGCCCGGCGGCATCGGCACGCTGGAGGAGCTCATCGAGATCATGACCTGGGCGCAGCTCGGCCGCCACCGGAAGCCGATCGTGCTCGCCAATATAGGCGGCTTCTGGTCGCCGCTGATGAAGCTGCTCGACCATATGAAGGGCGAAGGCTTCCTGCACACCGCGCACCGGATAGCGCCGCTGGTGATCGACGCCGCCGCCGACATCGTCCCGGCCATCCTTCGCGCGCATGCGGAAGGCTACGCGGCGGCGGGCAATCCTTCCGTGATCGAGCGCATGTAGTCCGATTCAGGCCGGCTGCTGGATGCGGCGTCCGCGGAACATCGACCAGCTATAGATGAAGAGCGCAACCCAGATAAGGCCAAAGGCGATCGCCTGCGCCGAGCCGAACGGCTCGTCAAAGAAGAAGACGGCGATCACGAAGATCAGGGTCGGCGCGATATATTGCAGGATGCCGATCGTCGAATAGCGCAACAGCTTGGCGCCGAAGGCAAAAAGGATGAGCGGAACGGCGGTCACCGGTCCGCAGCCGAGCAGCAGGGCCACATTGCCCGGTTCGGAAGCAAGGAAATGGCTCTCGCCCTGCGATTGAAGCCAGAGGATATAGCCGATCGCCGGCAGGGTGAGGATGAGCACCTCGAGGAAAAAGCCCTGGCTCGGGCCGATCGGCAGCGTCTTGCGCAGGAACCCATAGATGGCGAAGGTGAACGCCAGGACAAGCGACACCCAGGGCAGGCCGCCCGCGTCGAGCGCGAGAATGACGACCGCCGCGACGGCGAGCGCAACCGCCGCGACCTGCATCCGGCTCAGCTTCTCGCCGAGGAGGAGCGCGCCCATGACGACCGATACCAGCGGATTGATGTAGTAGCCGAGCGCCGTTTCGATGGTCCTCCCGGCGCCGATCGCCCAGACATAGGTTCCCCAGTTGAGGGTGATGATCGAAGCCGTGAGAGCAGCCATCGCCAGGGTACGCGGCGAACGCAGCGCACGTCTGATGTCGGCCGTTCGGCCGAGCAAATAGAGGATCACGCCGGCGACCGGCAGCGACCAGACGATGCGGTGCGCGACGACTTCCGGTGCCGGCATGTGCTCCACCGCCTTCATATAGAAAGGCAGCACGCCCCACAGGCCATAGGAGGCGAGCGCGAAGGCGAAGCCGCGCGGCGTGTCGCCCTGAATGGCGGGAGCGGAAGCGTTCGTATCCATCGATCTCAGTCAGGCAACCGGGGTTCCACGGGCGGGCAAGCCGTCCGCCGCGCAAGAACCATACGAAGCCCCGCCTTACCAGTTCAAATTGCTGATGCCTCGGTTGCGTCCGGCTGATGGACCGCCTGCTACTCCGCCGCAACCAGCCCGGCTAGTTCGCGGTTCTTCATGAGCTTGAAGACGATCGAATCCATCAGCGCCTGGAAGGACGCATCGATGATGTTGTCGGAGACGCCGACCGTCGACCAGCGGGCGCCCGCGCCGTCATGCGATTCGATCAGGACGCGGGTGACGGCCTCCGTGCCGCCATTCAGGATGCGCACCTTGTAATCGACCAGTTCAAGGTCGGCGATCTCGGACTGGTATTTGCCGAGATCCTTGCGCAACGCGATGTCGAGCGCGTTGACCGGTCCGTGCCCCTCCGCGACCGACATGCGCTCCTCGCCGTCGACGATCACCTTCACGATCGCCTCGGAAACGGTCTTGATGTTGCCGTTGGCGTCGAAGCGGCGCTCGACCATGCAGCGGAAGCTTTCGACGGCGAAGAATGCCGGAACGGTGCCCAGCGTGCGCCGCGCCAGAAGCTCGAAGCTCGCATCCGCCCCTTCATAGGCATAGCCTTCCGCCTCGCGCTCCTTGACCAGCGCGACCAGCGTATCGAGGCGCGGATCGTCGCGTGCGACCTCAATGCCGCGGCGTTTCAACTCGGCGATGAAGTTCGCCTTGCCGCCCTGGTCGGAAACCATGACGCGGCGACGGTTGCCAACCTTCTCCGGCTCGACATGCTCGTAGGTCGCCGGCTCCTTGGCGATCGCCGAGGCATGGATGCCGGCCTTGGTGGCGAAGGCGGAGGCGCCGACATAGGGGGCCTGCGGCTCCGGCGCGCGGTTCAGCAGCTCGTCGAAGGCCCGCGAAAGGCGCGAGATGCCGGACAGCGCCTCGGGCGTGATTCCGGTCTCGAAGCGGCTCGCAAAAGCGGGCTTCAGCATCAAGGTCGGGATGATGGAGACCAGGTTGGCATTGCCGCAACGCTCGCCGATGCCGTTCAGCGTGCCCTGGATCTGGCGGGCGCCGGCCTCGACCGCAGCCAGCGAGTTTGCCACCGCCTGGCCGGTGTCGTCGTGGGCGTGGATGCCGAGATTGCCGCCGGGGATACCTGCCGCAACAACGGCCTCGACGATGGCGCGAATTTCCGCCGGCAGGGTGCCTCCATTGGTGTCGCAGAGCACGACCCAGCGCGCGCCGGCCTCATGGGCCGCCCTGGCGCAGGCCAGCGCATAGGTGGGATTGGCCTTGTAGCCGTCGAAGAAATGCTCGCAATCGACCATCGCCTCCTTGCCGGCGGCAACGGCTGCCTCGACAGAGGCGCGGATGGCGTCGAGGTTCTCCCCGTTCGTGCAGCCGAGCGCCACCTTGACATGGTAGTCCCAGCTTTTCGCGACATAGCAGATGGCGTCCGAGGAAGACTGGAGCAGCGCCGCGATCCCCGGATCGTTGGACGCGGACACGCCGACGCGCTTGGTCATGCCGAAGGCCACGAAAGCGGCCCGCTTGGTGCGCCTCTCGGCGAAGAAGGCGCTATCGGTCGGGTTGGCGCCGGGGTAGCCGCCCTCGACATAGTCGATGCCGAATTCATCGAGCATGCGGGCAACCGTGATCTTGTCCTCGAGCGAGAAATCGATGCCTGGCGTCTGCTGGCCGTCGCGGAGCGTCGTATCGAAGAGGTAGAGGCGTTCTTTGGTCATCGCTGTCACTTGCGGCGCTCCGCCGGCGGCCATTCTTCCGTGTCGTGGTCGGGGTGCTGGTAGGAAACCAGACTGGAGAGGAAAGAGGCCGCGTCCTGGTCGGCCATCGTATCCTCGCCAGGCAATTCCGGGATATCGTCGACGTAGGGCAGCTTGGCCTCGATGCCCCACTGGATGACCGGAGCGATCTCTTCCGGTTCGTCGAAGGCGCCGATGGCGAGCGCCATCCCGTCCGGCGCCTCATAGGTGAGCGGCGTGCCGCATTCGGCGCAGAAGCCGCGCCGTGCGACATTCGAGCTTTGGAAGCGCTTCGGCTCCCCGCGGGTCCAGGTAAGCCTCGCGCCGCGTACCGAGACCAGCGGCGCATAGAAGGCGCCGAACGCCTTCTGGCACATGCGGCAATGGCAGACAGATGCGTCGCCGAGCGGCCCTTCCACATGGAAGCGCACCGCTCCGCACTGGCATCCGCCGGAATAGGTCGGTTTGTTGTCGAGGCTCATGGCTTTCTCGTCCCTATCTTGCCTCAGGCGGGCGCGTGGCAGACCGCTTCGATATTGTTGCCGTCCGGATCGAAGACGAAAGCGCCGTAATAGTTGGGATGGTAATGGGCACGGACGCCCGGCGCGCCATTGTCGCGGCCGCCGGCGGCAAGGGCGGCCTCGTGGAAAGCATCCACTTCGGCGCGGGTGTCGGCCGTGAAGGCATAGTGGCGGCCGGGGCCCGGCTCGGCTGCTTCATGCAGCCAGAACTGCGGCCGGTCGTAGCCATAGCCGCCGACCTTCAGGCCGTCGGTATATTCTTCAGGCACCATCATCACCAGCGATGCGCCGAGCGGCGCCAGCGCGGCATCGTAGAACCGCTTCGACGCATCGAAATCGCGGACGGCAATTCCCGTATGATCGATCATGGATGCTGCTCCTCTTGCAGGTTAAGCGGCCCGACCGGCGTCGCAAGGCCGACCGTTATGACGATGTGCCGGCAGACATTATCGATGTCACGGAGGATGTCTTCGTTCCAGAAGCGGAGGACGGTCCAGCCGTCCGACTCCAGTCGGCGACGCCGTTGTTCGTCAATCGCCAGTTGTGCATCTTCGGTGTGTTGAGAGCCATCGACCTCGACAATGAGACGTTTCGAGGGGCAGGCAAAATCGACGATATACCCAGCGATCGGAAATTGGCGTCGGAAGGCCAAACCCATCAGGCGATGCGCCCTAAGCTCGTTCCAGAGCTTCAATTCGGCATCGGTCATGATACGCCGCATGGATTTGGCGTTTCGGCGATTTTTGAGTGGAACGATCGCGTGGGGCATCGCTAGGCGCTCGCCGAGAAGGAAGCCGCCGAGAATGCGGACGCTCTACGTTGCCCCCCTCTGTCCTGCCGGACATCTCCCCCACATGGGGGGAGATCACGCCGGCCGCAAACTCCTGCGCATAATCTGCGATATTGGCGATTGGGGAAGGCGTCTATGACAGCCGATCTCCCCCCTTGTGGGGGAGATGTCCGGCAGGACAGAGGGGGGCGCTGTCCCGCAGGCTTCGCAAGGAGCAAAAGCGCCCTCACCTCTTCACCTCCCAGGTTGTCACCCTTTCACCGGTGGCGGGGTCCTTGCCGTCCTTCAACTGAATGCCTTGTTTCAGGAGTTCGTCGCGGATGCGATCGGCTTCGGCCCAGTTCTTCTCGCGGATGAGGGCAAGGCGGCGCGATACGAAGCTCTCGACGTCGATATCGGTGTCCAGCGCCGACAGGTCGATGCCGATCAGATTGGCGGCGGCGACCAGGGTAGGTTCCGAGAGCTCCGCCACGTTCAGGAGGCGGATGTATTGAGGCAGGTCGAGATCGTCCGAGAGGGCCTCGACGAAGGAAGGGTCAAGGACGCCGGCAGCCGAATTGTTCGCCTTGCGCCTGAGTTTCGTCAGAATGTTTTCCGCCTCCTCCAGCTTGCGCACCGAAAAGTCGATCGGCTCGCGGTAGTGCGTCATCAGCATGGCGAGGCGCAGCACTTCGCCCGGCCATTTGCGACCGCCGAATTTCTCCGTGCGCAGGAGTTCGTGGATGGTGACGAAATTGCCGTCGCTTTTCGCCATCTTGCGGCCTTCCACCTGCAGGAAGCCGTTGTGCATCCAGGTATTGGCCATCACCGGCGTGCCGTGGGCGCAGCGCGACTGCGCGATCTCGTTCTCATGATGCGGGAAGATCAGGTCGAGCCCGCCGCCATGGATGTCGAAGATATCGCCGAGATAAGCCGCCGACATCGCCGAGCATTCGATGTGCCAGCCGGGACGCCCCCTGCCCCACGGACTTTCCCAGCCGGGCTCCTCGGGAGAGGACTGCTTCCAGAGCACGAAATCCGCCGGGTTCCTCTTGTGCGCGTCGACCGCGACCCGGGCGCCGGCCTGCTGGTCTTCCAGATTGCGGCGGGAAAGCCGGCCATAGTCCGGCATCGAGGCGACATCGAAGAGCACCTCGCCTCCCGAGCCCGTCGAAGAAGGGGCCTCATAGGCGTGACCGCGCTCGATCAGGGTCTGGATCAGTTCGACCATGCTCGTCTTGCCATCCGGCCGCGGCAGAACGAATTCGGTCGCGCGCGGCTCGAAGCTGGGCTTCAGGCAGCCGAGCGCCTCGACATCCTTGTGGAACTGGTCGGCCGTTGTCTCGGTCACCCGGCGGATCGCTTCGTTGAGCGTCATCCGCCCGGCCTCGATCTCCGGTCCGAAATCGCGCAGCGCCCGCGCGTTGATCTTGTCGTCGACGTCGGTGATGTTGCGCACATAGGTGACGTGGTCGGCGCCATAGAGATGGCGCAGAAGCCGAAAAAGCACGTCGAAGACGATCACCGGCCGCGCGTTGCCGATATGGGCATAGTCATAGACGGTCGGCCCGCAGACATACATGCGGACATTGTCCGGATCGATGGGCCGAAACGGCTCCTTCGTCCGCGTCAGCGTGTTGTAGAGCCTGAGCCCCTTCGTCTCGTCCGACATGGAATAGTTACTCCCAGGCCGCCGGCCGGGAGCGTTTTTCTATCCAGGAAAGAAGGCGAAAACGTCCGGGCCAGCGGATTGCTAGCCGATAATGCAGATGCCGGTAATGGCGAAAGGCGTTTTCATCGCCGCGCTTTATGGCCTCGCACGGATTTTCCGTCAAGGCGCAAAAAATCGACGCGGAAAGGCCGAATTGCGAACCAATCCGCTCCCCATTCGTTGGCTATCAGTACTTCGTTAAGCATAGCGGAGCAGCCTTTGTGTCTCCGCACTGGATTCAATCAAATTCGCCACGAATTTGACTGAATCGGAGACGAACTGCGCCGCTCCCCGAAGCAAGCAGGAACAAGACCATGCCAAGTTCAACGAAGACACGACGAAAGCCGCCGGAGCCGAAGCCCGCGGAAGCTCTCATCGCCCAATACCGCGCCATCGGCCAGCCCTCTCTCCAGGCGGCGCTGATATGCACGGGAAAGAAAGGCAAGAAGGGCCTCGAAAAGCGCCACGCCCACGCCTAGCGGTTCAATGGTTCAGCCATTGAGGCCGATGCGGCCGGTGACGTAGTCGAAAATCGCGCGGCGGGTCTCGGGATCCTCGAGCTTGGCCACCGGCAGGTAGAAGACGAGATCGTTCCCGCGCGCCAGCATAATGACGTCGCCGCGCTCCTCGACCCGGTCGAAGGCCGACCAGAGGAAGCATTCGAAATCGCCGTTGCAGATCGACATCAAGGCGGCGTCGTTGAAGGCGAATGTCTTCCGGCCGGGGCGGAATTCGGGATGGATCGCGCCGCACGCCGACAACCCCTCGCGGATGGCGATCTCGTCGTCCGCGCTCAATTCAACAGTGAATTCCTTGATCATTCCGGTACGCCCACACTCGAAACGATTTTATTCGAATGCGGGTTAAATAAGCTTTAGCTGAACGTTAACCGCCTCTTCTTCCGGGCGCGATTCGCCGGCATCGAGCGGCGCCTGGATTTCCGGCCCCGTGTTGGCGACCTTGTTGACCTTGTCGGATACGGGGATCGCCTCGAAAAAGTCCGGATCGACCGGCCGCAGCAGGTCCGCGACGTCGCGCGGCTCGTTGGAGCGGCAGTCCAGCCAGCGCGCGAAATCCTCCGGCCTGACGACGACCGGCATGCGTTCATGGATATGGACGATATCGGCATTCGCCCCGGTGGTCAGGATGGCGCCCGTGTCGATCTCCGAGCCGCCGGGCTCATGCCAGGTCTCCATCAGCCCGGCGAAGGCGAGCAGCCCGCCACCCTTCGGCCGCACCCAATAGGCCTCGGCCTTGGCCTTTCCCGCGCGCCGCCACTCATAGAAGCCGGAGGCCGGCACCAGAGCCCGCCTGTGACGCATGGCGGCCTTGTAGGTGTTCTTGTCGAGAGCGGTGTCGGAGCGCGCGTTGAACAGAAGCGGAAAGCTTCGGGGATCCTTCACCCAGGCGGGAATGAGGCCCCAGCGCACGAGCAGCGGCCGCCGGTCCGGCAGGTTGGAGCCGGGCTCGGCCCTGCCCTCGCCGGCCATCACCATGAGGATCGGCTGCGTCGGCGCGATGTTGTAGCGCGGCGGGAAATCTTCCAGCTCCATGAGCGCGAAGAAGGCTTCCACCTCTTCCGACGACACTGTCAGGGCGAATCGTCCGCACATATCCCGTCCTTTCCGCCGACCTAGGTAGAAATGTTCGGTGCGCGTCGCAATGGCGCGGTTGACGGGCTCCGTGCGATCCCGAATGCTGCCGGGCATGTCCGATGGCATCATTCTGGCGGCGTCCGTCGCGCTCAGGCGCGACGATCGCTTCCTGCTGGTCGAGCGCGGGCGGGCGCCGGCCCGCGGCCTGCTCGCCTTTCCCGGCGGGCGCCTAGAAGCGGGCGAGACGCCGGAAGCAGCGGCGCGGCGGGAGCTTCTGGAGGAAACCGGCCTGAAGGCCGGCGACCTTCGCCTGTTCGAAGTCATGGACCTTGGCGGCCTTGGGGAAAGCGCCGACCGGATTTTCCGGCTGCATGTCTTCACCGGCGCCTTTGTCGCGGGCGAAGCGGTCGCGTCCGACGACGCGGCAGGCGTCGGTTGGTATCGGGTCGAAGAGATGGAAACCCTGCCGATCACCTTTTCGACGCTGGAGATCGCCCGCCGGCTCCTCGAACCATAAGCGGGGAACAGGTCGAAAGCCGGGGCGCGAGCCTTGCCGCGGCCCGATTCCTCGCCCACAAGATATCGCATGGCGCGGGCGGCACTCATACGATTCTTCCTGGCGGCGGCGCTCGCCGCATCCATCCTGCCCGCGCAGGCAACCGAAGCGCCCTATGAGAACAATCTCTTGAGGCTGGCCGAAATCCTCGGCTCGCTGCAATACCTGCGCAACCTGTGCGGCGAGAAAGGCGACCAGTGGCGCGAGGCGATGGAAGCGCTCCTGATCACGGAAAATCCCGGACCGGACCGCCGCGCGCAACTTGTCGCCCGCTTCAACCGCGGCTACCGCGCCTATAGCGACATGTACCACACCTGCACCGCTTCCGCGACCGAAGCGATCGCCCGCTACATGAAGGAAGGCCAGGAACTCAGCGGCGGCACGGCCAGCCGCTTCGGAAATTAGTGAACGGTTAACTTTTTTGGCAATGGCCGGATGCGTAGCATTTTAACTGTGCTAGAACGCTTAACGGGACATTAAGGACTGGAGTCGGATTCGAGCGAATTCGGCGGCCGCTTCGAAGGGTGGACGCAAGATATGGAACGGAGCGTCAGCGATATCGACGCACTGATACGGGAAGAAAAGCGGCTGACGGCCCTCGAGAGCCAGAGTGAAGCCTGGGCGGAAGGCATTTCCGCGGGGATAGAGCCTGAGATCCTGGCCGAGGCCGCCCTTGCCACGGCGTTCGCGGAGCTTCTGCGTTCGGGCGGCGAACATGCCGCCCTTGCCCTGCTCGACCGGATGCGCGAGCGCGTCATCGCCGGCGAATTCGAGCCCGACCTCGTGCGGCATTGACTGTCCGCTGAACCTGCCTTCTTAGTGCGCCGAAGAATCGCTCCGGGAAGGAGTACGCGGCCGTCATGATCGCTCGCGGACAGCAGACAGGCAGGACCACGATGCCCACACCGCACCTGTTGCGTCCAGGCGCGCGCATTCCGGCCCTTGCCCTGGCGCTGTTCGGCGCGCTTTTCATCGCGTCGACGCCAGGATGGGCCCTGACCGAGGCCGATGCCGGAACCGCGCCGGCCGCTATCGGCCAGATGCAGCCCGAAACGAATTCCGACAAGGGCGCACAGGCGGCGCCGTCGGCGAAATCGCCGGGCGCGGGCGACAACCAATCGGACGAGCCCGACCAGGCCGAGCCGGAAGACCAACAGACGCCCGATGCCGTCCGGCCGCAGATCAATCCGAATGCGCCGCTTCCGGAAGTCTCCTACGATCTGAGCAAGCTGCCGCCGGCGGTGCGGGAGATGCACGACAAGATCATCGAAGCCTGCAAGACCGGCGATGTCGAAAAACTCCGCCCGTTGATCGGCAGCGGCTCCGAGCAGACGCAACTGTCGCTGACCGAGATCAATGGCGATCCCATCAAGTTCCTGCATGATCTTTCCGGCGACACGGATGGCCAGGAAATCCTCGCCATCCTCGAGATGCTGCTCGAAACCGGTTATGTCCACATCAATGTCGGCAAGCCGGACGAAGCGTATGTATGGCCGTATTTCTATGCGATGCCGCTTTCGCGCCTGACCGCAAGCCAGCGAGTGGAGTTGTTCAAGATCATCACCGCCGGCGACTATGAGGACATGAAGACCTTCGACGCCTACGTATTCTACCGCGTCGGCATCACGCCCCAGGGGCGCTGGGCCTTCTTCGTGGCGGGCGACTGAACCGGCCCAACCCTCCCGAAGCATCAGATTTCCCGGACACCGCCATGAAGCTCGTTCATCTTTCAGACCTGCACGTCCACGGCGAACCCGTCGGCGGCTCCGACCCCGTCGAACGGTTCCGGCTCTGCCTGGCGCATGTCGAGAAGCATTTTTCGGACGCCGACGCCATCGTCGTCACCGGCGACCTCACCCATGACGGGCAGAGCGCATCCTACGAGCGCCTGCGCGAACTGCTCTCGGCCTTCCCGCTGAAAGTCCACCTGCTTCTCGGCAACCACGATCATCGCGGCAGGTTCCAGGCGACGTTCAGGGACCATCCGGCCGACGAGAACGGCTTCATACAATACGTGGCGGACGCCGGCGGCTATCGAATGATCATGCTCGATACCTGCGAGCCGGGCACGCATGCCGGCCATCTATGCGAAAAGCGCCTTGGCTGGCTTTCCGGGAAGCTCGACCAGGCGCGGCGCGACGCCATGCCGGTCCTGCTTTTCATGCACCACAACCCGGTTGCGGTCGGCGTGTGGGCGGCAGATGTGCTGAACCTCATCGACGACAAGGAGTTTCGCGGCATTCTCCGGCAGAACCGGGAGACCGTGCGCCACATCTTCTTCGGCCACACGCATTATTCGCTTTCGGGCGCGCTTGAGGGCATTCCCTTCTCGGCGCCCCGCTCGACCAACCATCCGGTCTGGCCGGAGATCGGCGACAGGCGCCGGGCGGGATTCGGTCCGATCGCGCCCAACTACAATGTGGCGCTGATCGGCGACGGTTCGGTCGTCGTGCATACGATCGATTTCATGCTGGAAGATGAGATCAGCTGGCTTGATATCCCCAGCGAATATGCATGGGTCCACGAGGCGACGCCCGACCCGTGAGCGCGACGGCAACCGCGGCGACCAGCGGGGCTCTTTCCGGGTCGGCCCTTTTCCTGCCTGAAAAAAGCGATTAGAGAGCGCTGCCAACGCGAAGCAAATGCGGAATTGAGGGATCAGACGTGTCATCCACATTCGACAAGGTCGCGGACATCATCGCCGATACGAGCGAGATCGACCGCGACAGCATCACGCCCGAGAGCCATACGATCGACGATCTCGGCATCGACAGTCTCGATTTCCTCGATATCGTGTTCGCCATCGACAAGGAATTCGGCATCAAGGTGCCGCTCGAAAAGTGGACCCAGGAAGTCAATGACGGCAAGGTCTCGACCGACCAGTATTTCGTCATGAAGAACCTTTGCGCCAAGATCGACGAACTGGTTGCGGCCAAGGCGAAGACCGCTTGACCGGCCGCGGTCTCTGCGGCCAATAAACGTTTCATGTCACCGCGCGACGTCGTCATAACCGGTATCGGCCTGGTCTCTTCGCTCGGCGAGGGAAACGAGGTGCACTGGCAGCGGATGACGACCGCCAGCCCGTCGCCCGTCATCGACAGCGAGCGGTTCGCCCCCTTCACCGTCCATCCCCTGCCTGCCATCGACTGGAACCTGCAGATCGCCAAGCGCGGCGACCAGCGGCAGATGGAGACATGGCAGCGACTCGGCACCTACGTCGCCGGCCTCGCCCTCGACGACGCCGGCATCAAGACCGACGAATCACTCTGCGCCACCATGGACATGATCGTGGCGGCCGGCGGCGGCGAGCGCGATCAGGAAGTGGACGAGGCCATCCTCGCGGCCTCTCTCGAAACCAACGACCGACGGCTTCTCCTGAACCAGAAGCTGATGACGGACCTGCGGCCGACGCTTTTCCTGGCGCAACTGTCGAACCTGCTCGCCGGAAACATTTCCATCGTGCACAAGGTCACCGGCTCGTCCCGCACGTTCATGGGCGAGGAAGGCGCGGGCGTCGCCGCCGTGGAGACCGCCGCGGCCCGCATACGCTCCGGCCAGTCGACCCATGCGCTGGTCGGCGCCGCCTTCCAGACCGAACACCCCGACATGCTGCTCGCCCATGTCCTCGGCCGCCATCTCCAGCGCGGACCGTGGCAGCCCGTATGGGATCGCGATCCCGCGCAAGGCGGCGGGCTGGTCACGGGGTCCGGCGGCGCGTTCCTGGTGCTCGAATCGCGCGAACACGCCGAAAAGCGCGGCGCCCGCATCTATGCCTGGATCGAGGACATCCTGTCGGACCGCGTCCGTCGCGCCGACGGAGGGCTCGAAACGAGGCTGCGGGAGATGGCAGCGAAACTTTCCGGCAAGAACGGAAAGCGCCTCGCGGTCTCCGCCGCGTCCGGCGCGCACGAGGCGACCGCGGCCGAGAAAAAGGCGCTCGAAGACAGGTTCGCGCTGCGCGGGCTAACCAGTTTGACCGGCCACCTCAAGGAAGCGCAATTCCCCTTTGCCGTGGCGATGGCGGCGCTCGCCGTCAAGCATCGGAAGGCTTATCCGCCCTTCGACGGGAGCGAGGCCGCCTTCCCGGATGAGCCACGGTCTGTCCTTGCAACGGCCGTCGGTTCGGAACATTTCGAAGGCATGGCGCTCGTCTCGGCGGCGTGAAGAGGCAGGTGATGGCGAAAACGACGGATCATCTCGGCAGGCCGATCGTGGTCGTGACCGGCATCGGCATCATCACCTCGCTCGGCGTCGGCAGGAAGGACAATTGGGATGCGCTCAGCGCCGGCCGCTCGGGCATCCATGAGATAAAGCGTTTCCCGACGGACGAGCTGAAGACACGCATTTGCGGCATGGTCGATTTCCTGGGGTCCAGCGACAAGGGACCGGCCGCGCTCACCTACGAGATGGCCGAGACGACCGCGATCGAAGCGCTGTCGGAGGCCGGCCTCGACGGCGGCGATTTCGGCGGCCCGCTGTTCCTGGCGGCTCCGCCGGTGGAGCTCAGCTGGCGGGATCGTTTCGATCTCTACAAGATGTCGGCAGAGGATGCCGGGTATCGGCGCCTGATGGCCGGAGCGGCCAGGCCGGAAGCCGCGCGCTACTTCGAAACCACGCAGTTCGGCTCGATCGCCGACCGTCTCGCCGACCGGTTCGGCACGAAAGGGCTGCCGATCACGCTGTCGACCGCCTGCGCCTCCGGCGCAACCGCCATTCAGCTCGGCGTCGAGGCCATCCGGCGCGGCGAAGCCGACCGGGCGCTGGCGATCGGCACCGACGGCTCGGCTACCGCCGAGGCGCTCATCCGCTTTTCGCTGTTGTCCGCGCTTTCCATGCGCAACGACGAACCGGAAAAGGCTTCGCGGCCGTTCTCGAAGGATCGCGACGGCTTCGTGCTGGCCGAAGGATCCGCCACGCTCGTTCTCGAATCGCTCGAGAGCGCCGGCGCGAGAGGAGCAGAGATCCTCGGCGTGCTCCGGGGCTGCGGCGAGAAGGCCGACGATTTCCACCGCACGCGCTCGAAGCCGGACGGTTCGCCGGCGATCGCAGCGGTGCGCGCCGCCCTTGCCGATTCAGGGCTCGACGACACCGGAATAGACTACGTCAACGCCCATGGCACCTCGACGCCGGAAAACGACAAGATGGAGCATCTGTCGCTGTCCACGGTGTTCGGCGAGCGGATGCGGTCGATCCCGATCTCCTCCAACAAGTCCATGATCGGCCACACGCTTTCGGCGGCGGGTGCGATCGAGGCGGCCTTTTCGCTGATCACCATGCGCGAAGGGGTCATCCCTCCGACCATCAACTACGACAATCCCGACCCGGCGATCGAGCTCGACGTGGTGCCGAACGTCAAGCGCCCGGCGGACGTGCGCACCGTGCTTTCCAATTCCTTCGGCTTCGGCGGACAGAACGCCTGCCTTGTAATGGCGCGAGAACCGGCCTAAGCGGCAGCCTGATCGGTCAAAGGCAAAGGTCCGCGCTCCAAGTTGCTCCTCTGTCCTGCCGGCCTTTCACACAATTTGGGATGGTTCATTGCGTGCTCTCCAACTGATCGCCGACCGCCGCCTGGAGCCCGTCGATATCGAGCCGCCCGCCGAACCGGCGGCCGGCGAGGCGACGCTGCGCATCAAGGCGGTCGCGCTCAACCACATTGACGTGTGGGGCTGGCGCGGCATGGCGTTCGCCAAGCGCAAGCTGCCGCTGGTGATCGGCGCGGAAGCCTCGGGAGTGGTGGAAGCGATCGGTCCCGGCGTGGCAAACCTCCTGCCGGGCCAACTCGTCTCGATCTACGGCGCCCGCACCTGCGGGCTCTGCCGCCCCTGTCGCGAGGGACGCGACAATCTCTGTGAGCATGTCGGCGGCGTCCACGGTTTCCATCTCGACGGCTTCGCGCAGGAAAAGATCAACCTGCCCGCCCGCCTGCTGGTGCCGGCGCCTCCAGGCGTCGACGAGATCGGCGCGGCAGTGTCGCCCGTCACCTTCGGCACGGTCGAGCACATGCTCTTCGACAATGCGAGGCTGGAGCCGGGCGAAACGATCCTCGTCCATGCCGGCGGTTCCGGCATCGGCTCGGCCGCCATCCAGCTTGCGAAGAAAATGGGCTGCACGGTCATCACGACGGTCGGCTCGGCCGGCAAGATGGAAAAGGCGAAGGCGCTCGGCGCCGATCACGTCATCAATTACCGCGAGGACCGCTTCGAGGGCGCGGTGCGAAAGATCACGAAGAAGAAAGGCGTCGACGTCGTGTTCGAACATGTCGGCGCCGATACCTGGGCCGGCTCGATGCTGTCGCTCAAGCGCGGCGGCCGGCTCGTCACCTGCGGTTCGACCTCCGGCGTCTCGACGCAGATCAATCTCATGCAGCTCTTCCAGCAGCAGCTGAAACTCCTCGGCTCCTTCGGCTGCCGGATGGAGAACATGTCGAACGCCATGCAGAAGATGGCGGCCGGCCTCGTTCGTCCCGTGATCGACACCGAGGTCGATTTCGACGGCATCGGCGAAGCCCTGAAGCGCATGGAAAGCCGCGACGTCTTCGGCAAGATCATCTTGCGCGTCGGTTGATGAAAAGGCTTCTCTATCGAGTCTCGCGTTGGCTGAGAAAGGCCGAATATTGGCTGATCGCGCGCGCGACGATGTCCATGCTGTGGCTGCTGCGCAAGCTGCCGCCGGACAAGGCGATGGACTTCGCCGCAAGCGTGGCGCGCCGGCTGGGTCCGCTTAGCGCCCGGCACAAGATCGCCCTCGACAATCTGAGCCATGCCTATCCCGAGCTCGACGAGAACGCCCGCCGCAAAATCGCGCTCGACATGTGGGAGAACATGGCCCGGCTCGGCGCGGAGTACATCTTCCTGGAGCAGATCTTCGACTTCGATCCGCATGCGGCGAAGTCCGGCCGCGTCGAAGTTGTCGGAGCCGAACGCTTCCTGCGCATCCGGGACGAGAAGAGGCCGCATATCCTCTTCACCGGCCATCTCGGCAATTTCGAACTGCTGCCTGTCGCCGCCGCCGCCTTCGATCTCGATCTCGCCGTGATGTTCCGGCCGCCGAACAACCCCTACATCGCTGACTACGTCTTCTCCACGCGGCGCTCCGCCATGGGCCGGATGCTGGCGTCGGCCCCTGGCGTCGCCTTTGCCCTTTCAAGGGTACTGGAAGCCGGGGGCAATATCGGCGTGCTGGTCGACCAGAAATTCAACGGGGGCGTCCCGACCACCTTCTTCGACAGGCCGTGCGAGACCAGCCCGCTGGTCGCGAGGCTTGCCCGGCATTTCGACTGCGACATCTATCCGGCCCATTGCATAAGGCTGCCCGGCAACCGCTTCCGTCTCGAACTTCATGAAAAGCTCGATCTGCCCCGTGGCAGTTCCGGCGCGATCGACGTCCAGCGCACGACACAGCTTCTCAATGACGTGGTCGAAGGCTGGGTGCGCGAGACGCCCGGCCAATGGATGTGGTTCCACAAACGCTGGGAAATGAACGGACGCCGCCGCAAGAGACGGAAGGCGTGGGCTACTGCCCGTAAAAGTTCATGACGGCGTGGCGGGCCTCGGCGAAGAAGAGCCAGCGCTCGACCAGGATACCGCACCCAAAACTCAAGACGGCAAGGATGGCGGCGACAATCGAGATTGCCCCCTGCCCCGCCACCAGGATTGCGACCAGAAGCAGGACCGGCACGATCCCGCCGAGGCCGAACGCGAGGCGCGCCAGCTTGGCCGCATGCTTGCGCGCGATACGGAAGCCCATTTCCCGGGTCAGGTAGTTTTCCGTGACGTGCGGCCGTTCGAGCAGGGCGACTTTCCCGATCGAGCCCAGGCCGGTGGCGCTTTCCGGCGTCGAAAGCGGTTCCATCGCCAGGAGACGGTCGCGCCAGCGCAACTTGGCGATCCACGCCGCGGCGATCAGCACGATGGCGGCAAAGGCCATGGAACGCACGGCGCCGGCTCCGCACAAGGCGAAGAAGGTCGCGAGCGTCGCGCCGCCAGCCGCGGCGAAAAGCAGGTAACAGACTGGCGTCAGGCGTGTGCCCCACGCCTGCACCGATTTCAGCGAGGCATAGATCATCGCCGTGCAATAGACGGTGATCGCGCAGAGAACGGCGCCGATGACGCCCGGCAGCGGCAGATAGGAACGCTCGAACAGCGCCGCCCAGGCCGAGACGACCAGGGGGATAAAGGTCAGGATCGCCATCACGCCCTCGCGCGACAGCCAACTCGATCGCCATTGCGTGAGCGCTCGCCATGCGCGCTGCGGATTGCCGAGATGGAGCGTCGAGGACAGGAGTCCGGCCCCTATCAGGCCGAGCGCCAGAAGATAGGCGATGCCGGTCGACAGCGAGGCGGGGTCGAGAACGCCGAGCCCAAGCATCGCCGCCAGGCCATAGCCGAGGCCCGAGGCCGTGGTGAAGAAGATGATCGAGAAGGCGGGATGCATGGCTAATCGAACTGGCGGAGCGGGGCTGGAAGGTGACGCTTTGATCTCATGGCTTCAGAGCCGATCCAGCATGCCGTCGAGCCAGGCGAAGAACCCTTTCGCGTCGGCAGTGTCCTCGGCCTCGTGCAGCATCGACGCGATCGCCGAGAGCGGTTTTCGCGGCCGGGGCGGCAGGTATTTGTTGACCGGTCTCGTTCCCTGCTCCGGCATCAGGTCGATGCCGCCGCGCTCGGCGACCATGATCGAGACGGCCGAGTTCGGATCGGCAAGGTCGCCGAAATGGCGCGCATTGGCCGGGCAGGTGCGGACACAGGCCGGAATGCGATCCACTTCCTCGAAAGTCTCGTTGTAGATGCGGTCGATGCAGAGTGTGCACTTCTTCATGACGCCTGCGGCGAGGTCCATTTCGCGCGCGCCGTAAGGACAGGCCCAGGCGCAGAGCCCGCAGCCGATGCATTTTTCCTCGTCCACCAGGACGATGCCGTCCTCGGCGCGCTTGTAGGAGGCGCCCGTCGGGCAGACCGTCACGCAGGGCGCGTCCTCGCAGTGCAGGCAGGATTTCGGGAAATGAACGATGCGCGCCTCGCCCGCTTCGGCGACGATCTCGCCACCCTCGGGCTTCACCTCGAAGGTATGGATGCGGTTCAGCCAGGCGCCTGAGACATCGGCGCCGTAAGGATGCTGATCCGACAGCGCCGAACCGTAGCCGCCGGTGTTCCATTCCTTGCAGTTGACCACGCAGGCGTGGCAGCCGACGCAGACATCCAGGTCGATGACGAGGCCGAGCTTTTTCGGGGTGGGAAGGGATGGAAGGGAGGTCATTGGAACTCCGGCCTCCCAGGGAAAGGTGTCGAGGCGAAGCCGAGACGGAGAGGAGCTAGGACGACGGGTCGATAGGCCTGAAGGCTGGTCATCGCGCCCACTCCTGGCCGTAACGCAGTTCGTCCGGCGGTTCGGGCAAGTCCACGGGCCGCCGGATCGCCGGGAAGCTCGGCTCCGCCTCCTTCCCCGGATCGGCCTTTTCGATGCGGACCCTCAGATCGTACCAGGCCGCCTGCCCCGTGACCGGATCGGAGTTCGACCAGCGCATGCCGTCGCCCTTCGGCGGCAGAAGCTCATGGATCAGATGATTGAGGAGAAAGCCCTTCGTACCCTCGGGCGCATCCTTGTCGAGCGCCCAGGCGCCTTTGCGCTTGCCGATCGCGTTCCAGGTCCAGATGGTGCCGCCGTTGACCGCGTCGGTGCGCTGGATTTCCACCTTGATGCGGCCGTGCCGAGAGATCAGCCATACCCAGTCCCCGGTCTTCAGGCCCTGCTCGTCGCAAATCGCGCCAGGTACATAGAGCGGGTTCTTCGTGTGGATCTGGCGCAGCCAGGCGTTCATCGAGCCCCAGGAATGATACATCGCCATCGGCCGCTGCGAGATCGCGTGATAGGGGAATTCTTCGCGGTCGACCGCGGCTTCCTCAAGGGGACGGTACCAGTCCGGCAGCGGATCGAACGCCGCCTTGATGCGCTCGCGATGGCTCTCCGGCGCCGCAGGCTCGCGCAGTCCGTCGGCCGCCAGGCGGAATTTCTGCAGCGGCTCGGAATAGAGCTGGAAGATCACGGGCTTCGGCGTGTCGAAGAAGCCCATCTTCACCGCGAAATCCTGATAGGCCTGGTTGGCGTGCTTGAAGAACTGTGCCTCGAGCGGGATATGCGCGGAGAAGAAGGAACCGTTCTCGATATAACGCTTCAACTGGTCGGGATTGGCCGATCCCCTGCCCGTGCGATCGCCCTCGCGGCCACGGAAGCCGGCGAGCGGGCCGATGCCGGGACGGCGCTCGTGGCGCACGATATAATCGGCATAGTCCTTATAGAGGGGGACGCCGCGCGGGCCGATAAAGCCCGGCAGGCCGAGACGCGCGCCGAGGTCGAGCATCACCGACTGGAAGCCACGCACGTCGCGATCCGGCTCGATCACAGGCCAGCGGATCGCATCCTGCACCGCGTCCGGTTCGGTGATCGGCCGGTCGAGCAGCGAGATGCAGTCGTAGCGTTCCAGATAGGTCGTGTCCGGCAGGATCAGGTCGGCATAGGCGACCATCTCCGAATCGTAGGCGTCCGAATAGATGATCTTCGGGATGCGGTATTCGCCGGTCCTCTCGTCCTTGTCGGTCAGCATTTTCATCGTGCCGGCCGTGTTCATGGATGAGTTCCAGGCCATGTTCGCCATGTAGAGGAACAGCACGTCGATCGGATACGGGTCGCCGGCATGCGCGTTGGCGATGACCATGTGCATCATGCCGTGCGCGGCGATGGGCGCATCCCAGGAGAAGGCCTTGTCGATCCGCGAGGGATTCCCCTGCTCGTCGATCAGCAGGTCCTCCGGCCCGCGTGGGAAGCCGAGATGCGGTCCCGAAAGCGGCTTGTTGGAGCCGAAATGCTCGGCCCTCCCATGCGGGGTCGGGTGCGCTTCCAGCGGCTTCGGATAAGGCGGCTCGAAGCGGAAGCCGCCGGGACAGTCGACGGAGCCGATCAGCACCTGCAGGAGGTGGATGGCGCGCGTCGTCTGGAAGCCGTTCGAATGGGCCGAGATGCCGCGCATGGCGTGGAACGAGACCGGCCGGCCGACGAAGCTTTGATGCCGTTCGCCGTAGATGTCGGTCCAGGGCTGGTCGATCTCGATCGCCTGGTCGAAAGCAGCGCGGGCGATTTCGGCGGCAAGTCCCCTGATCACCGCCGCCGGCACGCCCGTCTCCGCGGCGACCGCTTCCGGCGCGTATTTCGGGTCGAGGTATTTTTCGACAAGCAGATGAAAGGACGGCTGCACCCTGCGCCCGTCCGGCAGCGTGAACGAGCCCGACAACGCCGGCCGCGCTCCCTTGCTGCCGGCCGGCACGGCGCGCTCCGTCACGGTTTCGAAGACGAGCGGCTTGTCGTCGGCATCGCGCGCGAAAAGACCGTGATCCGCGGTTCCGGGAGCGTCGATGACCAGCCAGGGCGAGTTCGTATAGCGGATCAGATAGTCCAGATCGATCTTCCGCGCCTTCATGAGCTCGTGCACGACCGATAGTACAAGCAACGCGTCGGTGCCGGGCCGGATGCCGACCCAACTGTCGGCGATCGCCGAATAGCCGGTGCGGACAGGGTTGACCGATACGAAGCGGGCGCCGCGCTGCTTGAGTTTCGAAAGGCCGATCTTGATCGGGTTGGAATCGTGATCCTCGGCGACGCCGAACATGACGAACAGCCGGGTGCGGTCCCAGTCCGGCGCGCCGAACTCCCAGAAGGCCCCGCCGATCGTCATGATGCCGGCGGCGGCCATGTTCACCGAGCAGAAGCCGCCATGGGCGGCATAATTGGGCGTGCCGAACTGCTGCGCCCAGAAGCCGGTCAGCGACTGGGACTGGTCGCGGCCGGTGAAAAAGGCGACCTTTCGCGGGTCTCGCGCGCGCACCTCGCCAAGCCATTTCGTGGCCGTTTCCAGCGCCTCGTCCCATGAAATCTCGCGGAACTCGCCCGAGCCTCGCGGCCCGGTACGCAGGAGCGGCGCACGCAGCCTGGCCGGCGCATAGTGCTGCATGATGCCTGCCGAGCCCTTGGCACAGAGCACGCCTTTGTTGACCGGATGGTCGCGGTTACCCTCGATATAGCGGATCTTGCCGTCCTTCAGATGGACGTTGATGCCGCAGCGGCACGCGCACATGTAGCAGGTGGTCTTGCGCACCTCGTCGGCGATCGGCTGTGACAAGGCCACGCGCGGTTCTGCGCCCATCGGCATTCCTCCCGCATCAAGTCCTATCGGGGAGATTGCGGAAAGGGAATGCCCCGCTGTTCCAATGCGGCCATTTTGAACAGGGCCAGCGCCACGCCCCCAAGGCAACAAAAAAGGCGCCGCGATTTGCGGCGCCTTTGCGGATCGCTTCGCTCTTTCTCAGTAGAGCACGTAGTTCGGGCGCACCGTGTCCATCGTCGCGCCGTTGCGGTCTTCGTCGATCAACGTGCCGGTGCCGAAATTCATGCGGACGCCGACGATGAATTTATGGAGATCGGCGTGCACGCTGGCCGGACCGAAATTTTCCGTTGCCCGCTCGTACTGATAGCGCGCGAACACGGACCAAGGCGTGCCGGAAAACCGGTACATGACCTGGGCGGCAGCGGAAAACGTTTTGATATCCGGGATGAACACGGGGAAGTTGAGCTTCTGAAAGCCCAGTTCGGCGTCAAGTCTCAGATTCGGCCGTGCATAATAGCGCAGGGCAGCCCTGGCGCCCCAGATATCCGCGCCCGGCACTCCAGCGAATGGAATGAAATCCTCGAGCTGGCCGTAATAGCCCTGTCCATAAAGGGTCACGTTGCCGAAATAGATTTGGGCCTCGGGACCGACGGTGTAGCTGTATGGGTTACCGACGTCGTCGCCACCGTAGCGCGTAATCGTTGCGAACGCGCCGACGGCAAACCGGCTTGGATCGCGCCAGTAAGCGTGCACCGCCCCGCCGTAGCCGTAGATGTTCTGATGATTCATCCAAACGGAATCCACGATCGCGTCCGTCTGGATATTCCAGCGATCATTGATCGGAAAGTTCACCCTTCCGTCGCCGCCTGCCGCCCAGCCGCTTTCGCTCTCTCCTCCGCCGAACGGATCGTCCACATGAAGCCAGACACCTCCCAGATATCCTTCGACATATCCTGATATGCGCGGAGCGCTCACCGGCTCCTGCTGGACATAGTCGGCGGCGAAGGAAGAGGTCGCCGTAAGCGCCATGGCGGCGCCGATCAGTAGCCGGTACATTGAAATTGCCCTCTAAACGGTCCTGGTATCTGGGAATCAGGCATCTATAGTTGCCGTGGCCGGGTCACGGCAGAAAGCCCTATTCCGCAGCGTCAGCGCTTTTCGGCCGGTTGCGGCTTCGGCGCAACACCCGGCGGTCAGTTGTCGACCACGATAATGCGCGTGTTGGCGAGGCCGGCCTCCTGGACCATCGCGAAGAAGGTCGCGGCGTCCTGGGGGTGCAGGCGGACGCATCCATGCGAGACCGGCAGGCCGAGATTGCGCGTCTCATAGGTGCCGTGGATCGCATAGCCTCCGTGGAAGAAGACCGAGTGGGGCATCGGCGAATGATGGTACTTCCGGGAATACCACATGCGGCTCAGCCTTATCGGCCGATAGGCCCCGCGCGGCGTATGGTAACCCTGCCTCGCCGTAGAGACCTTCCAGTGATAAACCACATGCCCGTATTCGGACACGGTCATCGTCTGGCTGGAAATGTCCACCTCGGCGAGCAGCGACCCTGCGCTGGCAACCGCACCCGTCGCCAGCAAGACGCCCGCGGCCAACAGGATGGCCGAAAAGAGTCGCCTCATCTTCCTGCCCCTTACGCACCCTTACACTTACCCCGACGGCATTAAAAACCGGGCGGGCCATTTTTCGCAACCAAAAGTTCCGGCTTTGCGGCCTGCCTTGACGAAAAGTTGAAGCTGGAAGCGACCGCGCACACCGCGAAACCCCGGACGACGCCGACGACCTGATGGGTGGCTCTTGCCAAGCGCGCGCTTCCGCTGCATCCCTGCAACTCATGATCGACAGATTTGCAAAGGCGATCGACGCGCGGGTCCAGGACCTCGTGGCGCTCACCGCCGACCTCATCCGCTTTCCGACCGTGAATCCGCCAGGCGAAGCCTATACGCCCTGCGCGGAGTTCGTGGCCGCGCGACTCCGGCGCCGCGGCTTCGCGGTCACTTTCATCCGCGGCGAAGGGACGCCCGGCGACACGGACCGCTATCCGCGCACGAATGTGGTGGCGCGCATCGAAGGACGCGGTCCCGGTCCGGTCGTGCATTTCAACTCGCATATCGACGTGGTCGAAGCCGGCGAAGGATGGACGGTCGATCCGTTCGGCGGGCTCGTCAGGGACGACAAGGTGTTCGGCCGCGGCGCCTGCGACATGAAGGGCGGCCTGGCCGCATCGATCATCGCTGTCGAGGCCTTCCTGGATGTCTCACCGGAGTTTTACGGCGCGATCGAGATATCGGGCACCGTGGACGAGGAGTCCGGCGGCTTCGGCGGGGTGGCCTATCTGGCCAGGCAGGGCCTGTTCTCGAAACCGCGCGTCGACCACGTCATCATCCCCGAACCGCTCAACAAGGACCGTATCTGCCTCGGCCACCGCGGCGTATGGTGGGCAGAGATCGAAACGAAGGGCCGCATCGCGCACGGTTCCATGCCGTTCCTTGGCGACAGCGCCGTGCGCCACATGGGCGCGGTTCTCTCCGCGTTCGAAAAGGAACTCTTCCCGGCGCTCGACCGCAAGCAGACGAAGATGCCGGTCGTTCCCGAAGGCGCGCGGCGCTCGACCATGAACATCAACTCCATCCACGGCGGACAGACGGAGGATTTCCGTCCCGGACTCCCCTCGCCGATCGTGCCGGATACCTGCCGGATGGTCATCGACAGGCGCTTCCTGCTCGAAGAGAAACTCGACGAGGTAAAGAGCGAGGTGGTCACGATCCTCGATCATCTGAAGCGGAGCCGCGACAGGTTCGAATATTCGATCAGGGACCTGATGGAGGTGATCCCGACCATGACCGAGCGCGACGCGCCGGTCGTCACCGCCGTGGCCGAGGGCATCCGCCGCATCTTCGGACGCGAGCCCGACTACGTCATCTCGCCCGGAACCTACGACCAGAAACACATCGCCCGAATCGGCCATCTCCACGACTGCATCGCCTACGGGCCGGGGATCCTCGACCTGGCGCACCAGCCGGACGAATGGGTCGGCATCGAGGACATGGTGCAGTCGGCCAACGTCATGGCGATCGGGCTGAATGCGCTGCTGAAGAACAGCGCTTCGTCCTGAACCTGCCGGTCGGAGACGGGTGGCAGGTCCGCGACGACGGCACATTCCTGTCCGCCGAAGCGTTCTTGCGCCGAATCGCGATTTACTCGCGCGGGGATTCGCGCTTGTATCGCGTCGGGTTAGTGTCTTTCGGGAGCCGAAAAAGATGAAAATGTTGAAGTCGACCTTGATGGCCGCCGCCTTCGCGCTTGCGACCAGCAGCGCCGCATTGGCAGCGCGCACGGACCTGACGCTCGGTCTCGTGCTCGAGCCGCCGCATCTCGATCCGACCGCCAGCGCCGCGGCGGTGATCGGCGAGGTCACCTACGCGAATATCTACGAGGGCCTGACCCGCATCAACGACACCGGCACGGTTCTGCCGGATCTGGCCGAAAGCTGGACGGTTTCGGAGGACGGCACCGTCTATACGTTCAAGCTGCGCTCGGGCGTCAAGTTCCACGACGGCACGGCTTTCGGCGCCGATGACGTAAAATTCACCCTCGACCGCGCCCGCGCCAAGGATTCGGTCAATCCGCAGAAACCCTACTTCGCCCACATCAAAGCCGTCGACGTCGTCGATCCGACCACCGTCAAGGTGACGCTCGACCAGCCGCAGGGCCTTTTCCTCTACGACATGGCGATGCCGGCCGCATTGATCGTGGCGCCCGAATCGGCCGCGACCAACAAGGAAAAGCCGGTAGGGACCGGCCCCTTCAAATTCGACCACTGGGCCAAGGGATCGGAGATCACGCTGGTCAAGAACCCCGATTACTGGGGTACGCCTCCCTCCCTCGACAAGGCGGTCTTCCGCGTCATCCCCGACGCGGCCGCCGCCATTCCCGCGCTCCTGTCGGGCGACGTCCAGGCCTTCGCCAACATGCCCGCGGGAGACGCGCTTTCCCAGGTCCAGTCGGATCCCCGCTTCAAGATCGTCGTCGGAACGACGGAGGGCGAAACGGTCTTGTCGATCAACAACAAGAAGCCGCCCTTCGACAAGCTGGCCGTGCGGCAGGCGCTCGCCTCGGCGATCGACCGCAAGGCGGTGATAGCCGTTCAGCCGGGCGGATTCGGTACGCCGATCGGCTCGCATTTCTCGCCCGGCGACGCCGGCTATATCGACCTCACCGGCGTCTATCCACACGACGTTGCCAAGGCCAAGGAATATCTCAAGGAAGCGGGCCTGCCGAACGGCTTCAACGCCACCCTCAAGCTGCCGCCGGCGCCCTATGCGCGCGACGCGGGCCCGGTGATCCAGTCCGAATTGAAGGAGATCGGGATCAATGTGACGATCGTTCCGGTGGAATGGGCGGATTGGATGACCCGTGTCTTCGCGGACAAGGATTACGACCTGACCATCGTCAGCCATGTGGAGCCGAACGACATCGGTATCTATTCGCGGCCCGGCTACTATTTCCAGTACGACAATCCGAAATTCAACGAGGTCATCGCCGAGCTGGACAAGGCCTCGGACCAGAAGAAGAGGCTGGAGCTTCTCGGCGAGGCGCAGAAGATCCTCGCCCATGACGTGCCGGCGGTCTATCTCTTCGAACTGCCGAAGATCGGCGTCTGGGACGCCAAGCTGCAGGGCATGTGGAAGAACTGGCCGATCGAGTCTGACGATCTGACCAAGGTGAAATGGGCGGAGTAGCCGCCCGCTATACTTCTCCCGGTCACGGGGAGAAGGTGGCCGAGCCCGGACCTGTCCGGGAGAAGCCGGATGAGGGGCAGCACCGAGGTCGCAGGAAATTCGCATGAATGCGTGGCCCCTCGTTTGCCTGCCGGCATCTTCTCCCCGCAAGCGGGGAGAAGAATCGCCTTCATGACCGCCTATATCCTCAAGCGCCTCGCCATAGGCGCCGTCACGCTGGTCGTGGCGTCGATCGTCATCTTCGCGGTGCTGGAGATCCTGCCCGGCGACCCGGCACGGCTCATGCTCGGCATGAACACCACCCCCGAAGCGGTGGAGGCGCTGCGCCACCAGATGGGGCTCGACCAGCCTCTCATGCTGCGCTACCTGCATTGGGCGAGCGGGATGCTCACCGGCGATTTCGGCAAATCCTTCACCTACTCCTCCCCCGTCCGCGACCTCATCGTCGAGCGCGGGGTCGTTTCCCTGCCGCTCGCGTTGATCGCGCTCGCGCTTTCCGCCTCGATCGGGATCCCGATCGGCGTCTTTTCCGCCTCGCGCCGCGGCAAGGCCTCCGACGCCGCCGTCATGGGCGTGGCACAGCTCGGCGTCGCCATTCCCAATTTCTGGTTCGCGCTGCTTCTTATCTACGTCTTCGCGGTCTGGCTGCGACTGGTCCCGGCCGGCGGGTTCCCCGGCTGGAACGCCGGCATCTGGGCCGGCCTGAAAGGGCTGATCCTCCCGGCGATCGCGCTCGCGCTTCCGCAGGCCGCCATCCTCGCGCGCGTCACCCGTTCGGCGCTGCTGGAAGTGCTTGGCGAGGACTATATCCGCACGGCGCGCGCCAAGGGCCTGCCGCGCCGTCGAGTGCTTCTGCGGCACGCGCTGCGCAACGGCATGATACCGGTGATGACAATCGTCGGCCTTCAATTCGCCTATCTCCTGGCGGGCACCATCATCATCGAGAACGTCTTCTATCTCCCCGGCCTCGGCCGTCTGGTCTATCAGGCGATCACGCAACGCGACCTGATCGTGGTGGAGAGCATCGTCATGGTGCTCGTCGCCTCGGTGGTCATCATCAACCTGCTGGTCGACCTCTCCTATCCTCTTGTCGATCCTCGCCTGAGGCATGCGAGATGAGCGACACCTTCGATCGCGACATGCCGGCCCGCCTCGGCGATTTCGTCCGTGCCGCGCTTGCCAATCGCTCCTTTGTCGTCGGTCTCGCCATCACGCTCGCCATTGCGCTGATGGCGCTGGTCTCGTTCGCCTGGACTCCCTATGACGTGGCCGATCTCGTCGTCTCCGACCGTATGAAGCCGCCATCGGGCGCGCACTGGTTCGGCACCGACCATTTCGGCCGCGATATCCTCTCCATGATCATGGTCGGTTCGCGCAATTCGATCGCGGTCGCGCTCGTGGCCGTCGGGATCGGCATGGGCATCGGCGTGCCGCTCGGCTGCTGGGCGGCGGCGCGGGGCGGCTGGCTGGACGAGGCGATCATGCGGCTGAACGACATCGTGTTCGCCTTCCCGGCCCTGCTTTCCGCCATCATGATCACCGCGATCTTCGGCCCGGGCGCCGTCAATGCCATCATCGCGATCGGCATCTTCAACATTCCCGTATTCGCGCGCGTCTCCCGCGCCGGCGCGCTGGCCCTATGGCCGCGCGAATTCATTCTCGCCGCGCGCGCCTCCGGCAAGGGCGCGACCCTCATCACCGTCGAACACATCTTTCCCAACATCGCCAACCTGCTGCTCGTCCAGGGGACGATCCAGTTCGCGCTCGGCGTGCTCGCCGAAGCCGGCCTCTCCTATCTCGGTCTCGGCGCGCAGCCGCCCATGCCGAGCTGGGGCCGGATGCTGTTCGACGCGCAGACGCGCATGGTGGTGGCGCCCTACATGGCCATCTTCCCGGGCCTCGCCATCGTCGTTACCGTGCTCGGCCTCAACCTTCTCGGCGACGGCCTCTCCGACGTGCTCGATCCCAAGCTGAGACGCCGGCGATGAGCCTGCTGGAAATCGAAAAGCTGTCGCTCGACATCGGCGGCATTCCGATCCTGCGCGGTGTCGACCTCACGATCGACCAGGGCCAGATCATGGGGCTCGTCGGCGAGTCCGGTTCCGGCAAGTCGATGACGGCGCTGACCGTCATGCGGCTCTTGCCGATCGGCGCCAACGCTTCAGGCCGCGTCGCCTTCGACGGAATCGACATCCTCGGAGCACCCGAGGAGGCGATGTGCCGGCTGCGAGGCGACGATATCGGCATGGTGTTCCAGGAGCCGATGACGGCGCTCAACCCGGTCAAGACGATCGGTGAACAGGTCGCCGAAGGCATACGCTGGCATACCGGCGCCAACCGTGCCGACGCCGAGGCGCGGGCACGCGCGATGCTCGACCGGGTCGGCCTGCCGGAAGCGAAATTCCCGCTGTCGCGCTATCCGCACGAGCTTTCCGGCGGCCAGCGCCAGCGCGTGGTCATCGCCATCGCCTGCGCGCTCAAGCCGAAGCTCCTGGTGGCGGACGAGCCGACCACGGCGCTCGACGTGGTGCTGCAGAAGCAGATCCTCGAACTCCTGCGCGGTCTCGTCGACGAGGATCGGATGGGACTGCTCCTCATCTCGCACGATCTGGCGGTGGTCGCCGACATGTCCGACCGGGTCACGGTCATGCGCCGGGGCGAGGTGATGGAGGAAGGCGAGACGGCGCGCACGCTGTCCGAGCAGGTGCATCCCTATACGCGGCAGCTGGCACAGGCGTCGATGCATGTACCGAAGCGGAGGCCCCCCTCTCCGGCTCGGGCCAAGGCCCTCGACGCCTCACCCCCTGAAGGGGTGGAGGAAAGGCGGACAGCCGCAACGCAAGGCCCCCTTCCTCGCCCCCTTCAGGGGGAGAGGTGGCCCGCGAAGCGGGACGGAGAGGAGGAGGAGCGAATGCCTCTCCTCGAAGTCTCCTCCGTCATCAAGGACTATCCCGGCCGCCGCTCGTCGCTCTTCCGAAAGCAGCCGCCCTTTCGCGCCGTGGACGACGTTTCCTTTTCGCTCCAGCCGGGCCAGTCCGTCGCGCTGGTCGGCCGTTCCGGCTGCGGGAAATCGACGCTGGCGCGGATGATCCTGGCTCTCGACCGGCCGACCGGCGGCGACATCAGCCTCCTCGGGCAATCGCTGGCCGGCAGGAGCGAGACGGAGCTGCGCCCGTCCCGCCGCAACATGCAGGTGGTCTTCCAGGATCCCTACGGCTCGTTCGATCCGCGTCACAAGGTCGAGCGACTGGTCGGCGAACCGCTGCATCTCCTGGAGAAGCAGCCCGGCGCCAAGGAACGCCGCGAGATGATCGCCGCGACGCTTGCCGAAGTCGGCCTCTCGCCATCCGACATGGACAAATATCCGCACGAATTTTCGGGCGGCCAGCGGCAGCGCATCTCGATCGCCCGCGCCGTCATCACGAGGCCGAAGCTGATCGTCGCCGACGAGCCGGTTTCGGCGCTCGATGTCTCGATCCGCGCCCAGATCCTCGACCTTTTCGCCGATCTCAACCAGAAGCTCGGCGTCGCCTATATCTTCATCACGCACGATCTGACGGTAGCGCGCGCCATCACGGACGACGTGATGGTCATGCATGAGGGCAGGATCGTCGAGCGCGGCCGCACCGGCGAAATCCTCGACCATCCGCAGTCCGACGCGGCGAAGGCACTGGTCGCCGCCGCGCCCGACCTGCACCGCGCGATTGCTCGACGCCTTGAAATGCAGGGATAGGCATTGCGTCCTTCGAGGCTCGCTTCGCTCGCACCTCAGGATGAGGGAGACTGTGTCCGTCGCCGCCATCCTGATGTGTTGCGATGAGCGTATCACGCCTTTAGAGATTTTCAGGATCTGGTACCGGAAGGCAGGTACAGATCTTCCTCATCCTGAGGTGGGAGCGAAGCGCGCCTCGAAGGACGCACCCAAGGTGAACAAGGCACGTCGCTTTTGAATGCGCGCGCGTCGTCTCGCAACTAGCGGCGTTTTGACGGTTGCGGCAATGCTCTGCGCCAGCAACGACGCGAGGCAGAGATGGCCGACCTCATCATCGTCTATTGGCGCGATATCCCGGCGCAGGTGATCGTCAGGAAGGGACGGCAGAATGCCAAGCGGGAGCTGTCCGTGCGCTTCACCGAGGCGATCGACATGTGCGCGATGCGTACGGGTGCGTCGGCCACTGGCGACTATCTGGAAGAATGGCGCAAGGCCCCCCCTATTCCCGTCGGCGACGATCTCGAGGCGGAAGCGGACAAGGCGCTCGCCGAACTGGAAACCAAATACGACCGCGAACGGCTAGTCGCGCTCGTCAAGGCAGGCGGCAAGGAAAATGGCTGACAAACCTGTCTCCACCACCGCCAAGGGGCCGGCCAGCGGCGCTCCCGAAGCGACGCCGCCCGAGGCGGCGAAGGGCGTGACGCAGGCGACCATCGTCAAGAAGACGGCGCCGAAAAGCGACTACAAGCCCTCCGACGTGTCGCCGCAGCGGCGCGTGCAGCGGCATTATACCGTCCGGCTCTGGTCGGTGCGCCATTCGCGCTTCCTCGAATGGTTCTACGCCCGCTTCGCCGACACGTTCCTCATGCTCCATCCGCTCTGGAAGGCGATCGGCTACGGCCGCGTCGAAGGGCCGATCAAATTCGTCGAGAAGCGGGTAAAGGGCTTCATGTTCGACTGCCGCATGTGCGGCCAGTGCGTTCTGTCCTCGACGGGCATGTCGTGCCCGATGAACTGTCCCAAGCAGCTCAGGAACGGCCCCTGCGGCGGCGTTCGCGCCAACGGCAATTGCGAGGTCGAGCCGGACATGCCCTGCGTCTGGGTCAAGGCGTGGGAAGGCTCGCGCAACATGGTCCATGGCGACCGCATTCTCGCCGTGCAGAAGCCTGTCGACCAGTCGCTGCGCGAGACTTCGGCATGGCTGCGCGTCACCGCACTCGCCGCCGCGGAGAAGGAGAAGGCCGGCGCATGACCCCTTCCCGTCCATCCTCTCAGCGCGACGAGAACCCGGCGGGCGTCCACCTGCCGCTCGAGCCCCTGCCCGGCCATTCCTCGCGCGGCAGGCTGGAGCGCGTCCTGAGGCGCGGTGAATTCGCCGTCACGGCCGAACTCAACCCGCCGGACAGCGCCAATCCGGAGGATGTCTACCAGCGTGCGGCCGTCTTCGAGGGCTGGGTCGACGGCATCAACGCAGTCGATGCCTCCGGCGCCAATTGCCACATGTCTTCGGTCGGCATCTGCGCGCTGCTCACCCGCATGGGCTATGCGCCGATCATGCAGATCGCCTGCCGCGACAAGAACCGCATCGCCATCCAGGGCGACGTGCTGGGCGCAGCCGCCATGGGCGTGGCGAATATCCTCTGCCTCACCGGCGACGGCGTGCAGGCCGGCGACCAGCCCGGCGCCAAGCCGGTGTTCGACCTCGATTCGATGTCGCTGCTCGAAACAATCCGCATCATGCGCGACAACGGAAAGTTCCTTTCCGGCCGCAAACTAACCACCCCGCCTGCCGTCTTCCTCGGCGCGGCGATCAATCCGTTCGCGCCGCCCTATGATTTCCGCCCGATGCGGCTCGCCAAGAAGATCGCCGCCGGCGCGCAATTCGTGCAGAGCCAGTACTGTTTCGACGTGCCGATGTTCCGCACCTACATGCAGCGCGTGCGCGATCTCGGGCTCGCCGAGGAGTGCTTCATCCTCGCCGGCGTCGGGCCGCTCGCCTCGGCCAAGACTGCGCGCTGGATCCAGTCCAACGTGCCGGGCATCCACATTCCCGATGCCATCATCCAGCGTCTGGAAGGCGCCGCCGACCAGAAAAAAGAGGGCAAGCAGCTCTGCATCGACATCATCAACGAGGTGAAGGAAATCCCCGGTGTCGCCGGCATCCATGTGATGGCCTACCGCCAGGAGGAATATGTCGCCGAGATCGTCGCCGAATCGGGCGTGCTCAAGGGCCGCCAGCCCTGGAAGCGCGAGGCGCGGCAGGACGACCAGATCGTCGCCGACCGCCTCGACAGGATCCTGCATGAGGACATGACCGAACGGCCCGCCGACCGCGTGGCGAGGGTAAGAAGCTGAATCGCCGCCGCCACGGCAGTTGATCAAGAAGAGATAACGATATAAAGAAGTCTTTATATCTTACGGAGACATCCATGACCCGAACCATCGTCGCGTCCGCCACCCGCGAAATCGTCATCGGCTTCGACCAGCCCTTTTGCGTCATCGGCGAGCGCATCAACCCGACCGGCCGCAAGAAGCTTGCCGCCGAAATGGTCGCGGGCAATTTCGAGACGGTGAAGAAGGACGCGCTGGAGCAGGCGGCGGCCGGCGCCACGATGCTCGATGTCAATGCCGGTGTCACGGCGGTCGACCCGAACGCGACCGAGCCCGGCCTCCTCGTCCAGACGCTCGAAATCGTGCAGAGCCTCGTCAGCCTGCCCCTGTCGATCGACAGTTCGGTCTCGGCGGCCATCGAGGCCGGCCTGAAAGTGGCAAAGGGGCGGCCGCTGGTGAACTCGGTCACCGGCGAGGAGGAGAAGCTCGAGGCGATCCTGCCGCTGGTCAAGAAATATGACGTTCCGGTGGTGGCGATCTCCAATGACGAGACCGGCATCTCCATGGACCCAGACGTCCGTTTCGCCGTCGCCAAGAAGATCGTCGAGCGCGCCATGGACCATGGCATCAAGCCGCATGACGTGGTGGTCGATCCGCTGGTGATGCCGATCGGCGCGCTGGGCGACGCCGGCCGTCAGGTTTTCGCGCTGCTCAGGCGCCTGCGTGAGGAGCTCAAGGTCAACACGACCTGCGGCCTCTCCAACATCTCCTTCGGCCTGCCGCACCGGCACGGCATCAATGCCGCCTTCATCCCGATGGTGATCGGCGCCGGCATGACGTCGGCCATCATGAATCCCTGTCGTCCGCAGGAGATGGAGGCCGTGCGCGGCGCGAATGTGCTCGCCGGCACCGACAAGGACTGCATGACCTGGATCAAGACCTACAAGGACTACAAGCCGGGTGAAGCCGCCGCCCCCGCTCCGGTGGCGGTCGCCGCGCCGGGCGAGGCCGCTGCCGCCGGCGGAGGCCGCCGCCGTGGCGGCCGCGATGCGCGCCGGGCGGCGATAGGGTGAGAGGTTTATCGTGTGTCCTTCGAGGCTCGCCCGCCAAAGATCGCGCCGGCATTTGACGCGCCATTGCGGGCTCGCACCTCAGGATGAGGGCCGTCGGTGCTCGGCATCCCTTCTTCCGAGATGTTTTTGCCGATATCCCGCAGCGCGCCGGCCTGTCGGAACCTGGCACGCGGGAGACGGCACCCGCCTACCTTATCCTGAGGCGCGAGCGAAGCGAGCCTCGAAGGACGCACACGACAACAGCCGCGGAATCTCTCACACCATTCCGACAGCCATGTCGAAAAGCGCCATGCCGGCCCATGAGCCGGCAAGGCCGGTGACGCCCCCGACGACGAAGCTGTCGTCCATGACCGGCCAGAAGAGATGCAGCATCAGCGCGGCCAGCACCGATCCGCAGATGGCAGCCGCCAGGTATTGCGGATTGCGCAGCCATGGCCCCCTGAAAAGGCGGACCATGAGGAAGCCGGTGGTCACGGCTGAAAACAGGACATCGGACATCGATCTACTCGCGCAGCGCCCCACTATTCCCCATATGGCGCAAGGAAGCGTAAAGGCGGGGACTAAATTTCTAGACACCGCGCCTGCGACCGCGCGACCGAATTGACGGTGAAATGAACAGCGAAGCGCCCCATCCTCTCGTCCTCTTCATGCCGTCGGGCAAGCGTGGCCGCTTCCCCGTCGGCACGCCGATCCTCGACGCCGCGCGCTCGCTAGGCGTCTATGTCGAGAGCGTCTGCGGCGGGCGCGCCACCTGCGGGCGCTGCCAGATCGAGATCCAGGAAGGCAATTTCGCCAAGCACAAGATCGTCTCCGCGGCCGACCACATCTCGCCCAAGGGGCCGAAGGAAGAACGCTACGAGCGGGTGCGCGGCCTGGCGGACGGCCGTCGCCTCTCCTGCTCCGCCACGATCCAGGGCGACCTCGTCGTCGACGTGCCGCAGGATACCGTCATCAACGCGCAGGTGGTGCGCAAGGCGGCGACCGACCGCGTCATCGAGCGCAATGCCGCGATCCAGATGTGCTATGTCGAGGTGGACGAGCCGGACATGATGAAGCCGCTCGGCGATCTCGACCGGCTCAAGGCCGTGCTGGCGAAGGATTGGGGCTGGAAGGATCTGCGCGTCGCGCAGCACCTGATCCCGCAGGTCCAGAAGATCCTCCGCAAGGAGAACTGGGCCGTCACCGCCGCCATCCACAAGGACATGGAACTGTCGCGCGCGACCGTGATCGCGCTCTATCCCGGCCTGAAGAACGAGGCTTACGGCATCGCCTGCGATATCGGCTCGACGACCATCGCCATGCACCTCGTCTCGCTGCTCTCGGGCCGCATCGTCGCTTCGTCAGGCGCGCCGAACCCGCAGATCCGCTTCGGCGAAGACGTGATGAGCCGCGTTTCCTACGTCATGATGAATCCGGAAGGCCAGGAGGCGATGACCAGGGCCGTGCACGAGGCGGTCAATGGGCTGATCGGCAAGGTCTGCGCCGAAGGCGGCGTCGACCGCAACGACATCTTCGACTGCGTCTTCGTCTGCAACCCGATCATGCACCACCTCTTCCTCGGCATCGACCCGACCGAACTCGGCCAGGCGCCGTTCGCGCTCGCCGTCTCCGGCGCGGTTCAGGGCTGGGCGCACGAGATCGGCATCGAGGTCAACCGGGGCGCGCGCTTCTACATGCTGCCCTGCATCGCCGGCCATGTCGGGGCGGACGCCGCCGGCGTGACGCTGTCCGAAGGGCCCTACCGGCAGGACCGGATGATGCTGCTCGTCGATGTCGGCACCAATGCCGAGATCGTGCTCGGCAAGCGCGGGCATGTCGTCGCCGCCTCCTCGCCCACCGGGCCGGCCTTCGAAGGCGCCGAGATATCGTCCGGCCAGCGCGCCGCGCCGGGCGCCATCGAGCGCGTGCGCATCGACCCCGTGACCTACGAGCCGAAATACCGGGTGATCGGCGTCGACAAATGGTCCGACGAGGAAGGCTTCGAGGAAGCCGCCAGGGCCACCGGCGTCACCGGCATCTGCGGTTCAGCTATCATCGAGGTCGTGGCCGAGATGTATCTTTCCGGCCTCATCTCGGAGGACGGCGTCATCGACGGCGCGCTCGCGGCAGCGACGCCGCGCATCTTCCAGAACGGGCGCACCTTCTCCTACCTGCTCCGCGAGAGCCGGGAGGGCGGCCCCCGCATCGCCGTCACCCAGAACGACATCCGTGCCATCCAGCTCGCCAAGGCGGCGCTCTATGCCGGCATCAAGCTGCTGATGGAAAAGCAGGGCATCACCGAGGTGGATACGATCCGCTTCGCCGGCGCCTTCGGTTCCTTCATCGACCCGAAATACGCGATGGTGCTCGGTCTTATTCCCGATTGCGATCTCGACGAGGTCAAGGCGGTCGGCAACGCGGCGGGCACGGGCGCGCTGATGGCGCTCCTCAACCGCGACCACCGCCGCGAGATCGAGCGCGAAGTCTCCGGCATCGACAAGATCGAGACCGCGCTGGAACCCGATTTCCAGCAGCTCTTCATCAACGCCATGGCGCTGCCCAACAAGGTCGATTCGTTCCCCAAGCTCCGCGCCGTCGTGAAGATGCCGCAGCCGAAGCTCGCGGACGCCGGTCTCGCGGGGACGGACAACGCGCCGCGTCGCCGCTCGCGCGAGGAACGCGCAGCCAGGCGGCGTGGTTAGCAGACGAAATCACGAACCTTCCCCGCCGGCCGTCAGCGCGCGCCCGCGGCCATCTTTTGCACCCCGGACGCGGAGCGCCGCCTCGGCGTAAGCGCCGAGATCAAGGGCTTTTCGACCAAAAGGTAGAGGATAGCCGAGAACAGCAGGCTCAGGATGCCGATTGCGGCGGGCTGCCATTCCGCCGACACGCCCAGGCGCAGCAACCCCGCGGTCACCACAGTGCCCACAAGGACGTGCCACAGATAGATCGAGTAGGAAGCGTCGCCGAGAAAACGCAGGACGGGAATCGGCTTCCATGAGGAATTCCTTTCGGCGAAGGCCATGCCGGCCACAATCAGAATGGCGGGAACGCCCCATCGCACGATGCGCCCCGTACCCGGCGCAAGCTCTTCCAGCCCGGCGAACGCCGCAAATCCCAAGACGACCATCGCAACCGCCAGCGCGGGTGGAAACCTGGCGCCGCTCATCCAGAACTGGCCGATGAAAACCCCCGCCAGGAATTCGAGCAGTATCGGGTCGCTGAACGTGAACGCATATCCTTCAGGCAGGAACGGATGCAGGATCGCGACGGTCACGAGCATGCCGGCGAGTATCCAGAAGCGCGTCGTTCTCGGCCAGAACAGGGCAAGAGCGAACAGGACGTAGAACATCATCTCGTAGCACAGCGTCCAGCCCTGGATGACGATCGGGTGCAGTTCGCCGTTCTGGATCGCCGGCACGAAAAACAGTGAGCCGAGGAAATTCGGGATCGTCAGAACGTGACCGTAAAAGAACTGCGGACGCGCGAAAATGGCCACGGCCGTGATGAAGGTGATGATCCAGTAGAGCGGCACGATCCGGACGATCCGCCGCCAGATGAAGCGCTTCGGCGTGGTCGGGCGGCTTGCGGTCGTGGTCCACATGATGAAGCCGCTGATGACGAAGAAGATATCCACGCCCGCCGCGCCCAGCTTGAACGAACCGCCGAATTGTTCGCTGAGATGGAAGCCGAGCACCGAGAGCGCCGCGAGCGCGCGCAGATACTGGATGCCGTTCAGTTCTCGCATGGGCGCTCCAAAAGCGGCGCCCCCGCATCGGAGATTTTCAGTGACGGTCCATGTGATCGCCGGCCAGAACTTTCATGCCGGTGACCACCGCGATGTGCCTGTTCCGCGATAGAACCTGGAGCATACTGTGCCGGCTTCAATCGCGGGTCAGAACCGCCCCGTCTCCTTGAACATGTCGAATGCGGCGCGGATATGATCCGCGGCGGCCTTCACCGGCGCATCGGCGTCCGACGCCACGATCATGCCGAGGCTGTAGTCGCCCATCTTCGGCAGGCCGTCCTTGGGTCCAAGCTCCACCAGATCGTCGCCGATGAAGGATTTCGGCAGCGGCGCGACGGCGAGATCGGACAGGATGGCGGCACGCTGGCCAGCCGTATGCGCGCTCATATAGGCAATACGGTAGCTGCGCCCTTCCCGCCCGAGCGCCTCCAGCGCGCCCGCGCGCCAGGCGCAGCCCTCTTCCCACAGCGACACGGGCAGCGGCTCGCGCAGATAGGCGCAGCCGCCCTTCATGCCCGCCCAGACGATCGGCTCCGTGAACAGCACCTCGCAATCGGCGGTCGAGACATTGGGCGAATTGGTAAGCAGGGTGATGTCGAGCGTCCGCTCGGACATGCGGCGGCGCAGATTGCCGCTCTGGTCGATCGTCACGTCGACGGCGATCGCCGGATGCGTCTCGGCAAAGCGCTTCAGCACGACAGGCAGAACGCGCTCGCCGAAATCGTCCGGTGAGCCCAGCCTGACGACGCCGCTGATATCGGGCAGGACGAATTTCGATACCGCCTCGCGGTTGATGGAGAGGAGCCGTCTGGCGAAGCCGAGCAGCATTTCACCATCATTGGTCAGCGCCACCGAACGCGCGTCGCGCCTGAAGACCGGGCGGCCGAGTTGCTCCTCCAGTTTCTTGATCTGCATGGACACGGCGGACGGCGTGCGGAAGACCGCGCTTGCGGCAAGGGTGAAGCTCCCCGTCTCGGCAATCGCGACGAAGGTGCGCAGCACATCGAGGTCGAGCAGGGGTAGCGGATGGTTGAGCGGAGCGTTCATGTCCGGACCTTCATCATTCAAAATTCCTGAATGATCTCTTCATTTCATTTCGTTTGATTGAATCTCATTTCGGCACCATTTGTCAACGGCAAGGATCGGAAAAGAGCCCAGTCGGCCCACCCGATCCGTCAACCGAAGGAGGCCGAAATGTCGATACTCAACGCATTCGACCACTATCTGGTCGGTTTCCGGGCACGCCGCGAACTGGCACGCACGGAACGCATGATCAGCAATCTTCCACCGGACGTCCAGAAGGACATCGGCTGGCCGCAGGCGCTCGAAGACGCCCATGACCGGTTGATCCGCGAACGCGGGCGCAACGGTGGGATGTGATCCAGCCTCGACAGAGGGCGTGTCGAAAGCTCTGGTCGGCGCCTCCCCTGTCGAGCGTTCTGAAAGATATTGTGCGGCGCACAAGGCTATGCGAAAAGCGAGCGGCGCCTATGTGCGCCCTGCATAACGGCCAGGAGCTTTCCTGCAACGCGCTGTGAATCCAGCACTTTTCCTGGCTGTTCAGCATTGTCGCAAACGCGATGTCGTTTTTCGTATCCTGCGCTTCGCTTTTGCCGCTTATTTTGCGTCGCACAACGCCTATCTACGCGCTGTCAACCCGAGCTGCCCGTCCAACCAACGCTGGCCGCTCCGTGTGAACCAGAGCATGGAGACGTGTCATGAAATTCTTTGTTCGCTTCCGTAGGCATCGCCCCTCTTCGAACATCGCGACGGCTCTCGAGCGTCAGCGCCTTGCCAGCACCATGCCGGGGCAGACCGGCGCAATGGCTGGCGCCCGCTTCGGCATGCTCGTCTGAGATCCGACAGGCTTACCCAGGCCAACCGTTCGATCGCCCGCCTTCCCCGGAAAGCGGGCTTTCGTTTGGACCCTGTTACGTGCTGATTTTCCCCACGCCGCCGCGTTGTGGCGCTTTCGGTTGATCTGTCGCGGCTGCGGCATTCCGCCTCATTCGGCTTCATAGCGCCGAGACTATCCCGTTTGCGCCCTGTCCAATCTATTGACAGGGCAGTATTTTCCTGTTGTCCATTTTCCTGATCGCGACATCATGTCAGCGGGTGCTCGCCTCATGGAGGCTTGGATGACCGCTAAACCGCCGGTCAAGAGATCGCTGGTCTTCTTCCTGGTGAGGGATTTCACCATGGTGGCGTTCGCCACCGCGCTGGAACCTCTCCGGATCGCCAACCGCATGCTCGGCTACGAGGCCTATCAGTGGCGGCTCGCCAGCGTGGACGGCAAGCCGGTGGCGGCGTCGAACGGGGTCCTTTGTAGCGTCAATACCTCTCTCGACGACGAGCGGCGCAAGATGTCCGGTCAGGACCGGCCTTCGATGGTCGTCGTCTGCAGCGGTATCAATGTCGAGACTGCCGGCACCAAGACCATCTACGCTTGGCTGCGCGAGGAGTATAATCGCGGCGTGGCCATCGGCGGATTGTGCACCGGCGCCTACATCCTCGCGGCGGCCGGGCTGCTCTCCAACAAGCGCTGCGCCATTCATTGGGAAAACCTGCCCGGCTTCTCCGAGGCCTTCCCCAAGGCGAACGTCTTCGCCGATCTCTTCGAGGTCGACCAGAACATCTACACCTGCGCCGGCGGCACGGCCGCGCTCGACCTGATGCTGAAGCTGATCGGCGACGATTTCGACGACAGCCTCGTCAACCGGGTGTGCGAACAGGTGCTCACCGATCGCGTGCGCAGCCCGACCGACCGCCAGCGCCTGCCGCTGCGGGCTCGCCTCGGTGTCCAGAACTCCAAGGTGCTCACCATCATCGAATTGATGGAAGCAAACCTCTCCGAGCCGCTGTCGCTGATCGAGATCGCCGATCATGTCGGGCTTTCGCGGCGGCAGATCGAGCGCCTCTTCCGGCAGGAGATGGGACGCTCGCCGGCCCGCTACTATCTGGAGATCCGGCTCGACCGTGCACGCCACCTGCTCATCCAGTCCTCGCTGCCCGTCGTTGAGGTCGCCGTCGCCTGCGGCTTCGTCTCGGCGTCGCATTTCTCGAAATGCTACCGCGAGCTCTATGCCCGCTCGCCGCAGCAGGAACGGGTCGATCGCAAGCAGTTGCTGGCCGCCTGAGCCCTGGTCCCGGCGCGCGGCCGGGCCACACGTCAGTCCGGCTTCCCCGCTTCCGTCTGATCCGGTTCGAGCCGCGGATCGTGCCCGGACCGCGTGCCGCCCGGAGGGCCGACAAAAGGGGCGAGGAAGAAGAATCCGGCCAGGAATCCCCCGATATGCGCCTCCCACGCGATGGGGTTGGTGATTCCGGGGGTCATGAAGCCGAGGCCGGTCACGACATTGATGATCATCCAGACCGCCAGGAAGACGAGGACGGCGCGGGAGCGCAACGCCTCGAAGATCGTGAGCATCTGTCCGGCGAAAGCCGGCCGGCCATCGTGGCGCTCCATGCGGAAGCCGAAGCGGGAGGCCGCGCCCATCATGCCCGAGATGGCGCCGGAGGCGCCGATCACGGGCACCACGTCGTCCGGATGGGCGAGGAAGTGGAAAAGCGCGGCCGCCAGTGCCGTGAATATCCAGAAGGCGAAAAACCGCGCCGATCCCAGCCTGTAGGCAAGCGGCGAGCCGAACGCGGCCAGCCATACCATGTTGACGAGGAGATGCGTCCATCCGCCGTGCAGGAAGGCGTAGGTTATCGGCGTCGTGAAATCATAGAGATCGACCGCATGGTCCTGCGTATAGCGGGCTGGAATGAAGGCCATGTGGACGACGAAGGCCATATCCTCGCGCGGCGACAGCAGATATTGGCGGAAGATCTGGACGCCCACGCAGGCCGCGATCAGGAAAAGGATCGTTCCCGAAAGGTTGAAGACGGGTTCGCGCTGCCGGACCTCCGCCTCGTCAGGGGGCTCGGCCCCGGCACGGGGTTCGTCGATGATCGGATCGCTCACGGTGGATACTTTCGAGGAATCGGCTCGCCAGACAGATAGGGCATGGGCGCGGATTGCGCAAAAAAGAAGCCGTCCAGGATTTTCCTGAACGGCCCGGTGAGCCCCCACGCTCCCCAAAGGAACTTTTGACTGAAAGTCCGATACCGCGCTGTAAACGGTGCCTCGCTTCGATGGGAATGCTGTGCCACGCGGCGCCCTGCCCGGCAATCGAAACCATTCGTTAACCTTAATGCCCCCGGCCCGTGCACAAGCCGATATGCCGCTGGCACGGCGCCTGCAGCGAAACGCATGTAGGTCATCGGAGGGCGACTCGCTGTTCACCGATGGGACAGAAATGCAATCGCGGGCCGGAGCGGGACAGAATGAAACAGCGCGGATCGATCGAACTGTTCCAGTATTGGGACAGACTGCGGGACAAGCGGCCGGCGCCGAAGCGGACCGAAATCGAGCCGGCCGACATCAAGTCGCTTCTCGCCGACACGTTCATCCTGGAAAAGGACGGCCGCGGCGAAGCCATCTTCCGGCTTGCCGGCACCCGGCTCTGCGCCGTCTTCGGCCGCGAACTTAAGGGCTTCGCGCTGGCTTCCCTGTGGGCCTTCAAGGACCAGCGCCTGATCGCGCGGCTGGCGCACAGCGCCTTCCACGGGATGTCGGTCGTCGTCATCGCTTTCGAGGGACGGAGCCAGAACGGCCGTACGAACCCGTTCGAACTGCTGCTCCTGCCGCTCGACGGCGGCGAGGAATCGCCCCGCACGCTCGGCATCGCCTCGGCGGTGGAAAAGCCTTACTGGCTCGGCGCCGATCCGATCGTGGAATGCCGGATCGACACGATACGCGTCGTCGATCCGGACCGCGAACCGGTCTTCCTGAAAAACCGTCCCGCCGTCGCCGTACCCACGATCGCGCCGAGCGCCGATGAAGTGGCGGGCGCGACCCCGGGGAAGCGCGGGCGACGCATACGCCACCTGGTCGTATTCGAAGGCGGACGCGATCCCTCGTAAAAAAGGCGGCCCGCGACTTACCGCTTGTTAACCGGAAAAGCCCTATTTTTCATTTGAGATTCTCGCCCGCCCGCGAGGATGGAACCGGTCAGAGGCGAATATGAGGTCAGCGGCGATCGATATCGCGCCGTCACGAGCCGAAAGGCGAAGCTTCCAGCGCGTTCGCGTCAAGATCTACGGCCGCTTCATGCTGGAGGACCGGACCGAGCATCCCTGCCAGGTTGTGGACATGTCGCCCGGTAACGTGGCGCTCCGCGCCGATCGCGTCGGCGAGCCTGGCGAGAAGGTGATCGCCTATATCGATCATATCGGCCGTGTGGAGGGCGTCATCACCCGTCGCCTGCAGGACGGCTTCGCGATGACCGTCATCGCGTCGGACCGAAAGAAGGACAAGCTCGCCGCCCAGCTCACCTGGCTCGCCAACAAGCACGAGCTTGACCTGCCCGAGGATCGTCGTCACGAACGCGTGGCGCCGCGCAACCCGATGAGCGTGCTCAAGCTGGCGGACGGGCGGCAGTATCAATGCCGCATCATCGACCTGTCGCTGTCGGGCGCCGCGATCGAGATCGAGGTCAAGCCGGCGCTCGGCGTGCAGGTGACGCTCGGCACGATGCGCGGTCAGGTCGTGCGCCATTTCGAGGACGGCATCGCCGTGGAGTTCGCCGTGGTGCAGCGGCCTGAGATGCTCGACGCGGCATTCCAGCAGCAGGCATCGTGAACGGGCAATAGAGCAGTGGGCGTTCTGACGAACGCGTTGTCCGCTGCTCCAGCGTGGTTTCCTTAGCCGCATTTGTGCGACGCCAGCCGATTCCGTCTGGCTGCAAAATGCTCTAGCCGCAGCGTTCCTGCGTCGAAGGCCGGTGTCACCGGCCTTTTTTATTGCCCCAAGGATCCTCTTACGACCAGGCATCGCGGGTCCCGGCCTGTGGCTGCCGGCGAACTCCATGCCGTGAATTTTCATCCCGCCTTTGAGACTGCCGTTCCCGAGGGATCCATCGCCCGAGGAAAATATTAATCCATTCCATAAAATTTTCATCAGTTTTTATATTTATTCTATTCTTATTCTATGCGCATTGGAATCAAACTATACTATGCAATTTTGCGTGGAATAAATCCACGTCTGTCATTGTGGCCTCAAACGGGGAGACACCACAATGATGACGGGGCGGGCCTTCGGGTTGATCGCGGCGGTGACAATGCCGCTTGCGTCATGGGCGGGTTCGGCGGATGCGGCCGGATCGTTCATGCCGACCGGCAATTCGACTTCTCAGCCTATCGGCCACTACGAGTTCTGCAAGAAGCTGCCGATCGAGTGCAAGGAGCGCACGCCGGTGGAAGCGCCGATCGAGCTCACACGTCAGCTCTGGGCCGAGATTATCGCGGTCAACAACGGGGTCAACACCCGCATCCAGCCGCGCACCGACCTGGAAAACTATGGTGTCGAGGAATACTGGGCCTATCCCGACAACGGTTATGGCGACTGCGAGGACTACGCTCTGGAGAAACGCCGTGAGCTGATGCAGAAGGGTGTCCCCGCCGGAGACGTGCTGATGACGGTGGTGCGGCAGCCGAACGGCGACGGACATGCCGTCCTGACCGTGCACACCAGCCTCGGCGATTACGTCCTCGACAATCTGGAGCCGCGGGTGCTCGTCTGGACCGATACGAAATACCAGTACCTGAAGCGGCAGTCGGAAACCAATTCCGGCGAGTGGGTCTCGATCCGGGACGATCGCTCTACGACTGTCGCGGTCGGCAGCGTCAAATAACGCTGCGGCCGGCGCTGGATCCCCAGCGCCGCCAGGTCTGCAAATTTTCCGCGCCGGCGGCGCGGATCCGAGAAGCCCGGTCGAGTCCCCACCCTCCCCGTCCCCAACGACCGGGCCCAGGAGCCGGCCCATGTCCCTGGGCCGGCTCCGCCTTTTCTGGCCGGGCCCTTCAGGCAGTCGGACCGGCTTCAAAGGCCGCGAAGCGGACGTATTTACCCGTCGTTTACCATAAGCCGGCAAGGTCCCTCGATCGAGGCACGCGGCGGAACGTCGAGGCCGATTACCGTCGCGCCCGGGGGTTGGGATGACGCAGAACGCCCATTCGGCCGATAGCACGGACGTGAGAGGAATGGACCAGGCGTTCCTTTTGCGCGCCTTCTATATCTTCGCGGCCGTCGCGCTGGCCTCCGCGCTCATCGCCGCCGCGGGCAGATGGCTCGGGCCCGCCATTTCTCTGGGCGGCTACTCCGACGACCTGACGCCGCGCGAGATCGTCATCGGCAACAATGTCCTTTCGGTGCCGGCCAACGCGATCCGCTTCGAGGAGGCACGGCATGACGGGCTCGCGCCGCGGCTCGATCTCTACCTGCGCTGGCCGGACCTGACCGGCTATTCCCGCGCAGCCAGCGACGACTTCAACAACAAGGACGACCGCAGGGATATCCTTTTCCTGTCGTTCGAGCCGCAGGCGATGTCGCGCGACATGGGTGGCCGGTTCGATCCGATCTATCGCTCGCTCGTCGTCGAACCGGGCAGCGCCGGCGAGAACGGCCTGACGCTCTATGATTTCCGGCCGGACACGGGCTATCTGAACGAGATGCTGGCCGTCGCAAGCCAGCCGAATGGCGAGCCGTTCGTCGCCCGCTGCCTTGTCGCCGCCGCTGCCCGCGATTCGCTGGCGCCGTGCCAGCGCGACGTGCTGGTCGGGGACGAACTCTCCCTCAATTACCGCTTTCCACGTGAATTGCTGGGCGATTGGCGATTGCTCGATGCAGCCGTGATCGCCAAGGCCAGATCGTTCATAAGGACGGAAAAATAGTCTTCAGAGATCGACGTCCAGAATGGCCATGGAGAAATTGTAGGAAAGTTCTCCATCGTCGTCATCGCGGAAGATGATGCCGAGAAATTCGTCGCCGAGATAGAGCTCGCAGGAATCATCCTTGCGCGGCCGCGCTTTCACTTCCAGCGCAGGATTCTTGAATGTCCGCTTGAAATAGGCATCCAGTTTTCTGATTTCTTCGGGCTTCAAGAAAACTCTCCGGTGACAGTTCGCACTCGCGCCCGAAGGCGCCGACGGGGCCGCTTCTGCCACGCCGGTCCTCACCATGTAAAGCCCGGGAGCGGTCTTTCAACCGTTGGGAAAGGCATGGTCCTGACTGCCGAGCAACTGGTCCATGGCGCGCGAAGGCTCATCGCAGCCGGACTCGCCGACGATCCGCGCCGGCACGCCCGCGACCGTTTTGTTGTTCGGGATCGAGGTGAGCAGCACCGAACCAGCCGCGACCTTGGAGCAATGGCCTACCTCGATATTGCCGAGGATCTTGGCGCCGGCTCCGATCAGTACGCCGTACCGGATCTTCGGATGGCGATCGCCGCCCGCCTTGCCGGTGCCGCCGAGCGTCACGCCATGCAGCATCGAGACGTTGTCCTCGACCACGGCGGTCTCGCCGACGACCACGCCGGTGGCGTGATCGATGAAGATGCCCTTGCCCAGCCGCGCCGCCGGGTGGATGTCGACCTGGAAGACCGCCGAAGAGCGGCTTTGCAAGTAAAGCGCGAAATCGCGCCGGCCGTTCCGCCAAAGCCAGTGGGCGAGCCGATGCGTCTGGATGGCATGAAAACCCTTGAAATAGAGGATCGGCATCAGGAACCGGTCGCAGGCGGGATCGCGGTCGTAATAGGCCTGGATATCGACGCGCACGGTCGTACTCCAGTCCGGATCCTGCCTGATCATCTCGGCGAAGGTCTGCCGGATGATGTCCGCGCCCATGTCGGCATGGTCGAGCCGCTCGGACAGGCGGTGGATGACCGCGCCTTCGAGCGTCGGCTGATTGAGGATGGTCGAAAAGAGAAAAGCGGAGAGCAGCGGGTCGTTGGCGACGGCTTCGGCCGCTTCCTCGCGCACGGCGTTCCAGATCGGGTCGACGGCCTGCAGGCCGGCGCTTCTGGCGGCGTTGCGAATGTTCATCGGCGCTCTTCCTTCCGCTGCGGGCGGGTGCCACCGCCATCATCTTTCATAGTCCATCGCGGGATTTCATTGAACCGCAATTTCCTTAAGCGTGATTCAAGTGGATTTGATGTGCCGTTTTTCAAGCGATCGTGGAAAACGAATCGTTGATCGGACTTATCGAAGGAGACCGCTTCCGGGCTTCCTATAAAGACCGTCGAGGAATTCGAAAGCCACGACTTACCAGACATGGACGTCGAGCCACGGCCGCGAAATGCTCGCGAGTGCGCGCCAACAGGTGAAAACGTACGGTCGGGCGGGGCTTCCGCCGTGGCGCGCCGCCCGGTGGAAGCGGGCCAGAGCGCCCACGGGAGAGTCTGAGGCCCACAAGCCGTAGGCGCCCGATCTCGTCAGATCGGGTGCTCGCGCAGGAACGCCAGCGCGCGCTTCTTGAAGGTGCGGTCGCCGACGGAAAGCATGTGGTCGCGGCCCTCGATAGCGAAGGCCTCGCCATGCGGCATCAGCTCGGCCAGCTTCGACGGCGAGCCGGCGATGTCGTCCGTCGTTCCGACGGCGACCAGCGTCGGCTGATAGATGCCCGCGACCTCCTCCGCGCCTATCAGGTCGCGCGAGGTCCTGATGCAGGCGGCGAGCGCCTGCCGGTCGCTCCTGGTCTGGTCGGCAAAGGTGCGGAACATCTTTCCCCGCGGATGCGTGATCGAAGAGGGATCCTCCGCGAGCAGCGCATCGGCGATCGGATCCCAGTCGCCGACGCCTTTCACCATCCCCTCGCCCAGCCCGCCGAGTATCAGCGTCGCCACCTTCGAGGGATAGTCGAGCGCCATGAAGGCGGCGATGCGCGCGCCCATGGAATAGCCCATGACATGGGCGCGCGGAATGCCGAGATGGTCGAGCAGCGCCGCGGCGTCGCCGGCCATCTTCTGCGCGCGGTAGTCCTCCGGCTCATAGCTCTTGGAGGACGCGCCGTGGCCGCGATTGTCGAAAGCGATCGCCCGGTAGCCGGCCTCAGTCAGCGTCTTGACCCAGCCCGGGGTCACCCAATTGACGATGTGGCTCGAACCGAAGCCGTGGATGAGCAGGACCGGCTCGCCCTCGCCCTGGTCGATGAAGGCCAGGTCGAATCCGTCGTGATGGAAGAACTGCATGGCGCCCCGCCTGGAAATCCGAACAAGCCGCAAGGCTGCCGATATGGGCGGCCTATTCCTGGTGCGAGGCCGCCTCGATGACCGGATGGTGCATGAAAACCCCATCCGCGATGCCTGCCTTTTCGGCCATCCCCGCCTTCAATTCAAGGACGAAACGCGCGGGCTGGTCCGGTGAGATGATGTCGGTCGAGAACGGTTTGCCATGTCGTACCGCCTTCACTTCCCCGCGCTTGCCGATGAAGATCAGGTCGAGCGGCATGGGCGTGTTCTTCATCCAGAAGGCCAGCGGCGCGCTCTGGTCGAACGCGAACAGCATACCGTGGTCGTCGGGCATCTCCTGCCGGAACATCAGGCCCCGCTCCTGCTCGTCCGGCGTGTTGGCGATCTCGATGGAGAAGCTGTGCTTACCGTTCGTCCCGTCGACCACGAGCGGCGTCGGATCGGTCGGCAGGACCATCGGCGACTGGCCGGCGCGAACAGGCGACAGCAGCAATGTGACGGCGAAAACCGCAATGGCGGTTGCGAAAAGCGCACGTATCGACAGGAACTGAACCCGCGCCGCCATGATGCCAGCCCCTAGGTCTGTAGCCGAAGCCGGCTCTCAATGCGAGGTCGGCAGGGTTCCCATATCGGGATGAATTTCGGCAGCCATAAGGCCTTTCTCGCCACGACCGAAGCGGACCAGGACGACCTGCCCCGGACGCAGCTCCGTCAGACCGTAGCGGCGCAGCGTTTCCATGTGCACGAAGATGTCCTCCGTGCCCTCGCCGCGCGTCAGGAAGCCGAAACCCTTGGTGCGGTTGAACCATTTCACCAGGGCGCGTTCCAACCCGCTTTCCGGCGTGACCGTGGAGTGGGTGCGCTGGCCGCCCTGCTCGGAAGGGTGGACGGCGGTCGAATTGTCCATGGAGAGGACGCGGAAGGCCTGCATCCCGCGCTCGCCACGCTTGACCAGGCACACCACGCGCGCGCCTTCGAGCGCCGTCTGGAAGCCGTCGCGGCGCAGGCATGTGACATGCAGCAGGACGTCGCCGGTGGCGGCCTGGGGGCTCGTCGCGTCAGGCAGGATGAAGCCGTAGCCCTTGGCCACGTCGAACCATTTGATGGCGCCGGAGACTTCGGCGAGATCTTCTTCCTCAACGGCGCCATCACGCGCCGCGAAGTCGCTTCTCGCGCTGTCCTGCCTCCCCGCAGAGGCCTTGTCCCCCATCCGAACGCACCCCTTTTGCTACTGCAACACACCTGATTCCTTACGCAAGGATAACATCCCCCTTCCGGGAGTGCACAAGTCACCTCACGTGATTTTTCAATATTCAACAGGTTTGCAACAAAGAGGCGCCCGGCGGACGCCCGCGGTTGCCGTTCACCCTCCCGTCGCTCTATGTCTTCGAGGCACGGCAATGAGAGGCAAGAACATGCGCTATCTTCACACCATGATCCGTATCACGAACATCGAGGAATCGCTCGATTTCTACTGCAGGAAGCTCGGGCTCATCGAAACGAGACGCTTCGAGAACGAGAAGGGACGTTATACGCTGATCTTCCTCGCCGCCTCAAAGGACGCCGACCGGGCGCGAGCCGAACGCGCTCCGGAGATCGAGTTGACCTTCAACTGGGACCCGGAGGAATACAAGGGCGGCCGCAATTTCGGCCATCTCGCCTACAAGGTCGACAACATCTACGAGACCTGCCGGAAGCTGATGGACGCCGGCGTCACCATCAACCGGCCGCCCCGCGACGGCAACATGGCCTTCGTCCGGTCGCCCGACAATATCTCGATCGAGCTTCTGCAGGAAGGCGAGCCGCTGGAGCCGGCGGAGCCATGGAAATCGATGCCGAACACCGGCGTGTGGTAGGGATCGAGGCGCCGACGCCGACGACTAGCTCAGGCGTTTCGCGCCTTCGCGACCCGATCGAGCGCGATCAGCTTTTCGAGCAATGCCGGCATGTCCTTGAGCGGCACCATGTTGGGGCCATCCGACGGCGCATGATCGGGATCCTGGTGCGTCTCGATGAAGACGCCCGCGACGCCGACCGCCACCGCCGCGCGCGCCAGTGTCGCCACGAAGCGGCGCTCGCCGCCGGTCGAGCCGCCCTGCCCGCCCGGCTGCTGCACCGAATGGGTAGCGTCGAAGATCACCGGCGTGCCCATCTCCGCCATGATCGGCAGGGAACGCATGTCGGACACGAGCGTGTTATAACCAAAGGAGGCGCCGCGCTCGGTGACCAGGACATTCGCGTTGCCGGATCCGGTGATCTTGGCGACGACGTTTTTCATGTCCCACGGCGCCAGGAACTGCCCCTTCTTCACGTTGACGATCCTGCCGGTTCCGGCGGCGGCGATCAGAAGGTCCGTCTGGCGCGAGAGGAAGGCCGGGATCTGCAGGATATCGACATGCGGCGCGACGAGGCCGCACTGCTCCTCGGTATGGACGTCCGTCAGGACCGGCAGGGCGAATTCGCGGCGCAGATCGTCGAAGACCGGCATCGCCGCGTCGAGACCCGCGCCCCGCGCGCCCGAAAGCGATGTCCGGTTCGCCTTGTCGTAGCTCGTCTTGTAGACGAGGCCGATGCCGAGCCGGCCCGCCATTTCCTTGAGGGCGCCCGCCATGTCAAAGGCATGCTGGCGCGACTCGAGCTGGCAGGGCCCGGCGATCAGCGAAAGCGGGCCGTCATTGGCGAAGGATACGGCGCCGGCCGTCACGATGCGATTTGGTTGGGTCATGCTGCCTCGAACGCGAAGATGGCGCCCTGCCCCGGCGCCGGGAGAATGACGACACGGCCACGATGTTCCTCGCAGTCCATGCCTTTCGAAAGAAGCCAGGACTTGGTCGTCCTGAGATCCGCCACGCCAAACACGATGGCGCGCGCCTGCAGCCCGCGATCATCGACGGAAGGAACACCGAAGTTCTCACGCAGCGCCTGATTGGTCATCATTTCGATCCGGGCGTTGCCGACGGCAAAACGGAACCGACTATGATTGACGCTGTCCGGCTCCGCGCCGCTAACCATGCGAATGATCGGCTCAAAGCCGGACGGGTCGGGCGCCGCAAGTACGACTGCCTTCAATCGCGTCGCACCGTTCTCATGGCGCTGCAGGGCCGCGCGATCGACATTCGGCACGCCTGTGCGCTGGCAGGTGAAGAAGAAGCAGTCCGGCGCCCGCAGGTCGGCCGCGAAGGCTAGCCGGAACGAGGCCTTGTCGTTACGGCCCTCGGCGTCGACGAAATTGCGGGAGAACTCGAGCACCGGACCCGCCGAAATCCCCTCCTTCACGAAGGCGGCATGGTCGGCCTCGGCGTTTTCGGTGCCGAAGACGACCGCGGAAAATCCCTCCTCGCCACGGCGGAAGCGATAGGCAAGGTCACGGGCGGCAAAGACGTTGTTGCGACGCGACGCTTCAAGCTGGGTTTTTCCGCCGGCCTGGGCAAGCGGCTCCAGAAAGGTGCCGTCGGCGAGATAGACGCACGCGTTTTTGGTGCCGAAAGGATGCCTGCCTTCCGGCGCAACCGTGAAGCCGAGCTTGGTCAGCCGGGTGCGGGCGACGGCCAGCCTGGCTGTCGGCAGCACGACGTGATCGATCGAACGCGGGGCTGGAGGTGTAGGACCGAGCATGCCGCCATGTGCCTCAAAAAGCCGAAGGCATCAAGCGGCAGGCCGACGGCTTGCGACGCGGGTTGTCCACCGGCTTGGCGGTCGACGAGGAAGGCCGGCGTTTACTTTACGCGGGGTCAGCCCTAGCCTCCCCTGTCGGCCGTCTTCCGGCAGATGTTCACGGGGACAAAAGAAATGAGCATCCAAGGCGCATCGCCCTCGCTCTACAACGAGGATCTCGCTCCGGCCAAAACTCGCAATTGGGGGCCGTTCTCCATCTTCAACGTCTGGACCTCGGACGTGCACAGCCTGTGGGGCTACTACCTCGCCGCCAGCCTCTTCCTATTCTGCGGCGGCTTCGTCAACTTCATCATCGCCATCGGCATCGGTTCGCTCATCATCTTCGCGCTGATGAGCATGATCGGCTATGCCGGGGTGAAGACGGGGGTGCCCTACCCGGTGCTGGCGCGCGCCTCCTTCGGCATCTGGGGCGCCAACATCCCGGCGCTGGTCCGCGCCATCGTCGCCTGCTTCTGGTACGGCGCACAGACCGCGGCGGCCTCCGGCGCCGTGGTGGCTTTGCTGACGCGCTGGCAGGTCTTCGCCGACTTCCACCAGAACACGCATTTCCTCGGCCATTCCGGCCTCGACGTGATCTGCTTCCTCGTCATGTGGGTGCTGCAGCTTCTCATCATCCAGCGCGGCATGGAAACGGTGCGCCGCTTCCAGGACTGGGCCGGCCCGGCGGTCTGGATCATGATGCTGATCCTGGCGATCTTCCTCTGCATCAAGTCCGGCAGCTTCGCCTTCACCAGCGATATCCCCATGGACGCGCTGATCGACAAGACCAAGGACGCCGGCATCCCTGGCGTGCCGGGCTCGTTCGCGGCGCTGGCGGGCGTGGCGGCGATCTGGGTCACCTATTTCTCCGCGCTCTACCTGAACTTCTGCGACTTCGCCCGCTACGCGCCGGACAAGGCGGCGGTGCGGACCGGCAATATCTGGGGCCTGCCGGTGAACCTGATCCTCTTCTCGCTGGTCGCCGGCGTCACCACCATCGCGGCGTGGGACGTCTATCACGAGGTGCTGATCCATCCGGACCAGATTTCGGCGAAGTTCGACAACTGGTTCCTGGCGCTGCTTGCCGCCCTCACCTTCGCGGTGGCGACGCTCGGCATCAACGTGGTGGCGAACTTCGTCTCGCCGGCCTTCGACTTCGCCAACGTCTTCCCGAGCCGCATCAACTTCAAGAAGGGTGGCTACATCGCGGCGCTGATCGCGCTGGTGCTCTACCCCTTCTCGCCCTGGGACGGCAGCGCGGCCGGCTTCGTCGGCGTCATAGGCGCCACGATGGGGCCGATCTTCGGCGTCATGATGGTCGACTACTACCTCATGCGCAAAGGGGAACTCGACGTGGTCGGGCTCTACAAGGAGGATGGCGAATTCCGCTTCCAGGGCGGCTGGCACGTCAACGCCTTCGTGGCGGCCATCATCGGAGCGATCTTCGCATCGATCCTGCCGAACTTCACCGACTGGATGCCGGCATGGTGGGGCGTTTACGGCTGGTTCTTCGGCGTCGCGATCGCGGGCGTGGTGTACTACGTCCTGCGCTCGGCCGCCGCCGGCGCAGGCGCGAAGATCGCCCGCGCCTGAATTCGCGTCTCCGTCTCCCCGGCCGCAACCGGGGAGACGACGTCTGGCCGTCCGTCGCTTCTTCTGGTCCAACGATCCAAAGCTTTTCCGCCCCTCGTCGTTGCGCGTGCGCGACGCCATCGCCTAGTCTGGCGCCAGGCGGCGTGCTTCTTGATCCGGCAGTGATCTACGGAATGATCCGCGCCGCGGCGTAACGGAAATCGGGGCGTTTTCTTGGGTTTGGTCTTTTCTCGTCTGGCGTCCATCCTCGGCAGGGGACCGACGCTGCTCCTGGTCGTCCTTCTCGCCGGTTGCACGACCGCCGATACGCTCAGCATCGCTCCGCCCGCCAATTTCGAACCGTCCAAATACGCGGCGGTCGTGATCGACGCCAATACCGGCCAAATGCTCTATGGGGTGAATGCGACCGACCGCCGTTATCCGGCGTCGCTCACCAAGATGATGACGCTTTACCTCCTGTTCGAGGCGATGGACCAGGGGCGCGTCACGCGCGAGACGCAGATTCCCGTATCGCCCCATGCGGCGGCGATGCCGCCCACGAAACTGCACTTCCGGCCCGGCGAGACGATCGACATCGATTCGGCGATCCGCGCCATGGTGACGAAGTCGGCGAACGACGTGGCGGTCGCCGTCGGCGAATATCTCGGCGGCACCGAAACCCGCTTCGCCGGCCTGATGAACGAGAAAGCCCGCCAGCTGGGAATGCTGAACACCGTGTTCCAGAATGCGTCCGGCCTGCCGGAGCCGGCCCAGCACACCACCGCCTACGACATGGCGCGGCTCGGCCTGGCGCTCCGCCAGCGCTTTCCGCAATATTACTACTACTTCTCGATCGAGAGCTTCGCCTTCCGCGGCAAACTCATTCGCGGCCACAACAAGGTGCTGGACACGGTCCCCGGCGCCGACGGCATCAAGACCGGCTACATCCGCGCTTCCGGCTTCAACATCGTGACCTCCGTCAGCAGGGACGGCCGCAAGCTGCTGGTAGTCGTGATGGGCGGAAAGACAGCGAAGGAGCGCAACGAACGGGTAGCGGAACTGGTCGCCCGTTACATGCCCGAAGCGAAGGCGATGTAGCCGGCATCGCCATCGATCAGACCAGCCGCGACTGCTCCATCGCCGCGTTGATAAAGCTAGCGAAAAGCGGGTGCGGCTCGAACGGACGGCTCTTCAACTCGGGATGGTACTGCACGCCGATGAACCACGGGTGGTCGGGATATTCGACCGTTTCCGGCAGCACGCCGTCGGGCGACATGCCGGCGAAGACCAGCCCGCATTCCTCCAGCTTCGCCTTGTAGTCGATGTTGACCTCGTAACGATGGCGGTGACGTTCGGAAATTCGTGTGTCGCCGTAGATCTCGGCGATCTTCGAGCCCGCCGCAAGGTCCGCCGGGTATGCGCCGAGCCGCATCGTGCCGCCGAGATCGCCGGCCTCACGCCGCTTTTCCAGCATGTTCCCCTTCAGCCACTCCGTCATCAGCCCGACGATGGGTTCCTTGGTCGGCCCGAACTCGCTGGACGAGGCCTTCTCTATGCCGGCCAGCGACCGCGCCGCCTCGATGCAGGCCATCTGCATGCCGAAGCAGATGCCGAAATAGGGCACCTTGCGCTCGCGCGCGAATTTGGCGGCGAGGATCTTTCCCTCCGAGCCTCGCTCGCCGAAGCCGCCCGGCACCAGGATGCCGTGCACCTTCTCCAGCCATGGCGAAGGATCTTCCTTCTCGAATATCTCGCTTTCGATCCAGTCGAGCTTGACGCGCACGCGGTTGGCCATGCCGCCATGTGCCAGCGCCTCGTTCAGCGATTTGTAGGCGTCCTTCATGCCCGTATATTTGCCGACGATGGCGATGGTCACCTCGCCTTCGGGATTGTGGATGCGCTGGGAAACCTCCTGCCAGCGCTCCATACGGGGCTTCGGCGCCGGGTCGATGCCGAAAGCGGCGAGCACTTCCCCGTCGAGCCCTTCCTTATGGTATGCCATCGGCACGTCGTAGATATGCCCGACGTCGAGCGCCTGGATGACGGCCGCTTCGCGCACGTTGCAGAAGAGCGAGAGCTTGCGCCTCTCCTCTTTCGGGATGGCCCGGTCGGCACGCACCAGAAGGATGTCCGGCGCAATGCCGATGGAGCGGAGCTCCTTGACCGAATGCTGGGTCGGCTTGGTCTTGAGTTCGCCCGCCGACGGAATGTAGGGCATCAGCGTCAGGTGGACATAGACCGCGTTGTTGCGCGGCAGGTCGTTGCCGAGCTGGCGGATCGCCTCGAGGAAGGGCATCGCCTCGATGTCGCCGACCGTGCCGCCGATCTCGCAGATGACGAAGTCATACTCCTCGTTGCCCTCGACAATGAAGTTCTTGATCTCGTCGGTGACGTGCGGGATGACCTGCACGGTGGCGCCTAGATAGTCGCCGCGCCGCTCCTTCTCGATGATGTTCTGATAGATGCGGCCGGTGGTGATGTTGTCCTGCCGGTTGGCCGAGCGCCCGGTGAAGCGCTCGTAATGGCCGAGGTCCAGATCGGTCTCCGCCCCGTCGTCGGTGACGAAGACCTCGCCATGCTGGTAGGGCGACATCGTGCCCGGATCGACGTTCAGGTAAGGGTCGAGTTTTCGGATGCGCGCGCGATAGCCGCGGGCCTGCAGCAAGGCCCCGAGAGCCGCCGCCGCTATGCCTTTTCCAAGTGAGGAGACCACGCCGCCTGTGATGAATACGTATCGCGCCATGGGAGTCAGGGCTTAGCGCCGTGAAGTTGATTCCGCCAGTGGAAAATTTTCGAAGGCGCTTCTTTTCAGGATTCCGGTTTGGCAACCGGATATCGCAAAAGAAAACGGCCGGCAGAGCCGGCCGCTGCTGGAGGAAGAGCAGTTCGAATCAAAGCACGACGACGGGTGTCCCGATCCTGACGCGGCGATAGAGATCCATCACCTGGTCGTTGTACATGCGGAAGCAGCCATTCGACGCGGAAGTGCCGATCGTCTGAGGCTGTATGGTCCCGTGGATGCGGATGTGGGTATCCCTTCCATCCTGATAGACGTACATCGCGCGCGCGCCGAGCGGATTGGTGAGGCCGCCGGGCATGCCATCCTTGTACTGGCCGTAGTGCTTCGGCTCACGCTTCTGCATGTCCAGCGTCGGGATCCAGCGGGGCCATTCCTGCTTGTCGCCGATCTTGCCCGCACCCTTGAACTGTAGCCCCTCGCGCCCGACCGCGATCGGGTAGCGCCGCGCGGTGGTGGAGGATTCCATCAGATACAGGAACTTCTTGCTGGTATCGATGATGATCGTGCCGCGCGCATAGCCGGAATAGGGAACGTTCTGCGGCTGGAAGTCCGGCTTCACGTTGAAGGGGCGCCTTTCCTCCTTGGTGCGGAGCGCGGCGTCGAGATCGCGCGTCTCCGGCAGCAATGGTTGTGCGCCGTCGCCGAACAGCGCCGAGAAGATGCTCGGCTGAATCTGCTGCTCGCTGCGCAATTCGCCATTGTTCTCGAGGGGACCGGCCGAATCGGTTTTTGCGGCCTTCTCCGTTTTCGCGCCCTTCTTTTTCTTCGGCGCGTGAACGCGCGGCATCGATTCGATCGCCGCCGTACGGCCTTGATCGATCCTCGTCACTATCTCCGCATTGGCAGAGGACATCACGCCGAAAAGGCATGCGGCGCCGACACAAAAGAGGGCAAGCCCATGAATACGCATTTCCAGAAATCCTGTTCCATCCACGGCAAGCAATGACGGAACAAGTGGCCCTACCGCCCGCCTCGGTTGCCCTGGCCGATATATATATCCGACCTTTCGCAGGCCGCTCAACAAAAACAAGTGAACAGCGGAAGCTGCAACCGCAAGGATTCACGAAGTGTTGTCGAGCGACAACACTTCGTGAAACCACCGGCGGCAACTGGCAAGCGGCCCAATGCTGCGTTTACTGGTTGGGGACCTGCGGCTGCGCCGGAGCCTGGCCGGCATTGCCGCCTGCAGCCGGCTTCTGGCCGTTCGCGGGCTCGGTGCCGCTCGGAACCTGCGATGCCGGCGGCGTGGTTGCCGGGGCGGTGGTCGTGCCGGAGCCCGTAGCCGGCGCCGGAGCGGTGCTGGTCGAGCTACCGCCGTTCGGGGCCGCAGGCTGCTGGCCCGTATTCGAAGCCGGCGCCTTGGCAGGCGCGCCGCCGAGCTGATCGAGGATCCCCTTGCCGTTGCTGCCGGAATTGCCGGCCGGCTTGCCGCTCGTTGCCGGAGGATTGTCGAGGATATCCGCCACGCTGCCCTGGTAGCGCGCCATGATCGAAAGGCCGAGCGAGGTCGCGAAGAAGATGGCCGCGAGGATCGCCGTGGTTCGCGTCAGCGCATTGGCCGCGCCGCGCGCCGTCATGAAGCCGGAACCGCCGCCGATGCCGAGGCCGCCGCCTTCCGACCGCTGCACCAGCACGACCGCGACGAGCGCGATCACGACCATCAGGTGGATGACGATGATGACGGTTTCCATTCGAAATTCCGGATAGACTGCGAGGCCGACGGCCGGCATTGGACGCGGCTCAATACACGCCTTTCAGCCTCATTCCAACCCCATATGGACGCGCGGCGGGAAAATGCAACGCGACGTTTCCGCCCCGCCCCCTCAGAGCGACAGATAGGCTTCCGCGATGCCGAGGAAATCGGCGGCTTTCAGGCTTGCCCCGCCGACGAGCGCGCCGTCGACATTGGCAAGGCCGAGCAGTTCGACCGCATTGGCCGGCTTCACCGAGCCGCCGTAGAGGATGCGCATGCGGGCGGCTTCGCCGCCGACCTTCCTGCCAAGCTCCGACCTCAGATGCGCATGCGCCTCGGTCACGTCGCCGGCGGTCGGCGTCAGACCGGTGCCGATAGCCCAGACGGGTTCATAGGCGATCACCGTGTTTGCGGCCAGCGCCTCGTCGGGAACCGACCCGGCGATCTGGCGCGCGAGCACCGCAAGCGTTTCGCCCGCGTCGCGCTGATCCCGTGTCTCGCCGACGCAGATGATGGCCGTCAGGCCGGCACGCCAGGCGGCGCGGGCCTTGTCGTGCACCGCCGCGTCCGTTTCCCCGTGGTCGGTCCGGCGCTCGGAATGGCCGACGATGACGAAGGTGGCCCCGGCGTCCTTCAGCATCTCCGCGGAAATGTCGCCGGTATGGGCGCCGCTGGCCTCGGCGTGGCAATCTTCTCCGCCGCTTGCGACCGGAGAGCCGCGCAGCACCTCCGAGGCGCGCGACAGAAGCGTGGCGGGCACGCAGACCAGCGCGTCCGTTTCGGTGTCCAGCCCGCTCATGAAGCTGTGCGCGATGGACCGCAACTCGTTGAGCGAGGCGCTGGTGCCGTTCATTTTCCAGTTGCCTGCGACGAGGGGGCGGATCGCTTGCGTCATGGCGCTTCCTTGAAGGACCGAAGCCGGTATCCCCGGCCGATAGCGGCGTTATCGCCCACGGTCTCTACCAAATTCGCCTTACAAAGCAATCGACACCGGGACGCAAGGGCGTTATTGCCGGACGCAGACGGGCCACCGGTCGCGGTGGATGAGCTGAAACGGGATTGCATATGCTCAACTCAATGAGAACCGCCGCCGGATCCTGGGTGGCCAAGCTGTTCTTCGTCGTGCTTGTGGTCAGCTTCGCCGGATGGGGCATTTCGGGCCGCATCGAGGGCGGCTTCGGCAGCAATTCCGTCCTGAAGGTGGGCGACACCAGCGTCTCGATGAACGAATACCGGCTCGCCTACGACCGCCAGGTCTCCGTTTTGTCGCAGCAGTACGGACAGCGGCTGACCCGGCAGCAGTCTACCGCGCTTGGCGTGGACCAGCGGGTCCTTTCTCAGCTCGTCGCCGACGCCGTTCTCGACGAGCAGGCGCGCCGTCTCGGACTCGGGATATCCACCACCCGCATCGCGGACCTGACCCGGCAGGACCCTGCCTTCCATGGCGCGAACGGACAGTTCGACCGCAACCAGTTCGAGTATGTGCTGCGCCAGGTCGGCATGAAGCCGGAAGAGTACATGCGGAACCGGGAACAGACGGCGGTCCGCCAGCAGATCGTCGAGGCGACGACGGACGGCATGAAGGTCCCCAACACGTTCCTCAAGGCCGTGGCGCTCTACCGGGGAGAAGACCGCACGGTCGAATACATCACCATGCCGCAATCCCTTGTCGAGCCGATCGAGGATCCCTCCCCGAGCACCCTGCAAGCATGGTTCGACAAGAACAAGAAGAACTACGCCGCGCCCGAATATCGCAAGATAGCCTATGTCAGGCTCGAGCCGCAGGATATCGCCGATCCCTCCGCGATCAACGACGAGCAGGTCAAGAAGGACTACGACGCGCACATAAAGAACTACACCACGCCCGAGAAGCGGACGATCGAGCAGATCGTCTTCAAGGACGACGCGGCCGCCAAGGCGGGGCTGGCTTCCATCGAGGGCGGCGCCACTTTCGACGATGTCGCCAAGTCCCAGAGCAAGACCGAGGCGGACACCAAGCTCGGCACCCTCGCCAAGTCCGAGATTCCCGACCAGAAGATCGCCGACGCCGCCTTCAGCCTCAAGGTCAACGAGATCAGCCCCGTGGTGGAAGGGTCGTTCGGGCCCGTGCTCCTGCGCGTGACGTCGATCACGCCTGAGGTGGTCAAGCCGCTTTCCGAGGTCAGCGACGAGATCCGCAAGGCCCTTGCACTGAACGAAGCCAACCGCGATCTGCTTGATGTACATGATGCCTGGGAGGATGCGCGCGCCGGCGGAGCGACGATGCAGGAAGCGGCCGACAAGCTGAAACTGAAGGTCGTCACCGTCGACGCCATCGACCGCAACGGCGAGGCTCCGGACGGCAAGGTGATCAAGGGCCTTCCGGAATCCGAGCAGTTGATCAAGGACGCGTTCGAGAGCGAAAAAGGCATCGAGAACGACCCGATAACGACAAAGGACGAAGGGTTCATCTATTACGAGGTGCAGGACGTCAAACCGGCCCACGACCGTACTCTCGACGAGGTGCGGAGCAAGGTGGTCGCCGACTGGAAGGCCCAGGAGGCGGCCTCTCGCCTCGGCGCCAAGGCGACGGAGATGGAGAAGAAGGCCAAGGCCGGAACGTCGCTCGACGATATCGCGAACGAACTGAAGCTGGAAAAAGAGACGAAGCGCGGCGTCAAGCGCGGTTCCAACGATCCGGACCTTGGCCAGGACGGAGTCGCGGCCGTCTTCGGCGTCGGCCAGGGCGGCATCGGTCTTTTCTCCGGGCCGGACGACAAGTCCCAGGTGCTGTTCAAGGTGACCGAAGTGTTCGAGCCGGCCGGGGCGGGTGCGGACTCCATCGATGAGCAGAATCAGAAGATGCTCGCGGAGGGGATGACCAACGACCTGCTCGACGAACTGGTGAACAAGCTGCAGGCCGAATACGGCGTGACGGTAGACCATTCGGCCATCGAACGGGCGATGGCGTACTAGGGCGGCGACGGGGCTGGAATGAGCGATTTCAAGAGCCATATCGCCAAGGTCGCCGGCGGCAAGCCCCTGACATTCGAGGAGGCGCGTGCCGCCTTCGATATCGTCATGTCCGGCGAAGCGACGCCGAGCCAGATCGGCGGATTCCTGATGGCGCTGCGCGTGCGCGGCGAGACGGTCGAGGAGATTTCCGGAGCGGTCGCCACCATGCGCGCCAAGATGCTGCCGGTGGAAGCCCCGGCGGACGCCATCGACATCGTCGGCACGGGCGGCGACGCTTCCGGTTCCTACAACGTGTCGACCGCGGCCGCCTTTGTCGCCGCCGGCGCCGGCCTTCCCGTCGCCAAGCACGGCAACCGGGCGCTGTCCTCACGCTCCGGCGCCGCCGATACGCTCGCCGCGCTCGGAGTCAACATAGAGGCGACGCCGGCGCAGATATCCGCCTGTATCAGGGAAGCCGGCGTGGGCTTCATGTTCGCGCCGGCGCACCACTCGGCGATGCGCCATGTCGGGCCGACGCGGGTCGAACTCGGGACGCGCACCATCTTCAACCTGCTCGGTCCGCTCTCGAACCCGGCCGGAGTGAAACGCCAGCTTGTCGGGGTATTCTCGCCCGAATGGGTCGAGCCGCTCGCGCATGTGCTGAAAGGCCTCGGCACCGAAGCCGCATGGGTGGTGCATGGCGATGGCCTGGACGAGTTGACAACAGCCGGACCGACGAAGGTCGCGGCGCTTCGGGACGGCAAGGTGCGCAGTTTCGAAATCGTTCCGGAAGAGGTCGGTCTGGCGCGGGCAGAGCCGGCCGATCTCAAGGGCGGAGACGCGGTGCGCAACGCGGAGGCGCTCCGCGCCGTGCTCGACGGCGTCAAGGGACCCTACCGCGACATCGTGCTTCTCAACGCCGGCGCCGCGATCCTCGTCGCCGGCAAGGGGGCGACGCTTCAAGAAGGCATCGCCATCGCCGTGGACGCGATCGACAGCGGCAAGGCGCGCGCGGCGCTGACGAAGCTCGTGGAAGTCTCCAACCGGCCGGGCTGACAAACGATGGCCGACATATTGAAGAAGATCGAGGCTTATAAACGCGAGGAGATCGCGACGGCCAAGACGGCCGTGCCGCCTGCCGAAATGGCCGCCCGCGCGAAAGCAGCCGAGCCTCCACGCGGCTTCGCCACCGCGTTGCGGGCGAAGCGCGACGCCGGCGAATTCGCGCTGATCGCGGAGATCAAGAAGGCCAGCCCGTCCAAAGGCCTGATCCGCGCCGATTTCGACCCACCGGCGCTTGCCCGCGCCTATGAGGAAGGCGGCGCTGCGTGTCTTTCGGTGCTGACGGACCGGCCTTCCTTCCAGGGTGCGCCTGAATACCTGGCCGCCGCGCGCGCCGCTACCGTGCTGCCGGCGCTGCGCAAGGACTTCCTGTTCGATCCGTATCAGGTGCATGAAGCGCGCGCCTGGGGCGCCGACGCCATCCTCATCATCATGGCGAGCGTCGCCGATGAGCTGGCCAGGGTGCTGGAGGAGACGGCCTTCAAACTCGGCATGGACGCGCTGGTCGAGGTGCACGACGAACAGGAGATGGAGCGCGCGCTGAAGCTCTCCTCGCCGCTGATCGGCATCAACAACCGCGACCTGAGGACCTTCGAGGTCAGCCTCGATACGTCGCGGCGATTGGCGAGGATGGCGCCTTCCGACCGGCTGCTGGTCGGCGAAAGCGGCATCTTCACCCATGAAGACTGCCTCGATCTCGCGCGCAGCGGCATCGGCGCTTTTCTCGTCGGCGAAAGCCTGATGCGGCAGGCGGACGTGGCTTCCGCCACGCGGCACCTCCTCACGGGCCGGGTGGGCGCGCAGAGCGCGGCGGAGTGAACGGAATGGCCGCGACCCTCACCCATCTCGGCTCGTCGGGCGAAGCCAACATGGTGGATGTCGGTGCCAAGGCCGAGACGGAGCGGACCGCGGTCGCCGAAGGCACGGTGACGATGCGACCCGAGACCTTGCGCATGATCATGGCCGGCGACGCGAAAAAAGGCGACGTATTAGGAACGGCGCGCATCGCCGGCATCATGGCGGCGAAGCGCACGCATGAACTGATCCCGCTTTGCCATCCACTTCTGCTCACCCGGGTTTCCGTCGAGATCTCGCCCGACGAAAGCCTGCCGGGGCTCAGGGTTACGGCCACGGCACGCGTGACCGGCAAGACCGGAGTCGAGATGGAAGCGCTTACGGCCGCGTCGGTCGCCTGTCTCACCATCTACGACATGGCCAAGGCGGTCGATCGCGGCATGGTGCTCGGCGGCATCCGGCTGGTCGAGAAGAGCGGCGGCAAGTCCGGCGACTACAAGGCCGGCGGTGCATGAATACCGGCGACCTCCTGCCGGTCGAAGAGGCGCTGGAGCGGCTGCTTGCCGGCGCGGGGCCTCTGGAAGCCGAACGCATACCGATCGCCCGGGCAGGTGGTCGCGTCCTCGCCGGGCCGATCACCGCCCTGCGCACGCAGCCGCCCTTCGACGCTTCAGCCATGGACGGTTACGCGGTCCGCGCCGGGGATATCACCGCCCTCCCCGCGCACCTTTCCGTGATCGGCGCCGCGCCCGCCGGCAAACGCTATGAAGGTACGGTCGGCAGCGGTCAGGCGGTGCGCATCTTCACCGGCGCGCCGGTGCCCGAAGGCGCCGACGCCATCCTGCTGCAGGAGGATGCCCGGATTGTAAGCGAGGGCGTGATCGAGGCGCTGGAGAGCGTGGACCGGGGGAAGCACATCCGCCGCGCCGGGCTCGATTTCGCCGAGGGCGAGCCGCTGCTCCCCGCAGGACGCGTGCTCGACGCGGCCGCGCTGTCGCTCGCCGCCGCCGCCAACCACGCCGAACTCGCGGTCGTCCGAAGGCCGCTGGTGGCGATTATCGCCACCGGCGACGAACTCTTGCCGCCGGGAAGCCGCCCCGGCCCGGACCAGATCATCGCCTCGAACGGCTATGGCGTCGCGGCGATCGCGCGGGACGCCGGCGCCGACATCCTCGACCTCGGCATCGCTCCCGACGACCGCGGGATGATCGCCGCGGCGCTGCACCGCGCGCTCGATGCGGGCGCCGACATACTGGTCACGCTCGGCGGCGCCTCAGTGGGCGACCACGATCTCGTGCGCGAGGTGCTCATGCGCGAAGGCATGACGCTCGATTTCTGGAAGATCGCCATGCGGCCCGGCAAGCCGCTGATGTTCGGCCGCATCGGCGCCACGCGCGCGCTCGGCCTGCCCGGCAATCCCGTATCGAGCCTGGTCGGCGCTCATCTGTTCCTCAAGCCCCTGCTTGCGCGTCTGGGTGGCCACCCATATCGCCCCGACATGCGCGTCGGACGCCTAGGCAAGGCGATGCCCGAGAACGATCGCCGGCAGGACTACGTGCGGGCGCTCGCCGAGGAAACACCGGAGGGATGGCTGGTCACGCCATTCGACAGGCAGGATTCCTCCATGCTGAAGACGCTTGCCGCCGCCAATTGCCTCATCGTGCGAGAGCCGCATGCTTCCGCCGCCGGCGCCGGCGACCCTTGCACGGTGCTTTTCATCCGCTGACGCTCGCTTTCGGCCGCCGTCGGGCTCGTACTTCACCGAAATTTAAACAGTTGCGGAACACAACTGGAACAGATAGTGTTTGTTCTGGTTTTGTTTACTACGCTGATTCCCGGGGAAATCGCGATGCTCACGCGCAAACAACACGAACTCCTGATGTTCATCCATGAAAGGCTGAAGGAGTCGGGCATTCCGCCTTCCTTCGACGAGATGAAGGATGCGCTCGACCTCGCTTCCAAATCCGGTATCCATCGCCTCATCACGGCGCTCGAGGAGCGTGGTTTCATCCGGCGTCTGCCCAACAGGGCGCGCGCGCTCGAGGTGCTGCGCCTGCCCGATTCGATCGCGCCCGGCCTTGGCGGGCCGCGGAAGTTCTCGCCCAGCATCATCGAAGGAAGCCTTGGGCGCAAACCGCCCGAGCGCACGCGTGTTCCCGCGGCGAGCAATGACGACGATGCGGCCGCCGGCGTCTCCATCCCCGTCATGGGCCGGATCGCGGCGGGCGTACCGATCGACGCCATCCAGCACCAGACGCATTCGATCGCCGTGCCTCCCGAGATGCTCGCGGGAGGCGACCACTATGCATTAGAGGTCAAGGGCGATTCGATGATCGAGGCCGGCATTCTCGACGGCGATACGGTCATCATCCGCAACGCCGACACGGCCTCTCCGGGCGAGATCATCGTGGCGTTGGTCGACGACGAGGAGGCGACGCTCAAGCGCTTCCGGCGCAAGGGGGCCTCGATCGCGCTCGAAGCGGCGAATCCCGCCTACGAGACGCGCATCTTCGGTCCGGACCGCATCAAGATACAGGGCCGGCTGGTCGGGCTGATCCGCCGTTACTGAGCGGTATCGGCCTGCGGCATGTTCTGCTCGCGCGGCCGGCTGCCCCGGTGCGGCTGTTTCCTGCCGTCATCCGGGCGCTGGCGGCGCTGGTACGGGGGAAGGCCGCGTGCTTCGCGCGAATAGGCGCGTTCGGCATGCCATGGCCGGTATGGCACGCCGATCGAATATGTGATGGAGGGCCGGAAGCCGTCGCCGGTGTCCCGGAACGTAACCGCCGCCGCTCCATAGCGCGCCAGGTCGCGCTTGGTGACTATGGCCGGTCCGCCGGCGCCGCAGGGGCTCCCGGCGGTCGCATCGTCGATGACGATCAGGCTGGCGACGGCACAGGCCTCGCGCGCCGCGTCTTCGGAGGCGGCGTGGGCAACGACGACGCCTTCCGAATTCCATGCCACGCAGAGCGTCTTGGTGCAGGCGAACGGTACCTCCGGCGCGATCTCGGGCATGGCCGAGGCAACGGTCCGTCCCGGCTTGACGATCGCGGTCGCCATCATCGCACGCGACCAGTCTTCCATGGTGAATTGGTTCGGCCGGTTGCGGTTGATGGTGATCGCGCCGTCGGAAAGCTTCAGCACGACCAGGCGCGCGTCTTCCGAGATGAAGAGTTCCGGCGTCGGCCGCCGCGCGACGAGCGCGATGCCGACCGCCAGGAAGGGCAGCGCGACAATCCTGAGTCGGGTCGTCGTCAGGGTGAGGACGACGAGAGCGATCGTCAGGCAGATCACGGCCGAACCGGGCAGGATGCCGATGGCGTCGAAGGGCGAATGCTTCGACAGCGCGATTGAGATCCTGGTGAACAGGCCGATGCCCTCGCCCATGACGGCAAAGGCGGGACCGTCCAGCCCGAACGGCATCAGAACCAGCCCGAGCACCATGAACGGCATGACGACGGCGGAGATGACCGGCATGGTCGCGAGATTGGCCACGAGGCCGAGCGGCGACATGCGCTGGAAATGCCAGGCGGCGAACAGCGCTGTCGCGGTGCCCGCAATCAAGGACGTCGCCGCGAGGCCGAAGACATGCCGCAAGGCTGCATTGCCGCCGCGTCGGAGAAACGACGCGCCCTGCGGCGGTGGCGGGCGTGGCGGGCCGCGCTGGCGCCATTCGCTCCAGGCCGCATAGCCGCTGATCAGCCCCGCCGTCGCCGCGAAGGACATCTGGAAGCTCGGCCCGACGATTTCATGGGGCGTGACCACGACCACCGCGAGCGCGGCAAGCGCGAAATTGCGCATGCTGATCGCTGCGCGGTCGAAGAGCACCGCCACCAACATGATCGCAAGCATGATGTAGCTGCGCTCTGTCGCGACGCCGGCTCCCGATATCATGAGATAGAAGGTGAGCGCCGCAAGGGCGATGACCGCCGCGTATTTCTTTGTCGGATGGCGCGAGGCGAAGCCGGGAAAGAGCGCGAAGCCGAGCCGGACGAAGACAAGGACGATGCCGGCCACGAGCGCCATGTGCAGCCCCGAAATGGAGAGCACATGCGCGAGGCCCGTGATGCGCAGCGCCTCGTTGATATCGTCGGGAATGCCGGATTGCACGCCCGCCACGAGCGCCGCGCCGATCTCGCCGTTCGGGCCAGGCACCGCCGCACGCACCCGGTCGGCAAGCGCGTCGCGGAGCCGGGCGATGCCCGCGGCCAGCCGCTCGGGAAGGCTTGCCGGGCTTTCCAACGAGACTTCTTCCGGATTGGTCAGGAAGAAGCCGCTGGCACCGATCCCATCGAAATAGCTTCTGAAGGAAAAATCATAGCTCGACGGCCTGAGCGGGCCGCTCGGCGGGAACAGCCGCACGACGCCGCTTACGCCCGAGCCCGGCTTTATGCCGGCCGGAATCTTGCGGGCGCTCGCCCGGATCCGATCGGGCGCATAGCGTAGATGGGGGCGCGACGTGGAAAGAAGGTCGATGGTCAGGCGGATGCGGCCGCTCGCCTGGTGCTCGACGGTCACGACCCGGCCGACGATCCTGGTGCTGATGTCCGCGCCGAGCATTTTCGTCGAGGCGTTCCAGGCTTCGAACTTGGCGGCCATCACACCGGCAATCACGAGCAGCGCGGCAAGCAGGATCAGACGGAGAATGAATTTCGATCGCGCCAGGAACCAGGCGGCGGAGAGCGCGACAGCGCTCGAAAGCAGTGGGATGAAGGACGGCTCCCAGGAGATATTGAAATAGACGAGCGCCCCCGCGGAAAGGCAAACCGGCACGAACAGGAAGGCGGTGCCGCGCTCCCATTCGGTCGTGGCGGCAGTCCGGATCGAGGCTTCGAAACGCTCCCACGCCTGGCGCCAGCCATGGCCGGGGCGAGGCCGTCGGGGAACCGCGAAACCGCTACTCGCCGTGGAGCGGCCCAAGCCGGCTTCTTCCGTCGTCGCCGCGTCGGTATCCAAGGGGGCCCGACGCTCGACGGGGCGCATGTCGAACTGCGACCGCTCGTCGCCCAGTTCTTTCGTACTGTCGTCCCCCATATCGGCTTCCCCGCGCCGAAGGGCTTGCACCCCGGTCTGCCTATGCTACATCAACGCCAGCCAAACGCCACCGCGCGCGCTCACCGGCTTTACGGTCCCTGCGCCGCCTCCCCGGAAATGCCATGTCTTCCGTCGTCACACGATTTGCCCCCTCGCCTACCGGATTCCTGCATATCGGCGGCGCGCGCACGGCGCTTTTCAACTGGCTGTACGCGCAGCATACGGGCGGCAGGATGCTGCTCAGGATCGAAGACACGGACCGCGAGCGCTCGACCGAAGCGGCCACCGCCGCGATCATCGACGGCCTGACCTGGCTCGGCCTGGGCTGGGACGGCGAGCCGATCTCGCAATATGCCCGCGCCGCGCGCCACCGCGAAATCGCGGAGGAACTCGTCCGCAAAGCCAAGGCCTATTATTGCTACGCCACGCCGGCCGAACTGGAGGAGATGCGCGAGAAGGCACGCGCGGAAGGGCGCCCGCCGCGCTACGATGGGCGCTGGCGTGACCGCGATCCTTCCGAGGCGCCTGTCGGGGCCAAGGGCGCGATCCGTATCAAGGCGCCGACGAGCGGCGAGACCGTCGTCCGCGACCGTGTTCAGGGCGAGATACGCTTTCCCAACAAGGACCTCGACGATTTCATTATCCTGCGCTCGGACGGCAACCCGACCTACATGCATGCAGTCGTCGTCGATGATCACGACATGGGCGTCACCCACATCATCCGCGGCGACGACCACCTGACCAACGCGGCGCGCCAGACGATCATCTACGACGCCATGGGCTGGGACGTGCCCGTCATGGCGCACATACCGCTCATCCATGGCGCCGACGGCGCCAAGCTTTCAAAACGCCACGGGGCGCTCGGCGTCGATGCCTATCGTGCGATGGGCTACCTGCCGGCGGCGCTCCGGAATTACCTTGCCCGGCTCGGCTGGAGCCATGGCGACGACGAAATCATGTCGACAGAGGACATGGTGCGCTGGTTCGAGATCGAGGACGTCAACAAGGGCGCCGCGCGCTTCGATTTCCAGAAGCTGGAGGCGCTGAACGCCGTCCATATGCGCCGCATGGACGATTCGGCGCTGCTTGAGGCGCTGATCGCCTCCCTGCCCTATCTCCCGAACGGTCCGGATTTTGCGGCGAGGCTGGACGATGCTGCAAAGGCGCGTCTTCTCCGCGCGATGTCCGGCCTGAAGGAACGCGCGCGGACGCTGATCGAACTCGCCGACAGCGCGGCCTTCCTGATCGCAGACCGGCCGCTCAGGCTCGACGACAAGGCGGCCGAAATCCTTGACGGCGAAGGCAAGGCTGTGCTCCGCCGGATCCTGCCGGAACTGCAGGCGGCGAGTGAATGGAGTGCCGGGGCGACCGAAGCAAGGGTCCGCGCTTTCGCCGAGCAGAATGGCTTGAAGCTCGGCAAGGCGGCGCAGCCGCTGCGCGCGGCATTGACCGGGAAAAGCACTTCGCCCGGCGTTTTCGACGTGCTCGAGGTCCTCGGCCGCGACGAAAGCCTGGCGCGGATAGAGGATCAAATCGATTAGTTCAACGGTTGATGAAATTCGTATTGAATTCAGGCTTTTGCAGTGCAACATTGCGGCCGCTAAAAAGGCCGAGGCATTTTGGGAACGCGCGGACAAGAAGGCTTATTTCGAATTCACGACGTTTTGCACTGCATCAATCGTGTTCTCAGGCATGAACAAGAAGAAGAAGGAGTTTTGCGATGACCGAATCGAAAGCGAAACTGGATTTCGACGGCAAATCGTACCAATTCGAGGTCCGCGACGGTACGATCGGGCCCAAGGTCATCGACATAGGGGCGCTCTACAAGGACACGGGCGCCTTCACCTACGATCCGGGCTTCACGTCCACGGCAAGCTGTGAATCCGCCATCACCTATATCGATGGCGACGAAGGCATTCTTCTCCACCGGGGCTATCCGATCGAGCAGCTTGCGGAGCACGGCGACTTCCTCGAGGTCTGCTATCTCCTGCTCTACGGCGAATTGCCGACCAAGGCGCAGAAGGACGATTTCGACTACCGCGTGACGCACCACACCATGGTGCATGAGCAGATGAACCGCTTCTTCACCGGATTCCGCCGGGACGCCCACCCGATGGCGGTGATGTGCGGCATGGTCGGCGCGATGTCGGCCTTCTATCACGACTCGACGGATATCTCCGACCCGCACCAGCGCATGGTGGCCAGCCTGCGCATGATCGCCAAGATGCCGACCATCGCGGCCATGGCTTACAAGTACCACATCGGCCAGCCATTCGTTTATCCGCGCAACGAGCTGAACTACGCTGCCAATTTCCTGCATATGTGCTTCGCCGTCCCCTGCGAGGAATACAAGGTCAATCCCGTCCTGGCGCGCGCCATGGAACGCATCTTCATACTGCATGCCGACCATGAGCAGAATGCCTCTACCTCGACCGTCAGGCTCGCCGGGTCCTCGGGCGCCAATCCCTTCGCCTGTATCGCAGCCGGTATCGCCTGCCTCTGGGGACCGGCGCATGGCGGCGCCAACGAGGCGGCGCTCAACATGCTTTCCGAGATCGGCACGGTCGACCGCATCCCGGAATTCATCAACCGCGCGAAGGACAAGAACGATCCCTTCCGGCTGATGGGCTTCGGGCACCGCGTCTATAAACATTACGACCCGCGCGCCAAGATCATGCAGAAGACCACGCACGAGGTTCTAGGCGAACTCGGCATCAAGGACGATCCGCTTCTCGACGTCGCGATGGAACTGGAGAGGATCGCGCTGACCGACGACTATTTCATCGACAAGAAGCTCTATCCGAACATCGACTTCTATTCGGGCATCACGCTGAAGGCGCTCGGCTTCCCGACCACCATGTTCACGGTGCTCTTCGCGGTGGCGCGCACGGTCGGCTGGATCGCGCAGTGGAAGGAGATGATCGAGGATCCGCAGCAGAAGATCGGCCGGCCTCGCCAGCTCTACACCGGCAAGACCCAGCGCGACTACGTGCCGGTCGCCAAGCGCTGACCGCCCGCATCCGAGCGGCCTGCTGTTCCGGAAGGCGTCGCGCAAGCGGCGCCTTCCTCTATTTTCCGGCTCTGGCCCGGATCTCGCGGAGGATGACGTCGGCGGCCATCTCGCCCGACGGCTTCGGGGTCGCCAGCGCGGCCGCGACGTCTTCGAAGCCTTCGATCTGAGCCGCGCGCTCCAGCGAGACTGCGGCAAGCTGCTCCACCCGCCGCGCCAGCGCGCCGGGCCGCACGAACTCGTTGTAATATTCCGGAACGACGGGATGGTCGGCGATCAGGTTGGGCAGCGAAGCCGTCCAGATGCTGATCATGCCCTGGAAAAGCTTCATGACCGGATCGACCTTGTAACAGGCGACGAAGGGCACGCGGGCGAGCGCGAGTTCCAGCGATACGGTGCCGGATGCCGCAAGGGCTACGTCGGCTTCCCCGAACGCTTCCCACTTGCGCCCATGGTCCAGGATGATCTCCGGCTGGTTGGGCCAGTTCTCGGTGCCATGCCGAACGAGGTCGGCGACATTCGGCACGGTGGGCAGCAGCAGACGGAGCCGGTTGCCGCGCTCCCGCAGGATGGCGGCGGTCTCGCCGAAGGCCGGCAGCAGGCCGCGCACTTCGCTGCCGCGCGAGCCGGGCAGGACGAGGACGGTCGTGGCGCCGTCCTCGCGACGGGCACCGGCGCGACGCCGCTGCTGTTCGGCCGCCGCCGCGATCCACGGGTCGCGCGCAAGGCGGTGGCCGACGAAGATGCCGGCCGGGCCGCCGAGCCGTTCGAGCGCCTGCGGCTCGAACGGCAGCAGGCACAGCACCTTGTCGACGTAAGGCCGCATCTTCGGCGCCCTGCCTGCCCGCCATGCCCATACGCTCGGGCAGACATAGTGCACGATCGGGATCGCCGGATTGGCGGCCCGCACCTTGCGCGCGACCGGCAGGTTGAAACCGGGCACGTCGATCGTGACCAGGCAGTCCGGCGCATGGCGCGCGACTGCGCGGGCGGTCTGGTTGATACGATAGACGATCCGGGGCAGGTCGCGCACGACGGCGGTCACGCCCATGATGGCGATCTGGCTCTGGTCGAACAGCGAATTGAGGCCAAGAGCCTGAAGATGGCGGCCGCCGACGCCGAAAAGTTCGATCTGGCGGCCCGTCGCTGCAGTCAACGCCGATACGAGATCGGCTCCGAGCAGGTCTCCCGATTCCTCCCCGGCGACGATTGCGAGCTTGAGCGGGCGCGGCTGGTGCATCAGGGTTTTGCCGCCCCGATGCCGACGATGAAAACGCCGAGTTCATCGGCCCGGCCAATCGTCTCCGCCTGCTGCAGGACGAAGGAGCGCCCCGCCTCGACCGCGATCCCGGCGAGACCCGCTGCATGCGCGCCATCGACCGTCGCAGGGCCGATCGTCGGCAGGTCGGCGCGCAATTCCTGGCCGGGTTTCGCGCATTTGACCAGCACGCCGCGGCGGCGGCCGGCAAGGCGCCCATGGCTCCGCAACGCCTTCATCCGGGCGAGCAAGGCATCCGTCCCCTCTATATCCTCCAAAGCCACCGCCCTTCCGCCAATAGCGACAGCCGCCTGGCCGATGTCAAGCTGGCCGAGCGCGCGCGCCGCCGCATGGCCGGCTTCTATGTCCAGGAGGTCCGCGCGCAGCGGTTTTGTCTTCGTCATCGGCCCCGCCGTCGCGAGCAGGTCGGGGACGATCTCATGCGCGCCGATCACGCGCATCCCATGATCATCGAAATAGCGCGCCACCGCCTTCAAGAGACTGTCGTCGCCGCGTGCGAGCGGGATGAGGAACCTGGCAAGCAGCGCAATGAGATGCCAATTCTTGCGGATTTTCCAGGGGTTGGGTCGCCGCCTGACGCCGCCGGCAAGCACGATCCGCCCGACATTGCGCTGGCGCAGGATGGGAAGCAGGCCGGAGGCTTCCTCCAGTTTCAGGACGATATGATCGTAGGCGTCGAACCGGCCATCAGGGCCCTCGCCTTCCAGCACGACGACGAACGGGGAACGCCCCTGTTGAGCGAGCTTTTCGGCGACTTCCTCAGGGAGCCTGCCGCTCCCCGCGATCAAGGCGATGCGGCGCTCGCCCGCGGATGCCGGCCCCGCGCCCGCCTCAATCCTCTCCGCCGTCATCATCGTCATCACCGCCGTCGAGGGCGGGTACGGTGAAGTAGCGCTTGCCGCGGCTTGTCATGAATTCGAGCACATCGGCGACCGCCTGCGATCCGGAGAAGGCGTTGCGGGCGGCTTCGAGATTTTCAGAGACCGGCCGCTCGCGATCGAAGATCGTTCTGTAAGCCTTGCGCAGGGCGACCAGTTCGCTTCTGGGCAGGCCCGAGCGCTTGATGCCAACGACATTCAAGCCGCGCAATTTCGCCCGGTTGCCAACCGCCATGCCGAAGGGGATGACGTCGCCTACGATCGCCGACATGCCGCCCAGGAATGCATGATGGCCGATGCGCACGAACTGGTGCACGGCCGTCATGCCGGAGATGATGACGTAGTCGCCGACTTCGCAATGTCCGCTCAACGACGCATTGTTGGCGAAGGTGACATTGTTGCCGACCACGCAATCATGGGCGACATGCGTATAGGCCATGAACATGCAATTGTCGCCGACGCTGGTCGTGCCGTGGCCGGTGTCGCTGCCCGTGTGCATGGTGGCCGATTCGCGGATGACGCAATTCCGGCCGATGGTGAGCGTCGTGCGCCCGCCCCTGTGCTTATTGTTCTGCGGCGGCGCGCCGAGCACCGCCTGCGGATAGACCACGGTTCCGGCCCCGATGGTGGTCGCGCCGAGGATGGTGACGCCGCCGACGAGGTTGACGTTCTCGCCGAGCTCTACGTCGCCGCCGATCTGGCAGAACGGACCGATATGGACGCCCTCGCCCAGTTGCGCGCCCTCCTCGACGACCGCCGAGGGGTGGATGAATATGGAGGAAGCCATTCGCAGGTTCATATCATCGGCTTGAAGGACATCATCGCCGATATTTCGGCCTCGGCGGCCTTGCTGCTTCCCACCAGCGCCTCGCAGGCGAAACGCCAGATGTTGCCGCGCTGCTTGATCTTCCTGACCTTGATCTGCACGCAGTCTCCCGGAACCACGGGCCGCCGGAATTTCGCATTGTCGATGGTCATGAAATAGACGAGCGCCGGCATCTCGTTGCCGGAATTCTTGATGCAGATGGCGCCGGCGGTCTGCGCCATCGCCTCGACGATCAGCACGCCCGGCATGACCGGCTGTCCGGGAAAATGCCCCTGGAAATGCGGTTCGTTCACCGTCACGTTCTTGATGCCCGTGGCGGAACTGTCGCCGTCGATATCGATGATCCGGTCAACCAGCAGGAACGGGTAGCGATGCGGCAGCAGCTTCATCAGTTCGATGATGTCGACCGCCTCGAGCACATTCGACGTATCGTTCATTGCTGCTCGCTTTTCCGTGGCTTGCTCTTCGAAAGTCGGCGCAGGCCGGCGATCTGGCGGAAGAACTCGCGGATCGGCACGGCCGGCGTCCCCGCCCATATCCCACCTGCGGGCACGTTGTCCATCACGCCGCTGGAGGCCGCGAGCTGGGCCCCCGTTCCCACGGAAACGTGATCGGACACGCCGACCCTGCCGCCGAGCATCACGAAATCTCCGAGGGTGGCCGAGCCCGCGATGCCGCAATGGGCCGCGACGATGCAGCCGCGGCCGATCCTGACATTGTGCCCGACCTGCACGAGATTATCGATCTTCGTTCCTTCGCCGATGACGGTGTCCGACATCGCGCCGCGGTCGATCGTGGTGTTGGCGCCGATCTCGACATTGTCCTGGATGACGACCCGGCCGAGCTGCGGGATCTTCTCCGGGCCGGTCGGTCCCGGCACGTAGCCGAAGCCATCCTGGCCGATCCGCGCCCCGCCATGGATGATTACGCGATCGCCGACCAGTGCGGAGATCAAGGTGGCGCCGGGACCCACATAGCAGTTCCTGCCGATACGGCAACTCGGGCCGACGACCGCGTTCGGCGCGATCAGGGTACCTGCGCCGATCTCGGCGCCGGCGCCTATCACCGCGCCGGGCTCCACGACGGCGCCCGGCTCCACCAGTGCATCCGGCGCGACATGGGCGGCGAGCGAGATGCGCGTTTCGCCGGTGATCGCGGCAGGCCTCGCGGCGGACGGGTAGAGCACCCGCGTCGCCGCGGCGAAGGCATAGACCGGCTTGCCGGATACCAGGACCGCCACCCCGGACGGAGCCTGGGCGGCGACTTCCTGGCTGCAGATGAGGGCGGCGGCGCGCAGACCCTGCAACAGGGATGCGTGCCGCTTGCCGTCGACGAAGACCAGCATCCCCTCACCGCCGTCCTGGACGGGGGCGACGCCGCGAATCTGGGCGCCGGAGAACTTCTCGTCCGCGAGCTTCGCGCCCGTCAGCGAAGCCATCTCTCCCGCCGTGAAGGCCCGCGACGGTGCGAAGAAAACGGGTTCCGCCATGTCGCCGCGCGCTGCCCTATGCCTTTTCTTCTCGGCGTTGTCCGGGCCGGAAGGGATTATCGTGCCGGTCAGAACTGTGTCGAGACACCGAAGTTGAAGTTCTGAACCTTGTCGCCCTTCTGCTTGAGGAACGGAATGGCGTAGTCGAGCCTCAGCGGACCGAAGGGCGACGCCCAGAGCAGGCTCACGCCGGCCGAGGCACGCCATGCCATGCCCTGGCCGGCCATGCAATCGCCCCCGGTCTTATTACCCGACCCATCCGTGCAGGGATCCGAAAGGTTGTTGCCATAGAGCGTCGCGGCATCCGCAAAGACCGCGCCTTTCAAGCCAAAACTTTCCGGAACGGCAGGCAGCGGGAATTGCAACTCGGCGGTGGCATTGAAGTAGGTCGTGCCGCCGAGATGATCGCCCGTGCTGCTGTCGTACGGCCCAATACCGTTGAAATCGAAGCCGCGGATGATCCGGTCGTTGCTTTCGAACAGGTCGAAGATGCGGACCCCGTCGCCGAACTCGTGGATATAGCCGGCGCCTCCCGAAATCAGCGCCACCAGATCCATCTGCTCGGAGATGGTCTTGTAGTAGCTGGCGCGCGCCGTGAACTTCACGAAATTCGCGTCGCCGCCAATACCGGCGTATTCCGTGGTGAAGTTGGCGTAGAGGCCGTTGGCCGGATTCTTGAGGTCGTCGATGGTGTTATAGATGATCGAGCCGCTGACGGAGGACTTCAGCCAAGGGCTTTTAGCGATCGCGTCACGAATAACCTGCGAAAGCTTACAATCTCCGAGCGTTCCGTCTTTTGCGCTGCCGCAACGGGCGTAGTCATAGCTCTCGTTGACCAGATTGTACGCGAACTGCGTCGACAGCGCGTCCGTTATCGGCAGGCCGAAACGTATCGTGCCGCCGGTCATCTGACTGTCATAACGATCGTACGTCCTGGTCGAACGATAAATGTCGAATCCCGCAGAGATGCGCCGGCCGAGGAAATAAGGCTCGGTGAAGGACAGCGCGTAGTCGCGCGACCCGTCCAAGCCGCCGCCGGCGGAAATCCGGATATACTGACCGCGACCGAGGAAGTTCCGCTCGGCGATCGATCCCTGCAGCGAGATGCCCTTGCCGCTCGAGGAGGTCTCGCCGGTCGAATAGCCGGCACCGATCGAGAACTGGCCGGTCGACTTCTCGACCACATCGACGATCAGGATGACCTGGTCGGGCTCCGATCCGGGCGCCGTCGTGATGTTCACGGAGGAGAAGTAGTCGAGATCCTCGAGCCGCTTCTTCGCCTTCTGGATCAGCACCTGGTTGAACGCGTCGCCTTCGCTGATGTCGAACTCGCGACGGATCACATAGTCGCGGGTGCGTGTGTTGCCGCGAATCTCAATGCGCTGGATGTAGGTGTGCGGCCCCTCGTCGATGGCATAGGTGACGGCGATAGTCCGGTTCTGGAAGTTGCGGTCGCCGCGCGGCGTCACCTGCGCGAAGGCATAGCCCTGCCCGGCCATGCGGTCCGTCAGGGCCACGATCGAATCCTCGACGTTCTTGGCGCTGTAGATATCGCCCTGCCGGGTCTTCAGAAGGGGCTTCAGCGAATTGGCATCGACGTTCTGGATGTTGCTCTCGACGGCTATGTCACCGAACCGGTAGAGCGCACCCTCGTCGACGGTGATGTTGATCGTGTATTCGTTGGTGGCGTCGTTCAGCTCAGCAGACGACGAGACGACGCGGAAATCCGCGTAGCCGTGATTATAATAGAAGCGGCGCAGCGCCTCCTCGTCGGTCCTCAGCTTGTCCGCGTCATAGATGTCGTTGCGCAGCACGAAGGAGAGGAAGTTCGAGCGCTTGGTCGAGATGACGTCCGACAGGCGCCGGTCGCTGAAGGCCTTGTTGCCGATGAAATTGATGGCCGCGATCTTGGTCCGGCCGCCTTCCGCGATGTGGAAGACGACGTTCACGCGATCCTGGCCGAGATCGATCACCTGGGGGGTCACGGTGACGTCGTTGCGCCCGATATGCTGGTAGGCGTCCTTGATCCGCTTGATGTCGCCGTCGAGGATGGCGTTCGAGAAGGGACTCTGCGGCTTCAAGCGCACCCCGTTCGCGAGGTCCGCGTCCTTGATCTTCTTGTTGCCGACGAAAACCACCTGGTTCACGACCGGGTATTCCGCCACCTGGATGACCAGCGTGCCGCCGACCTGGTTGATTCGGACATCGGAGAACAGGCCGGTCGAGAAAAGCCGCTTGGTCGCGGCATCGATGTCGCCGGCATCGAACGGATGCCCCGGCTTGATGGAAAGGTAGTCGCGGATCGTGGCGGCATCGACGCGCTTGTTTCCGCGCACCTCGATATTGCTCACCACTGCCGCGTGGACGGCGGAAACCCCCGCCAATCCCAGCATCGCGGCTCCCGAAAAGCCCAAGCCCACATAGAGAGCGGCCGCCAATACGACGCTCAGAATTCTCGAAGTTACCTTCATCGGGCCTCTTTACCTTTTCCCGTCGTCCCCTAGGCGCGAAATCCCGGATATCGGCAGCCAATCCCAGACCGTAATAGCCGGATTTTCCCTACACGCAAGGTTTCTGGTTAATTTGTATTTACTTATCCGGAGCGCGTGGCATTCGCGTCACGCCTATCAGGCCCCATGGTAAACGCTGTCTCAATTTCGAACATTCCCCGCCTCTTTCTCCTCCCGCACCGCTCAAGCCGAGCAGCCGAAGAGGTCGTTCCAGAAGACGAATCCCATGAACAGGAGTACGGCGAACAGGCCGGCCCTGTAAACAAGTTCCACCAGCCTTTCCGACACCGGCCGGCGCAGGACCGCCTCGATCGCGTAGAAAAGGAGGTGACCGCCGTCAAGCGGCGGGATCGGAAGCAGATTGAGCACGCCGATGCCCACCGAGAGCAAAGCGACAAGTTGTATCAGCCACTCGAACCCGAGATGGGCGGCCTTGCCGGCCATGTCGGCGATCTTCACCGGCCCGCCGAGCTGACACCTGTCCTCGCGCCCCGCCGCGAAGCGGCTGAGGAAATCCCCGGTGCGGGCGATGATTCGGCCCGTTTCGACGGTCGCCTGGCCAAAAGCCTCGAACGGACCGTAGGAGACGATATGCGGCTGCCCCAGCGCCTCGTCGTTGACCACCCCGATCACGCCGACGCTTATCTTGTTGCCGAGCGCGTCCTTCTCCTCCGTCAGCTTCGGCGTGGCGGTGAGCGTGACATCCTTGTCGCCCCGCCTGACGACGAAGCGGAGCGGCTCGCCGGCATTGGGCGATACCAGCCGCTGCACGTCGCCGAAGGTCTCCACCTTGACCCCGTTCACGGAAACGAACCGATCACCCGGCATGAAGCCGGCGACGGCGGCGGGGCTGTCCGGCTGCACCTTGGCCACCATCGGCTCCGCCACATAACGGCCGTAAGTGGCGAAAAGCACGGTGAAAACGGCGATGGTCAGCAGGAAGTTGAAGAACGGCCCGGCGAATACGGTGGCCGCCCGCTTCCACAGCGCCTGCGTGTGGAAGGCGACCTCGCGCTCCTCGTTCGTCAGCGCTTCCGTCTCTTCGGGGTTCGGCGCGCTCGTGACGCCCATATCGCCGACGAATTTGACATATCCGCCGAGCGGAATGAGGCAAAGCTTCCAGCGCGTGCCGTGCCGGTCGTCGAAGCCGGCGAGTTCCGGACCGAAGCCGATCGAGAACGCCTGGACGCCGATCCCGCACCAGCGGCCGACGAGATAGTGCCCCATCTCGTGAACGAACACGACGACGGTCAATACGAACAGGAACGGCACGATCGTGCCGATCAAAAGGCCGTCGGTGCTGAAAATGGAGCCTAGCATTTCCTTGAGGCGTTCCCTTCGCCGGGCCTTGCCGGGCTCCGCGAGTTTCTATCCCATCCGGGCGATTCGATGGCCGGATATAAAATCATCACGGGCCGAAGAAGCCATGCGACGGGTGGTCCAGCCCGGCAAGCGCCGCCCCGATCAGGTAAAGAGCAAAACCCGCCGCCACAAGCCCGTCGACACGGTCCATCAGCCCGCCGTGACCTGGGATGATATGGCCGGAATCCTTGACGCCGAAATGGCGCTTCACCGCCGATTCGAAAAGATCGCCCGCCTGCGACACGATCGTCAGCAAAAGGGCCGTGGCAGCGAGCAGCCCGGTGATGCCGATCCCCGCCAGGGCGGCCGTTCCCAGTCCGGCGGCGATGCCGGCCACCGCGCCGCCGATAGCGCCGCTCCATGTCTTTCCCGGAGAGATCGACGGCGCCAGCTTCGGACCGCCCAGAGTCCTGCCGACGGCGTAGGCCGCGATGTCGGTCGCCCAGACGACGGCGAAGAGGAAGAGCATGGATCGCAGCCCCGCGCCGTCGTCGCCTCGCAGGAAGGCTAGGGCGATTGCCGCGAAACCGGCATAGCAAAGCGCCGCTGCCGCCGACAGATCGCGCCCGAACGCCCATCCGACGATCGCCGTCACGACGATCCCGGCGATCAGGACGACGATTAGGATGCCCGCGGGGAGGCCCCAAACGAACAATGCGGCGACGATCGCGGCGGCAATGGCTCCGACAAGCCAGCGTCCTGTCGCGAGGCCCGCCATGGAAACCCATTCGTAATAGACCACGGCCCCGCCGAGGATTGCCAGCAATCGGAACGGCATGCCCCCCAGCCAGGTAAGCCAGAGGACGGCCGCCGCGAGGACGACGGCGGAGGCTGCGCGCGCCTGCAGATTGTTCATTCGGCCTGTCGAGCCCCGTCGGTCATCCGGGCCGGCGCTCACAACGCCACGTCTTGCGGCGTCACGCCGCCGAACCGGCGGTCGCGGGCAGAGAAAATCTCGATCGCCTCGACCAGCTTGCGCCGGTCGAAATCCGGCCAGTAGCAGGGCATGAAGACGAGTTCGCTATAGGCGGTCTGCCAGAGCAGGAAATTGGAAAGGCGCTGCTCGCCGCTGGTCCGGATGACGAGATCGGGATCGGGCATGGCGGCCGTGTCGAGGAACGCCTCGAAGGTTTCCGGCGTCACCTGATCGGGCGCGAGCCGCCCTTCCCTCGCCGCGCGCACGAGCTTTCGCGCCGCCCTCGCGATCTCGTCCCGGGCACCGTAATTAAAGGCGATCACGAGGTTCATGCTGGTGTTGGCTTCGGTCAGCACCTCGGCCTCCTCGAGCAGGAGCTTGATGTCCCGCGCCAGGTTTTCCCGGTCGCCAATCACCAGCACCCTGACGCCGTTCTGGTGCAGTTCGGCGAGGTCGCGGCGAATGAACAGCTTGAGCAGACCCATGAGGTCGCTGACCTCGGATTTCGGCCGCGACCAGTTCTCCGAGGAAAAGGCATAGACGGTCAGCCAGGGAATGCGCATGTCGCCGGCGGCGCGAACCGTCTCGCGCAACGCCTCCACACCGGCCCGGTGGCCGGCGGCGCGCGGCAGACCCCTCGCCTTCGCCCAGCGGCCGTTGCCATCCATGATGATCGCAATATGCGCCGGCTTCGCCATCCGCTCGCTTTCGTCCGACCCAGGCCAGGATCATTGACCTGCCAATGGTCCCTTAATTCCGATTTGCCCGGGAGCACCGCACGAAGGATGCAAATGCCGGGACCGGACCACTAGACCTGCAGGATTTCCGCTTCCTTCTCGACCAGAAGACTATCGACGGAAGCGATGGTCTCGTCGGTTATCTTCTGGACGTGATCGGAATGGATGCGGCTCTCGTCCTGGCTGATGTCGCCGTCCTTCTCAGCCTTCTTGACATGCTCCATGCCGTCCCGGCGAACATGGCGGATCGCCACCCTCGCCTGCTCGGCATATTGATGCGCGATCTTCACCAGCTGCTTGCGCCGCTCCTCGGTCAGTTCGGGAAGCGGGATCCTCAGCGTCGAGCCGTCCATGATCGGATTGAAGCCGAGATTCGATTCGCGGATCGCGCGATCGACCGCGCCGACCAGCTGCCTGTCCCACACCGAAACCGAGATCATGCGCGGTTCGGGAACGCTGATCGTCGCCACCTGGTTGATCGGCATCGAGGCGCCATAGGCGTCCACATGGATCGGATCGAGGAGGTTGGCCGAGGCCCGACCGGTGCGCAACGACGCCAGGTCGTTCTTATAGGCATGGATAGCGCCGTCCATCCGCCGCTGCATGTCCTTGAAATCGATGGAGTTGCTCATCCTTAAGCCTCCCGTACCGGCCGTCGAAACATGGGCCGACCACCTTGCAAACAATAACCGTTTCCGGCGCTACGCATCCGACACGACAGTACAGCGGCCCCGGCCCCTGAGGATGGCGCCGAAGCCGCCCTTTTCGTGAATGGAATAGACGATTATCGGGATGTTGTTCTCACGCGCAAGAGCGATCGCTGTCGTATCCATCACCAGCAGCCCGTCGCGCAGGACCTGCTCGTGCGTGATATGGTCGTAGCGCTCCGCCTTGGGGTTTGTTTTCGGGTCGTCCGAATAGACGCCGTCGACCTGCGTACCCTTGAAAAGCGCGTCCGCCCCGATCTCGGCGGCGCGCAGCGCCGCGGCCGAATCGGTGGTGAAGAACGGGTTCCCGGTGCCACCCGCAAAGATGACGACCTTGCCGGCATCGATATAGGCGGTCGCCTGGCGCTGTGAGAAGCTTTCGCAGAGCTCGGGCATGGCAATCGCCGACAGCACGACGGCGTCGACGCCGATCTTGTGGAGCGAGGTCCTCAGCGCCAGCGAATTGATGACCGTGCCGAGCATGCCCATATGGTCGCCGGTCACCCGGTCGCCCCCCTTGGAGGCAACGGCGACGCCGCGGAAGATGTTGCCGCCGCCGATCACCACGGCGACTTCCACGCCCATCTGCCGCGCTTCCGCGATATCGGCCGCGATCTGGTCGACGACGGATACGTCGATGCCAAAACCCTGCCGGCCCATCAGCGCCTCGCCGGAGGCTTTCAGGAGCACGCGGCCGTAGCGGGGATTTTCCGGCATCTTTTCCTCGGACCAGTGGAAGGCGAGACCCCGATACACGAAGGGCATCGCGATGTCACGCGATGCCCTTCCCGCGGTTGCAGGGAATTCCCGAGAGGCCGAGCCGCCGCCGGAATCTTCCGTATCGACTACTTCTTCCCGGCGGCTGCCGCGACCTCGGCCGCGAAGTCGGTCGTTTCGCGGTCGATGCCTTCGCCAAGCGCGAAGCGCACATAGCCGGTGATCGTGGCCGCCGCGCCGATGTCCTTCTCCGCCGCCTTCAACGCCTGGGCGACGGTGAGGTCGGGATTGACCACGAAAGCCTGCTTGAGAAGCACGACCTCCTCGTAGAACTTGCGCATCCGCCCCTCGACCATCTTCTCGGCGATGGCGTCCGGCTTGCCCGACGCTTTCGCCTGGTCGAGGAAGATCGCCCGCTCGCGCGCGGCGGCAGCCGGGTCGATCTCAGCTTCCGTCAGCGCCATCGGAGCCGTGGCGGCGACGTGCATGGCGACCTGGCGGCCGAAGGCGCGCGCCTTGCCGGCGTCGCCCGTCGTCTCGACGGCGACGAGCACGCCGATCTTGCCGAGATTGTCGGCCACCGCGTTGTGGATGTAGGTCGCGACGGCGCCGGACGTGACCGACAGCTTCGCCGAGCGGCGGAAACCCATATTCTCGCCGATCGTGCCGACCGCGTCCTTGATCGTCTCGGTCACGTTCTTGCCGGAGCCCGGATAGGCCGCGTTCGCCACTGCCTCAGTGGAACCGTCGGTCGAGAGCGCGACCTTGGCGACGTTGCGGACGATCTCCTGGAACGCGTCGTTGCGCGCCACGAAATCGGTCTCGGAATTGACCTCGACCACGACGGCAGAAAGCTCGTCGGAAGCGACGCCGACCAGCCCCTCGGCTGCCGTGCGCCCGGCCTTCTTGTCGGCCTTGGCGATGCCCTTCTTGCGCAGCCAGTCCACCGCGTCGTCCATGTTGCCGCCGGTTTCGGCAAGAGCCGCCTTGCAATCCATCATCCCCGCGCCCGTCATGTCGCGGAGTTCCTTCACCTGTGCTGCGGAAATGCTCATCTTCGCCTCGTCATTCAAAAACGCAAAAGCGCCGACCTGCGTGGGCGGGCGCCGATGCTACGGGAAATTTCCGGAGCGCGGCCTGCCGCGCTCCCGTTGTGCCGGTACGGCCGCGAAGCCCGATCAGGCCTTGGCGGCATCCTCGGCGGCCACCGGCTCGGCCGGAGCCTCGTCAAGGGCCGGTTCCACCGGTGCTTCCGCCGAAGCGCCGATATCGACGCCGAGCGCACCCTGCTGGCGGGCGATGCCGTCGAGCGCGGCCTTCGACACCAGGTCGCAATAAAGCGAGATGGCGCGCGCCGCGTCGTCGTTGCCGGGCACCGGGTAGTCGATCTTGTCCGGATCGCAGTTGGAATCGACGATCGCCACCACCGGGATGCCGAGACGCTTGGCCTCCTGGATCGCGATCGCCTCCTTGTTGGTGTCGATCACGAAGATCAGGTCCGGCGTCGACCCCATGTCCTTGATGCCGCCGAGCGCGCGGTTCAGCTTGTCGCGCTCGCGCTCGAGGTTGAGGCGCTCCTTCTTGGTGAAGCCCTGGGCCTCGCCGGAAAGCAGCTCGTCGAGCCTGCGCAGGCGCTGGATCGAATTCGAGATCGTCTTCCAGTTGGTGAGCATGCCGCCCAGCCAGCGCGAATTGACATAATATTGCGCGCAGCGCTGCGCCGCGTCCGCCACGATCTCCGAAGCCTGGCGCTTGGTGCCGACGAAGAGCACTCGACCGCCGCCGGCGACGCTGTCGGATATGACCTTCAACGCCTGGTGCAGCAGCGGCACCGTCTGCGAGAGGTCGATGATGTGAACGTTGTTGCGGGCGCCGAAGATGTAGGGCGCCATCTTCGGGTTCCAGCGATGCGTCTGGTGGCCGAAGTGAACGCCAGCTTCGAGGAGCTGGCGCATGCTGAAATCAGGCAGAGCCATTCTTTGTCCTTTCCGGTTCAAGCCTCCACGGATCTCGACAAGCGGGAAAACCCGCCGCCACCGGCGGTCTCCGCCGGATTTCTCCCGGACGAAAACCATGATCCGTGTGTGGAATGCCGGCGCATATAGAGGCTTGGCGCGCGAAACGCAAGCGCGCGCCGATGCCGTGCCGGTCAGACGTTCCTAAGCCGCGGCGCGGCGCTCGCCGCGCCATCTGGCGACATAGGGCAAGGCAAACATGTAGAGACCGCTGAACAACAACAGGAAGAGCGGTGGCAGCGGCGAGTAGGTCACCCACAACGATGTCCGCCCCAGGCCCATGGTGACGAAGTTGGCGATGACGGTGGCTGTGAAAACGATTGCCAGCCAGCGGTGGATCTGGCGAATCCATTGGTTCCAGTTCATGGGGCCTCCTTGTCCTTGGTGACCTGACGGGCGATCGGCGGGCCGAGGAATTGAGCGGGCTGCGGCTATTCCAGGTTCCCGACGACCTGCTCGAGCCTGGTCAGAAACTGCTGCCAGCCGGCCTTGGCGCCGCCATAGGCCTGCTTCTGGCCTGGCCGGAAACCCACCTGCTCCATCCGCACCTTCGTGCCCGCGAGCGTCGGCATGAGCACAAAGGTCACGACGCTCTCCAGGGCGTAGGCCGGATCGTCGTGGGAATGGTTCCAGGTGTAGGAAAGCCTTCTGTTCGGCTCGATAGACAGCACCTCGCAATCCAGCACGCCGCCCCATTCCCCGCGAAGCTTGAACCCGTGGCCCACGACCGGCCTGAAGTCGTTCTTCATGAGCCACTCCTCGATCAGATGCGGTTGCGTGAGCGCGCGCCACAGCTTTTCCGGCGGATACGGGAATTCGCGTTCGACGACGACGGAAAGCGTTTCGGCCGACGTATCCTTCATTGGTCCATCCTTTTGAGCATATCCTCGAGGTGATCGAACCGACCTTGCCAGAATTCGGCCATCCGGCTTGTCCAGTCGACGAGCGGCGCCAGGGCAGCGGGCTGGGCGCTGTAATGCGTCTGGCGTCCTTCATGGCGGTCGCGCACCAGCCCGGCCTGCTTCAGAACGCCGAGATGCTTCGAGACCGCCGGCTGCGAGATTCCGGCCTCGGCGGTCATTGCGCCCACGGTCTGCTCACCCTGGCGGCAGAGCCGTTCGAGGATGGCCCGGCGGGTCGGGTCGGCAAGCGCCCTGAAGAGCGCGTCGTGAACGTCGGCCATTTTTCGATCCATAACCTTATGGCTATGAATCAACCCATAGCCAATAGGTTATGCATTCGTCAAGCGGATTCTGGAGCAACGGGAAGTTCCCGCCTCGGCAGCTCTATTGGCTGCATTGTCCTCGGTGCGGATCGAACAGCGAGAGGTTCACCAGCTTGCCCTTCAGGGCGTAGTCACCATAGTCCATCAGGAGGTCGCGCGTGACGCCGTTTTCGTGCAGTTTGAGCGCGATACTGTAGACAGGCAGCATCCCGCTCGCCTTGTCACCGCTGGTATCGAAATAGGCGATCGTCACCGGCCAGTAGCTGTCATGTTTCAGCTCGCCCAGGGCCGAATATTCCGGGTCGTCGGCCGTCACTTCCTTGCGCTTGCCCACGACGACGCTCGTCGTCATCGCGCGATCGGCCTTGTCGGAGCCATCGAAGAGATTGGTCTCGTAGAAATTCTCGCCGCGTTCTGCCTTGCCGAGAAGCTCGACGAGATGCTGCGTCGGAAACCAGGCCTGCCGCAGATTGAGATCGGCCTTGTCCGGCTTGACCAGCTTCACCGATATGCCGTCGGCGCCATGCGTCGCCGTACCCTTCACTTCCGTATCGAGATTCTGGTCGATGAAGGACTTGGTCACGAAGCTGAAGGTCTTGCCGGCGCCGTCCTCGAACGTGCTCGTCTGCACGTCGGACAGCCGCGAATCGTCGGCCGTGTTGATCCGCGTCACATAGCGGAAATTCGTTGTGTAGCCCTCGCAGGCGGTTCCCTCGAACTCATAGACCATGCGGCCGACGATGCTGGTGATCCCCGATCGTTCACTGGCCCTTTCGAGCGTGAGGTCATAGACCGCGCGGTGCGGCACGAGAAACCGCGCCGACGCCTGCTGGATGCCGAAGGCGCCAAGCAGGACGAAAGCAACGACGACCTGGCGCATGAGGCCCATCCGGCAACTCCATTCGGGCGGCCCGCGGTCGCCTGCTTGTCACAGTTGAAAAAAGTCGTGGCGGAAGAGAGGCGGAAAAGATAGGCCTCGTGCAGCGGCGCCGCTATTTTTTCAGAGGAATGCAGGAATGACCGACACGATTAAGATGCGACTTGACGCCCACGGGATCGTCCTGCCGAAGCCGGCGGCGCCCGCGGCGAACTATGTTCCCTTCGGCCGCGCCGGCAATTTGCTCTTCATTTCCGGCCAGTTGCCGATGAAGGACGGCAAGCTCGCCTCCACCGGTTTGCTCGGGCGCGATGTCGACGTGGCGGCTGGCCAGGAGGCGGCGCGGCTTTGCGCCATCAACATTCTCGCCCAGGCGCAGGCGGCCCTCGGCGATCTGGAACAATTGAAGAGCGTGCTGAGGATTTCCGTCCTTGTCGCCTCGACGCCCGATTTCACGGACCAGCATCTCGTCGGCAACGGCGCCTCCGATCTCCTGGCCGCCATCCTCGGCGAGCGCGGCAAGCATTCGCGGGTCGCGGTCGGGATGGCATCTCTGCCGCTCAACGCGTCGGTCGAAGTCGAATCCATCATCGAGGCGAAGTAAGTCCATGATCTCCATTCCCTGGCTTGCCGAGCGCCCGGTCGCCCACCGCGGCCTGCACGACCTCAACAGGAAATGCTGGGAAAACACGCTCTCCGCATTCCGCGAGGCGGTCCGGCACGACTATTCGATCGAGTGCGACGTGCACCTTTCGAGCGACGGTATCCCCGTCGTCTTCCATGACGACGAACTGAAGCGGCTGACGGGCCGCGAGGGACGGCCGTGCGATCATACCGTCGCCGAACTGACCGCGATGAAGGTCGGAACGAGCGACGACCATGTCCCTACCCTGGCCCAGATGCTCGACGCGGTGGCCGGCAAGGTCCCGCTCGTCATCGAGCTGAAGGGCACGGAGGGAAAGGACGAAAATCTCGTCGCCAAGGTCGCGGCCCTGCTGGCGAACTACAAGGGCAAGGCGGCGATCATGTCCTTCGACCACTGGCTGATCCGCGAATTCCCGACACAGGCGCCCGGAATCCCCGCGGGGCTGACGGCGCTTGGCCAGACGGACAAGGACATCGAAGGCCATTTCGCGATGCTGGCCTATGATCTTTCCTTCGTCTCCTACTGCCTGGCCGACATGCCGAACCGCTTCGTCAGCCTCGTGCGCGAGCGTCTTTCCATGCCGGTGATAAGCTGGACCGTCCGCGACCAGGCGGCGGCGGACCTCACCTTCGAATATGCCGACCAGATGACCTTCGAGGGTTTCATGCCGAAGGTGGCGTCCGCCTGAGTGCGGTGCAGCATCTTGCAAGGAACTCCGCGCGGCGTATCTAATCGGACATGACGCAGGAGACGAATGGGGCGAGCGAGGGTGAGGGAGAAATCACCCTCCGCGTCGCCACCGAGCTTTCTTCCTTTACCGAAGAGGAATGGAACGGTCTCTCCGGGACCTCGCGAGACGACACGGAAAGCGGCTACAACCCTTTCGTTTCGCTCGCTTTCCTGAGGACGCTGGAGGAAACCGGCTGCGCCACGCGGCGAACCGGCTGGATGGCGCAGCACCTTCGCCTGGAAGGGCCGGACGGGCGGCTGATCGGGGCGGTGCCGTGCTATCTGAAATCGCACAGTCAGGGCGAATATGTCTTCGACTACGGCTGGGCCGACGCCTTCGAACGCGCCGGCGGGACCTACTATCCGAAGCTGCAGATATCCATCCCGTTCACGCCTGTCACCGGCCCTCGCCTTCTGGTCGACCGGAAAACCGACCCTGAAGGCGGGCGGGCGGCTCTCGTCGCCGGCATCAAGGTGCTGACGGAGCGGCTCGGCGTCTCTTCCGCCCATGTGACCTTCGCGCGGGACGAAGACGTCTCGGCACTCGATCATGCCGGCTTCCTGCTGCGGACCGACCAGCAGTTCCACTTCTTCAATGACGGCTACACAAATTATGACGATTTCCTCGCCTCGCTCGCCTCGCGCAAGAGGAAGGCGCTGAAGAAAGAACGACGCGAAGCCGTGGCCGACGGGATCACGATAGACCGGCTGACCGGAAAGGCCATCACCGAGCGCGCCTGGGATGATTTCTTTTCCTTCTATATGGACACGGGCGGCCGCAAATGGGGTCGTCCCTATCTCAACCGCAAATTCTTCTCGCTGATCGGCGAGCGTATGGCCGACGATATTCTTCTCGTCATGGCGAGACGGAACGGTCGCTATATCGCCGGCGCCATCAACTTCATCGGCTCGGATCGGCTCTTCGGCCGCAACTGGGGCTGCATCGAGGACCATCCCTTCCTGCATTTCGAGGTCTGCTACCATCAGGCGATCGAGTTCGCCGTCGAGCGCGGACTGAAGGTCGTGGAGGCCGGCGCGCAGGGCCAGCACAAGCTGGCGCGCGGCTACATGCCGGTCACCACCACCTCGGCGCACTACATCCCCCATGCAGGCTTCCGGCGCGCCATCGCCGACTATCTGGAACGCGAACGGCGCGAGGTGGCGCGGACGGGAGAATATCTCGAATCGCGCGGCCCGTTCCGGAAAGGCGATGCGCCGCCGGGCGAAGACCAGTTCGACTAGTCCACGCGCCTGACGATCGGGATCAATGCCATTCCCCGTCTTGACGGGCGCCCACCCGATCGAAAACATACGCCTTCGACAGCAAACGAAGGTACATTCGGAATGACGGCCGCTTACGATCCCAACAACATCTTCGCCAAGATCCTCCGCGGCGAAATTCCGTCTCACAAGATCTGTGAGGACGATGAAAGCTTCGCCTTCATGGATATCATGCCGCGCGGCCCCGGCCATTCGCTGGTCATTCCGAAGAAGCCGGCCCGCAACATTCTTGACGTCGATCCGACGAGCCTCGCCGCCGTGATGCGCACGGTGCAGAAGGTCGGGCGCGCGGCCATGAAGGCTTTCGATGCGCAGGGACTGACCGTGCAGCAGTTCAATGAGGTCGAAGGCGGACAGGTCGTGTTCCACCTCCATTTCCACGTCATGCCGCGCTTCGCCGGGATAGCGTTGAAGCCGCCCGCAGGGCCGATGGAAAGCCCGGAGGTATTGGCCGAAAACGCCGCAAGGATAAAGGCAGCCCTGGAAAAGAGCTAACGCGGGGTTTCGTTGCGCCGTGCGACATGCTTACGCCGGGAAACGCCCGGACGGCCGCGATTGCTGGGCATCCTTGCCTTATTTCGGCCTCTTCCCAAGGCCTTCAAACATTACATGAATTTAATGTAATCGGCAGATTCCTGCCGCATTTGCGGCGAAGCTAACGCGCGTTCACGGTCTTTTTCACGCGGAAATAAATCGCTTCCGCGAACGGTATGTTTTTGCAGCAAGAAGGGAATTTCACCTATGCGAACCGCCTTTTCTCCGCTCGGATTCGTGGTTCTCACAAGCGGGTTGGCTCTCGCGGCCTCCGGCGCCTTCGCCGACACGACTTCCTCCCCGCCCAATTCCCCCACCGGCGTGTGGCTCACGACCGATTACCCCGCCGTCACCGAGCAGGTGGGCAAGTCCTTCACGATGGATCTTTCGCTCGAGAACCACGGCATGCCGCCCGAACGGGTCCAGCTTTCGCTGGATGGAGTGCCGGAGGGCTGGCACTACGAATTCGAGGGCGGCGGCAACCCGGTGAAGGCCGCGATGGTAGGCCCGGGCGACACCCGCTCGCTGACCCTGAAAATGACGCCGGCAAGCGGGGCGGCGGCCAAGACCTACGCCCTGACGCTGGTGGGCGAGGCGGACAACCAGAAGCTATCCGTACCGATCAGCGTGACGCTCGCGCCGCCCGCTCCCGCCTCGCTCAAGCTCGACGCGAAGCTGCCGGCCCTGCGCGGATCGGCAAGCTCGAACTTCGACTACGACCTCACGGTCAAGAATGACAGCCCGTCCGATGTCACTGTCAATCTCGCGGCACAGACTCCGCCCGGCTTCGACGCCACCTTCAAGGAACAGTACGGCTCGCAGGAACTCACCTCCGTGCCGATCAAGGCGAACGAATCGAAGGATCTGAAGCTGTCGGTCAAGCCGCCCCAGGACGTGCCCGCCGGCAAGTACAAGGTCGAAGTCGGCACCAGCACCGGAAAGGTGCAGGCCGAGACGGCGCTTCTCCTCGACATCACCGGCCAGCCCAAGCTGGCGCTGGAAGGGCCGAGCGGCATGCTTTCTGGCTCCGCCGTCGCCGGCAAGGAACATTCCTTCACCTTCACCGTCAACAATACCGGCGGAGCGCCGGCGCGGGACGTCAAGCTCACGGCTGATGCGCCTTCCGGCTGGAAGATCGATTTCTCCCCGGCCAAGATCGACCAGATCGCGCCGGGCGGCAAGGCGGAGGCGCAGATGCGGATCACGCCCGCCTCGAACGCCATCGCCGGCGACTATTCCGTCGACGTGGATTCGAACGGCCAAGGCGCTTCCGACAATTTGAAGTTCCGCGTCACCGTCGAGACCTCGACCGAATGGGGCCTCGCGGGCCTCGGCATCATCGGCATCGCCGTGCTGGTCATGGCCGGCGCCGTGACAAGGTACGGCCGCAGATGAGCGCGCCAGTCGTCGAGGCGCAAGGCCTCACCAAGCGCTACGGATCGACCGTCGCGGTCAACGGTCTCGACCTCCGGATAGAGGCAGGCGAGGTGTTCGGTCTTCTCGGCCCCAACGGCTCGGGCAAGACAACCACCATCCTCATGCTGCTCGGGCTTACCGAACCGTCTTCAGGCACGGTCCGCGTCTTCGGCCACGATCCCTTGCGCGACCCGCTCGCGGTCAAGCGGGAGGTCGGCTACATGCCCGACGCGGTGGGTTTCTACGACCAACTCACCGCGCGCGAGAATTTACGGTACATCGCCAAGCTCTCCGGCATCCCGGAGAACGAGCGCGAGGCGCGCATCGAGCAGGCGCTGATCCGGGTGCGGCTTTCCAAGGTCGCGGACCGCAGGGTCAAGACCTTCTCGCGCGGCATGCGCCAAAGGCTGGGCTTGGCGGAACTCGTCGCCAAGGGCAGCCGGCTCGCCATCCTCGACGAGCCGACCTCGGGTCTCGACCCGCAGTCGACGCAGGAACTCCTGCAGCTCATTTCCTCCTTCGCCGGAGAGGGCATGACGGTGATCCTGTCGTCGCATCTTCTTTCCATGGTGCAGTCGGTCTGCGACCGCGTCGCGCTCTTCCGCGAAGGCAAGGCGGGGCTCATCGGAACAGTGCCGGATATCGCCGGCAAGGTACTGGGCGGCATCTGCATCATCGATCTCGAAGCCGAAGGCGCGGATCCCGAAAAAGTGGTCGCACCCATCCCGGGCGTTCGGAGGGTGACGCGCAGGAAGAACGGAGCCGTCCAGATCGACGCGGACGGCGACCTTCGCCCGGAGATATCGAGGGCAATCGTCGCCGCCGGCGGATCGCTGAAGAGCCTGTCCATGAGCCAATCCAGCCTCGACGACGTCTATGTCCGCTATTTCGAGGGCGAAGAGAACAGGGAGATGGCCGATGCGGCGTAAGGGCCACGCCCTCGCGGGCATGTCCACCATCGCGTGGAAGGAAGCGGCGGACCATTTCTCCTCCGCGCGCTTCCATTTCGTCATGCTGCTGGTGATCCTCACCGCTTTCGGCAGCGTCTATGGCGCGATCGGCGAGATCAAGAACACGATCGGCCAGGACCCGTTCCTGTTCCTGCGCCTGCTGACCACGGCGAAGGACCCCGTGCCGTCCTTCGTGGCGTTCCTCGGCTTCCTCTTGCCGCTCGTCTCGATTGCGCTCGCCTTCGATTCGGTGAACGGCGAATATTCGCGCCGGACGATGAGCCGCATCCTGGCGCAGCCGATCTACCGTGACGCATTGCTGTTCGGGAAATTCTTGGGCGGCATGATCGTGCTGGCGCTCTGCCTGCTCACGCTCTGGCTGCTGATGACCGGCCTCGGCATCCTTACCCTCGGCCTGCCGCCGAGCGGGCCGGAGATCGCTCGGGGTCTTGCGTTCCTGGTTGCCTGCCTCGCCTATGCCGGCGTCTGGCTGGCGATGGCGCTGCTCTTCTCGACGATCTTCCGGCAGGCGGCGACCTCGGCGCTTGCGGCGCTCGCGCTGTGGCTGGTCTTCGCCATCTTCTGGGGCATGATCGCGCATGCGCTGACGATCGCGCTCGCTCCGATCGACCCGACCAACCCGATGACGCTGGTCAACGCCGTCGAGATGCAGAGCGCGCTCGCCCGCATTTCGCCGAACACGCTCTTCTCGGAGACGGCGCAGGCGCTGCTCAACCCGCAGACGCGCGCGCTCGGCCTGGTGTTCATGGACCAGATGGAAGGCGCGATCCCCGGCGCGCCGCTTCCGTTCTCGCAGAGCGCATTGCTCATCTGGCCGCAACTTTCCGGCATGGTGGCGGCCATGCTTCTGATCTTCACTGGCGCTTACGTCACCTTCCAGCGCCAGGAAGTGCGGGCATAGCGGCGGAGCGCTCGGGGTGCGACGGGCGGGCGTTCGCCCTCAGCGCTCCTAACCGCTGGCCTGCCCCTCCTCTCCCTCGTGGAGAGGAGGGGTTTGCTTTTTCGGGAGTCGAGGCCGACTACGACGCCGCGAGCAGGCTGGCGTTGCCGCCGGCAGCCGTCGTGTCGACGCAGATGGCCCCCTCGTGGGCGTAGGCGATCGGGTTTACTCTCTCGCTGACGATACCGACAATCGGACCGGGACGGGCCGCGAGCGCCCGGCGAAGCCGACGCAGCATTTCGGCATCACCCGAAAAGGCCACGAGATCGACGGACATGTCGCGAAGGCTTTCAGGGTCGATCGCACCCTCGACGGCGGCGAGCGGCAGGCCTTTTCCGGTGAGCGGAGCAAGCGTCTTCACGGCATCCGGCGCGACGGCAAGTACGATATTGCCGGCCGCCAGCGCCTGGACGACCTGCGCCAGCAGCGTTTCTCCATCCGGGCCGAGACAGAACACGCGTCCGCGCGGCGCCGTCACCAGCGTGTTCGCCTCGCCGGTGGGTCCCGGCAAATCGACCGGGCCGTATTCGGCCGCCGCCGTCGCCATGATCGCCGCGGCGGCCTTGCCGCGAAGCAGCTTGCGTAGCGCCGGTATGCGGTCGTCTCGCGCGGCCCATTTGCCGCCGTCAAAGGGTGGGAAGCGCGCGGAAAGCTCGCTTGCCGGGATAGTGGTCGCCACGATCGAGGTCGTTGAAGCAACCGCGCTGGCGGCGGCCTTGCGAAAGCGCCTCAGATAATTCGGGCCGCCGGCTTTCGGGCCGGTCCCGGACAAGCCCTCGCCGCCGAATGGCTGGGAGCCGACGACAGCGCCGATCTGGTTGCGGTTGACATAGATGTTGCCGGCATGGACCGCATCGACCACGTGCTGAACGCGTGCGTCGATACGCGTGTGCAGGCCGAAGGTCAGGCCATATCCCTTGCCGTTTATGTCGGCGATGACACGGTCGATCGCCTCCGGCTCGTAGGTGGCGAGGTGCAGTACCGGCCCGAACACCTCGCGCTCTATCTCGCCGATGCCTGAGACCCGAAAGATGCTCGGGCTCACGAATCGGCCGCCTGTCGGCGCATCGAGCTTCGCGATCAGGCGGCCATCCTTTTCCATCTTGCCGCCATAGGCCGAAATCGATTGCTTCGCGTCGTCGTCGATCACCGGCCCGACATCCGTCTCGATGTCCGAAGGATCGCCGAGGGTCAGCGCCGCAAGCGCGCCGGTCAGCATCTTTGTCATCTTGGGCGCGACGTCGTCCTGGAGGTAGAGCACGCGCAGTGCGGAACAGCGTTGGCCGGCGCTCTGGAAGGCGGAAGCGACCACGTCACGGACCACCTGCTCGGGCAGCGCGGTGGAATCGACGATCATCGCGTTGAGACCGCCGGTCTCGGCGATCAGCATGGCGTCGGGCGCGGCGGTCTCGGCGAGCTGGCGCTCGATACCCTTCGCCACCTCGGTCGAACCGGTGAAACAGACGCCTGAGATGCGCGGATCGGCGGTGAGCGGCGCGCCGACGGACGGGCCGTCGCCGGGCAGGAGCTGGATGACGTCTTCCGGCACGCCGGCGCGCCGCATCAGTTCGACCGCGCGGGCGGCAATGAGCGGCGTCTGCTCGGCCGGCTTGGCGATGACGGCGTTGCCGGTCACAAGCGCGGCCGCGATCTGCCCGGTGAAGATCGCCAGAGGAAAATTCCACGGCGAGATGCAGGCGATCACGCCGCGCGCCACCGTGCCGGTTTCCGCCTGTTCCACCTGGCCGGCATAGTAGCGCAGGAAATCGACGGCCTCGCGCAGTTCGGCCACGCCGTCGGCAAGCGTCTTGCCCGCCTCTCGCGCCGCCAGCGCGAAGAACTCGACCGCATTTTCTTCGTAGAGATCGGCGATACGGAGCAGGATCGCGGCACGCTCCGCGACAGGACGCGCGGTCCATTGCGGCTGCGCGGCGATGGCGAGGGCGACGGCCTCCCGCATCTGGGCGGCGTCGGCGTTGACCACCTCGCCGACGACTTCGGAAGGGTTCGCCGGGTTCAGCACCGGCTCCGGCGTCCCCCGGCCTTTCGCCCGCGTCATCGGCCCGGCCTGCCAGCGATGCGGCGCGGCGAACTTCTTGCGCGCCTTGTCGATCGCGGCGACGGTCACCGGATCGGTGATATCCCAGCCTTCCGAATTACCGCGCACCGGCTCGAAGATCGCCTCCGGCGCGGGGATGGCGGGGTTCGCCGCCGGACCCTGGCTCTCGATGGTCGCCAGCGGGTCCCGGGCGATCGCCTCGGGGCTGACGCTCTTATCCACGATCTGGTGCACGAAAGATGAGTTGGCGCCGTTCTCCAGAAGCCGCCGCACCAGGTAGGCCAGCAGATCCTCGTGCGCGCCCACCGGCGCATAGATGCGGCAGCGCGTGCCCTCCGCCTTGCGCACCGCCTCGTGCAGCGCCTCGCCCATGCCGTGCAGGCGTTGGAACTCGAAGCGGTCGCGGTCGGCGCCGGCAAGTTCCAGCACCGCCGCCACGGTGTGCGCGTTGTGCGTGGCGAATTGGGGGTAGATGCGGTCCGTCATGGACAAGAGCTTGCGCGCGCAGGCGAGATAGGAAACGTCCGTGTTGGCCTTCCGCGTGAATACCGGATAGCCGGCGAGCCCCATCGCCTGGGCCCGCTTGATCTCTGTATCCCAATAGGCGCCCTTGACCAGCCGCACCATGATGCGCCGGTCGAGCTTCTCGGCGAGCGCGTGGAGCCAGTCGAGCACGAAGGGCGCGCGCCGCCCGTAGGCCTGCACGACGACGCCGAAACCGTCCCAGCCGGCGAGCGAGGGACTTGCCAGCACTTCCTCGATCACATCCAGCGAGAGATCGAGCCGGTCGGCTTCCTCGGCATCGATGTTGAGGCCCATGCGGGCCTCCTTCGCCGCCTCGGCCAGCGACAGCAGCCGCTCGGTCATGACAGGCAGCATCTTTTTCCTGTGTGTCGCCTCGTAGCGCGGATGGATGGCCGAGAGCTTCACCGAGATGCCGGGGTTGCGGCGGATGTCGTTACCCGTCGCCGACGGCTTCAAAGAGGCGATCGCGTCGGCATAGGCCTTGTGATAGCGGAGCGCGTCGGCTTCCGTGCGGGCCGCCTCGCCCAGCATGTCGTAGGAGTAGCTGTAGCCCTTGGCGAGCAGCGGCCGGCCGCGCTTCAACGCCTCACCGATCGTGCGGCCGAGCACGAACTGCTCGCCCATCTCGCGCATGGCGGCGGCGACCGCCTTGCGAATCACCGGCTCGCCGAGACGGCGGACCATGCCGCGCAGCGTGCGCTCGATCGTCCCCTCGCCTTCTTCCAGCACGCGGCCGGTCAGCATCAGCGCCCAGGTCGAGGCATTGACGAAGATGGAGGTCGATTCGCCCGAATGCGCCGACCAGTCATGCGGCGCGATCTTGTCGCGGATCAGATCGTCCATCGTCTCGGCATCGGGCACGCGCAACAGCGCCTCGGCCAGGCACATCAGCGCCACGCCCTCCGTCGTCGACAGCCCGTATTCGGAAAGGAACACTTCCATGAGTTGAGGATCGGCCGAACCGCGGACTTTTTCGACAAGCCGCACCGCCTTCGCGGAGATCGAACGGCGGTCCTCGTCCGAAAGGCCGGTGGAAGCAGCCAGCCTCTTCAGCGTCTCCGTTTCGTCCGCAAGGGTGTGTGCACGAAGTTCGGCGCGGATTTCATCGAGGTTTTTGGCGATATCGGCCGGTCTGGAGGCGGGTGAGGGCATGGCGCTGGCGTTCCGCGAGAGATGGATGGCAACCATACCACGCGAATCGCACCGCCAAGCGACTGAATCGCAAGACAATATGCGCCGAACACGCTATTCGATGGCGTCCCTGCAGGTCGCTTGTACGGTAGTTTCTTGAATGACAGACCAATTGGATCGCATCGACCGCAAGATACTGTCGTCCCTCCAGGCCGACGGCCGTCTCTCCATGGCTGAACTGGCAAGCACGGTCGGCCTGTCGAAATCGCCGGTCGCTGCACGTGTCCGCCGGCTGGAGAAGGATGGCTACATCCGCGGCTATACCGCGCTGGTCGACCACGACCGCCTCGGCGAGGGCCATATCGCCTTCGTGCAGGTCAAGCTTTCCGACACTCGGTCGGCGGCGCTCGAAGCGTTCAACAAGGCCGTGCTGAAGGTCCCGGAAATCGAGCAGTGCCACATGATCGCGTCGAGTTTCGACTATCTGCTGAAGGTTCGGACGAAGGACATCGCCGCTTACCGACGCGTGCTCGGCGAGCGCATCTCCGCCCTCCCCCATGTGGCGCAGACATCGACCTTCGTGGCCATGGAGACGGTGAAGGACCGATAGCCGGGACGGCTTCACGTATTCACGCCGAGCTCCGCCAGCCGCTCGACGCAGGATTCTTCCGCGTGGTCGAGTTCCGCCAGCGTCTCCTCGAGGTCGCGACGCTTCTGGCGCAAGTTCTCGCGCTTCTCCTCGATGCGATTGATCATCAGCTTGAGCTGCCCGACCTCGCCCGGCGGCTCCTTGTACATCTGCACGATCTCGCGGATCTCGGCGATGGAGAAGCCGAGCCGCTTGCCGCGGAGGATCTGGCGCACCAATTGCCGGTCGGACGGCCGGAACAGCCTTGTCCTGCCGCGCCGCACGGGATGGATCAGCCCTTCATCCTCGTAGAAGCGAAGGGTCCGCGTCGAGATGTCGAATTCGCGGGTGAGTTCGGTGATCGAATAATATTCCCGCATTGGTCCTGCCTGCCTTGAATTCCTTGTGAAATCTGGCACGGCATTTACGTAAAAGTCAAATCAAAGCGACCTGCGATCAATCCGCCTCCGTTCGCCAGAGTGCGATGGCGAGGCCGGCGAGCACCAGCACGAGGCCGGCGGCATCGGTGACCGCGTAAGGCGCATCGAGGAACAACGCGCTGAGACCGATGGCCAGCATCGGGCTCAGGCCGAGGAAAGCGGTAACGTTCGAAGCGGGCAACGCCGAGAGCGCATGCAGCCACAGGAAATAGCCGATGCCGCTCGACGCGCCGATAAAGGCGATAGCGGCCCAGCCCGCAAGGCTGAAGCCGGACCAGCCGGAAAACAGGCCTTCGCGCGCCGAAGGGATCAACAGGAACAGGACCGCCGCAGCCATAGCCACGAAGCTGACCGCCATCGTCGGATTGCGCTGGAGATACGGACGATAGGCGATTGAGCAGACCGCCCCGATGACCGCGCTCAGGAAAGCGGCGCCGGCCCCGAGCCACTGGCCCGCATCCTGATGGCGGAAGTCGAGCAGCACGCCGACCGAAAGCGCCACCCCGACCACGGTCAGGACGATGCCGGCCGTGCCGCGCCAGGTAAAGCGTTCGCGGCCGATAGCGATGGCGAAGATCATCGTAAGGATGGGAAAGGTCGCGAAGATGAGCGTCACGCGACCCGGGTCGAGCTTCTGCAATGAAATATTGAGGAAAAGGATCAGGAGGCCGAACTGGCAGACGCCGAGCAATCCGATCGGGACGATGTCGGCCCGCCGCATCGCCGGCAGCCGACGCGCGGCGACCGGCAGGAGGATGAGAAGCGCGATCAGGTAGCGGAAGAGCGCCAGCGATCCGGGGCCGGCTTCGGCGATCACCAGATGGGTGACGAAGGTCGCGGCGCCCACCTGCAGCCCGGCAAGCGCGGCGGCTACAAGCGCCGGCGTCCGTTTCCCGCTCAATGCGCGCCGTACCACCAGGTCGCCAGCCCGAGAAAGGAGAAGAAGCCCGTCACGTCCGTCACGGTGGTGACGAAGATGCCCGACGAGATCGCCGGATCGGCGCCGATGCGGTCCAGGACCAGCGGGATCAGGATGCCGCCCAGCGCGGCGGCCAGCATGTTGATGATCATGGCGGCGGCGATCAGCCCGCCTATGTCGTAGGTGCCGAACCAGAGCCAGGCCGTGACGCCGATCAGGAGCGCGAAGACAAGCCCGTTGATCAGCCCGACCAGCATCTCGCGGCGGATGATGCGGCCGGCATTGTAGATGTCGAGATCCCTCGTCGCGAGCGCACGCACGGTGACGGTCATCGTCTGCGTCGCCGCGTTGCCGCCCATGCCGGCGACGATCGGCATCAGCACCGCCAGCGCCACCACCTTCTGGATCGTCTCGTCGAAGAGGCCGATGACGGACGCAGCGAGATAGGCCGTGGCGAGATTGACGACCAGCCAGGGCACGCGCGAGCGCGACGTGCGCAGGATGGTGTCGGACAATTCCTCGTCACCGACGCCGCCCATGCGCATCAGATCTTCCTCGGCCTCCTCCTGGATCACGTCGACCACGTCGTCGATGGTAAGCACGCCGACCAGCCGTTCGTTCTCGTCGACGACGGCCGCCGACAGAAGATCGTACTGTTCGAATTCGCGGGCCGCCTCCTCCTGGTCCATCGTCGCGGGAATGGCATGCCGCGTCTCGTGCATCACCTCCTCGACCCGGGTGGCGCGTTTCGAACGCAGCACGCGATCGAGGTCGACCGCGCCAAGAAGGCGGAAGGTCGGGTCGATGACGAAGATCTGGGAAAAACTATCCGGCAGGTTCCGGTCTTCGCGCAGGTAGTCGATCGTCCGGCCGATCGTCCAGAAGGACGGCACCGCGACGAACTCGGTCTGCATGCGCCGTCCGGCCGTCTCCTCCGGATAATCCAGCGCCCGCCGCAGCCGGATGCGCTCGGTGAAGGGAAGCTGCGCCAGGATCTCGTCGCGATCCTGCTGGTCGAGATCCTCGAGGATATAGACCGCGTCGTCGGAGTCCATCTCCTGGACCGCCTGCGCTATCTGCGCATTCGGCAGGTTGTCGACGATGTCGAGGCGGATGGCCTCGTCGACCTCGGTCAGCGCGGCGAAGTCGAAATCCCCGCCCATCAGCTCGACGAGTTGCCGGCGCTGCTCGGGCGGCAGCGCCTCGATCAGGTCGCCGACCTCCGATTCATGGAGCGAGCCGACTTTCTCCCTCAGGGCCTCGCGGTCGCCGATGGAGATCGCGTCTTCCACCTCCGCGACGAAGCCGCCGCGGATGACGCCTTCCGCGTCGTAGATGTCGGCCAGCCGATCCTCTTCGGGCGCGGCGTGGGCGTGTTCGTCGACTTCGCTCAACGGCGCCTCCGGCCCGAATTCGTCCGTTCTTCAGCGGTGTCTAGACCTTTCAGAGCTAGCTGGAAGGCTCTAACCCGACCGGGCGGCGCAGTACAACAGCAATTCAGCCACGGAAACATGCCCTCGCCCGGTTCCGGAAGGAGGCTAGTCGTCCTCGCGTCCGAAAGCCTTGCGCAATTCGTCCTTGGCATCCTCGAGAACCTTCCTGCGCTTGGCCGGAAGGTTCTTGCCGGCGCGATTTATGTAGAAGGTCAGCATCGACATCGCCGACTGGTAAGGGGTGCCCTTGCGGCGATGGCTCCGTTCGGCCGAATGCTTGAGCGAACGCGCGATCTTCGCCGGATCGTCCGATTCGAAGACACCCTCATCGAGATCGAGCGCGTCGGAATGCTCCGTCACCTCCGCCGACCATTTTTCCTTGTGTGTCGTAGCCATGGCGATCTCCTCTGTCTCATCGCTTAAGACGCTGGGCACGAGAGTGGTTCCATGGCGGGGGACGCAGCCAGAAGGGCGCGGCGCGGTGAGGGAGATCGATAAACCGTCCCTGCCCGCACGACGCGGACAGTGTCGCCGTCAGCGGTCCGGCGCAAAAAAGCGATGCGAGCGGAATGGATTCCGGTGCGCGGGCGTGGATCTACTGGAGCTGAACCACCGCAGGAATGTAGGTGTACTTCTTGTCGATGACAGCTTGGGGCAGCGGCGAGGACTTGAGATCGGTCTTGACGCCCCAGTTCAGCAGGCATCCGTTCTTGTCGATATAGACCCAGTGACGCAGGCCATTTTCCGGATCGCTCCTCGGCTCGCGGCCGCAGCCGACGATGCAATCCCTGTGCTTGAGCAGTTCACCGCTGGTGAACGGCGGATTGTTCGCCGCCGGCAGTTTGGATTTCAGCCCGACGAAGTCGACGTAGTCCTGGACCGCCGCGGCCGGCATCGCGACACCGATCCCGCCCTGGAAATTGGTCCAGTCGGCGGGATTATGGATCTTCCGAAGCTCCGCCGCGATGCGGTTGCAGATGTCGTTGATGCTCATATAGCCGCTGTAGGGATGGCCGAACGACTGCGTATAGGTGAGGATCGCGTTTGCGATCGCCGGGCGCTCGACCGCCGTCATCTTTAGATAGGTTATTATCTCCGCGCCGAGCCGCTGCTGTATCTCGTCCATGCTGAGGGTGTGTCCGAAGGATGTGAGCTTTCCCTCCTGATGCAGCGCATTGAGCACGCTGACGAAGCCGCATACGCCCCACTGGTTGTTTGCGTTGCCTTGCTTGATGATGCCGTTCATGCGCCCCCCTTGAATGGGACGCGGCACGCTACACCCCGGTCATGTCTCCGGCAAGCATGGCTTCGCCCCGGGAGCCGGACCCGCGCCCTTTCCGCATGGCTTTACCGTGCAAATTAGCTGAAACGCGCCCTTGTACGCCGGTAGGTGATTTGCTAAATGCGCCGGGCCGGTTCGGCCGGCCTTACCATGGCGTGCGGTCGTGGCGGAATTGGTAGACGCGCAGCGTTGAGGTCGCTGTGGGGCAACCCGTGGAAGTTCGAGTCTTCTCGACCGCACCAGGATATCCCAAGGATTGCCCGATCAATTGATCGGCCACCGGTGGAATTTCGTTATGGCCTTGTTTTAAACACCGGCGGCATCTATATACCACGCTGTCGATCTTGCTGACGAACGTTGTTATTGCGCCCTGGCGCTGGCGATCTTCCTTCTCAATTTCGAAAAATGTGTCGTTTGGCATTCGGCCAGGCGATGAAACCATAGCTCCGATTTGAAAGGTAATCGTCATGAGCAACGGAACCGTGAAGTTCTTCAACACCACCAAAGGCTTCGGCTTTATCGAGCAGGGCGGCGGCCAGCCGGACGTGTTCGTTCATATCTCGGCCGTCGAGCGCGCAGGAATGCGGTCTCTGGTCGAGGGGCAGAAGCTCAGCTTCGATATCGTGAAGGACAACCGGAACGGCAAGAGTTCGGCTGAGAATCTCCAGGCCGCGTGAGAATTGGCGCTTCCGGTCATTGACCACGGATGTACTGGCACTGGCCGTTGAGGCGCTGAAGGAAGGTCGGGGTCACCCGACCTTTTTTGTATCGGGAGAAGCGAATGAAGCGCCCGTCCGAAACTGCTTTTTTTAAGCCGAAGCTGTCGCAGTCGGAGAAAAGGGTCGACGCCACGACGCTCGCGGCTCGCGCCATCGTCGAGGAAGAAGCCTCGAGCCGCGACGCCAAGACGGCCCGCCTACGCGCCGCGCGACTGGCGCAGGCACCCGACGAACCGGCTCCCGAGAAAGCCGCCGCCGGGAAAAAGAAGAAGACGCCCCGCAAGAGCCGGGCGACTGGGGGCTGACCGTTTCCGTTCGACACCTACGCCATCTGGTGACACAATAACTAATCGTCGGCCGGTAAAAACGGGCGCCGACGGCTGTCAGCGAACATCGCGCTAACGCCCCACCCTCCTTGAAAGGAGGCGATCATGCGCGTTCCCAGAAACAGGAAGACGCGCGGCGTGTTCGAGCCCTCGCAGGTGGAAGACATGCGCAGGGAGTTGAAGCGCGGCGAAACTCCGAATGAGACCCCGTTCGAACGGGAGGAAAGAGCGGCGGAGATCATCCGGCGCGAGTTGAGCCGATCGGATGACGACCGCCGGGACCCGCCGACACCCGGCCGCCGAGAAAGAGCCCGCCGGGCTCCGCCGGCGGGCTCTTTGGTCAACGATAGGCTGCATGGTGGACGATAGACGGAGGCCAGGCAGGTCCCAACCCAGGTGAATCCGGTCAGGCGGCCGCCTTCTGGTTGGCCGAATTCTCGGCGAGTTTGGAAAGATCCGCGTCGGTCTGCGCTTCTTCCTTGAGGGTAGCGTCGAGCAGCTTGACGGCGTCCTTCATCCCCAGCGTTTCCGCCCAGCGTTTGAGCGTGCCGTAACGGGTGATTTCATAGTGTTCGACTGCTTGGGCGGAAGAGATCAGGCCGGCGTCGAGAGCCGGCATTTCCTTGAACTCCTCCATGATCTCCTCGCCTTCGGATATGATGCCCTCGATCGCCTCGCAGGTCTTGCCCTGGGCGCGCTTTCCCATGGTCTCGAACACCTGCTGCAGCCGATCGACATGGCCCTCGGTCTGCTCCTGGTGCTTCTCGAACGCCGCCTTCAATTCTTTGGAATTCGCGGCTCTCGCCATCTTCGGCAGCGCCTTCAGTATCTTCCGTTCCGCGTAATAGATGTCCTTCAGCGTATCGTAGAACAGGTCTTCCAGTTTCTTTTCTTTCGCCATCTGCCGTTTCCTCTCGATTGTCCCGATTGTCCCGGGCCTAATCCAATCGTCCTCGCGAGCTTTTGTTCCCGCGGCACCCGCCGCGCGGCGTCGCATTCGGCAATCGGAGCGGCACCCAGCGCCGGCCCACGCGCTTTCTGGACCTTCGGCGCCCGGCATCCTATCTTGGCGAAACCGACAGGGTTCCCATGACCAAACGCAGCCAGCTTTCCGCCTCGCTACGCCCTTCCGTTCCCTCTCCGCCGGTCGAATGGCGGATCGAGCCCGGCCTGACGCCATACGAGGGCGCGCTGGCCTTCATGGAAGAACGCGCCGCAGCGATCCGCGACGGTGTGGCCGGCGAACTCATATGGCTGGTCGAGCATCCGCCGCTCTATACCGCCGGCACCAGCGCCAGGGCCGAGGACCTGATCGAGCCGGACCGCTTTCCGGTCTTCGATGCAGGGCGAGGCGGCGAATATACCTATCATGGGCCCGGCCAGCGCGTGGCCTATGCCATGCTCGACCTCAAGCGACGCAAGGAGGACGTGCGCGCCTTCGTCGCCGCGCTGGAGGACTGGATCATCGCCGCACTCGCCCGCTTCAACGTCAGGGGCGAGCGGCGCGATGACCGCATCGGCGTCTGGGTGGTGCGGCCGGATCGCCCGCCCCTGCCGGACGGCCGCCCGGCCGAGGACAAGATCGCGGCGATCGGCATCCGCCTGCGCCGCTGGGTCAGTTTCCACGGCATCGCCGTCAACGTCGAACCGGACCTGTCGCATTTCGGCGGCATCGTGCCGTGCGGCATTTCCGGCTATGGCGTCACCAGCCTGGTCGATCTCGGCCTGCCGGTGACGATGGCCGATTTTGACATCGCGCTGAAAGCCGCTTTCGAGGATGTCTTCGGCCCGGCCAAAACTTTCGGGTCTGAAAAGCAACGCAGGAGCGCCTGATGCCGGATTGGTGTTCAAGTGCGTCCTTCGAGGCTCGCCCTACGGGCTCGCACCTCAGGATGAGGGAGGTATGTGCCATGGGCGCCGAGTACCAGTATCATGCCGGCTTCCATCTCAAGGTGGGGGAAGTTTGCGCTGACCTCCCTCATCCTGAGGTGCGAGCGAAGCGAGCCTCGAAGGACGCATCCTGACAGTGGCCCGGCAAATGTTGAAGCCTCGCGGATCAACCTTCCCGATACGTCTTGTCGCTTTCGCCGCGACTCTTTTCCTTTTCACCATACCTTCCTTCGCCCAGCAGGCATCCGACAGCGTCGCTCCGGAGACGGCGAGCGGGACGGCGACAAAGCAACTCGTCCTCGCCCATCGCCATATGGTGGTGGCGGCGAACCCGCTCGCAGCCGAAGCCGGGTTGGAGGTGCTGCGCGACGGCGGGAACGCGGCGGATGCGCTGGTGGCGGTGCAGGCGATGCTCGGGCTGGTCGAGCCGCAATCCTCCGGCCTCGGCGGCGGCGCCTTCCTCGTCTGGTACGACGCGAAGGAAAAAAGGCTGACGACCTTCGACGGCCGCGAGACGGCGCCGGCGGAAGCGACGCCTTCGCTTTTTCTTGACGCGAATGGAAAGCCCCTGCCCTTCTACGACGCCGTCGTCGGCGGCCGTTCAGTGGGCACGCCAGGAACGGTAAGGCTGCTCGAGGCGGTGCATGGGAAATACGGCTCGAAGGATTGGAAGGGCCTGTTCGGCCAGGCCATCGATCTCGCCGAGAAAGGATTTGCGGTCTCGCCGCGCCTTCACGGCGAGATCGCCGAGGACATGGGCCGCCTCGATCACCAGCCCGCCGCCCGCGCCTATTTCTACGACCAGGATGGAAAACCCCTCGCCGTCGGCGCGACGCTGAAGAACCCCGCCTATGCCGAGACGCTGCGCGCCATCGCGTCAGGCGGCGCGGACGCCTTCTATACCGGCCGGATCGCCTCGGACATCGTCGCCGCCGTCCGCGCGCATCCGACCAATCCGGGTCATCTGAGCCTGCAGGACCTCGCCACCTACAAGGCGAAGGAGCGGCCCGCCGTCTGCGCGCCCTATCGCGGCTATGAGGTCTGCGGCATGGGCCCGCCCTCGTCCGGCGCGCTCACCATCGGCCAGATCCTCGGCATGATCTCCGGCTTCGAAATAGGAACGCTCGGCCCCGACGATCCGGAGAGCTGGCGCATCATCGGCGACGCCACGCGGCTCGCCTTCGCCGACCGCGACCGCTACATGGCCGACAGCGACTTCGTGCCGATGCCGAAAGGTTTGCTCGACCAAAACTATCTGAAAAGCCGCGCCACGCTCCTGCGGCGCCCGACGGCGCTCGGCAGGGACGACGTCAGGCCCGGCGACCCGCCCTGGGAAAAGGCCGAATTGCGCATCGACGGCTTCTCCTACCCCGAACACGGCACCTCGCATTTCGTCATCGTCGACGATGCCGGCAACATCGCTTCCATGACGACGACCATCGAGAGCGCCTTCGGATCGCGGCAGATGGTCGACGGCTTCCTGCTCAACAACGAGCTGACCGACTTCACCTTCGCCCCGGTGAAGGACGGGCATGCCGTCGCCAACCGCGTCGAGCCAGGCAAGCGCCCGCGTTCTTCCATGGCTCCGACCATCGTCCTGAAGGACGGCAAGCCGGTCATCGCCATCGGGTCGCCCGGCGGGTCCAACATCATCTCCTATGTCGCCGAGGCGCTGATCGCCATGATCGACTGGAAGATGGACGTGCAGCAGGCGGTGTCGCTGCCGCATTTCGTCAACCGGTTCGGCACCTACGACCTCGAAGCGGAGACAAAGGCCGCCGACATGGCCAGGGACCTCCAGGCGCTCGGTTACCAGACGAAGGTCGACGACCAGAATTCCGGCCTGCACGGCATCGAGATCACGCCGGCCGGCATAGAGGGCGGCGCCGATCCGCGCCGCGAAGGCGTGGCGCTCGGCGACTGAGGGACGTCACTGGATGAGGTTCCGGGCGGCCCACACGACGCCCGCGCCGTGGATGGTGAAGACGGCCATGAGCGCCGCGGCCATCGCCCAGCGGTCGCGCCGCAGGATCGGTTTCAGTTCGTAGCGCGGCTTGACCCCGCTGCCGGCGGTGATCAGGCTCAAAAGCGCCACCACGACACCGGCGACGATCAGCACCCTGGTCGAAAAGCCGGCCAGGTAGCCGAAGCCCAGCAGCACGATGAGCAGCGCGAAAGACGCCGTCGCCAGCGCCGGCGCGTTCGGGCAGATCTGGCGCAGCACCTGGCCGCCGTCGAATTTCCACATCGGCGCCAGATTGGCGAGGTTGAAGAGCGCGGAGCAGCCGGCGAAGATCATCAGAAGATTTGCAAGGTAGATGTCTCCCGCCGATGCCGCATGGACGCTCCAACCCCAGGCGATCGCCACGACGAAGGCCGAGAACCCCGCCCCCATCAGCGCCACGAAGGCGACCTCGAAGCGGCTGTCATAGGGACGCCCGCCGATCGCGACGCCGCCGAGAAGCGGGATGAAGATCATCCTCACCCGGCGATGGCCCATCAGGCGGAACGCAGCCATGTGACCGAGTTCGTGAAGCGCCACGACGGCGGTCAGCACGGCCGAATAGAAGAGACCCGTCCGAGTCAGGCCGAAAAGCGGCCAGGGGATGAAGGCGGAGAGCACGGCGAAGCCGATCTGCGTCAGCGGATGCTCGAAAATGCCGCCCTGCCGGAACTTTCCCGTTTCCGCCCAGCTCTTCAGCCGCCCGATCTCGCGGCGCAGCGCGAAATAGCGGAATACCAGCATCGCCAGCCCGCGGTAGCGGTCCGTCCGTGAGAACGTGACCTCAACGGTCCTGTCCTTGCCTACGAGCGATATCGTCTCGCGGTAATTCGCCCAGAAGGAGGGGTCGAGCGAATTGTCCTCGACCACCGTCGCGGAAAAGCGTTCGTGCGGGATGACATCGAAAACGCGGTAGGTCCGCTCGATCGGCCGGTCGTCGCGCCCTCTCCAGGAGAGTCGCAGGCGGATCATGTCGCCGGTGACGGGAGTGGCCTCCAGCACCTGCCCGGACCATGTCGTTTCACGGCCAAGCAGCCAGACGGCTTCCCAGAGTTTTTCACTGGTAGCGTTGATCGTGCGCGAAAGGCGAACGGTGCGCACGCCGATGGGCGCAGCGATGAGCAGATAGATGACGCCCAGATTGAGGGCGATCAGAAAAGCGATGGCGATGGCCGACAAGGGGGCGCCTCCATTCGCGGCCACGCTATCGCCGCTCCCGGCAAGAAATGCTTAACGCGAATGCTCTTCGGAACGGCCTCCGAGCCGAATTTCGTACGCATTTCCGTCGCTTGCCGCCGACGGGTTCCGCAAGGTCGCCTGGCGGAGGGGATTGACGTTTGGAAAAAGCGCGGCAAGCTGTGATTCATCGCCAAATTCGATCGCGACCAGGCCCCGGACACCCGTCTTAGACCCTGAAATGACCCATCAACCGACCCAGTCGCCGCAATTCTTCCTTACCGCGCCCTCCCCCTGCCCCTATCTTGAAGGAAAATTCGAGCGGAAGGTCTTCACGCATCTGGTCGGCGAGCGGGCGCCCGAGATGAACGACCTCCTGACCCAAGGCGGGTTCCGCCGTTCCCAGAACATAGCCTACCGCCCGGCCTGCGAAGGCTGCCTCGCCTGTGTCTCGGTGCGCATCCTCGTCGGCGAGTTTGAGGCCTCGCGAAACATGAAGCGAGTGCTGGCCCGCAATACCGACCTGATCGGCGCCATTTACGACGCGGAGCCCTCGACGGAGCAATATTCGCTTTTCCGCTCCTATCTCGATGCCCGCCACCGTCGCGGCGGCATGTCCGACATGACGGTCCTCGACTACGCCATGATGGTGGAGGACACGCATGTGAATACCAAGATCATCGAATATCGCCGGCGCGGCCCCGATTCCTTCATCACCGGGCGCGGCCACGGTCCGCTGCTCGCCGTCGCGCTGACCGACACGATGGCCGACGGCCTGTCGATGGTCTATTCCTACTATGACCCGGAGGTCGAGGACCGCTCGCTCGGCACCTTCATGATCCTCGATCATATCCAGCGGGCGCGCGCGGCCGGCCTGCCCCATGTCTATCTCGGCTACTGGGTCAACGGCTCGCGCAAGATGGCCTATAAGGTGCGCTTCAAGCCGCAGGAGCATCTCGGCCCCAAGGGGTGGGAGCGGATCGGCTAGGAGCCGCCGGCTCCCGGAATGCGGCCCTCCCGCATTCCCTTCCGCCGCCCGGGAGTTCTTCCTTGCCCGCCGCCGACCATTCCCACCACGCCAAGGGCCTGCTCTTGACCGCCATCGGCGGCATGGCGCTTACCGTCGACATTCCGCTGATCCGCCTGGCCGACGGCGCGCCATGGTCGATCCTGATGATACGCTGCGGCACGACGCTGGCCGCCACGTTCGTGCTCTGGCTCGTCATGCGCCGCCTGACGCGCGAGACCCCGCCGCTCATTCCCGGCCGGAGCGGCGCCATCGTCGCGCTGCTTTACGCGATGTCCTCGATCACTTTCATCACCGCCGTTTACAACACCGGTACCGCGAACCTCGTCTTCATTCTCGCCTTCAACACCATGTTCGCGGCGCTGCTTTCATGGCTCTTCCTGAAGGAGCGGCCCGGCCCGGCGACCCTGATCGCCATGGCGGCCATGCTGGTCGGCGTCCTCATCATCGTCGGGGACGGTATATCGTCGGGCCATCTGTTCGGCGACCTGATGGCGCTCGCCTCCGCCTTCTGCATCGCCTCGGCCATCACCATTACTCGCGCCAGCGGCAAGAACATGGGTTTCACCGCGCTTGTGGCCGTGGCGCTCCCCTTCCTCGTGGCGGTGGCGATGGTGCGCCAGACGGGCTATCACGTCGCCGCGCCGTGGTGGATCGTCTTCAACGGCTCGATCATCATGCCGCTTTCCTTCTTCTGCCTGGCGAGCGGTCCGCGCTACCTGTCCGCGCCCGAAGTGGCGATGTTCTACCTGCTCGAGACCGTGCTGGCGCCGGTCTGGGTGTGGATGATCTTTTCCGAGGTGCCGAGCCGGCAGAGCGTGATCGGCGGCACCATCCTCATCGTCTCGCTGGTCGCCCATTCGCTTTGGCAATTGCACCAGGGGCGCAAGCGGCGCGCCGCGGCGGTCGTCCGGCATCCTGCCTGAGGCGCTTCGCCAAACGGCTGGCAGTACTGTTGCACCGCAGCAGTAGGCACGGCTCGACTTTTCCTCTAGTAACGTCGAACCTGAAGTTGCGGGCCCGAGCATGATCAAACGCCTTGTCATTGCCCTGATACTCATCGTGATCGTCGTCGGCGGCGTGGTCGGGTTCAATCTCTTCCGCTCCCACGCGATCAAGCAGTATTTCGCCAATATGCCGAAGCCCAAGCTGACCGTCTCCACGACGGTGGCGAAGCCGATGACATGGAAGCCGGAGATACAGGCGATCGGAACGGTCAGCGCGCGTTCCGGCGTCGACCTCACGGTCGAGGTGAGCGGGGTGGTGCGCCAGGTCGCCTTCAAATCCAACGAGAAGGTCAAGGCGGGGCAGCTCCTCGTGCAGCTCGACGATGCCGTGCAGCGCGCCAACCTGGAAGCCGAAAAGGCGCAGGCCGCGCTCGACCAGCAGAATCTCGAGCGCGCCATCGAACTCCAGAAGCGCCAGGTCGGTCCGCAGTCCAACGTGCAGCAGGCGCAGGCCGCCGCGTCGGCTTCCGCCGCGCAGGTGGACAGCCTTCAGGCCGTGCTCGACCAGAAGCGCCTCACCGCTCCCTTCAGCGGCACGATCGGCATCCCGCAGGTGGACATCGGCCAATACCTGACGCCGGGCAACGTCGTCGCGACCCTGCAGGACCTCGACACGATGCGCGTCGACTTCACCGTGCCGGAACAGCAGCTGCCTGACCTGAAGATGGGCCAGCCGGTCCGCCTCGGCCTGACCGACGATGACCTGAAATTCGAGGGCCAGGTCATCGGTATCGACCCGAAGGTCGATCCGTCGACGCGCCTGGCTTCCATCCGCGCCGAGATATCCAATCCGAACGGCGCGCTGACCCCCGGCCAGTTCGCGCAGGTCAGGGTGCAACTGCCCGCCGAGGAGAACATCATCGCGCTGCCGGAGACGGCGCTCACCACCAGCCTCTACGGCGACTATGTCTATGTCGTCGTTCCGGCCGACAAGGACGGCAAGGCAACGACCGGCAAGGTCGATCCGAACGACAAGAACCAGAACCTCGTCGCGCGCCAGATCTTCGTGAAGATCGGCCGGCGCTCGGAGGGTCGCGTCGAGATCAGGGAAGGCGTCAAGGCCGGCGACGTCGTGGTCAATGCCGGCCAGAACCGGCTGACCAACGGCGCGGCTGTCACCATAGACAATTCGGTGCAGCCGACGCAGGCGCAGGCGAACCCATTGGGCGGGACCGGTTCCCAATGAATTTTTCCGCTCTCTTCATCCGCCGGCCGGTCCTGTCGACGGTCGTCGCCGCGCTGATCCTGCTCCTCGGCTTCCAGGGCATCTTCAACCTGGCCGTGCGGCAATATCCCGAAGTCGCGGAGACGGCGATCACCGTCACCACGGCCTATCCGGGCGCCAGCCCCGAACTCATCCAGGGCTTCATCACCGCGCCCATTGCCGAGGCCGTCGCGACGACGGAGAACATCGACTACGTGACCTCGCAGAGCAGCCCCTCGACCAGCGTGGTCACGGTCAACATGAAGCTCGGCTCGGATCCCGACACCGCGCTCACCGACGTGCTCTCCAAGGTGCAGCAGGTGAAGAGCAAGCTGCCGCCGAATTCCAAGGACCCGGTCATCGTCAAGGGCACCGGTCAGCAATTCGCAATCATGTACCTGGCGGTGCAGAACCCCAACATGACGCCGGAGCAGATCACCGAATATATCGAACGGGTGATCCGTCCCCGCCTTTCCACGGTCGAAGGCGTGGCGCAGGTCCAGGTGCTCGGCGCGGCCGACTATTCCATGCGCGTCTGGATCGATCCCGTGCGGCTTGCCGCACGCGGGATCACCGCGTCCGAGGTGCTCGCCGCCATCAACGCGTCCAACTTCCTGTCCGCACCCGGCAAGACCCAGAACGACCTGGTCGCGAACGCCATCACCGTCCATTCGACCCTGCAGACGCCCGAGGCCTTCGGCAACCTGCCGCTCAAGGGCAGCGGTGACGGCGTAGTCAGGCTGCACGACGTCGCCAAGGTGGAACTCGCCGCCGAGGACACCGACACGATCGTCAATTTCAACGGCAAGCCCGGCACCTTCATCGGCATCTTTCCGACGCCGGCGGCCAATCCGCTCGACACGGCGGCGGGCGTCATCAAGGATCTGCCGGCGCTACGCGGGACGCTGCCGCCCGGCATGACCGTGACGATGGTCTATGACGCGACGGAGACCATCAGCGCCTCGATCGAGGAGGTCTTCAAGACCATCGGCGAAGCAGTCGCCATCGTCGTGGTCGTCATCCTGCTCTTCCTCGGCTCCTTCCGCTCGGTGCTGATGCCGATCGTGACCATCCCGCTTTCGCTGATCGGGGTCTGCTTCCTGCTCTATGCCGTCGGCTTTTCGATCAATCTCCTGTCGCTGCTTGCCATGGTGCTGGCGATCGGCCTCGTCGTCGACGACGCGATCGTGGTGGTGGAGAACATCCACCGCCACATCGAGGACGGCATGTCGCCCATGCAGGCGGCCTTCAAGGGCATGATCGAGATCACCGAGCCGGTGATCGCCATGACGATCACGCTCGCGGCCGTGTTCGCGCCGCTCGCCTTCACCGGCGGCCTGACCGGCGCGCTTTTCAAGGAATTCGCTTTCACGCTCGCCGGCTCGGTCATCATCTCGGGTTTCGTCGCGCTGACCATCACGCCGACGATGACGGCGCGCATCCTGAAGGCCGGCCATCACAGTCGCTTCCAGAATTTCGTCGATCGTACTTTCGACCGGGTGGCGGACCGCTATGAGCGGCTGGTCGGCGGCTCGCTCAAATACCGGCCGGTAACGCTCCTGATCGCGCTTCCGCTGATGGCGCTCACCGTCTTCATCTTCTTCAACACGTCGAGCGAACTGGCGCCGGAAGAGGACCAGGGCGCGCTTTTCTCGCTCATCACCGCGCCGCGCTACGCCACCACGCCCTATACGCAGAACTATGTGAACGAGATCGCCAAGCTCACCGAGGGCATTCCAGAGGTCAAGGCGCGCTTCTCGATCGCTGGCCTGAACGGCCAGACCAACTCGGCCTTCTCCGTCTGGGCCCTGAAGGACTGGGCCGACCGGTCACGCTCGCAAAAGCAGATCCAGCAGGAGATCCAGGGCCGCATTTCGAAGGTTGCGGGCGTACAGGCGCTGGTCTTCGCTCCCTCCTCGCTGCCGGGAACCGGCGGCGGCCTGCCGATTTCCGTGGTGATCCAGTCGACCGGCGACGCCAGCCAGGTCTATGAACTCGGCGAGAAGATCAAGAACACGGCGCAGGCGTCCGGGCGCTTCATCATCGTGCAGAACTCGCTCGCCTTTGACGCGCCGCAGGTGACGGTGACCATCGACCGCGACCGCGCCGCCGCACTCAACCTGCCGATAAGCGACATCGCAACCACGCTCGGCACCTTCGTCGCCGGCGCCGAGGTGGCGCAATTCGATCGCGATTCGCGCAGCTACGATATCGTGCCGCAGGTGCCGCAGGTCTTCCGCAGCGATCCCAACGATCTCGGCCGCTATTACGTGCGCAGCATGACAGGCAAGATGGTGCCGCTTTCCGCCGTCGTGCACATCTCGACCAACGCATCGCCGGCGGCGATCGAGCAGTTCAACCAGTTGAATTCCACCACGATCTCGGCGCTGCCGCTGCCGGGCGTGACGACAGGCGACGGGCTGAAGCAGATCGTCGATATCGCCAAGCCGATGCTGCCCGACGGCTTCTTCATCGACTATTCGGGGCAGTCGCGCGTGGAACTGGAGACCGGCAACACCATCCTCATCGCCTTCGCGCTCGCGATCGTCGTCATCTACCTGGTGCTGGCGGCGCAGTTCGAGAGCTTCCGCGACCCGTTCATCATCATGATGGCGGTGCCGCTCTCCATCTTCGGCGCGATGCTCCCGCTCAATCTCGGCCTCGGGACGCTCAACATCTACACCGAAGTCGGGCTGATCACGCTGATCGGCCTCATCACCAAGCACGGCATCCTGCTCGTCGAATTCGCAAACCAGCAGCGGCGCGAGCATGGCCTGTCGCGCCACGACGCCATCATCGCTTCGGCCAAGGTCCGGCTCAGGCCGATCCTGATGACGACGGCGGCGATGTCGCTCGGTGTCGTGCCGCTGATAACGGCGGCGGGGGCCGGCGCGGCCTCTCGCTATTCCATGGGCCTCGTCATCTTCACCGGCATCCTGATCGGCACCTGCTTTACGCTTTTCGTCGTGCCGATGTTCTACAGCTTCATCGCGACGAAGGACCTCCCGGAAGAAGCGCCCATGCCCGATCCGGAGGCGATGCGCGCGACCTAGGCTTGCCTTTTGAACACCGGCGGGACTGCGGCTTTGCTTCCGATGCTCGCGCCGGGCGCTCAGCGAATGCTTATAGTCGCATCGTCGCCCGATGTGATAGCCTCTGTGGCCTTGCGCCATGAAGCCTCAATGAACGCAGCCCCCTCGATCCTGTGAATGAGCGATCCCGTGCCTGCATCCAGACCTCGAGCCCTTGTCACCGGCGCCTCCTCCGGCATCGGTCGCGCCTTCGCCCGCAAGCTTGCCGGCGACGGCCATGATCTCGTGATCGTGGCGCGCCGGGGCGAAAGGCTCGCAGAGTTGGCGCATGAGGTCGGGAAAGCGGGTGGCAAGGCCGAGATCTTGGTCGCCGACCTCGGCTCGGCCGAAGGGCTTGGCGCGGTCGAGCGGCGAGCTTCGGCCGGCGACCTCGCGATGCTCGTCAACAATGCCGGCTTCCAGAACTACATGCCCTTCGTCGAGATCGACGCGGACCGGGCCGAGGAACAGGTGCGCGTTCAAGTGACGGCGGTCATGCGGCTGAGCCGCGCGGTCCTTCCGGCGATGATTGCGGTGGGCTCGGGCGCGATTGTCAACGTCTCGTCGATGCTGGCTTTCAGCGCGGGAATGAACCAGCCGTTCCTGCCGAAGCGCGTCACCTATGCCGCGACCAAGGCGTTCGTCAACGCATTCACCGAATTGTTGGCCATGGAGGTCGCCGGAACGGGGGTCAAGGTCCAGGCGCTCTGTCCGGGCGTCGTGCGCACGGAATTCCACGATGTCGACGGCAAGCCGGTGCTGCGGCCCAACGTGCCGATCCTGGAGCCGGAGGACGTTGTCCAGGCCTCGCTTGCGGGCCTGGCGGCCGGTGATGTGATCTGCGCGCCTACGCTCGCCGACAGTAGTCTTCTCGATGATCAGCAGCAAAGCCGCAATGCGGTGTTCCGAGGCAGCCTGAGCGCGGAACTGGCGCCACGATACCGCGCCGCCCCTTTGGAATAGACCGGATCGCTGATCCCGTTTCCCTCTACGCCTTCCGTTCCCAGCGGCCCTCGGGCGTCTGCTGCCAGTAGGTCACGTCGTGGCCACCGCCCTTGAGGCTCTTCCATTGCCCGCGCGCCGCCTCGAGCTGCTCCTCGTCGTTGCCGTCGAAGAGGAAGACCGCCCTTTCGTAATCGTCGAGAGCCGGCGGCACCGCGCCGTCGACCAGGAACCGTATTCGCGCGCCGTTGGGGTTGACCGGCCCGGCCGTCAGCAGCACCGGCTGCTCCTCCGGATGCGGCTCGTGGTCGGTCCCATGCGGCAGGAAGGACCTGTCATGATAGAGCCACAGATGCTGGTCGAGCGCATCGCGCCGTTCGACGCTGCCCGTCTGCACGACGGCGCGCCAGCCGCGGCCGACGCTCTTCTCGAGAAGCGCCGGCAGGGCCTTTTCGAGCGTCGATTCCGTCAGGTGGTAGAACAGGATCTCGGCCACGGGCCTAGCCTTCGTAATAATCCCGCACCAGGCGGTCGAGCAGGCGCACGCCGAAACCGGAGGCCCATGACCGGTTGATCTCCGTCGCCGGCGAGCCGATCGCCGTGCCGGCGATGTCGAGATGCGCCCAGGGCGTGTCCTTGACGAAGCGCTGCAGGAACTGCGCCGCGATGATCGCGCCGCCATGGCGGCCACCTATGTTCTTCATGTCGGCGTTCTTGGAATCGATCAGCTTGTCGTATTCCGGGCCGAGCGGCAGCCGCCACACTCTTTCGGCCGTTGCCGTTCCGGCGGCCGTGAGCCTCTCGGCCAGCTCGTCATTATTGGAGAACAATCCCGCATGATAGTGCCCGAGCGCAACCATCACCGCGCCGGTCAGCGTCGCCAGATTGATCATGAGTTTCGGCTGGAAACGGTCGTTGCAGTACCACAACGCGTCGGCAAGCAGGAGGCGGCCCTCCGCGTCCGTGTTGAGCACCTCGATCGTCTGACCCGACATGGAGGTGACGATGTCTCCCGGGCGCTGCGCCTGGCCGTCCGGCATATTCTCGACCAGCCCGATGACACCCACGACATTGGCCTTGGCCTTGCGCGTGGCGAGCGCATGAAGGAGGCCTGTAACCGCCGCCGCCCCGCCCATGTCGCCCTTCATGTCCTCCATCCCGCCGGCCGGCTTCATGGAGATGCCGCCGGTATCGAACACCACGCCCTTGCCGATGAAGGCGATCGGCTTGTCCTTCGCCTTGCCGCCGTTCCACTGCATCACGACGAGCCGCGGGGGCCGGGCCGATCCCTGGGCGACGCCGAGCAGCGCGCCCATGCCGAGCTTCCTCATCTCCTTCTCTGTCAGGATCTCGACCTTGACGCCGAGTCCGGAAAGCTCCTTCGCCCTGTCGGCGAATTCGAGCGGGCCGAGCATGTTGGCGGGCTCGTTGACGAGGTCTCGCGCCAACGTAACGCCGCCGACGGCGGCCTCCACCTCCTCGAAGGCCTTTTTCGCCGCCGCCGCGGCCGGCGTGACGATGACGACCTTCACCGCGCCAGTCTCGGCGCCGTTCTCGCCTTCCTCGGCTTTCGTCTTGTAGCGATCGAAGCGGTAGGCCCGAAGCAGGATGCCCATCGCCACCTGCGCTGCATCGGCCGCACTGATTTCGGCGCCTTGAAGCGACAGATGGATCGTCACTTTCCTGGCCTTGCCGAACTTGCTGCACATCTGCCCGCCGAGCCGGGCCCAGTCATGCTCGGTCACCGTCTTCGGATCGCCGACCCCGACGAGCAAAATGCGATCGGCGGGCGAATCGGCCGGCGCGATGATATCGAGCGTCGCCATCGGCTTGCCCTTGAACTCCGCGACCTCGATGGCGCGTTCGATCCGGTTCGCCGGGTCGACCGCCACCGCCTCGGCGATGCCGCCGCGTTCCGGCACCAGCAGGACGGCGAGCCCCGTCCCTGCTCCCGGAATGGTTTTCGGCGTGCGGGAGAATGAAATTTCGACCGTGCGGGACATGAACAATCGCCGATGCAGATGATTGCGGAGGGTGTGCGCCGGCGATCTTGGGGGTTTCGATCGCAAACGCAAGTCTTTTGCGCCTGGGAAAATCGACCGTGCACATCCCACGCGCCACCGGAGACGACGCTCTCCCCGCAGCGTCGCGCCGCGCGGATGGACGCAATGCCGATGCGGTAAAATGCAACGGCCGATACGGCAAGGCAACCGGCCTAACGGCTTGAAACACAGAAACGAATTTGCGATGGCACGTCCGTTATGGAAGCGTTAACCGTGCTTTTTCGCCTATTTTTAGCCAATGTCCCGTTCCATGTCGCCTCGGGACGGGCATGGCGGTCGCGTATCGCCGTTGCGGCGCTGGAGCGCATCCTGTCGCGTTTCGGAGGGCCGGACGGTAGGGTGGTGTGAGCCGTAATGAAGCTGATAGAGCGCTACATCTTCCGGCGTGTCCTGACGCTCTCGCTGATCACGCTTTGCGCGACCACGGCGATCGTGCTGACCACGCAGGTGCTGCTGCGCGTCGACGTGCTCACCGAATCGGGCGAATCGATCCTTGTCTTCCTGAAGCTCGCCGCGTTCCTCGTGCCCGCAATGACGACGCTGGTGATGCCCTTCGCGCTTCTGATCGGCGCGTCGCAGAACCTCAATTCGATGAATACCGATTCCGAGCTTGCCGTGATCGAATCATCCGGCGGTTCCAACATGCTGGTCGCCAGGCCGATCATGCTGATCGCGCTCATCATGACGCTCGTCAGCCTCGGTTCTTCGCTTTTCGTCGAGCCCTGGTCGAATCGCCAGCTGCGCGAGATCGTGAGCGCCGCAAGCGCCGACCTCATGAGCTTCGCCGTGCAGTCCGGCACCTTCAAGCGCGTCTCGAACAATCTCTACATGCAGATCGCCGAGGAACTGCCGGGCGGCGATTTCGGCGGCATTTTCATCATCGATCTGCGCGATCCGCAGACGCAGCTGATCTATCACGCCAAGCGTGGCGCGGTCCGCACCTATGACGACGATAATTTCCTGCTGATGCAGCAGGGCGAGATCCAGCGGAAGAACCTGAAGACCGGAGCGGTCTCGACCATAAGCTTCGCCTCCTACGCGCTCGACTTCGCGACATTCGACGCGAGCGAGCGCAAGACCCGCTATTATCCCAAGGAGAGGAGCACTTCTTATCTCTTCTCGCCCGATCCGGACGACCCCGTCCTCAAGCATGCGCCGGCCCTCATTCGCAGCGAGATCCACCGGCGTTTCTCGGATTGGCTCTATCCGGTGCTCTTCGGCCTGATCGCCGTTTATTTCGGCGGCAGCGCCCGTTCGAACCGCGAGGAGCGGCTGTGGAGCATCGGCCTTGCCGTGCTGATCGCGCTGGCCTTCCGCGGCGCCGGCTTCTTCGTGGTGAACAATTCCGGGAAGAGCCTCGTCTATGCGCTCCTCTCCTATTTTGTGCCGCTTTCCGGCATCCTGTGCTTCGGACTCCTCGTCCTCTTCCACAAAACGCCGAGGATCGCGCAATCCTGGGTCGATCGCGCCGGCATGCTGCTCGAGAAGGTGCTGGGGGCTGTCTCGTCTTTCGGCTTTCCGTGGGGCCGGGCCGGCGGCGGCGCGGGAGGCGAAGGATGATCGGCGGCACGCTCTTCCGTTATTTCTTCCGGCGCTATCTCGTCATCACGCTGCAGTTCTTCGCGGGCGTCCTCGTCATCTCCTATCTGGCCGATTTCACCGAGTTCTCACGTCGCGCCTCCACCCTCCCGAACTACACGATCAGTCTCGCCATGCTCGTGTCTGCGCTGCGCGTCCCATTGATCATCCAGACGGCGATCCCCTTCGTCATCCTGTTTTCGGCCATGGCCACGCTCATGACGCTGAACCGCAAGCACGAACTCGTCATCGCGCGCTCGGCGGGGGTCTCGGCGTGGCAATTCCTGGCCCCGCTCTGCCTCGCCAGCCTGCTGATCGGCGTTTTCACGGTGACCGTCTTCAATCCGCTTGCCGCCGCCGCGCTTTCGCAAGCCGAAGTGGTCGAGGCATCGCTCCAGGGCGTCGATCCCTCCTCCTCGAACGACGATATCATTCCCTGGCTCAGGCAGGAGACCGACGAGGGCACGACCATCATAGGCGCCGCCAAGACGGCCAATCGCGGCCAGCTCCTGAGCGATGCCACGTTTCTCAGGCTGGACGACAACGGAACGATCACCGAGCGCATAGACGCGAACACCGCGAAACTCGAAAAAGGCGCGTGGCAATTGTCCGGCGTTACGGAGTACCGCCCGGGAAAGCAGATCACGCATAGCGATTCGGCAACCGTGAAATCCGGATTGACGCCGGAATTCATCGAGGAGAGTCTGGCGGAGCCGGAGACGATTCCCTTCTACGAACTGGGCCGGAAGATCAGGGCCGCCCATTCCTTCGGACTGAAGGCTGGCGGGTTTTCGATGCAGTACCATTCGCTGATTGCGCTGCCTTGGCTGCTCGTCGCGATGACGCTGATCGCGGCTACCGTCTCCATGCGCTTTGTGCGGATGGGGCAATCGGCGTCGATGATTCTCGGTGGCATCCTGGCCGGGTTTCTGCTTTATGTCGTCTCGGTACTGGTCAAAGCCTTCGGAAGCGCGGGAATCGTGCCGCCGGTGGCAGCAGCCTGGTTCCCGGTGGTCGTGGCAATGTTTTTCGGGATAACCTTCCTGCTGCACAAGGAAGACGGTTGATGGGGAATGCGTTGAACGGCAGGCCGGCTCGCCTGACGCGCCTCGTGGGCGCGACGGCGATGGCGTGCGTTCTCGCGGCCGCCCTGCTGCCGGCTGATTCGACGCGCGCGCAGATGCTCGGCACGAGCGCCGCCATCCCCCACGACAAGCAGATGCTGCTCGAGGCCGACAACCTCATCTTCGATCGCGACAAGAACACCGTGACCGCGGTCGGGAACGTGCAGATCGAATATGGCGGCAACCATCTCGTCGCCCGTCGCGTCGTCTACAACCGGACGACCAAACGCGTCCTGGCGACTGGCAATGTCGAGGTCGTCGACAGCAAGAAGAATCACATCTTCGCCGACGAGATGGACGTGACGGACGACTTTCGTGACGGCTTCGTCAACGCGCTGCGCGTCGAGACGCCCGACAAGACCTATATGGGAGCCGACAGCGCCGAACGCGCCGGCGGCGTGGTGACGATCTTCAACCGAGGGGTCTATACGGCCTGCGCACCCTGCGAGGACAAGCCGGACAAACCCCCGGTGTGGCGCATCAAGGCCAAGACGGTCGTCTGGAACGGCCAGTCGAAGACCATGCGCTTCCTGCATTCCCGGTTCGAGTTCTTCGGCTTTCCGATCGCCTATTTCCCGCAGCTGGAGATTCCCGATCCCACCGTGAAGCGGAAGACCGGGCTCTTGATGCCCGGTTTCTCGTATAATGACAAAATGGGCTTCGGCTACACGCAGCCCATCTATGTCGCGCTGACGCCGACCTACGATTTGACCCTGAAGCCGACCTACTACTCGCTTCAAGGCTTCATGGGAGAAGCGGAATTCCGTCAGCGTTTCAATAACGGCTCCTACAGCATCACCGTAGCCGGCATCGACCAGAACGACCCGTTGGCGCTGACGAACAAAGGTTTCGATACGGTCGACAGCGGGCCCGCCGGAGACCGGACCCGCTGGCGCGGCATGATCGGCACCAAGGGCAACTTCACCATCAATCCCCGCTGGACCTTCGGCTGGAACATCCTCGCCCAGAGCGACAAGGATTTCTCCAGGATCTACGCCATACAGGACTTCAACAACTATGTTCAGCGCAATGAAGTCTATCTGACGGGCCTCAACGACCGGAACTATTTCGACGCCCGCATCATGAAATTCAACGTGCAGGAGCAGGCGCTCGCGAGCAATCCGGGCAGCGTCGACGAAACGCAGCCCTGGGTCCTGCCATCCATCGACTATTCCTATATTCCCAACGAACCGGTCGCGGGCGGCGAACTCGAGTTCGACGCCAATGTCCAGTCTCTCTATCGCTACAGGCTCGATGAAAATGCCGCGATCCCTCTCGTTCGCGGCATCGATGGCTCCGACGGTCGCTTCACGGCGCAGGTGAAATGGCGGCGCCAGTTCATTACCGACATCGGCATCGTCATTACCCCGTCGCTCGGCCTCAGGGGCGACGCGATCTACGCCAATTATGCGCCGGATACTTTCACTGAGATATCCAACATGGCCGGCGCCCTTGGCGTCGGCACCGACTTCCGCTCGCAGTACTATCGCTACATGGCGACGGCCGGCCTGGAGGTCGCATGGCCGATCCTGTTCTCGACCCCCGGCGCCAGCCACGTCATCGAACCGGTTGCACAGATATTCGCACGGCCGAACGAGCAATATATAGGCGGCCTCGGGATACCGAACGAAGACGCGCAAAGCATGGTCTTCGACGCCACAAATCTTTTCGACGAGGACAAGTTCTCCGGCTATGACCGCGTCGAGGGCGGCACGCGCGCCAATGTCGGCTTCCGCTATTCCGGCAGCTTCGACAGCGGCTGGAGCGCCAACGGCATCTTCGGCCAGTCCTACCAGCTTGCCGGACAGAATTCCTTCGCCGCCCCCGATCTCGTGAACGCCGGCGCCTTCTCCGGCCTCGAGACGGCGCGCTCCGACTACGTCGCCCTGCTCGGCTTCTCGAGCCCGAACGGAGTGTCGTTCTCGACCGCCGGCCGCTTCGACAACGATACGTTCGCTGCGCGCCGGGTCGAAGCGCGCGCCGGCTATACCGCAAGCGATTTCTCGGTTGCCGCGCGCTATGCCTATATCGAGGCGCAGCCGCTATACGGCTTCACGGAAGACCGCCAGCAGATCACGCTCAGCGCCTCGGCAAGGGTCGGCCAATACTGGCACCTTTTCGGATCGTCGACCTACGATATGCACTACAACGAGACCGTCGCCGACGCGGTCGGCATCAGCTACCTCGACGATTGCTTCGGCTATAGCCTGGCCGTGGGCCAGTCCTACAACGTCCTGACCAACGAGCGGCGAACCGATATCGGTTTCAACCTGTCGTTCCGGACGATCGGCGATTTCGGCAGCGACACCAGGAAGATGTTCACTCAATAGGCCTTGTCGGCCGAACCGTCATCCTTTCGCCGCAGAAGAAAAGGATCGTGCGGGCTGCCCGCGATCCAATTGGAAAGAACACCGCTCCAACCGGAAAGAAATGATGAGCTTTTTCAGGAAATATACAGTAGCGGCGGGGCTCCTGATCGTTCCAGCCATTGCAGCCCCGGTTCCGTTCGCGATGACGCGCGCCGCGCAAGCGAGCGAGGTAAAGGTCATCGTCAACAACATTCCGATCACCGACTACGACATCGCGCGGCGTGCGGCATTCCTGCGCATCCAGCACAAATCCCCGGCCGGCGCCAAGCAGGACATGATCGACCAGACGCTGCACGAGATCGAGATGCGTCGGCTCCAGATCAACATTCCCGACAAGGAGGTGGACGCCGCCTTCACCAATTTCGCCAAGAAAAACAAGATGACGGCCGCGCAGCTGACGCAGGCTCTGGCGCATGCGGGCGTGGGCGCCGCGCACTTCAAGGCTTTCATCCGCGCAAGCATCGGCTGGGGCCGGGCGCTGGGGGCACGCTCGCGCGCGGAAGGCGGCGGGAGTTCGGTGCAGGAAGCGGTGGATGCAATGCTGAAGAAGGGCGGCGAGAAGCCGTCGGCAACGGAATACACGCTGCAGCAGGTCATCTTCGTCGTCCCGAACAGCGAGCGCAACGCCATTCTCGGCAAGCGCAAGCGGGAAGCCGAGGCGTTGAGGGCGAGGTTCAGCGGATGCGACAAGACCCGCGACATCACCAAGGGCCTGATCGACGTCACCGTACGGGATCTTCCTCGCGTGCTTGCGCCTGAACTGCCGCCGGATTGGGCCGATCCGATCAAGAAGACCAAAGCGGGCCAGGCGACCGAGGTGCGGACCACGCCGCGCGGCGTGGAGTTCATCGGCATCTGCGCCGAGCGCCAGGTCTCCGACGACAGGGTTGCACAGCTGACCTTCCAGGGGGGCGAGCAGCAGGACAAGAAGACGGAAGAACTCAGCAAGAAATACACGCAGGATTTGCGCAACAAGGCTGTCATCATTGAACGCTAGGCGACCGTTCTGCCAGACGACTATGGCGCTTTCGGCGTCTCGATGAACCTACGGGCCGGCTGACTGCAGATATGCCCATCCTCGCGCTCACCTCCGGCGATCCCAACGGCATAGGGCCCGAGATCGCCATCGAAGCGTGGCTGAGGCGCAGACGCGAGGATATCCCGCCCTTCTACCTACTCGGCGATCCGCGGATGCTCCGCGACCGCGCCCGGCAGACCGGACAATCGATCGCCATCGCCGAAATCGAGCCGACCGATGCCGAGCGGCGCTTCGCCGAGGCGCTGCCCGTCGTTCCGCTCGAAAACACGTTTCGCGACGAAGCGGGGGCCGCCGATCCCGGCAATGCGCCCGGCATCGTCGAGGCCATAGAGCGCGGCGTGGCCGACGTGCTCGAAAGGCGTGCCGACGCGGTGGTCACCTGCCCGATCGCCAAGAAGAGCCTCTACGAAGCCGGCTTCGGCTTTCCGGGTCACACCGAGTTTCTCGCGCACCTTGCCGGGAAGGTCGGCGGCATCACGCCGACGCCGATCATGATGCTGGCCGGCCCGGACCTGCGCACCGTGCCGGTGACTATCCATATCCCGCTGGCGGAAGTGCCCGGCACGCTTACCGAGGCGATGATCGTCGAGGCCGGCCGGATCACTGCGCGCGACCTGGCGCGGCGTTTCGGCATCGCTAAACCGCGCCTGGCGGTCGCCGGCCTCAATCCGCATGCCGGCGAAGGCGGCTCGATCGGGCAGGAGGAGGACCTCGTCGTTCGCCCGGCGATCGAAGTGCTGCGCGGCGAAGGGATCGAGGCTTTCGGGCCGCTCCCCGCGGACACGATGTTTCATCCCGCCGCACGCGCCCGCTACGACGCGGCACTTTGCATGTACCACGATCAGGCGCTTATTCCGGCCAAGGCCCTTGCCTTCGACGAGGCGGTGAACGTGACGCTCGGCCTGCCCTTCGTTCGCACCTCGCCGGACCACGGCACGGCCTTCGAGATCGCCGGCAAGGGCATCGCCAGTCCCAACAGCCTCATCGCGGCTTTGAGGCTCGCGCGGACGCTTGCGGATCACGAGCGCGCCGCAGCCGCATGACGAGCCCGGACGGCCTGCCGCCGCTTCGCGACGTGATCCGGACCTACGGCCTCGCGGCGAGGAAGTCGCTTGGGCAGAATTTCCTCCTCGACCTCAACCTCACCGGCAAGATCGCCCGGGCGGCCGGCGACCTTGCTGGTTCGACCGTCGTCGAAGTCGGTCCGGGGCCCGGTGGTCTGACCAGGGCGCTCCTCTTCAACGGCGCGGCCCGGGTGATCGCCGTGGAGCGCGACGAGCGCTGCCTTCCGGCGCTGGAAGAAATATCCAGGCACTATCTCGGCCGGCTGGAGATCGTGGCGGCGGACGCGCTCGGGACCGATCTCGCGGGGATGGCCGGCCGCGAGCGGCCGGTGCGCATCGTCGCCAACCTGCCCTACAATATCGGCACCGAGCTTCTCATCCGCTGGCTGACGGCAGCGGAGTGGCCGCCCTTCTACGCCTCGATGACGCTGATGTTCCAGCGCGAGGTGGCGGAAAGGATCGTCGCGAAACCGGGCGATGACGCCTATGGCCGTCTCGGCGTTCTCGCCGGCTGGCGCGCGGAAGCGAAGATCCTTTTCGACGTGCCGCCGCAGGCCTTCACACCACCGCCCAAGGTCACGTCTTCCGTCGTCAGCATCGTCCCGCGCGAAACGCCGATGCCGGCGGACCTCCGTGCGCTCGAAACCGTGACCCGCGCCGCCTTCGGCCAGCGCCGCAAGATGCTGCGGCAGAGCCTCAAGCCGCTCGGCGGCGACGCCTTGCTCCTGGCTGCCGGCATCGATGGCACGAAGCGGCCGGAGACGTTGTCAATCGGGGAATTCGTTTCCCTTGCGAAAGCGGCAGGCGGTGGCAGCAGGGCGTAACCGGGCTTGGAATGTACGCGTGATCATTACACTGTCCACCATACCGCCGCGGTTCAACTATCTGCGGCCGACGCTGAACTCCCTTCTCCACCAGAAGCATTCGGCCGAACAGATCATCCTTTATATCCCGGAGCGCTACCGGCGCTTTCCGGAATGGGACGGCAAGCTTCCCGACGTTCCTCGCGGGATAACGATCCGCCGTACGCCGCTCGATTTCGGGCCCGCCACCAAGGTGCTTCCCGCCATACGCGAATTCAGTGGCCGGGATGTCGATATTCTCTTCTGTGACGACGATGTCATCTACGATCCGAAGTGGTCATGGCGATTTGCCAAACTACGTGAAAAAATGCCGGACGTATGCCTCGCGGAAGCAGGAAAGGAAATTGCCGATGCCATCTTCCGAGCGCCGGACCGGCTACCCAGGGTGCACCGCGGCCCTCGCGCTCTTCGACATCGGCTGTTGTCGCTGCTCAAGCATCGGCGCCGACTGACCTCCCACTACCTGGAGAGTGGGTATTGCGACATATTTCTTGGCGTCAGCGGCGTAATGGTTCGCCCCAGCTTCTTTACCGGAGCGGCTTTCGACATCCCCGAGATATTGTGGACCGTGGACGATGTCTGGCTGTCGGGCAATTTGGAGGCGAACGGTATCCCGATCTGGCTCAACGCGGACGCCCCTCGCCGTCGCGAGCGGCGAAATCGGCGGATTTCCTCGCTCAAAGACCTGGTGCACCAGGGTCATGGGCGCCGGGCCGCGAACCAGGCCTGTGTCGAATATTTCAGGAAAACGATGGGCATATGGGCCATCGCCGCTGATAAAGACGTCGAGCCGGTCACACGGACCGAGGGCGAATGCGACAAATGCGCGAAGGCATGAGAGCAAGAGCCGCTACAGTTTCTCCTCCAGCAGCCCGGACACGAAGTCATAAAGGCCGGGGCGGCGGTCGCGGCGCAGCCTTTCCGCCGTGGCGATCGCCCTGACCGCGGCGAAGGCGCGGTCGAGATCCTCGTTGACGACGACATAGTCATATTCGCGCCAGTGCTCGATCTCCAGGCGCGCATTCTTCAGCCGGGTCTCGATCGTCGCATCGGAATCCTCGGCGCGCCGCTTCAGCCGCGATTTCAGCTCCCGCATCGAGGGAGGAAGGATGAAGATGGAGACGATATCCGCCCGCATCTTCTCGCTGAGCTGGACGGCGCCCTGCCAGTCTATGTCGAAGAGCATGTCGCGGCCGGCCGCCATGGCCGCCTCGGCCGGTTCGCGCGGCGTGCCATAGAAATTGCCGTGCACCTCGGCCCATTCGAGCAGGGCGTCGGAATGGCGCAACCCCTCGAATTCACGCTGCGAGACGAAGTGGTAGTGCACCCCATCTATCTCGCTGCCCCGGCGGGGCCGCGTCGTCACGCTGACGGAAAGCTCCAGCGACGGGTCGCTTTCGAGCAGGTTGCGCGCGATGGTGGACTTGCCCGCGCCCGAGGGAGAGGAAAGCACCAGCATCACCCCACGGCGACGGATCGCGGATGCGTCTTGCACCATGCACTACTCCAAATTCTGCACCTGTTCGCGGAAGCGGTCGACCACGGCCTTAAGCTCGAGGCCAATCGCCGTGATCGCCGCCGCGTTCGATTTGGAGCACAACGTATTCGATTCGCGATTGAATTCCTGTGAAAGAAAATCGAGCTTGCGCCCCACCACGCCCCCGGAAGCGAGCAGCGCGCGCGCCGAAGCGACATGGGTCTTGAGCCGGTCGATCTCCTCGCGGATGTCGGCCTTCGTCGCCAGGAAAGCCGCTTCCATCGCGAGCCGGGATTCATCGAGCGTGGGCATGGCCTCCATGACCAGCCGGACCTGCTCGGCAAGCCTTGCGCGGATCGCGTGCGGCTCGCGCGACGGATCCGCCTCGGCGGCGAGCGTCAGCGCCTCGATCTCCCCGACATGGCCGAGGAGCAGCCTTGCGAGGGCGGCGCCTTCCTCCAGCCGGGCCTTTTCCAACCCCGCCAGCGCTTCCTCCAGCGCTGCCAGCACCACCGCGTCGAAGGCGGCTGCGTCTTCCTCCGACGCCAGCGGATCGGCGAATTCAAGCACGCCGCGCAGCCCCAGCAACCCGTCGGCGCGGGCCGGCGCGAAGCCGAACTCCCGTTCCAGCCGCTTCGCCAGCGCCGAGACATTCCTGAGCAGCGTCTCGTTGACAGCCGGCGTCGCCATGGCGCCCTGCTTCATCAGGTTGAGCGACCCGTAGAACTGGCCGCGCGAGAAGCGCTTCTGCAACGCCTGCCTCGCCGGCTGTTCGAGCCGCTCCAGTCCGGGCGGCAGGCGCAGCCGGGCTTCCAGCCCCTTGCCGTTGACGGATTTCAGCTCCCAGGCGAAGGCGCTGCCGAGGTAATCGCCCGTGGACCGGGCAAAGCCGGTCATGCTCTGTAGCGCCATCGGCAAATCTTCCCCTACCGGATCCCGAAGCCGGAGGCTGCGGAATCACTTTCCCTCTCCTCTGTCATAGTGGAGAGGGCGCGGTTTGTCGCTTTGGTGCAGTGGTTCAATCCGGCGGATTCGTGCCGGTGTCGTCCATGCCGTCCGAAGCGCCGGATTCCTTCCGCTCCTTCTCAAGCTTGCGCCAGCGGGCGACGTTCTGGTTGTGCTCGGCAAGCGTCGAAGCGAAGGCATGGCCGCCGCTCCCGTCGGCGACGAAATAGAGGTCGTCCGTGTTCGCCGGGTTGGCCACGGCCTCGAGCGCCGCCCGGCCGGGATTGGCGATCGGCGTCGGCGGCAGGCCGTCGATTACATATGTGTTGTAGGGCGTCGGCTTTTCCTTGTCCGACTGGAAGATCGGACGCCCTTCCGGCCGGCCTTCGCCGCCGAAGAGGCCGTAGATGATCGTCGGATCGGACTGCAGCCGCATATGGTGCTTCAGGCGGTTTATGAACACCGCCGCCACGCGCGGCCGCTCCGCCGGCACGCCTGTCTCCTTCTCGACGATCGACGCCAGCGTCACGAACTCGTTCAGATTCTTGAGCGGGAGGTCGGGCGCCCGTTTTTCCCAGATCGACTGCACCAGCTTCTTCTGCTCGGCCATCATCCTGTCGATGACCTGCTGCCTCGTGGTGCCGCGCGTGAACCGTTGCGTATCCGCCGCCAGGCTGCCTTCGGGCGGCATCTTGGCCGGCATGTCGCCGACCAGCACATCGTCGTCGGCGATACGCTTGAAGGCCTCCGCGACCGTCAGCCCTTCGGGAATCGTCAGCGAATGCAGGATCGACTTGCCGCTTTTCAGGATGTCCATGATCTGATGCATGGAAGCGCCGGCGGGAATGGCGTATTCGCCGGCCCTCAGCTTGCTCTGGTTGCCGTAGAACTGCACGCCGGCCCGGAACAATTGGGCATCGCCGACGAGGCCCCGCGCTTCCAGCTCGCCGGCGATCGTGTTCGCGCCGGCATTCGGCTTCACCAGGAAAGTCGAATCCTGCGTCGACGGCCCCTTTCCGTCGAATACCTGCTTGCCGATGTAGATGCCGAAACCGACCGCCAACGTCAAAAGAATGACGCAGGAAACGAGAAAATTCAGGAAGACGACGAACTGGCTGCGCGACTGCCGCGAGCGCCTGCCTTTCGGGGCGCCAGACAGCGGCGCGTCGTAAGCGGCGTTCGCTCCGGCCTCCGGCTGCTCTCCCACGCTTTCCCCCGATTGGCTTGGATCGCCGTTATACTCGTTCATTCCCCGTTCGTGCCCAGGCTTGATGCATTGTGGTTCGTTACCGACTGCTACGCGAACACTAGATCCGAATATGGCAAATTTCACGGCACGGCGGACGCGCCGTGCGATCAGGCGTCGTAGCGGCGGAAAACCAGGGACGCGTTGGTGCCACCGAACCCGAAGGAATTCGAAAGCGCGATGTCGATCGTCCGTTTGCGCGGCGTATTGGGGACGAGGTCGATCGCCGATTCGACCGCCGGATTGTCGAGATTGATGGTTGCCGGCGCAATCCCGTCGCGGATCGCCAGGATCGAGAAGATCGCCTCGGCCGCACCGGCTGCGCCCAGCATGTGGCCGATCGAGGATTTAGTCGAGGACATGGAGATCTTCGACGCGGCGTTGCCGACGAGCCGCTCCACCGCGCCGAGTTCGATCGTGTCGGCCATGGTCGAAGTGCCGTGGGCATTGATGTAGTCGATGTCGGCCGCCGTCAGGCGGGCGTTTTTCAGCGCCGCCGTCATGCAGCGATAGGCGCCGTCGCCGTCTTCCGCCGGAGCCGTGATATGATGAGCGTCGCCGCTCATCCCGTAGCCCACGACTTCCGCGTAGATACGCGCACCGCGCGCCCTGGCATGTTCCAGTTCTTCCAGCACAACCACGCCCGCGCCTTCGGCGATGACGAAGCCGTCGCGGTCGCGGTCATAAGGCCGCGACGCCTTCTCGGGCGTGTCGTTATAGCGGGTCGAAAGCGCCTTGCACGCGGCAAAACCGGCAAGCGCCAAACGGCCGATCGGCGCTTCGGCGCCGCCCGCGACCATTACCTCGGCATCGCCGAAGGCGATCATGCGGGAGGCGTCGCCGATCGCGTGCGCGCCGGTGGAGCATGCCGTCACCACGGCATGATTCGGGCCTTTCAGCCCGTGCCTGATCGAAACCTGGCCGGAGACGAGGTTGATGATGTTGCCGGTGATGAAGAAAGGGCTGATCCGGCGCGGACCACGCTCCTGCAGGATCAAGGCGTTTTCCGCGATACCCTCGATACCGCCTATGCCCGAGCCGATCGTGACGCCGGTATAGTTCTGCTCTTCGGGCGCGTTGGGATGCCAACCGGCATCGTCCAGCGCCATGTCGGCGGCCGCTATGCCATAGGCGATGAACTCGCCTATCTTGCGCTGTTCCTTTGCCTCGAGGAAGCGGTCCGGATTATATGTCCCGTTCTCGCCATCGCCGCGCGGCACCATGCTGGCGATCTTGCAGGGCATATCCTCCACGTCGAACGTATCGATGCGGCGGGCACCGCTCTTGCCGTCGAGCAGGGCCTTCCAGCTATGCTCGACACCAACGCCCAAGGGGGAGACAAGACCCATGCCGGTGACGACGACGCGCCTCATTCGCGCTTCTCCCTCTTTCGGCATCACGCGCCGCCCGGCACGGCCGGGCACGCGGCGGGGATATCAGGATGAAGCCTTGTCGATATACTTGACCGCATCGCCAACGGTGAGGATCGTCTCGGCTGCGTCGTCGGGAATCTCGACGCCGAACTCTTCTTCGAATGCCATGACGAGTTCGACAGTATCGAGGCTGTCGGCGCCCAAATCATCGATGAAGCTCGCCTGCTCCGTAACCTTGTCCGCGTCAACACCGAGGTGCTCGACGACGATTTTCTTGACGCGTTCTGCGGTATCGCTCATTTGGGAACCCTCGAATTCATGTTTCCGTGTCTTCGTTAACGGCAGGCCAGCCGCTAATCAAGCTCAAAGATTTCCGGGCGTCACGCGCCCCTTTTTGTCGTTTTCGGCATCCGTTAAGGGGGCCGATAGCATGAAGGTAGGCCGGTTTAAAGGCCCAGCGGGCGGATAGTTAGCCCTTGCGACTGTGGAAATCCGTGGGGCCGAGACGAAAACGGTGTACCACACGCCGATCGCAGCCCCGCCCCGTGGATTTCGAACTCAGATCATCGCCATCCCGCCGTTCACGTGGATGGTCTGGCCGGTGATGTAGGCCGCCTCGGTCGATGCGAGGAAGACGGCGGCCGCGGCGATCTCGTCGCCCTTGCCCATCCGCTTCATCGGGATCGCTCCCATGATCGCTTCCTTCTGCTTATCGTTCAGCTTGTCGGTCATGGCCGATTCGATGAAGCCCGGAGCAATGCAGTTGACGGTGATGCCGCGGCTCGCGATCTCGCCGGCGAGCGCCTTGGAGAAGCCGATCATGCCGGCCTTCGAGGCGACATAGTTGGTCTGCCCGGGATTGCCGGTGACGCCCACGACGGAGGTGATGTTGACGATCCGGCCGAAGCGGCGGCGCATCATGGGATGGGTGAGTTCGCGGGTGAGCCGCATCATCGCGTTCAGGTTCACCTCGATGACCGAATCCCAATCCTCGTCCGACATGCGCACGAACAGCCCGTCGCGGGTGATCCCGGCATTATTGACCAGGATATCGACACCGCCGAACTCCGCTTCCGCCTTCTGGCCGAGCGCCTTGACGGCATCGCGGTCGGACAGGTTCGCGGCGAAGATTTTGGCGCGGTCGCCGAGTTCTCCGGCTAACGCCTCCAGCTTCTCCACGCGCGTGCCGTGCAGGCCGACCGTGGCGCCCTGCGCATGAAGCGCCCTGGCAATCGCCTCGCCGATGCCGCCGGACGCGCCGGTGACGAGCGCCTTCTTGCCTGTCAGATCGAACATGGATCTTTCCCTTTCAGGGTCATGCAGGAATATGTTCCAGCAATGGTTTAATCAGCCAAGCGTCGAAATCGCCGCTTCAACGTCCGCGGGCGAAGTGACCGAAACCGTCGCGATTTCCCGGTTGATGCGGCGGGCCAGACCGGAAAGGACCTTGCCCGAGCCGATCTCGTACAGCGTATCGACGCCGTGGGCGCCGAACCACTCGACCGTCTCGCGCCAGCGCACCCGTCCCGTCACCTGCTCGACCAGCCGGGCCCTAATCTCCTTCGGGTCGGTCAGCGGCGCGACGGCGACGTTGCTCACCACCGGCACTGCCGGCGCCTTCATCGCAACTTCGCCAAGCGCGGCGCGCATGCGCTCGGCGGCGGGCGCCATCAGCGCCGAATGGAACGGCGCCGAAACCGGCAGCATGATCGCGCGCTTGGCGCCACGCTCGGTGCAGAGCCGGGCGGCGTTCTCGACGCCTTCCTTCGTGCCGGAGATGACGAGCTGACCGCCGCCATTGTCGTTGGCGATCTGGCAGGTCGATTTCGCCGACGCCTCCCGGCATGCCGCTTCGACTGCGTCCTGGTCGAGCCCGAGGATCGCGGCCATCGCCCCCTCTCCGGCCGGCACTGCTTCCTGCATCGCGTCGCCCCGGATACGGAGCAGCCGCGCCGTGTCCGAAAGCGTGAAAGCCCCGGCGACGCAGAGCGCGGAATATTCACCGAGCGAATGGCCCGCGACATAGGCGACCTTGCCGACCAACGAAAGGCCGCGCGCTTCCATTGCCCGGATCGCTGCGACCGACACCGCCATCAGGGCCGGCTGCTGATTGGAGGTCAGCGTGAGCACGTCTTCCGGCCCTTCCCACATGATCGCGGAAAGTTTCTGGCCCAGCGCCTCGTCGACCTCCTCGAACACGGCGCGAGCTTCCGGAAACGCGTTGGCAAGTTCCTTGCCCATGCCGACCGCCTGGCTTCCCTGCCCCGGGAATGTGAACGCAATGGCCATTTCGCCGCTCCAGGCTACCGATATTCGGGCTGCGTGTGGCGCAGGAAGCGCTGCCAAGTCAAGGCCGGCCGCCGCGTCATCCTCTGCCGAAGAAATCGCTCTTGCCGATCGGCACGCCGTTGTGGCGCAGGATGGCGTAGGCCGTGGTCATGTGGAAATAGAAGTTCGGCGTGGCGAAGTGGAGGAGGTACTGCATGCCGGAGAATTTCATCTCGCCGCCGCCGAGCTTCAACACGATTTCCTTCTCTTCGGAGCCGTCGATGTCGGCGGCCGAAAAACCCTTCAGATAGTCCTGCACCTTCTCTATCCGCGCCAGAAGCTCGGTGAAGCTCGTCTCCTTGTCCTCCAGCTTGAGCGGATCGCGGCCGGAAAGCCGGGCGCAGGCGCCCTTGGCATGATCGGTCGCGATCTGCACCTGCGCCTTGAGCGGCAGCATGTCCGGGGCGAGCCGATCGTTGAGGAAGACGGCCGGCTCGATCTTGCGCTGCGCCGCATTGGCTTCGCCTTTCGTCAGCACGTGCGCCAGGTTCTTGAGCATGTGGGAAAATACCGGCACGGACGCCGCGTACATGGAGATGGGCATGGGTGATCTTCCTTGAAGCAGGCGGCCGGACGGCCGCGCGCCGGACAATACTCCGACCGAGAGACAAAACAAGCAGGATGGAACACGCCCTGCCCCTGCCGCATTCGGACATGAGAATCGGTAATACCAGCGGAGATTCTCATGGCTCGCACCCGACTGACCGCCTTGACGATCGGCTTCCTGCTGCTGCCCGCGGCCGCCCATGCCGAGGACGCCTATCTCGACGACCGAAGCACGCCGGAAGCGCTGGTGCGCTCGCTCTACAACGCCATCGACCGGCACGAATACGCGCGGGCCTACAGCTATTTCTCGAAGCCGCCGGCCAAGGACGTGGACGCCTACGCCAAGGGCTTTGCGGATACGGCGCATGTGAAGCTCCTGACCGGTGCGGCCGGCGGCGAAGGCGCGGCAGGCAGCACCTATTACAACCTCCCCGTCGCCATCGAAGCGGTCGACAAGAAGGGCGGCTCGAAGGTCTATGCCGGCTGCTACACGCTCCGCCTCGCCGATCCGACGATCCAGGCGGACAAATACGATCCGCTCCACATCGAGAAGGGCGAGCTGAAGCCGGCCAAGGGTGACCTCGCGGACGCACTGCCGAAACAATGCGGCGACGGTCCGCCGCCGCCCGCGAAGGACGCCGTGCTCGACAAGGCGAAGAGCCTCTTCGCCACGGACTATGTCGGCACCTGCGACACGTCCGCCATCGGACCGGACACCGCCGAGCCGAAATCCTGGGAGATTTCCTTCACGCTCGCCTCGGACAAGGAAGGCAGCCCACCACGCAAGGCGCGGCTCTTCCAGTTCGCCTGCGCGAGCGCCGCCTACAACCAGTCGGACGTATATTATTTCGCCGATGATTCGGGCGAGCTGCGCAATCTGCAATTCGCCACGCCGGAACTCGACGTCCGCTACGAAAACGACAAGCCGGAAGGCAAGGTCGAAAGCGTTGAGATCATCGGCTATACGGCCGCCAACCGACTGATGAATTCATCCTACGATCCGGAAACGCGTACGATCTCGGCGACGGACAAGTGGCGCGGGGCGGGGGACGCCTCGTCGAGCGGCGCCTGGATGTTCCGCAACGGCGACTTCACGCTGGTAAAATACGACGTGGACGCCTCCTATGATGGCGAGGTCGACCCGAAATCCCTGATCGACTTCCAGACCGGGCCTTGAGGTCGCATTAGCCCCCCAGCCGTTTTGTGTCGGGAACCCACGTCTCGGCGGTGCGATGCCAGAACCGTCAAGACAGGATTATTTCTTCAGCGAAAGCATCCAGTCGAGCACCTGCCGCCAGTCGGTCATGCGGATCGGCGTGCCGTGGGTACCGGTCTCGAAGCGCGCGAATCGCGTCGGATACCCAGGCGAGCGCTTCCGGATATCCTCGAAGAAGGCTTCCTGCCGCTCGACCGGGAAAACGACGTCGTGGCTACCCTGCGCGAAGAAGACCGGCGCCTTGCGCTTGTAGGCCGCGCTCTTGAAGAAGTCCTCGTCCCACATCGAGCCGAGAAGCAGCAGCCCCGACAGCTTCGGGGCGATTTCTGGCTTGTCGGCCAGCTTCCAGCAGATATGCCCGCCCATCGAGCCGCAGGCGACGAAGAGCGCGGCGTGCGGAGAAAGCCGAAGGTAATGTTCGATGATGGCCGCGACCTCGCCGGCACCCTTGTCGCCGAAATCGGAAAAGTCGGGCGAAAGATAGAGCCCGCCATTGTCGGCCATCAGATTCTTGATGCGGTTGAAATTGCCGCCGAAGGTGAAATCGTCGACGCCCTGGCTGCGGCTGCCGCCCTGCCCGTGCAGATAGACGGTTATGACGCTCGCGCCCTTGGCGACCCCCACGGCAAACGTCCGCAGCGTGCCGAGCGGCGAATCGAGCGCCTCATCCTGCTGTACCCGCCGCACGCCCAGCGAGACGTACTGGTCGTTGACGCGCCGCTCGGGGATCGCGTCGCGCTGGTTGATGTCGCGGTATTCGCGATAGTCGAAGACGCGATAGTCGCCATCGTCGCGGCTGGAAAGCTCGGCCGGATAGGCGAAGAGATCGTCCTTGTAGGGGGCGAGTTGAAGAGGAGCGGCGTAGGCGGCGGCGTGAAGAATCGCGAAAAAAAGCATGACGGTCAGTGCTACGAAACTTGCCGCAACCCCTCTCCGGTTCGCTGCGCGAACCACCTCTCCCCAAAGGGGCGAGGAAAAGCCGGCCGCAAGCTTGGCGCCCTTCCTCGCCCCTCTGGGGAGAGGTGCCGAGCGAAGCGAGGCGGAGAGGGGTAATTCGCAAAAGCCCGCGAGCCTGCCACTGCTTAGGCCCCTCATCACCCCGCCGCTATCCCGCCGGCGAGCGCGAGCGCATCGGGCGTGTCGACATCGATGCTGGCGCCCTCGCCAAGCTCCAGATCCACGATCTCCGTCCCGCCGGTCTCGACCAGATGCCGCGCCCCGACATCGCCTTCCAGCGCCTCGATCGCGGGGAAGACCGAGCGCGGCAGGATGACGGGATTGCCGCGCTTACCGGCATGGGTGGCGCGCACGATGGCCTGCCCGGAGGAACGTGCGAAAGCCGTGATCAGCGCATCGAAATCGGCGCTGGTCAGGCCCGGCATATCGCCCAGCACGATCATCGCGGCTTCGGCGTCGACCGGCAACGCCCGCACGCCGGCCTTGAGCGAGCCGGCCAGCCCCGAGGCGAAGTCGGGATTGTCGGCGAAACGCACATTCTGCCCGCGCAGAGCCTCCCGCACGCGCTCCGCCTGATGGCCGGTCACGACGACCACGCCGTCGGCGCGGCTCGCGAGCAGCCGCTCCGTCACAAGGCGGACAAGCGGCTTGCCGCCGAAGCCGGCGAGCAATTTGTTCGGCCCGCCCATGCGGCTGGACCGTCCGGCGGCAAGCAGCACGACATGGACCTTCGCGCGTCTGGCCGGCTTAGCCGGCTCGCGCGGCTGCGGCCGCGTCGGGATCTCCATCAGGAGGCCGCCGACGCCCATGCCGGCGATGTCGTCCGCGTTGACGGGAACACCCGCCATCAGCCGGTCGAGCACCCAGTCGAAGCCGTTCTCCTTGGGGCTGCGGGCGCAGCCGGGCGCGCCGAGAACCGGCCGTCCGCCGCGCTCGCCGAGCACGAAGAGATTGCCCGGATCGACCGGCATGCCGGTGCGGTAAACGGTCCCCCCGGATTCGCGGATCGCGGCCGGGATCACATCCTCCGGATCGCATATCGCCGAAGCGCCGAAGACCAGAACCATGTCGTTGTCGCGCGCCAGTTCGGCGATCGCTTCGGCCACCGGGCCCGCTTCATGCGGCGTGCGCCGTTCCTCCGAGACCCGGCTGCCGGAACGCGCCAAGCGCGCTTCGGTCACCCGCAGGGTCTTGTCGAGTACGCTCGGCTTGATGCTCGGCAGCACCGTCTGGATGACGCCGACCGACCAGGGCCTGTAGGGATGCACGGCGAAGATCTCGTGCCCCCCGGCAATCGAAACGATCCAGTCCACGACGGCCTCGGGCACGGCGTAGGGGATGATCTTGACCGTCGCCACCATCTGGCCCGCCGTGACCGACGCGAATGCCGCAACCGTTGCGATGGTGACGGCCGGATCGACATGGTTGATGGAATCGATCAGTTCCTTGTCGACCGTGAACAGGCCCGCGTCGACGGCATGAAGGTTCACACGCCCTGTCGCGGCCGGCTTCACCTCGATGCCTGAATGCCTCAACGCAGCGGCGATGCGGGCGGCGGCCTCGTTCTCGTCGATGTCGTCGGAGGCAAGCGACGCGGCGATCACCTCGCGCACGCCGGCGGCCCCGAGATCCCTGATATCTTCCGCCGTCAGCCGATGGGCCTTGCGCAGCTTCCTGTCGCCGACCACGGTCGAATGGGCGAGGATAGCGCCTTCCGCATCGGCGACCGCTATCGGACCGAACCTCATGCCGCCTTCTCCGTCTTTTCCGCGGCGATGCCGCGCGAGCGGAAGGCCGCGATGATCTGGGCGAGCACGGCGACCGCGATCTCCGCCGGGCTCGCCGCGCCAATGTCTAGGCCGATCGGCGAATGGATGCGGGAAAGCTCTTCCTGCGTGACGCCCATGCCAAGCAGGCGTTCCACCCGCTTCGCGTGCGTCTTGCGGCTCCCGAGCGCGCCGACGTAGAAGCAGCCCGTATCGAGCGCCGCCTTCAGCGGCAGATCGTCGATCTTGGGGTCATGCGTCAGGGCTGCGACGCCGGTATAGGCGTCGAAGGGCCGCCTCTTCAGCACCTCTTCGGGCCATTCGGCAAAGAGCGGCACGTCGGGAAAGCGCTCCGCCGTCGCGAAGGCCGTGCGCGGATCGATGATCTCGATATCGAAGCCGGCGATCCGGGCCATCGGCGCCAGCGCCTGGCTGATGTGGACGGCGCCGATCGCGACCAGTTTCGGCGGCGGCAGATGCGCGTTGAGGAAGAAGGTTCGGCCTTCCGCCTCCGTCGTGCCTGATCTGCCGGAGCGGAACGCCTTCTCGATCGCCACGCCCAGTTCGCCGGATACCGCGTCACCTTCGCGCACCAGCCGGTCGCGGCCGTCGGAGAGATCGGTGACGAGGATCGCGGCCCGGCGGGCGAGGCGTTCGGCATTGAGTTTTTTGAGCAGATTCGGATCCATCAGAGCGCCCCCATCTTGCCGATACGGCGCCCTACGCAACCCCCCTCTGTCCTGCCGGACATCTCCCCCTCAAGGGGGGAGATCAGCCGGCAGCGCTGCCCTTCCCTATTTTCCGCAACTCCAGAAATAGGCGGAAACAGCGAAGAAAGTCGATCTCCCCCGTTGAGGGGGAGATGTCCGGCAGGACAGAGGGGGGTGAAATCGATCAACGAAAGTCTCCCGCTTAGCCCAGCCGCTCGACATAGACCTTGATCCTGCCGCCGCAGGAAAGGCCGACCCGCCATGCCGTCTCGTCGGCGACGCCGAACTCCAGCATGCGCGGCTTGCCGCTTTCCAGAACGTCGAGCGCCTCGGTCACGACCGCGCCCTCGACGCAGCCGCCGGATACCGAGCCCTGGAAATTGCCCTCGCTGTCGATGACGAGGTGGCTGCCGGTCGGCCGGGGAGCCGACCCCCAGGTCTCCACGACGGTAGCGATCGCCACGTCGCGCCCTTCCTTCATCCAGTTTTCGGCGATGAACAGCGGATCCTGGATTTCGTCGAGTGTCGTCGCAGTTTCCATTGGAAACCTCCGTCTTCAGGCGGCCTTCGCCAGCCAGGTACGCGGATCGACAGCTCGTCGGTTGTCGTCCGAAAGCGAGGCGCAAAGGTCAGATAGCGCATTCAAGGTATGCACAGCGCGGAATTCGTCAACATGCGGCAGCATGGCGCGCACGCCGCGCGCCTTGGCCTCGAAGCCGTCGAAGCGTAAAAGCGGATTGAGCCAGACAAGCCGCCGGCAGGATTTGTGAAGACGTTCCATCTCGGCCGAGAGGCCGGCGATGTCGTCGCGCTCCAGCCCGTCGGTTATCAGCAGGACCGTCGCTCCCTGCCCGAGGACGCGGCGCGACCATAGCTTGTTGAATTCGGCGAGCGCGTCGCCGATGCGCGTGCCGCCGGACCAGTCCTTCACCGCCTTCGAGCAGTCGGCCAGCGCCTCATCCGGGTCGCGGTGGCGCATCTGCCGCGTGATGTTTGTGAGGCGCGTGCCGAAGACGAATGTATGCACGCGCCGCCGTTTCTCCGTCAGCGCATGCAGGAAATGCAGGAAGATGCGCGTGTATTGGCTCATCGAGCCCGAGATGTCGGCGAGGACGACGAGCGGCGGATGGATTTCGCGCGGCGAGCGGAACCTCGGCAGGATCAGGTCGCCTCCGGTCCGGAGCGCCGAGCGCATCATCGCACGCTGGTCGACGCGGCGGCCGCGCGGGTCCGCCTTGAACCGCCGTGTCCGGACGAGGTCGTGCGGCAGGTGGAGCTTTGCGATCGCCTGACGCGCCTCGCCAAGCTCCGCCGCCGTCATCTGCGCGAAATCCTTCTCCCTCAGCACCTCGTTGCCGGAGAAGGTGAAGCGGGCGTCAACCTCGATCTCGGGGATTTCGTCGCGACCCCTGCCCTTCTGGCCGTCGAGCATCGCCTCGCTGACGCGCTGTTCGGCGGCGCGCGGCTTCTCTTTTTCGCGATGGTCGGGTGCCACGGGCGAGAACATGGCAAGCATCTTCTCGATCAGTTCGCGCGATTTCCAGAACAGCAGGAAAGCCTCGTCGAAGACGGCGTGATCCTCGTGGCGGGTGACGAGCACGGAGTGCAGCGTCCAGTAGAAATCGTCGCGATTGCCGATTCCGGCCGCCAGAACCGCATCGATCGCGTCGACCACGGACGCCGGACCGACGCGCATGCCGGCCTTCCTCAGCGCCCGGGCGAAATAGACGATGTTGTCGGCCAGCCGGCCATCGGGATTGGCGGAGCGGGTATTCATCGGGGTTTGCACCCCTTCGCGCCATCGTCATCTCTCACACCGCCGTCATCCTCGGGCTTGTCCCGAGGATCTACCTTGAGCGGCGCAGCCACGACGCTTCCGGCGAAGCAGAAGACCGATTCCCATCGTGATGACCGACGGCAGATCCTCGGGACAAGCCCGAGGATGACGGCGCTAGCGTTGTAGGGAAGACATCCGCCCTTCGACGAAAACTGAGGAGGACAGAGGGGGGTATGACCAGACACCAACATCAGCGGCTAACCTCTACTCCGCCGCGGTCGAAAGTTCCGCCTTCACTTCCTTCAATATGCGGCGGCCTTCGCCTTCCTCGATCCTGGCGATGTCGTCCTGGTACTTGAGCAGCACGCCGATCGTATCGGAAACCGTTTCTGGGTCGAGCGCCACCTTGTCGAGTTCGGTGAGCGCGCTCGCCCAGTCGATCGTCTCGGCCACACCCGGCACCTTGAAGAGCTCGATCTCGCGCAGCTTCTGGATGAAGCGCACCAGTTCCGCCGAAAGCCGGCGGTTGGCGTTCGGCACCTTGCGGCGGACGATCTCCAGTTCCCGCTCGGCTTGCGGATAGTCGAGCCAGTGATAGAGGCAGCGTCTTTTCAGCGCGTCGTGGATCTCGCGCGTGCGGTTGGTGGTGATGATGACGATCGGCGGCTCCTTGGCCTTGATCGTGCCGAGTTCCGGCACCGTCACCTGGTAATCGGAGAGGATTTCGAGCAGGAAAGCCTCGAACGCCTCGTCGGTGCGGTCGAGTTCGTCGATCAGGAAGACGGGCGCCGCGCCTTGTTCGCCGGTCAGCGCGTCGAGAACCGGGCGGCGGATCAGGTAGCGTTCGGAAAAGACGTTCCGTTCCATGGCGGAGCGATCGACCGAGCCGGCCGCCTCTTCCATCCGGATCTCGATCATCTGCGCGGCGTAGTTCCACTCATAGACCGCGGAGGAGACATCGAGCCCCTCATAGCATTGCAGGCGGATCAGCCGCCGGCCGAGCGCGGAGGCGAGCACCTTGGCGATCTCCGTCTTGCCGACGCCGGCCTCGCCTTCGAGGAAGAGCGGGCGCTTCATCCTGAGCGCCAGGAAAAGCACCGTGGCCAGCGCGCGGTCGGCGACGTAGTCGGCGCCTTCGAGAAGCGACAGCGTCTCCTCGATGGAGTTCGGCGCGGCGCGCGGTTTCGGTTCAGCCATGAAAACTCCAGCCGGCCGGCCTTTTACAGGCCGTGATAGTTGCGGTCGTGGTAGATGAGCGGCCGGACCTTATTCCCGATGCGCAGGCCTGTCACCTTGCCAAAAAGCACACGGTGCGTCGCCATGTCCTTGGCTTCGACGATACGGCAATCGAAGACCGAAAGCGCGTCGACCAGAGTTGGCGCCCCGGTCGATATCGTGTCCCATTCGGCCCGGGCGAAGCGCTCTTCCTGGGAAAGCCCGCCCAGCCCTGAAAAGGCGTTGGCGAGCTGCTCGTGATGAAGGCCGAGCGTGTTGAGCGCGAAGACGCCGTTCTCGGCGAACACGTCGTTGGCCGGATTGGTCCGCATCAGGCACACCAGCACCATCGGCGGATCGTCGGAAACCGAGCAGGCGGCGATGACGGTGGTGCCTCGCCGTCCGGCCGGGCCGTCGGTCGTGACGACATGCACGTGGCCGGCGAAATTCGCCATGGCGTCGCGGTAATGCCGCGGCTGGACTTCATTCTTCTTCAGCAATCGCGTTTCCCCGCAACCGACTCGCCCGCAATATAGGATGTGGCGGCAATGCCACAAGTCGGCGCGCAGCGCGCGAGGGCGCATTCCCGTCCCCGCTATCCACATCCCTCGCCCACAACATGTTGCGTCATGCGAATGTCACCAAACGAATCCTTGACGCCTTCGGGCGAGTCGCTTCTTATGGGTTATGCGTTGCCGTTCGCGGCGCGGCCGGAGAGTTCGGAGCCCGGTCTTTTTTCAGATTTCGTTGCGTTTCCAAACATTCCGCCCTTCGCGGGGATCGGCGGAAATCGTGGGGTTGCGGGCAGTTCGGGGATATGTGGCTGGGCTGGTAAAATTTGCTGTTAACACTATATTTAGTGTTTGATCGCACGCTCGGCACTAGATACGGTTCAAATCCCGTCCCAAAGAATCGGACGGGACGGAGTTCCAGAATAACCCGCAGGGATTCGCCGGCGTAGCGGAAGGGCATCGACGCGTGCCTGACGCGGCAAGGCGGCGGATGTCTGCGAGACATGAAAAGCCAGCCATCCCCGGATGGCTGGAAGAGGCGGGGTGCGCTTGTCGAAAAGGGCGGAAATCGTCCCCGAGAAGCGCTATATATTGACGAGGAAAAGGGACCAGGAAAATGCGCATCGAGCGGCGTTTCACCAAAGCTTCACAGTCGGCCTATGCGGAGATCGAATTCCGGAAGGCGGTGAGCGAGATCAGGAATCCGGACGGCTCGATCGTCTTCCGGCTTGCCGATATCGACGTGCCGGCGCAGTTCTCCCAGGTCGCGACCGATGTTCTGGCGCAAAAGTATTTCCGCAAGGCCGGCGTGCCCACGCGGCTGAAAAAGGTCGAGGAGACCTCCGTCCCCTCCTTCCTGTGGCGGTCCGTCGCCGACGAGGCTGAGCTTGCCAAGCTGCCCGAGGACGAGCGCTACGGCTCGGAGACCGACGCGCGCCAGGTCTTCGACCGGCTCGCCGGCACCTGGACCTACTGGGGCTGGAAGGGCGGCTATTTCGCTTCCGAGGAAGACGCCCGCGCCTTCCGCGACGAGCTTGCCTACATGCTCGCCACCCAGCGCGTGGCGCCGAATTCGCCGCAATGGTTCAACACCGGCCTTCATTGGGCCTATGGCATCGACGGGCCGAGCCAGGGCCATTTCTACGTCGACCCCTTCACCGGCAAGCTGACGAAGTCGAAATCCGCCTATGAGCACCCGCAGCCGCACGCCTGCTTCATCCAGTCGGTGAGCGACGACCTCGTCAACGAGGGCGGCATCATGGATCTGTGGGTGCGCGAGGCGCGGCTCTTCAAATACGGCTCGGGCACCGGCTCCAACTTCTCCTATCTGCGCGGCGAGGGCGAGCGGCTTTCGGGCGGCGGCAAGTCGTCGGGCCTGATGAGCTTCCTAAAGATCGGCGACCGCGCCGCCGGCGCCATCAAGTCGGGCGGCACGACGCGCCGCGCCGCCAAGATGGTCGTCGTCGACATCGACCATCCCGATATCGAGCAATACATCGACTGGAAGGTGAACGAGGAACAGAAGGTCGCCTCGCTCGTCACCGGCTCCAAGATCGTCAAGAAGCATCTCGGCGAGATCATGAAGGCCTGCGTCAACTGCGAAGGCGGGTCGGCCGCCAATGGAGGCGACTGCTTCGACCCGTCGATCAACACGGCGCTGAAGCGCGCCATCCGCGCCGCCAAGCGCGACGCCGTGCCGGAGAACTACGTCAAGCGCGTCATCCAGTTCGCGAAGCAGGGCTATACCTCGATCGAGTTCAAGACCTACGACACGGACTGGGATTCCGACGCCTACCTCACCGTCTCCGGGCAGAATTCCAACAACTCCGTCTCGCTAAAGGAGGATTTCCTGCGCGCCGTCGAGAACGATGGCGACTGGAAGCTGATCAACCGCATCGACGGCAAGGTGGCGAAGACGCTGAAGGCCCGCGACCTGTGGGAAAAGATCGGCTACGCCGCATGGGCCTCTGCCGATCCGGGCCTGCACTTCAACACGACGATGAACGACTGGCACACCTCGCCGGCCGCCGGCCCGATCCGGGCGTCGAACCCGTGCTCGGAATACATGTTCCTCGACGACACGGCCTGCAATCTCGCCTCGATCAACCTTTTGCCCTACCGCAACGCCGACGGCGCGATCGACATCGCCGCTTACGAGCATTCGGTCCGCCTCTGGACCATCGTGCTCGAAATCTCCGTCATGATGGCGCAGTTCCCCTCGAAGGAGATCGCCCGTCTGTCCTATGAATACCGCACGCTCGGCCTCGGTTACGCCAATATCGGCGGCCTGTTGATGACCTCCGGCATCCCATACGATTCCGATGCGGGCCGTGCCATCTGTGGCGCGCTGACCGCGATCATGACCGGCACGGCCTATGCCACCTCGGCCGAGATGGCGGCCGAACTCGGCGCCTTCCCGGACTATGACCGCAACGCGGAGAACATGCTGCGCGTCATGCGCAACCACCGCCGCGCCGCCTATGGCGACTATGACGGCTACGAGAAGCTGTCGGTCAACCCGGTGCCGCTCGAGGCCGGCCATATCTGGCAGAAGGAGCTGGTCGAGCACGCGCGCGCCGCGTGGGACCGCGCGATCGAGCTTGGCGAGGAGCACGGCTTCCGCAACGCCCAGGCGACCGTCATCGCGCCGACCGGCACGATCGGGTTGGTCATGGATTGCGACACGACCGGCATCGAGCCCGATTTCGCGCTGGTGAAGTTCAAGAAGCTCGCCGGCGGCGGCTATTTCAAGATCATCAACCGCGCCGTGCCGGAGGCGCTGCGCTCGCTCGGCTATGGCGAAGCCCAGATCGCCGAGATCGAGGCCTATGCCGTCGGCCACGGCAACCTCAACCAGGCGCCCGGCATCAACCCCGGCTCGCTCAAGGCCAAGGGGTTCAGCGACGAGAAGATCGCCGCGCTCAATGCCGCGCTGAAGCAGGCCTTCGACATAAAATTCGTCTTCAACAAGTGGACGCTCAGTGAAGATTTCTGCAAGGTGGCGCTCGGCCTCACCGACGAGCAGCTTAACGACCTCTCTTTCGAGATGCTCCCGGCCCTCGGCTTCTCGAAGAAGGAGATCGAGGCCGCCAACATCCATATCTGCGGGGCGATGACGCTGGAAGGCGCGCCGCACCTCAAGGCCGAGCACCTGCCGGTGTTCGACTGCGCCAGCCCCTGCGGCAAGATCGGCAAGCGCTTCCTCTCGGTGGAGAGCCACATCCGCATGATGGCGGCGGCCCAGCCCTTCATCTCGGGGGCGATTTCCAAGACCATCAACATGCCGAACGAGGCGACGGTCGAGGATGCCAAGAACGCCTACATGCTGTCCTGGAAGCTGGCGCTGAAGGCCAACGCGCTCTACCGCGACGGCTCGAAGCTGTCGCAGCCGCTCAATGCCTCACTTCTTTCGGATGACGAGGAGGAGGCGGACGATCTGGTCGAGGAACTGATCGCCGCGCCGAGTGCCGCCCGCGCCGCCGCCGTGACGGAGAAAATCGTCGAGCGCATCATCGAGCGGCAGGTCCACTTCCGCGACAAGCTGCCCAACCGCCGCAAGGGCTACACGCAGAAGGCCGTGGTCGGCGGCCACAAGGTGTACCTGCGCACGGGCGAGTTCGACGACGGGCGCCTCGGCGAGATCTTCATCGATATGCACAAGGAGGGCGCCGCCTTCCGCGCCATGATGAACAACTTCGCCATCGCCATCTCGCTCGGCCTGCAATACGGCGTGCCGCTCGAGGAATATGTGGAAGCCTTCACCTTCACCAAGTTCGAGCCGGCCGGCATGGTGCAGGGCAACGACGCCATCAAGAACGCCACCTCGATCCTCGACTACGTGTTCCGCGAGCTGGCGGTTTCCTATCTCGGGCGCAACGACCTCGCCCATGTCGACCAGTCGGATTTTGACAAGACGGCGCTTGGCCGCGGCATCAGCGAAGGCAAGACGACGCCCTTCTCGAAGGGGCTCTACCGCGGCGCCTCGCCGGTGAAGCTGGTGACGGGCGCCGGCGGCGAGCCCAAGGGCTTCTCCGGCGGCGGAAACGTCCCTGCCCGCTCGGCGCCCACGGCGTTCTCCGGCTCCAACGTGCTGGCGCTAAAGCCGGTCGGCGACGACGCGGTGGCCTACAAGCGCGACTACGAGGAGCGGGCGAAGGAACTGGCCGAAGAGATCGCCGACGAGAACCTGCCGGACCTCTTCGAGAGCGACGAGCCGTCGGAAGCCACCGCGCTGTTCTCCGACAAGGCCCAGGCTGACGCCTCCGCCGCCAAGGCCGTCGCCGCCGAACGCCGCCAGCAATCCCTCATGCAGGGCTACACCGGCAACATGTGCTCGGAGTGCCAGAACTATACCATGGTGCGGAACGGCACCTGCGAGAAGTGCGACACCTGCGGGGCGACGAGCGGGTGTAGCTGAAGGGACGTGCGATGGACACGATTATGGCCTACTCGCTGTCGCCGTTTGGTCAGCTGTGTTTTGACGGTCGCATGGCGATGACCATGACCAAGCGAGAGCTTGCTAAGATGATTGGCACAAGCCCGTTGGAAGTGTCCCGCATTGAGCGCGGGGAAAAAGAACCTTCGGCCCATTACGTCGTGCTTGTGATGGGGATTCTTGGCTTGGATCAGTTGGAGGTCGAAGCTGCCCTCTCAACTCCAGAGAGCCCATATAAGCTTACTCGTATTGCGCAACCTCAATATGGAGCACAGCAATGAAGGCGGTCTATGCTGGCACCGGGGCATCCGCACATAAGCTCAACTTATTGGCGCAATGGGTACGGGAAACGGTGGCCCAATGTAAAAATGGGAAGATTGACGTTATTCGGTTTATAGAAATTGACATCCCAAACATAGTTCCCGGCTTCTACGTCCATGTAGAAGATGACGACAAGATGAAAGGGGTTCGTGCTTTCATATCCGATGATCCTCTGGGCATGGTCGTCTCTGAAAGTATATATGAAAGCGCATCCAATGGCTGCATGTTTTCCATGGAGATAATACTTCATGAAATTGGCCATCTATTTCTTCATCACCAGTATAGCTCGCTCTCATTGCAGAGTCATGCTGGATCATACGCGGCGCGAATAAAAGACACAGGCACTGCAAACGACGCAGAATGGCAGGCAACGACATTCGCATTGTGCGTACTTTATCCGTACTCAGAGCTACGGATGTGCAAAAATAATGAAGAAATCATGTTGCGATTTGAAGTTACACGTAAGCAAGCTGAGAGAGCCAAGCGCCATGCTGACCGCCTAAACAAGCGGGAACTTAGTCGTGTCTTTGACACAGAGCAGAGATGGCTATCACAGGTTTTCCGCTCTCTCCCGCAAAACGGCAAAGCGACAACGGAAAGCCATGGGCCTAGCGAACAGCTAAGTCTGTTTAAGGCACGTCAAACGATTAATCTTTCATAGGGCCTATTAAAGACAGAAATTTCCCAAACGCGGCGAAACGGCTCGATGTCGCGAGCGAGCCCATCCAGCCGCGCCATCCACCCCTCACCAAGTTCGCCCGACGGTTCGGCTACGCCTCACCGGGGCTTCCTATCCTCTCCCACAAGGGGCGAGGAAGGGAAGACGCTGCCCTTGTTGCCAATCGCCCACGTAGGAGACTTGCCGAGGCGGAGGCGCAACGCTCCCCATTCTCCCCTTGTGGGAGAAGGTGTCGCCCCTATCTTGCGAAGCAAGGGCGGAATAGGCGGCGGATGAGGGGTACTCCAGCTTGGCGAACACCCCTCATCCGTCTCGGCGCTGCGCGCCGATCCACCTTCTCCCACAAGGGGAGAAGGAAGGGGCGCTTCACCGCCACGGCTGCAAGCTCGCATCTCGCACATAGGCGATGATGCTGTCACAGACGCCGTCGCCAGCACCTACCAGCTCAACCCGACGAACAGCTCGTTCCATTCGGGATTGGTCTTCTCGATCAGATCGATCTTCCACTGCCGCAGCCAGCGTTTCAGCGATTTCTCGCGCTGGATGGCGTCGCGTATGTCGAAATGCTCTTCGTACCAGACCAGCCGTTGGACACCGTAACGCGCGGTGAAGCGGGAACCTTGCCCGGACTTGTGTTCAGGGATACGCCGCGCCAGGTCATTGGTGACGCCGATATAGATCGTACCGCGCTTCTGGCTGGCGGTCATGTAGACATATCCGGTCATCGTCGCAGATTCGACGAAGGCAGCTTGGGAAACATGCTCCTTGCCTCGAGAGCAGCGGTGTCCCCGCTCTTCGTCGCCCCGGGCGAAGTCGAGTGCAGTGACCAGAGACTGTCGGACCTACGTCTGAGCCTTCCCACTTCCTTCAAACACCGCGAACTGATCCGCGAAGGCGCGCTTGTACGCCGGCCGCGCCTCGCCGCGCGCCACATAGGCCGAGAGCGTCGGATATTCCTCCAGGATTCCCGAGCTGCCGAGGCGGCGCAGCACCGTCACCATCAGGAGATCGCCGGCACTGAAGGTTCCGTCCAGCCACTCGGCGTCGCCGAGCCGGCGCGAAAGGTCGGTGAGCCGGGTGCGGATGCTCTTGTCGAGGGTTCGCAGGCGCTGTTCGTACCACGGCTCGCCCTTCTCCAGGATCGTGGCGATGCTGCGCTCGAAGATCGGCGGCTCCACCGTATTGAGCGCGGCGAACATCCAGGCGATCGCCCGCGCCCGGCCGTTCGTATCACGCGGCAGCAGGCCGTCATGGCGCTCCGCGATGTGGAGCACGATCGCGCCCGATTCGAAGAGGACGAGATCGGCCTCCTCATAAGTCGGGATCTGCCCGAAAGGATGGCGTGCGCGGTGCTCGGCTTCCTTCATCGCGGCGAACGAGACGAGACGGACCTCGTAGGGCTGCCCCACTTCCTCGAGCGCCCAGCGAACGCGCATGTCACGCGCCAGTCCCTTGCCGCCGTCGGGCGACCGTTCGAAAGCGGTGATGGTGGGGGTCGTCATGCCGTCCTCCTGCGAGGGCCCTGGGGGCCGGTTGCCCTCCCCTCAGTCCATGGACGAACGGCTGGGCCGGAATCCTACAGTCGCCGGGCGGAAAGACGTCGCTGGTCGAGACCGCGCGATATTCGTCTCCCAGTTGCGAGAAAAGCGGCCTCAACGCCTGACGAAGCCAGGCCGGCCATGATCGAAGCGGGCGAAAGTCAGTGGGCGCGGTCTCGCGACCGGCGCGCCGCCAGCGCCTTCTGCAGCTCGAGCGCAAGCTCCTGAAGACGAACGGGAACGGGCTCCGCCTCTATCGCCAGGAGGATACGGGCGATCTCCTCATCCAGCGGTTCTGCGGCGGTGTGCTCGATGGATACGGTTTCTGCGACCTCCGAACGGAAGCTTGCCATGCCAAGCCCTTAGCATCTGATGTTCCCTTCGCGACAGACATGAGCGACGGCGCGCCCATATGCAAGAGGCTTCAAGACAAGAACTGTTTAATTCCGTTGCAATTACAGCCTTGTAGCTCGCATTGTTGCTTCCCGGCCTCTATTCCGGCGTGCGACGGGATCGCGACAGCGGCGGCGAGCGCCGGCCAAGACGGGAATGCGCCGGCTGCGAAGAGGGGCCGAACCGCGATCGTTCGACCCCTCCCTTCTCGGATGGAGATCATGTGGGAGGAAACACGATCTCCATCCCGCCCCGAACCACCGGTCGATCGTTATGTTCCAGATGACTAAAGAGCCGCTCTAGACGGCAGCGCCAGGGTCAGCAGCACCACCAATGCGAAGCCGGTCAGCCAGGCATGCCGCTTCGGCGGCCTGTCCTGCCTGGGCGTTATAAGGGTTCTCCAATCCGGCCTGATCCCCGGCGCATCTATGGGCAGTGAGGAGACGGTGCCATGCCGCTACAGGAGCCGGCCGGTCATCGGGAATCCGCGTTGAACTATTGCCGCGATCAGGCCCTGTCGCGGACGCCGGTCGTTCCGGACTTTTCGGCGCAGTGGGCGCAGCAATAGATCACGTCATCCTGCTCGACGCCGTGCCCGATGACGCGGCACCCGCAATTCGGACATGTGGGCGCCAGCTTCTGGATGGCACATTCGAAGCTGTCGAAGTGTAAGTCTCGCCTTCCAGCGAGACCTCAAAGGACTTGTCGTAGGAATTTCCGCATTGATCGCATTGCGCCATGGGGTTCCTCCTTCGCGATTGGCGGCCCCCCGAGACGAGCGCCGCCGGGCAGAGATTTGGCCCCGGACGAGGCCGCTATTCGATGTCGTTCTGGTTTTTGGGCAGGCGTCGTGTCAGGCGGACGCTTCCAGTCGAGTTCGCTGCGATGGAGCTTGGACGACGGCGGCGTCTTCCTCTTCCAGGCGCGATTCCACCAGTTGGATCACCGACGACCATAGCTGCTGGACGGATTGAACTGCCCTCACGGTGGTCCGGTCGGCGCCCCTCAATTCCATCTCCACCAGCAATTCGTCGGTAGCGACCGCTCGCTGGATCAGGAATCGCGCCAGACACTCCAGATGACGGCGGCGGATCGCCGGGTGGTTAAGAACCTTGGGCACTCGATGCGCCAGTTTGGCCGCAAGTGCCGCATGTGCGACCAGGCTTTCCGACAGGTCCATCGCTTCCACGACCTCCGACGATTTTCGCCAAACTCGCCAGATTCCATTTTGTTCCGATATGAATCCCCGGCGAGGGCTGCCGAGCCGCAGGCCGGCATCACGCCTCACGGGACGACCCCGCCAGGACAAGGCGGCCGACGATCTCCTCGCCGAGCCCCCTGCCGAACGCCACACGCTCGGCCATCGGCAGGTCTCTCGCGATGATCGTGCCCGCATAGGTATGGCCCTCGATCGTGAGTTCCGTGCAATAGACCACCTCCCGGGCGGCAAGCAGGTTCTTGTAGGAATCCGGGAAGCTGTTCAGGTCGTCGAATTCGATCCCGTCCGCGACCCCCCTCGAAGGGTTGATTTGGGTCATTGTGCTCTCCATGCTGTGCAGGCGGCGTGCCGGCAGCCTCCCTTCCGGCGTTCGCGGCCCATCGCGTGTTCATCGACCATCAACAGCCTAATCGGCGAGATGGATTCATGTTCCCGCGGGGACGTCCTTTTTCCGCGTGCTCCGATTCAAGGCCTGCTCGCACCACCGGCCGCCCGCCTTGCAATGCCGGCGCAGCCCCTCCGGAACCATTCTCCCGAAGCACGGTTCGACCCTTGGAGCCGTCCTCAGGCAAAAGGAAGGGAACTTCTCCATCGCCGACGCGGAACTCGAAGAGCCGCGCCCGAAATAGCGGCGCGTCCCATGCTCTTCCAGCGCTTGCGAGCGGGCAAGGCAACGCTCAGGAAATCTGCTCCAACGTGCATTGCTTCGGAGATTTGTCGGGGCGCCAGCGCAAGAGCTTGGTGCCATGCCGGAACCGACAATCGGTGACGTGGTCGTAACGCACTTCCACCACCAGCTCCGGTTTTACCGGAACCCAGTCTCCCGAGCGTTCGGTGCTCCAGCGGCTGGGGCCCCCGGGCGACCGGCCAGTGAAACTGGACGGCGCCTCGAGAGCATTCAATTTCCGCGTCAAGGCCGCACGTTCGGCGTTGGCGATCGTCGAGGTAAAGCCGACATGGTCGAGCCGCCCGTCGTCGCCATACAGTCCGAGCAGGAGCGACCCGACCTCACGTCGGTCGTTCAGGTAGCGAAAGCCGCCGACGATGCAATCCGCGCTTCGCATGCGCTTGACCTTGACCATCGCCCTTTCGCCGGGGCGATAGCGGTCGTCCCGCAATTTCGCGACGATGCCGTCCGTCCCGCCCGAAGCGTCGCGAAGCCAGGACTGGGCGGCCTCGGGATCCCGGCTCGCCGGCGAAAGGCGGCCGGCATCAGGGTCGATCCCGGAGGCCAGTTCCTCGAGCACCGCCCGCCGCGTCGCCAGCGGCTGCTCAAGCAGTTTTGCGTGGCGTGGCACGGCCAGCGCGTCGAAAAGGACGGCGATCGCAGGCGTCTCCACGGCGAGTTTCCTTATGCGGCTCTCGGCGGGATGCAACCGCATCTGCAATGCCTCGAAGGAACTCCGTCCGTCGATCTCGATGATCAGTTCGCTGTCGAGCACGAACCGAGGCGGCGCGAAATCGCGAAAGGCCGCAGCCGCCTCGGGAAAGAACCGGCTCAGCGGCTTGCCCGACTTGGCCCTCAGCTCGACATCCCGGCCGTCCTTGAAGATCAGGCAGCGGAAGCCGTCCCACTTCGGCTCATACTGCCACGGTCCGCCCTCCTCGGGTATGGCATCGGCGGTTTTCGCCTCCATGGGGCGAACTGACAGCGGCAGAAGGAAATGCGACATGGTCAGCCGGAAATCCCGGACGAGGATGATTGTTCCGGATCGTCGCCGACGGTTCGGCTCCCAGAGGGAACTCACCCGGACTTCCGCCTTATCGTACTGATCTTCCCGTTGCGTTCGAGCACGGCATCGTCCGTCTCCTCGAAGCCAGCCTTGCCGGATGCCCTTGCGGCCTCCTCGATATCGCCCTCGCTGACGCCGTGGCGCCGCATCGTTGCCTTGGCGGGCTTTCCGTAGCGCATCAGCCTTATCGGTTCACCTTTCGTCAATCGGCTGAAAAACGGCCACCGCGCCGCCAGGTGATCCGATAGCCAGAAAACGAGCACGATCGAAATCGTGGCCGCGAGCGTCGGCAGGAATCTGGCGTTTCCCGTAAGGGTCCGGCTCAGGTTGGAGCCGATCACGATGGCAATGACGATATCGAGAGGTTTTGCCGGCCGAAGACGCGGCGGCCGAACAATCGTATCAGGATCAGACCGAACACAAATACCAGCACCGCCCTGATGCTCATCTGCCACCACAGAATGTGGCGCTCGTCCTCTCCGATGAGTGCGTGAAAGCCGCTCAATATATCCATGATGTTGCCGTGTCCGGTTACGACAGAACTGCGTGGATGCCGCCGTGGCATGGGAACTTTCAGAGCACTCGGAGGTTCCGCCGGGAAGCCGAGCGCCCCTCTTCGAACAGGCCTCGGCATGCCTGTGCGACCGACCGGAGACGGAAGATGAATACGGCGAACCTGCAACTTGAAGGCCTGGTGATGGCCATGGCCGAGATCAACCGTCTGCTTGCAAGGAAGGGCATCGCCTCAAGAGAGGATCTCGGCCTGGCGCTCCGCAGGGCGGAAGCGAGCCTCGCCGGCGAGGACAAGTCGCAGGAGCTTTCACCCGCCAATCGCGACGCGATCGCCTTTCCCGTGCGCCTGCTGCTGCTCGCAAACGATTGGGATCCGAACGAGGACCTGCCCGATTTCGGTGCATTGGCGAAGATGGTGGGAAGCAGCAAGCAGCCCTACAACGATCAGCGTTAGACGGCCGTCTCGTCGCATTGCCTCCCGGCCTTCGGGCCTAAAGTCGCGCTTCAGGAACAAACAACGCGGCAAGAGCGTCGTACGCGCCTCCCCACAGGCGCAAACAGGCGACGATCATATCATTGTTAATTGCCCGCGCCTGCCGGCGGGGTTAGCCTTCAATCGGGAGGAACGGGCGGTAACATGTGGAGGAATCTATGCCGTTCCGGACATTTGTGCGCCAAGGCGTCCTGACCTCGGACGATCTCGACCTTTTGCAAGGGGTCTATGAAAGCGCCTCCGCGCATTTCTACTCGATTGACGACATGACCATGCACAAGGTGGTACGCACGCTGATCCGTCACGTTCAGGCGGGCGAGCGCGACAGATACTGGCTCGTGCAATTGGCTGAAAGCGAGTTGCGGCGCGCCGCGGGCTGAGCCTCTTACTTGGAGCGACCGCTATCTAGCCGGTCTCGCCGGCCAGCAACTGGCGATAAGCGAGCTTCGCCAGCGCCTTGAGCTTGGCTTCCGGCGCGGCCCCCGCCACCGCGCAACCGTAGCCATCGTCGATCCAGTAAAAGGCGCGGGCGTTGTCTTCCTGCATGAAACGGAAGCCTGTGTCGGCCCGGCCGGGATCGTCCGTCACATAGAGCGATACGCGCGCGCCGCTGGCGTCCTGGTACATGAACTGCGCCGCCGTGCGATGCGCGGCCGGCAGCAGCCGGCCTCCGACCAGGCTATAGCCCTCGCTGGTGAAATCCGGAGCGACCAGTCGCAACCCCACCCGCTTCGACAGCCAGCCGACGAGGTGGTCCTTCTGGTCGGCGCCGACCTCGACCACATGCAGCTTCTCGGCGGCGTAGATGACATGAGCCGCGATTGCCCGATCCGCGATCTGCGCCCCGGTTTCGCTGCCCGCCTTCGGCAGCGTCAGCCGCGATGCGGCAAAGCCGCCGATGCCGCCGACCGCGAAGATCAGGGCAGCGGCGAGCGACCGCCAGAGCACAGCCGACCTCTGCCGGGGGACCTGGCGTCCGCCAAGCGCGGCGGGGTGGAGGAGCCTCGAGGGAATTTCCTCGTCAAGGACGCCGGCAAAGGCGGCATGCAAGGTCTCGGCATCCTTGCGATAGCGCGCATGTTTCGCATTCATCTCCGGATTGCGCTCCAGCCAGCGCTCGAACGCCGCCCGTTCGTCGAGCGGCAGTTCGCCATCGATGGAGAGATGGATGTCCCGTTCGGTGAAGTCTCTCTGCTGCATCAGTCAACCACCTTGATCGACTTTCGCCGGCTAGTATCGTCGAGAAGCGCGCGCAATTCCTCGCGGCCGCGCGATACCCGCGACATCAACGTCCCGGCCGGAATGCCGAGCACGTCCGCGGCTTCCGCATAGCTCAGCCCCTCGACCGCCACCAGCACCAGCGCGGCCCGCCGGTCGGAGCCGATCGATTGCAGCGCGTCGGCGACGTCGCGGGCGGCAAGGGCGTCGAGTTGCGACGGTTCGGACACGACCTCGCCGGCTTCGTCATGAGAGACCGGAAACGCCTCACCCCTGCGCCTGGCCCTGCGCGTCTGGTCGACGAACAGATGATGCATGATCGTGAACAGCCAGCGGCGCGGGCTGTCGCCCACCCGCCAGTTGTCCAGCCGGCGCAACGCCCGCTCGAGGCAGTCCTGCACGAGATCGTCGGCGGCGTCCCGGTCGCGCAGGAGCGCGCGCGCATAGCGGCGCAAGCGCGGTATCTCCTGGAGGATCGCGCTGCGCTTGTCGTTCATCGCCTGCCCGGGGCTGGTGGCGGCATCTGCTTCGGCGGCTCCACGCAAGCGAGCCTTCGGCCCAATCCGGCTTCTGTCAATGCCGTCAACGTTTGAGGATCAAGCTTATTCCCACGAGCGCCATGCATCAGGAAAATTGAACCCTGCCACGCAACCTATTCGTTTGATTGGCCGGAGGATATGAATAGGATCGCCCTCCCCTCCGGAGAATCCGCAATGGCCACCGCATCCATCCCCTCCCGCCCGACGTTCAGCATGCCGTGGCTGATCATCGTCTGCGGATGCGCGGTCGCCGCACTGAATTTCGGTCCGCGCTCGGCGATGGGCTTCTTCCAGTTGCCGATGCTCACCGATCGCGGCTGGGACCGGACGACCTTCGGGCTGGCCATGGCCATCCAGAACCTGCTCTGGGGCCTCGGGCAACCGGTCTTTGGCGCCATCGCCGACCGTTACGGCACCTGGCGCGTATTGGCGCTCTCCGCGGTCATCTACGCCGCCGGCCTTGTCCTCATGGCGACCGCCCATACGGCAGGGATGCTCGATCTGGGCGCCGGCATCCTGATCGGCCTCGGCGTCGCCGGCGGCTCCTTCGGCATCATCCTTGCGGCCTTCGCGCGCAACGCTCCTCCCGAAAAGCGCAGTTTCGTCTTCGGGCTCGGCACGGCGGCCGGTTCGGCCGGCATGTTCCTCTTCGCTCCGATCAGCCAGGGCCTGATCGAGGCCTATGGCTGGGTGAACGCGCTCTTCTATCTCGCCGCCGCCATGCTTGTCATTCCGCTGCTCGCAATCCCGCTCGCGGGCAACGCGCAGTCCGGACAGGTTTCCCGGGCGGTTGCCGAACAGTCGATGCGCGATGCGCTGCGCGAGGCGCTCGGTCATCGCTCCTTCCTGCTTCTAACGGCCGGCTTCTTCGTCTGCGGCTTCCAGTTGGCCTTCATCACCGTCCATTTCCCGGCCTACCTCGGCGATATCGGCATCGAGCCGCGCTACGCCGTCATCGCGCTCGCCCTGATCGGATTCTTCAACATCATCGGATCGCTGGCCTCGGGCTATATCGGCCAGCATTATTCCAAGCGGATATTCCTGGCGCTGATCTATCTCGCGCGAGCGGTGGCCGTCGTGGCCTTCATCCTGTTGCCGCCATCGCCCGCGAGCGTCATCGCCTTCGCCGTCGTTACCGGGCTGCTCTGGCTCGCCACCGTGGCTCCGACCAACGGCCTGGTGGCGGTGATGTTCGGCACACGCCACCTCGGCATGCTGGGCGGGGTGGTCTTCTTATCGCACCAGATCGGCTCGTTCCTCGGCGTGTGGCTTGGCGGCTACCTGCGCGATACGTTCGGCAGCTATGACGGCGTCTGGTGGCTGAGCGTGGCGCTCGCCGTCGGCGCGGCGATCGTGCACTGGCCGATCGTGGAGAAGCCGGTGCCCCGGCTGGAACTCGCGCCCGCGGAATAGGAGCGGCTCAGGCGCCGGCGCGGCCGGCGAGGCTTTCCGCCGGAAAGATCGAGCAGGTCTCGGTGCCGAAGGCGAGCAGCTTGCCGTCCATGTCCTTCAAGGTCGCTTCCGAGAGGGCAAGCGTCCGGCCCCGGTGGATGACCTTTCCTTCGCACATGACCTCGCCGGTGCGGGGCGTGATCGGGCGCGTCAGGTTCACCTTGAATTCGGCCGTCGTATAGGCCTCGCCCTTCTTCAGCATGGTGTGCACGGCGCAGCCGAGCGCGGAATCGAGGATGGAAGCCGCCCAGCCGCCATGCACGGTACCGAGCGGGTTGAGATGGTTTTCGCCGGGCAGGCCGCGAAACACCGCCCTGCCCTCGGAGACTTCGGTCAGCGCGAAGTTCAGGCAGCCGGCCATCGACGGCGCCGGATATTTCCCGTCGACGACGCGCTGGAGCAGCTCGAGCCCGGAAAACTCGACGAGATCGGCATGCGGGATCGTGCCGAACCCGAGGCGCGAAACCCGGCCCGGATAGAGTTCCACTTCATTCATGCCGCGCTTTCCCCCTTGGTTGCGAACTGGCGGCCGAGCGCCGACAGGAAGGCGGCGCGCGCCTCGGGCGGCTCGATGCCGCGCGCCTCATAGACATGCCGGCCGAAGAAGTAGCCGGTCAGACGAAACGCCTGGTCGATCTCGGCCGGGCTGCCGCGGCGCCCGGCGCCCTTTCCAAGAAAGGCCGGCAACGCCAGAAGCCTGTCCTGCCATTGCGAACCGGCTTGCCGCGAGACCGCGCGGCCGGTCTTCGGCGAAACATAGGCAAGGTCGTCGCGCACGCCGGTGGCGGCACACTGCGACAGGTCGAGCCCGAAGCCGAGCTCGTCGAGCACGAGCAGTTCGAAGCGGATCAGGAGTTCCGCCGCGGAGACGGGATCGTCCAGATGTCCGATGATCAATTCCAGTGTGTCGTATAGCGTCTGGTGCGGATCGCGTTCCGGCAGGAGTCTCAGATGCGCGGCGAGCGTCTGCAGGCCGAAGACGGCGACGGCGCTGTCGAAAAGCCGTGCCGCGTTGAGTTCCAGCGGCTCGACCTGGAAGATGCCCAGATGCTCGTCGAGCCGCGCCCGCCACAAGAGCTCCACCCGGTTGCCCGGCTGCAGGAGCGGCTGCATCCTGCGGCCGCGCCCGCCGCGCACCAAGCCGAGATGGCGGCCGTGCGCGGCCGTCATCGCCTCGAGGATGAGGCTCGTCTCGCCGTGCCGGCGAGCGCCTATGATGATGCCTTCGTCACGCCATTCCATGAGGGGAGATTGGCCGTTCAGCCGGGAAACTCAAGTCCCATCTCGCGATAGCGCTCAGGATCGTCGCCCCAGTTCTCGCGCACCTTCACGAACAGGAACAGATGCACCTTCTGCTCCAGTATCTCGCCGATCTCCTTTCGCGCTGCCTGTCCGATCGCCTTGATGGTCTCGCCCTTGTGGCCGAGCAGGATCTTCTTCTGGCTGTCGCGTTCGACATAGATCACCTGCTCGATGCGCACCGAGCCGTCCTTTTTCTCCTCCCATTTCTCCGTCTCTACATGGGAGGAATAGGGCAATTCCTGGTGCAGCCTCAGGTAGAGCTTCTCGCGCGTGATCTCCGCGGCGAGTTGCCGCATCGGCAGATCGGAAATCTGGTCCTCCGGGTAGTACCACGGCCCTTCCGGCAAATGCCCGGCAACGAAATCCAGGAGATCGTCGCAGCCGGAGCCGGTAAGCGCCGAGATCATGAAGGTGCGTTCGAAGGAGGCACTGGCATTCGCTTCCTCCGCCAGCGCCAGCAGCTTCTCGTGCCTGACGCGGTCGATCTTGTTCAGGATCAGCACTTTCGGCTGGCGCACATCGCCCAGAGCGGCCAGCATGGCCTCGGCGTCGCCTCTGATCCCGCGCTCGGCGTCGACAAGAACCAGCACCAGGTCGGCATCCTTTGCACCGCCCCAAGCCGTCGTGACCATGGCGCGGTCGAGCCGCCGCCGCGGGCTGAATATGCCCGGCGTATCGACGAAGACGATCTGCGCCGCGCCATGCGTGGCGACGCCCCGGACGATGGCCCGTGTCGTCTGCACCTTGTGGGTGACGATCGAGACCTTGGCCCCGACCAGCCGATTGAGCAGCGTCGATTTGCCGGCGTTCGGCGCGCCGATCAGCGCCACGAAGCCGGAACGTGTGGGCGTGTTCGACGCCGGCTCCTCGGTCATCCGGACGTTCCGGCGCCTTGCCGGACCTTCTCGCGCAAGAGCATCGCAGTGGCCGCGGCCTGCTCGGCTTCGCGTTTCGAACGGCCGCTGCCCTCGGCCGGCGCAAAGCCGTCGACCGCGGCACGGACGGTGAAAACCGGATCGTGGTCCGGCCCCTCGCGGCTTTCCACCGAATAGATCGGCGCGGCGCCGGAAACCTGATGCGCCCATTCCTGCAATTCCGTCTTGGGATCGCGCCGCGCGGCGCCCGCGCCCTTCGAACGGGGCGCCCAGTGCCGCAGCACGAAATCGCGCGCCGTCTCGAATCCTCCGTCCAGGTAAAGCGCGGCAATGAGCGCCTCCATCACGTCGGCGCGGAGGTTGACGCGCTTGCGGCCGGACAATGTCTTGATATCGCTTCCCGTCCGCACGAGATCCATCAGCCCGATCTCCTCGGAGATCTCGGCCAGCGTCTCGGCGTTGACCAGCGCGTTCAGCCTGAGCGACAGTTCGCCCTCGTCGGCGGTGCCGTATTCCTGGAAAAGCATCTGCGCGATAACGAGGCCGAGCACCCGGTCGCCGAGGAATTCGAGCCGCTGGTAGTCCGCGCCCCTGCCGCCGCGCGCGCTGGCATGGGTCAGCGCGCGCTGGAGGAGCCTTTCGTCGCGGAAGGCATGGCCGATGCGCTGCTCGAGCGAGTGCGCGAGTTCCTTGCCGCTCAAATGCGTGCGTTCCATACCAGCACGGCCGGCCTCAATGGATCACCGTGAAAAGCCGCGAGACGCGCACAAGCGACGGCCACTTCCACACTTCCAGCGGGCTCGCGCCGCCGGCGATCGAGAAGAAGATGATGTTGGCGCGGCCGACGAGATTTTCCGCCGGCACGTAGCCGACCGCGAACCGGCTGTCGCTGGAATTGTCGCGGTTGTCGCCCATCATGAAGTAGTGCCCCGGCGGCACGACGAATTCGCGCGTGTCGTCGCCGATGCCGTTGGGGGTCAGGTCGAGCGTGTCATAAGAAACGCCGTTCGGCAGCGTCTCGCGATAGACGTCGACGGGCCGGTCGACCTCGGTGATGTCGGGATTGTCGATCTGTCCCATCTTCTTGCGCGGGACGACGACGCCGTTGAGATAGAGCTCGTCATGCTTCATCTGGACGCGGTCGCCCGGCAGGCCGATGACCCGCTTGATATAGTCGAGCGAGGGATCGGGCGGGAACTTGAACACGACGACGTCGCCGCGCTTCGGAACGCTGCCCCAGATACGTCCCGAAAAGAGGTCGGGCGAGAAAGGCAGCGAATATTTCGAATAGCCGTAGGCCCATTTGGTGACGAAGAGATAGTCGCCTTCGAGCAGCGTCGGACGCATCGAGCCGGACGGGATCGAGAAGGGCTGGAACAGGAAAGTCCGGATGACGAGGGCGAGAACAAGCGCCTGGATGATGACGCTGACGGTTTCGCCAAGGCCACCGGTTTTCTTCTGCGATTTGTCGGTCACGCTCATATCGTCCTCAGTCTGGGGTCGCCGGCCCTTGGGTCGACCCGTCATAGTCCCTTGGCGCAGCGGGGGCAACGCCAAGCGACGCGTAGAACGGGCGAACTATGGGCCCTGTTCCGCGGGAAGGGCTTCGATGACGACGAAAGCCTGGGCGAGCGGGAAATCGTCGGTGATGGTGAGGTGGACGATGGCCCGGTGGCCGGCCGGCGTCAATTGCTGGAGACGGGCGGCGGCCCCGTTGGCAAGCTGCATGGTGGGCTTGCCGCCCGGCAGGTTGACGACGCCCATGTCCCTCCAGAAGACCCCGCGCGCCATGCCGGTGCCCAGCGCCTTCGCGCAGGCTTCCTTGGCCGCGAAGCGCTTGGCGTAGGAGGCGGCGCGCTCGCGCCTGCGGTCCGATTTGACGCGCTCGGTTTCCGTGAAGACACGGGCCGTGAAGCGTTCGCCATGCCGTTCGAGCGTTCTGGCGATACGCCGGATGTCGATCAGGTCGCTGCCGAGGCCGATGATCATGGAAGTTCTATGAAGCGGCCATGCGGGCGTCCAGTCCGTTCGCCGAGGCTGCGCGCCGCCTGGCGCGTTCGGCGAGCCGCTTGCGCCGCTGGACGCGGAAGGCATTGGCGGCCGCGCGGGTGACGAAATAGAAGATGAGCGCCATCACCAGCCCGATCGGGATGCTCCCGACCGCCATGGGCTTCAGCCACTGATCCCACGTACTGGCGAAGCTGCCGTGGCTCAGTATGTGATGGAGATGCAGCGGCTCTCCCCCGTACTTGAAGGTGCCGTACAAAATGAAGCGGCCGAGTTCGAGCGTGCCGGCCCACAGCAGCGGCAAGGTCAGCGGATTAGCGAAGGTGGTGCCGATCGCCGCCGCAATGACATTGCCGCGGATCAGATAGCATATGATCGTCGCCATGATGATGTGAAAGCCGAGGAACGGCGTCGTCGAAGCGAAAACGCCGGCGGCAACACCGGCCGCAATCGAATGCGGCGAAGCGCTCAGCCTGAGAACGCGCTTCGAGATGTACAGCCACGAGCGCGAGAACGAACGGCGCGGCCAGACGAGGGTGCGAACCCTATCATAGAGACTGTCCGGCTTGCGGCGTCGAAAAAGCATTCCAGAGGTTTTCCTTCAATACTCCGCGCATCGCCCGATGTCCGAGCGACATTGCCCCTCGCGCAATAAGCGATCCTTGCCGCTTCCCCCTCGTCCGGAAGCCCGGATGAAATTCATATAACCACCCGATCGTTACAGGACAACCTTCGGATGACGCGGCGGAAATGCACGCTGTCGCGCACGTGCAATCTCCCGTTCCCTTTTGCGGGAGAAAGTGGCCAGGCGACACGAGGTCGGATGCGGGTATCGGAAGGGCCTGCTCAGATAACCACTTGCGTGCCGATCTCAACGACGCGGCCTGTCGGAATCTGGAAATATTCGGTTGCGTCGGCGGCGTTGCGCGCCAGCGCTATGAACAGCTTGTCCTGCCAAACCGGCATGCCGGTGTGCCGGGAGGCCTTCAGCGATCGCCGCGACAGGAAGAAGGAAGTCGTCATGATATCGAACTTCCAGCCCTGCTTGCGGCACTGCGCCAGCGCCCTTGGGAGGTTCGGCTGCTCCATATAGCCGAACGTTATCTTCACCCGCATGAAGAGGTCGTTGATCTTCTCCATCTCGACCCGCTCGTCCTCCGGGACCAGCGGCGTGGGGGCGGTGACGATGGTGAGGATGACGTTGCTCTCATGCAGCACCTTGTAGTGCTTGAGGCTGTGCATGAGCGCGGTCGGCGCGGATTCGGGATCGCCGGTGAGGAAGACCGCGGTGCCCGAAACGACAACGGGAGGCTTGCGCACCATTTCCTTGACGATGACGCCGAGCGGCACCTCCGACTTGCGCGTCTTCTCGAAGAGGTAGCGGCTGCCGCGAATCCAGGTCCACATGATGATGCACATCGCCGCCGCGATGCACAGCGACACCCAGCCGCCCTCCTCGACCTTGATGATGTTGGCGCCGAGAAAGACTGTGTCGACCGTCAGGAAAAGAGCGATCAGCGCGATCACCGCGGCGAGCCGCCACTTCCAGATGCGCCGCATGACGATGAAGAGCAGGAAATTGGTCACCACCATCTCGCCGGTGACCGAGATGCCATAGGCGGCGGCCAGATTGCCCGAGCGTTCGAAGCCGAGCACGAGCAGGATGACGCCAACCGCCAGGATCCAGGTGACGCGCGGGATATAGATCTGGCCGGACTGCGTCTCCGACGTATGGAGGATGCCGAAGCGCGGCAGGATGTTCATCTGTACGGCCTGGCGCACCATCGAATAGGCGCCGGCGATGACCGACTGGCTGGCGATGACGGTCGCCATCGTTGCGAGGATGACCACCGGCAGGAGCGCCCAATCGGGCTGCATGTCGAAGAACACGTTTTCCGGCATGGAGGTGCGCGAGAGGACGAAGGCGCCCTGGCCGAAATAATTGAGGAGCAGGCAAGGGAAGACGATCGCCAGCCAAGCCGTCACGATCGGCCGGCGGCCAAAATGGCCGAGGTCGACATAAAGGGCCTCGGCGCCGGTGACGGCCAGGAACACGGCCCCGATCGTGGCGAAGGAGAGGCCGGGATTGGAGACCAGGAAAGCGACGGCGTGGTAGGGATTGATTGCCCAGAGAACGCCGAGATCGTCGGCGATGTGCCGCAGTCCCGATAGGCCGATCGTCAGGAACCACACGAACATGATCGGGCCGAAAACCTTGCCGACGGCGCCCGTGCCGAATCGCTGCACCATGAACAGAAGCAGGAGGATGAAGATCGTTATCGGGACGACATAGGGCTGAAAGGCCGGCGTCACGGTTTCCAAGCCCTCGACCGCCGAAAGCACCGAGATGGCGGGGGTGATCACCGAATCGCCCATGAAGAGCGATGCTCCCACCACGCCGATGCCGAGGATGACCATCGGACGCGTGGCGAAGCTGTTACGGGCAAGCGACATGAGCGAAAGCGTGCCGCCCTCGCCCCGGTTGTCGGCGCGCAGGACGAAGGTGACGTATTTGACCGTGACGACAAGGGTGAGAGCCCAGACGATCAGCGACAGGACGCCCAGGACATCCTCACGGAGCACCGTCCCGTCGGAGCCGGCTACGCGCAGCGCTTCGCGAAACGAGTAAAGAGGGCTCGTGCCGATATCGCCATAGACGACGCCAAGCGCGCCGAGCACAAGGGCGGATACGGAATCGCCCTGTTCCGGTTTCTGGCCTTCATCGACCGCTTCCGGCAGCGTGCTGCCGTTTTGAGATGAATCCATGAAATGCATTCGGCCCCGGTTGGCGCGGGGGCCTCTTTATTCGATGTTGCACTGCAATATCAACCGCAAAGTCACAATTTCGCCAAAAGTGAAATGTGACGGCGCGTCATGGCAGCGGCAGCACAAGGTAGTGTTCCGGCTTATCTGGGACGAAGACGCCCGCCGTTCAAGCCGTCTCACCAGCCGCAGGCCTTGAGGAAGCGCCGCACGGTCGTCTCCATGCCGTATTCGAGCGCGTCGGCCGTCAGCCCGTGGCCGATCGAGACCTCGGCGAGGTTGGGGATGCGGCGCGCCAGGGCCGGCAGATTGGCGACCGTCAGATCGTGACCGGCATTGACGCCGAGTCCTGCCGCATGCGCGAGCGCGGCTGTTTTTTCCAGTTTTTCCAATTCTTTCCCGGCTTTTGCGGGAGCATCGTGGCAACTGCCATAGGGGCCGGTGTAAAGCTCGATCCGGTCGGCGCCGGTGGCCTTCGCGGCTGCGATCTGCTCCTCCGGCGCGTCCGGATCGGAGAATAGCGAGATGCGCGCCCCGGTCCGCTTCAGCCGCGCCACGATGGCCTTCAGCATGTCCCGGTTGGCAACGAAATCCCAGCCATGGTCGGAGGTCGGCTGCTCGGGGTCGTCCGGCACCAGCGTCACCTGCTCGGGCTCGGTCGCCTCGACCAGCGCCAGGAAATCGCCCGTCGGATAACCTTCTATGTTGAATTCCGCGCGCGGGAATTCGTCGTCGATCAGCGCCCTGATTGCCGGCAGGTCGGAAAAGCGCGTATGCCGCTGGTCCGGCCGTGGATGCACGGTCAGGCCATGCGCGCCGGCCCGCAAGGCGATGCGCCCAAGCGCGGTGACGCTCGGCCAAGGCAGGTCGCGCCGGTTCCTGAGCAGTGCGACGGCGTTCAGATTGACGGAGAGCTTGGCAGGCATTCGTTTCTTGTCCGATCCGGGATGGAACGGAGCCTATAATGCCTTTGGCGGAACGGACAGGGACTTTCGATTGTTCCAGTAGGGTCAGAAACGGACCCAAGAGGCAAGCCATGGGCACAATGGAAGCGCCGGTCGCCATTCGCCGGCTCGACACGGATCGGGAGGATGTGTTTGCGTTCGACGTCGTGGGTCATATCAACGCTTCCGACGTCGAGAACATATACGGGCTGCTCGAAGGCGCCTACGCGATCCACGACCAGATCGATATGCTCGTTCGCATCAAGGACTATGACGGCGTCGAGTGGGACGCGGCCCTGAAGGACTTCAACCTTCTTGGAAAGACCCACGCGCTCAAGCATATCAGGCTCTACGCCGTTGTCGGCGGCCCGGCCTGGGTCGGGCCGATGATCGCCGTCTTCAACCCCTTCTTCCGGGTAAAGATGAAACATTTCGACGAGACGGAGGAGGAGGCCGCCTGGAAATGGATCGGCGCCAGGGAAATCCCGATCAAGGTCTGAGCTGTCGCATGCGCAAGGTCATCTGACCACGGTCAGCCGCTCGGCGGCGCGGGTGATGGCCGTATAGAGCCAGCGCTGGCGCGTATCCTTGAAGGCAAAGCTTTCGTCGAAGAGCACGACGTCGTTCCACTGCGAGCCCTGCGCCTTGTGCACGGTGAGCGCGTAGCCGTAGTCGAAATCGTCGTAACGCTTCTTCGTCTGCCAGGGGATTTCCGTCTCCTGGTCCTCGAACGTCGCTTTCAGGAGCTTGATCTTGGCGACGCCGCGGTCGGGATCGTCCTCTTCCGGCGAGACGAGCAGGTTGATACCGGGCTTCACCGTCTCGCGCGACGAGGTCATCACCTTCCACAGCGACCCGTTAAGCAGGCCCTTGGAGGGATCGTTGCGCAGGCAGACCAGCTTGTCGCCGGCCTGCGGATAGGCGGCATTGAAGCCTTTCAGCTCGCGCAGACGCTGGTTGTAGCGTCGCCTTGTGCGGTTGATGCCGACCAGCACCTGATCGGCCGAGAGCACGAGTTCCTGCGTCACGTCCTCCTTGCCGATCACCTGCGCCGTGCCGTAGTCGCCCTTCAGGAACTCTCGGCCCTCGCGCACGTCGAGCGCCAGCCGGATGATCGGATTGTCACGCGCCTGCCGGTGGATTTCGGTCAGAAGCATGTCGGGTTCGTGCTCGGTGAAGAAGCCGCCGCCGGAGATCGGCGGCAACTGCGCCGGATCGCCCAGCACCAGGATAGGCGTGCCGAAACTCATCAGATCGCGGCCGAGCGTCTCGTCCACCATCGAGCATTCGTCGATGATGACGAGCTTCGCCCGCGCGATCGGGCTTTGCCGGTTGAGCGAGAAAGTCGGCGACATGGAAGTCTTGCCGGTGACCTCGTCCTCGACCGCCTGCTCGCCTCGCGGCCGGTAGATCAGCGAATGGATGGTTCGCGCATTGACCGCGCCCCTGGAGCGCAGCACCTGCGCCGCCTTGCCGGTGAAGGCGGCGAACTGCACCTGCCCGTCCACATGCTCGGCGAAATAGCGCGCCAGCGTCGTCTTGCCGGTGCCGGCATAGCCGAAGAGACGGAAGATCTGCGGCCGCCGGTCCTTGAGCCAGCGGCCGACGGCCTTCAGCGCCTCGTCCTGCTGCGGAGAAAATTCCATCGGATGGACAGACCGGATTCGCGCAGAAAGCGCAAGCCCGCGCGGCGGAAACGCCTACTCCGCCGCCGGCCTCAGTTCCCGGGGCTCGGCTTCCTCATCATCGGAGGCACGGTCCTCGATGGCCGCGTTCCCGCCGCCGCCCCTGCGGCCGAACGAGAGCAGCCATTCCGACAGCCATTCCATGTAGAGGTAGATGACCGGCGTGATGAAGAGCGTCAGCGCCTGCGAGACGACCAGCCCGCCGACCACCGCCACGCCGAGCGGCTGGCGGAGTTCCGCGCTGGCGCCGGTGCCGAGCGCGATCGGGATGGTCCCCATCAACGCCGCCAGCGTCGTCATCATGATCGGCCGGAAACGCATCATGCAGGCGTCGTGGATCGCCTTCCGTGGCCGGTTGCCCTCGCGCCTCAGCACCAGCGCCACGTCGATCATCATGATGCCGTTCTTCTTGACGATGCCGATCAGCATGAGGATGCCGATCACGGCGATGACCGACAGGTCCATCCCTGCGAATTTGAGCGCGATGAGCGCGCCGAGCACGGCCGCCGGCAGGCCGGTCAGAATGGTCAGCGGATGGATGAAGCTCTCATAGAGCATGCCGAGCACGATGTAGATGGTCAGGATCGCGCCGGCGATCAGGAAGCCCTGGTTGGCGAGCGAATCCTGGAACGTCTTCGCGGTGCCGGCGAAGGTGGTCGAGACCGTCTTCGGCATGTCGATCTTTTCCTTCAGCGCGTCGATATGCTGCACGCTGTCGCCGAGCGCCACGCCCTTCGGCAGATTGTAGGAGATCGTCACTGCCGGCAGCTGGCCGAGCTGGTTGACGGTGAGCTGCCCCGCCGTGCGCTCGACATGGGCGAAGGCGCCGAGCGGCACCAGGCTGCCGCTCGCCGTGCGCACCTGGATCGCCAGCATCCGTTCCGGCGACCAGTTGATGCGCGGATCGAGTTCCATGATGACCGCATAACTGTCAGCCGACCCGTAGATGGTCGAGACCTGTTCCGTGCCGAAACCGCCATAGAGGCTGGATCGCAGCGTCTCGGTGTCGACGCCGAGGGAGGCCGCCTTGTCGCGATCGACCACGAGCGTCGCCTGGAGCGCGTTGTTCTGGAGGTCAGTGGTGACATCGGTGAACGTGGCGTGATCCTGCTGCATCGCGTCGGCCAGCTTCTCGGCCCATTGATTGGTCTGGTTCTGGTCGAGCGCCTGCACAACGAGCTGGTATTGGCTCTTTGACGAACGGGCGCCGATGCGCAGGTTCTGTACCGGCTGCATGTAGGTGCTGATCCCAGGCACGTTGGCCAGTTGGGACCGCAGCTTGCTCAGCACCGTCTCAAGGTCCGGACGCTTGTCCTTGTCCTTGAGCTCGACGAACATCCTTCCCTGGTTCAGCGCACTGGCGCCGACACTGCCGCCAACCGACCAGGCCACGTGCGCAACATAGGGCGAGTGGGCAAAGACATTGGCGACGTTCTGCTGCAGCTTGACCATCGCGTCATAGGAGATGTCCTGGCGTGCCTCGGTCGTCACGGAAAGCTGTCCGATATCCTCCTCGGGGAAGAAGCCCTTCGGCGAGGTCTGCAGCAGCCAGACCGACATCGCCACCGTGCCGAGGAAGATCAGGAAGACGATTACATGGAATTTCAGACAGAGCGTCAGAAGCCAGTCATAGCTGCGGACGAAGACGTTGTGCTTGACCGGCTTGCCGTCCCCCTTGGCTTTTTCGTGCTTGGGAAGCTTGAGGAGGCGCGAGCACAGCATCGGCGTCAGCGTCAGCGACACGAACATCGAGGCCAGGATCGATACCGTCACCACAACCGCGAATTCATTGAAGATGCGGCCGATCACGCCGCCCATCAGCAGAACCGGAATGAAAACCGCCACCAGCGATATCGAGATCGATATGATCGTGAACCCGATCTCGCCTGAACCCTTGAGAGCCGCCTCGAAGGCTGACAGCCCATCCTCCTCCATGTGGCGGAAGATATTCTCCAGCATGACGATGGCGTCGTCGACGACGAGGCCGACCGCGAGCGTCAGGCCCATCAGCGAGATGTTGTCGATCGAGAAATGGAAAAGATACATGGCGCCGAGCGTGGCGATCAGCGAGATCGGCACGGCCACGGCCGGGATGACGGTGGCGGTGACGCGACGCAGGAAGACGAAGATGACCAGCACGACGAGCGCGATGGTGAGCATCAGCGTGAACTGCACATCGTCGACGGCATGGCGGATGGAGGTCGAACGGTCGTTGAGGAGCTTGATGCTGGCGGCCGCCGGCATCTGGTCCTCGAAGGAAGGCAGCATCGCCTTGACCTTGTCCACGACTGCGACCGTGTTGGCGTCAGGCTGACGCTGGACGGCGAGCAGAACCGACCGGGTACCGTCATACCAGCTGCCGGTCGTGGCGGTCTCGACCGAATCAATGACCCGCGTCACTTCGCCAAGCCTCACCGGACGCCCGTTCCTGGTGGCGATGATCAGGTTGGAGAAGCCGGCGGCGTCCTTGAGCTGCGTATTCGACGTGATGGTGAGCTGCTGGCGGTCGTTGGAAAGCGTTCCGAGCGGCGTGTTGCTGTTGGCCGAGGCGATCGCCGTCTGCAGCTGATCGATGGAGATGCCGCGCGCGGCAAGCGCGGTCGGATCGATCTGGATACGGACGGCATATTTCTGCTGGCCGAAGATCAGCACCTGTGCCACCCCGTCGATCGTGGAGAGCGACGGCGAGATCACGTTTTCCGCAAAGGCATCGAGGTCCGTCATCGGAATGGTGTCGCTGACCAGCGACAGGATGAGGATCGGAGCGTCGGCGGGGTTAACCTTCCGATAGCTCGGCGGATCGGTCATTTCGGGCGGCAGGAGCCGCAAGGTGCGCGCGATAGCCGACTGCACGTCGGCGGCCGCCGCGTCGATGTCGCGGTCGAGATCGAACTGGATCGCGATCGAGGTCGAGCCCAGCGAATTGGTGGTGGAGATCGAATCGATGCCCGCGATGGTTGAGAACTGCTTGATCAGCGGCGTCGCCACCGAAGTCGCCATCGTCTGCGGCGAGGCGCCCGGCAGACTGGCCGAAACATTGATGACCGGGAATTCGGCCTGCGGCAACGCGGCGACGGGCAGGAACTTGTAAGCGAAGATGCCACCCAGAATGAGCGCGAACGACATCAGCAGGGTGGCAACGGGCCTTCGGATGCAGAATTCGGAGATCATCGAGCGCCAAAGTCCCCGGCTAAATTGTCCGCGACCTTGCGCGAAGTCCCGGCGGTCTTCGCCGTCTCGTCACGCACCAGCGTCCCCTGCTTCAGCCGGGTCTGGCCGTCGGTCACCACGCGCTCGCCGCTCTTCACGCCCTTGCTTACCGCGCTGTTATCGCCGTGCACCAACGCTATTTCGACCGGCCGTTCCTCCACCTTGCTGTTCGGTCCGACGACATAGACGAAGGAACCTTTCTGGCCGGGCTGCACCGCGACGGTCGGGATAGAGACCATCTTCGGCATGACGCCGGCATCTAGCACCACGTCGACGAACTGGCCGGGCCACAATGTCAGGTCCTGGTTGGGCATGCTCGCCTTGACCTGCACCGTCCCCGAAGCCTGGTCGACGGTGGAATCGACGAATTCGAGCTGGCCGGTCGCCAACGGCGTCTTGTCGCCGTCGCGATAAAGCCGGACCGGCGCCGGCGTGGCGGAGGCAAGCGCCTTTCTGAGCAGCGGCAGGTCGCTTTCCGGAAGGTTGAAGGTCACCTCCAGCGGGTCCATCTGGGTAATCGTCACCAGGGGCGAGGAATTTCCGTTGCCGTTGCCGGTGCTGACTAGATTGCCCTTGGTGATCTTGATGGCGCCGAGCCGCCCCGTGATCGGCGCCTTGATGGTGGCGTAGCTCAGTTGCACCTTGTCCGCGTCGATCGTGGCCTCGTCCGCATTGACCGTGGCGGCGGCCGCCTTCGCCGCCGCGTCGGCCTGGTCGAAGGTCTGCTTGGTGCCGGCCTGACGTGCCATCAGGTCACGCGCCCGCGTCAGGTCTGCCTGGGCGCTGACGAGCAGCGCCTGGTCCTTGACGAGCGTCGCCTGATCCTTCGCGAGCTGGGCCTTGAGCGCCCGGTCATCGAGCGTGAAGAGCAGGTCGCCGGCCTTGACCATCTGGCCGTCCTTCACATGGACATCCACCACCTGGCTGGAGATGCGCGCGCTGACGTCGACCACGGCGGGCGAGGAAACGAAGCCGATCGCATAACGGCGAATGGGAAAGTCGGCCGTGGTCGCCACCGCCGTCACCACGGCGACCCCACGCGGCTGGCTCGGGGCCGGCTTCGCGTCGGCTTCCGGTCCGCCGATCTTGGCCACTACGGACGACCAGCCGGAACCCAGCGCCTGCCTCAGCGGCGCTATCTTCTGGGGCGCGAAATACCAGAGCGCGCCCGCGGCGCACAGGACGATAAGGACAATTATTGCTGCGGCGCGGCGCATAACCAAGAACTTTCATGGACCTCCGGTCATCCCGGAGGCGAGCGTCAATTTATCCAGGCGAGACACGCACGACGCATCCCTTCCGCGGCGCGCCTTTCCCCAAGATAGACAAATTTTCCGTCCGAAAAGTGAAAAATGCATCCATTACAGAGATTTAATACGGCTGCGAAGGCCGAGGCGCATGGCGGCTGCCGTTCGATTCCCGTTCCCCGGCAAGCGCGGCGGCCACGACGCCTCTCGTGCAAACGGCGAGCCTCGTCCCTTTATATAAGCTTTTGCCGTTATCTTTCCATAACTTGCCTCATCCTCTTCACTCGACATCGGATGAGGGCATCGGCCATCGCCATTTCCAATCCCTCGGTTGAAAAAGGAGGGGAAAGCGATATGGTTGGCCAAGGATGCGCCGTCCCGGCGACAAATTACCGGCAAGCCGCGCGAGGGTACCTCCATCGTGGCAATCGGAGGTGGAATGTCCGCATTTGCTTATATTGAAGCCGACAGCCTAACGCGAAAGCTGATCGACCACGCCGTTTCGAGCATCGGCGCCGCCGATCGCTTCTCCCTGCCCTTCCCGCACATATTCTTCCGCGATTTCTTCCCGGCGGATTTTTATGCCGAGATGCTGAAATCGATCCCGACGGAAGGCTTCGACCAGCTGAACAGGGAAGGCACGCGCAAGGCGGTCCGCCTCTACGGCGACAACATCGACAGGGTCGACCCGGAGTTGCGCGATCTCTGGCGGTCGGTGTCAGCCATGCTGACCTCGCGGGAAGTCGAGGACGCGATCCGCCGGCAGTTGCACGAAGGCCTGGAGATCCGCGCAAAGGGCGACAAGGTCGCCGACGCGGAAGCGTTGAAGCTGGTCGCCCAGCCGGTGCTCTACCGGGACACCGACGGCTACCAGATCAAGCCGCATCCCGACGGCAGCAAGAAGGTCGTGACCATGCAGCTCTACTGCCCGGCCGACGAAAGCCAGCGCGATCTCGGAACGACGCTTTACAGGGCGTCGCTCAAAGGATTGATCAATGTCGGCTCCTACGGGCTGGAGCCGGTGAAGACGCTGCCGTTCCTGCCGAATGTCGGCTATGCCTTCGTCGTCTTGAAGGCCTATCACTCGCTCCTGAAGATGAGCTGGCATGGACGGCCGAAGGTCCATACGACCAGCGAGCATCCGCGCATCACGCTGCTCAATACCTTCTATGTGAAGGAAGGCGTGGGGTTCTGACCGGCTGGCGGATCGCCGCCGTACGCACCGTCCGCCTGCCGAAGGATAAGCCGGGCGGCCGGACGGCGCGCTACATCCGCGCCGCGCCGCGATTCATGGAGGCGACGCCGGTGCGGCAGACCTCGACCAGCCCGAGCGGCTTCATGATGGATATGAACTGCTCGATCTTGGATACTCGGCCAGTGATCTCGAAGATGAAGTGCTCGGTGTTGGCGTCGATCACCTGGGCGCGGAAGGCGTCCGCGAGGCGAAGCGCCTCGACCCGGCTGTCGCCGGTGCCGGCGACCTTGACCATGGCAAGCTCGCGCTCCAGTGGACGCTCCTGCCCGCGCTCCCTCGCGACCACCGTGAGATCGACCACGCGATGGACGGGCACGATGCGCTCGAGCTGGTGCTTGATCTGCTCCAGCACATGGGGGGTCCCGCGCGTGACGATGGTGATGCGCGAGAGGTGCGCCTCATGCTCGGTCTCCGAGACGGTCAGGCTGTCGATGTTATAGCCGCGCCCGGAGAACAGCCCGATGACGCGGGCAAGCACGCCCGGCTCGTTGTCGACCAGCACGGAAAGGGTATGCGTCTCGGGCTGCTCCGTTTCCCGCGTGATGAAATAGGCGGAGCCGGTGGGTTGAAGGTGGGCGTTCATTCAGTTTTTCCTTTCGAGGGCGCGAACGCCGTTCCTCACACCAGTTCCCTGCCCTTGGCGTCGATGGCGTTGGCCACCGCCTCGTCGGTGGCTTCGTCGGGCAGGAGCATCTCGTTGTGCGCCTTGCCGGAGGGGATCATCGGGAAGCAGTTGGCGAGCGCGGCGACCCGGCAGTCGAACAGCACCGGCTTCTTCACCGAGATCATCTCGGCAATGGCGTCGTCCAGTTCGTCCGGCTTGTCGCATCGTATGCCGTGGCCGCCATAGGCCTCCGCCAGCTTGACGAAGTCCGGCATCGCCTCGGTATAGGAATGCGAGAGCCGGTTGCCGTGCAGCAATTGCTGCCACTGGCGCACCATGCCCATGTACTGGTTGTTGAGGATGAATATCTTGATCGGCGCCTCGTGCTGGACCGCGCTCGACATCTCCTGGATCGTCATCTGAACGGAGGCGTCGCCGGCGATATCGATGACCAGCGCGTCGGGATGCGCGATCTGCACGCCGAGCGCGGCCGGCAGGCCGTAACCCATCGTGCCGAGACCACCCGATGTCATCCAGCGGTTCGGCTTCTCGAAGCCGTAGAACTGCGCCGCCCACATCTGGTGCTGGCCGACCTCGGTCGTGATGAACGTATCCCTGTTCCTGGTCGCCTCGTAGAGCCGCTGGATGGCGAATTGCGGCATGATGACATCGCTGTTCGGCGAATAGGCGAAGCTGTCGCGCGCGCGCCAGCGAGCGATCTGCTCCCACCACGGATAGAGCGCCTTCTTGTCCGCCTTGGCAGTGGCCCGCCATAGCCGGACCATGTCCTCCAGCACGCGGCCGACATCGCCGATGATCGGCACGTCGACATGGACGTTCTTGTTGATCGAGGATGGGTCGATGTCGATGTGGATCTTGCGCGAGTTCGGCGAAAAGGCGTCGATCCGGCCGGTGATGCGGTCGTCGAAGCGCGCGCCGATGCACAGCATCACGTCGCAATCGTGCATGGCCATGTTGGCCTCGTAGGAACCGTGCATGCCGAGCATGCCGAGCCAGTTCTTTCCCGAGGCCGGATAGGCGCCAAGCCCCATCAGCGTCGAGGTGATCGGGAACCCGGTGAGATCGACCAGCTCGCGCAAGAGATGGCTCGCCTCCGCACCGGAATTGACGACCCCACCGCCCGAATAGATGACCGGCCGCTTCGCCTGCGCCATCAGTTCCACAGCAGCCTTGATCGCCTCCATATCGCCGTCGAGCTTCGGATGATAGGAAACGCGCGGCGCCGTCTGCGGCGGCGTATAGATGCCCCTGGCGAACTGCACGTCCTTCGGCACGTCGACGACGACCGGACCCGGACGGCCCGTCGTGGCGACCACGAAAGCCTCGTGCAGGACGCCCGCGAGTTCGTTGACATCCTTCACCAGCCAATTGTGCTTGGTGCAGGGACGCGTGATGCCGACCGTATCGCATTCCTGGAACGCGTCGGAGCCGATCAGCGCGGTCGGCACCTGGCCGGTGATGCAGACGATCGGAATGGAATCCATCAGGGCGTCCTGCAGCGGCGTGACGGCATTGGTGGCGCCGGGCCCGGAGGTGACCAGCATGACCCCCGCCTTGCCGGTCGAGCGGGCGTAGCCCTCGGCCGCATGGCCGGCGCCCTGTTCGTGCCGCACCAGGATGTGCCGGACGTCGTCCTGCTGGAAAAGCTCGTCATAGATCGGCAGGACCGCCCCGCCCGGATAGCCGAAGAGATGCTTGACGCCGTTGTCGCGCAGCGCCTGCACCACCATTTCGGCGCCCGTCATCTCGCGCCGGCCGGTTTCGGTATGGTCTTTGTTCATCGGATCGGTCCCGTATTTTCCGTGAGTTTCTCACGGCTTTTCTGCGTTTAGTCATGTTGCGGGCAATAAAAAAGGCCCCCGAGGGAGCCTGTGTCTGCGCATGAGTGGCTGTCGCCCGGCGGTCACACCGCCTTGCCCATGCGCCTGCGTACGAGAATGAGGGTCGTTTTCATCGGCGCGAACCATAAGGGCGGGCGCCCGGCGATGTCAACGGCCTTTCTTGCGCCGCCGCCCGCGGCGTATCTCGGCGATGCGCTCCGTGTCCTCCACCTGCAGGTATCGGCCCCGCTCCAGGATCTCCAGCGTGTATTCCTCGTAAGTGAGGCCGAGCCTCTCCGCCCTCTCCTGCCGCATGAGCATGATCGCGGGCCCGCCGCGCGTGAACGCCTCCTTCCGGGCCGCACGCCACGCCAGGAAGACGAAGGCGTCGCCGTCGCCCCAGGGCGGCCCTTCGTAGTCCTCGATCGGCGGGCCGCCATTGTCGCCGATGCGCACCTTTCTCATTGCCGCATCACGACGACGAGATAGACCGCGTCGCCCGGCCCCGGCGCATGATAGGTGCAGTCCGCCGGCGCACCGAGCTTCAGGCAGTCGCCCGGAAAGAGGCGGTGCGTCGTTTCTCCCTCGATGAAGTCGAGCCGCCCTTCGATCAGCCAAATGTAATGGCGGACGAAGGTATAGGACGAAACGGGGAACGCCACAGACTTGCCCGCCGGCAGCGTGACGTGGACGAGGTCGGTCGGCACGTCCGATTGCGGCGAGACGTGACGGCGTATATAGCCCGTATCCGGGTCCCGCCATGTCGGCTGGTCCGCCGCGCGCAGCAACTGGCCGCCGTCCTGCTCGGCACGGGCGATGAGGCCGGAAAGCGTCAGCCCGAAAGCCGAGGCGATGCGCACGAGCGTTCCGGCGGTCGGGCTCGCCGCAGCACGCTCCACATTGCTCAGCATCGCCTTGGAGAGGCCGGAACGTCCCGCCAGTTCGGCGAGCGACCAACCGCGCGCCTCGCGCTCCTTCCTTATCCTGTGGGCGAGTGCCGCGCCCGATTCGTCAATTAAGCTGGACATAAGTCCACTATAACGAACGACACGCGGATGAAAAGATTAGAAATACGGCTCGCGACTTAACCGCCGTTCAACCATCCTGCCGCACCTCCCCTTAACTCGCATCGGCTATTGTCTGCCGTCTAAACCATGATCGAGGGGCAAGGGGCATGTTCGTGGAACAGAAGATCGTCGACGGCGAATCCACCAGCCAGGAGAGGCGCAATCCCCTACAGAACGACAAGCGTATTCTCGGGCGCGTGATCCAGTGCGACGGCTCCCGCGCGATGCTCGCGGCCTATGCCGATACCGAGGACGGCACCATCACCGCGCTATGGACGGTCGGCAAGCTCATCTCCATCAACCTCGGGGAAGTGCGCACCGTCGGCCTGGTCTACGCCATCGACAAGTCCGACCGCGCATGGAGCGAGGAGGGGCTGAACCAGATCGAAGTCGAGGTCGAACTGATCGGCGAGGTCCGCGACGATCCGGAGACGGGGAAGGCTAAATTCGACCGCGGCGTAACCGTCTATCCGCATATCGGCGCGATGGCGCACAGCATCCGCTCGCAGGACCTTCATGCGGTCTATGACGTCTCCGGCCGGGATTCGGTGACCATCGGCAACCTTTCCCAGGACGAGACCATCCAGGCCCGCATTTCCATAAACTCGACGCTCGACCGGCACTTCGCCGTGGTTGGCACCACGGGCGTCGGCAAGTCGACGGCGGTCTCGCTTCTGCTGCACAAGGTGATCGATATCCGGCCGGACCTGCGCGTCATCATCATGGATCCACATAACGAATTCGCCCAGTGCTTCGGCGACAGGTCGATCCGGATCGACAGTTCGACGCTCGATCTGCCCTTCTGGCTGTTCCGCCTCGAGGAACTGGTCGAGGTGCTCTTCCGCGGGCGCGAGCCGGTGCCGGAGGAAGTGGATCTCCTGCGAGACATCATCCCGGTGGCGAAGCTCAACTACCGCAATGGCGGCGCCCATGTATCCGTGCGCCGGGGCGGCGATTCCTCCATCACGTCCGACACGCCCGTGCCCTATCGCATCACCGACCTTCTGAGACTGGTCGACGAACGCATGGGCCTTCTGGACAGCAAGCAGGAGCGCCCCTTCTACCGGGCGCTGCGGACGCGGCTGGAAGCAGCGATCAACGATCCGCGCTACCGCTTCATGTTCAATTCGCATCTGATCGAGGACACGATCCACACCACGATCGGGCGCATCTTCCGCGTCCCGCTGGAGGGTCGGCCGGTGACCTGTTTCGAAATGGCCGGAATGCCGTCGGAAGTGGTCAACGCCGTCTGCTCCGTGCTGGCGCGGCTCGCCTTCGATCTAACACTATGGAGCGCCGGCAAGCTGAAGCTCCTCGTCCTCTGCGAGGAAGCGCACCGCTACATGCCCGCCGACCCCAATCTCGGCTTCGCGCCGACGCGGCACGCCCTGTCGCGCATCGCCAAGGAAGGCCGCAAATACGGCTGCTATCTCGGCATCGTGACGCAGCGGCCCGGCGAGCTCGACCCGACCATCCTTTCGCAATGCTCGACCGTGTTCGCCATGCGGCTCGCCAACGAGCACGACCAGGAGATCATCCGGTCCGCCATCGCCGATTCATCGCAATCGGCGCTCTCCTTCCTCTCCTCCATGGGACAGCGCGAGGCGATCGCCTTCGGCGAAGGCGTGGCAACGACCATGCGCATGAAGTTCGAGCGCCTCGATGCCGCCCTGATCCCCGGCACGTACAAGGAGGAGCCGGTCCCCGAAGAGGCTTCCCCGGATGACGCGGTCGATCTCGCGATGATCGTCAAGAAGCTGCGCAATGTCACCGAACAGCGGCAGGCGACGACCGTGAACGGCGAACTCGCTCCGCAGCAGGCCCAGGCCGGCGATCCGGGATACAGGAAGTCGCCTATCTCGGTTCCGGACGAACCGTCGGACTTCAACTACGGTCCGCGGCCCGGCGAGGCCGTCTGGCGCCGCCCCAACCGGTCGTAGCGACCTGACCGGGACAACCTTTTGAGGTTTCAAATCTAAGCGCAAACCCGGTTGCGGCCGAGGCGCTTGGCCTCGTAGAGCATCTTGTCGGCGCGCCGGTAGAAATCGTCGGCGGATTCCCGTCCGTTCCACACCGCGATGCCGACGCTGGAGGTGACCTTCAGCCGGACATTTCCGCTCACCACGGCGAGATTTGAGATCGCCTTGCGGATGCGCTCGGCGAACTTCATCAACTGCACCTCGGTCATGTTCGGCGCGACCACCGCGAATTCCTCCCCGCCGAGCCGGGCGACGACGTCGTGGTAGCGGGTCATGTCCTTCAGGCAGGAAGCCACCTCGCGCAGCACCTTGTCGCCGACATCGTGGCCGTGATTGTCGTTCACCTGCTTGAAATGATCGAGGTCGAGGATCATCAGGCCCACCGGCTTGCCGATGCGGCGGAACTCCTGCAGGTATTCGCGCAGCGCGTCGTCGAAATAGCGCCGGTTCTGCGTGCCTGTGAGACCGTCGGTCAGCGCAGCATGCTCAAGCGTCTCGGAGCGCGCGCTGAGAGATTCCGTCATGGCGCGAAGCTTGCCCTCTTCCCTGACCTGGATGCGGATCAGCGGGTAGATGAAGAACATGCCGAAGAAGAGCGCGGTCGAGAGAAGAACACCGGTGGCGAAGAGAAGCTTGCTGAGATAGGCGATGCGGGCGAGGCTTTCGACGGCATAGAAAGAATCCGAGCCCGCCCTGAGCACGCTGTAGGCATGCAGGATCAGTCCCCCGGCCACAAGCACGAGGGCGACGAACACGAAGAATGCCGTCTCCGACTTATGGAAGCGCATTTCCTTCCCACGCCGATACCTGATTGCTTATGGCACGGACCGCCTTACGCAAGGTTAATTACCACAACCACCGGATGAGCATGGCCGGGCCGAAGGCGCGGCCGGCGTGTGCGTCACCTGCCGCGCCGGCGCCATTCAGGGCCCATCTGGTGGCGGAACCATGTCGCCTGCCGCTTGGCGTATTGCCGCGTCGCCGCCTTGGCGCGTTCGATCGCCTCTTCCATGCCGATCCTACCACCGAGCGCCGCGGCGATTTCGCGCACGCCGATCGCCTTCATGGCGGGGAGCGACGGATCGAGGTCCAGCGCAAGCAGTGCCTCGACCTCCCTTCCCGCGCCCTCTTCGATCATGCGGTCGAAGCGGCGCTCTATGCGCTCGACGAGAAGCTTTCTGTCAGGTTCGAGGAGGATCATCTCGGCTCCGGCGGGATCGACCAGAGCCTCGGGCGCTTCGCTGCGCCAGGCAAGGATGGACCGTCCGGAGGCTTCCAGCACCTCGAGCGCACGCACGATGCGCTGGCCGTCGGCCGGCTCCAGTTTCAGCGCGGCTTCCGGGTCGCGCTTCCGTAGCAGGCCGTGGAGCTCCCGCGGCCCCTGCTCCGCCAGCGTCCGGCGCCAGCGTTCCGAAATTTCGGTCGGAACGGCCGGCATGGGCGAAAGGCCGCCGAGCAGGGCGCGGAAATAAAGACCTGTGCCGCCGACGAAGATCGGGATGCGATCCCCGAACGTCCCTGTTTCCGCCAGGCGGCGCACGTCGCGCAGCCATCGCCCGGTCGAATAGTTCTCGTTCGGAGCAACGTGTCCGTAGAGGTGATGCGGAGCTATCCGCGTTTCGGCTTCGCCGGGACGGGCGGTCAGAAGGCGCAGCACCGAATAGACCTGCATGGAATCGGCGTTGACGATCATGCCGTCCAGCCGTCTCGCCATGTCCAGCGCCAGCGCGGACTTGCCGCTCGCGGTCGGCCCGGCTATCAGGATCGCCTTTCCGATCAACGCGCAGTCTCCATGTCCCTCGTCGTAACGCTCATTTCCAGGCCGGGCCTGCTGACGCCGGCGATCGGCACTATGGCCAAGGAGGTCGTCGGCGCAAGCGCGATCGGCTGGCTCGCGGAGAAGACTGCGTGCGAATTCGCCCCGGTAGAGGGCATTGAAGCCAAAGAGGCCGAAATCCGGCTGCGCGAGGCGCTTGCCGCCCATCCGGTCGACGTCGTCGTGCAGCCTGCCGAAGACCGGCGCAAGAAGATCCTGATCGCCGACATGGATTCCACCATGATCGACCAGGAATGCATCGACGAGCTTGCCGATGAGATCGGCATGAAGGAGCATATCTCGGCCATCACCCGGCGCGCCATGAACGGCGAGATCGCCTTCGAGCCGGCGCTGCGCGAGCGTGTCCTTCTCCTCAAAGGCCTGCCGGTTTCGGTGATCTCGCATATCCTCGACAAGCGCATCACGCTTGCGGCCGGCGGCTGGGAGCTGATCGCCACGATGAAGAAGAACGGCGCGTACACGGCGCTGGTCTCCGGCGGCTTCACCAGCTTCACAGGGCCGGTCGCGGCTCGGCTCGGCTTCGACGAGAACATCGCCAACCGGCTGCTGGAGGAGGATGGCAGGCTTGCCGGCAAGGTCGCCGAGCCCATCCTGGGACGTCAGGCGAAGGCCGAAGCGCTCGTCGCGACAGCCGCGCGGCTCAGCCTGACGCCGGGCGACGCCATGGCGGTCGGCGACGGCGCCAACGATCTCGACATGATCCGGCTAGCCGGTTCGGGGGTGGCGCTGCACGCCAAGCCCTCGGTCGCGGCGGAAGCCCGTATCCGCATCGACCACGGCGATCTCACCGCGCTGCTCTACATCCAGGGCTACCGGCAGTCGGAATTCGTCCGGTGAAGCCGATCCGGACGGCACGGCTCTTCCTGCGCAACTGGGAAGAGCGTGATCGCGATCTTTTCCATCGCATCAATTCCGATCCGGTGGTGATGGAGTTCTTTCCCTTCCGCCGCAACCGCGCCGAAGCCGACGCGAAGATGGACGAGCTGCGCGATGCCATAGATCGCAACGGCTTCGGATTCGCGGCCATCGAACTCCGGGCGACGGGGGAGTGCGCCGGCTTCGCGGGGCTGAGTCGGCCGAACGATCTGCCGATCTTTCCTCCGGACACGGTCGAAATCGGCTGGCGGCTCGCGCCGGAATTCTGGGGCAAGGGTTACGCCACGGAGGCCGCGCAAGCCTGGCTTGCCTTCGGCTTCGAGGCGCTTGGCCTCGCCGAGATCGTCTCCTTCGCGGTCGCCTCCAATCGCCGCTCCACCGCCGTCATGGAGCGCATCGGCATGAAGCGCGACGCATCGGTCGACTTCGACCATCCGGTGATCGGCGACGCCTACGCGCATTTGCGCCGCCATGTCGTCTATCGCCTGCCTCGCGAGGACTGGCGGGCGGAGTCGGACGCGCGGCAGCGATAAGCTCCCTCCCCGCCAGGCCGAGGTCTGCTAGCCGTCTATCCTAACCGTGACGAACCGCAGATCGCCGTTCTTGCCGGCGAGCATCAGGAGCGCGGCCTTCCTTCCCTGGCCCTTCAGCGCCGCGATGCGGTCCGACACGTCCTTCGGCTTGGAGACTGTCTGCTGGGTGATCTCGGTGATGACGTCGCCGGCGGCGATGCCCTTCTCGGCGGCGGCCGAGTTGGCTTCGACGTCGGTGACCACGACACCTCCCGAGACGCTCTCGGGTATCTTGAACTTCTCGCGCAGCGCGTCGTCGAGCGTGCCGAGCGACATGCCGAGCACGACGCTGGAAAGCGGCTGCTTTTCCTTCTTGTCGGGCGCGGTGTCCTTGGGCTTGTTCTGCTCTGCGCTGGCCAGCTTGTCGCCGTCCTCGAGCCTCCCGAGCTTGATCCGCACCGTCTGTTCCTTGCCCTTGCGGATAAGGACCACGTCGACATCCTTGCCGACCGGGCTCTCGGCCACGATGCGCGGCAATTCATGCATATCCTTGACGTCGCGGCCGTCGAACTTGACGATCACATCGCCCGGCTGGATCTCGTCATGCTCCACCGGACCGCCCTTGATCACGCCGGCGACCAGGGCGCCCCGGGCGGAGGGCATGCCCAGGCTTTCGGCGACCTCGTCGGTGACCTGCTGGATGCGCACGCCGAGCCAGCCGCGCCGCGTCTCGCCATATTTGCCGAGCTGGTCCACCACCATCGAGGCGAGGCGCGAGGGAATGGAGAAGCCGATGCCGATCGAACCGCCGGAAGGCGAGATGATCGCCGTGTTGATGCCGATCACCTCGCCTTCCATGTTGAAGAGCGGCCCGCCGGAATTGCCGCGGTTGATCGCGGCATCCGTCTGGAGGTAGTCGTCATAAGGGCCGGAATTGATGTCGCGGTCGCGCGCCGAGACGATGCCGAGCGTCACCGAGCCGCCGAGGCCGAACGGGTTGCCGATCGCCATCACCCAGTCGCCTATGCGCATCTTGTCGGAATCGCCGAACCTGACGGCCTTGAGCTTGTGTTTCGACGGGTCCACCTTGAGGAGCGCGATGTCCGTCTTCGTATCGGTGCCGACCAGCGTCGCCTTGAGCTTGGCGCCGTCGGAAAAATTCACCTCGATATCGTCGGCGTCGGCGATCACATGGTTGTTCGTGACCACCAGTCCCTTCGCCGCATCGACGATGAAGCCGGAACCGAGCGACTGCACCTTGCGCGGGCTGTCGTCGTTGTCCCCGTTGCGATCGTTGAAGAAGTCGTGGAAATAATCCTCGAAGGGCGAACCTTCCGGCAGCTTCGGGATCGGCACGGCGTCGGGCGATTCATCGCCCTTGACGGTCTGGGAGGTCGAGATGTTGACCACCGCGTCGAGCAGGCCCGACGCAAGATCCGCCACCGAGGTCGGCCCGCCGCCCGGTAATCTCGACGGCTCGACATGCGCCGGCCCGGCCGACATGCCGACCGCGAGCACCGCGACGGCGGCCATCGCCGTCATGCGCGAGACACGCGTGAAACCGGTCCATGCCATGCGCAACCTCTCCTGCTTTCGCCACGCGACTGGTCTGGGAGCCGCTTCCCCATTGTCGCATGAATTAAGGCGCGTTTGCGACTTTGCGACGGGCGGATCGTAAATCCTGCGTTACCTGCGCACCAGCCAGACCACGCCGACGCCGGCGGCTACGGAGACGAGGCCGGCGACGCGCAGCGTCGGCTCCGGCAACATCTTCACCTGCTCCGCTAGCTTCTTGGCGAAATTCGGCAACAGCCCGTAGAGGAGGCCCTCCAGCACGAGAACAAGCCCGACCGCATCGAGAAAGTCATGCAATGCCGCCCCTCCCGGCTATTGGTTGGGGGCCGGGCCGTGAGCGGGACCGGGCTGCGCGGGCGCGCCGGCCGCACCTGTTCCTGCCGGCGGGATGGCGTTGCTCCCAGCCGCATTCGAGGCAGCGAGCAGCCCCGAAGCATCGTTGAAATATTTGAAGAACTCCGAATCGGGCGACAGGACCATCGTGGTGCTCTGTCCGGTCAGGCCCGTCTCATAGGCCTTCATGCTGCGGTAGAACTGGAAGAAATCCGGATCCTTCTGATAGGCCTCGGCGAAGATCCTGTTGCGCTCGGCATCACCCTCGCCGCGCAAAATGTCGGCGTCGCGCTGCGCCTCGGCGACCGTGACGGTGGCCTCGCGGTCGGCCTCGGCCTTGATGCGGATCGAGGCCTGCGTACCGCGGGCGCGTATCTGCGCCGCTTCGGCGAGACGTTCTGCCTTCATCCGCTCGAAGGTCTGCGCGGAGACCTCCTGCAGCAGGTCGGTCCGCAGGATGCGCACGTCGACCACCTGCACGCCGAGCACGTCGGCCTGAGGGCGCAACTGGTCGCGCACCTCGAGCATCATCTGAAGACGTTCCTCGGAAAGCGCGTCCTCGAAGGAGCGCTGGCCATAGACGCTCCTGAGCGAGGCGTCGAGCCGGGTGCGCAGATTGGCTTCCAGGAGGTTCAGATTGCCCGACACGTTCTGGCGGAACTTGCGCGGATCGGTGATGCGGAAAGCGACGAACGCATCGACGACATAGCGCCGGCCGTCATCCACCTGGACGCGGAGATTGTCGATATCGAGCCTGAGGATGCGGCTGTCGACGAACTGCACCGTATCGATGAACCGGGTCGGGATCTTGAAATAGAGTCCGGGTTTCGACTCCACGCGCGTGATCTGGCCGAACCGCATCACGATCGCCTGCTGGGTCGGCGTGACGATGAAGACGGAGGAATAGACGAGAAGGAGGATGACGACGAGGACGCCGACGACAAACGGTAAACGGCTCATTTCGACGTCCCCTGCCCGTTGGCCGTGGAGGAGGAGGAGAATTTCGGCAACGGCTTCCTCATCAGTTCGTCGAGCGGCAGGTAGGGCATGACCCCTTGCCCGTTCTTCTCGTCGAGGATGATCTTGTTGGCGCCGCCGAGCACCTTTTCCATGGTTTCGAGATAGAGGCGCTTGCGCGTCACGTCCTCGGCCTTCTTGTATTCGTTGTAGACCGACACGAACCGCGCCGCCTCGCCCTGCGCCTGGGCGATCATGCTCTGCTTGTAACCTTGCGCTTCCTCGCGGAGACGAGATGCCTCGCCGCGCGCGTCGCCGAGCTTCTTGTTGGCATAGGCGTCGGCCTCGCGCTGGAAGCGGTCCTGGTCCTGCTGGGCACGCTGCACCTCCTCGAACGCGTCGGCGACCTCGGCGGGCGGGTCTGCCTTTTCGAGCTGGACGCCGACGATGGAGATGCCGGCATTGTAGGCATCGAGCGTGGTCTGGGTGACCTTCTGGACGGCCTCCTCCAGCTTCTGCCGGCCTCCGGTCCGGACCTCTTCGTCCGGCGTGCGGCCGACGAATTCGCGCATGGCGCTTTCGGCGACGCTGCGCACCATCTGCTCGGGATCGTCGATGTTGAACAGGAACTTCTTGGGATCGGTCACGCGCCAGATCACGGTGAAATCGACATCGATGATGTTCTGGTCACCGGAAAGCATCTGGCTCTCGTCGCCGGCGGAGTTGGAGAAGCTGCCGATCGCCTCGCGGATCTGCTGCGTCTGGACGATCTGCACCTGCTCGGCCGGCCACCACATGAAATGCAGGCCGGGCTCTTCGACGCTCGCCTTCGGCTTGCCGAGGAAGAGTTCCTGCCCGAGTTCGTCCGGCTGCACCGTGTAGATCGACTTGAAGGCCCAGAAGACCACCAGCACGGCGATGATGAGGACGCCGATCGCGAACCCGCCTCCGCCGCCCGGGAAGAAACGCTTCAGCCGGTCCTGGCCGCGGCGCAGGATCGCTTCAAGGTCGGGCGGGGTACCCTGCGGACCACCGCCGCCGGAGCCGCGCGGGCCCTGGCCCCACGGGCCACCGCCATTGCCTCCTCCCCACGGGCCGCCGCCGCCGCTCTGATTGCTCCAGGGCATGAACTCCCTCTCGGTCCCGATGCCTCCACCGGATGGGCGGGCGGCGTTGCGTTCGTGCTCTTATAGGGATGCGGCCGGACCCTTTCAACGCGCCGGAAGCGCGCAATGTTGCATATGGTAAGGATTTGTGGTCGCGGGCACGGCTGCCGTCATGCGGCGCTTCGCCGCTCATAGACGGCGTGGCGCGTCGGATAGAAGCGGCCTCATAAGAGGGAGAGTTGCTCTTCCTCGACAGTATGCGTTTCGGCGGACTCTATCATTTCCGCATATCTGTCCAGAAACGCAGCAATGTGAGGGTCAGCTTTCATTAGCCGATCAGTAGTTTCATATCTGTGCTGAGGCCTTAGTCGTACCAATGTCGTTATACGGAACGGGTGATCATCAATCTCGGATTTCGAAAATTCGCGCTCTTTATAATACCGCCATTTATCTCTAGGAAATTCCCAGTCAAACTTTGCGTCCCCATTTACCCTGGTAAATACTTCTGTCAAATATACTTTATTAATATAGTTTCTAAATACTTCATATATCCTTTCACCGCCTATAACAAAGAATTGCTTCTTGAAATTGCATATTGAAAATATATCTGCAAGAAGTAAAGCGGTTTCTACATTTTGAGCCCATTTAATTCCAACGCCAGATCCTATATTTTCCCTGGAAAGGACAATGTTCTCGCGACGCGGCAGGGGTCTGCCTATCGACTCATAAGTCTTTCTACCCATTATTATCGCATGACCTTCGGTCCGCTTTCGAAAATGACGCAAGTCCGTACCAAGGTGCCAAGGAAGCTTGTTCTCGATGCCTATAACGTGGTCCGGCCAACTCCTTGCGACCACCGAGGTCGCAGATGGCATCTTGATCTTGTTTTTCGCCAACTTTCCTTGCCCACCCAGTCCATTAAGGCACATTGTCAACCAGAAGCCGCAATCAGTGCGCGGTCTGCTATCATCCAACCGCCTACATACGCTAGCGCAGGAGAGCCTAACTGCTGATTACGGTGACCACAGTGTCGATTTCACATCACACCGCCACCTTGGCGCGGATATGCGCATCGGCCTCGTAGTTCTCGACGCGGAAATCCTCGTAGCGGAAGGCGAAGAGGTCCTTCACCTCGGGGTTGATCCATAGCGTCGGCAGTTTCTTCGGCGTGCGCTTCAATTGCTCGCGCGCCTGCTCGAAATGGTTGGCGTAGAGATGCGCGTCGCCAAGTGTCAGGATGAATTCGCCCGGCTCATACCCCGAGACTTGCGCCACCATCAGGGTGAGCAGCGCATAGGAGGCGATGTTGAACGGCACGCCGAGGAAGATGTCGCCGGAGCGCTGGTAGAGCTGGCAGGAAAGCCGCCCCTCCGCGACATAAAACTGGAAAAGGCAGTGGCAGGGCGGCAGCGCCATCTCGTCCACCAATGCGGGGTTCCAGGCCGACACGATCAGCCGTCGCGAATGCGGATTGCGGCGCAGATCGTTCAGGAGGTTGGCGATCTGGTCGATGTGACGGCCATCCGGCGCCGGCCAGGAACGCCACTGGTAGCCATAGACCGGACCGAGATCGCCGTTCTCGTCGGCCCATTCGTCCCAGATGGAGACGCCGTTCTCCTTCAAGTAGCGGATGTTAGTGTCGCCGGCGAGGAACCACAGGAGTTCATGGATGATGGACTTCACATGCAGCTTCTTAGTGGTGAGAAGCGGGAAGCCGTCGGCCAAGTCGAAGCGCATCTGGTGCCCGAATACCGAGCGCGTGCCGGTGCCGGTGCGGTCCGGGCGGTCGGAGCCGTGTTCCAGCACATGGGCGAGCAGGTCGAGATATTGGCGCATGGACGCTCCACGATTCGGGGCCAGCGATCTTAGCCGAGCGGCGGGCCCGCAGGCAAAGCCGGCATCCGGTCGCCAACGCTATTTCGGTGTCTCAGCCAGCCGCGGCCAGCGCCGCCTAGAGCGCCGAGAGCTTGCCGAGATGCTTCGCGGCCAGATAGTAGAAGGTGACGCGACTCTTGGATCTGTCGGAGGCCATCGTCTCGCAGACCTTTTCGAGCACGCCGTCCACCTTGCTTTCTTCGATGACGCCGAGCTTCTTGCCGCACCAGTTCTTCTTTATCCGGTCGAGTTCCTTCTGGTCGGAGCAGGAGACCAGCGCGGAATCGCGATTCCTCAGCGCGATCCCGAGATGCTTGACGATCTTGCCGACGATTTCCTCGCTTGCCGTCGCGTCGTATTTCCTCACGTCCGAGATGTAGTCGGCCATTCAACGGCTCCTCGATTGAAGCGGCGGCCGACCTCACGCCAAGGCAGGCCGCGAAACTCCCCGCGCCGCCAGTCTCCGCAGGGACGCCGCCCGAGTCAACGTCACTACGCGGAGCAGCCTGGCGCGCCGATGCCATTGCCTCGGGGCGACCCTACTCCGCCGCCACCTTGTCCTGCGTCATCGTATCGAAGTCCGAGGCGTCGTGGCGCTCGTGAAGCTGGCTGGCCGGGTCGCCGGAGGTGCGGTTGACCTTGCGGCCGCGGGCCACCGCCGGACGCTTGAATATCTGGTCGGCCCAGCGCACCACGTTCGTATATTCATGCACCGCGAGGAACTCGGCCGCGCCGTACTGCCAGCCCTTCACCAGCCCGCCGTACCAGGGCCAGATGGCGATGTCGGCGATGGTGTATTCGCCGCCCGCCACATATTCGTTGTCGGCCAGCCGCTTGTCGAGCACGTCGAGCTGGCGCTTCGTCTCCATGGCATAGCGGTCGATGGCGTATTTGATCTTCTCCGGCGCGTAGGCATAGAAATGCCCGAAGCCGCCACCGAGGAAGGGCGCCGAGCCCATCTGCCAGAACAGCCAGGAGAACGTCTCGGCGCGGAGCGGCTGAGAGGTCGGCAGGAACTCGCCGAACTTTTCCGCCAGGTGCAGGAGGATGGCGCCCGATTCGAACACGCGGATCGGTTTCGGGCCGCTGCGGTCAACCAGCGCGGGGATCTTCGAATTCGGGTTGATCTCCACGAAGCCCGAACCGAACTGCTGGCCCTCCCCGATCCGGATCAGCCAGGCGTCGTATTCGGCATCCTTGTGGCCCTTCTCCAGAAGCTCCTCGAACATGATGGTAACCTTCTGGCCGTTCGGGGTTCCCTGCGAATAGAGCTGGAAGGGGTGCCTGCCGACGGGCAGCTCCTTCTCGTGAGTCGGCCCGGAGATCGGCCGGTTGATGTTGGCGAACTGTCCGCCATGGCCCTTCTCCCAGGTCCAGACCTTCGGCGGGGTGTATCGATTGGAATCGGTCATGTCGCTTCCCGGCTTTCTGCTTTGTTCAATGAATGTAGAACATGGGGCATCCGGGCCGCGACGGCAACACATACGTTGTCGGGAATGCACAGGCCGACGGGTATGCCGTTTCCCCAAACCGGCCGCGCGGCGATTTTGTTTCTTTCGGGAGCCCGGCCGAAGAAAATCAGCGCGTCAATTGGCGTCCGCGACCATCCGCCTGCCGCTCAGCCAGGACCACCAGTCGTTCTCGTCGCCATTGAAGACGTTGAGGTCGATCTGGCCCTCGACGCCCTGCGACAGGCCGGAGCCCGAATACTGCCAGAACAGCCATTCGCGGTCCGGATAGACCTTGCCCGGATGCAGCGCCGTCGAACGCAGCCAGAAGGGGTAGTCTAGGAACGCGCCGCGAAGATTGTCGGCATAGAAATCGGGCGTCGTATAGATGATCGGCCGCCGGCCGTAATGCCGCTCCAGCCGGTCCATGAACACTTTCATCTTCTCGAGCACCACGTCGCGCGACGGACGCCGCTTGCAGCTCGACTGGTGGTTCCACTCGACATCGATGACGGGCGGCAACGCGCCGTCCACCTTGGGCACGTTGCGGATGAACCAGTCCGCCTGCTCGCTCGCCACCCGGCACCAGTAGAAGAAATGATAGGCGCCGCGCTTCAGCCCCGCCTCGCCCGCGCCCTGCCAGTTCTTCATGAACATGGGGTCGATATGGTCGCCGCCGTCGGTCGCCTTGATATAGACGAAATTGGCGCCGTGCAGCCTGAGCTTCGCCCAGTCGATATCGCCCTGCCAGCGCGAGACGTCGACGCCGTGGACGTCGAGCCGGTGCGGCGAATGGCGGCCGAAATCGACCGGGTCGGCGTCGCGGAAGGCGGAGGCGTAGATGGTGCCGCGCTCGCCCCGAACGGGCCGCGGCCGGGGCTTCGGCGGCGCCACCTCGTCGATCGCGACCAGCGGCTCCGGCTTCTTCGGCTCGTCGGCCACCGCCATCTCGGCATCCGGTCCGGCGCCTATGGAAGCCGGCGGCACGACCGGTCCGTCGGGACGACCGATCGAGGCGGTTTTCTCGTGCGACGGCGCGGGAATCCTGAGCGCGTCGACGCTCGATGTCGACGAGCATCCCGACGGCAGAAGCAGGGCGAGGCACAATAGGGCGAGGCTCGGCGAGCGCATTGCAACCTGTACGCAACACAAAACAGATGGCGCGCAACAGCGCGGAGCCTCGATTCCTAGCCGTGAAATACCAACAAAGTTTGAATCGAAATCTTAGGAATTTCGAGGCGGCGAATCATCGCCGACCGACAGGCTTTGAGAGATCGCCCGGCACGGGCGTCAAATGCAGCACATTCCTTCGCCGCAGCAGGAAGATGCGATCAAGTGGGACGCGGGAAGCTCCGCTTCCCCGTCGTCTTCCTCCTGCCCCGCAACGAAAAGGCTTCGCACCTCGTCGGGCTCGACCCCGTCACTCGCCATGACCAGGCGGATCATCGGATCGTTCAGCAGTTCTTCCAGCGCTTCCGTGGCCTTGTCCATGTTCGCTTCTCCTTGCCGCCCTCCCACAGTTAGGAATTCAATCCGGGCTTGCCAATGATGCCGGCGCGTCCAAATCTTGAAATCTTCGGGGCAACCCGGCCCGCTCGCCACATTCCCTAACGAGAATTTGCTGCCGGCGGACGCAGCCTCCGTTCCCATTGGGAGCGCCTTCGCTCCTGCAACCTCCAATAGATTCCGTACAGCTATTGATTGCATCATTCCGGTAGATACTCGATACGAATCAACTTACCGTTGCATAGAGCGCGACGGAGCAGCGAATATGTCCGCGCCGGAAGCGCCGGCCCTATGCTGGCGCGGCAACGGGGATGCCTGGGAAGTCTATCTCGGCGAGGATGGCTGGCGCTGGCGCCGGATCACGCCGGAAGGCGAGTTCTCGGAGCAGTCGGAAGCCGGCCATCCGCGCAAGCGCGACTGCTATGCCGATGCGCTCGCCCACGGCATGCGCTGCGCGCCGGTTCAGCCGTTCAGGCGCCGACCGTGTTGGAAGCCTGAAGGCTGACGGACGTGATGCGGAAGATGCCGTCCGGCTGCAGCTCGAGCGTATAGATCGCTTCGTAGTCCTTCCCGTCCGGTCCGACGACAAGCACATGCTGGGTCACGGAGGTCGCGCTGTTCTCCTCGGCCTTGCCGAACGTGTGGCTCTTCGGATGCCATACCGGCTGATAGGCCCGCTCGACCATGCCCATGAACGCATCGACGGTGGGGAAGATGCGCTGGATGCCGGGCGCAGCATAGGAATAGGCCCTGGCATTGTCGTTGGCGAGGAACGCCCTGATCTGGGCGTCTATGCTCGACTGGGCGGCCTTGATGTCCGCGTCGCCAGCCCATGCCGGCACCGCCATGACGATCGGAAGGAATACCAATGCGGAAGCCATACGGTTCATGATCTACCTCCGTTCAACAACCGGACCGCGGCACGATCCGATGTCCTTCTTTCCTCGATACGAACTCCGCGCTCGGCCGGTTTCATCCCGAGGACACGATTATTTGCTCCAGGGCATTCGGGTCGTGATACGCGATCAGGGCAAAAAACGGTGCAATCAGCCCGTTTCGGCTGCTTTAGAGGCTTGAATATCTTCCTGCAAATCGCTGAAATGCTGGACGAATCGCAAGATCGTGAAAGATTGCGCCGATGGAAAAGAGCCCCGATGCCTTCCGGACCATCAGCGAGGTGGCGGAAGAACTCGACCTTCCCCAGCACGTGCTTCGCTTCTGGGAGACGCGTTTCAACCAGATCAAGCCGATGAAGCGCGGCGGCGGCCGGCGCTACTACCGGCCGCAGGATATCGACCTGATCAAGGGTATCCGCCATATGCTCTATGACCAGGGCTACACGATCAAGGGCGTGCAGAAGATGCTGCGCGACAACGGCAACCAGTTTCTGGTGGCGGTCGGCAGCGGCGATCTCGCGGCGATAGAGGCGATCGCGCAGCGACGCCAGACCACGGGTCCGGCGCTCGTGGCGGCCACTGCACCCGGCCAGGGCGACGACGAGATGCTGGTCGGCGAATCCAAGGTCAAACCCAGCCGGCGCTTCTTCGGGCTCGGCCGACCGGATGACGACGGGCCGGTGCAGGCCGACAGCGGCAAGCTTTCGCGCGACAACCACGCGCTCCTGCAGGAGGCGCTGTTCGACCTCCTGGAATGCAAGCGGCTTCTCGACCAGGTGCGCTAGAGCAGCGGGCGTTCTGACGAACGCATTGTCCGCTGCTCCAGCGTGGTTTCCTTAGCCGCATTTGTGCGACGCCAGCCGATTCCGTCTGGCTGCAAAATGCTCTAGCCGTTCAAACCGGCGGCAGGTCTCCCTTTTCCCATGCCGCGCTGATCTCAGTCGCGCGGTCGGTGAAGCGGCCGGCCTCGATCGCCGTGCGGATATCCTGCATGAGCGACTGGTAGTAGGCGAGATTGTTCCAGGAAAGCAGCATGGCGCCGAGTGCCTCGCCCGACTTCACCAGATGGTGCAGATAGGCGCGGCTGTAGTCGCGGCTTGCCGGACACCCGCTCTCCTCGTCGAGCGGCCGCGGATCGTCGGCATGGCGCGCGTTCTTGAGGTTGACCTTACCGCGCCGCGTATAGGCCAGCCCATGGCGGCCGGCCCGCGTCGGCATCACGCAATCGAACATGTCGATGCCGCGCGCGACCGATTTCAAAATGTCGTCCGGCGTGCCGACTCCCATCAGGTAACGTGGCCTGTCCGCCGGCAGCACGGGATCGACCACGTCGAGCATGTCGAGCATCACCGCCTGCGGCTCGCCGACGGCAAGCCCCCCGACCGAATAGCCTTTCAGGCCGAGGCCGGCCAGGGCCGACGCCGAGCGCTCGCGCAGCCGCGCCACGTCGCCGCCCTGGACGATGCCGAACATCGCCTTGCCCGGCTGATCGCCGAAGGCCGCCTTGCAGCGCTCGGCCCAGCGCAGCGACATCTCCATCGCGCGCTCGACATCGGCTTCCTCCGCCGGCAGGCGCACGCATTCGTCGAGCTGCATCTGGATATCGGAATCGAGCAACCCCTGGATCTCGATCGACCGCTCCGGCGTCATCTCGTAGGGCACGCCGTCGATATGCGAGCGGAACACGACGCCGGTCTCGCTGAGCTTGCGCAGCTTGGCGAGGGACATGACCTGGAAGCCGCCCGAATCGGTCAGGATCGGATAGGGCCAGCGGGCGAATTCATGCAGCCCGCCGAGCCGCGCCACGCGCTCCGCGCCGGGCCGCAGCATCAGGTGGTAGGTATTGCCGAGGATGATATCGGCGCCGGTCCCGCGGACGTCGTCCATGAACATCGCCTTGACGGTGCCGCCCGTGCCGACCGGCATGAAGGCCGGCGTGCGCACCGTCCCGCGCGGCATGGCGATCTCGCCGCGCCGTGCCCGGCCGTCGGTGGTGAGGAGGCGGAAGGAGAATTGGGAAATCATGACGGGGCGTATTTCCGGATGGTGAAAGCACATCTTCCCACCCCCCTCTGTCCTGCCGGACATCTCCCCCTCAAGGGGGGAGATTGAACCGGCCGCACCGCTCCGCCCCCATTCCGGCAACCTTGGAAATTGGCGAAACCCGCGATGACCGCCGATCTCCCCCCTTGAGGGGGAGATGTCCTGCCGGACAAAGGGGGGTGCGCAGGGGCGCCCAGTTCGCCCATTAGCGGCCCTCCGATCGAAACAGCAGGCTCGCATCGCCGTACGAATAGAAACGATAGCCGCTCTCGATCGCATGCGCGTAGGCGCGCTTCATCATCTCCGTCCCGGCGAAGGCCGAGACAAGCATGAAAAGCGTCGAGCGCGGCAGGTGGAAATTGGTCATCAGCGCGTCGATGAATTTGAAGCGGTAGCCGGGCGTGATGAAGATGTCGGTTGCACCCGACCACGCAGAAAGCCTGCCATCGTCACCGGCGGCGCTTTCCAGAAGCCTGAGCGAGGTGGTGCCGACCGAGACGATGCGGCCTCCCCGCGCCCGCACGGCGTTCAGCGCCTCGGCTGTTTCGGCCGAAACGTGGCCGATCTCCTCGTGCATGCGATGATCGTCGGTGTCATCGGCCTTGACCGGCAGGAAGGTCCCGGCCCCGACATGCAGCGTCACGAAATGCCGTTCGATCCCGGCGGCCTCGAGCGCCCGCATCAGTTCCGGCGTGAAATGCAGGCCGGCGGTCGGAGCGGCGACAGCGCCTTCCTCTCGCGCATAGATCGTCTGGTAGTCGATGTGGTCGCGCTCGTCCTCGGCGCGCTTCGAGGCGATATAGGGTGGCAGCGGCACATGGCCGGCGGCGTGGATCGCCTCGTCGAGCAGCGGACCGGAAAGGTCGAAGGCGAGCAGCGCTTCGCCGGCCTCGCCTTTCCCGGCCACCGTCGCATCGAGCGTGCCGAGGAAGCAGGCGCGGCCCGAATGGCCAAAGCGGATGCGGTCGCCCACCTGCAGCCGCTTCGCCGGCCGGACGAAGGCCTTCCAGCGGTCGGGACCGGCGCGCATATGCAGCGTCGCGTCGATATGGGCTGTCGTGCCGTCGCGCTCGCGCGTTCCCTCGAGTTGCGCCGGGATAACGCGGGTGTCGTTGAAGACCAGCGCGTCGCCCGGCCGAAGCAGCGACGGCAGATCGCGGACGACGCGATCCTCGAGCCTGTCCGGCGGCCGCACGACGAGCAGCTTCGCCGCATCGCGCGGAACGGCGGGGCGCAATGCGATGCGGTCCTCCGGCAGGTCGAAATCGAACAGATCCACTTTCATGCGGGCGGCAATAGCGCCATTTTCCGGGAACTGCCAAGGCGAATTGCCGCCAGCGAGGACGCCAGATTGCCGCGTACGGAGTCGTGCTCTCGCAGAAATCCCGGTTCAGGGTTCAGGGAGACCGTTTCTTCTTCGCCATGGCTGTCGCGAGTACCTTCCCGCGCCGTCGAGCGCCCCCGCGGTTCCACGGGTCAGACGCGAGGGCGATGGGCGGACCGCTGCGGATTTCTAGTTGCCCGCGCCGCGCGCCACCCGTTCGATCTCCTCGCGCACCAGCCGCTCGACCAGCACCGGCAGATTGTTGTCCAGCCAGTCCTGCAGCATCGGCCGCATCATCTCCTCGGCGATTTCCTCGAAGGTACGGCGGCGGTTCTGCGAAAATGCGTCGGAAAGCTCTCCGAACGCCGCGGCGACCTGCCGCCCGGCCTCTTCCGAGAGGATGGCCGGCTTCGGCTCGGCCGATCTCTCCTGCTCCGGCTCGAAGGCCCTCAGCGCACCGAGCTGTTCGCTGAGTTCGGCCATCATCTCATCCTGGTCGAGACCGTCATCCTCGGCCGTGCCCGCAAGCGCCTCCTCGACGGCGGACATTTCCGCCCTGGGCAGATCCGGCGCGGCCCTGTTGGCCTGCGCCTCGCCGGCCCACCGGGAAAACGGCGTCGTCTTCACCTCCGCCTGGGTGTCGGCAAGCGTCAACGGAGCCGCCGGGCTTGGCTTCTCCTCCGCATGAGCCCCGGCGCTGGCACGCAGGTCGGCGCGGAAGCTCTCCACTTCGATAACGCTCGCCGATTTCTCGGGCTTCGTCTCCGGCGCCGCCGCCTCTTGCGCCGGTATCGCGGCAGCCTGCTCCGCCGGCTGCCTGGCGGTATCGCTGTCCTCGATGATCCTGCGGATCGATGCGAGAATCTCTTCCATCGAAGGTTCGCGCTGCGCGCTGTTCGCTTGAGCCATCGTCACCTTAGCCGCCCCTTGTGACCGTTTCCGCGATGTCGGCGCGCATGGATGGCGCACACCGAATCACCGGCCCGAGCGTAACCGACCGGAAAGCGGCTGAGAATCCCCCGCTTCCCGCTCCATTCTCTTTGTCACAGGGAAATACCGCGCCAGGCGCGCCGCCCCCCGAAATCTCCGGCCTTCAGCGACGGGCCTTAGCGGCCGTCGGGCGTGCGCAGGCCGTACCACTTGTCCTTGACGGCGTTGTAATGCTCTTCGGGATGGTATTCGGCGACCGCCAGGCCGAGCCGGCCGGCGGAAAGGCGCCCGACGGCGGAGACGATGGCGTAGCTCGCGACCACGAGGTCGCGCTCGGCGCTCACCTGGTTGATTTGCGCGGAGATCAGGTCGGCCTGCGAATTCAAGACGTCGAGCGTCGTGCGCTGGCCGACGTTCCGCTCCTCGATGACGCCGTTGAGAGCGAGTTGCGCGGCCTTGACGGCGGTCGCATTGGCGGACACCGATTCCCTCGCCGCCTGGTACTGCGACCACGCGGCGGCGACCGCCGCCCGGACCTGGTCGCGGCTGACATCCACCTGGATGCGCGCCTCTCCGAGCGATTCCTTCGCCTGCCGGACCTGCGCCGACACCCGTCCGCCCTGATAGATCGGCACGTTGAGGGAGAGGCCGATGCTGGCGGAATTCTCCCAGCCGTTCGGGCTGATCACACTCGCGGGCGAACGATTATTGTAGTCGCGGTTGAGACCGGCCTGGGCCGCTATGCTCGGCAGCAGGGCGCCTTGCGCCGACTTGACCGAAAATTCGGAAGCGTCGACCAGCGCCTCGGTGCTGCGGATGGCAGGATGCTCCGTCGCGGCGACAGCAAAGGCGGCGTTGAGGCTCGACGGCAGCAGCTTGGCGACCGGATGCGCCGGCTGCAAATTGCCCGGTTCGTCGCCGATGACCTGATGATAGGTGGCGGCGCTGGAAAGCACCTGCGCCCGCGCCGCGCTTAGCTGGGCGATGGCCAGCGCCTGGCTGGCCTGGGCCTGGGCGACATCGGTGCGGGTACCCTCGCCCACGTCCAGCCGCGAATTGGCGGCACGCACCTGCTCGTTCAGGAAGGCGAGATTGCGCTCCCTGAACTGCGCAATCTGGCGGTTCAGGATCACGTCCATATAGGCGCTGACGGCGTTGAAGAGGATGTTCTCCTCGGCGTTGCGCAGGTTCTCGTCCTGCGCACGCACCTGCGCCTCCGCGGCGCGCACGTTGTTCAGCGTCTGGAACCCGTCGAAGAGCGTCTGCTGGATGGTGACGCCGAACCCGCCCGTCGTCAGCCGCGTCCCGCCCTGCGAGGCGTAGTTGACGCTGCTGGAGCCCATGATGACCGGGCGCCACCCAGACTTGGCGATCGCCACCCCCTCGTCCGTCACGCGTACGCCGGCGCGGCTGGCGTTCAGGGTGGAATTGTACTGATAGGCCTTCGTCAGCGCACCGAAGATCGTTTCGGCCGCCGCGGTCTTGATCCCGAGACTGCTGACCGAGAGCAGCAAGGCTGCGGCTATACTGTTACGAACGAGCGACACGACCCACCTCACATCCGTCCGGCCGGGATGCCCCGGCCGCACTCTCGATTGAGGGCCGGCAGCGCGGCCCGTTCATTACCCGGCGCCCGCAGGCGCCATCCGTCTCCGCCCTGCTGCTGGAGACGGCTTCGACCGATGCGCCGACGCCGCGCGCCGATCAGAACTCGAACACCGGCGCGCGCCGGAACCCGGGCAGCGGCCTGATCGCGGCGTTGAAAGCCCGGCGGCACGAAACCACACCGCCGTCCTTGACGCAAATGCGCGCGATGCCGGCATTGCCCTCGCCGGTCACGGCCACCAGCCGTCCCGCTTCCGCCAACTGCCCGAAAAGCGCCTCAGGCACCTCGTCCACCGCGCCGCCGACCAGGATCACGTCATAGGGAGCATTTTGTGGATAACCACCCTCGAGGGCAGCCTCGACGATCGTCACATTGCCGAACCCGATTTTCTCGAGCGTCGAGCGCGCCGATTCGGTGAGATCGGGCTCGCATTCAAGCGCGGTAACCGACGCGGCGAGGCGCGACAGCACCGCCGCCGAATAGCCGCTGCCGCAGCCGACATCGAGCACCCGGTCGGTCCCGCGGATGCCGGCGAGTTGGACCAGCTTCGCGAAAGGCGCCGGCTCCATCAAATAACGCGCCCGGCCGGAGCGGGTCGGGATGTCGATATCCTGGTCGAGATAGGCCAGCGGGCGGCGGACAGCGGGAAGGAAAGCCTCGCGCGGGACGAAACCCATCGCGTGGAGGAGGCGCGCGTCGGTTATGCCGGTGGTGCGCAATTGGCCGTCCACCATCCTGGCCCGCAGAAGCGCATATTCGGCTGTCATCGTTTTTTCGGCTCGTCCCCTGGCGCACCGCGCTCGGCAACTATAGCGGCGCGAAGGCCGCGTTGGAATATGACCGGCGCGAGAACCCTGAAACCCGGCCGCCGGAGCTGCCGGTGAATCGCCGCGCCATTCAGCCGGAGGTGTGGCGCAAACGGCTCCTAAGGTCAATCAAACACTTGGCAATCGGCCTGCCGCGCCTTTCCCGCTGTTGCAGAAAAGCCCCATCGCCGAACAATCGGTTCGAAACGGCTCCTCGCCGGCTGCCGATGCGCCCGCCGGGCCATTTGTTCCGGAATTTCCGGCAGGCTCAGGCAAATCGAAACCAGTACTAATGCCCCCGGGGAAACCGCTCGTCGCACCGCCAGGATAGATGACCTTTGTTAGGCGGTCCGCGTCATCACAGTCGTAGATAGCCGTCCAACCCTCCGAGTCAGCAAGGAACCGAACAGCCATCGCCCCGCACATAAGAGATGCAGGTCTTGATCGATAGCGCCCAACGAGATCCAGGCCATTCGGGACGACAACGCCATAGTTCCGTGACCCGCCGTTATCGCTGCGGAGAAGCCACCGAACCCATGCCGCCTCCAAGATGCGCAACGGCATCCGAGTCGGCTATCGCATCGCTCTTCATGTCAGGCTCGCAATGCGCTAGTTAGAAGAGATGCCCGTCTTTTCCCGCTTTGCCCGCTATGTGGAAGAAGTGGCGCGACGCGGCTCCATCCGCAGCGCGGCGGAGTGGCTGAACATAGCTCCTTCGGCCATCGACCGGCAGATCATTCTTGCCGAGCAGGAACTCGGCGTTTCCCTTTTCGACCGTCTGCCGCAGGGGCTGAGGCTCACGCCGGCGGGAGAGCATCTGGTTTACAATCTGCGGCGGTGGAAGCGCGAATTCAAAGATGTCCGCCTGCAGATCGATGACATCCAGGGCCTGCAAAGGGGCAAGATCACGCTGGCCGTCGCCGAAGCGATCGTCGGCGACATGCTGGTCGGGCTTTTGGCGGATTTCCACCAGCAATATCCCGGCGTGGTCGTGACAATACAGGTGGTCGGCGGCGGCGGCGTGCGCGAGATGGTGCTGAACGGTTACGCCGATATCGGACTCACCTTCATGCCGACCGCCTATCGCGTGATGCGGGTGGAGCATTCGGTGGAGCTTGCGCCGGGCATCGCGATGCCGCCCGATCACGCGCTGGCCGGCCGCAAGAGCATCGGGCTGCGCGAATGCCGCGAACTGCCGATGATTCTCCCCAATGAGGAACTGCTTATCCGCAACGCGCTCGACGCGGCGCTGGCGGCGACCGGCGTCACACTGAACGCAATCGCCGTTTCCAACAATTTCGCCCTGATGAAGGAGATGGTCTTTCAGCGGCTGGGCGTCGCCGTGCTCACCCGCGCCGAGATCCTTTCCGAAATCAGAAAGCGCAAGCTTGCCTTCGTGCCGTTCTCCGACCCTGAAGTGTCGAGATCGTCGTTCTCCCTGGTCACTCCCTCCCATCCTTCCAGCGCCGCCTCCAGGCTTGCTCGTGCCATCGTTGCCGCGATGGACGAGATGTCGGACGAGGACCCGACCTAATTTTTCGTACATACTCTCCGAAAAATACTTATTGAAACCCCGTTTCCGGCCGACCTATCGTGGCCTGGAGAATAAGTGGGAACATAAAAAACAGGTCGGCGGCCATTGGAATCCTCCGGGAGCCGGCAATCGGACATCGCGAAGAACACGAACCCGCGCTCCCGGCATGGCGGCGCGAAAGGGGAGTTTGGCGTGCAGCATACGACCCTCGAAATTTCCGAATTCAAGGCCTTGGTCGGCAAGGCGGTTCCCCAACCGGAACAATTCAATTACGGGGTCACGCGGGATACGATCCGGCATTTCGCCTATGCCGTTCCCGATATCAACGCGCGCTATCTCGACGAGGAATATGCCGCCACGACGCGCTGGCGCGGCATCATCGCGCCGCCGGGCTATCTCTACGCGCACGGATCTCCGGCCTGGCTCGGGTCCCTTCCCGGCATCAAGGATGCGGACGGCAATGAGCTGCGGAACGCCGACAATGCGACGGAGGAATGGGAATTCCACAAGCCGGTCCGTCCGGGCGACACCATCTTCTCGCAGGGCATGCTCGAGGACGCGACCATCAAGCGCTCGCGCAAGCTCGGCGAATGCGTGCTGGTCAAGGAGGGAATGCGGTTCACCAACCAACGCGGCGAAACGGTCGCCCGGCTCGCTTCCTACAGCTTCCGCTTCAACGGCTCCGCGGTGCAGGCAAGCGGCGGGGTCGGACAGGCCTATCCGCCGATCGAGGACGGGCAGTTCACGCGCAATGTCGCGACGCCCCCTCTCCTTCCCGGCACGAAGCCGACGCCCGTGCGCCGCTACGACGAACCGCGCTTCTTCGAAGACGTGGGGGTGGGCGACGAGGTGCCCGCGTGGGAACTCGGCCCGATCATGGCGTTCGATATCGGCCGCTTCAACGCGGTCACGATCGGGACCGGCTACGACCGGATCGGACGGACCGGCCACGTGCCCGACGGGTTCGCGCCCGGCGTGCTGCGCATCCAGTGGTTCGGCGCGATGCTATCGAAATGGGGGGGGCCGAACAGTTGGGTCACCAGGATATCGCAGCGCAACGTGGACTGGGTCCTGATCGGCTACAAGGTGATCTGCAGCGGCCGCGTGACACGCAAGAAGGTCGAGGAAGGGCGCTGCCTCGTCGAACTCGATATCTGGTGCGACAGCGAACTCGGTTTCCGCACCAACAGCGGCACCGCCGAGATCGAGTTCGAAAGCCGCGAGCATCCGACGCGCAGCCGGTAGCGAGACGACGATGTCACCGACCCTCATCGATCGGCTGCCGAAGGCGGAACTGCATATCCACGTCGAAGGGTCGATCGAGCCCGACATGGTGCTGGCGTTGGCGGAGCGCAACGGCCTCGATTTCCCGCACAAGTCCAAGGCAGGATTGCTCGCGACCTACGAGTTCGCCAACCTTGCCGGCTTCAGCGCCGTCTATGCCAGCAATTCGTGCGCTCTCCGGACCGAGCGGGACTTCTACGATCTGACCTACTCCTACATGCGCCGGGTCCGCGAGGACAACGTCATCCACGCCGAAATCGCCTTCGCCCCGCAGGGCGCCTCGCATCGCAACGTTGCGCCGGAAATAGCGCTCGAGGGCGTTCTCGCCGCGATGGACGACGCCAAGGCGGCGTTCGGGATGACGGGAGGGGTGATCATCGGCTGCCAGCGGCATCGCGGGGCGGAAGCAGGCCTAAACATGCTGCGCCGCATGAAGCCCTACCGCGACCGCATCATGGCGCTGGGCCTCGCCAGCCTCGAGGTCGGGCATCCTCCCCGCCTGTTCCTGCGCGTGTTCGAGGAGGCGCGCGATCTCGGCTGGAAGACGGTCGCGCATGCCGGCGAGGAAGGTCCGCCCGAATATATCTGGGAGGCGCTGGATATCCTGAAGGTCGACCGCATCGATCATGGCGTGCGTTGCGAGGAGGATCCGCGTCTGGTGCGTCGGCTGGCCGAGGAACAGGTCCCTCTCACCGTCTGTCCCCTCTCGAACATCTACCTCAAGGTGTTCCCGGCGCTGCGGGAACACAATATCGCACGGCTGCTCAGGGCCGGCCTGCTGGTCACGGTAAATTCCGACGATCCGCCCTATTTCGGCGGCTATGTGAACGCGAACTATGCGGCTTGCCGGGACGTGCTCGACCTGTCGGACGAAGAAATCATTCAACTTGGCCGCAACAGCTTCATCGCTTCGTTCCTGCCTGAAGAGCAGAAATGCAACTACCTCGCAAGGATCGACAGGATCGTCGGAGCCGCCCCAGAGGCGAGCGGGATGAAAGATGTCGCGCCGATCGGATCAGGAGACCGCGCTTGAACGTACAAATCCCTCCCCGCGACAATTCCGGCATCGCTCTGACTCAGGAGGGCTGGAAAGCTCTTTCCAACCCGGCGTCGATCGCGCTCGTCGGCGCCAGCGGGCGCAGCAGCAGCGTGAGCTTCACCCCGCGTTTCCTGGAGACGAATGCCGGGCTCGGCTACAGGGGAGACATCTACCTCATCAACCCGAACCGGGACACCATCCTGGACCGCAAATGCTGGCGGGATCTCAGCTCCCTTCCCGTCTCGCCGGAGCTGGTGATCATCAGCCTTCCGGACGAGAAGGTGCTGCCTGCCGTTCATGAGGCGATCGCCTGCGGCGCGCGCGCGATGATGATCCATTCCGGCGGGTTCGGCGAAAGGGGCGAGGCGGGACTGCTGCGCGAGCGCGAACTGCAGCGCGCCTGCGGCGAGGCCGGCGTGGCGGCGCTCGGCCCCAACTGCCTCGGCCTTATGAACCTCACCACCGGGGTATCGCTGTCGAGCTTCAAGCTTTCGCCGGGATTGAACAAGGGCTCGGTCGCCCTGATCAGCCAGAGCGGGTCGGTCGCCGGCATCCTGATGCATGTGGCCGGGCGGCACGGCGTTTCCTTCGTCGCAAGCACCGGCAACGAGGCAGTGACGACCGCCGAGGACCTGATCGAATACGCCATCGCCGATCCGGCGACGAAACTGATCGTATGCTTCATCGAGGCGCTTCGGCGGCCGCATGCGCTGTTCGCGCTGGCGGAACGGGCACACCGGGCGGGGAAACCCATCGTCGTGCTCAAGGCCGGACTTACCGAGAAGGGAGGCGAGGTCTCGCGCGGCCATACGGGCGCGCTCGCCGGATCGGGCGCGATCTACCGGCAGGCCTTCGAGCAGGCCGGCGTGATCCTTGTCGAGGATTTCGACGAGCTCGCCCAGACGGTCGAGCTGCTGGCCACGATCAAGTCGGCTCCGCGCGGATGCCGTGTCGGCATGCTCGGCACGTCCGGCGGCGAACTCGGCAACATCACCGACCTCTGCGAGGAACTCGGCGTCGAACTACCGCCCTTTTCGGCGGATACCCTGGCCGGATTGCAGGATTGGCTCGTCCTGCCGAAAGACGTCCGTCCCCGCAATCCGGTCGACGTCGGAACCGGGTTCAATTTCGCCGGCAGCTATGAGGAACGCATGCGCGGAGCGATCCGGGTCGTCGCGGCCGATCCGTCGGTCGATCTCGTGGTGGTAATGCAGGGCTTCCACCGCGAAGGCGAGAACCTCCAATTCTCGCTCAATCGCGAGATGATGAACGCCGCCGCCCGCGAGTCCGCCAGTATCGACAAGCCCGTCGCCGTCCTCGCCTGCCAGTCGGGCCGCCTCGACGAAGAGGTGGTCGCGGAGGTGCGCACGGCAAGCGTCCCTGCGCTGGAGGGCGCCCGCGAGGGTTTGAGGGCGCTGCGCCACCTCGATCGATATAGGAGGTTTCTGAGCCGACGTTCCATTCCGGCTGCGGCTCCTGCCGTGCCTGGTGCGCCGGACGTCCCGCAACCGTGGGAAAACGGCCTGGTGCCGCAGGCCGGGCTGTTCCGTCATCTGGAGGCGGCGGGCCTGCCGGTCACCCGCTTCGGCCTGGCGCGAAGCGCCGATGAAGCGGAGAAGATCGCGCGGAATCTCGGCGGCAGGGTCGTCATGAAGATCGATACCCCGCGCGTCGTCCACAAGAGCGACATAGGCGGCGTCGCGCTGGGTGTTACGCCTCAAACCGCGGCCGAACGCTTCGCCAAACTCAAGGACTGTATCTCCCCGCCGCTCGGCAGCGAACCGGGCGAGGCAGTCTTCGTCGCCGAAGAGCTGGCGGGCGGCGTCGAGTTCTATGTCGGCGCCAAACGCGACGCGACATTCGGGACGGTCGTCGTCCTCGGCATGGGCGGGCGCCTTCTCGAAATACTGGGCCAGACCGCGCCGCTCGTCTTCCCTTTCTCCGAGGATGACGTGTCGAGGGCGATCGAGAAAAGCGGGGCCGCGAAATTCCTGAGTGGTTTCCGCGGCGCCCCGAAGGCCGATCTCGCCATGCTCGCCAGGCTGGTAAGGCATGTCGGCGCCTACGCGCTTTCGTTCGGCGAGCGCCTCGAAGTCCTCGACCTCAATCCTATGATCATTACGGCGGAACATCCCGGCGGATGCATCGCCGATGCACGCCTGATCCTAGGCAAGGGAGAATAAGATGAGCGGCTATTCCCTGATCGGCTTCGAGACCATGGGCGAGACGGCGACGCTGACGCTGCGACGCGGCCGAAAGTTGAATGCGATCACCGACCAGATGAACATCGAGCTCTTCGATGTCCTGTCCGAGATAGCCGGGACGCCGGCGATCAAGGTCGTCATCCTGACGGGTGAAGGGCGCGCCTTCTCGGCCGGCTACGATGTCGGCGAAGGCGAGGACATGCCGGCGCGGACGCCCGCCTACTGGAAATACCATTTCTCGCTGGCATTCCGCACGCTCCGGCGCATCTGGTCGCTGCCGCAGCCGGTCGTCTGCAAGGTGCGCGGCGCCTGCCTCGGCGGCGGCATGGCGCTCAGCCTCGCCTGCGACCTCACCTATGCGAGTGAGGACGCATTCTTCGGCGACGCGGAAATCAAGTTCGGCGGCGGCGGAAACATGTTTCCGGTGTTGCAATGGATCGTCGGCATGAAAACGCTTAACGAGCTCGTTCTTACCGGGCGCAATGTCCATGCCGACGAGGCGCTGCGGCTCGGAATGGTGAACGAGGTGCTTCCGGCGGACGGGCTCGACGCGCGTGTCGATCAGGTCGTCCGTCATATGTGCCTGCTGCCGGACGGCACGCTCGTGCGCAACAAGGCGAGCAGCCGGCGCTGGTACCAGCAGATGGGCATCGAGGCCGTCATCAGCGGCAATGAGGACAGTTCCGTCCTCGGCCTGAGCACCGGCGGCGAAACCGAATTCACCCGGATATCGAAGAAGGAAGGCGTTACGGCGGCTCTTCGCTGGCAAAAGGCGCGCTTTGCCGAGGTAGGAGCGTTCTGATGAACGGAACGGGCACCGAACGGCAGATCGCTTCGCCATGGCAGAACAGGTTCGTGCGCCCCTATCTCGGCCGCATGCCCGTGGAGGGTAGACGCTTCCTGGCCTGGCTGATCAGCGCCGTCCTCCTGCTCGTCTTCTGGCAATGGTACGTGACGCGCTTCGGGATCTCTCCCGCCGTTTTTCCCGCGCCGCTGGCCGTATGGGAATCGCTTTATGCCAACATGGCGGACGGCACCTTCATCTGGGATCTCGCCGTCACCATGAAAGAGGTGCTGATCGGCTTCTTCAGCGGCAGTTCGGTCGGTTTCCTGCTCGCGCTCGTCATCTCGGAGTTCCGGCCGATCCGGACCATCCTCTATCCTTACGTGATCGCCTTCCAGGCGGTGCCCAAGACCGCCGTGGCGCCGATGTTCCTCATCTGGTTCGGCTTCGGCATCGGATCCAAGGTGGCGCTGGTCGTCTCGGTGGTGTTCTTTCCCGTACTGATCAACACGCTCCTCGGCCTCGAGCGCACCGACCCGGACCAGCTCGAGATGCTCAAGGCCTATTGCGGCAAGCGCTGGCGCATCTTCTGGCGGGTCAAGCTGCCGAGCGCAATGCCGCCCTTCTTTGCCGGGCTGGAACAGGCGATCGTGCTCGCCGTTCTTGCCGCCGTCGTTTCCGAATTGCTCGGGGCCGTAGGCGGGATCGGCTACCGGATCCTCACCTTCAACACGAATCTCGACCTCGCCGGCCAGTTCGCCGCATTGCTCCTGCTTTCGGTCACCGGCTTCGTTCTGCACGCGATCGTCAGATATGCCGGCGACAAGGTCGTCTTCTGGGGTCGCGCGAAGGAAGGCAGCACAAACTGAACCCGAACCAGAAAAGGGGAATCCGATGGGCAAATTCCTGAGACGACTGGCGCTCTCCGCCATCACGGCGGCGCTCGTGGGAGCAAGCATGACCGGCGCATTCGCCGAGGACCTCAAGAAGGTCACCTATGCGATCGCCACCGCCGACCTCAACGTCGGCTATCCCTTCGCGACGCTGGCGAAACAGCTCGGATACTTCAAGGATGAAGGGCTCGACGTCAATATCGTGCCCGGCCAGTCCTCGACCGCCACCGCCCAGCTGCTTCTCACCGGCCGCGCCGATGTCGGCGTGGCGCAGCCCGATCCGATAATCCCCCAGAGGGCCAACGCCAACGTCCCGCTCGTCTCGTTCTACGCGATCGGCCGGCGCGGGACGAACGTGTTCGTCGTCCGGCCGGATTCGCCCATCCAGTCGGTGGCGGATTTCAAGGGAAAGAAGATCGGCGTGCCGGATCTCGGCTCGGGAGGGGTGAATTACCTGCGCTCTCGCCTGGAGGGCGTGGGCCTCAGCATGAAAGATGTGCAGCTCATCTCGACCGGTTACGGGACGCCCGGCTACGAGGCGCTCCAGAACGGTACCGTCGACGTGTCGGGCACCTTCACCGGCGGCGTCGCCCGGCAGAAAAACGCCGGCTACAAGGTCCGCATCCTCCCCGAACCCGAGAGCGAGCAGAACCGGTACAGCTACAATCTCTACGCTACCGAAGACTACATCCAGAAGAACCCGGACGTGATCAAGGGCATCGGCCGCGCCACCGCGAAGGCGACCGTGTTCATGAAGAACAACCCGGAGGCCGCGGTCCGCGCCTTCTGGGCCTACGCGCCGGACCGTGCGCCGAAAGACCCCAACGACAAGGCCGCCATGCAGCGCGATCTCGCTATCCTCGAGGCCCAGCTGCACGACATGGCCGCCGACCAGCTTCCCGACGATTTCGCCTGGGGCAGCCAGGATGCGGCCGTCTATGGGAGGATACAGGACTATCTCATCAAGGTCGGCCAGATAAAGAAGGCAATCGACCCGAAGCTGTACTTCACGAACGCGTTCGCCGAGCATTATTCCGACTTCGACCATCGGGCGATCGCGAAAGCGGCAAAGGCCGCCAACTGAACGGCGGACCAGGCGGGTGTTTTCCCGCCTGCCCGCAGGCAAGAGACGTAGCAGCGAGGTTCGCCATGACCCAGGCTTCCGAAGGCATCTCGTTCGTCGATGTCGGGCGCACTTTCCTGACGCGCGAGGGAACGAAGCTGACCGCACTCGAGACGGTCCGCTTCGATGTCCACCCCGGCGAGTTCGTGTCGCTGCTCGGCCCGAGCGGCTGCGGCAAGACCACCCTGTTGCGCATGGTGGCAGGTTTGCTTTCGCCGAGCTGGGGCAAGATCGTCGTCGGCGGCAGCGAGGTGACGGGGCCGCGGCCCGATTTCGGCGTCGTCTTTCAGCAGCCGCTTCTCTTGCCGTGGCTTTCCGTCCTCAAGAACGTCCTGCTGCCCGTCGATGTCCAGGGACGCCAGCTATCCGGCTATGCCGACCGTGCGCACGCCCTGATCGAGATGGTGGGACTGAAGGGGTTCGAGAACAGGTATCCCTTCGAGCTTTCCGGCGGCATGCAGCAGCGCGTGGCGCTGGCACGTGGCCTCGTCCACGACCCCAAGCTCCTGCTGATGGACGAGCCCTTCGCCGCCCTCGACGCCATGACGCGCGAGAACATGAATATCGAGCTTCAGCGCATCTGGGCGGCGAACCGCAAGACGGTCCTCTTCGTCACCCACGGCATTCCCGAATCCGTCTTCCTCAGCGATCGCGTCGTCGTCATGAGCGCCCGTCCGGGCCGGATCGCCAGGATCGTGGATATTCCCTTCGCCCGCCCGCGCAAGCCCGAACTGTTCGCCACTCCGGGTTTTGCCGAGGTCGTAGCTCAGATCCGCTCCGTCTTCGACGAGGCGCATCAGGCACGGACGACCGAGTTGGCATAGCTTTCGAAGCCGGCGAGAGACAAAGCCGCATTGTTTCGTCGGGTCAGAGGATCGTGTGAGTCTAGCGGGCCATCTGGGCGTATGGTGGTCCACCCAGCGACAGCGAGAGCGCCTGCGGCGCGATCCTAGGTCTGCCGTGATGCGAAGCTTCGCGCCATGAGCGACAGGGGAAACGAGATTGCCGCGCTTGCGGGCAGCACCGCGAGCACGGGTAACACTCCGAACTGGCACGACATGAGGATCACCGAGATCAACGTGATCCAGGCACGCAAGCCGTTGCCCAGGCGCAATCTCGCGCATTGCCGCCTGAGGAGGTCCGGCGGGATGCTCGTCGACCGCGCTGCCGAATTGTAGATCGGCAAATTGACGATCTTCGTTATCGCCGAGCCGATGATCCAGGCCACGAAGCCGGCGATGAACCATAGGTGACCTACGCCATAGCAGGCGACGTAGAGGATGAAGGCTATCAGCGGCAGCGTGGCGACGGTGACCGAGAACGGGTCACGCATTGCCTGACGGTTCAACGCATTCAAGAAGCTCCTGAAGGCGTCCGGATCCATGGCGTCCATCATCGGCTGGATGACGCGCGCCACGAAGATCAGAATGCCCACGCCGATGGCATTGATCACGACACTCAGGACTTCGGCCGTATTCTGTTCCATCTCCGCCGTCCACCTCACAAACCGGTTCCATAGGCCTCCCTGATGGCTGACGGCAGGCCGTCGGCCGCGCTTGGCGCCGACGGCGCCCAGCCGGTTGCCTGCCGGAACCTGTCGTTCGAGAGGCGTATCGACCGCTTCAGAACCGGTCCGGCGATGCCCATCAAGGCTGCCGTCCATTCCGGCAGGAAATGCGGGGGCCCGACGTGAAGCGTGGCCGCGATCGCGTCGAAGAACGCCTTGCGACGCATCGGTTCGTTATCCGCGACGTTATAGACCCCCGCTGGCGCCGAGAGAGCGGCGACAACCGCCGTAGCAGCGTCGTCATGCGACAGCGACGAGAGATAGCTGGACGGCTTGCCGGGCAGCGGCACCCAGTGCCACGATACGGATTTGGCCATCAGGAGCGTCTGGCTGGCATCCGGGCCGTAAAAACCGGCTAACCTTAACGCGACACCGCGGCCGCCCCGGTGCGTGAAGCCTGCGACCGCTGCCTCTGCGTCCGGAACGGTCGCGCAATTGGCGACAGGGGCAAGCGGAACCCGTTCGTCGACCCAGGCGTCGCCCATCGAGGGATAGGCCAGTCCGAACGATTCCTGGATGACGATCCGGACGCCCGCCTCCGAAGCCGCTTCAGACACGTTTCGCGCGCCTTCGCTCCGGATTCGATCGTTCTCGCGCCAGCCGGAGCGGAACATCATCGCGGTCATCGTAGTCGGGATATGCGTCGCGAGGTTTATGACGGCATCTTGCCCCGCGAATGCGGCTGCAAGCTGCGACCGGTCGAACAGGCTCGCGCAAACCTCATGGGACCCGGCCGGCGGCATGGTGTGATGCTTCGAGCCTGGCCTGATGATCGCCGTGACGTCATGCCCGCCGGCAACCAGCAGCGGGATCACACGACGACCGATAACGCCCGTTGCCCCCGTAACCGCCACACGCATGCGCGTTCCTTCCTGTTGCGCTTCCAACTTGCGAGCCTCCGTTCATGCGGCACCTCCGCCCAAATGAGTTCTCGGTCCTGATGAAATTCGCGGTCGGCAATCAGGCTCGAACCGCCTCCTTTTTCAGCGCGCTGCGCGTTGCATCCGCCGATCAGGCTCGACGGGCTCGCGTCCTGGCGACCTTCTGCGCCGCCTGCCCCCTTCCTTCGGCTCCCTTGGTTCGAGCGGCCTTCTTTGCCGCGGCCGAGCGTTCGTCGGCTGACCTGTGCGATGCCGCCTCCTCGGCCTGCCGGGAAAGCGCCTCATGCGATGCCGAGGTCTTCGGCTCGTGCTCGAGCACCTCGGAAACGGCCTTCGAGACCTTTGGACGACGCTTCGGCTTGCGCTCGCCCTGGCCAACCTCGTAGGCGTATTCGGCGCTCTTGCGCGTGCTCTCCCTGACCTCGCCCTTTTTCGACGGCGGCAAATCCACGCCCGCCCGGCGCGCTTCCGAAAGGCCGATCGCTATCGCCTGTTTGGTCGAGCGCGCGCCATGCTCGCCACGACGAACCTTCTCGATCTCCTCATGAACGAATTCGCCCGCCTGCGTGCTCGGCGACTTGCCTTCGCGCTTGTCCTTGCGCGCCTTTTCGATGGTTTTCTTCTCGGGCATGATCTTTCTCCGCCGCGCCTCGTTCCGACCATGGATTTCGGGCCGACCACGGATTTCGGGCTTCAGCGAAGGCAACGCGCCTGACACGCAAACGATCCTTCTCCATTCGCCGGACCCGCCGCGGAAATGTACGTTTCGGGTATCCACCGGGGTCCCGATCCTGTATGGTTTTGGCCAAGGCCAATCGCGGATCCAAGCCTGTGCAGGAGTATCTGGACCACAAGCTCGAATGCCCCTATTGCGGCACCATCCGGCTGCGCATTCCCGTTGACGCCACCGATACGACCGAAATCAGATGCGCCGACTGCGGCAAGACGCTCGGCACCTGGGGCGAGTTGCTGGACGATTTTGAAAGCCAGGGCGGCCATGACGGCATTTTCCGCCTGTCGAAAGGCAGGATAAAACGTATCGAGTGAATGGCTACAGGCGCGAAAGCCGCGGATCGTCAGGCCCCTGGGGACCGATATTCATGGCGTTCAAGCGTGTGGATATCCGACGACACCGTCGGCTCAAACCTTCTCCCATTCCATCATCATCAGCCAGGGCACGCGCTGGTATTTGGCAACCGTGACCGGATCTCCGCCATGGGCGGGAGGTTCATCGAAATATCGCAGGACGAGATCTTCGCTCAGTAACAGCTTCATGTAGTAGCTGAGCGGCCGGTGCCAATTCGTAACCCGAATGCCTTTCCATTCCGACAGGAGTTCCCGAATTTCGAGATAGCGGTCGATGCAGAACCTCGGCTCCGGTTCATCCGACCAACCGTCGCCTGCCGTGCCCAAACTGGTCAGGTTTGCGATCAGCAGCCTGCCGCCCGGAATGAGAACGCGTGACATTTCCGAGATCGCCTTTGGAGCATCCGGGATATCGATTAGGGACAGATAGCTGACCACGAGATCGAAAGCGGTATCGGAGAAGGGCAACTCCTCCGCGGCGGCGAGACGGTAGTCGCCGGCCGGGTCGCGACGACGCGCTTCCTCGATGAGGATTTCGGTCGGGTCGATGCCGACAGTTTGAATTCCCGCCGCCTTCAGCATGCGGGAGAAGCGACCTTCGCCGCAGCCGACATCGAGGGCCGATTTGAAATTCCCGGCGCGGATACGCTCCATCATCGGTTTGTCGAGGACATGCTTCCTGCTGAAATCGCCATCCTCGCCCATGACGGCAATCCACGCCGCAGCGGATTCGTTCCAGCCGTTGGTCATCTCCATCTCCTTTCGGGGGCCGGATATCAGATTCTCGACGATGGTGACGGTTGGTTCAGATAGTTGAAGAGAACGTCCGGTAACCGCTCAGTCAGGCATTGCGCCCGGGACCGCGCTTCCAGGGCATTCAACTTCGCCGCGAGAGAGCGACGCTCCGTCTTGCGCGCGCCGCTACCGGAAGCATTGCGATGATGGCTCCCGCAGCCCCAAGCGCGAAAGGCCCGGCGTTCATGGAGCCGGCAACAAGGCCGCCCAATGGTCCGCCGACCGCCAGCCCAAGGTCCCATGCCGAAGTCATCGCGCCGATAGCGGCGCTTCGCTCGTGAGCAGGCGCACTATCGGTGACGAGGCTGGCGAGGCAGGGGTAGAGCATCGAGATGCCGACTCCCGACAGCGCCGTGCAGATAAAGACAAGGCACGTATTGATGGTCGCGAAAAGGCCAAGGAGCCCGATCGCCTCCACGGTGAGAGCGAGCGCCAGCACGAAGGGCGCGCCCCAGAGGTCGACCATCGGGCTTCCGACAAAGCGCATCAGCAGGAATGCCGCGCCGAAGACCGCGAGCGCGAATTCATGGCCCGGCAGGTCGAGGGAAACGAAGCGCGGCACCAGGAAGGCCGCGATGACACCGTAGCCGATGCTGCTAAACGCCATCGAGATACCAGGCACCCAGGCGGCGCTGGGAAGCAGCGCGCGGTCGACATCCTGATCGGCCGAAGTCAACGTTGCACGCGGGCTGCGGAGCAAAATCAGCCACGCAACGGCAGGCAGGAAGCAGGCCGCCAGCCAGACGGCGCGATAGCCGCTCAATGCCAGGAGCGCCGCACCGAGAACGGGGCCGCCCGCAAGCCCGGTCCACATGGAAAGACCGAAATGCCCGGCAATCTTGCCGCGGCGTGCAGGGTCCGCATCGGAAAGAACCCATCCGATCGCGGCGGTGAACAAAGCACCTTCGCCCGCGCCAAGGATCAGGCGCGCCACGATCAGCATCGGGATGTTCGTCGCTATCAGGTGCGCGAGCCCGCCGACGCATCCGAGAATGGAGCCCACCATGACGACGGGTCGGCCGCCTTTCCGGTCGGCGATGCGGCCAGCGATCGGGCGTGCGACCATGGTCGCGAGTGAGCCGATCGTGACGGCCAGGCCCGCGGCGACGGCGTCGGCGCCTATGCGTTCCCGCGCATAGGTTGGGATGACCTGGATCGTCATGCCGATCGCGGTATATCCAAGGAAGCAGGAGACCCACAGCGCCCAATAAGGAACAGCGGCCTGCCTGATCTCTCCCGATCGTCCCGATCCACGATGAAGCGCGAATCTCATTGCCGGACACATTCGTGGGTCGGCGAGCCGACATGCGTGTTGATCCCGGTGCCGTCCCAGGCCCCGGTCTCTTCCGTCGTTGGAGCGTGATCCACAAATGACCACCCCAGCAGGACGGCGCGGCGATGCCACCAGGCCGCTGCGATATGAAGATGCCAGGCGTGCTCGGCTCCCGCGAAGCCCGCGCGCGCGGCGGCGCCCCAGTCGATCTCGACGTCGCCTTGCAGGTGCAAAAGATCGCCCGTGTCGAAATCCAGAAACAACAGGGCGGCCCTTGGAAAGCCGAGAAAGTTTCCGAGCGTGTTGTAGTAGCGGTTTCCGGGAAATTCCGGCACCGTAAGGCGGTCGCCCGCGATCCGGACAAATCCCGGCTTGCCGCCACGATGCGAGATATCTTCCCCACGCTGCCCAGCGATTTCGGGACGGGAGCGGCTGGCGACAAACAGGGTGTCCGATGCGCGAACAAGTTCGCGGGCGTCGTTGTCGAGCGCCCGTAGCGGCTCGACTGTCGCCGGCGCGCGCGTGACCGGCTCGACGGATCGGCGCTGAATATATCTGGAGCAGTTGCCGAAGCTCTGATTGACCGCAACGAGGAATGACCGCGCATGGCGGCGGGTCAGCCCGCCGTTCGCCCTGTTGCGGCGGCGTGTCGCGAAGTCGATTCCGAGTATGCCGAGTTCTTGTTCCGGCTCCAGGCAGGCGATGAGTGGAGAGGATTCATTCGGACGAAGCCCTATCCGAAGCGTGTTCGCATCGGGGCTCGCCACAAAGCCGGGAGCGCCGGTCAGAAGGGTGGCTATCGGCCACCCCGAGTGATCGGTCGTCGAGACGGCGAGATAGGACAGCCCTGCAAAGAAGGAGCGGTGCTGTTCGGGCATGCAGTCCCGGATGCCGGACCCGGCCGAGCCGCCGCCGGCCAGTTCCTGCGCGGCCAACTCGTCGTCATGGAAGGGAGAGTGATTCATGAGGGACCTTTCGCGTCCGTGCGTTCAGGCGCGAAAGCATGGGTCGACACCGGCCCGTCGGCAAACCAGGACTTTTAACGCAAGGCCATTAGTGGAAATAATGACCGATGAACGGGATTCACCTGCCGCCGCTGCAACGGCTGCGTGCCTTCGAGGCCGCCGTACGCCTGCGAGGATTCGGAAAAGCCGCCGAGGAACTGGCGCTGACGCAGAGCGCCGTCAGCCAGCATATCCTGGCTCTGGAAGAACAATTCGGCGTGCGGTTCTTTCTCAGGCACCCCAACGGCGTCACCCCGACCGACAAGGCGCAAGCCCTTGCGCTCCAGGTGCGACAGGGCTTGCGCATTCTGGAACGCGCATTGGCCGAGGTTCGGCCACGTCCGGGGTGGCGGCCCCGGCCCAAGGTTCGGGAACATATGGTGATCAGCGTCCTGCCTGCTTTCGCAAGCCGCTGGCTGATACCGCGCATCGGACGTTTCCAGGTGCTTCATCCCGATGTCGACCTCGACATCCGGCCGAGCGCCGCCGTCGTGCCCTTCGACGCCGAAGATCAGACCGACATTGCCATCCGCTACGGCCCCGGAGGCTGGCCGGGCCTGCTGAGCGAGAAGCTGATGGACGAAACCTTGTTTCCCGCTTGCAGCCCGGCCTATCGCAGCGAGGATCCGCCGCGCGGGCTGCGCGACCTCCACAAATGCCTGCTGCTGCGCCACCTTGCGCAACCGTGGGAGCCGTTTTTCCAGGCGGCAGGGATCGATCTGGACGAGCCCGCCTCGGGACCGGTCTATGCCGATGCGGGTCTTGTCGTGGATGCCGCTGTCGCGGGCCAGGGCGTGGCGCTGGTGCGGCAGTCCCTTGCGGAGCCGGATCTGCGCGCAGGTCGCCTCGTGCGCCTCGGGGACCGCAGCATCGACGACGTCCATGCGCATTTCGTCGTCTGGCGCCCCGACAATCCCAAGCAGGAGATGATCGATGCGATGCGCATGTGGCTGAAAGAGGAAGCCGCCGAAAGCCCGTAGCCGAGCGACGTCGTTCCGCACCGCCAAGGTCCACAGGCGCGGACAGCGCCGACACCACCTCTGCGCAGCCGGCCTATGCCGTCAATACAGGGATCAGGCTTGCTGCCGGTCGCGCCGGGCGCCATGCCCGGGCGCGCACAGGCACCGATCATGGCCTGGCTCAGGCTTCCATCCGTTAGCGGATGTTCCCGTCCCCGAGGTCGGTGCTTTCCCATGCGGGCGGCGAGAAACGGTCGACGAGCTCGTCGACGGTGAACCTGATCTTCGGCGCAAGCGTTCTCGTCGTGGGCCATATGGCATGGATGGGCGCGGTCTCGACAAGATCGAGCGACAGGACACGTTCGAGCCTGCCGCTTGCAAGCGCCTCCGCTATGAGCCAGGTCGGCAGGAAAGCGATACCGCAACCTCCGAGCACGGCATCCAGCATGGGCTCGCCATGGCCAAGCACGATGCGTCCCCGCGGGGCATATGCCTTCAGCCGGCCTTCTCCGTCACCGATCAACCATGGCGTCACGAACCCGTCGCGCCCGTAGACAATCAGCGAATGGCCATCGAGATCGTCGGTCGTCCGCGGCCGGCCATGGCGATCGAGATAGGCGGCTGCGGCGCAGATCGCCGAACGCTGGACGCAGAGACGGCGCGCAGTCAGGCCGGCGCTGTTATCAAGTTCGCCCATCCGGACCGCGACGTCGATCCCTTCCTGGACGAGATCGACGCGGCGGTCGTTGAAGGAGATATCGAGCGTCAGATCGGGGTGGCGCGCCGCGATATCGAAGAGAATGGGCGCGACACAACGCCGGCCAAAGGCAAGCGGCAAATCGATCCTGAGCCGCCCCGAAGGAACCCGTCTGTGCGCGGCGAGTTGCGCCTGACCGGCATCCAGGGCCGCCAGCGCCTCGACGCAGGCCCGGTAATACGCCTCGCCCTCCACCGTGGGGCCCAGCGTGCGAGTCGTCCGGTTCAGAAGTCGCACGCCGAGCCGCGCCTCCATCACCGCAATTGCCTTGCCGACGGCCGAAGCCGTCACGCCCAGACGCTGCGCGGCGCGGGTGAAGCTGCCCGTTTCCACCGTGTGAACGAAGGGAAGCAGGCCTTGCAAACTGCCAGGCTCCAGCATGGATCGATTCTTACCGGAATTTTCTTCCTTAAACAACGGCATAACTTTCGCTACTCAGGAAATTTTATCTGAAATAATTTCGAGAGAAGTTGAGTCGCACAAAGGAAACCGGACACATGCCAGGACAATTTTTCAGGGTCGGCATCGTCGGATTGCAGCCGGGCAGGAGCTGGGCCGCGCGGGCACACATTCCTGCGCTCCGCGCACTGTCCGATACTTTCGAGATTGTCGGCGTCGCCAATACCAGCAGGGCCAGCGCCGAGGCAGCGGCCGCCGAGACCGGGCTGCCAAAGGCCTTCGACGACGTCGGCGAACTCCTCGCAGCGCCCGAGGTCGATATCGTCACCGTGACGGTTAAGGTGCCTCCCCACTTCGAGATCGTGAAGGCGGCGATCGAAGCGGGCAAGCATGTCTATTGCGAATGGCCGCTCGGCAACGGTCTGGCCGAGGCCGAGGAGATGACCGCCCTCGCCCGCGCGAAGGGCGTGCTGGGCGTGGTCGGAACGCAGGCGCGCGTCGCGGCCGAGATCGAATATCTGAGGCAGTTGATCGCCGACGGCTTCGTCGGAGAGGTGCTGTCGACCACGCTGGTTGCGTGGGGCGGCGGCTGGGGCGGCACCATTTCCGACAAGAAAACCTATGCCTATCTGCTGGACCACGCCAACGGCGCCACCATGCTCACGATCCCCGTCGGGCATACGCTGGCAGCCCTCAGAGACGTGCTTGGAGAGGTTGCGGAGGTGTCCGCGGTCCTGGCCACGCGGCGAGGCTCGGCGCTCGCGCTCGACACCGGTGAGACACTGCCCACATCCTCTCCGGACCAGGTACTGGTGAGTGGCCTTCTCGCCGGCGGGGCGCCGCTTTCCATCCATTATCGCGGCGGCCCGGCGCGAGATGGCGAGGGTCTCCTGTGGGAGATCAACGGCACGGAAGGCGACATCCGAGTGTCGGGCCCATCCGGTCACGCACAGATGGTGCAACTGTCCCTGACCGGCGCCCGAGGGGGGGATAAATCGTTCCGCCCGCTTGAAGTCCCGGCCTCATACCTTTCCGGTTGGCCGGACAAGGTCGAGCCGGGGAATGTGGCCCGCATCTATGCCAGAATGGCCCAGGATTTGCGCGAAGGCACCCGTACGGCACCGAGCTTCGAGGATGCGGTTGCGGTGCATCGCATTATCGCGGCCATCGAGAAAGCGGCGGAAAGCGGCAGGCGCATCGCACCGTGATCCCGACGCGACGGGCATCGCCGAGCGCAATTCCTTTCGGCATGGTCATCCAGCCAGGGTCGGCCATATTTGGGCCAGCAATATCTCGACCAGGGCCTCAGCTTCAACCGCGCTACATCGTGCCCGCAATCGAGAGCAATGGTCGACCCGTAATATTCGGGTGCCCTATATCTTGCCGCGCCTCTGGTCTTCGCTGAGCTTCAGGATCGTGTGGTTTTGCAGTCTCTCGGGCTGGAGCCGGTCCCAGAGGCTGCCTCCGCTCGCATCCCTCTCCAATTGTTCCTCTCTCCGCAACCATTGCTCGGCGGTCCTGATCCTGCCCGGATAGATTTCGTCAAGCAGGGCGTAGTCGCGGGTGATGATGTCGTGCTTCCACTGGTTCCAGAAGCCCGTGAAATTGTCGCGGAAGCTCATCGTGCTCGGATCGTCCGGATCCGCATTGTATCCGGCAGGTCCGTCGGCGACGGCCTTCAACGGGCCGCTGAAATAGGTATCGAGGTCGGTGTCTATGTATCGTGCGGGATGGCCCGTCACCCGCTCGAAGGCGGCGGCGAGATCGGCATATCGGACGTGCTCGATGGCAACTTCCAGATCCATCCCGTTCGCGCGCTTCCGGTTGTCGAACAGCCATCGGACATAATGGCCGCAATCTTCCAACGCGGCATGGACGACGGCGCCCTCCCCGAGCGGCACTCTCCAGGTCAGGACCTCGTCCTCGATTTTCGGGGTCATCGGCGTCCTCGCGGAGAAGGCCATTTCCATATACGGGCCGGAGGTGAAGAGAGCCGCGCCCATTCGGTCGCCGTTGGTCCGGTTCTGCGACAGTATCCATTCGCCCATCCGGCCCTTGCCGTCATAGTGGCCGGTTCTGAACCTCGAATCGTAGCCCGATTTCTTCAGCGTGTAGTCGAGGTTGCCGTAGACGAAAAAGGCGATCCCTTCCTCGATCGCGATCTCGTAGCAACGGATCGCCCAATACGTTTCCGCTTTCTCCCCCGTGCTGAAGCCATCAATATTGACGAAGGCGCCGTCGCAGGCGCGAAAGCCCTCCCGCAGGCTGGCTTCGTTTTCGAACGATCCCTCGAGGATCGATACCCCGCCCATTTCGAGCAGCGACCTGGCGCGCCGCGAGCCCACGTCGCGACTGAGCGCCAGGACCGAATATTTCCCGTCACCGACGAGGCCACGCACGACGGGAAGACCCTGTGCCCCGGTCGCGCCGATCACGAAGATCCTCGAAACGTTTCGCCATGCCATGTTCCGTCACTCTCTGCCCTGCCCGTTCCGCCGGCCCGTCGGCAAGCCATCAATAGGCGCCGATGCCTTGATGCCGCCGCCATTAACTCTTATGATTGGAGCAAATCAAGCTCTTATCATAAGAGTATATAGGGGGCGGTCCCAGCCGGGCCGCGAAGCGAGGTGCAGGGATGCGGTCCAAGGACTTCGAGGGGATGGTCTGTCCGGTGGCGGACGTGATGGGCGCCATCGGCGACCGCTGGGGAGCGCTGGTCATGCGGGACCTGCTTCTGGGGCTCACGCGCTATGACGACCTGCGCCGTTCGACCGGGGTCACCAATGCGACCTTGTCCGACCGGCTGAAGACGCTCGAACGCAATGGGCTGATCGAGCGCCGCCGATATCAGACCCGTCCCGAACGTTTCGAATATGTCCCGACCCAGCGGGGCCGCGAGCTTCGCCTGCTCATGCAGGCGATGGTTCAGATCGGCGACAAGTGGAACCTCAACGGGCTCGACGGCCCTCCGATCCGGTTCCTCGATACCCAGTCCGGCCATGAAGTGAAGCTGGCCTTCGTCGATGCCGAAACTGGAGAGCTCGCCAGTTCCTTGCAGCTCAGGCCAGCGCCCGGCAGCGGCGCCGACGCGCTGATGCAATGGCGCCTGGACCGCGGCACCCGCCCTGCGGAATAGAGCATGACCCGCCTTTGCGGGCAGGTCATGAAGCGGCGATGATGAAGTCCTCAATCGCGCGGCGCGTGCCGCATCACCGAGCGGCGTTGTTGACCTCGATCACGTTGGCGTCCGGGTCGAGAATGTAGAGCTGGGCGAAACCGGCCGGGCCCTGGCGCTTGATTATCATGCGCATGGGATCGTCGGGACCGGCGTCTTCCCGGTAGCCGTGCGCCGCGAGCCGCGCGACGATCTTTTCGAAATCGCCGGTTTGGAAGGCGAAGTGGGCGTCGTCATTGTCGACGCCACGGCTCCTGAACGTGGCGCCGGGATGCTGGACCAGATGGACCTGCCTGTCGCCGCAGGCCAGCCAAGCGCCCTTGACCTGGAAGTCCGGCCTCGGGATAGGCCGCAGTCCGAATATGTCGCGATAGAAAGCCGCGGCCCGCTCGACGTTCCGGGTGGGTATCGATACGTGGTGAAGCACAAGCTCCGGCATATTGTCCCCTCCCGTCATGAGATGCCAGCCGACCATCCCGCTCCGCCGGCCGATCTCCCGATCATAGCCGCCGACGTGAAAATAGTCGAATTTCAAGACCGGTGGCAGGCGGGGATTGCGCGCCAGACGGTCCGATCCGCCCCGGCGCGCCTTGCGGCGGATGCCGATGTCGTCCAACTGCCCGGTTCACTTCGGGCGGCCGGGTCAAACACGGCCGCTCCTTCCTGCGAGGGTGTCGCCGCTATGGCCTAGAAGCGGTCAACCGAGAAGGGTGCGAGGTCGACCTTGACAGGTCGGCTGCAAAGGAGATTGGCAATCAGGTCGCCGGTCACGGCAGCTCCTGTCAGCCCGAGATGGCCGTGTCCGAAGGCGCACCAGAGTCCGGCCCATTTCCTGGCGGACCCGATCACCGGAAGCGAATCCGGAAGGCAGGGACGATGCCCCATCCAGTTGTCCTGAAGCTTATCGAGCCGGACCTGCGGATAGACGGCTGCCAGATCGTTCAGCAGGAGGCGCGCCCGTTTTTCCGTGGGTGGGGCGTCGAGCCCAAGCAATTCGACGGTGCCGGCAACCCGGAGGCGGCCCTGCATCGGAGTTATGAACACCTTGCGATCGGCGGGAATGACCGGCCGTGACGGAGAGACGCCCGGATCCACCACATCGATATGATAACCCCGCTGCGATTCCAGCGGCACATTATAGCCGATCGCGCGTAACAATTCGCGCGACCACATGCCGGCCGCCACGACCGTATGATCCGCGCGATGAACCTTGCCGCCGGCTTCGACGCCAACGATGCGCCCTCCCTCGGGAACGAGCCGCAGGACCTTCTCGGCCACGAAACGAACCTGGCGTCTCGATGTCTCTTCAGCCACGGTCGTCGCCATGACCAGCGGGTCGATCGTCATTCCATGGCCAGGCAGGAACATGCCGATCTGATAGTCGGCGGCGATATCTGGTTCGAGGGCCTCGATTTCCTTGCGCGACAGACGCTCGAGGGGGATGCCATGCATTCTGCGCGTCTGCCAGCTGGCTTCGTCTTTGGCCAGTTGCGCTTCGTTGCGATAAAGGTGGAGATGTCCGGTCAGCCTGATCAGGTTCAGCGCGTCCATCTCCGCAAGCATCGCCTTATGTCGATCGATCGCATCGCGATAGAGCATCGCCAAGGCCTCGGAGGCCGCCGAAATCCTGGCGGGCGTCGCGGAGGCGATGAATCGGAACAGCCAGGGAGCTGCGGCGAGCCAATAGCGCGGCGGAACATGCAATGCGCTGGACGGTCGAAGCAACATGGACGGCGCCGAGAGTACCGTGCTCGGCGTCGCCATCGGGACTATCGAGCCTGGGCTGAACGCGCCTGCATTGCCGGAAGAGCACCCACTGCCCGGCGGGTTCGGATCGAACACCGTCACGGTTGCGCCCTGCTTCGCCAGGTGCCAGGCGGTACAAAGCCCTACTATCCCCGCGCCGACTACGATGACGTTTGGGCGAGAACCCGTGCCCAGCACAGGGGCAGGAGCGCTGCTTGATTTTGCCGTGGCGTCTTCCAGCCCGGTCTTCCCTGTTTTATTGCGCGCAAAAGGGCGTGGCGCGCCGGAAATATCCGTCACCTGTGCATTCCGTTCTTTATATTGCCGCCTCGGCGGCAACAGATTTCTTCGTCGCTAAACTATGTCGGAGACGAAATAGACGTTCTTCGGCCGGTCGAGATAAGTGTAGAGTTCCTCCCGAAGAGCCATTCCTTCCGGTGTCGAAAGGTCGCGTTCATGCTGAGCGCGATCCTTTACTTCGATACGTTCAATATATGTCCAGCCGGCGCCGGGCGCTCCCTGGATCTCCGTTTCAATACGATGGACCTTGTAACTCGTGACGTTGGGCAGCCGCGCTACAAACGGATAATCGCGCTCCTGCACCCATTTCTCATAGGTTTCCTTCGAAATTCCCGGTTTGAGGGTCGAAATCAGGAAGATGACGGGCATCAATGACTCCGCTCCAGAAGATCGGCCGGGTTGTCCGCGGAAGCAGAAATCCCGGACATGGCCGATTGCTCAACCTGTTCAGAGCAACGAACGAGCGCACGCTCCACCAGCGACTTGACCAACAATCGACGGTACTCGGCAGAAGCCCTGATATCGGTGATTGGAGCGCAGCAGTCGGCTGCGAGTTGCGCCGCCTCGCGAATGGCGGCAACGCTCAGCGGAGAGCCGGCCAAGGCTTTTTCCGCACCAATCGCGCGAAGGGTTTTCGGGGCCACGGACCCCAGGGCGATGCGCACGGACCTGCAGGCCCCATCGGCACCGAGCGTGACGGAGGCCGCCACGTTGACCACCGCGATTTCCATGGCCTTGCGTCGGCCCGCCTTGAAGAAGGACGTCGCGCTGCCGTTTCCCGGCGCCCTAAACCTGATGGCGGTGATAAGCTCTCCGGGCTGGCGGGTTGTGCGCCGAGGACCCTCGATGAAGTCGGATATCGGCACACACCGCCCATGCGGGCCACGCAATTCAAGCTCCGCGTCCAGAACCATCAGCACGGGCACGAGATCAGCAGCAGGCGAGGCGTTTGCAATATTGCCGCCGAGGGTCGCGATGCTGCGCACCTGCACTCCGCCAACCTGACGGGCAGCGTCGCGAATGGCGTCCGTCCCTTGCGGCAATCCTTTTCCAAGCTCTAGCTCGCGATGGGTGACCAGCGCACCAATCTCGACCACGGATCCGTCCTCAGAAATCGCCGACATGCCGGGCAGTCTGGAAATATCGATGAGATGCGCAGGCGCGCGCTGGCCTCGGGACATCTGGACTACCAGATCGGTACCGCCGGCGATGAAGGCGCAATCGCCATCGAGATCCAGTTCGAGACGAGACGCCTCGTCCACCGTTTCGGGCCTGTGGATCCGGAAAGCCACTACACTGCCCTCAACGGCCGTTGGCCGCCGGCCAGACTTCGTTGACGAACCGGAGGATCGTGTCCATCGGACTTCCACCCTCGACCGCATAGGGTGCGATGATGAACGAATCGATGCCCGCCGCCCGCAACTCGGCGACATGCGCCGCAACCTCTTCCACCGAGCCCGCCAGAGTACAGGCATCGACATGACGGTCGGTGATCAGGGGCAGCAGTTCGCGATACGGGGCCGGATCGGTGGTGTATGGCAAGCCGGCGACCTTGGCCAATGCCTCGGCTGGCAGCGCCAGGCCCTGCTCGTCGAGCGTGTTCATTTTCATCGGGCCGGAGGCAATATACCGGGCAGCGGAGACACGGACTGCATCCCTGGCAGCCTTCGCATTGTCGGAAATGCAAGTATTGAGCCGCGCCGTCAGCTTGATGGACGAAGGGTCCCGCCCTGCCCTTTCGGCTCCCCGCGCGACCTCGCCTTTGAACCCCCTCACTTCGGCTGCACTGCCGCAACCGGCCATGATCGCGACGTCCGCGACCTCGCCGGCGACACGCTGTCCCAAGGGTCCGTTGCTGGCAATGTGCACCGGAATGTGCTCGCGGAACGGCTTGAAGTCGAGTTCGCCGTTATGGAACGAGATTACCTCGCCCTCGTAGTTCACGTGCCCGCCTGCAAGCAGTTTCCGAAACAGCGTGATCGCCTCCCGCATGGCGGTCGGCCCCTTCCGGGACTCGATCCCAAGCTGCGAAAAGCCTGACACTCCGGCACCGAAGCCGAGCTGGGCCCGGCCCTGGGAAACATCGTCAAGCGTCGCCATCGCAACGGTGGTAATCGCGGGATGGCGGACGAAAGGGTCCGTAATGCAGGGGCCGAGCCGGACCTTTTCGGTGTTGGCCGCCAGGAACGTCAGCAGACAGTAGACGTCGCGGTAGAAGCGCTCATCAGCAATCCATACGGTATCGTAGCCATTGGCTTCCGCCACACGGACAGTTTCCAGCAATTCCCGTGCCGGCTTGTTGCCCATCATCAGAAGCTCAACGGCCATTGCCTGGTCTCATCCCACGTTGTTCACGTGGCGCGACCTAACCATGCAAGGCCGCCGCTGACCAGCGGCACACCGCCAGCCGATCAAAAAAGTCCGCATTCTATAACACAGCGTTATGGGAATTCCGCGCGTTGATCGCACGTCCTAGTCAAACGATTCAACCGTGACGCTTGCGCGACGAGCGGTCACCATAAGATGCCGTATAGGGAGCGATGTAAAGCTTGAACTCGTGGATGAATTCCTCGGTCAGGATGGAACGGCGCCGCTCCTGCGGCGAGAACAGCACCGCCTCGTACCAAATCGAAGGCAGGAACTCGCGGACCTGCACATAGTCACGCTCCGCCGCCATCTGCACGCTGATTGGCTCGACGATCGATACGCCTAGTCCGCCGGCCACCAAAGAAATCGCAGTGGCGAAGAACTCGCATTCATGCACCGTATTCAATCGTGCGCCCGCATTGTAAAACGTGCGGGCGACCTCATGATGCAGGTATTGCCAGCGTGACAGCCTGATAAGCGGGACACCGTCGAGATGCTTCGGGGTGATGATCTTTTCATCGCAAAGCGGATGCCCCAGCGGCAATGCAGCGACACACCTCAACCGGAATCGCTCGATCTCCATGCTGGGTAGCTCGAGGGGCGGTTCCGCAATGCCGACGTCAAACATATCCGGCACCGTTCGCAGCACTTCCGAACTGCGGGTGGTCAGGCGAACATAGATCTCCGGCCGCTGCTGCTGGAAATCGGCAAAGAATGGAGGCAGCCAGGAAATGCTCGATGTCGGATGCGCCACGATATTCAGGGTTCCGGTGCGCGCCTTGCTGATTTCCTCCACCGAGTTGGACATGCGACGCAGGGATTCGAGCGCCTCCGATACGTGGATGAACAGCAGATTGGCTTCCGTCGTCGGTATCAGTCGTCGGCGCTCGCGCGTAAAGAGCTGGACCCCAAGCTGCTTTTCGAGACGCCCGATGAGCGCACTGACGGCAGGCTGCGAAATGCCGAGCGTACGGGCCGCATGCGACACGGAACGGGCCTCCATGACGGCATGGAATCCTTCGATCTGACGCAAATCCACCTGACGGCCTCGCCCTTCCTTCACGGCAGCACCGTGAAAGATATGCGGGTCCCCGTCAAATCCAATGCAAGATGGAAGGCCGGGAGATTCAATGCCGGACCATCTGTCCCAGCACGTCCGTGCCCGGCGCAGCGGCAAAGAGCTGCTTCGTATATTCGTGTTGCGGAGCAGCGAACACATCTACCGCCCGGCCGTATTCAACGATCTTGCCGCGGTGCATCACGGCGACCGTGTCACAAATCCTGGCCGCCACACGCAGATCATGCGTGATGAAGATCACCGCAAGATTGAGCCTGGACCGAAGGTCCTCCAGCAGGTCGAGCACCTGAGCCTGAACGGAGACGTCGAGCGCCGAGACCGCTTCGTCGGCGATCAGGATTTCAGGCTCCATCGCCAGCGCCCGCGCAATGCAGATGCGCTGCCTCTGACCGCCGGAAAACTGATGCGGGTAGCGCGAGGTCACCGAATGGTCGAGTCCGATAAGATCCAGCAGGCGCCGCGTACGTTCATTCGCCTCGCGTTGCGACAGGCCGATATTGGCCATGCCCTCGCCGATCAATTGGGCAACGGTCATCCGCGGATTGAGCGATCGATAGGGGTCCTGGAAGACCATCTGCAATTTGCGGCGATAGCCGGACAGCGATCTGTTCGGGAGCTTCGCGACATCGCTGCCGGACGCCTCGACACGCCCATCGCTGACGGTGATCAAACGGGCGATACAGCGGGCAAGGGTGGACTTTCCCGAACCCGACTCGCCGACGACGCCCACGATCTCTCCTCGCCTCAGGTCAAAACTCACACCATCGACGGCTTTCGTCGAACGAGACTTCCTGAACAGGCTGCGTTCGTCATACGTCTTGGTCAGATCTTTTACCGCGAGGACTATCGGCGCGTCAGGCTCGAAACGGGGCGGGCGCGCAACGGCAACCGGCAACGCATCGAGCAGCATCCGCGTGTATCTGTGCTTTGGCCTGGTCAGGACCTCCAGCGCCGGTCCCTCTTCGACGATCCGCCCGGATTGCATGACGATCGCCCGATCCGCGATTTCGGCAACCACGCCGAGGTCATGCGTGATGAACAGGACGCCGGTCTTGTAGCGCGTCTGCAAACCCCGGAGCAGGGAAAGGATCTGCGCCTGGGTCGTGACGTCGAGAGCGGTCGTCGGCTCGTCCGCGATGATAAGGGCCGGTTTCAGGGCCAGTGCCATCGCGATGACGATACGCTGCCTCTGACCGCCGGAAAGCTGGTTCGGATAGGAATATTGCAGGCGCTCGGGTTCCGGCAGGTATACGTCGCGCATCAATTCCAGGACGCGCGCGCGGATTTGTTTACGCGTCATGCCCCGAGAATGCGTTCGCAGCACTTCCGCGATCTGGTCGCCGACACGATGGACAGGATTGAGCGCGGTCATCGGCTCCTGAAATACCATGGCCATCCTGCTTCCGCGCAGTTCGCGCAGCCGCGCCTTCGAAGCCCCGACAAGTTCCTCGCCGCAGAGCTTTATGGACCCTTCGCTGAGGCGAAGGTTGGCGGTGTTCAGCAGCCCCATCACCGACGATGCGGTGACGGACTTGCCTGAGCCCGACTCGCCAACGAGGCAAACCATCTCGCCCGGCGCCACATCGAAGGAAACGTTGGCCACCGCACTGGTCCGGTCGCCTCCACCGCGTATATCGACGCTGAGAGCGCGGACCTGCAGGACAGGTTCACTCATCACGTCCTCCCGGAAAATGAGCTCTTGGGATCGAGCACGTCTCGCAAGCCGTCTCCCAGCAGGTTGATGGACAGCACCATCATGGCGAGGAATAGCCCGGGGAACGCGATGATCCATGGGGCGATCCGAAAATACATTCGCCCCTCGGCAATGATGTTGCCCCAGGTCGGGATATCGGTGGAAAGGCCGGCCCCGAGAAAGCTCAATGCCGCCTCCGTGATTACGGCCGATGCCGCCACATAGGTTGCCTGTACGATCAGAGGCCCGAACGTATTGGGAAGAATGTGGCGCCACAGTATCTTGTAGACGGGCGTTCCCAGGCCGATCGCCGCCTCGACATAAGCCTCCTCGCGCAGGCTCAGCACTATCCCGCGTACAAGGCGGGCGACACGCGGGATTTCCGGAACGGTGATCGCAAAGATCAGCGTCCTGACGCTGGCGCCGGAAACCGCGACAAGCGCGATCGCGAGCAGGATGCCCGGGATGACCATGAGACCATCCATGATGCGCATCAGCACCTGATCGAGTGCCCGGAAGTAACCGGAGATGACGCCGATCAGAGTTCCCACGGTGATCGCGAAGAAAGCGACAAGCGCTCCCATCAATAGAGATACGCGCCCGCCATAGAGCACCCGGGCGGCGATATCGCGGCCAAATGCGTCTGTTCCGAAAATGTGCTCGACCGATGGAGGCTTCAGCCGCTGGATGGGCACGATGTCGTTCGGGTCGACGCCGTAGATCACAGGCACGAACACGGAAATCAGAATGAGCGACACCATGACCGTCATTCCGATGACGACGGTCGTGTTGCGCCAGATCGTCTTGGCCGAATGCGCTGCCGGCCGGTCGAGCATCGTTGTCACCGTCAATATCGTATCCTCGGATCGACGACGGCATAGGCGATGTCGACCAGCACATTTATGAGAATGTAGACCAGCGACAAGACCAGGATCAGCCCCTGGATGACCGGGTAGTCGCGCGACATCACCGCGTCGACCGTCAGACGCCCAAGACCTGGAAGATTGAAGACGCTCTCGGTGATCAGCGCGCCGCTGATAAGCATTGCGAGGCCAATCCCGACTATGGAAATGATCGGACCTGCGGCAACGCGCAATGCGTGCCGCGTCATCACCGTCGATTCGCGAAGCCCCTTGGCTCTGGCCGTACGGATATAGTCTTCACCAAGTACCTCCAGAATACTCGCTCGCGTTATCCGTGCGATAAGCGCCCCATAGAAGAGCGACAGCGTTATTGTCGGCAAAGTAATGTAGGAGATAAACGGCCCGATACCTCTGGATATGTTCGCAAAACCCTGAACAGGAAGCCATTTAAGGTCTATCGCGAAAAGATAGACGAGCAAATAGCCTACAACGAATGCAGGGATCGAAAAGCCCAGCACCGATATTATCATGACGACGCGGTCGACCCACGTCTGGTGATACCAGGCGGCAAGCACTCCGAGTGGCACCGCAAAGACGATCGAAACAACAAAGGTCGTTGCGCCGAGCGACAGCGTTGGCTCGGCGCGCTGAAGGATCAGGTTCCAAACGGGCTGATGCGTGATGATGGACGTTCCAAGGTTGCCGTGCAGAACCAGTCCTGCCCAAGTGAAGAATTGCGTGAGCAATGGAGCATCCAGGCCGAGCTTCTGCCGAATCTCGGCTACGGTCTCGGGGGTTGCCGTACCGCCGGCCAAGACGGCAGCGGGATCACCGGGTGCGAGCCTGAGGATGAGGAAAACGACGATTGCGACGCCGACTACCACAGGCAGCGTCGCAATCAGCCTTTTGATCAAGAACCGCAGCAACTCGATCGGCCTTAATCTTTCGACACGTTCCAGAATACGGGGCCGGGGCCGCTCAGCAGACCCTTTACATTGTCTCGGTAAGCATACGGGACGTTAAACATGCCCGCGGGAACGTAAGTGACAAGGTCATAGGCACGCTTTTGGATTTTCTCGACGATCTGCTTGCGCTTGGTCTCGTCGGTCTCCTTGATGAAGTCCTGGCGCAGGCTTACGAGCTGCTCGTCCTCAGCCCAACCGAACCAGCCGCCGTTCTTCCCCCTGCCGGATACGCCGACATTGGTGATGGGATTCAAGATGTCCACACTCTGCCAGTAGCCGTTGTAGATGCTCCAGCCGTTCTCTGCGATCGGCGCTTGATTGCCGCGTCGCGTGAACAATGTCTGGATATCCATCGGCTGGACTTCGACATTCATGCCGATATTGCGCAACGCCTGCGCAACGACAGGCGAGACAGCGCCATGCATGGCGATATCGGAAGCCTGGAGGATGACGACCTTTTCGCCCTTGTAGCCGCCCTCCTTCAGGAGTTGCTTAGCCTTTTCGATGTCCGGACCGGCAGGAGCGCCGACATCGGTCGCGTAGGGTGAGCCGCAGACGAACATCGCCTTGCATTCCGAGTAATATTTCTCGTTGCCGACCTGGGCGGCAAGGACATCCTTCTGGTTGAGGGACAGCAGCAATGCCTGCCGGATCTTCTGGTTGTTGAAGGGAGGATTGAGCCAGTTCGGGTAGACTGCATTGTTGTAGCCGACATGCATGACGTCCTTGACGACAACGCCTTGGGTCTGCTCGAGTATGTCCAGCATGTCCAGCGGCGGCATCTCGACAAAGTCGACTTCGCCGTTCATCAACGCGTTAGCTGCAGTCTGACTATCGGGCATGCCTATCCATTCGATGCGGTCGACCCTGGCCACCTTGCCGCCCGATGTCCAGACCGGGGGTTCGGAACGTGGAATATAGTCAGCAAACTTTTCGTAGACTGCGCGCACCCCGGGCTGGAATTCGCCGGCGACGAAGCGGAACGGCCCCGAGCCGACCACCTCGGTGACCTGCTGATCTGCCGGCGTGTCGGCAAGCCGCTTCGGCATGATGAACGGCACGTAGGTGCCTGGCTTCGCGATGGAGTCCAGGACCATGCCGTAAGGCTCCTTGAGAACGATCGTAAAGGTGGAGTCATCGACCACGTTCATGGACGCGACGCGATCCATGAGGATCCGGCCCATGGTGTCGCGACTGCCCCAACGCTTGATGGAAGCAACGCAGTCTCCCGACTTCACGAATGTGCCATCGTGGAACTTGAGCCCGGGGCGAAGAGTAAAGGAATAAGTAAGCTTGTCGTCGGACAGGCTCCAATCCTTCACCATCTGCGGTTGTGGCCGATATTTGTCATCGACGCCGAAGAGGGTATCGAAGACGAGATAGCCGTGGTTGCGGACCGGGTACGCATTCTGGAAGATAGGGTCGACGACCTTGAGCGCAGTCGACTGAACGATCCTCAGCGTCTTGCGATCATCCTGCGCCCATGCGGACCCCAGCAGCGTACCCGACAGGGCAGTTGCCAACGCTCCGGTCAGAACGCTTCTGCGAGATATCGACCAACCCGTCAGATCCAGTGCATGCGAAAAAATTCTTGAGACAGACTTCATGTTGAATCTCCAAGTGTTCCCAGGTTTTGTCTGCGGCCTCCCTCGAGGCGGCGATCAACCACGTATGCGCTCATCGGTCTGCTATCTTTGCGCGAGTTCAGACGGTCGGTTCTCTGCCGACTTACATCCCATCGATTGCTGTCCTTGCTGAGCCTCCTTTCGCGTGCACTGCGTCTTCACGGTGCCCTATCCGGGCCAGCGCAATCTTCTCCGCGGTGATCGGCAGCGATGTCACCCATGTGCCCGTTGCGGCGGCAATGGCATTTGCCACCGTCGCCGGCGGCGGAACGATCGGGGGCTCCCCAACGCCTTTGGCGCCGTGCGGCCCCCTATCGAAGCGGGATTCGACCAGGATCGTCTCTATGTCGGGAACGTCCATCATCGTGGGCATCTTGTAGTCGGTCAGGTTCGCGTTGCGGACACGTCCGTCCTGGCACACGATCTCCTCGGAAAGCGCCTGGCCCAGCCCTTGGACGACGCCACCTTCGATCTGCCCCCGCACGAACATCGGGTTGACGGCATAGCCCACGTCCTGCGCCACGACATACCGCCGGATCGAGACTTCGCCGGTCGTCTCGTCCACATCCAGATCGACGGCATGCGCGTAGTAGCTCGCACCCATCCAAACCGGCAGCGGATGATTTTCGAAACGGGTCGCGTCGTATTCCAGCTTGGGAGGATGGAACGACCCTGTGGCGATGATACCGCCGCCGGACGCCTGTGAGAACGCCGCAAGCTCGGCTATGGAGACGGACTTGTCGCCCGCGACCACGCATTTGTCGTGCAACTGCATATATTTGCTGTCGACACCAAGCCTGGTTTCAGCCAGCTCGAACAGTTGCCTGCGAAGCTTTTCCGCCGCATCCAGGCAGGCGTTGCCGACCGAAAACATCGTGCGGCTGCCTTGCGAGCCGAAATCGTATGGAGAAGTCTGCGTGTCGACGGTCGCAATGCGGATGTCGTCGAGATCCAGGGACAGCGCTTCCGCCAGGATTTGCGCAGCGCCCGTCAGCGCCGCGGTTCCGATCTCCACCGCACCGCTGTTCAGCGACACCTTGCCGTCGGCTCCGATCTTGACGAACACGCCGGACGAACCGGCCGATGCCACGACCCACCAGCCGCATGCTATACCCTTGCCCGACCCGGCTGCCCCGGCGGAACCCCAGCCGATTGCGCTTGCGGCCTTGCGCAGGCATTCCTCGATGCTGACGGAAGTCAGTTTCTCGCCAGACGGTCCCACATCACCCTCGCGGACGATATTGCGCAGGCGCAGTTCCAGTGGATCGACCCCGAGGTCGCGGGCAATCATGTCCATCTGGCTTTCGATGGCGAAGTTCGCCATCGGCCCTGGCGGCGCCCGGAACGAGCCGGCCTGCAGCTTGTTGGTGTAGACAGCCAGCCCCTCGAGATCGAAGGCAGGGGTCCGGTAGGGGCCGATCAGAACGTGCAATCCGACAGCCGCGGTTCCAGGGCCGGATCCGGCGCCTGCACCGCAATCGAGCAGGAACCTTCCTCGCCTCGCGAGTATATGGCCGTCCTTGTCGACGGCCGTATCGAGATTGATCACCGCTGCCTGGCGGGGATGGGCGGCGGTCAGTTCTTCATCGGTCGAACTGAGGACCCGGACCGGCCGGCCTGCCGCACGCGCGAGAAGCGCCGCATAGTGATCGACGCCGATACGAAGTTTGCCGCCGAAGCCGCCGCCAATGCCCGGTGTGATCATCCGGACCTGCGATGGCAACAGCTCGAAGATTTCCGCCAGGGTGCCCTGCGTCTCGTACGGCGTCTGCACGTTTGTCCAGACGGTCAGGCTTTCCGGGCTCTCCCAGGTGGCCGTGGCGACCCGCGGCTCGGTATAGCCGGCGTGCACCATCGAAGTCGTGAAACGATGGCTGTAGGTTCGCCAGGCGGTTGCGAATGCGGCTTCGACATCGCCGAACTTCATCGTGGCCCGGTTGGCAAGATTGCCCCCGCGCGGCTTGTAGGCTGGTCCATGGCGATGATCACGCCACTCCGGATGTACCTGCGGCGCATCCGGCGACAAGGCCCGCTCAGGATCGAAGACCGCTTCCAGCGGCTCATATTCAACCCTGATGAGTTCCAGTGCTTTCGTCGCGATCGCGATCGATGTCGCGGCCACCAAGGCCACGGGCTGGCCGAGGTAAAGGACGCGATCGATGGCCAGCGCCGTCGTGTCCTTTATAGCCACGCCGTAGCGGATCGGCTTGATGTCCTTCCCGGTCAGAACGGAAACGACACCAGGCAGGCGGCGCGCCCGCTCGACGTCGATGGACAGGATCCGTGCATGCGTTTCGGTGCTCCGGAACACCTTGCCGAACAACATGCCCGGCAAGGCGACATCCGATCCGTAAATATGCTTGCCTGTGACCTTGGGCAGGCCATCGACGCGCGGCAGCGACCTGGAAACGACGCGGGGACTGTTCAGGAGCACAGCTTACCCCCGAATTGGCCGGCGGCGACCTCCATCACCGCATCCACGATGCGCCCATATCCGGTGCATCGGCATAATGTTCCGCTCAACGCCTCGCGCACTTCGGCACGGTCAGGCATCCGGCCTTCATGCTCATCCAGAAAGGAGCGTGCAGTCAGGATCATGCCGGGAATGCAATAGCCACACTGGACTGCGCCATGCTTCAGGAAAGCGTCCTGCAGCGGATCGGGCCTTCCGTCCTTGCCGATCCCCTCGATCGTGGTGACCTCACGCCCCACGCACAGGGCCGCAAGAACTATGCAGGAATTGACGGCGCGCCCGTCCAGCAACACGGTGCAAACACCGCACTCCGCCTCGAGGCAATTTTCCTTGGTTCCGGTCAACCCGATCTGATTGCGGATCGCATGCAGCAACGTAGTGTCGCTGGCAACGGAGATATCGTGAAGTCGGCCATTGACGCTCAGCTGCAGATCCAGCTTTTCGCCCTCGCCGCGCTGTGCCTCCCCGACTATTTGCCGGTCGATAACCAACACCAACCTCTCCGGATCAGATCAAGGTACCCGGAACAGCCCGGGGCACGGATTTCTTGTCCGCACGCTACTCCCGCCCTCGCCGCCGTCAACGGCCGCAGGCCAAATACATCCTCTTGCATAACATCGTCTTATATCTTTGTAGCGACTGTATGAGGGCAGACTTATGTTCGGGATTCATCCTTTGACGATCCCCGGAAGTCGCTGTAGCTGTGGAAATATGGGCCGGGCTGCTGCAGAAATGTGCAAGGCGGATGTCTGAATAATTTTACAGCAGCATCGCCTGTTGAAGCCTGATCCCCCGTCAACTCAGACATCGAATTATCATGGCCAAAGTCGAGCCCAGAGGTGGAGTTAGAGGATGACCACGCAAAAACGGAACACCGCGAAAGGCTTCCGCTGTTCCTTCGACATCGGCGGCACGTTTACGGATTTCATCCTCTCCAATGACGATACGGGCGAAATACGGATCCACAAATGCCTGACGGTTCCCTCTGATCCCGCCAAGGGTGCACTCGACGGCATGGCCGACCTGCTAAGCCAGGGAGGCGTCGAATTTTCCGAACTGCGCGAGGTTGTCCACGGCTCCACACTCGTCACCAATCTGGTGATCGAACGAAAGGGAGCCCGGACGGCGCTCCTCACCACCAAGGGCTTTCGTGACATCATCGAGTTCGGAACCGAGCAGCGCTATGACGTCCATGACTTGTTCCTCCGCTTTCCGGGGGCGCTGGTCGAGCGTTCGTTGCGGTTCGAGGTCAACGAGCGCATGTCCCGTGACGGCGACGTGATCGAGCCGATCGCCGACGAGGAGATTCATCGACTGCTGCAGCAGGCGCTCGATGGCGGGGCCAAGGCCGTTGCCGTCGTCTTCCTGCACTCTTATCGCAACGACGCGCATGAGCGGGCGGTCGCCGACTATGCGTCGAGGCATTTCCCGCAGTTGCAGATCTCGATCTCGAGCGAAGTCTGCGGTGAGATTCGGGAATATGAGCGCGCGACGACGACGACGGCGAATGCCTATGCCCAGCCGATCGTCGATCCTTATGTCCGAAAGCTGGAGCAGGAGCTGCGCAACCGAGGATTTACAGGCGAACTCTTCCTCGTTCAGTCGTCAGGCGCCTTGGCTTCGCCGGGGATGGCGCGCCGGTTGCCGATACGCCTGCTGGAGTCCGGGCCGGCTGGCGGCGGGCTGGCGGCAGCCCATTTCGGCAAGACGCTCGGCCTCCATGAGGTCATCGCTTTCGACATGGGCGGCACGACCGCCAAGGTCTGCCTGATCCGCGACGGCAAGCCCGATATCGCGCCCATGATCGAAGCAGCCCGCGAGCAGCGGTTCCGCCGCGGCTCGGGTCTGCCCATCCTGGCGCCGGTCATAGACATGATTGAAATCGGCGCCGGCGGCGGCTCGATCGCGCATCATGACGATCTCGGCCTTATAAAGGTCGGCCCGGAAAGTTCGGCCGCCGACCCCGGCCCTGCATGTTACGGACGTGGCGGCAAGCTGCCGACCGTCACCGATGCCAACCTGATCCTTGGCTATCTGGGGGCGGACTCCTTCCTTGGCGGCCGTCTCAAGCTCGATCGCCCCGCCGCCGAAGCGGCTTACGCCAAACTCGCCGACGAGGACGGCATCTCCATCGAGCGGGCCGCATGGGGCGTGTTCGCGGTCGTATGCGAAAACATGGCCGGCGCAGCGCGCGTCCATATCGTCGAAAAGGGACAGGACCCGCGCAATTTCACGATGATCGCGTTCGGCGGCGCCGGTCCCGCGCACGCCGTTCGCGTCGCCAAGGCGCTGAATGTCGGGCGCGTGGTCGTACCTCCCGCCTCTGGTGCCGCGTCGGCGCTCGGTTTCCTGGGAGCGCCTCTTGCGCATGAAGCCACGCGTTCCGCGCCATGTCTCGTCAGCGAGTTGGAGGTGGACGCGACCGAAGTCCTCCTCGCCGAGCTCGAGGAGGAAGGGCGGTCGCTCCTGTCGACCGCAAACATCGACGGCTCGAAACTGCGTGTGAGGCGGGAGGCGGACATGCGCCTGTCCGGACAGGTCCATGCCTTGCGTGTCGAGGCCCCTTCGGACCTGCGCCGCGGCGAAGCTCTCGCGATACTGGCGCGCAACTTCGCCGAAGCGTATCGCAGCCTCTATGCGCGTGAACCGTTCGGCGGCGAACTGGAAGTGATCAGCTGGCGAGTCACGACGTACTCACCGACGCCGAAGCTTCGCATCGGCTCGCTCTCGAGCACCAGAGCGGCCGATATCAGCACCCGCAAGGCATGGTTCCCCGAAACGAATGGTTACGTCGAGACGAAGGTCTACAATCGATATGCGCTCCACGCCGGGGAGGTTATCCAGGGCCCGGCGATCATCGAAGAGACCGAATCGACCACGGTCGTGCCGCCCGGCGACAGCTTCACGCTGGATGCAAACGGCAACCTGGTGATCACGCTTGCCGCTGCAAAGGCCGCCAAAGCCGCGCTTACCGCCACCACCGGCGATTTCGATCCGATCGATCTCGAAATCATGTGGAGCCGCCTTGTAACGATCTCGGAAGAGTGCTGGCAGGCTGTCATTCGCACCGCGTTTTCACTCATCATCGGCGAGGCTCAGGATTTTGCCTGCGAAATACTCGACGAGAACGGAGATTCCCTCGCCCACTCTCCGCGCGCCATGCCGGTCTTCAACATCACGCTGATGGCCGCAGCCAAGTTCCTGCTGAAAGAATATCCAATCGAGACGCTGAAGCCGGGCGACATCCTCATGACCAACGATCCATGGCATGGATCGGGCCACCTCTTTGACATCGCAGTCCTGACGCCGGTGTTTCACAAAGGCCGCGTGGTGGCTTTCCTCGGCTCCATCGGACATGTCAGCGACATCGGCGGCACCAAGAACAAGAGCGCGGTGCGCGAGATCTATGAGGAAGGCATCCAGCTTCCGCCAACCAAGCTTTACGCCGAAGGCAAGCCAAACCGCGACGTATTCAACATTCTCTACGCCAATCTGCGCAACCCTCGTCAGGTGGTCGGCGACATCGAGGCGCTGATCGCAGCGAATGCGCTTGGCGCGGAGCGTCTGGCCGCCCTCCTGGTCGAATATGGCCTCGACGACCTGCGCAAGCTCGCATCGACGATGCATCGGCTGTCGGAGAATGCGGCACGCGAGGCTATCCGGCAGATGCCGGACGGCGTCTATTCGGCGATTACCCATCTCAATGGTTCCGGTGAGCGCCTGTTCATACCGGCCAAAGTCACGGTCGATGGCGACTCCGTCGAGGTCGACTTTGAAGGATGCCCGCCCCAGGTCTCGCTTGGCGGCATCAACAACACATTGCCCGGCACGCAGGCCGAGACGTTGTTTGCCTTGAAATGTATTCTGACACCCGGCATTCGCGCGACCGCCGGCTGCTATCGCGCCTTTACCGTCAAAGCGCCGGAAGGCAGCATACTCAATTGCACCCATCCCGCCGCCGTCGGTCTGCGTCGCCTTACGCTGTTTTATGTCGACGCGCCGATCCTCAAGGCGCTGAGCGAGGCTGTTCCGGATCGGATGCAGGCGTTTACCGGGCTGCCTACGATCATCGACCTGCATGGTCGCGAGGCCAGCGGCCGTACCTTCACCGACTACATGTTCGTAGGTGGCGGACAGGGTGGCACGGCGCGCCACGACGGCAAGAGCGGCATGCTTTGGCCTACAAGTGCAGCCAATACCTCCGTCGAAATGATTGAGAGCCGCATACCCGTGGTGGTGATCGAGAAATCGCTCGTTGCCGATAGCGGCGGTGCCGGAAGGTATCGCGGTGGTTGCGGCCAGCGCGTGCGGCTACGGCGTCTCCACGACGACAATTATCCGGTCTTCATCAACGTCTACCCTGAGGGGGAGAATGTGACAACCGACGGGATGCTTGGCGGGGCCCCGGGCGGACGTACCCGTGCGTTCCGCGGCTCCGATGGGACCGCCGAACCGGTCGAAATACTCGAACCGCTCATGATCCAGGTTCACTCGACGAACGAAATCGTCGAGGTGCAGATCGGTGGTGGCGCTGGGTACGGCGACCCGGCGGATCGGCCGCAGGCGGAGATCCAGGCGGATATTCTGAACGGCTACGTGACGAAGGAAGGCGCGAAGCGCTACTCACGCTCGAATGCGGCGCGAAGCAAGGTCCTGTCGTGATGGACGGGATTCGCATCGCTATCGTGGGCGGGACAGGCGAACTCGGGACCGGCCTTGGCCGCCGCTGGCACCGCGCAGGCTTCGACATCCTGATCGGTTCAAGATCGGTGGAAAAGGCGGAAGCAGCGGCGACCGAGCTTGGCGGAGGCTCGGCGACGGTCACCGGCGCCAGCATGGCCGATGCTGCCCGCGACGCCGATATCGTGGTCGTGGCCGTGCCCTGGAGCACACATGACGCGACCCTGGGCGTCATCGCACCCCATGTCGACGGCAAGATCCTTATCGATGCCGTTGTGCCGCTGGTGCCGCCGAAAGTGAGCGTCGTCCAACTGCCCGCCGAAGGCAGCGCCGCACAAAGGGCGCAGGCCCTCCTGCCCGGTGCGCGTGTCGTCGGCGCCTTCCACAATGTCGCAGCGAAGCTGCTGAAGGCGGATGCCGATATCGATTGCGATATACTCGTTTGCGGCGACGACAAAGACGCGCGCGACACGGTGGTTCAGCTTGTGGCAGCCGCGGGCATGAAAGGGATAGACGCCGGGCCCCTGGCCAATTCGGCGGCGAGTGAGGCATTAACGTCACTCCTGATCGGGCTGAACAGACGCTATAAGGTCGCTCATGCGGGAATCCGGATAACTGGTCTTCTCTGAACTCGAGAAATCGCATGAGCAGCAGCCGCGTCGTCATCACCGCAGCGGAGAATTTTCCGCTGATCAGGCCAGGCGACGATCTACCGGCGATCATAGTCTCCGCGCTTCGCAAGCAGTTTGGTACCCTGCAGGGCGGCGACATCGTTTCAGTGGCCCAGAAGATCGTATCGAAGGCCGCGAACCGCTATCTCAACCTTGCCGATATCGAGCCGTCCGCGACGGCAAGGGAACTGGCCGACGTGACCGGGAAGGACCCACGATTTGTCGAGGCCGTGCTTGGTGAATCGTCAGCCGTCTTGAGAGCGGTTCCTGGCATATTGATCGTCGAGCACAGGCTTGGTCTGATCATGGCCAATGCCGGCATCGACCAGTCCAACATCGAACACGAACCAGGCGAGCGGGTGTTGTTGCTGCCCGAAGACCCTGATGCATTCTGCGACCGGCTAAAGCGATACCTGGACGACGAATTCGGGATATTTACAGGTGTCGTCATGACGGACAGCTTCGGCAGGCCGTGGCGGCTTGGAACCACCGGCGTTGCGATAGGTTCGGCGGGCTTCCCGCCCTTGCTCAGCATGATCGGCAAGCCTGACCTCTTCGGACGGACGCTGCGGGCAACAGAAATCGCTCTTGCCGACCAGATTGCCGCCGCCGCGGTGCTGGTCACGGGCGAAGCCAGTGAGGGGCAACCTGTCGTCCTGATTTCCGGTCTGGACTGGCAGCCTTCGGACGCCGGCGCCCGCGCGCTCAATCGCCCCAAACATCAGGATCTGTTCCGATGAGCGCAAAGCGCCGCATCGTAGCCCTCTCGGGCGGAGTCGGCGGAGCGAAGCTCGCACAGGGCCTTGACATGCTGGACGATGTCGACCTGACGATCGTCGTGAATACGGGGGATGACTTCGAGCATCTCGGGCTGATGATCTCGCCTGACATAGATTCCGTCGTCTATGCCCTGGCGGGGCTTTCGGATGTCGATCGCGGCTGGGGACGAGCCGACGAGAGCTGGCATTTCATGGAAGAAATCAGGCGGCTGGGCGGGGAAGACTGGTTCCTCCTGGGCGATCGCGATCTGGCGATGCATATCGCGAGGACCAACGCGATACGCCTCGGCGAGCCGTTGTCATCGTTCACGCTGCGCATCGCCCGGCGACTCGGGATACGCGCGCGGATCGTTCCGATGACGGATGACGCCGTCCGCACGATCATCACGAGCGACGAAGGCCGGTTGGCATTCCAGCGCTATTTCGTGGGCCTCCGCTGTGAGCCTATCGTACGCTCGGTCGATTTCGAGGGGGCTCCGTCCGCCCGCCCTGTCGCCGAGCTCGAGACGGAGTTTGCCGATCCCGGCCCGGATGCGATCATCATATGCCCGTCGAACCCTTATCTGAGCATCGATCCGATCCTCTCGATACCCGGCATCGCGGACATGTTGTCGGCTTCGCACGCTCCCGTGGTTGCGGTTTCTCCGATCATCGGAGGCCAGGCCGTAAAGGGACCAACTGCGAAGATCATGAACGAGCTTGGCCTTGCCGTAACCAACGACACGATCGCCGGCCACTACGGCGACCTGATCGACGGGATCGTCATCGATCATGGTGACAGATGTCCGGTCGCCGCATCACCCTTGGCCTGCCTCTCTGTGCCGACTTTGATGCACACCGTCGAGGATAAGGTAAGCCTCGCGCGCAAGACGGTCGATTTTGCTCTTTCGCTCAGCCAACCCGAGAGGGTCGGATGACGCCGCTAAAGGCATGGGCGCTCGTCCCGGTGAAGGCCTTTACCCACGCGAAGAGGCGTCTCGCCGGAATCCTGTCCGACGAGGAGCGTGCGGAGCTTGCCCGCGCGATGCTTCTTGATTTGTTCGACACGATAGGAGCAGCTCACCTGTCAGGCTTCACGGTAGTGGCATCCGACAGTGAGGTCGCGCGTCTCGTCGCCATGGCCGGCGGCGATATCTGCGATGAGCCCGCGACAGGCGGACTGAACGATGCGGTCCTGGTCGGGCTCCGTCATTGCCGGCATCGTGCCCCCGCCTGTGTCGTGGTTCCAACGGATGTTCCCTATCTCGAGCCGGCGACGATAGCCTTCGCGACACAAAGTGCCCTCGAAGGCTTCGGCTGCGCCGCAGAGGCCGTGCGGGATGGGGGGACCAATCTGCTTGCATTTCCCTCGCGGATACGGCTTGCGCCCCGCTTCGGACCGGACAGCTTCCTCTCTCATTTATCGGAGATGCGATCCGCCGGTCTAACCACGCGAATTCTTTCAACCCCCGACACGCGTTTCGACCTGGATACTCCCGGCGATCTGCGAGCGATCAAAACGGCTCCTCCAGACAATCGCGTAGGAAGGCTCGTATCGCAATTCCCGGCAACGCAACTGCCCGAACCCCTGCGAGGTGTCGCTTGAATTTGTCGGTTGCCCATGGATTGCAGGACAATGTGGCCCGTTCCCTGGTTGAACGATCGGCGGCCGAAATCATGCCGGCAGCCGCCCTGAAGCGGGATATGCATCACGGGCGCTTGATCTCCTTCTCTCGCAAGGCATTCATTCCATTGACGAAACTGTGCCGGGACGTCTGTCTCTACTGCACTTTCGCCAAACCGCCGAAACGCGGCGAGCGTAGTTTCCTGACGCTGGAAGAGGTGCGGGGCATCGCGGAAAACGCCGTTGCGGCAGCCTGCAAGGAGGCGTTGTTCACGCTCGGCGACAAACCGGAGCTACGTTATCGAGCGGCACGGGAGGAACTGGAAGCACTCGGCTTTGCAAGCACGGTCGATTACCTGGCGGCAGCGGCGCAAGTCGCGCTCGACGCCGGCCTGTTTCCGCACCTCAATCCCGGCGTGCTGACGGCTGACGAGATTGCCCAGCTCAGGCGGCTGTCGATCTCACAGGGTCTGATGCTTGAGACGACCTCCGAGCGATTGACGCGGCGCGGCGGCGCTCATTTCGGCTCGCCGGACAAACTGCCGGCCGTCCGCCTTCAGATGCTGGAGGACTCGGGCAGGCTCTCCGTCCCGTTCACTACCGGCCTACTGGTCGGCATCGGCGAGACCCGTTCGGAACGGATCGACGCGCTTCTTGCGATCAGGGACAGCCATGCCCGCCATGGGCATATCCAGGAAGTGATCATCCAGAATTTCCTGCCCAAGCCGGACACGCGCATGGCCGACTGGCCGGCCGCGCCGCCGGAGGAGCATTTGTGGACCATCGCGGCGGCCCGGCTGATCCTTCCTTCGACCATGAATATCCAGGCGCCGCCCAATCTGACGCCGGGCGGGCTTGGCCAGTTGCTCGCCGCCGGAATCAACGATTGGGGCGGGGTTTCGCCGGTGACGCCGGACCACGTCAATCCGGAAGCTCCCTGGCCGCATCTTGATCATCTTGCCGCCGAAACGCGGAATGCCGGGCACGAACTCGTCGAAAGGCTCGCCGTCTATCCCGCCGCTACGCGTGACCTTCAGCGCTGGATCGACCCCGCACTCCACTCCCGACTGCTTGCCGCGCTGGACGGGGCGGGTTACGCGCGTTGCGAGGAATGGGCCCCGGGGCGCGCGATCGATCCACCGACCATTGATCTCGAACTGATGTCGTCGCCTCCCGCACCGGCAAAGTCACGCGAATTGATCGCGCTGCTCGGCCGCCTGCAGCAAGGCGAGCCAGCCACCGAAAGTGAGATCATCGACCTGTTCAGCGCCCGCGGAAGCGACTTCTCCGCGATCTGCCGTGCCGCGGACGAGATCCGCCGCGAACTGAACGGCGATACCGTAAGCTATGTTGTCACCCGCAACATCAACTACACGAATATCTGTGGCTACAAATGTCAGTTTTGCGCCTTTTCGAAAGGCAAGATGAGCGAATCCCTGCGCGGCAGGCCCTATGACCTGTCGCTTGACGAAATCGCCGGCAGGGCCCGCGAAGCGGCAGAGCGCGGCGCCACTGAAGTATGTATGCAGGGCGGAATTCACCCGCACTATACCGGCCAGACCTATCTCGACATCTGCCGCGCGGTTAAGGCGGCGGTTCCCGAAATACATGTCCATGCCTTTTCGCCCCTCGAAGTGCAGCATGGTGCGACGACACTCGGCATGTCGGTTCCCGATTTCCTGGCGGAACTAAGGACCGCGGGACTGGCATCGCTGCCAGGAACCGCCGCGGAAATCCTCGACGACGAGGTTCGGCGCATCTTGTGCGCAGACAAAGTCGACACCGGGACATGGCTGGCCGTCATGCGTGCGGCCCACAAAACAGGCCTGCGTAGTACGGCTACCATCATGTTCGGCCACGTGGACGGCTACCACAATTGGGCCCGCCATTTGATCCGCATCCGCGACCTGCAGCAAGAAACCGGCGGCTTCACCGAATTCGTACCCCTGCCCTTTGTGCACATGGAAGCGCCGATCTTCCTCAAGGGCCGTTCCCGCAAAGGACCGACTTTCCGCGAAACTGTGCTGATGCATGCCGTGGCGCGACTGGCATTCGGGAGGTTGATCCCCAACATTCAGGCGTCGTGGGTCAAGCTCGGTCGCAAGGGAGCGGCGGCATGCCTCGCCGCGGGCGTGAACGATCTTGGGGGTACGTTGATGGATGAGACGATCTCCCGCTCCGCCGGCGCAAGCCATGGTTCGGAAGTCACTCCTGTCGAAATGGAAGACATCATTCGGGCAGCGAGCCGCACACCTCGCCAGCGCACTACGCTTTATGGAAACCCGCCAACGCCCTCCTGGCCACGATAGGCTGCATGCGCCGTGATGATCTCGGCCGCGTCATGGGGCCGATGAGTTCCAGCGCCTGCGATCCCCGGCAGCCGGGCCAGCGGATGACGACCTTCATTCCGACGTCATCCGCAATATCCAACAAAGTGGCTTTGGCAAGCGGCAATAAATCTCCTGCAAGCAGGTCAAGCCTTTTGCGATCCGTCGCCGGCGCCGAGATAGATGCGGCCGACTTCCGGATTGCCGGCAATGGAAGCAGCATCCCCGTCCAGCCTGTTGCGCCCTTCGGCGAGGACGTAGCATCGGTCGGAGATCGCCAGCGCCTTGTGCGCATTCTGCTCGACCAACAGAACTGCCGCCCCCTGCCTGTCGCTGATAGCGCGGATGTGCCGGAAGACCTCGTCCGTGGCCTTCGGCGAAAGGCCGGCGCTCGGCTCATCGAGAAGCAGAACCTTCGGTGATGCCATTAGGGCGCGCCCGAGCGCTACGATCTGCTGCTGCCCGCCGCTGAGCTTCCCTGCCCGCGCGCTCCAGTAGTCATTGAGCGTGGGAAGAATTTCACGCACCGCCTCCTGACGCTCCCGTACCGCCCCCGGCAATGCAAACAGGCCCATGCGGAGATTTTCCTCCACCGTCATCGTGGCGAACACGTTCCTTACCTGCGGCACATACCCCAATCCGGCACGAAGGCGGTCACGAGTCGACGTTGCTGTTATCTCCTGCCCGGACAGAAGGATCCTGCCGGCGCTCGGCCGGATGAGTCCCACCAGCGTCTTAAGAAGGGTGGACTTGCCGGAACCATTCGGCCCGATCACGGTCACGATCTCGCCGGCAGACAACCGCACGCCGACGCCGTGCAGGATCTGCATTTCGCCATAACCCGCGATGAGGCCGCCGGCGCCCAGCACCTCTTGCGCGCTCATGCGTCGGCTCCGCCAAGATAGGCGTCCAGCACCTGCCGGTTTTCCTGGATTTCAGACGGCGTCCCCGCGGCGATGACATGCCCGCGATCGAGCACGACAATCCGTTCGCAGAGTTCCATCACCACGTTCATATTGTGCTCTATGATGAGGAGCGTGATGCCCGAGGCATGAACCTGCCGCATCACATCCATCAGATCCCTGATCAGCGTCGGATTGACACCCGCCGTCGGTTCGTCGAGCAGCATCAGTCGGGGCCGGCTCATCAGACAACGGGCGAGTTCGAGAAGCTTCTTCTGTCCCCCGGAAAGAAGAGCCGCCGGAGCATCGGCCTTCGTCTCCAGCCCGACCATTTGCAGAACCTCGCGCGCGGCGGCTGCGTTGGCTCTTTCCTCTTCCCTCACACGAGCGTCGGGAAGGACGACCGAAAGGATGCGGTCGCCAAACTGCCCTTCCGGCACGAGCATGAGATTTTCGAGCACCGACATCCGCTTCAGCTCGCGCGGGATCTGGAAGGTACGGCGAAGCCCGAGGCGCGCGACCGCATGTGGGGCCATGCCATCGATCCTCCGTCCCTCGAAACGAACCTCGCCGGAATCGGGTTTGAGGAAGCCGCTGACGATATTGAACAGGGTCGACTTGCCAGCGCCGTTCGGACCGATCAGCCCGGTGATCGAGCCTTTCCGCACCGAGAACTCGCAGCGGTCGATAGCCTGCAGTCCGCCGAAGCGCCGGTTCAGGCCGGCAATCTCGAGGATGGCATTCATGGGCTTCTCGTCGTCCGGTAGCGAATGACCACGATGACCATGAGCGCCAGGCCGAGCGCCATGAGGCGAAGCGCGGCAAGCTGCACACCGTCCACGATGGTTATATAATCCTTCAGAAGCCGCGTGCCTTCGAGAAGGGCCGCGACGACAGCGGTCCCGGCCAGCGTGCCGAGGCTGGAACCCTGGGTACCGAGAAGCACGGCGGCCAGGACGTAGATGCTGACGTTGGGGCCGAACATGTCCGGCGAGATATAAGTCAGGTAGCTGGCGAAGAAGGCGCCGCCGATCCCGGCAAGCGCCGCACCGAGGATGAAAGCCTGGCTCTTGTAGGCAAGCGTCGGCTTGCCGACGGAAGCGACGACCGTCTCATCTTCCCGGATGGCCCGCAATGTCCGGCCGATCGGAAAACGCGCCAGCCTTTGGCTGAACCAGAAGGCCAGTCCCACCAGGGCGGCCGACACGACAAGAAAGGAGGTTTCGGTATCGAGGCCGGGAATGGTCGGCGGCCTCGGGATCGCGGCAATGCCGTCCGGGCCGCCGGCAAGCCATTTCTCGTTCAGAAAGATGAGCCGGATGAACTCGCTGAAACCGAGCGTGACGATGGCGAGATAATCCTCGCGCAGGCGCGGCGTGAAAAGCGCTACCGCGCCTCCGAACGCACCGCTGACAAGCGTCGCGAGAACAAGCGCGGCGAGAAGAGGCATCCCGGCATGAGTTGCGAGCGCGAATGCATAGGCGCCGATCGCGAAGAAGGCCACCTGGCCGAGATTGATCAGCCCCGTCAGGCCCCACTGGATGTTCAGGCCGAGCGCCACGAAGCCATAGATCATGGCGAAGATCAGGATGGCGACAAGATAGGCAACCATCGCTCAATCGCCCGCCCGGATCAGGCCAGTCGGCCTTACGAGAAGCACGGCCGCCAGGACAAGGAACGCAAGCGCCGTTTTGTATGTCGCGGGGAGGACGAGGAGGCTGAATTCCGACACCAGCCCGAGGAGAAGAGCAGCATAGGCTGCTCCGATGACGCTGCCCAGCCCGCCAAGGATGGCAACGGCGAAGAGCGGGATCAGGACACGCCATCCGAGGAGCGGCGTCAATGTCGTCTCGGTGGCGAGCGCCACCCCGCCGATGGCCGCCAGAAAGCCGCTGATGAAGATGACGCCGCCATAGACGATCTCCGGCCGTACCCCGGTGACGACGGCAAGTTCCGGATTGGTGGAGGTCGCACGTACCGCCCGCCCGAAGGCCGTCATGCGCAGGCCGACGATGCTGAGCAGGAGGATGACCAATACCGAGACGATCATGATCGCCTGCGTCGGCGTGATGACGAAGCCGGCGATGACGAACGGCCGCGACAGGGGGATCGGATATTGCAGCACGTCATTGCCCCACAGGAAGCGAACCGCGTTCTGCAGGAAGAGCATCAGGCCGAGCGAAAGAAGGACGGGCGGCAACGCGCCCGCGCGGCGGACGCTGCGGAACAGCGTCTGGTCGAAGGCGAGCGCGACGAACCCGGTCAGCACGGCGGCCAATGGCGCAGCGAACCACAACGGAAATGAAAATCCGCACAGAAAGAGCGCGAGATAGGCGCCGAGCGTCATGAACTCGGTGATGGCGAAGTTCGGATAGCGCAATACGCCATAGATCAGTGAAATCGCCGCTGCGGGCAGCGTCCAGATCGCGGCCGAAACCAGTGCGGAAACGAAATAGATCTGCAGTTCGAACACGGGCAAGCCTTGGGGTTCGGACGCCACCCAAGGTGGCGTCCTCTCGCAGGAAGCGGCGGACGACGAGGCTCAGAACACGACGTCGGTGATCTTGCCGACAGGGACGACTTTGCCGTCCTTGACCTGGGCGACGCGGAAATTGGCCTTCACGATATTGCCGTTGGCATCGAAATCGATCGACCCCGAAGCGCCCTCGTAGTTCACCTGCCCACCCTGGCGCAGCACCTTGATGCCTTCCGCGAACGACGTCACCTTGGTGCCTTCCGGCCCGGAGACTTTCTTCACCGCATCGGTCAAGACCGTTCCGTCCACCGATTTCGCCGCCTCGATGGCAAGCGCAAGCAGATTGAGCTGGTCATAGGCCTGAGCGCCGAAAGAATAATAGTGGTCGCTGCCGCCGCCGAGCGCCTTGGCAAGGCGCTGATAGGCCGGTGAATCCTCCGCCACGCCTTCCTCGACCAGAAGCAGTCCTTCCGCCGCCGGCCCTGCATTCTTGATCAGGTCGGGGCTGACCGCGAAACCGGGGACGATGAAGCGGCCGGAAAGGCCAAGCTGATAGGCCGCCTTGAGGATGGCCGTGATGTCCGGCTCGTAGCCGGAGATGTGGATGAAATCGGGTTTGTCGGCAAAAGCGCGCGTCACCTCGGAACGGAAGGTGGTCTGGTCCTCATTATAGGTCGTGAAGCTCGTGACCTTGCCACCGCGTTCGACGAAGCGTTGCCGGAACGCCTCCACGGTCATCGCGGTGAAGGGCACGTTGAGGCCGAGAACGGCCGCGCGTTTCCAGCCCTGCCCGGCCGCATATTCCGCATAGGCCTTTCCAAAGAGCAGGTCGTCGGGTTCGGTGCGGAACAGATGACCCTTCTTCTGGATTTCGGTGATCCGGCTCGCGCCGGAAGTCGAGAACTGTATGAGCTTGTTGGCCTGCACGATCGGCGCCACTGCGAGGGTAACGCTGCTCGCCCAGGTGCCGATGATCGCCGTGACCTTGTCGACCTCGATAAGCTTGCGGGCGCCGCGAACGGCCGCTTCGGGGCTGGTCTCGTCATTTTCCTCGACGAGCTTGATCTTGCGGCCGTTCGGGCCGCCCGCGTCGTTGATTTCGGCGAGCGCGGCCTTGGCCGAGGCCAGCATCTCCTGGCCGAAGCTGCCGCCCGCTCCCGAGAGCGGCATCAATGCGCCGACGACGATCTCGCCTTCGTCCGCACGGACGGCGCCTATACCGGGCATGGCCGCGGCGGCGAGCGCGCCGGCGCCGCCGGCGAGCAGAGCGCGGCGGCTGATTGAACCAAGAATGCTGCGGTTTTCAGGATCCCTTTTCATCGTTCCTTCCCTTTTTTCTGTTTGTCAGCTGCTGGAGAGGTCCCATTCCCTCTCAAAATCCGATGTCGCGCGGGAAATCGGTGATGCAGCGGGCGCCCCTTTCCGTGACGATCAGCACATCGGAATGGCGGAAGCCGCCGAGGCCCGGGATATAGACGCCCGGTTCGACCGAATTGGCCATGTTGGGAAGCAGCCTGGTCCGGTTGTAGAGGCGAAGTTCGCCTTTCTCTTCGCGGCTGGCCGCACCGATCATGATGCCGTGGGCATGACCCGTCCCGTGGCGGATGTATTTCACCAGATCGTATTTCTGCAGGATGTCGCGCGTGAGCCTGTCGATATCCGCCATCACCGCCCCAGGCTTGAGGGCCGCCTTCCCCGCATCGAACGCCTCGTTCACGGCATCGAGCGGCCGCCGGATCTGCGGCGTTGGATCGCCATAAACGAAAGTCCGTTCGAGTTCGGCGCAATAGCCCCAGACCACCGGGAAGACGTTCAGCGAAACGAGATCGCCCCGCATCAACCGCCGACTGGTGGGATGAAGATGCGGCACCATCGTATGATCGCCGAACTGGGCGTAGACATAGGTGCTGGAAAGCCCGTTTATGGAGAGTGCGCCCATCGCCTTGTTGACCGCTGCGACGGCGTGTGAGGCCACCGCCAACTCGGTGACATTGTCCTGCATGGCCTCGAGGAAGGCGTCCGCGCCGATCTTGGCGAGGCTCGCTCCGAGATCGAGGAGAGCGATTTCCTCGTTCGACTTGATCAGCCGCAATTCCTCCAGCCACGGACCGATTTCGACGAACGCGGCTTCAGGAAAACGACTTTGCAGGGCGCGGAACAATCCGACCGGCAGAAGCGCTTCCTCGATGCCGATCCTGATCTTGGCGGAGCCGCGACGCGCGATGAAATCCGCGCACAGCTTCAGGCTTGCCTGCACGACGTTCTCGTCGTCGCCATAGACCAGGGCTTCGTCGAACGAGCTGTGCTCCTGGATATTCTCCTGCTCGATGGCGGCGCCGCAGACAGCGCTCTTTCCGGAGGCCGGCAGGATGGCCCACATCGGCCGCCCCCACTCGGAAAGCAGCGGCACGCCGCTCATATAGAACACGTTGTCGGCGGTATGCAGGAATGCCACGTCGACGTTGTTCTCGCCGAGCTTCTTCCGTAAAGCGTCGATCCGGCGCGTCATTTCGTGCTTGGAAAAGGCTGGCATTCTGAACTCCAAAAAATCCTGGCTGGTTGATGACTAGGGCTTCTGAATCGGCTCGCCGTCGAGGCCGGCTACGCCGATCAATCCGTCGTTCTTGATGTTCTGGAGGATCATCAGCGAGTTCGAATCCTTGATGCCCTCGACCGTGGCAAGTTCGATCAGGATGAAGTCGTAGAGATCGCGAAGAGTCTCGAAACAGGCCTTGATGATGAGATCATAGGGGCCGGTCGTGACAGCAACGCTGTCGACGAAAGGATACTGCCGCAGCACCTCGGCGACCTTGGTGATCGCCGCCCGTTCCACGTCGATGCCGATAAAGGCAGAGGCTTCATAACCGAGATCGACGGGATCCGCGGCTGCCCGGATGCGTACCCTGCCCTCCTGCGTGAGCTGGCTGAGCTTTTTGCGCACCGTCGGTTCGCTGCTGCCGATCCGGCGCGCCATTTCGGCGGTCGACATCCGGCCATCCTCCTGCAGCAGGCGGATGATGAGCTTTTCAGTGTGGTCCAAACGGCGCGGCGCCACGACGATCCCCAAATCCTCTTTCCCTCTCGAATTCCCATGATATGAAAAATATTGCAACTTATTTTTTTGTAATGGCTAACTCTGACGCGCTTGTATTTTTTGAATACGAAATATCGATACCCGATCATGAGCCAAAGGATCGTGTTTCGGCCCGCTCGTCTCGGCCGTTTGCGGTTACCCTTTAAGCGCGTTCCAAACCGGTCGTCGTTTGCGGCGGGGCTGCGATTGTTTAGGTCCGCCGATGCGGTCCTGATCTGGGCGGCGAACCAATCGTCGAGGCGCAGGACGCAGCGGGGGATTGGCAGAACGCGCGCGAGCGCTCTTGCCGGTCCTTTTCCGTTTCCTTGCCGAAGACAGATCCCGGCCCCGCGGAGCAGGCGGGCCGGCGCAATTGTGCCCGAGCAGCCCTGCCCGGCTGGCCAAGCGGGGCTTTCCAGCCCTGCGCAGGATGACAGGCCGAGACTATCGACGGGCGCGATTGAGCGTCGCCATGCACTGCGCTGGGGTGCTGATGCTGCGAAACGGAATGGTAGAAGCCGACGGTGCGCCGAAGGATATCCTCAAGAAGCTGATGCTCACCAGATTTCGTGGCGGGGCACCGGAATCGCCCGTGTCAAACGGGTACGCACATGTCGCGCCCTTCCGGACGGTTCAGACCCTCGGCGGGCGGCCTAAAATCATGGCCGCTTCCGGATTCATCTAGGAGCAATCCGGAACATATGGGTCGTTTCTGCCGCGCACCTTCCGGAAATCGGCATCTGCTTGCCGGCGGCTGACGCCGGTGGCATTTCAGAACGGGAAAAGCGCAATAATTCAGAACAGCCGCCTTGCATCTGAAGGCCTTTCGATCTAAGTGCCTCTTTCCATTGCCGTATCGCCTGAACTATGGCCTCGTGGCGGAGTGGTTACGCAGAGGACTGCAAATCCTTGCACCCCGGTTCGATTCCGGGCGAGGCCTCCAATCTGTTCCATCCTGCATGGCAACATGTTGAATTCGGTCCGCTTTCCTGCAGACCGACAGCGTGCGATCGGCCGATCTCCGGCCTGGACTTTTTTCGTCACCCACTGTTTCGCCACCGGCCCCAGCGCACGATCAGCCGCCGCCGCCAGCGCCTCACGGTCGCAAATTCGTAGGACAGCACCAGCAGCCCGAGCGGGATCATCCAGAAGCCCAGGATCGGCAGGAAGCCGAAGAACCCGAGCACGACCAGCACGACGCCGATGGCAATCCTGAGTGCCCTGGAGCGCGGCAGAGGAACCGTGCGGCCGAACAGGTGGATCGCCCGGCCGTCGTTGCGGTCACAGGTCGCTTCGCGGTCTTCGGTTTCGGTCATGCGCGGCTGGGCAGTTCTTTGGCTGAGACGGGTGGTGGAGGCTCCATATGGGGCATAGACGGTACAAATGCCAGCGCGTCGGCGCGTATCTGTGCACGCGGGATCCCCGTTTACCGCGTTGCAAAATCGCCGATTGCGCCTTTGCATTAGCCGAAACGGTTTGCTATAGGCAGCGCCACCTGCACAGAGTTCCCCGGTAGCTCAGCGGTAGAGCAACCGGCTGTTAACCGGTTGGTCGATGGTTCGAATCCGTCCCGGGGAGCCACTTTCTTCGTGAAAGGCAGGAAATCCAAGGAAATCAGGGCGTGTAGGTCCCTCGGGATACCCCAAGAGGTATAGCCGGCCTGCAGGTGGCAGGGATGGCCTTCCTGTTTCCGGCCATTGCCGCGAACGCATCCGCCTCCGCCCGATCGGCCCCGTGCATCAAAGAAGATTTTTCCTAACTGTTCGCTCCGGCCCCGAATGGGAAGCCTCCTCGACCTTGCGGAACCCGTAAGGTGACCAGCGACATGATCCTCGGGCATCTGCCAGGGAATATCGGGCAGGATTACGGGAGCGAGGCGGTTCGGCCGGAGGTCGCGGAGAAGGCGCTCAGGGCGGCGCTGGGGCTCGTGTAGGCGATTTCCCTGGCGACCACCGGGAGCCGATGCTACAGCTATCCGGCTGGCAGGGTCGGGAACCGCTTGGGGAAGCAGGGCATGGCGAGTGTGTGGCGTGTTATATCCTTTGTCACGGATATTCTGCTTCCCGCTCTGGCAATTGCGGGCTCCATTGGGGCAGTAGCCTTTACGCTTATGGCGCATCGGCATCAGGACCCGCGTTCGGCCGCACAACAGTGCCGCTGGGACAGCGCCGATGCGTCAATCTGCCAAGTGGCCCTTCGGCCAACCGCAGCGGACCAGCCGTATGTGAACCGTTAGCCACTATGCTACGCAACCTGCACCGGGTTGGGTCGCTCATGCGGCAGCTATTCGAGCGGGTCGAGGTCGATTACCCGCAAGGGGTGCTGAGGTTTCACTGGAGATCGACACGGGGGGAGACCACAGAGATGGTGTTCGGGTGGCCTGAGGATGCCGGATAACGGCTCCTCCTCTGGGACATCGGGCAGGAAGGCGGGAGGTGAACCGCTTAACGCATACTATTATAGTAGTCGCTCCAACCGAGCGTGGGCTTAAATGTGAAGATGGCGCGAAGGGTGACTTGGGCGGACGGGGGGGGCTGGATTGGCCCGCTCTATTGTAAAGTGTATCGTCGCCTAATGTCACCTTACCGAAAGGCTCGGCGTTTCGCCATCTGGACCATTGTTCTCTTCATCGCCTCGCCGCTGTGGTTCTTTGCTCCGATTGCTTTGTGGGGAAGTGCTGTCGCCCTGCCGCTCGCTGCCTTCTGGTTGGCGCACGGCGCTGTGATGATGTGGTGGTTCAAATGTCCTCGGTGCGGCTGTTCGCCGTTTGCCAGCAAGAAAGGCTTCGTGGCTCTCTATACGCCTTGGCCGCGACGTACCTGTGCCGAGTGCGGGCTCGATCTTACGGATGGTCTGCCGAGACATGAACCGATGGGGGGCGCCTAGTGTCGACCTGCCCCGAAGATTGGCGGATCACCAACGCGGAACACCTCAAAGGGCAGCGTCTGCATTTCCGCAAATACACCCGTTGGAGCGACACATGGGATCACGACCATTGCGCCGCCTGTGGGGCACGGTTTGCCGAGGGCAAGGAACCGGACATTCAGCATGAAGGCTATGCCACGGGCAACGACTACCCCAAGGGTGCCGGATACGATTGGGTCTGCAAGCAGTGCTTTGACGACCTGACGGAGGAAATGCAGTGGTCAGCCGCCCCGGACCCCGGAGTGTTGGAAGCAAAATAGTCCGCGAGGGTCGAATGAAGGCGGCTCGGGCAATTCCCCAGTGACCCGATAGACAGCCCCGCAACAGGTCCGAATTAGAAGCCTCTTGCTTTTTGCTCCGCCGATCTAGCATAACAAGTTGCGGTCCACATTTGTGCCGCATGAGGTCCACAATCACGGAAATGTGGGCAAAGAGGGATTGAGCTTAAAGCACTGAAACTACACCGATAAAGTCAGCTTCTTCCTCGGTTCGATTTGGCTCCCGCAGCCCGTCCCGGGGAGCCATTTTCTTCGTGAAAGGCAGGAAACCCAAGGAAATCAGGGCGTATAGGCTCGCTTGGGACGCCTCCGCGAACGCACCAGCCCGATCGACGCCCCTGCATCAAAAAAGATTTTCCTAACCGTTCGCTCCGGCCCGCATGGCGAGCCCTCTCGGCCTTGCGGGACCCGCGACACAGGCGAGCGGCGGACCGTCAGCCGGCGCGTTCGATGCGAATGACTTGCGGCTTGTCGATCAGGTGTCCGTCCTTGGTGATGCCCTCGACGGCACGACGCACCGCCGCCTCGGTCGTCTCGTGGGTGACGAGGATGACGGTCTTCTGCGTGTCCGACGGCTTGCCGCCGGCGTGCTGCACGATCGATTCCAGCGAGATGTCGCTGTCGGCCATCCGCTTGGCGATCGCGGCGAACACGCCGATGCGGTCATGGACGGTCAGCCGGATGAAATAGCCGCCGGCATGGGCGCGCATCCGCGCCTTTTTGTAAGGCTTCAGTTCCTTCGCCGGCCAGCCGAACACCGGCCCGTGCTGGAAGCCGGGCCGGCTCTTGGCGATGTCGGCGATGTCGCCGATGACGGCCGAGGCGGTGGCGCTGCCCCCTGCCCCCGGACCGGAGAGCAGAAGCTCGCCCAATATATCGGTCTCGATGGCGACGGCGTTGGTGACGCCATGCACCTGCGCGATCACGCTGGCGGTCGGCACCATGGTCGGGTGGACGCGCTGCTCGATACCGCTGTCGGTCGCCTGGGCAACGCCGAGAAGCTTGATGCGGTAGCCCAGCTCGCCCGCCGCCTGGATATCGGCCTGGGTAATGTTGGAGATGCCCTCCATATAGATGTCGCCGGCCGAGATGCGGCAGCCGAAGGCGAGGCTGGTCAGGATCGCGAGCTTGTGCGCGGTATCGTGGCCCTCGATGTCGAAGGTCGGGTCGGCCTCGGCATAGCCGAGCCGCTGCGCATCCTTCAGGCATTCGTCGAAGGAAAGCCCCTCCGCCTCCATGCGGGTCAGGATGTAATTGCAGGTGCCGTTCAGGATACCGAAGATGCGGCCGACCGAATTGCCGGCGAGCGCCTCGCGCAGCGTCTTGATGACGGGAATGCCGCCGGCCACCGCCGCCTCGTAGTTCAGCAGCACGCCTTTCTTTTCCGCTACTTCCGCAAGCGTCAACCCGTGGCGCGCGAGGAGCGCCTTGTTCGCGGTGACCACGTGGCGGCCGGCATCGAGCGCCGCGCGCACGCTCTGCCGCGCCGCTCCGTCCTCACCACCGATCAGTTCGACGAAGACGTCGATTTCGTCGGATTTCGCCAGCGCCACCGGGTCGTCGAACCATTTGACGCCGTCGAGCGGAATGCCGCGATCGCGGCTGCGGTCGCGCGCCGAGACGGCGGTCACCGCGATCGGCCGGCCGCACTGGCGCGTGAGCTCGGCCGCCTTCTCCGCCAGCACGCAAACGACGGACGTGCCGACCGTACCCAGCCCGGCAATCCCAACACGCAACGCTTCGGCCATTTACCGCCGCCCCTCGGATCTCGGAATCGACTGAAACGCTCAGCGGCGGGCGCTGAGCGGGATGACGTTGTCGAGCGTGTTCGTCGCCGACACGAGGAAGCGCTTGATGTTGCGCGCGGCCTGCCGGATGCGGTGCTCGTTCTCGACAAGAGCGATGCGGACGAAATCGTCGCCGTGCTCGCCAAAGCCGATGCCCGGCGCCACCGCCACGTCCGCCTTTTCGATCAGGAGCTTCGAGAATTCCAGCGAGCCGAGCGCCTTGAACGGCTCCGGGATCGGCGCCCAGGCAAACATGGTCGCCGCCGGCGCGGGGATCGACCAACCGGCGCGGCCGAACGCCTCGACCATCACGTCGCGCCGGCGCCGATAAACGTCGCGCACCTCGGCGATCTCTGCGCCGTCGCTGTTGAGCGCCGCCGTGGCCGCCACCTGGATCGGCGTGAAGGCGCCGTAGTCGAGATAGGATTTCACGCGCGTGAGCGCCGCAATCAGCCGCTCGTTGCCGACGGCGAAGCCCATGCGCCAGCCCGGCATGGAGAAGGTCTTCGACATGGAGGTGAACTCGACCGCCACATCGATCGCGCCCGGCACCTGCAGGATCGAGGGCGGCGGCGGGCCGTCGAAATAGATCTCGGCATAGGCGAGGTCGGAGAGCAGGATGATGTCGTTCTTCTTCGCGTAGGCGACGATGTCCTTGTAGAAATCGAGCGTCGCCACATGCGCCGTCGGGTTGGACGGATAGTTGAGGATGAGCGCCAGCGGCTTCGGGATCGAGTGCCGGACGGCGCGCTCCAGCGCCCGGATGAAGCCCTCGTCCGGCTCGGCCTGGATGGAGCGGATCACGCCGCCGGACATGATGAAGCCGAAGGCATGGATCGGATAGGTCGGGTTCGGGCAGATGACCACGTCGCCGGGCGCGGTGATCGCCTGCGCCATGTTGGCGAAGCCCTCCTTGGAGCCGAGCGTGGCCACGATCTGGCGCTCGGGGTCGAGCTTCACGTTGAAGCGGCGGGCATAGTAGTTCGCCTGGGCGCGGCGCAGGCCGGGAATGCCGCGCGAGGAGGAATAGCGATGCGTGCGCGGGTCGCGCACCACCTCGCAGAGCTTGTCCACGATGGCCGTCGGCGTCGGCAGGTCCGGATTGCCCATGCCGAGATCGATGATGTCGGCGCCCTGCGAGCGGGCGCTGGCCTTCAGGCGATTCACCTGCTCGAAGACGTAAGGCGGGAGCCTGCGGACCTTGTGAAATTCTTCCATCGTGCTGTTCCGGTGCGAATGGGTGGGGAGCCGGTTGCGCGGGCGATATACACCCGATGCGCGCGGCCGTCACTGTCCCTCGATGTCCTTCAGGTCCTGGTTCTGCGCCTTGCCGGCCTGCCGCATGCTGGCGGCGTCGGCGCTTATGCCAGACGTGTCGGCCGGGTGCGCCTCGGCTTTCGCCTTTGCGGCGTCGAGTTCCTTCGTCTTCGCCGCCACCTGCGCGTCGGTCAACTGGCTGGTCGCCGCCTTCTGCGGAATGTTGAGATTGGGATATCTCCCGGTGTCGCGCGGCCCCCCATAGGTCCCGTCGGAGGCCGAATGCGGCACCGCGTCCTCGATGGCGGAATCGGATGCGCAGGCGCCGAGCGCCAGCAAAGAAGAGAGCGCCACCGCCGCCACAAAGGGCCGGACGCGGCGATCGGCCTCGCTACCCGCACCAGATTTCATCATATATTCCTAGGGTTTCCGGTTGGACCCGGATCGAACTCACATGATATTATGGCATTAAGACGCCGAGCGGAAGTTCCAGGGCCAGGCCTTGGGCGCGGAGGAGCATCAGGACGATGGCGGAGAAGAAGAAAGAGGCGGAACACAAGGAAAGCCCGCCTCCTTCCGTCGAGCAGTACCTCATCCAGGATCCCGATCGCTTCGCCCTCAACCTGGCGCGGATGATCGAGGAAGCGGGCAAGGCCGCTTCCGCCTGGGTTAAGCCGCGCGAGGAAGGCGTCCGGCACGATGTCGTTGCCGAACCCGTCGCCGACATGGTCAAGACCTTCTCCAAGCTCACCGAATACTGGCTGTCCGATCCCGGCCGCGCGATCGAGGCACAGACCCGCCTGTTCTCCGGCTACATGGCGGTATGGACGAATTCGCTCCGCCGCTTCGGCGAAGGCGGCAACGCCACGGCGGAAGAAGGCGCGAAACCCGAAAAGGGCGACAAGCGCTTCCAGGACCCGGAATGGGGCCGGAACGCCTTCTTCGATTTCCTCAAGCAGACCTATTTCGTCACCACGCGCTGGGCGGCCGACCTCGTCGAGCACGCCGAGGGGCTCGACGAGCACACGAAACACAAGGCGAGCTTCTATGTTAAGCAGGTCGCCAACGCCATCTCGCCGTCGAATTTCATCGTGACCAATCCCGAACTCTTTCGCGAAACGGTCGCCAGCAACGGCGAGAATCTCGTGCGCGGCATGAAGATGCTGGCGGAAGACATCGCAGCCGGGCAAGGCGAATTGCGGCTGCGGCAGTCGGACTATTCCAAATTCGCGCTCGGCAAGAACCTGGCGCTCACCCCCGGCAAGGTGATCGCGCGGAGTGAACTGGCGGAGATCATCCAGTACCAGCCGGCGACGGAGAAGGTGCTGAAGCGGCCGCTTCTCATTTGCCCGCCATGGATCAACAAATACTATATCCTCGACCTCAATCCGCAGAAATCCTTCATCCGCTGGGCCATCGAGCAGGGCCACACCGTCTTCGTCATCTCGTGGGTGAACCCCGACGAGCGGCATGGGCGCAAGAACTGGGAAGCCTATATCGAGGAGGGATTGCGCTTCGCGCTCGATACGGTCGAGGCGGAAACCGGAGAAAGGGAGGTCAACGCCGTCGGATACTGCGTCGGCGGGACGCTGCTCGCCGCGGCGCTGGCGCTCTTCGCCCAGGAGGGCGACGACCGCATCCGAACGGTCACCTTCCTCACCACACAGGTCGATTTCACCTATGCCGGCGACCTCAAGGTGTTCGTCGACGAGGAGCAGGTCTCCGCGCTCGAAAAGTCGATGAACGAGAAAGGCTTCCTCGAGGGGAACAAGATGGCGACCGCGTTCAACATGCTGCGGTCCGGCGACCTGATCTGGCCCTATGTCGTCAACAATTACCTGCGCGGCAAGGAGCCCCTGCCCTTCGATCTCCTCTACTGGAATTCCGATTCGACGCGCATGTCGGCCGCGAACCATTCCTACTACCTGCGCAACTGCTACCTCGATAACAAGCTTTCGCAGGGCGAGATGATGCTCGCGGGCAAGAAGCTGGCGCTGTCCGCCATCAAGATCCCAGTCTTCAACCAGGCTTCCCGCGAGGACCATATAGCGCCGTTGCGCTCGGTCTTCTTCGGCAGCCGCTATTTCGGCGGCGACGTGGAGTTCCTGCTCGCCGGGTCCGGCCATATCGCCGGCGTCGTCAACCCGCCCGCCGCCAACAAGTACCAGTACTGGACCGGGGCGAAGCCCACCGGCAAACTGGAGGACTGGCTGGCGAGCGCGCACGAGCATCCGGGCTCCTGGTGGCCTTATTGGCAGTCCTGGATCGAGCGCAACGACGACCAACGCGTTCCGGCACGCAAGCCGGGCCGGAAGATGAAGCCGCTCGGCGACGCCCCCGGCAGCTATGTAACGGCGCGTGTCTGACGCTCACAATCAGTGATCGAATTTCGTTGTATTTTCGCAACTCTGCGAAGCAAATCCGCTTGACCCTCAATGACTTGCCCCGCAAGTTGCGCATCGGCAACGCTCTGCTTCGGAGCACGCTGCCTGCGCGGCGGATAATCGCGCAGGATCGGCCCGGCTTCGGGCGCCCCATGGCGCTCTTGTCGGCCGGACATACGCGTTTTTGATGCCTCTTTGCCGGCCCGATGCCGGTTTTGCGTAAGGAATGCGCCGCCCACACCAAGCGGCGCCGAGCAGGGAACGACGACAGCGCGAGGGATGCAAGCGCTGGAATGGGGGAAACGTTTTGAGATCAGCCAGACGGCGCTCCGTCCGACCGCTGCGAACGGCCCTCCTCGCCGGCTTCCTGGCGTTTGCCACCGCCTCCTGCACCACGAACGATGCCAATTTGCACCTTGCCACGCCGGGCAGTTCGATACCGGTCGCGGCGACCATTCCGGCGATGATGGCGGAGGCGGCCGCCGATCACGCGGCCGGCAATTCCGGTCCGCTTCCCACGGCGCCGACAGGCGCGGGTCCTTCCCTGCCCGGCGCGGAGACCGGCACTCCGGCGCAGGCCGCGGCTCCAGCAGCCACTGCTGCCGACACGACCGTTCCGGACGATCCGCCGCTGCCGGACGTGGTGGCCTATGTGCCGACCCCCAACCCGGAAAACCCGTTCACGGCCGCCATGCCGGCGCTTGAGAACGGCGCCGCCACGGCGGACGGCATCACGAACGAGGAGCCGGCTCCCGTCGCGCTGCCGGAAACGGCGATCATCCCCGTGCCGAGCCCCGCCGGGGGCCCATTGTTAGAGCCGGCGGACACCTCCGCCGCGAACGTGCCGACGCAGGCGGCTGCCTATGCAGAACCCGCAATGCCGGCGTCGGTGCCAAGGCATCGCGGCTTTTTCGCCACGCTCTTCGCGTCCTCGCCCGCCGGAGGCATGGCCGCCAATGCATCCGGACGCGAGCAGCCTCTCGTCGAGGCTTCGCTCGACGCGGCGGCCTCGAAGCCGCTGATCGATCAGGGGACACCGGCCAAGCCGATCGTCGATCTCTCCCCCACTGCGTCGGCCGCCCCGCACGGCCCCGCCGGCAACGACGCGCTGCCCGGCGTCCGAAGCGGCAACACGCTTTTCGAGATCACAAGGAAATCCGGCGGCGGCGACAACAGCGACGTCGACATCAACGAGACGGACGGCGGCCCGGTGGAACTCGCATCGGCGGCCGGCATGGCCAGGATCGACCCGCACGGCCTCATCCTGCAACGGGACACGGTGGACACGGCATGCCTGCGCCCCACCCTGCTGTCGGAACTCAGGAAGATCGAGGAGCACTACGGCCGCAAGCTGATCGTCACCTCCGGCTACCGCAGTCCCGTTCACAACGTCGCGGCGCACGGCGCGCTGAACTCGCTCCACCTGTATTGCGCCGCCGCCGACGTGCAGATGCCGGGCGTGAGCAAATGGGAACTCGCCGCCTATGTGCGCTCGATGCCGGGCCGCGGCGGCGTCGGTACCTATTGCTATACGAACTCCGTGCACATCGACATCGGCCCCGAGCGCGATTGGAACTGGCGCTGCCGGCGAAGCCGGCACCGGGGCTGACCGACCTCGGCCTGCCTGGGGTCTGTTGTCCTATTCAGCGCCGTGAGCGGCGCAAGCCGGCGAATGGCGACAGGCCCGGAAAGTTGGCGGCGCATCCACGTGAAAATTCCCGCCCGCACCATGCGCCAAGGGGTTGCCGCCCGCAATGCCGCCCTCTATAAGCCGCCTGCCGAGCGCCCATCGTCTAGCGGTCCAGGACGCCGCCCTTTCACGGCGGAAACACGGGTTCGATTCCCGTTGGGCGTACCAGCAGAATCTTTCCCTTAATTTTCAGTCGCTTGCGTCGAAGAATATCGGCAGGCCGGACTTTAGCGCCCATTCAATCGCGCGCCCCTCACCATGCCGTCATGTTCCCGATAAAGGGCTCGGTCGGCACCTTCAAATCGGCACGAATGCGGTATGGGCAACCATCGACGCCGATCGCGGGGGAACGATCGAGAGACGAACGCCATCGGGTCTGAAACGGCAGAATTGCGATGGTTACCGCAGGGCGGAAAGACTTGATACCTTTCTCAAAAGATATAAGGGATGCATGCAGGCCCGATTGGAGCCGGCGCAAACAGGACGCGCAAAGGCAGGCAAAATGACGTTTCATCCACCGGCGACCAGGCACGAACTTGATGTGGCGGATGTCGGTATCGCGATGTGGAAGAAAGAGCGTCCTGATATCGACTGCTCCGGCAAGGCGGTGACCGGCCGCATTCTTCGCCTGGGCGAAATCTTTATGAACGCCATGAACCGGAACATGGCTCAGTTCGGAGTGAAATACTCTCACTACGCCATCGTCGGCACCCTCAGGGCTAGCGGACCTCCATACCGGATGTCCCCTTCCGACCTCCAGAACACGCTCATGATAACTTCCGGAGGCGTTTCCAACCTGCTGAAGCGGGTTGAGGAACTCGGATACATAACGCGCCTCAACGATCCCGTGGACGGGCGGGGGGTTATCGTAGAGCTTACCGAAAAGGGCCTCGATCTGAGCGAGGTCGCGATGGCCGCGCAGGCCGACCTCGAGCGCCAACTGGTATCCGTTCTGTCTCAGGGCGAGCAGGATCTCCTGGCCTCGATGCTTCGCCGGCTGGTCCTTTCCCACCGGTAGCAACCGTTCCCTCCCCCGGACCTTGGAATTCACCCGCCTTTCAGCAGATAACTTTTCGATATCTTTTTCAAAAGGGACCTTGCCATCCACCTTCAATGATGGTCAGATTTCCCCGTCGACGGATGACGTCGATCAATAAAAGGGGAATTGTCATGTTGGGCCGTATCGCCGCTTCCTGCATTCTTGCCTCCTCGGTGTTTCTCGCGACTGCCGCCTTCGCCGATGACCAGTGTCCCGTGCGGGGCGGGTCGGTAACCATCCCCTTCGCTCCCGATCCTGGCGACCTCACGCCCAGCAAGAAGGCGCAGTTCCCGCCCAGCCTCATCTATGACCAGATCTACGATACTCTGCTGCGCTTTGGGCCGAAGGGCCTGGAACCTGGCCTTGCGACCAAGTACGAGGTCGCGCCCGACAAGCTGTCGATCACCTTTTCGCTGCGCCATGGCGTGATGTTCCATCACGGCCGGGAATTCGAGGCGAAGGATGTCGTCTTCACCCTGGACCGCATTCTCGATCCGAAATTCACTTCGCCCTGGGCCGGTCAATTGTCTTCGATCGAAAAGGTCGAGGCCCTCGACAAATACACCGTGAAGATATCGCTCAAGCAGCCCTTCGCGCCGATCCTGAGCATCCTTGCCACGGCCTGGTACACCGCGATCGTTCCCTACGATTTCGCGGACAGCAACAATCTCAACGAGAAGGCCTCGGGCACCGGGCCATTCATGCTCGTGGAATACGTGCCCAACGACCACGTGCTGCTCAAGGCGAATCCAAATTACTGGGAGAAGGGATATCCCTGCATCGATTCGATCCGGTACAATATCGTGCCCGAACAGCAGGCGCAGATTTCGGCCTTCCGGCAGGGCAATGCCGATCTGGTGGCGATCAACGATCCCAAATTCATCGCGCTCCTGCAGGGCAAGCCGGGCAACAAGGCGGTGGAGCCGGCCGGACCCGTCAACGAATCGGGCCTGGCCATCAACACGGCCGAGGGCCCGACGTCGGACATCCGCGTCCGCCGCGCGCTCAGTGTCGGCATGGACCGGAAAGGCGTTATCGACACGGTATTGTTCGGCCACGGGGAGATCGGCACCAAGATCCCTTGCGGCGAGGTGCCCTATGGCTGGTGCCAGGGCAAGGATCCGGAACTGCCCTACTACAAGTATGATCCCGACCAGGCGAAGAAACTGCTGGCGGAAGCAGGCTACGAGAAAGGGCTGGACCTGACGATCCAGGTCAGCCTTCCGCTCGACGTGCAGACCGCGGAAATCCTGGCCGATCAGTGGAAGAAGATAGGGGTCAACCTGAAGATCCAGCAAATCCCGGATTTCAACCAACAACTGGACAACTACATCCACGTAAAGGACCAGCTTTCGATCGTCACCCTCGTCTGGCAGCCGGACCCGCACGCTGATGTCTATCCGATCTACTATTCCACGTCGAAGATCAATCTCGGCAAATTCAAGGACAAGGATTTGGATGCGCTGCTCGACGCCGGCAAGGCGGAGACCGACGTTCAAAAGCGGGTGAAGATCTACAAGGACATCCAGAACCTCGTCGCCGACAAGGTCTATATGCTGTACCCCTTCACCAAGCCGGTGAACTGGCAATACGTGAAGGACTACGTCAACAATTACAAGGCCATGCCGAGCGGATCGTTCTTCAATCTCCGCTACACGTGGCTGAACAAGAAATGACCGACTTGGCCGGCGCATCTCCGCTCCACCGTCGCGGCTGGAGCGGAGAGCTTCTACGGATGCGCGGGCACGGCACGGTTTTCGCTTTCGCAGGTCACGTAGCATAGAGTCCGCGAGATGGGACAATACATCCTCCGAAGGCTCTTGCTGGTTATCCCGGTCCTGCTCGGGGTGACCTTCCTGACCTTCGCGATGATGCGCCTCATCCCCGGCGACATCGTCACCAACATGATGGGGGTCACGGCCGGCAACAATGCCGAGACCCGGGCGCGGGTTCTCCACGAACTGGGTTTGGACAAGCCGCTGCTGGAGCAATATGCGTGGTGGCTTGGCCGGATCGCGCATGGCGATTTCGGCTATTCCTTCATCCACGGCGGTCCCGTCCTCGACGAAATCCTTCGCTGCCTGCCCATAACTTTCGAGATGTGCCTGATGTCGATGATCATCGCCATCGCGCTGGGTGTGCCGCTGGGCGTTCTGGCGGCCGTGCGGCGCGGACGGTTGAGCGATCTTTTCGTCCGCATATTCGCGCTCCTCGGCATCTCCGCGCCGAGCTTCTTCCTAGGAACGATCATCGTCGTGTTCGGCGCGATCTATTTTCCGAATGTCCAGACACTGGGCTACGTGCCTTTCTTCCAGGATCCGCTGGCAAATCTCGCGCGCATGTTCTGGCCGTCGCTGACGCTTGGCCTCGGCATCGGCGCCATTTTGCTCCGCTACGCGCGGGCAAGCGTCATCGAGACGCTCGGCGAGGACTATGTGCGCACCGCCGAAGCCAAGGGTCTTTCATGGCAGCGCGTCATTTTCGTCCACGCGCTGAAGAACGCACTCATCCCCGTGATCACGGCGGTCGGCGTCTGGTCCGCCTTCCTGATCGGCGGAACGGTCCTGCTCGAGGAGATATTTGCCATTCCCGGGCTCGGACGGCTGGTGCTGGGCGCGATCCAGAGCCGTGACTATCCGATCATACAGGGCGCCGTGCTCTTCATGTCGTTCGGCGTTGCGATGGTCATGCTCCTGGCCGACCTTCTCGTCGCGCTGGTCGATCCACGGGTAAAGCTCGCGTAGCCACGGAACAGTCAAGAAAAGGCATGACCGCGATAGAACAGACAGCCGAAGCCGGAACGGAAAAACGGAGCGGGACGTCCATCATGGGTGCGCGCGGCATTGTCCGTTTCGTGCGCTTTCTGAGCGGCAACCCCGCGACGGCGATCGGACTGACGATCGTCGTCCTGCTTGTCCTGATGGCGGCATTCGCGCCCGAGATCGCTCCCTACGGCGCCAACGACAACACCGGCCGGATGCTCGCGGCGCCGAGTTGGGAGCATCTGTTCGGAACCAACGTGCAGGGACGCGATCTTTTCAGCCGCGTCGTGCTGGGCAGCCGCGCGAGCCTCGGCGTGGCCTTTCCCTCGGTGGCGCTTGCGCTGGCGATCGGCCTTCCCATCGGCATGCTCACCGGGTTCATCGGCGGAGCGTTCGACAGCCTGTTCATCCGGCTGTTCGACATCATCTTCGCCCTGCCGACGATCCTCTTCGCCATCGCGCTCGTGGCCTATCTCGGGCCGAGCACGCGCAATCTCATCCTGACCATTGCGGTCCTCTACATACCGCGCGTCGCGATGGTCGCACGTTCACCGACCTTGTCCGTGAAAACCAGAGAATTCGTGCTGGCGTCCCGCATGTTCGGGGCGAGCATGCCCTGGATATTGCGCCGTCACATCCTGCCCAACATCGCCGGGCCGATCCTCATCGAAGCATCTCTTCTGCTTTCCACGGCGCTGCTTACAGAAGCCGCCCTCTCCTTCCTGGGCCTGGGCATCCAGCCGCCGAACCCGAGCTGGGGCGCGGATCTCGGAAAAGGACGCGAGTTCATGGAACTCGGCGCCTATCAGGTCATGTTCCCGGGCCTGATGATCATGGTCGCCGTGCTCGGCTTCAATCTCCTGGGCGATGGGCTCAGGGACTATTTCGACCCCCGAAACCAGCAAGGACCGAAGAAATGAGATCCGCCTTGCACCCCACCGATGGAGGTAACCCATGAGGAAGATAAAGATCGCGGCCATCCAGGCCATGTCGGTCGCCGGCGATTTCGCGGAGAAGTGGCAAGGCGCGGACGTGAAGCACGCGCTCGAACTCCTGGACGAGGCTGCCGCCAAGGGCGCCGATCTCGCCTGCTTCCCGGAGCTTTATCCGCTGGTTGGCAAGGAACAACTCTGCGAGAAGGCCAAGCAGCACGGCATGCACGTCATTGCCGGCCTGGCCGATGGCCCGCGCGAACGCTGGTACAACACCAGCGTCATCATCTCGCCGGCGGGAAAGATCGTCGGCCGGCAGACCAAGAATTACCCCACCGCCGGCGAGATCGACAACGGCGTTGTACCGGGCGACACGTTCGAGGTCTTCGAGACGGATATCGGTCGCTTCGGCATCGTGATCTGCGCCGACTTCGCCTTCTTCAATGACGGCGTCGGCAAGAGCAGGACGGACAACGCCGACATCATCTTCAATCCGGCCGTCTGGTTCGCCCTCGCCGAGGCCTATCCGCATGTCGTGGCGGGTAGGCACCTCGAATATTCGGCGCCGATCTTCGGGGTGAACCTCGCCCGCCCGACGAAAAAGCGGAACGATACCCGCTTCCCGCCCGCCGGCGGCCACAGCACCGTCTGCATTCCTCCCGCGGTTACAGACCTCGACGAGCTCTGGAACTGGTTCTGCACCAAGCCCGGCGGCATCGACGGGACGGCGGACTTCATCCGGTCGATGGGGCCGGGCGAGGAGATGATGGTGGTCGACGTGGACATCGACGCGGTGCGCCGGTTCCCCGGCTATTTCTCTACCCGCACTTCCGAACGCGGCAAGGCCGCTGCGTGAGGCGGTAGGGCCTGCAGGAGCCGGGCGTTCAATATGTGGATCAACGAGACGAGCATAGCATGCATCTGACCAGCAGGGGTTTCCCGCTTTTCCTGACCTTCGACCTCGACGCCGAGACCATGTGGACGGCACGGGATCCTTCCTTCGCCTCGCGTCCCGTGATGATGTCGCAGGGCGCCTATGGATGGAAAGTCGGCGCTCCACGCATATTGGCGCTTCTCGAGCGCTATGGCGTCAAGGCGACGTTCTTCATTCCCGGCCTGATCATCGACCAGCGCCCCGCCTTGATGGAACGGATTCTGGCCGGCGGGCATGAGATCGCCCATCACAGCTACACGCATCGCTGGATACTCAGCCTTACGCCCGACGAAGAACGGGAGGAGATGGAAAAGGGCATTGAATCCATCGTCCGGACATCCGGCCAAAGGCCACGGGGGTGGCGCTCTCCCGCCGCCGAGGTCAGCCCGATCACGATGCCGATGCTCGTCAAGGAAGGCTTCTCCTACTCGTCGAACTTCTTCGACGACGACTCGCCTTACCTGCATATGGTCGGGGGCAAGCTGTCGCGCATCATGGAACTGCCGTTCCGCTGGGTGCTCGATGACGCTCCGTTCTTCCAGTATTCGATCGCCCTGCCCGGTCGGACGTTGCAGCCGCCTTCATCCGTGCTCGAAGCCTGGAAATCTGAATTCGATGTCCTCTATGCCGAAAGGCGCATGATGATGGTCGCCATGCATCCGCAACTGATCGGCCAGCCTTCGCGCCTGAAGGCCCTGGAGGGGCTGATCGAACACGCGCTCAGCCATCCCGACGTGTGGATCGGCCGCTGCGACGAGATGGTGGAAGACATGCGCCCTCGTCTCGAAAAGGCGGCGGCAGCTTGACCGGCCTTTTCTCCCATCGACGCATCTTCGTCTCCGGCGCGGGGAACGGCATAGGCCTCGCCTGTGTGCGGCGCTTCATCGATGCCGGAGCAAGCGTCGCCTGCTTCGACCGCGACGCGGAGGCCCTCGACAGGTTGGGGACGCATTTCGAGAAAGGCAAGCTGTCGCTGTCGCATGGAGACGTCACGTCATCCGACGATGTCCGGCGGGCGATGGCGAAGGGCGCCGATGCGCTCGGAGGTCTCGACGGCGTCGTCAACGCCGCCGGCATCGATCTTCTGCGCAATCTGGAGGACACCAGCGACGAGGAGTGGCGAGGAATATTCGCGGTCAACCTCGACGGGCCGATGCGGGTATGCCGTGCCGCCCTGCCCTATCTGCGCACCGCCGGAGGCGGCACGATCGTCAACATCTCGTCGGGAGCCGGCCTCATGCCGCTCAAGCACCGCACGGCCTATTCCGCTTCCAAGGCCGGGCTGCAGATGTTTTCCAAAGCCCTCGCAATGGAAGCGGCGGATTTCGGCGTGCGCGTCAACGCCATCTGCCCGGGTGCGGTCGAGACCGGGCTTCTGCGCAGCAGCATCGACGCGGCGCCCGATCCGCAGCAGGCCTATGAGGCGGTCCGCGCGCGCTATGCTCTGGCACGGATCGCAGAACCCGACGAGATTGCCGCCGCCGTTCTCTGGTTGAGCAGTCCGGAATCCTCCTATGTGACCGGCGTCGCCCTTGCCGTCGACGGCGGCCGGACCTTCCACTGAGGCGGAGCGAATGGAAAAGCCTGCTGGCCGCTTCGAAGGAAAGATCGTGATGATCACGGGAGCCGGATCGGGCATCGGAGCCGGCTGTGCCTCCCGCTTCCTTTCCGAGGGCGCCCGGGTCGCCCTCATCGACCGCGAGGAGGAAGGCCTTGCGCAATTGACCTCCGCTTTTCCCGCGGAACAGGTCCATGCCGTCGCGGCGGACTGCACCGACGCATCGGCGATCGCGGCGTTTCATCGATCGGCGACGGAACGGTTCGGCCCCATCGACATCCTGGTCAACAATGTCGGCCAGAGCGCCCGCGAGCGCGCCGGTGAATTTCACCGGTCGGACGAAGATGTCTGGCGTTTCGTGCTGGAAGTATCGCTTATTACCGCGATGCGGTTTTCGCGGCTCGTCGCTCCCAAAATGCGCGAGCGCGGCGGCCGCATTCTCAACATGTCGAGCGACGCGGCTTTCGCCGGAGACGCCGGCCTCGTCGACTATGCGACGGCCAAGATGGGCATCATCGGCTTCACCCGTTCGCTTGCACGCGAACTCGCTCCTTTCGGCGTGACCGTCAACGCGGTCGCGCCGGGTGCCATCCGCACCAGGGCGCATGACAGGGTGCCGGCTGCCGTCATCGACCGTATCCGCCAGCAGACGCCGGCCGGCTTCGTCGGCGAGCCGGCCGATGTCGCGGCCGCAATCTGCTTCCTTGCGAGTGACGAGGCCCGCTTCATCACCGGCCAGACGCTGCTCATCGACGGCGGCCGCTGGATGATCTGATGGCTGGGTGAAAGACGAAAGCGAACGAATGCCTGAAATTGCCGATCTGGACGCAATCTCCATCGCAAGGCTGATCTCGTCGGCTGAGATATCCGCCTGCGAAGCGGTGTCATCGGCGTTTCGGCGGATAGAGGAACAGGCGGAGCTCAATGCGTTCATCACGCTTTGCGAGGAACGCGCGCGAAGAGAGGCGGAAGCCGCCGATGCCGCGCGGATGCGCGGCGAGGCGATCGGTCCGCTTCACGGGATACCCTTCTCCGTCAAGGACCTGACCAATACCGCCGGCGTCCAGACATCCCAAGGTTCCGCGCTCTTCGCGGTCAAGGTGCCGGACGCGGATGCCGTGGCCGTCGCCAGGGCAAGGGCGGCGGGCGCCATACTGATCGGCAAGACGACCACGCCGGAGTTCGGGCACAAGCCCTTCACCGAAGGGCCCTATTTCGGCCGCACGCTCAATCCCTGGGATCCGGCACGGACGTGCGGCGGCTCCTCCGGAGGAGCCGCCGTCGCGGTCGCGACGGGCATGGGCGCGCTCGCGCTGGGTTCCGATGGAGGCGGCTCCATCCGGATACCCGCCTCCTGTTGCGGCGTGACGGGGCTCAAGGCCACTCTCGGCGTGATCCCGAACCTGCAGGCGCCCGATCTCTTCGGCGCCAATTCCTATGTCGGCCCGATGGCCCGCAATATCGCCGACCTCGCCTATTTCTTCGACGTGCTGGCCGGACCGGATCGTCGCGACCCATACGGGCAAAGCGACGGTCTTTCCGGCCGCTCCCGCGACGGCCGTATCCGCATCGCGCTGCTTATGCGTTGCGGAAACGTGCTCGACCCGGAAGTGGAGCGAGGTGTCCTCGACGCGATCAGCCATGCCGGAAGCTTGGGGATGGATGTCGAGGAAATCGAACTCAATCTTGTCTCGCTGGAAAGTGCGTTCCTCGTCATCCTGCGCTCGGCTCTCCTGTCCCGCTTGAGGACGGCGATCGAGCAAACGCCCGACCTGCTCGATCCGACGCTCATACGGACGGCGGAGGCAGGCCGCGCCTATTCCGCCGTCGATCTCTGGGAAGCGAATTATGCCCGGACCCGCTGCTTCGCGGCCGTCCAGAAAATATTCGAGCGCTACGACCTGATCGCCTCACCCACGCTGTCGGCGCCTCCCCTGCCGGTGGGTACCGACCCCTTCGCCTGCATCGAGATCGATGGAAAGGATGCAGGCACCATCCGCGGAGCATGGTACCCCTACACCTTCCCGTTCAATCTGACCGGGCACCCCGCGCTTTCCATGCCATGCGGCCTGACCCGCGACGGATTGCCGGTCGGATTGCAGCTTGTGGGACGCTGGAACGAGGACCGCTTTCTGCTCGAGATCGCGGCACGGCTCGAAGAGGCAATTGCCTTTACCGCCAGGCCGCGGGTGTTTGCCGATGCCTGATCTGCTGGAGATCGAGGACCTCAGGATCAGTTTCCGGAAGGGAAGCGTGGTCAACGGCGTGTCCTATTCGGTCCGGCAAGGCGAGATCGTCGGGATCGTTGGGGAAAGCGGCTCGGGCAAGAGCATGCACGCGCTGTCGGTCATGCGGCTCGTTCCGAGCGGCGGCAGGATCGACGGAGGCGCCATCCGCTTCCACGGCAAGGATCTGCTCAAGCTGGAAACGGAGGAAATGCGCCGGGTCCGCGGCCGGCAGATCGCCATGATCTTCCAGGACCCGATCTCCTCCCTCAATCCTGTCTATACCATCGGCTTCCAGCTTGCGGAGATGCTGCGCCGCCATCTCGGAATGAGCGGGACACAGGCTGCCAGCCGGGCCGCGGAGCTGCTGACGCTGGTGGGCATTCCGGATGCGCATCAGCGCCTGAACAACTATCCCCACCAGATGTCCGGCGGCATGCGCCAGCGGGTGATGATCGCGATGTCGATCGCCTGCAGGCCCGACCTGATCATAGCGGACGAGCCGACAACGGCGCTGGATGTCACGATCCAGGCCCAGATCATCGAACTGGTCAAACGGCTGCAGCGGGAATTCAACCTGACGGTGATCTGGATTTCCCACGATCTCGGCGTCATTGCCGGCCTCGCGGAAACGGTCAACGTCATGTATGCCGGCCATATCGTGGAGCGCGGCCCCGTCCGCAAGATATACAAAAACCCACATCACCCGTACACGGTCGGTCTGCTCGGCTCGATGCCTCGGCTCGACCGGCGGATGAACGAAAAGCTGGTGTCCATTCCCGGCCGCCCGCCGGAGGTCGCCAATCTGCCTGGCTGCGTGTTCGCGCCGCGATGCCCGCATGCGGATCAGAAATGCCACGCGGAGATGCCGCCCGTGACGCAGCTGGAGGGCACGCATCAAGTGCGATGCTGGCATTGGCCGCAGGTCGCGGCGAGGAACTGATGCCATGGAAAAGACGAACACGCTCGTCGACGTGAGGTCGCTGAAGAAATACTTCCCCGTCATGCGCGGCATCGTCTTCTCGCGCAAGGTCGGCGAGATCCGAGCTGTCGACGGCGTCAGCTTCAAGATCTATGAGGGCGAGACGCTCGGCCTGGTCGGCGAGAGCGGCAGCGGCAAGACCACTGTCGGCAGGACGTTGCTGCGCCTGCAGGAGCCGACCGAGGGCGACATCATCGTGAGAGGCGAGGACTTCCTGCGGGTCAGCGGCGGCCGCCTGAAGAAGATGCGGCGCAGCATGCAGATGATTTTCCAGGATCCGCATGCATCGCTCAACCCGCGCATGCGGGTCGAGGATATCGTCGGCGAGCCGCTTCGCGTCCAGGGCGGACTGGGCGGGAAGGAAATCCGGAAGCGCGTCACGGAACTCCTCGAACTCGTGGGGCTGACAGCCGACACGATGGACCGGTATCCGCACGAGTTTTCAGGCGGCCAGCGGCAGCGTATCGGCATCGCACGGGCTCTGGCGCTGAACCCGAGCCTCATCGTCTGCGACGAGGCGATCGCATCGCTGGACGTCTCCATCCAGGCCCAGATCGTCAACCTGCTCGAGGAATTGCAGGATCGGTTGGGTCTCACCTACCTGTTCATCGCGCATGATCTCAGCATGGTCCGGCACATCAGCGACCGCATCGCCGTCATGTATCTCGGCAAGATGATGGAACTGGCCAACAGGGACGAGATCTACGACGCGCCGCTGCATCCGTACACAAGGGCGCTGATTTCCGCAGTTCCGGTGCCCGACCCGGATGTCGAGGCTACTCGCCAGCGCATCGTGCTCGAAGGCGACATTCCGAGCCCTGCCAATCCGCCGCAGGGCTGCGTGTTCAGCACGAGGTGCCCTCAGGCTCAGGACCTATGCTTTGCTCGGGCGCCGGAATACCGCGAGGCAAGGCCTGGCCATTCCGTTGCCTGCCATTTCGCATAGCCAGCAGGTCTTCCGGAGGGCGAAACACCAAGTTCGAATGGACGGCTGGAAATCAGAACGCAAGCCAGGTCTCGTTCGCGGCACCCGACTAATGCGCAGGAGCGCGTGGTAGCGCTATGAATGAGTGCTGCTTGCAGCCGAACGCGTAACAGCAAATCCCGACGATGCCGCGTCCCTGTATCGCCATGCAGCCTTGCATCGGACGAAAGTTGAGGTCATCCTGAGCGTGGACGGGGATGAGTCCCAAGGAAAATATTGAGACCTTACACGGTCTAGGCAGCCTCTCTGGAGGCTTTTCGGGGGAATCGATATGGCGCTTCACTACAAGTTCTTCCTGGCAGGCATCATCTTCGTCCTGCTCGGCATGATCCTCGGCATGTGGATGGGAATGAACGAAAACTTCCTCTACAAGGATGTCCACGCTCATCTCAACCTGCTCGGCTTCGTCACCAACTTCGTCTATGGCCTCTACTATCGCGGTGATCGCGAAGCCGAAAAGATGCCACTGCCGAAGGTGCAGTTCTGGTGCTCGATCCTGGGAATGATCCTCATTACGCCCGGCATCTGGGAGGCGCAGACGCAAGGCGCGCTGGCGTGGCTGACGATCCCGGGCTCGCTGCTCTCGTTCCTGGCGATGATTCTCTTCCTCGTGGTCGTCATCCAGCGCTCGCGCAGCACGGTCGCGGCATAAGGCGGACAAGCCCGGGTTTCATCGGGGTCGGGGCGCGGGTGGTCTCACGCCCTCTGGCGTTGTCGCCGCCGGGCGGTTATGAGCGGGCATGATACGCACGGCATGCAGAATCATCGGGTGGCTCCTCATCGCGGGGATCGTCTTCGCGACGGTCTCGCCGATCGGCATGCGCCCCCGGCTCGGCTTCGGGCCCGACTTCGATCGTTTCATCGGTTTTCTCGCGGCCGGACTGTTCCTGGGTTTCGGTTATCGGCGGCGCTGGCTATGGATAATGGGCTTCATCGCCATCGCCGCGTTCGGCATCGAGACGATGCAGATGCTGACCCCGGACCGGCATGCAAGGATCTGGGACGCCCTGGTCAAGGCCGCGGGCGGCATTCTCGGCGTGCTCGCAGCGCATGTGGTGCTCGTGCTCAGCGCATCCTGACGGAATTTTCGAAGCGGAAACCAAAGAACGGCATTCGCTAAGCGAATTCCGTTGCGTGTGCTATCGTCGGCGCAGGGCTGGTTTTAGACCTCATGGTCCAGGGTCCGCCGGCGAAACGGAGATGGCATAACGCATGCTGATGGGTCTCTTCCGGCAGCGGTCGGCCGAGCGTGACCGCGACAACGACATGGCCAGGGCCGAGCGCATCGTAAAGCTCCTCGGCGAAATCAGGGCCGAACTCGAACAGGAAAAGAACGGTCTCCGGCAGCGTTACGACCGTACCGTGGAAAACGCTTCGACGCTGACCTTCGCCATCGACGGCGAAGGCGAAAGCGACTGGTCCAACCGCAAGCTCAAGGACCTCGAATCCGGCATGGTCTATTGCGAGAAGCGCACGAAATCGATCGCGCGGTTCGATGCCGAGATCGCGGAATTGCAGGGCATGGCGGAGAAGCTTCTGGCGCGAAGGAAATCCTGAACGCCGTCGTGCCCGGCCGGCTAGCGGGCGGCCGCCAGCAAAGCATCGCAATCGAGATGTTCCTCAAGCGCGTCGGCGATTCCATCGAGCGCGCTCTCCACGGCCGCGCGGTGGTCGATGTTGCCGGCGCCGACGCCGAGGCTCTCCAGGTATCTTCGCCGGAATTCGTCGGCGCCGAACAGGCCGTGGAGATAGGTGCCGAAGACCTTGCCGTCGGGTGAAGCCGCCCCCTCGCCGGTTCCGTCGATTTCGGCGACGGGGCGCAGGCAATCCGCCCCCATCGTGCGGCCCATATGGATTTCATAGCCGTCGAGCGGCGCATCGAACCGGACGGAGCGCGCCGTCGTCTTGCGGACTGTCTTTCGCGGCTCCATCACCGTCTCGACATCGAGCAGCCCAAGTCCCTCGGCGCGGCGTAGATCGCCTTCGACCCCCTCCGGATCGGAAACATGGCGGCCGAGCATCTGGTAGCCTCCGCAAAGCCCGACGACATGGCCGCCGCGCCTCCGATGGGCGGCAAGGTCGCGGTCCCAGCCATTCGCGCGGAAATGCGCCAGATCAGCAATGGTCGATTTCGAGCCGGGGATGACGACAAGCCCGGCATCGGCGGGTAGCGGCGTGCCGGGCGGCACGAACACGACCTGCAGGCCGGGTTCGGCGCGGAGCGGGTCGAGATCGTCGAAATTGGCGATGCGGCCGAGCATGGGGACGGCGACCTTGAGCGCCCCTTCTTCGCCGCCGGCCAGATGCTCCAGGACGACCGAATCCTCCGACGGAAGGCGCGCCGCATCCTTCAGCCATGGTACCACGCCGAAGCACGGCCAGCCCGTATAGCGCCCTATGGCCTGTAGCCCGTCGTCGAAGAGGGATATGTCGCCGCGGAACTTGTTGACGATGTAGCCAACGATCAACCGCCGGTCCTCGTCGGGCAGGATGTGGTGCGTGCCGACCAGCGAGGCGATCACCCCGCCGCGGTCGATGTCGCCGACCAGCACCACCGGCACGCCGGCCCGCGTGGCGAAGCCCATATTGGCGATGTCGCGGTCGCGCAGGTTGATCTCGGCGGGCGACCCTGCGCCCTCGACCACGACGAGATCGGCGCCCTTCCCCACTTCGCCCCAGGACTGCATCACCGCATCGAGCAGCCGACCCTTCAGCGCCTGATAGTCGCGGGCGCCTGCCGCGCCGAAGACCCTGCCCTGCACGACCACCTGCGCACCGATGTCACTTTGCGGCTTCAAGAGGACCGGGTTCATGTAGACGGTGGGCGGCACGCCGCAGGCGAGCGCCTGCAGCCATTGCGCACGGCCGATCTCGCCCATTTCACCGCTGCCGGGTATTTCGGCAACGGCGGCGTTGTTCGACATGTTCTGCGGCTTGAAAGGCCGTACGGAAAGACCGCGCCGCCGCGCCACCCGGCACAGCCCCGCGACCAGCACCGTCTTGCCGACATCGGAGCCGGTGCCCTGCAGCATGATCGCCCCGGTCACGCCTGTGCCGCCCTGCCGGTTACGGTGGAACGCTCTGCAAGCGGGCCGCCGCGCCAGAGATAGAGCGCCAGAAGCGGCTCGGCGCCCGTCTTCATCGCGTGGCTGACATTGGAGGGATGGTGGATGACCGCGCCTGCCGGCTTCTCCAAATAGACGCCGTCGCCTCTCCGCCAGGCCGTGCCGCCTGTCAGCGGAATGTAGATTTCCTCGGCGAAATGGTGATGATCGGGGTAGTGGAGATGCGGACCGAGGATCAGGAAGCCGCCGGCCATCCGCTCATTGGCGAAATGTCCGCGCGTCCCGAAGAGCTCCATCCAGCCGTAATTCTCGATGAAGTCCGGGCCGAAATCCGCCTCGCTGTAGGTCTGGCCCCAATGGAAGGCGTTCCGGTTCCCGGCGAGGAAACCGATGATCTCCCGGCCTTCCTCCGCGATCGAGGAAATCCGGTCGAGGTGATGCAGGCAGGGCAGCGGCCCTGCCGAGAGCGCGCGCTCCTCCATCGACCAGTCCGCTCCGTCGATGAAGCTCGCCAGCATCGGTGCCTCGATGCCGGCGAGATAGGCACGGGTCGCCGTCAGCAATCTGCGATGAAGGTCCATGGCGCTCGCGTGCACAGCCTCTTTGCGGATCGTTGCGTTGCGCAACGCCGCCGATGCTTTAGACTGCCGCGGAGGCGAGGAGCAAGCAGGGAGGCTGTCATGGACGCCGTCGTCGATCATGCCGCCGGCCAGTTCGAGCTGAACGAGGATCAGCGCGCGATCCAGGAGATGACCAGGGGCTTCGCCGCCGAGCGCGTCGCCCCCCATGCGCTCGACTGGGACAAGGAACGCTTTTTTCCCGCCGCGATCATCCGCGAGACCGGGCCGCTCGGCTTCGGGGGCATCTATATAGGCGAAGATGTCGGCGGCTCGGGACTCGGCCGGCTCGACGCGGTCCTGATCTTCGAGGCGCTCGCCGCCGCCTGTCCCGCCTTCGCGTCCTTCATCTCGATCCACAACATGGCGGCATGGATGATCGACAGGTTCGGCGACGATACTCAGCGCCAGCGCTTCCTGCCGAAGCTCACATCGATGGAATGGCTGGCGAGCTATTGCCTGACCGAACCAGGCTCCGGTTCCGACGCGGCGGCGCTCAAGGCCGGCGCCGTGCGTAGCGGCGGCAACGGCAGCGACTACGTGCTGAACGGTGCCAAGCAGTTCATCTCGGGCGCCGGCGACTCGGATGTGTATGTCGCCATGGTGCGCACGGGAGAGGACGGGCCGAAGGGCATCTCCACGCTGGTGATCCCGAAGGATGCGCCCGGCCTTTCCTTCGGCGCCATGGAAAGCAAGATGGGCTGGCACATGCAGGCGACGCGGCAGGTGATCTTCGAGGATTGCAAGGTGCCTGCGGAAAACCTGCTTTCCGGCGAGGGCGTCGGCTTCAAGATCGCCATGGCCGGGCTCGACGGCGGCCGGCTGAACATCGCCGCCTGCTCGCTCGGCGGGGCGCAGGCCGCGCTCGACAAGGCGCTTGCCTACGCGCATGAGAGGCAGGCCTTCGGGCGACCAATCGACCAGTTCCAGGCGCTGCAATTCAAGCTCGCCGATATGGAGACCAACCTGCAGGCCTCGCGCGTTCTTCTCTACAGCGCCGCCTCCAGGCTCGACCGCAAGGCACCAGACGCGACCAAATGGTCGGCCATGGCCAAGCGCTTCGTGACCGACGCCTGCTTCGACGTCGCCAACGACGCGCTCCAGATTCACGGCGGCTACGGCTACCTGCACGATTATGGCGTCGAGAAGCTGGTGCGCGACCTGCGCGTGCACCAGATCCTCGAAGGCACCAACGAGATCATGCGCGTGATCATCGCGAGGGATTTGATTGGCCGGCATTAGGCAGTCGGCAGATAGGCAATCGGAACCCGACTGCCGACTGCCTATTGCCGATCTGCCCTATTGAAGGAGCGCACCAATGACCACCATCGCATTCATCGGCCTCGGCAATATGGGCAACCCCATGGCCGCGAACCTGGTCAAGGCGGGACACGAGGTGCGCGGCTTCGACCTCGTCCCGGAGAGCCTCAAGGTCGCCCGCGACAATGGCGTGGTCGTCATGGCGAACGCCCCGGCAGCGGTGAAGGACGCGGAAATCGTGATCACCATGCTGCCGGCCGGAAAGCATGTGCTTTCCGTCTATGAAGACATCGTCGCCAAGGCCGCCAAGGGCACGCTCTTCATCGATTCCTCGACCATCGACGTCGATTCCGCCCGCAAGGCCCATGCCATCGCGACGAAACACGGCATGCTGTCGGTCGATGCACCGGTATCGGGCGGCGTCGGTGGGGCTACCGCCGGCACGCTGACCTTCATGGCCGGCGGCTCGAAAGAGGCCTTCGCCAGGGCCGAGCCGATCCTGCAGCCGATGGCCGGCCGCACCGTGCATTGCGGCGAAGGCGGCTCCGGACAGGCGGCGAAGATCTGCAACAATATGATCCTCGGCATCTCGATGATCGGCGTCGGCGAAGCCTTCGTGCTGGCGGAAAAGCTCGGCCTCTCGCACCAGGCGCTCTTCGATGTCGCCTCGACCTCGTCGGGCCAGTGCTGGTCGCTGACGACCTATTGCCCGGTGCCCGGCCCGGTGCCGGCGTCGCCCGCCAACAAAGGCTACAAGCCGGGCTTCGCCGCCGCCCTGATGCTGAAGGATCTGAAGCTCAGCCAGAAGGCTGCGCAGGCCGCCGGCGCGGCCACGCCGCTCGGTGCCGAGGCAACCCAGCTTTATGCGCTTTTCAACCAGCAGGGCCACTCGGGCGACGACTTTTCCGGTATCATTAATTTCCTGCGCGGCGCGGAAAAGTAGGCTGCCAGCATCAAACGCTTTGCCGAGCGGGCGGCGAACCGTGACTTCCTGGGTCGTGGAATTACCGAGCCGTTACGCGAATGACGCGCAGTCGCCGGAGCGTTTCAAGTCATGGTTTTTATTCACCTATTGAAGACAAAAACCGTTATTTTTAGGTTTGCTTAAGCTCTCGATAACCGCACGGTAACGATGTCCCTTTAGAACGGAGCGCGAGGCGGAAATTCGCAGCCCGCCCTCCGCTCCGGATCAGGTCTCGCGTACCGGAGCCGTATCTTTCGCAGCGTATCTGTACGCGAAGGGCCATGCGTATCTGGCAAAGCCGCGTTCATCCGGATCGGAGGAACGCGGTTTTTCCATATCAAAATCCGACCGCCGTTTTCGGCACTATCCCGTCCTCAATCAGGGGCGGCTGATGGCCGGGAAATTGCCGCCTGCTCCAGGCAGTCGCGACCGAGATCCGACGCGGCGGCGAGGCCGCAAAGCGCCAGCGTCAGGTCGAATTCGCCGAGCATGTTGCGGATCACCTCGCGCACGCCTGCCTCGCCTGCGATCGCCAGCCCATAGGCATAAGGCCGGCCGACGAGCACGGCCCGCGCACCGAGCGCCAGCGCCTTCGCCATGTCGGCGCCGGAGCGGATACCGGAATCCATCAGCACGGGGACGTTGCCGGCCGCGGCCACGACGCCAGGCAAAGCGTCGAGCGCCGCTATCTCGCCGTCAACCTGCCGGCCGCCATGGTTGGAGACAACGATACCGTCGACGCCGAGCGCTGCGGCCTTCGCGGCATCGTCGGGGTGGCGGATGCCTTTGAGCAGGATCGGCAGCTTCGTCATCCCGCGGAGCCGTTCGATGTCGGTCCAGTTCAGGTCCGGCCGCGAATAGGTCGCCGTGAAATAGGCGACGGCGGCGCGCATCCGGCCCATCGAAAGGCCGAATGTCCTGCCTTTCCGCTTCAGGCTGAGCGCCGTCGCCAGGATTTTTCCGCCGCGCGGCCGGAAGCCTGTTTCCGGCGGCGCGAGCGGTATTTTCGACCGAAAGACCGGGTCCGAGAGGTATTGCGCCAAGCCAAGCCCGCGCAGGAAAGGCAGATAGGCGAGGTCGAGGTCGCGCGGCCGCCAGCCGAGCAGCGTCGTGTCGAGCGTAAGCACGATCGCCTCGCAGCCGCAATTCTCCGCCCGCCGCAGCAGCGAGCGGACGAATTCGTCGTCGCTCGACCAGTAGAGTTGGAACCAGCGCGGTGCCTCGCTCATCGCCGCGGCACATTCTTCCATTGCCACGGAGGCCTGGTTGGAGAAGACGAGGCCGATGCCTTCCGACGCAGCGGCTCGCGCGACGGCGAGATCGGCCTTCCGGTGCGCCATCTCGAGCACGCCGATCGGCGCCAGGAGGAACGGGGCGCGGTGCTCGCGCCCGAAAAGACGGATTGTCAGGTCGCGTTTCGATATATCTCGGAGCACGCGCGGCACGAAGCGATGGCGATCAAAGGCGGCGCGGTTGGCGGCGATCGTCGCCTCGCCGCCCGCCCCGCCGATGATGTAGGCGGCGGCCTCGGCGCTCATGCTGTGCGCCGCTTTCGCTTCCAGCGCGGCGGCGTCGACCGGGACGCACGGCCGCTTGCCGCCGGCGCCGGTCACGTATATCTCCATCTGGCGGAGCCGGCCTGGCGCCACCGCCTGCGGCCCCTCCCTGTCGCTCATCGGGCTATTTGCGCTTCTCGTAGCCTTCTCGGATCTCCGCCATGCCGTCGCGGATACGCTGGCGCAGGATGTCGAGCGACTCCGATCCGGATTTGCGCACCAGATCAGTCATTTCGCTCGTGTTCCTCACCGCCGTCTCGAAGGATTTACGGGCAAAATCGGTCTGCTTCTCGACGAGTTCCCGCGGACTGTTTGGAGCGCGATAGTCGCGTGCCATCGCGGATATCTCGTCGAGCGTCTCCTGCAGCATCTCGCGCTGCCTTTTCATGATCGCGCCGGCGCCGGTCAAAGCGGTCCCGGCCGATTGCTCCAGCGCCTCAAGGTTCCTGCGATGGTGCTCGATGACGCGTTCGATATCCATGCTCGGCAGTTTCAGGTCCTGGCCGAGCCTGGCGAACATATCGATGAAGGGATGCTGTTCCTTGGCCATGTCTTTTCCTCCCGGTCGCCTTCACCCGGCAACCAAAAGAAAGGTAAAGGGAAGCCGCGCCGCGTCAATCCGGAATGATACGCGGGAAGCTGTCGACGCTGAAGCCATAGACGTTCACCAAGACGGCAAGCGCCCCGACGACAATGCCGGCGATGACCGTGGTGAGCAAAATGACGGCAAGGCCCCGCCTGTTCTTTCGTTGCGCGCCGCCCTCCGCCCCGGCCGCATCTTTCTCACTCCGGGATTTATGAAGCGCGATCGGCAATGCCGCGAACAGCATCACCCACCAGATGACGAAATACAGCGCGACGATCGTGATCCAGCCCACTGCGCGTCCGTCAGGCCTGTTCGAGTTCGATCAGGGTACCCTGGAAATCCTTCGGATGAAGGAAGAGCACCGGCTTGCCGTGCGCGCCGGTCTTCGGTTCGCCATCACCGAGAATACGCGCGCCCGCCGCTTTCAGCCGGTCGCGCGCGGCGATGATATCGTCCACCTCGTAGCAGACGTGATGCATGCCGCCGGACGGGTTCTTCTGCAGGAAGGCAGCGATCGGCGAGGCCTCGCCCAAGGGCTCCAGGAGCTCGATCTTCGTGTTGCCGACATCGATGAAGACGACCGTGACGCCGTGCTCCGGGAGCGCCTGCGGCTCGCCGACGCTCGCGCCCAGCGTATCGCGATAGGAAGCGGCCGCCGCCGCGAGATCGGGAACGGCGATGGCGACATGGTTCAGGCGGCCAAGCATGGTAACTCCGGTGTTACGGCAATCGGCAATCGAAGATGTCTCGTAGCCGCATCTAAGCAACCAAACGCCCACTGCCGAATGCCTGTTGCCGCTATCTCGTCACAAACACCGTCACCATCGGCTTCTTGCCCCAGGCCTCGTTGGCGGCGGCGCGGACGGCGCGACGCACGGCATCCTCGACGAGGTCGAGATCCTTGCGGCGCTGGCGCGGGATACTCTCGACGGCGCCGGCCGCGGCATCGATCAGAAGCTCTTCGAAAGATTCGCCGCTCCCGTCGGTTTCGGGCAGACCTGCCGCCGCAAGGTCCGGGTCCCCTGCCATCTCGTAGCCGTCGTCCAGCACCACGTTGACCGCCACATGCCCGGCGAAGGAAAGCTTGCGCCGCTCCTTGATGCCGACCGCCTCGTCGCTGCCGATCAGCTTGCCGTCCTTGTAGATGCGGCCGAACGGCACCTGATCGATCACCTCGGCGTTGCCCGGCCAGAGCCGCACCATGTCGCCGTCGCGCACCCGCGGCACCTCGGCAACGCCCGACGCCTTCGCCAGCTCGGCATGCGCGGCGAGATGCGCCGCCTCGCCATGGACGGGAATGGCGATGCGCGGCCTGAGCCATTCATACATGCGCCTCAACTCGGTGCGGCGGGGATGCCCGGAAACGTGCACCAGCGCGTCGGTGTCCTCGATAACGGTCACGCCCTGGTCGATCAGGCCGTTCTTGATCGACAGGATGGCCTTCTCGTTGCCGGGAATGACGCGCGAGGAGAAGATGACCGCGTCGCCCTTCGCCAGTTGCACATTCTTGAACTCATCACGCGCGAGCTTCGCCAGCGCGGCGCGCGGCTCGCCCTGGCTGCCGGTGCACAGGATGACGAGTTCGGCGCGCGGCGTCACGCCGTAGTCGTCCTCGTCCATGAATTCCGGCAGGCCCTCGAGATAGCCGAGCTCGGTCGCGACATCGATGACGCGCTTCAGCGAGCGGCCCATCACCACTACCTTGCGGCCGGCGTCGCACGCGGCCTCCGCGACCGAGCGGATGCGGCCGACATTGGAAGAGAATGTCGTCACCGCGACGCGGCCCGGCGCCTCAGCGATCAGCCTGGCAAGGCTTTGCGCCACCGCCTCCTCCGACGGCGATTCGCCCTCGCGCAACGCGTTGGTGGAATCGCAGACGAGCGCCAGCACGCCGCGATCGCCGATGGCACGGAAGCGCGCCTCGTCGATCAGAGGGCCGATGGTCGGCGCCGGATCGATCTTCCAGTCGCCCGTATGGACGACGGTTCCGGCCGGCGAAGTGATCGCCAGCGAAACGGGTTCGGGGATAGAATGGTTGACCGGGATGGCCTCGATCTCGAAAGGCCCAACCGTGAAGCGATCGCCGGCCTTGTAGATGACCACCGGCACCTGCGGCGATCCCGGCTCGGAAGCACGCTTGGCGGCCAGCAGCCCTGCGGTGAACGGCGTCATCCAGACGGGAACGCCGCCCAGCCTCGGCCAGATATCGAGCACGGCGCCGTAGTGGTCCTCATGCGCGTGCGTGATGACCATGCCGCGAAGCGAGGAGACGTTCTCCTCGATGAAGCGGGTATCGGGCAGCACGAGATCGACGCCCGGCAGTTCGGGGGTGGGAAAGGTGACGCCGCAGTCGACAATGATCCATTCGCGCGCATTCGCCGGTCCATAGCCGTAAAGCGCGAAATTCATGCCGATCTCGCCGACGCCGCCGAGCGGCACGAAGACAAGCTCGCTTTTATCCGCCATATGCCATGCCCCGTTCCCCGAATGCCGTCCCGAAGAAAAGATCGCCCGCCAGGATGCGCTGGCGCTGCCCTCCGACGTTCAATAGAAGATAGCCATCGCGGTCGATATCCTCAAAAAGGCCGGTTGTCTCGCCATCCTGCCATTTCACGGTGACCGAGCCGCCCTTTCCGTCCGCGGCGAGAAGCCAGTCCTCCCGGATGCGGGCGAAGCCGGCCCCACGATCCCATTCCGCCAGCACCCGCGCGATCTCGGCCGCGAGTCGGGGAAAGACTTCCTCCGGCCCCGCAGTGATGCCGCACTCGGCAAGATCGGTGGCCGGATAGAGCGGGTTTTCCGGATGCGTGGCGCAATTGATGCCGCAGCCGATGACGATGGCGTGGCGGCCGTTTTCCAGCGTCTCGCTTTCGAGCAGGATGCCGCAGATCTTGCGCCCGTCGACCAGAAGGTCGTTCGGCCATTTGATGGCGAGCGCCTGCGGGCTGCCCGCGAGGAAGGGTCGGAGGGCGCGGTGTACACCAAGCGCAGCCACCAGAGGCAAAGTGCCCATCTTCGGAACAGGCGCCGGATCGACGAGCAGCAGCGATGCGTAGAGATTCCCCGGCTCGGAGACCCATTGCCGGCCGCGCCTGCCCCTGCCGGCCAATTGGCGATCCGCCGTGACCCACAGATCGCCGGGGTCGCCCGCACGCGCCGCCTCCAGCGCCGAAACGTTTGTCGATCCCGTTTCGGCAAGCGCCAGCCGGCGATAAGGCGCGAGCCCGGCGATCGGCTGCCCGGCCAGCCCGGTCAGTAGAAGCTCCTGGCGGCAGCCTGCGCCATGTCGCCGATCGGTCCGCCGATCAGCACGTAGAAGAGGATGAAGGCACCGGAGAGACCGAAGACGACGCGCAGTTCCGTCGCCATCTGCGAGAAACCAGCCGCCGGCTCGTCAAACCACATGATCTTGATGATCCTCAGATAATAGAACGCGCCCACCACCGAGGTCAGGACGCCGATCACCGCCAGCGCATAGAGGTGCGCATTGATCGCGGCGAGGAAGACGTACCATTTGGCCCAGAAGCCGGCGAGCGGCGGAATGCCGGCGAGCGAGAAGAGCAGAATGGTCATGATCGTCGCCATCACCGGATTGGTGGTGGCGAGACCGGCAAGGTCGTCGATCCGCTCCACCTGCTCGTCCTTGCGCCGCATGGCCAGGATGAAGGCGAAGGTGCCGAGCGTCATGGCGAGATAGATGAGCATGTAGATGACGACGCCGCGCACGCCGGCCTGCGTGTTGGCGGCAAGTCCTATCAACGCGAAGCCCATATGGCCGATAGCCGAATAGGCCATGAGGCGCTTGAAATTGTGCTGGCCGATCGCCGCGAACGAACCGAGCGCCATCGACGCGATGGAGACGAAGACGATGACCTGCTGCCAGTCGGCGGCCGCCGGCTGGAACGCATCGACGGTAGTGCGTACGAGGAACGACATCGCCGCCATCTTCGGCGCGGAAGAGAGGAACGCCGTCACCGGCGTCGGCGCGCCCTCATAGACGTCAGGCGTCCACATATGGAACGGCACGGCGGAAATCTTGAAGATCAGGCCTGCCAGCACGAAAACGATGCCGAAGATCAATCCGATCGAATGCGACCCGCCCGCAAGCGCCGCGGCGATCTCGTGGAAGCCGACGCTGCCTGTATAGCCATAGACGAGCGAGATGCCATAGAGCAGCAGGCCCGAGGAAAGAGAGCTCAGCACGAAATATTTGAGGCCGGATTCGGTGGAGCGCAGGCTGTCGCGGTGGAAGGCGCATAGCACGTAGAGGCCGAGATTCTGCAACTCCAGGCCGAGATAGAGGCCGATCATGTTGTGCGCCGAGATCATCAGCATCATGCCGACGGTCGAAAGCAGGATCATCGCCGGGTATTCGAAGCTGTAGAAGCCCGCCTTGCCGGCGAAGCGCACCGCCATGACGAGGGCGACGCCGGAGCCGATGAGGGTCAGAACCATCATCACGCGCGCGAACGGGTCGAGGATGACGGCGCCGCCGAAGGCCTCGCCGCCTGCCTTCGTGGTCACCAGCCAGATCGCCGCGGCAGCCAGAAGCACGACGGCCAACACGTTGATGAGCCCCATCGCGCGCCTTCCCGCATAGACGCCGATCATCAGAATGACCATGGCGCCAACCGAAAGGATAAGCTCGGGCAGCGTAAGGGATATGCTGGTGGCGAGGTCTGCGGTCATCGGGCGGTTGCCTGTTGCTGCGCCGAAGCGGTGCGGTGCCCCGCCTGGATGGAGACGGTGACGTTGTTGACGAGGGCGTCGACGGAGGTCGCGGTGGCGGTGAGGATCGGCGTCGGATAGACGCCAAAGAAGATCACCAGGGCCACCAGCGGATAGAGGATCGCCTTCTCACGCGTGGAGAGGTCGAGCAGGCCCTTCAGGCTCTCCTTGGAGAGCACGCCGAAGATGATGCGCCGGTAGAGCCAGAGCGCATAGGCCGCCGAGAGGATGACGCCGGTGGTGGCGAACAGCGCCACCCATGTGTTGACCTGGAAAGCGCCCATCAGCGTCAGGAACTCGCCGACGAACCCGCTGGTGCCCGGCAGGCCGACATTCGCCATGGTGAACACCATCAGCGCCACCGCGTATTTCGGCATGTTGTTGACCAGCCCGCCATAGGCGTCGATCTCACGCGTGTGCATGCGGTCATAGAGCACGCCGACGCAGAGGAACAGCGCGCCCGAAACGAGCCCGTGCGAGATCATCTGGAAGAGCGAACCCTGGATGCCCTGGTGGTTCATGGCGAAGATGCCCATCGTTACGAAGCCCATATGGGCGACGGAGGAATAGGCGATCAGCTTCTTCATGTCCTCCTGCATCAACGCCACCAGCGAGGTATAGATGATGGCGACGACGGAAAGCGTGAAGATGAAGGGCGCGAACATCGCCGATGCGTCCGGGAACATCGGCAGCGAGAAGCGCAGGAAGCCGTAGCCGCCCATCTTCAACAGGATCGCCGCCAGGATGACGGAGCCCGCGGTCGGCGCCTCGACATGCGCGTCCGGCAGCCAGGTGTGCACGGGCCACATCGGCATCTTCACCGCGAAGGAGGCGAAGAAGGCGAACCACAGCCAGGGCTGCATCGCGACCGGGAAATCATGGGTGAGCAGCGTCGGGATGTCGGTCGTGCCCGCCTGCCAGAACATCGCCATGATGGCGAGCAGCATCAGCACCGAGCCGAGCAGCGTGTAGAGGAAGAACTTGAAGGAGGCATAGACCCGCCTCTTGCCGCCCCAGACCCCGATGATGATGAACATCGGGATGAGGCCCGCCTCGAAGAACACGTAGAAGAGCACGATGTCGAGCGCGCAGAACACGCCGACCATCAGCGTCTCGAGCACCAGGAAGGCGATCATGTATTCCTTGACGCGGCTCTGTACCGATTCCCAGCTCGCCAGGATCGAAAACGGCATCAGGAAGGTGGTCAGGATGACGAACAGCATGGAGATGCCGTCGACGCCCATGTGATAGGAAATGCCTGAATCCAGCCATCCGTGCTTCTCGACCATCTGGAAGCCGGCGTCGGCGGGATTGAACCCGATCCAGACCAGGAGCGACACCAGGAAGGTGATGATCGTCGTGAACAGCGCGATCAGGCGGATGTTCTTCAGCGCCGCCGGGCTGTCGTCCCGGATGAACAGGATGAGAATCACGCCGACCAGCGGCAGGAACGTCACCGTCGACAGGATGGGCCAGTCGGTCATTTAAAAAGAACTCCCGAGCATCATCCAGGTGATGAGCGCGACGATGCCGATCAGCATCACGAAAGCGTAGTGGTAGAGATAGCCGGTCTGCAGCTTGACGACGCGGTTGGTGACATCGATCACGCGCGCCGAGACGCCGTCCGGGCCGAGCCCGTCGATGATGGTGCCGTCGCCGCGCTTCCACAAGAAATAGCCGAGGCGCTTGGCCGACCGTACGAAGAGGAAATCATAGACCTCGTCGAAGTACCATTTGTTCAGCAGGAAGGCGTAGAGCCCGCGATGCTGCTCGGCGAGTTCATGCGGCGCCTTCGGCGAACGGACGTAGAAGATCCAGGCGACCCAGGTGCCGATCAGCATGGCGATGAAGGGCGCGAGCTTCACCAGCACCGGCGAATGCTCGAACGTCTCCATGATGTCGTTGCCCGATGCGGCGAAGAGCGCCGTGCGCCAAAATTCGTGATAGCCCTCGCCGATGAACGGCACCTCGAAGGCCGCGCCGGCGAAGAGGGCGCCGGCGGCGAGCACGAAGAGCGGAATGAGCATCACCGGCGGCGATTCGTGCACATGGTGCATGACCTCATGGCTGGCGCGCGGTTTTCCATGGAAGGTCATGAAGATCAGCCGCCAGGAATAGAAGGCGGTGAAGGCGGCGGCGATGGTCAGCAGGATAAAGGCGAAGGTGGAGGCCGCGTTCTGGCCGGAGAAAGCGGCCTCGACGATGGCGTCCTTGGAGATGAAGCCGGCGGTGCCGACGATCGTCAGCGGGATGCCGACGCCGGTGAGCGACAGCGTGCCGATGACCATCATCCAGTAGGTGATCGGGATGAGTTTCCTCAGGCCGCCCATCTTGCGCATGTCCTGCTCGTCGGAGACGGCGTGAATGACCGAGCCCGAGCCGAGGAACAGCAGCGCCTTGAAGAAGGCGTGGGTGAACAGGTGGAAGATGCCGATGCCGTAGGCGCCGACGCCTAGCGCCACGAACATGTAGCCGAGCTGCGAGCAGGTCGAATAGGCGATGACGCGCTTGATGTCGTTCTGCACGAGGCCGACCGTCGCGGCGAAGAAGGCGGTGATGGCGCCGATGATGGTGACGACCGTGAGCGCGGTATGGGAAAGCTCGAAGAGCGGCGACAGCCGCGCCACCATGAAGACGCCGGCCGTGACCATGGTCGCGGCATGGATGAGCGCCGAGACCGGCGTCGGGCCTTCCATGGCGTCCGGCAGCCAGGTGTGCAGCGGCACCTGCGCCGACTTGCCCATGGCGCCCATGAACAGAAGCAGGCAGACCACCGTGATCGCCCCCTGCTTGTCGAGCGCATGGCCGAAGAAGTTCAGCACCGGCTCGCCGGCCGCGGCGCCCGCCGCCGGCAGGTAGCTCGCGGCGTTGGCGAAGATGGTGCCGAGATTGACCGAGCCGAACAGCACGAAGACGCCGAAGATGCCAAGCAGGAAGCCGAAATCACCGATGCGGTTGACGATGAAGGCCTTGATCGCGGCCGCGACGGCGGAGGGCTTCTTGTACCAGAATCCGATCAGGAGATAGGAGGCGAGGCCGACGCCCTCCCATCCGAAGAACATCTGCACGAGATTGTCCGCCGTCACCAGCGCCAGCATGGCGAAGGTGAACAGCGACAGATAGGCGAAGAAACGCGGCCGGTCCGGATCGTGGTGCATGTAGCCGATCGAATAGATATGCACCAGGGACGAGACGGTGTTGACCACGACCAGCATCACCACGGTCAGCGTGTCGATCCTGAGCGCCCAGTCGGCTTCCAGCCCGCCCGACTTCATGAAGTGGAGTACGGGCACGGTGAAGATCTCGACGTCGCCGAAGCCGACATGGATGAAGGCGACCCAGGACAGGACAGCGGAGATCACCAGCAGGCTGGAGGTAACCAGTTCCGACGCCCTGGCGCCGATCGAGCCGCCGAGAAGGCCGGCGATCAGGAAGCCGATGAGGGGCAGGAAGACGATAGCCTGGTACATGTCAGCCCTTCATCATGTTGACGTCTTCGACGGCGATGGAGCCGCGATTGCGGTAGAAGACGACGAGGATCGAAAGGCCGATCGCCGCTTCGGCCGCCGCCACCGTCAGCACGAACAGCGCGAAGACCTGCCCGACCAGATCGCCGAGCGCCGCCGAGAAGGCGACGAAGTTCAGATTGACCGCGAGCAGGATCAACTCGATCGACATCAGGATGACGATGACGTTCTTGCGGTTCAAAAAGATGCCGAAGACGCCGAGCGTAAAGACGATCGCCGAGACCGTCAGATAGTGGGCTATGCCGACTTCCATCAGGATACTCCCTCGCCGGTCTTTACGTCGTGCAGCTGGACCGCCTTGCGCGGGTCGCGCGCCACCTGGGCGGCGATCGACTGCCGCCGGACCGCCTGCTTGTGGCGCAGCGTGAGCACGATGGCGCCGACCATCGCCACGAGCAGCAGCAGGCCGGCGACCTCGAAATAGAAAAGGTAGTCGGTATAGAGGATATCGCCGAGCGCGGCGGTGTTGGAGCGCTCGGCCAGCGACGGGATCGGCTTGGCGACCGTCCTGGCGAGCTGGGGCGAAAACGTATAGCCGCCGAGCACCACGATCAGCTCGCCGAGCAGGATGATGCCGACCAGCGCGCCGGCCGGCGCGTATTCCAGTACGCCCCGCTTCATCTCGGCGAAATCGACGTCGAGCATCATGACGACGAACAGGAACAGCACCAGCACCGCGCCGACATAGACGACGAGCAGGATGAGCGCGAGGAACTCGGCGCCGGAGAGCAGGAACAATCCCGCCGCGTTGAAGAAGGCCAGAATCAGGAACAGGACCGAATGCACGGGATTGCGCGCGGCGATCACCATGAAGGCCGAGCCAACGAGTATGAAGGCGAAGAGGTAGAAGAACGCCGCCTCTAGTCCAGTCAGCATGGGTTCCCCCGGTTTCGGTTCCCGGAAAGGACAGAACGTCCTTCCCGATTTCGACTCTTCCCGCCCCCAGGCCCGAAGAATCGCGTGTCTCTTAGACGAGCCTTTCCGGCGCGTCCACTTTGACGGACGTCACCGATACGGCGCGTCCAGCTTGATATTGGTGGCCAGCTCGCGCTCCCAGCGGTCCCCATTGGCGAGCAGCTTGTCCTTGTCGTAGTAGAGTTCCTCGCGGGTCTCCGTGGAGAACTCGAAATTCGGTCCCTCGACGATCGCGTCGACCGGGCAGGCCTCCTGGCAGAAGCCGCAATAGATGCACTTCACCATGTCGATGTCGTAGCGCACGGTGCGCCGCGTGCCGTCGTTGCGGCGCGGGCCGGCCTCGATGGTGATTGCCTGCGCCGGGCAGATCGCCTCGCACAGCTTGCAGGCGATGCAACGTTCCTCGCCGTTCGGGTAGCGGCGCAAGGCATGCTCGCCGCGGAAGCGCGGGCTCTGCGGGTTCTTCTCGTAAGGGTAGTTGATCGTCGCCTTCGGCGCGAAAAACTGCTTCATGGAGAGCGCGGTGGCCTCCAGGAATTCCTTCAGGAGCAGCGATTTCGCCGCTTGCGCTAGTGCGCCCATTGAAAATCTCCGAAAATGCCGGCGCCCGTCATGCCAGTCCCGTCACTTTGAGGAACACGGCCGTCGCGACCACCATGAACAGCGAGATCGGCAGGAACACCTTCCAGCCGAGCCGCATGAGCTGGTCGTAGCGGTAGCGCGGCACGAAGGCCTTGACCAGCGCGAACATGAAGAAGACGGCGATCAGCTTCAGGATGAACCAGATGAAGCCAGGCACCCAGGTGAACGGCGCGAAATCGAAGGGCGGCAGCCAGCCTCCGAGGAAGAGGATGGTGGTCAGCGCGCACATCAGCACCACTGCCACATACTCCCCGAGGAAGAAGAGCAGGAATGGCGTCGAGGAATATTCGACCATGTGGCCTGCGACGAGTTCCGATTCCGCCTCGACGAGGTCGAAGGGCGGCCGGTTGGTCTCGGCCAGCGCCGAGATGAAGAAGACGACGAACATAGGCAGGAGCGACAGCCAGTGCCAGTCGAGGAAGGTGTTCGGCAGGCCGAGATGCGTGCCGAGGCCGTCCTTCTGCGACAGCACGATGTCCGACAGGTTGAGCGAGCCGACGCACAGAAGCACGGTGATGATGACGAAGCCGATCGAGACCTCGTAGGAGACCATCTGCGCAGCCGAACGCAGCGAGCCGAGGAACGGGTATTTCGAGTTCGAAGCCCAGCCGCCCATGATGACGCCGTAGACCTCGAGCGAGGAGATCGCGAAGACGTAGAGGATGCCGACATTGATATTGGCGATGGCCCAGCCGGCATCGATCGGGATCACTGCCCAGGCCGAGATCGCAAGCACGGCGGAAACGAGAGGCGCCAGCAGGAACACGCCCTTGTTGGCGCCGGACGGGATCACCGGCTCCTTGAAGACGAATTTGAAGAGGTCCGCGAAGGGCTGCAGCGTCCCCCAGGGGCCGACGACGTTCGGCCCCCGGCGCAACTGTACAGCTGCCCAGATCTTGCGGTCGCCGTAGAGGATGAAGGCAACGCCGACCAGCAGGATGACGATCAGAACGACCGACTTCAAAAGGATGATCAGCGCCGGCAGCACATAGATGGTGAAAAAGGAATCCACTTGCCTGTCCCCTACTCGGCCGCCTGCCTGAAGCCGTTCAACACCAGCGCCGAGCACTCGGCCATGACGGCGGAGGCGCGCGCGATCGGATTGGTCAGGTAGAAATCCCTGACCGGCGGGACGAAGGGCCTCGCGCCGAGACGCCCGCCTGCCTTGGCGAGCGTTGCTATCGTGGCCGCCTCGCCCGGCTGGATCTCCTCGATCGCCGCCATCAGCGGATGGTCCGCGTAGAGCCGGACACGCAATTGCGCGAGCGAATCGAACGGCAGCCTCCGGCCGAGCACGTCCGACAGCGCCCTCAGGATCGCCCAGTCTTCCTTCGCCTGCCCCGGCGCGAAGCCGGCGCGGTTCGTCATCTGCACCCGGCCTTCGGTATTCACGTAGGTGCCGGATTTCTCGGTATAGGCCGCGCCCGGCAGGATGACGTCGGCGCGGTGCGCGCCGGCGTCGCCATGCGTGCCGATATAGACGGTGAAGGCCTCGCCGATGGCGTTCATGTCCATCTCGTCCGCGCCGAGCAGGAAGAGCACGTCCAGCGCGCCCATCATGCCGGCGACATCCTTGCCGCCCTCGCCCGGCACGAAGCCGATGTCGAGGCCGCCGACGCGCGCCGCCGCATTGTGCAGCACGGCAAAGCCGTTCCAGTCTTCGCGCACGGCCTTGAGGTCTAAGGCGAGCTTCGCCGCGAGGCCGAGCACCGCCCGGCCGTCGGGACGCGCCAGGGCCCCCTGTCCGACGATGATCAGCGGACGCTGCGCCTTCTTGAGCGCGGAGACGAACTTGCCCTTGCCGTCGAGAAGCTGCTTCAGCGAATCGGCGCCCGATCCGAGCGCCTCGTAGTCGTAGCGCGGGTCGCCGATCTCGCCGACCGCCCCGATCGGGAAATCCCCCATGCGCCAGCGCTTGCGGATGCGCGCGTTCAACACCGATGCCTCGAAGCGCGGGTTGGAGCCGATCAGAAGCAGCGCGTCCGCCTGCTCGATGCCAGCGATGGTCGGGTTGAAGATGTAACCGGCGCGCCCCGCGGACGGGTCGAGCGCCGCGCCGTCCTGACGGCAGTCGATGTTGGCCGAGCCGAGCGATGCCATCAGGAGCTTCAGCGCGTACATCTCCTCGACCGCCGCGAGATCGCCGGCGATGGCGCCGATACGATCGCCGCTCGTCTTGGCGACCGCGGCCCTGATCGTCTCGAAGGCTTCCGGCCAGGTCGCCGGAACGAGCTTGCCGCGCTTGCGCACATAGGGCCGGTCGAGGCGCTGCGTCCTCAACCCATCCCAGATGAAGCGCGTCTTGTCGGAGATCCACTCCTCGTTCACGTCGTCATTGGTGCGCGGCAGGATGCGCATCACCTCCCGGCCGCGCGTGTCGACGCGGATGGCCGAGCCGACCGCGTCCATCACGTCGATCGATTCGGTCTTGGTGAGTTCCCACGGGCGTGCCTGGAAGGCATAGGGCTTGGAGGTCAGCGCGCCGACCGGGCAGAGATCGATGACGTTGCCCTGCAGTTCCGAGGTCATGGCGCGCTCGAGATAGGTGGTTATCTCCATGTCCTCGCCGCGCCCGGTCGCGCCGAGTTCCGAGACGCCGCCGACCTCGGTGGTGAAGCGGATGCAGCGCGTGCAATGGATGCAGCGCGTCATGATCGTCTTCACCAGCGGGCCGATATATTTGTCCTCGACCGCGCGCTTGTTCTCGTGGAAGCGCGAGGAATCGACGCCGAACGCCATCGCCTGGTCCTGCAGGTCGCATTCGCCGCCCTGGTCGCAGATCGGGCAATCGAGCGGATGGTTGATGAGCAGGAACTCCATCACCCCTTCGCGCGCCTTCTTCACCATCGGCGTGTTGGTGAACATCTCCGGAGGCTCGCCGTTCGGGCCGGGGCGCAGGTCGCGCACGCCCATGGCGCAGGAGGCCTGCGGCTTGGGCGGCCCGCCCTTCACCTCGACCAGGCACATGCGGCAATTGCCGGCGATCGAAAGCCGCTCGTGGAAGCAGAAGCGCGGGATTTCCGCGCCAGCTTCCTCCGCCGCCTGCAGCAGCGTGTAGTGATCGGGCACTTCGATCTCTTTGCCGTCGACCTTGAGTTTAGCCATTCCTTGCCCCTGCGGCGTTTGCCGCTTCGTATGCCATCAAAACGTCCGTGGCCAGCCCGCCCGGCCGCTTTTCAACCCTGTTCGGCCCGCGCTTCAATCCGCTTTTCCCGCCAGCGCCCTTGCCTGCTTCAGCCACTCGTCGCGCCCGATGCGGCCGCCGAAGCCGAGATAATCGTCCACCCAGGCGACCTCTTCCGGCGTCCAGCCGGCGATCTGCGCGAAAGTCCATACGCCAAGGCCGTTCAGAACCTGCTCCAGCTTCGGGCCGATGCCGGAGATCAGCTTGAGATCATCCGGCGTTCCGGGCCGCTCGATCGCTGCCGGCTGCCGGAAATCCTCCGGCATGATCGGCGAAGCGCTCGAAGCCCGAACTTCATCCACCGCTTGAGAAGATGCCGCCATCGGGGCGTTTTCCTTGGCGGATGGCTTGGGGGCTACCGGCTTGACGGCGGCCGGCTTGGCAGTGGTCGGCTTGCCGACGGCGTCGGCCATTTTGCCGGTAGCGCCCGCAAGCTCCACCGAAGCGCTCTCGAAGTCGGCCATCAATGTCCTGGCCGCGGATTTCGCACGCGACACCGGCGATTTCGGCTCGGGTTTCGCTGCGTCCACGTCACAATTACTGTCGTCCCAGCTGGCGCCGAAGCCGAAGACCTCCATGCCGGGGATTTTCATCCCGCACAGTTCGCGCGCGGCCTCCATGGAACCGGCGACCGCTCCCATCCAGACACCGAAGGCTTGGCTGGCGACGCCCATGGAAAGCGCCGTCGCGGCCGCGAGCCCGCCGGCCGGGTGCATCATCAAGTTCACGGCGCCCGGGCTGCTTGCGCCGCCAAGGGTCATGAACGCCGCGAACTCCCTGTTCATCGCCTCTATCTGTTCCACGTCAGGCATCATTTTCTCGGGTATGGGAAACATCGACATCGACCATCTCCTTCTAAGGTCGTTTCGTTGCCGTTCTTCCGTCTCCCCTCTCCTGTCGCTTCCTGGTCCTGTCCCTGGTCGTCTTTTGAAAGCTTCCTATTCCGCCGCGACCAGCACCGGCTCGGCGCGGTGCGCATTGCGACTGAACTCGTCGATGCGCCGCTCGATCTCCGGACGGAAATGCCGGATCAGGCCCTGGATCGGCCACGCCGCCGCATCGCCCAGCGCGCAGATCGTGTGACCCTCGACCTGCTTGGTCACGTCGAGCAGCATGTCGATCTCGCGCTTCTGTGCCTCGCCGCGCACCAGCCGCTCCATGACGCGCCACATCCAGCCCGTGCCCTCGCGGCAGGGCGTGCACTGGCCGCAGCTCTCATGCTTGTAGAAGTAGGAGAGCCGGGCGATCGCCTTCACCACGTCGGTCGACTTGTCCATGACGATGACCGCCGCTGTGCCGAGGCCCGACTTCAGCTCCTTCAGCGCGTCGAAATCCATCGGGCAATCCATGATCTCGTTCGCTGGCACCAGCGGCACCGAGGCCCCGCCCGGGATGACCGCGAGCAGATTGTCCCAGCCGCCGCGGATGCCGCCGGCATGCGTCTCGATCAGTTCGCGGAACGGGATCGACATGGCGTCCTCGACCGTGCACGGCTTGTTGACGTGGCCGGAGATGCAGAAAAGCTTCGTGCCGGCATTGTTCGGCCGCCCGAACGAGGCGAACCACGAGGCGCCGCGCCTCAGGATCGTCGGCGCCACCGCAATCGATTCGACGTTGTTGACCGTGCTCGGGCAGCCATAGAGGCCGACATTGGCCGGGAAAGGCGGCTTCAGCCGCGGCTGGCCCTTCTTGCCTTCGAGGCTTTCGAGCAGCCCCGTCTCCTCGCCGCAGATATAGGCGCCGGCGCCATGATGGACGATGATGTCGAAATCCCAGCCATTCTTGTTGTTCTTGCCGATGAGTTTCGCCTCGTAGGCCTCGTCGACCGCGCGCTGCAGCGCCTCGCGCTCGCGGATGAACTCGCCGCGCACATAGATGTAGGCCGCTTCCGCGCCCATGGCGAAGCCGGCTATCAGGCAGCCCTCGACCAGCGTATGCGGGTCATGGCGCATGATATCGCGATCCTTGCAGGTGCCGGGCTCGGATTCGTCGGCGTTCACGACGAGATATGATGGGCGCCCGTCCGAGGTCTTCGGCATGAACGACCATTTCAGGCCGGTCGGGAAACCCGCGCCGCCGCGCCCGCGCAGGCCCGAAGCCTTCATCTCGTTGACGATCCAATCGCGACCCTTGGCGATGATGCCGGCCGTGTCGTCCCATTGCCCGCGCGCCATCGCTCCCTGAAGCGAGCGGTCGAACTCACCGTAGATGTTCGTGAAGATGCGGTCGCGATCAGCAAGCATGTCTCAAACCCTCAACGCGGCTTCTTGCCGAAGACGCGGATGTATTCGGCCTCGCCGCCCTTGGCGAGGGCCTTGGCCTGCTTCACCCAGTCGTCGCGGTCGATGCGGCCCCTGAAGTTCAGGTAGCCGTCGACCCATTCGCACTGGTCCTTTCTCCACGAGGCGACCTGCTCGAACTTGTAGATGCCGAGACCGTTCAGGATGGCCTCGATCTTCGGTCCGACGCCCGAGATGAGTTTCAGATCATCCGGCTCTGCCGGCTTCGGGATGCCGATGGGACGGTTCGGCGAATCGAGCGTCGGCTTCGCCGGAGCCGGCGGCTCCTTGGCGGCGCGCGCCGTCTTCTTGCCGTCGGCGCCGATCGGCTCGCCCTGAAGCAGTTCCGGGGATTTGTAGGCACTTTTCGGCGCCGGGCCGCCCGGCATGCCCTTGCGCTGCCGGCCGGGCGCGCCGGCGTCGTCGATCGTCTCGTTGGCGCGCTTCTCGTTGAGCGGCAGCGGCGGAACGCTGGTCGCCCGTTCCTGATCGCGGCTCGCCTTCTTCGGCGATGGCGACTTGATGCCGGTGCCCGTTTCCTGGGCATCGGTTTTCGGCCTGGCCGCCTTGCTCGGCGGCACCGCCGGCTCCTGCGCCGAGCGCGCGCCCTTGGCCCCGCCGGGCTTCGCCTTGCCGCCGGAAGCCTTGAAGATCGCCGCCTCGTCGAGAAGCGTGGTGCGCTCGCCCTCAGGCTCGGAGGTGAAGCGATCTTTCAGCTGCGTCCCGGTCTTGACCGAAGCGCCCTTCCCCGCCTCGAAAGCGTCGATGATCTCACCGAGGCGTTCCGGAGTGAGATCCTCGTAGGTATCCTTGAAAATCATCACCATCGGCGCGTTCACGCAGGCGCCGAGGCACTCGACTTCCTCCCACGAGAGCGTCCCGTCGGCGTTGGTCTGGAACTGCTCGTGATGGATTTTCCGGCGGCAGACATCCATCAGCGCCTCCGACCCGCGCAGCATGCAGGGCGTGGTGCCGCAGACCTGGACATGCGCCCGCGTGCCGACCGGCTTCAACTGGAACTGCGTATAGAAGGTGGCGACCTCGAGCACGCGGATCAGCGGCATGTCGAGCATGCGGCTGACCTCCTCGACCGCCGGCCTGGTGACCCAGCCCTCCTGCTCCTGAGCCAGCATGAGAAGCGGGATCACGGCCGATTGCTGCCGGCCCTTCGGGTATTTGCCGATCCACTGCCTCGCAACGACGGCGTTCGCCCTGTTGAAGGCGAAACTGTCGGGCTGCTCTTCTGCTAACCTGCGTACGCTCATCGCTTCTCACATTCCAATGTCGGCCAGGCCCGGTTCACCGGTCGACCTCGCCGAAGACGATATCGATCGAACCCAGCACGGCCGAGACGTCGGCCAGCATGTGCCCCTTGCAGAGGAAATCCATCGCCTGCAGATGCGCGAAGCTGGGAGCGCGCAGCTTGCAGCGGTAGGGCTTGTTGGTCCCGTCCGAGACGAGATAGACGCCGAACTCGCCCTTGGGTGCCTCGACGGCCGCATAGACCTCGCCGGCCGGAACGCGATAGCCTTCGGTGTAAAGCTTGAAGTGATGGATGAGCGCCTCCATCGAGCGCTTCATCTCGCCCCGCTTCGGCGGCACGATCTTGCCGTCCGTATTGGAGACGGGCCCGACCTTCTCCTTGCCGAGCAGCCGTTCGACGCATTGCCGCATGATCTTCGCCGACTGGCGCATCTCCGCCATGCGGATCACATAGCGGTCGTAGCAATCGCCGTTCCTGCCGACCGGGATCTGGAACTCCATCTCGGGATAGCATTCATAAGGCTGCGATCGCCTGAGGTCCCAGGCCGCGCCGGCGCCACGCACCATCACGCCGGAGAAGCCCCAGGCCCATGCGTCCTCCAGAGACACGACGCCGATATCGACGTTGCGCTGCTTGAAGATGCGGTTCTCGGTCAAAAGCACTTCGAGATCGTCGAGCGTCTTGTAGAACGGATCGATCCACTTGCCGATGTCCTCGACCAGTTTCTCCGGCAGGTCCTGATGCACGCCGCCCGGCCGGAAATAGGCCGAATGCATGCGCGCCCCGGAGGCCCGCTCGTAGAACACCATCAGCTTCTCGCGCTCCTCGAAGCCCCAGAGCGGCGGGGTGAGCGCGCCGACATCCATCGCCTGCGTCGTCACCTGGAGGAGATGGTTCAGGATGCGGCCGATCTCGCAATAGAGCACCCGGATAAGCTGCCCGCGGATGGGCACCTTGATGCCGAGCAACCGCTCCACGGCGAGCGCGAAGGCATGCTCCTGGTTCATCGGCGCGACATAGTCGAGCCTGTCGAAATAGGGCACCGCCTGCAGATAGGTCTTGGCCTCGATCAGCTTCTCGGTGCCGCGGTGCAAGAGGCCGATATGCGGATCGACGCGCTCGACCACCTCGCCGTCAAGCTCCAGCACAAGGCGAAGCACCCCATGGGCGGCGGGATGTTGAGGGCCGAAATTGATGTTGAAGTTGCGGACGTTGTGTTCGGTCATCGGGAGGCGGCCTTCGGCAATCGGCAATCGGCAATCGGCAGTCGGATCATGACGGCAACCCTGCATTCTTGACGGAGCGGATCAAACTCCGAAGCATCTTTCCGACGATTTCAGCACGATCTAGAAGCGGCGCCACGTTGTCGCGAGGCGTCATACTCACCTTCACTGCCAGCAACACATGCGTCTCAAGCTCTTTAAGCGATCCTTGGGCGTTTTTCAAAAATTGGACGTAGCTTCCAGTACTCTCCCGACCGTACCCTTCAGCAATATTAGCTGGAACAGAAGCGCCGGCGCGTCGAATCTGTGAGATCATGCCGAACATTTCCTCGCGAGGAAATGTTCGGGTGACCCGATAGCAATCCGCAGCCAATTCCATAGCCTCGTTCCATACCCTTAGATCGCGATACGAGCGAATTACATCCTCGTCCGCCATCCTTACTGCCTACTGCCGAACGCCGATCTGCCGCATCACTGCTTCGCCTTTTCGTCGCCGGGGAGCACATAGTCAGTCCCCTCCCATGGGCTCAAAAAGTCGAAATTCCTGAACTCCTGCTTCAGTTCGACGGGCTCGTAGATCACCCGCTTGACCTCGTCATCGTAACGCACCTCTACGAAGCCGGTGAGCGGGAAATCCTTCCTGAGCGGATGCCCCTCGAAGCCGTAGTCGGTCAGGATGCGGCGAAGATCCGGATGCCCGGTGAAGAGCACGCCGTAGAGATCATAGACCTCACGCTCGAACCAGACGGCGCCCGGATAGACCGCCGTCGCCGACGGGATCGGCGTCTCCTCGTCGGCCTGCACCTTGACGCGGACGCGCATGTTCTTCTTCGGCGACAGCAGGTGATAGACGACGTCGAAGCGCTCCTCGCGCTCCGGATAGTCGGCGCCCGAGATGTCGATGAAGGAGACAAAGCGGCATTCCGGATCGTCGCGGAGGAATTTCAGCACCTCGACGATATCGTTCTTCGGGACCGTCACGGTCAGTTCGCCATAGGCCAGCACCGAAGAAGAGATGCGGTCGCCGAGCCCCTCCTTCAGGCGGATATCAAGGGCGCCCAGAACGTCGCTCATATGATCTCCTCAACGCTCGATCGTGCCGGTGCGGCGGATCTTCTTCTGCAGCAGAAGAATGCCATAGAGCAGCGCCTCCGCCGTCGGCGGGCAACCGGGCACGTAGATGTCGACCGGCACGACGCGGTCGCAGCCGCGCACCACCGAATAGGAATAGTGATAATAGCCGCCGCCATTGGCGCACGAGCCCATCGAGATGACGTAGCGCGGCTCCGGCATCTGGTCATAGACCTTGCGCAGCGCCGGCGCCATCTTGTTGCATAGCGTGCCTGCCACGATCATCACGTCCGACTGGCGCGGAGATGCGCGAGGGGCGACGCCAAACCTCTCCGAGTCATAGCGCGGCATCGAGGTCTGGATCATCTCGACGGCGCAGCAGGCGAGCCCGAAGGTCATGAACATCAGCGAGCCTGAACGCGCCCATGTGATCAGCGCCTGCGAGGAGGTGACGAGAAAGCCCTTGTCGGCGAGTTCATTGTTGATCTCGCCGTAAAACGGATCTTTCGCGCCGACCGGCTTGCCGGTGGCAGGGTCCAGAATACCCTTCGGCCTAGGCGCTACGAGGGTGGCGGAATTGTCGCTCAATCCCATTCCAGCGCTCCTTTTTTCCATTCGTAGATAAAGCCGATCGTCAGCACCGCAAGAAACACCATCATCGACCAGAAGCCGAGCCAGCCGATCCTGGAGAACGACACCGCCCAGGGAAACAGGAAGGCGACTTCGAGGTCGAAGATGATGAAGAGGATCGACACCAGGTAGAAGCGGATGTCGAACTTCATGCGCGCGTCGTCGAAGGCATCGAAGCCGCATTCGTACGCCGAAAGCTTCTCCGGATCGGGATTGCGGTAGGCGATGATGAAGGGCGAGGTGATCAGCGCCAGTCCCACCACCAGCGCGACCGCTATGAAGATGACGACGGGCAGATATGAACCGATGAGTTCGTTCATGGTCGACTTTCCATTGCCTGCCGCGCGGGCTCGGGGAGAGTCGCGCGCCGCCATACCAGGCGGCGTGACGGGTGCGGCAATGCCTGTGTTGCAACGCGGCGAGGGTTAGCGCACGAGGCGGGACGGCGCAAGTAAAAGCTTGGTCGAATCGGGGCGACAAATGACCCCTCATGTCGCGGTCGCCGGACCTCCGGGCAAGGCGGCGCGGGCCTCGACCGGCGGCTCCGGAACTCCCGGCCGGATCTCGCGTTGTGCGGCATGTCTTCGGTTTCTCTTGGAAATCCGCGCGGAACGGCCGATGCTGGCAGGATCGACGGTCTTCCGTCTCCCCTGAAGGAGCGATGAATGGCGCCGCGTCCTGCGTGGAAAGGCTATCTGAAACTCTCGTTGGTAACTTGCGCGGTGGAACTCACCAACGCCACCACGCAAAGCGAGAAGGTGCGCTTCCACGTCATCAACCGGGCCACCGGCAACATGGTGAAGCGGCAATATGTCGATTCCGTCACCGGCAAGCCGATCAGGGACGAGGACGAGGTCAAGGGCTACGAGACCGGCGCCGACGAATATCTCCTCATAGAAGAGGACGAGATCGAGGCGGTCGAGATCGAATCCTCGCATACGCTCAATCTCGAAGGGTTCGTCTCCAAGTCCGATATCGATCAGGTCTATCTCGATTCCCCCTACTACATGACGCCGGCCGACGAAGTCTCCGAAGAGGCCTTCGCGGTCATCCGCGACGCCATGGCGGACAAGAAGGTGTCGGGCCTGGCGCGCATCGTTCTCTACCGTCGCGAGCGGCCGGTCGTCATCGAGCCGCTCGAGGAGGGCATGCTGCTCACCACGCTTCGCTACGACAAGACCGTGCGCCGGGCCGACGACGTTTTCGACGATGTGAAGGACGTCAGGATCGACAAGGACTCGGTCGAGCTTGCCTGCGGCATCATCGATCGCAGGAAGATGAAATTCGATCCCTCGAAATTCGAAGACAAATATGAGGACGCGCTAATGGATCTCATCGAGGCCAAGAAGAAGGGCAAAAAGCCGCCGACCGCCAAGCCCGCGGCGGCGCAGCCTTCCAACGTGGTCAATCTCTTCGATGCGCTGAAGAAGAGTCTGGCCGATGAAGGCGGGGGCAAGGACGGCTCCGGCAAGGCTTCACCCGGCAAGCGCGGGAAATCCTCCTCTCGCTCCGACAAAAAACATAAATCGGCGTAATCGACGATGGCCGGGCTGCAGGAATACCAGCGCAAGCGCGACTTCCGGAAGACGGCGGAACCCTCCGGCAAGGGTAAACCGCGCAAATCGAAAAGCGCTGGCGGTCTTTACGTGATCCAGAAGCACGCGGCCACCCGCCTGCACTACGATTTCCGCCTGGAGCATGACGGCGTCCTGTGGAGCTGGGCGGTGACGCGCGGCCCGAGCCTCGACCCGTCAGAAAGACGGCTGGCGGTGCATGTCGAGGATCATCCGCTCGACTACGGCGATTTCGAAGGGACCATCCCCAAGGGCGAATACGGCGGCGGCTCCGTCATCGTCTGGGACAATGGCGAATGGATTCCCGACGGCGATCCCGAAGCCGGGATGAAGAAAGGCCACATCGACTTCGAGCTGAAGGGAAACAAGCTCAACGGCCGCTGGCATCTCGTCAGGCTGAAGCCGCGGCGCGGCGAGAAGCGCGACAATTGGCTGCTCATAAAGTCGGACGACGCGGCGGCGCGGCGGAGCGGCGATATCCTCGAGGAGGCGCCGCAATCGGTGAAGTCCGGGCTGACGATCGACGAGATCGGCCAGGACGGAAAGGCGGACGTCTGGCATTCCAACAAGCCGGCCGCCGGGAAAAGCTCCATGCCGAAAAGCCGGGCAAAAAAACCCGTCCGGGCCGGCAAGCAGGCCGCCATGCCCGATTTCGTGCCGCCATGCCTGGCCACCCTGCAAACCACGCCGCCGGCCGGCGGCGAATGGCTGCACGAGGTGAAATTCGACGGCTACCGCACCCAGGCACATATCGCCGATGGCAAGGTCAGCCTTCTCACCCGCAAGGGCCTCGACTGGACCGACCGCTTCGGCAAGGAGATCGCCGGGGCACTGGCCGGACTCGAATGCGACGACGCCATCCTCGACGGCGAGATCGTCGTTCTCGCCGACAACGGCGTCAGTTCCTTCTCCGCGCTGCAGGCGGCGCTCTCGGACGGCCATACCGACAAGCTCATCTACTATGTGTTCGACCTGCTTTATCTCGACGGCGAAGATGTTTCCGCCGAGCCGCTCGCCGACCGCAAGGAGCGGCTGCGCGAACTGCTGAAGCCTCTCGGCGAAAACGGCCCGGTGCGTTACAGCGAGCACTTTTCCGAGCCCGGCAAGACCATGCTGACACATGCCTGCCGCATGGGGCTCGAAGGGGTCGTCTCGAAGCGCGCCGACGCGGCCTATCACTCCGGCCGCGGGCACGACTGGATCAAGTCGAAATGCACCCAGAGGCAGGAATTCGTCATTGCCGGCTACCTGCCGTCGGACAAGACAGGGCGCGGCCTGCGCTCGCTGATCGTCGGCTACAATGAAGGCGGCGAGCTGAAGACAGCCGGCCATGTCGGCACCGGATTCACGGCGAAATCGGGAGCCGACCTCAAGGAAAAACTCGACCGGCTGAAGCGCAAGACCTCCCCGCTCACCGGCACGGGCTCGAAGGAGAAAGGCGCAGTCTGGGTCGAGCCGGAACTCGTCGCCGAAATCGAGTTCCGCTCATGGACCGGCGATCATATATTGCGCCATGCTTCCTTCCAGGGATTGCGCGAGGACAAGCCGGCCGGAGACGTGGTCGCGGAGGAACCGGAAGACACTGGCGCCTCCAGGCAGAGCGCTGCAAAGCCGGGCAGATCCGACGGCGGGATGCTGGCGAAACGGGGAGCCGCGAAGGGCGTGACGCTGACCCACCCCGACAAGCTCCTGTGGCCGGAAGCCGGCATCACCAAGCAGGACCTGCTCGACTACTACGAGGAGGTCTGGCCGCTGATGGAACAGTTCGTCGTCAGGCGGCCGCTGGCGCTGGTCAGGGCGCCGGACGGCGTCGGCGGTCCGCGCTTCTTCCAGAAGCATGCCTCGCCCGGCATGCATGAGAAAATCCTGCGCATGGCGGACCCCAAGGATGGGGAAGAACTGCTCTATATCGAGGATTTCGACGGGCTGGCGGCGCTCGTCCAGAACGGCGTGGTCGAGATCCACATCTGGGGCTCGACGATCGACCAGATCGAGAAGCCGGACCAGATCATCTTCGACCTCGATCCCGACGAGGGCCTCGATGTCGCCGACATACGCAAGGCAACGCTCGACGTCCACGCCAGGCTCGACGACCTCGGCATGCCGAGCCTCGTCAAGACCTCCGGTGGCAAGGGTTTCCACGTTGCGGTGCCGCTGAAGCCGAACGCCGACTGGGACCGCGTGAAGGGCTTCGCGCATGATTTTGCCCGGGCGATGGAACAGGACTCGCCCGACCGCTACACCTCCACCCTTTCCAAGAAGGCCCGCGCCGGCCGCATCTTCATCGACTATCTGAGGAACGGGCGCGGCGCGACAACGGTGGTTCCCTATTCGTCGCGCGGCAAGCCGAACGCGACCGTCTCCATGCCGATCGACTGGAAGGCGCTGGATGGCACGGTCGGGCCGGCCGACTATACGATCGGCGACGGCAAGGGTCGCGCCAAGGTCGAAAAGGCCGACACGTGGCGCGATTTCTTCAAGGAGGGCTACAGGCTGAAGTGAGCCGAGGGGCGCAAATCCGGGCCTTCCCGGGCCCTGCTTGGGCCTTCGAAAAAAATTCAGGAAAAGTTAACACGGCTCGGAACCTATCCGCAGCCGGGACGTTATGCAGCAGGACGATGGCGGACGGTTCCCCCCCCAAAAGACCTTGCCCGCCCTGGCAACCGTCATCGTCCCCCCTTTCTTTCCATCGAAATCGCATCATCTGCTTCCCGGCATTCGCGCTTGCAACCGGGCCGTTCCTTGCATAGCAGTTCCGGCGATGCGAAAGGCTTCGGGCCGGTGCAGGCAGGAGAGCAAAGAATGGCGAGCAAAAGCGGCGCGGTCGAAGGAACGGTGTTCAAGGCGAACGGCCTGGAATGGGACGTCATCGACACCGGAATGCCCTCCCCCGACGCGCCGACGCTGGTGCTGCTGCCCGGCACGCTCGGAACCGCCAGCATCTTCCGAGCCCAGATCGACGGGCTGCGCGATATTGCCCGGGTGATCGCCCTCACCTACCCGGTGGAGCGCGATCTCGGACGTATCGTCGACAGCCTCATCGCCCTCCTGGACGACCTCGGGGTCGACACGTTCCACGTGCTCGGATCGTCCCTGGGCGGCTTCACGGCGCAATGGCTCGCCGACCGCGTTCCCGACCGCATCGAAACGCTGTTTATCGCCAATTCGCTGGTCGATCCGGTGCCTTCGCGCCGACGCATGCCGCCGCTCGAGACGATGGAAGCGATGAACGGCGAGCAGCACAAGGAAGTCATCCTCAAATCGGTGGCCGGCTGGGACGAGCCGGAACCCGTCTTCGCCGATCTGAAGAAGACGCTCGCCCAGAACGCCGAGGCCATTGGCGGCGAGGGCCTGAAGGCGCGCGTGCTGGCGCTCCAGAATTCGGAAGCCGTGCCGCCGCTGGCCGTCGCACCCGAACGCATCGTCATCATCGAATCCGACGACGACCCGCTGATCAGCGCGGACATCCGCCGGGCGGTGGAGGAGCGCTACCAGGGCGCGACGGTCAAGCGGTTCCGCACCGCCGGCCACTATCCCTATGTGACGCGGCCGGAAGAATACAACGCCATCATCCGCGAACGGCTTAAGGCCGCCGGCTGAACTATCTCCGTGTCAGGAAATTTCGAGAAATTCATCAGGCCGAGGCGAAAACGGTGATCGGCGAGCGCCGGAGCGGAGCGTACTTGTAGTACGTGAGCACCGGAGCGCAGCCGAGCGCCGCTTGCAGACCGGCCTCATGAATTTCTATCCTCGCGCCCACGGCATGAGCTTCCGCTGCAGCCACTGCAGCCCGTAGGTCAGGACGACGCCGAGGATCATGACCACGACCAGCCCGGCATACATCTTCTCGGGGTTCAGCACTTCCCAATAGTAGAACGTCATGTAGCCGACGCCCTGCTTGGCGCGCAGGAACTCGACCGAGATGATGACGATCAGCGCCGTGCCGAGCGCCAGCCTCAGCCCGGCGAAGATCACGGGCAGCGCCGCCGGTATGATGACGTGGCGGTAGAGCGACAGGCCGCGTGCGCCGTAGTTGCGCCCGGCCATGATGAAGACCGGGTCGATGTCGCGCACGCCCGCCATCGTGTTGATAGCCATGAGGAAGAAGACGGAAAGCGCCACCACCGCGATCTTCGGGCCCTCGCCGAACGGGTCGGCGAACATCAGCATGACGATCGGGAAGATCGCGATCTTCGGCAGCACGTAGATGGCCGAAAGCGTCGTGTCGAGCATCAGCCGCACCGTCTGGTTGATGCCCATGATCACGCCGAGCAGGATGCCGGGGATGGCGCCGATGACGAAGCCCGCGGCAACACGCCCGAGCGTCGCCCAGACATGACTCTCGGCGAACAGGCTCCACACGCCCGCCCAGCCGTCGCTCTCGAATTTCGACGGGATCAGCCAGGGACGCCCGAGCAGGCTCGTTTCCGAAAAGCGGTCGAAATGGACCGTCACGTCCCACAATGCCCTGGCGATGCGTGTCGGCTGCGGGAACCAGAGCGGATTGAGGATGCCGGCGTCGACGATCAGCTGCCAGGCAATGAGCGCCAGCACCGGAAAGCCGAAGGCGAGCGTCCGCTCATAGAGCTTGCGGCGCTTCGGCGGCACCACGCGCCCGATCCGCTCGGCGACGAGCACGATCAGCACGAAATCGCCGAACAGGGCCAGCCACCAGAACGGCGCCCAAAGCGCGGTCAAATAGAGGATGCCGTTCCAGACGAGGCAGATGCCGGCCAGCACTCCAAGCATCGCGGGCAGCACGAGCCCTTCCGCCCGCGTCCTTCCGGGCGGCACATCGTCCACCGCCGGCGCGTGGGCGGCTGCCGCCTTCGCTTCGACCGGCGCGGTCACGACTGCATCTCCATGGCCCTCGTCACCTCGCGTCCGAGCTGGTCCCAGATCGCGCCGCGCAGTTCGGCGAACGCCGCCGTGTTGAGGGTTTCGACCGTGCGCGGCCGCTCGATGCCGATGTGGAACGTGGCAAGCAGCCGGCCGGGATGCGCCGTCATCAGGATCACCCGGTCGCCGAGCAGGATCGCCTCGTCCAGGCTGTGGGTGATATAGACGACGGTCTTGCGGGTCTCCTCCCAGATGCGCAGCAGCTCGTCCTGGAGCACGATGCGCGTCTGCGCGTCGAGCGCGCCGAGCGGCTCGTCCATCAGGAGCACTTCCGGATCGTTCGCGAGTGCCCGGATGATGGAGACGCGCTGCTTCATGCCGCCGGAGATCTGGTGGGGGTAATAGCCGGCGAATTTCCGCAGGCCGACGCGCTCCAGCCAGTATTGCGCGACCTCGAGCCGCTCCGCCTTGCCGACGCCGCGCATCTGCAGCCCGAAGGCGACGTTCTCGATGACCGTCTTCCACGGGAAGACGGCATATTCTTGGAAGACGACGCTATTCAGTGGCTTTTTCGGATCGCTGCCCGGCCGGATATGGATGGTGCCGGAACTGTGGGTATCGAGCCCGGCGAGCATCCTGAGATAGGTCGACTTGCCGCAGCCGGACGGGCCGACGATGCAGACGAACTCGCCGTCGGCGACATCGAGGCTGAAATCGTCGACCGCCACCATCGGGCCGGCCACGGTGTCGTAGAGCTTGGTGACGTTGCGCGTAACGATACGGGGCGCCGTTGCCGGCGCCCGCGCATTGGTTTCGGTCATGGGAACAGCCCCGGTCCTGCCGGAGAAGGATCCGGCGCCGCCCGGCCGGATCCTCTACCGAGCGCCATCAGTTCTTCGCTTTTCCGAGATCCGCGACCGCCTTGTCGACAAACTGCGTGTCGACCACCTTCTTCAGGTCGATCGGCGTATCATAGTCGGTGCGGCCGTTTTCGCGGTGCACACGCTCGACATCGGCGAGGCCCTTGAGCGGAATCTCCATGTTCGGGTCGTAGACGGACGGCGTCGCCTTCTTGAGCGCTTGCTCCGTGGTCGCGGTATATTTCATGTAGGCGTCGATATTCTCCTTGGAGAGATAGTCGGCGCCCTGCATCATCCGCGCCGCTTCGGTCAGCGCCAGCACGAAGCGCTCGGCGACCTCCGGGCGCTCCTTGATGAATTTGCCCGAACCGACGAAGGCGACCGTCATCAGGCCCGGCGTAAGGTCGGTCGCCAACACCTTGGCGGAGCCGGATTCGACCGCCTGGTCGGAATAAGGCGTGCCGGCGATCGCAGCATCGACGGACCCGGACTGCAGCGCGGCCGGGATGTCGGGATTACCGATATTGACCAGTTCGACGTCGCGGATCGTCAGCTTGGCGCGCTCCAGCGCCTTGGCCGCGAGATATTCGCCGCCGCTGCCGGGACCACCGGCAACCGCCAGCTTCTTGCCCTTGAGATCGGCGATATCCTTCACCTTGTCGGCCGACTTGGTGGCGACCAGGAGAGCGGTGGGGCTGTCCTTCAGCGGCTCCAGCCCGCCCGGCGCGATGACGCGGATGTCGAGGCCGCGATTCCAGCTGTTCCACAGCGAGGTGACGATGGCGATACCGCCGACATCGACGCTGCCCTGGGTCAGGAACGCGATCGCCTCGGTGCCGGACTTGACCTTCTCGAGGTCGACGTCGAGCCCGTATTTCTTGAAGATGCCCCTGCCCGCCGCGACATACATCGTGGCGAATTTCATGATCGGCACATAGGCGACCCTGACCTTCTGCGGCGGGTCGAGTGGCGCGGGCGTTCCCGCGTCTGCCCCGGTCACGCCGGCGGCCAGGAAAAGCGTGCCGACCAGCGCAGCCACCCAGCCTTTCAATTTTCCATCCCAAGCCATTTTTTTCTCCCTTGGCATTCCGTCGAAGGCGAAAGCCGCGACGGCTCCTTCCCGACGCCCTTCGGGCCGGACATCGCAAGCTCATTGTTGGGAAAGCGGCCTATCCCGTCAAACCGATCCGTGCAACCCAAATCGGCGGGATCGCGCGTTCAGGCATCGCCCCAGACGAGCCGGTCCTGCCGGGCGCGCATTTCGGCGATCTTCGAGCCGGCCGGGGGATCGACGTTCGCTCGCGTGATCAGCTCGCCCTTGCGGATCGGGGCGGTCACGGTGCCGCCCTGCAGCAGGCCGCAGGGAATGGCGCCGGCTGTGCGCGCCTCTTCGGCCTTCATGATCCAGGCGCGATAGGTGTGCTCGCCGATCAGGCCGAGTTTCTCTCCGGGCAGCAGGTCCTTCTTGGCGACGGCGCAGACATCGGCGACGGGCTTCGCCAGCGGCACCATGTCGGCCTTGCCGTGAAGGACGACGCGCGCGCAGGTCAGCGGCACTTCGAGCGACGTCAGATGGTAAGGCCGGTGGAAGGTGAAATACGGCCCCTTTCCGAGTTTCAGGTCCTCCATGCGCTCGGACAGGCGCGGATGGGACATGTCGGCGACGACGAAGATGCCCGGCGCCACGCCCTTGCCCACGGTATAGTCGACGCAGCCGGCGCGCGACAGCACGCCGCCATCCTTCTCGGGTATCAAGGTGGTCGCGAGTTCTTCCAGCGAAGCGGCCGGGCCGTGCATGCCGGCGCAATCCGGCACCAGGCCGGTCGCGTTGGCGATCGCCGCCATCTCAACCATCGTCTTCGATCCGTCGACGAACTCGACCAGCATGCGGACATTCATGTTCCGCCGCTCGGCCTCCTCGGCATAGTCCTCCGGCACGGCATCGAAGCGCAGCGGATTGTTCTTGCCCTTGCCGGCGGAGACGATCGGATAGCCGAGCGCGGAGACGAACTCGATCAGTTCCATGCAGGAGGAGGGTTCGTCCCCGGCGCCGAGCGAATAGATGACGCCCAGCCGGTCCGCCTCGCTTTTCAGATAGGCGCCGATGGTGACGTCGGCCTCGACATTCATCATGACGAGGTGCTTGCCGTGCTCCATGACGCGCAGGCCGACTTCCGCGCCGACGGCGGGAATGCCGGTTGCGTCGACCACGACGTCGATCAGGTCGCTGCCGATGACGAGATCGGCGTCGTGCGTCGCCGCGATCTTGCCGGCCTCCATGGCGCGGTCGAGGTCGGCGCCGTTCTCCACCTCGCACACATGGCCCTGCTCGCCATAGGCGATCTCGGCCGCGTGAAAGACGTTGCGCACCTTGTGGTCGGCCACCGCACCGACGGCCAGACCCTGCATGCGCGCCACCTGGGTCACGATGTCGGTCCCCATCTCGCCGGCGCCGATCAGCCCGATGCGGATCGGTTTGCCGGCTTTGGCCCGTTCGGCGAGATCCCGCGCGAGCCCAACGAGTGCGACATTCGACAGGGAACCCTGAAAAGGACCGGCTACAGGCGCCGCGTCGACGATCTGCTCAGCCAGGGGTGAACGAAAGGATGGCGCCATGGATCAATCCGCCTTTACGATCACGCGCAAACGGCCCGTCTGGACCGCCTCGCCGTGCTGGTTGACGACCTCGAAGAGGAAAGTAGCAAGGTTTCTGTCCAATTTGGAGGTAGGACGCACTTCCTCGACCGTCACGCGCGCCTTTATGGTGTCGCCGATCCTGACCGGCCCGGCGAAATCCCAATTGAGGTTGACAAGCCCGATAACGCGCTCGCCGAGCATGCCTGTCTGCGTCAGCAGCCCGACCGCGACGGAGAGCGTGAGCGGCCCATGCGCGATGCGTTCGCCGAAAGGCGTCGTCCTGGCGAAGGCGTCATCCACATGTATGGGCGTGAAATCGCCGGCGAGCCCGGCGAAGAGCGTGATGTCGCCCTCGCCGATGGTTCGGCCCGCCGTGGTGATCGTCTCGCCGGCGACCAGCGCCTTCGCTGCCACGCTTTTCTCCTAAACCTTGAAATAGTCGGGCTTCGGGATCGCCCAGGTCTCGCCCCAGAGCTGGCTGCCGCCCGACACGTTCAGGACCTCGCCGGTAACATAGGCCGAAGCGGGGCCGGCAAGATAGACGCAGGCCTCCGCGATTTCAAAAGCCGTGCCGACGCGCTTCATCGGGTTCGAATTGGGATAGTTCTCCAGCGTCTCCGCCGTATAGACCTTCCAGCCCGGCGTCTCGACGGCGCCAGGCGCAATGCAGTTCACCCTTATGCCGAGCGGCGCCCATTCGACCGCCACCGCCCGGGAAAGCCCGACGACGCCCGCCCGCGCCGCCACCGAGTGCGCCAGGCCGTAGACGCCGTGCGAGACAACCACGACGATATTGACGATGCTGCCCTGCCGGCCGGCGTCGCGCCATTGCCGGGCGGCAGCCTGCATCATGTACCAGGTGCCGTTGAGGTTGGTGTTGACGACGGCGTTCCAGCCCTTCACCGAGAAGTCGATGGCCGCCTGCGGATACTGCCCGCCGGCGCTGTTGACGAGCATGTCGATGCCGCCTTCGTCGCCAAGCGCGTGAAAAAGCGCCTGCACCGCCTCCGGCTCGCGGATATCCAGCGCATGGAAGCCCGCATCGATCTCCTTCGCCCGCATGGCCTCGGCGGCTTCGGCGAGTTTCGCCCGGTCGCGACCGGTCAGCACGATGCGGGCGCCGAGCCGGCCCATCAGCCAGGCCGTGGCGCGGCCGAGACCGCCGGCTCCGCCCGAGATCAGCGCCGTTTTCCCGGCAAGACTGCCTTCAGCATAGACCGTCGGATGGCCGGCCAGCCTTTCGTCGTCGAGGCCGAAATCCGTGCCCGATGCCGCTCGCGCCGGCTCGCCGGTACCGCTCATCTTTCCATCCGAATGCGCTTTCCCCCGGCAGGCGGCTACCCGCGCGGAATCGATATCGGACGCTTATACCGGATGGGACGGGAAGTCTTCTACCGGATCATCCGAAGGAACGAAGCGCCGGCGTCGCGCGCCCGTGACGCCGCCGCGGTCTCGTCGCGGCGCCAGAGATTCCACCATTCCTCTTCCCGCGCGGCGGATCGGGAAGGATTTCAAATGGCATGGACCCTGTTCCGAATGGAATGGAGCGGACCGCCGCCGGCGCTGGACGGCTCTCGCCGCACAACCATCCGGCGCGGCGGATGTTCCATCCTCCGTGACGAGTCAGTGCCCGGATCCGGCCTCATTGCCCTGCCGTTTCCGGTCCACCCATTTCATCAGCGGCATCGATGTGACGCCATGAAGAAGTACAGAGATCAATACGACTATCCCAGTGGTCGCCCAGAGATCGACGCCGCGGTCGAAACCGATCCGCCCGGTGGCGTAGGCGACGTAATAAAAAGTCCCCATGCCGCGTATGCCGAAGAAGGCGATCAAGGCGCGCGCCCCGACCGGGAAGCGTGATCCGAGCAGGCTCAGCCATGCCGAGACCGGTCGCACGACCAGCAGGACGGCGGCGGCCAACGCCACTTCCTTCCATCCGATGGAGCGAAACAGGCCTTCGGCGATGGCGTTGCCGAACCCGATGAGGATGAACACCATCAGAACACGCTCGGTCTGCTCGGTGAATCCAGCCATCACGGAGTGGAATTCGGCGTCCCGCTCGGAGGCGCGCAGCGTCGTTGCCATGACGAAGACGGCGATAAACCCGTAGCCATGCGCCAGCTCGGTCAACCCATAGGTAATCAACATCATTCCGACGGCGACCAGCCCGTCGCCCGTCCTCGACATCTTCAGTCGCGGCAGTTCGAAGGTGAGCCAGCCGAAAAGCCGCCCCGCCGCGAAGCCGACCAGGACCCCGCAACAGATTTTCCAGACAACGTCGACGACGAGCCAATCCCTCCAGACGGACTGGAGGGGCTGTTCGGCCAGGAGGATCGCCAGCAGCACGAATGGGAAGGCCAGCCCGTCATTGAGGCCGGCTTCCGAGGTGAGGGCAAAGCGGGTCTCTCCGCCCTCCTCCTCGCCGGGCGGTCCGACCTGGACCTCGGCAGCCAGCACCGGATCGGTCGGAGCGAGGGCAGCGCCGACGAGCAATGCGGTCGGCCAGGACACATCCATGATGAACCGGCAAAAAACGGCAATGCCGGCGATGGTGATCGGCATCGCAATTCCGAGCAGCCGCCAGGTCGCCCTCCACCCATGCAATGAAACCGGACGTCCCGTCCTAAGCCCGACACCCATCAAGGCGACAAGGACGACAAGTTCGACCAGATGCTCCAGCAGGTGATCGTGGGCAAAAAGCGCCGACGCCGCCACCGACCAGGAATGCGGTATCGCGAAATAGCCGATGGCGACCGCGAGGATGGGCAGCGACAAGGGCAGCGACCGCAGGACCAGCGGCAGCCAGGCGGTGAGAAGGATGATCGCGCCGGTCGCGATCAGACCGACGCTTATCTGCAGCATCAGGCCCGTCATGCCGGACGACACGGCGTGGGAAAACCGCCCCCCCGAAGCAGGCCGGTCGCAAGCTTGATCTTACCTGCAGGAATGGCACCGCCAAGGGCGAAGATTCGCTGGGCCTGAAGGGCTGAACCTCGCCGGGATGCTGGTCGGATATTCGACATCGGGCCTTTTGTCCGGCATCCTTTTTGAGAGGTGGACGCTCCATACCCGGTCGGGCCGCCCTTGAGGGCGACCATGCGGGTTCGCGGAGGATGTCCATAAACCTCCATAAAATCCGATTGGTTCCGAGGAGACACGGGCACAACCCGGCGATGACCCCCTGCCGGGAGGCAAGTGGCCGCGTGCTTACGCAAGGAAAATTTGGGAATGGCGCGAGTGACGGGGCTCGAACCCGCGACCTCCGGCGTGACAGGCCGGCACTCTAACCGACTGAGCTACACCCGCGCTTCGACGCCGCCCGCCGGGCGCGTCGTGGCGGGTGATTAAGCGGTTACCCTATTGGTGTCAAGCGGCGCGGGCCGCCGCCGCGCCCGTTCCTCGAAAGGGCGCGGCGGCGGCCTCTCCCGCCGCATCATTTCGGGCGGATCCAGATCCGCCACGGTCCGGTTGCGCCGGAAGCATTTGTGCCCGACAAAGCTGCCTGCCGGCGCGCTCCAGAAGCTCGGAAAGGCCCGGTACGGCGGGCGCCGCGATCAGGCCGATGCCGACGCTGGGACGGAACCGTCGGCATGGCTCGATCCCTGACGCTCTTGCCGGCGCGCGGCGAAACCCTTAAACGGGCGCCGGAAGGGCGATTAGCTCAGCTGGTAGAGCGCTTCGTTTACACCGAAGATGTCGGCGGTTCGAGTCCGTCATCGCCCACCAATCCGGACAGCCGGCCGAGCGCCGGTCTCCGAGACCTCCCATCGCCGCCGATCGCGCCTTGATCCGGCAAGGAGCGCCATTTGCGTAAGCGGCGGCCGGTGCTATAGGGGCGCGAACCCAGAGCATCCTGACGGGCGCCCGCCCGTCTTTCCAGCCTTCTTCCGGAGCCTTTCATGAGCAAGATCAAAGTCGCCAACCCCGTCGTCGAACTCGACGGAGACGAGATGACCCGCATCATCTGGCAGGCGATCAAGGACAAGCTCATCCATCCCTATCTCGACGTCGATCTGAAATATTACGACCTCGGCGTCGAGCATCGCGACGCTACCGACGATCGCGTGACGATCGAGGCGGCCGAGGCGATCAAGAAATACGGCGTCGGCGTAAAATGCGCGACCATCACGCCGGACGAGGCCCGCGTCGAGGAATTCCATCTCAAGAAAATGTGGAAGTCGCCCAACGGCACCATCCGCAACATCCTCGGCGGCGTCATCTTCCGAGAGCCGATCATTTGCAAGAACGTGCCCCGCCTCGTGCCCGGCTGGACGCAGCCGATCATCATCGGCCGCCACGCCTTCGCCGACCAGTACCGCGCCACCGACTTCCGCTTTCCCGGCAAGGGCAAGCTGACGATCAAGTTCGTCGGCGAGGACGGCAAGGTGATCGAGCACGAGGTGTTCGACGCGCCTTCCTCGGGCGTCGCGATGGCGATGTACAACCTCGACGATTCGATCCGCGATTTCGCCCGCGCCTCCTTCAATTACGGCCTGATGCGCGGCTATCCGGTCTATCTCTCGACCAAGAACACCATCCTCAAGGCCTATGACGGGCGCTTCAAGGATCTCTTCCAGGAAGTCTTCGACAAGGAATTCGCCCAAGCCTTCAAGGAAAAGAAGATCACCTACGAGCACCGCCTCATCGACGACATGGTGGCGTCGAGCCTGAAATGGTCGGGCGGCTATGTCTGGGCCTGCAAGAACTACGATGGCGACGTGCAGTCGGACACCGTCGCCCAAGGCTACGGCTCGCTCGGCCTGATGACCTCCGTGCTGATGACGCCGGACGGCAAGACGGTCGAGGCCGAGGCGGCCCACGGCACCGTCACCCGGCACTACCGCCAGCATCAGAAGGGCCAGGAGACCTCGACCAACTCGATCGCCTCGATCTTCGCCTGGACGCGCGGGCTGGCGCATCGCGCCAAGCTCGACGGCAACGAGCAACTGAAGAAGTTCGCCGACACGCTGGAGAAAGTTTGCGTCGCCACCGTCGAGAGCGGCTTCATGACCAAGGACCTGGCGCTCCTGATCGGCCCGGACCAGCGCTGGCTCTCCACCACCGGCTTCCTCGACAAGGTCGACGAGAATCTCCAGAAGGCGATGGCCTAGACGCCTCTGCTTTCCGAGATGCCCGACTCGGCGTAGTTTCCCTTCCGTAACGTCATGTTACGGAGGGAATCATGCAGAAGAAGCTCGCCGCCGAATTTTTCGGCACCTTCTGGCTCGCGTTTTGCGGTTGCGGCAGCGCCGTCCTGGCTGCCGGTTTTCCTGAACTGGGAATCGGATTCTACGGCGTCGCCCTGGCCTTCGGGCTTACCGTAGTTACCATGGCCTACGCTGTCGGGCACATTTCCGGCGGCCACTTCAATTGCGCGGTCTCGGTCGGCATGGTGGTCGGCGGCCGTATGCCGGCGTCCGACCTTGCCGGCTACATCATCGCGCAGGTGGTCGGCGCGATCGTGGCAGCCGCCGTGCTCTACGTGATCGCGTCCGGCAAGGCCGGGTTCACGCCCGGCGTCTTTGCCTCGAACGGCTATGGCGACCTCTCGCCCGGCAAATATTCGCTGCTTGCCTGCCTCGTGATGGAAGTGGTGATGACCGGGTTCTTCATCTTCATCATCCTGGCCACGACCAGCCCGAAAGCGCCGGCCGGCTTCGCACCGCTGGCGATCGGCCTCACCCTGACCCTGATCCATCTGGTCTCGATCCCGGTGACCAACACGTCGGTCAACCCGGCGCGCTCGACCGGCGTGGCCCTCTTCGCGCAGACCGGCGCCCTCGGCCAGCTCTGGCTGTTCTGGGTGGCGCCCATCCTGGGCGCCATACTCGGCGCGATGGTCTGGAAATCGCTCTTCGAGGACCGCGAACAGCCGCTCGGGGCGGTCCCGGCGGAGTGATCCTTCCGGGAAAAGCGAGCGGGAGGCGACCTTGTCGCCTCCCGTCACTTTCCGGCCTGCCGGATCAGTTCGCCGGCAGCGCTGTCTCGACGAGCTTCGCCCAGTAGGAGCTGCCGAGGGGAATGATCTCGTCGTTGAAATCATATTCCGGGTGGTGGAGATACTGCGTGTCGCCCTGCCCGATATAGATGAAGGCGCCGGGGCGGGCCTCCAGCATGAAGGAGAAATCCTCGCCGCCCATCACCTGCGGCGTGCTCTCGTCCACGTTGCAGCTGATCTGGCGCGCAACGGAAGCCGCGAACGCCGCCTGTTCGGCATGGTTCACAAGGACGGGGTAGTGGCGCTGGTAATCGCAGGTCGCGCGGGCGCCGAACGCGGCGGCGGTATGCGCGACGACCTCCTTCATGCGCTCCTCCAAGAGATCGCGAACCTCCGGCGCAAGGGTACGGGCCGTGCCCGTCAGCCGGGCCGTCTGCGGGATGACGTTGAAGGCGTCGCCGGCCTTGAAGGTGGTGACGGAGATCACCGCCGCCTCGACCGGATCGACGTTGCGCGATACGACCGACTGCAGCGCAGTCATGATATGGGCGCCGACCAGCGTCGTGTCGATCACGCGCTGGGGCCGCGCCGCATGGCCGCCCTTGCCCTCGATGTCGATGACGAACATGTCCGCCGCCGCCATCATCGGACCGGAGCGGATGCCGAACTGGCCGACCGGCATGCCGGGCGAATTGTGCATGCCGTAGACTTCGGAGATATTGAAGCGCTCCATCATGCCTTCGTTGACCATCTCGCGGCCACCGCCGCCGCCCTCCTCAGCCGGCTGGAAGATGACCACGGCATCGCCGTCGAAATTGCGGGTCTCGGCGAGGTAGCGCGCGGCGCCGAGCAGCATGGCGGTATGGCCGTCATGGCCGCAGGCATGCATGACGCCGGCGTTCTTCGATTTATAGGGATGATCGATGATCTCCTGGATAGGAAGCGCGTCCATGTCGGCGCGCAGCCCGATCGCCTTGCCGCTTTCCGATTTGCGCCCCTTGATGACGCCCACGACGCCCGTGCGACCGATCCCGGTCACGATCTCGTCGACGCCGAATTCCTTCAGCTTCTCCGCCACCAGCGCCGCCGTCCGGTGCACATCGAACTGCAGTTCGGGATTGGCGTGGATGTCGCGACGCCATTCGGTGACGTCCTTGTGGAACTCTGCGATACGATTGACGATCGGCATGGTCTGCTTTCTTTGCGTTTTGCGGGAAACAGGATGATAGACGCGTAAAAATTGCGCCAAGAACGTTTTTGCGGCAACCCACAAATGCGTGCGGCCGCCACGCCGCCCTTGTACTTGCGGCAAAAACCTGTATATCGGCGCCTTCTGCCGGTCCCAGCCGGGGGCTGAACGGAGGGCCGGAGGGTTTTCGGGTAACCGAAATCTTCCGTGACGAAGCCGAAACGGACTTCCGCCTCCCGTGTCTCCGCTCTCGACCGTCTCGATATGCGCCTTTCTTCGCCGCTTCGCGGCCTGGAGGGGTCGCGGAGGCTCTAGCCGCCGGGACCGGACAGTGAAACGAAGAAAGGCGAATAAAAGTGGCACTATACGAACACGTATTCCTTGCCCGGCAGGATTTGACGCCTCAGCAGGTCGAAGCGCTTGTAGAGCAGTACAAGGGCGTGATCGAGGCTGGCGGCGGCAGCGTCGGCCGGGTCGAGAACTGGGGACTGAAGTCCCTCACCTACCGCATCAGGAAGAACCGCAAGGCGTACTACACGCTGATGGACATCACCGCCCCGGCGGCCGCCATCAACGAGATGGAACGCCAGCAGCGCCTGTCGGAAGACGTCCTCCGCTTCATGACCATCAAGGTCGAGAAGCACGAGGAAGGTCCGTCGGCCATGCTGCAGAAGCGCGACCGCGATGACCGCGGGGATCGCGGGGACCGGGGCGATCGTCCGCCGCGGCGCGACCGCGACGATCGTCCGCCGCGCAGCTTTGACGGCGACAGGGGCCCGCGCCGTGCGCGCGAAGAGGCTGAAGGAGCAGCGGCATAATGGTCGACATCAACCAGATCCCGACGCGGCGTCCGTTCCATCGCCGCCGGAAGACCTGCCCGTTCTCGGGCGCCAACGCGCCGCGCATCGACTACAAGGACGTGCGGTTGCTGCAGCGCTATATCTCCGAGCGCGGCAAGATCGTGCCGTCGCGCATCACCGCGGTCAGCCAGAAGAAGCAGCGCGAACTCGCCAAGGCGATCAAGCGCGCCCGCTTCCTCGGCCTGCTTCCGTATTTGGTGAAGTAATTCATGAGGGGCGCCGAGCGCCCCTCATCCGCTTCGGGAGCGGAATATTTTCCCGAGTTGGACAGCCGAGGCTGTCCTAACTGCCTCGAGGCAGGACAGCGACCCCGGCACGACGCCGACTGCTCCCTGCCTTTCAGATCGAACGAATTCGACCGCTTGCGGTTCTGAAAGGACAAGAAAATGGACGTCATTCTTCTCGAACGCATTTCCCGCCTCGGCCAGATGGGTGATACCGTCAAGGTCAAGGACGGCTTCGCCCGCAACTTCCTCCTGCCGCAGGGCAAGGCGCTGCGCGCCAACGAGGCCAACAAGAAGAAGTTCGAATCCCAGCGCGTGCAGCTCGAGGCGCGCAACCTCGAACGCAAGAGCGAAGCCGGCAAGGTCGCGGAGAAGCTCGACGGCATGAGCTTCGTTGCCATCCGCTCGGCCGGCGAAACGGGCCAGCTCTACGGCTCGGTGTCGACGCGCGATATCGCGGAGCTTCTGGCCGCCGAGGGCTTCAACGTCGCCCGCAACCAGGTCGAACTCAACCAGCCGATCAAGGCGATCGGCCTGACCAACGTGGCGATCGCGCTGCATCCGGAAGTCGAGGTGACGATCACGCTCAACGTGGCGCGCTCGGCGGACGAGGCCGAACGCCAGGCCAAGGGCGAGGACCTGACCTCGGCGGAGGCGATCTACGGCGAGGACATCAACGAGAACGCGCGTCCCGAAGCCTTCTTCGACCCAAGCGCGATCGAAGACGAGGAAGAGGAGCGCGGCGCGCGGGCGGAAGACGCCGGCCAGGCCTAAGCTCCCTCCTGACTTCCGCTTTTTGGACCAACGGCCCGGGCCAACGCCCGGGCTTTTTTATGCCACGCAGAACTTTGCAAGCCGTGCCTTTCTGTCGCAGAATAAGACCCTATTTCGAAAGAGGGACTGCCGGAATTTTGCCATGAACCCCTTGCTGCGGCGTATTCTCGAACGATTGATACGGACCGGAAATCTGAGGATCACCGGCGCCAGCGGAAAGATATATCAGTTCGGCGACGGAAGCGGCGAAGCGGTGCATGTCCGCTTCAACACGGCCCACGCCGAGCGCGCCGTGGCGCTGCACCCGACGCTCGCCCTGCCCGAAGCCTATATGGACGGCGAGGTCGACGTCGTGGAGGGAGACGTCCTTTCCTTCCTCCACATCGCCTACGAGAACATGGGCATGGAGGGGATTAACCCGCGCTGGACGCGGACGGTCGAGGCGATGCGGGTCGCCGTGCGCGGTCTCCAGCAGATCAACACGGCCTCCCGCGCCAAGCGCAACGTGCAGCGCCACTACGATCTGTCGGGGGAGATGTACAAGCTCTTCCTCGATGCCGACCTGCAGTATTCCTGCGCCTATTTCGAGCGTCCCGACATGACGCTCGAGGAAGCGCAACTGGCCAAGAAGCGCCACATCGCCTCCAAGCTGAAGATGAAGCCGGGCCTCACCGCGCTCGACATCGGCTCCGGCTGGGGCGGGATGGCGCTCTATCTGGCGCGCAATTTCGACGCAGATGTGCTCGGCGTCACGCTGTCGACCGAACAGCACGCCGTATCGGTCGACCGTGCCCGCGCCGAAGGCCTCGAAAACCGCGCCCATTTCGAGATCAAGGACTATCGGAATCTCTCCGAGCGCTTCGACCGCATCGTCTCGGTCGGCATGTTCGAGCATGTCGGCGTCAATTACTACAAGACCTTCTTCGAGAAGTGCGCGACGCTCCTGAAACCCGACGGCGTGATGCTTCTGCACACGATCGGCCGCAGCGGGCCGCCATCCGCCACCAATCCGTTCATCCGCAAATACATCTTCCCCGGCGGCTACATCCCGGCGATGTCGGAGGTGCTGCCGCATATCGAGCGCGCCGGCCTGGTGGTTACCGACGTCGAAGTGCTGCGACTGCACTACGCGGAAACGCTGAAGGCCTGGCGCGAGCGTTTCATGGCGAATCGCGACCGGGCAAAGGCCATCTATGACGAGCGCTTCTGCCGGATGTGGGAATTCTACCTCGCCGGCTCCGAAGCGGCGTTCCGCTGGCAGGACATGGTCAATTTCCAGTTCCAGATCACCCGGAAGAACGACGTGCTGCCGATGACGCGCGACTATATCGGCAAGACGGAGAAGGCGCTTGCCATGCATGAGATGGCGCATGGCGTCACCGCGCCGCCCGAACCCGCCCGGCCGCGCACGAGGAAAGTGGCGAAGAGCAAGTAGCGCTAGGTAAAGCAGTGTCGGCGCGCGTCATCCTGGTTCCCGGGCAACGCGTAGCGATGAACGAAAGAGCGGGACCCGTTCCGGAACGGCGGCAGCATTTTCAGCCGCTACGGAACAGGTTCCGGTCTTGCGGGCCGTAGCTGCGCTCCGGCCACAAACCGGAATGACGCGGCATCCAACCAATTTTCCTGTTTTGTTCTCATTCGCCGCACGCTAGAATCGTATCTTCGATTCGAGTCAACGGGCTTTCTTTCCACCGATCTCGCGCCCTGTGGAGATCGGTAAAGCCGGTCCGAATTTGCTCCCGCACCCGCCTTCCTCTGGTACGGCAGGGCCGGGCAAGGAACGGGGAATCATGGCGGAAGCAGCAAGGAAATTCGGCGAGGCGGAGACGCCGCTTTACAGGGAAGCGCCGAACAACATCGAGGCGGAACAGGCGCTGCTCGGCGCGATCCTCGTCAACAACGACGCGTTCTACCGCGTCTCCGACTTCCTGAAGGCGGCGCATTTCCACGAACCGCTGCACCGCAAGATCTACGAGGTGCTGGCGGAATTCATCCGCATGGGCAAGACCGCGAACCCGGTGACGGTCAAGACCTTCCTGCCGGCCGACCAGAAGGTCGGCGACATGACGGTCGCCTACTATCTGGCCCGGCTGGCGGCCGAGGCGGTGACGGTCATCAACGCCGCGGATTACGGCCGCGCCATCTATGATCTGGCGACGCGCCGCGCGCTCATCACCGTCGGCGAGGACATGGTCAACATCGCCTATGACGCGCCGGTCGACATGTCACCCAGGGAGCAGATCGAGGATGCCGAGCGGCGGCTTTTCGAGCTTGCCGAGACCGGCCGCTACGACGGCGGCTTCGAGAGCTTCACCGACGCGGTCAAGACCGCCGTCGACATGGCCAACGCTGCCTATATGCGTGACGGGCACCTTTCCGGCATCTCCACCGGCTTTCGCGACATGGACCGGCGCATGGGCGGCCTGCAGCCCTCCGATCTCGTCATCGTCGCCGGCCGCCCGGGCATGGGCAAGTCCTCGCTCGCGACCAATATCGCCTTCCACATCGCCAACGCCTACGAGCCGGCGCCGCAGGCGGACGGCTCCTTCAAGGCGGCGAGCGGCGGCGTCGTCGGCCTCTTCTCGCTCGAAATGTCGTCGGAGCAGCTCGCCACCCGCATCATCTCCGAGCAGACGGAGATTCCCTCTTCCAAGATTCGGCGCGGCGAGATCTCCGAGGCCGATTTCGAGAAGCTCGTCGCCTGCTCGCAGATGATGCAGCGTCTGCCGCTCTATATCGACCAGACCGGCGGCATCTCGATCGCGCAGCTTGCCGCGCGCGCCCGCCGGCTGAAGCGCCAGCGCGGGCTCGACATCATCATCATCGACTATATCCAGCTCATGACCGGCTCCTCCAAGCGGGCCAGCGAGAACCGCGTACAGGAGATCACGGAGATCACCACCGGCCTGAAGGCGCTGGCGAAGGAACTCAACGTTCCGATCATCGCGCTCTCGCAATTGTCGCGCCAGGTCGAAAGCCGCGACGACAAGCGGCCGCAGCTCTCCGACCTTCGCGAATCGGGCTCGATCGAGCAGGACGCGGACGTGGTCCTGTTCGTGTTCCGCGAGGAATATTATCTCAAGAACCGGGAGCCGAAGCCGGGCACCGAGGAATATTTCAAATGGGAAGCCGAGATGAACGAGACGCGCGGCAAGGCCGAGATCATCATCGCCAAGCAGCGCCACGGCCCCACCGGCACCGTGCAGATGGGCTTCCAGGGGGAGTTCACCCGCTTCTTCGATCTTGCGGAAGACAGCCATTTGCCGGAAAGGTTCGAGTAGCGGCTTTTGGGGCGTTTTGATGTGACCGTGGAATTCCACAGCCATTCGGGCGCCGATCCGCGGCTCGCCGGCGGCAGGCTTACCATCGATATCTCCGCGCTCGCGGCCAACTACCGGCTGCTGCGCGGTCTTTCCGGTTCCGCGCGCACCGCCGGCGTGGTGAAGGCGAACGCCTACGGCCTCGGCGTCGAAACGGTCGTGCCAGCACTCGTCGCCGCCGGCTGCGAGGATTTCTTCGTGGCGCTGCCGGAAGAAGGCATCGCGGTCCGCGAGATTGCGCCGGAGGCGCGCATTTTCGTGCTGGCGGGGCTTTTCGAGGCGGAGGCCGCGCCCTTCTATTCCAACGCTCGCCTCATCCCGGTCCTCAATACGGAGCGCGACATCGCCATCTGGGAGGCGCATTGCGGGGTCGAAGGCCGGGCGCTTCCCTGCGCGATCCATGTCGATACCGGCATGAACCGTCTTGGCGTGAGGGCGGAACGCGTGCTCGCCTACGCCCGAGAAAATGCGCTGACGCGGGCGCTGGAGCCCGTGCTCGTGATGAGCCATTTCGCCTGCGCCGACGAGCCTATGCATCCGCTCAACCGCCGACAGATCGAATCTTTTCAGCGCATTCGAAAGGCTTTTGAAGGCATCGAGGCAAGCATGGCGAATTCCGCCGGCATTTTCCTCGGCAAGGCGGCGCATTTCGACCTGACGCGGCCCGGCATCGCGCTCTACGGCGGACAGCCCGTGAACGGCGCGGCAAAGCCGATCCGGCCCGTCGTCACCGTCGAGGCGCGGGTGGTGCAAATCCGGCATGCCAAGGCGGGCGAGAGCGCCAGCTACGGCGCCGCGGCGGCGCTCCGGCGCGATACGACCATCGCGGTCACGGCGGTCGGCTATGCCGACGGCTATCACCGCGCCGGTTCCGGCGCCGGCGTCCCGTTGCGCGCCGCCATCCCGCAGGGCGCGCACGGCTTCGCCGCCGGCCGGCGCGTGCCGGTGCTCGGCCGCGTCACCATGGACCTGACGCTCTTCGACGTCACCGATTGCGGACCGGATGCGGTGCAGCCCGGCGATCATATCGAGCTTTTCGGGCCGAACATCCCCATCGACGAGGCGGCGCATGCCGCCGGCACCATCGCCTACGAACTGCTGACCTCGCTCGGGCATCGCTGGCAGCGGCATGTGGTCGGGACGATGGAGGGTTAAAATGGTCTTCCTGTGCAACTTCGTTGCTCTACGTTGCCCCCCTTTGTCCTGCCGGACATCTCCCCCACAAGGGGGGAGATCACGCCGGCCGCTTTTGCCGACCCTTTCCTTGCAGCGCTGGAGATTGGCGAAAACGAAGATGACGGCTGATCTCCCCCCTCGTGGGGGAGATGTCCGGCAGGGCAGAGGGGGGCGCGATGGAACTCCGCCTTTCCTCGAGAAAGCCCTGCTCCATGCCTAAATCCCGCATCCAGTTCATCTGCCAGAATTGCGGTTCCGTCCATACGCGATGGGCCGGCAAGTGCGACGCCTGCGGCGAGTGGAACACGCTGGTCGAGGAAGGCACGTCGGGCGGCATCGGCTCCGGCCCGCAGGCGACGCGCTCGGCGCGCAAGGGCCGCGCCGTCGTGCTCACCTCGCTCGCCGGCGACATAGAGGACGCACCGCGCATCGCATCCGGCATCGGCGAGCTCGACCGCGCAACCGGCGGCGGCTTCGTGCGCGGCTCCGCCCTTCTCGTCGGCGGCGATCCCGGCATCGGCAAGTCGACGCTTCTGACCCAGGCGGCGGCCGCGCTTGCCCGGCAGGGCCACCGCATCGTCTATGTCTCCGGCGAGGAGGCGGTGGCGCAGATCAGGCTGAGGGCCCAGCGCCTCGGCGTTGCCGATTCGGCGGTGGAACTGGCGGCGGAAACCAATGTCGAGGACATCCTCGCCACCATCGCCGACGGCCGCCGGCCGGACCTCGTCATCCTCGATTCGATCCAGACGCTATGGACGGACATGGCCGATTCGGCGCCGGGCACGGTCACCCAGGTGCGCGCCTCGGCTCAGGCGATGATCCGCTACGCCAAGTCGACAGGCGCGGCGATCGTGCTGGTCGGCCATGTCACCAAGGAAGGCCAGATCGCCGGTCCGCGCGTCGTCGAGCACATGGTGGACGGCGTGCTCTATTTCGAGGGCGAAGGCGGGCACCATTACCGCATCCTACGCACGGTCAAGAACCGTTTCGGTCCCACCGACGAAATCGGCGTCTTCGAGATGTCGGACAAGGGGTTGCGCGAGGTTCCTAACCCGTCCGAGCTTTTCCTCGGCGAGCGCGGTGCGGCCGCGCCCGGCGCCGCCGTCTTCGCCGGCATGGAAGGCACGCGGCCGATCCTGGTCGAGATCCAGGCGCTGGTCGCCCCCTCCCCGCTCGGCACCCCGCGCCGCGCCGTGGTCGGCTGGGACGGCTCCAGGCTGTCGATGGTGCTGGCGGTGCTCGAATCGCATTGCGGCGTGCGCTTCTCCCAGCACGACGTCTATCTGAACGTCGCCGGCGGCTACCGCATCGCCGAACCGGCCGCCGACCTGGCCGTCGCGGCGGCGCTGGTGTCGTCGCTTACCGGCCTTGCCCTGCCGGCGGAATGCGTCTATTTCGGCGAAATCAGCCTGTCGGGAGCGGTAAGGACGGTGGCGCATACCCAACAGCGTCTCAAGGAGGCCGAAAAACTCGGCTTCGGCCAGGCTGTGTTCCCCAGATCGGGCGAGGAGCCCGGGGGAAAGATTTCCGCCAAGGCATTCCAGCCGGCGTCGCTGGTCGATCTCGTCGCCCGCATCGCCGGTGCGCCCGGCGAGAGGCAAGCCGGGGCACGCTCGAGACGGGCGGGCGAATAAGGCAAATGGAAAGAGTGGGGAAAAGCCGCAATGCCGATAACGCTGCTTGACGGGATCCTGATCGGCTTCACGCTGGTCTCGGCGATGCTCGCCATGGTGCGCGGCTTCTCCCGCGAGGTGCTGTCGGTCGCATCCTGGGTGGCCGCGGCCGCGGCGGCCTATTTCTTCTATCCGGCGATCCTGCCCTACGTGTCGCCGCATATCGACAATGCCAAGATCGCCATGGGCGTATCGGCCGCGATCGTCTTCTTCGTCGCGCTGATCGTGGTGACGGTGATCACGATGAAGCTCGCCGATTTCATCATCGATTCGCGCATCGGCGCGCTCGACCGGACGCTCGGCTTCCTCTACGGGGCGGCGCGCGGCATCCTCGTCGTCGCGGTGGCGCTCATGTTCTTCAACTGGCTGGTCGGCGACAATCCGCCGGTCTGGGTGAAGGAAGCGAAGTCGCGGCCGCTGCTGGAGAATATCGGGACCCGCATAGAGGCGATGCTGCCGGCCGACGCGGAGAATTCGATCCTGAAGCACCTGAAGCCTGGAACGGGACCGGACAACGCCGCCCCCGACAGCACGGCACCGGACAATGGCGGCGGAAACGACGACGACAACAACGGCGGTGGCGGAAACGACACGGCGCCGTCTGGCCAGACGAACGGCTGAGCGGTTGCAATCGGGCCGTTCGATGCGCATCTGAAAGGCCATGCGGATGGCAGATGAAGACGATCGGGCAATGGTCCCAGAGGGGGTCGCGGAAGGCGACGCCTTCCACGACGAATGCGGTGTGTTCGGCATTTTCGGCCGGCAGGACGCCGCGGCGATCGTCACGCTCGGCCTGCACGCGCTGCAGCATCGCGGCCAGGAAGCGGCCGGCATCGTCTCCTATGACGGCACGCAGTTCCATGTCGAACGCCATATCGGCCTGATCGGCGACACCTTCACCAAGCCCGCCGTCATGGAACGGCTGAAAGGCACGCGGGCCATCGGCCATACGCGCTATTCGACGACCGGCGGGGCTGGCCTGCGCAATGTGCAGCCGCTCTTCGCAGAACTCGCCGACGGCGGCTTCGCAGTGGCGCACAACGGCAACATTACTAATGCCATGACGGTGCAGCGCGCGCTGCAGAAACAGGGCTCGATCTTCTCCTCGACCTCGGACACCGAGACCATCCTGCATCTCGTCGCCACCAGCCGCGAGAAGGATTTCATCTCCCGCTTCACCGACGGCATCCGGCAGCTCGAGGGTGCGTTCTCGCTGGTGGCGCTGTCGTCTAAGAAACTGATCGGCTGCCGCGACCCGCTCGGCATAAGGCCGCTCGTGCTCGGCGACCTCGACGGCTCCTACATCCTGGCCTCGGAGACCTGCGCGCTCGACATCATCGGCGCGCGCTTCGTGCGCGACCTGAAGCCGGGAGAACTCGTCATCATCGACGGCAAGGGGATCGAAAGCCGCTTCCCCTTCGAGGAACAGAAGCCGCGCTTCTGCATCTTCGAATATGTCTATTTCGCCCGGCCCGACTCGCTGGTCGAGGGACGCAACGTCTATGACGTGCGCAAGCGGATCGGCGCGGAGCTGGCGCGGGAAAACCCTGTCGAGGCGGATCTGGTCGTGCCGGTGCCCGATTCCGGCACGCCGGCGGCCATCGGCTTCGCGCAGGAGGCCGGCCTGCCCTTCGAACTCGGCATCATCCGCAACCATTATGTCGGCCGCACCTTCATCCAGCCGACGGATTCGATCCGGCACATGGGCGTGAAGCTGAAGCACAACGCCAACCGCCGCATCCTCGAAGGAAAGCGCGTCGTGCTGGTGGACGATTCGATCGTACGCGGCACGACCAGCCAGAAGATCGTGCAGATGGTGCGCGACGCCGGCGCTCGCGAAGTGCATATGCGCATCGCCTCGCCGCCGACGCGTTCGTCATGCTTCTACGGCGTCGATACCCCGGAAACCTCGAAGCTGCTTGCCTCGCGCATGTCGGTGGAGGACATGGCCGAGTTCATCCGGGTCGATTCGCTCGGCTTCCTGTCGATCGACGGCCTCTACCGTGCCGTCGGCGAGGTCACCCGCGACAACGACGCGCCGCAATTCTGCGACGCCTGCTTCACCGCGCAATATCCGACAAGGCTTGCCGACCACGAGGGCGCCGACAATGTCCGCACGCTGTCCCTGCTGGCGGCGGGAAGCTGAAGTTTTCCGTCAGCGGATTTAGCCCGCCAGCAGCTTCAGCCCGGCGATCCCCGCCACGATCAGCGCGATGCAGGCGAGCCGCATGGCCGTTGCCGGCTCGCCGAAGAGCGCGATGCCGAGCAAGGCCGTGCCGACCGTGCCGATGCCCGTCCAAACCGCGTAGGCCGTGCCGAGCGGCAGGGTGCGCAGCGCCAGCCCGAGCAGGCCGAGGCTGACGATCATCGACAGCACCGTGCCGACGCTGGGCAAAAGCCGCGTGAAGCCCTCGGTGAATTTGAGGCCAACCGCCCAGCCCACTTCGAATAGGCCGGCGGCGAACAGAAAGGCCCAGGCCATCCCTCGTCTCCTTCATTGCAAAGGCGATGAGGTCGTCCCCATCCGAACTGTCTGGAAAACGCCCGGGGTCGTCCCCGGCCTCGCCAATATAGGCACCCTCTCCTGCCGATCAACATGTTCGTGCGTCATCCCGGTTTCCGATGCATGCGGAGCAAGCCCGGGCCATTTGCCTTGCGCTGCCCGGAAACCGGGGTGGCGTCCCTGATGACCGCTACGCTGCCGCATGCGTTCCGTTGAAAGCGCTCCGCCGCACCGCCAGCATATTCCCCGGCCCGTGCACCGCCGCGAAGAGCAGCCCGGCAATAAAGGTGAAATGGTCCACGAAGAAGCCGAACTCAGCCTGGTTTCCCTGCCAATGCGAGGGTCCGTGGAAGGAGAAGGCGAGGAAAAGCACATAGGCTCCCGCCAGCAGCGCCGCTTCCGAGAAATAAGCGCCGGTGAGGAAAGCGAGCACCAGCGCCAGCTCGAAAAATGCTGCGATCCATGCCAGCGGCAGGGCGAACGGGAAGCCCGCCGCGGCGATATAGGAGGCCGTGTCCGCCATGCCGGCGAATTTGAACGCAGCCGCCATCAAAAACACCGCCGCGAAGATCAGCCGGGCGGCCAGGATTGCGATCGTTTTCATCTGTCCCTCCTCGGGATGGTTTCGACTTCCCCGAGGACGCGCGCCTCGATCCGATCCCGACATGGCGCCGCATTTTCCCCCACCCGGGTTCCGTTCATCGCGGAAACGTAATATCGGAGGCGCAACAAGGCTCTAGCAGATCGGTTTCCCGATGACGACAGTTCCAGACCTTTCCGGCCGCATCGCGCTCATCACCGGCGCCTCGCGCGGCATCGGCTACCAACTGGCGAAGCAGATCGCCGCAGCCGGCGCGCATGTGATCGCGGTAGCGCGCACGGTCGGCGGACTGGAGGAACTGGACGACGAGATCAGGGCAGCGGGCGGCGAGGCGACCCTGGTGCCGCTCGACCTCGCCGACATGGCCGGCATCGACCGGCTCGGCGGCGCCATCTTCGAGCGGTGGGGCCGGCTCGACGTTATGGTGGCGAATGCCGGCATTCTCGGCGTCATCTCGCCGATCGGCCATATCGAGGCGAAGACCTTCGAGAAGGTCATGACGATCAATGTCACCGCGACGTGGCGGCTGATCCGTTCCATGGAGCCGCTTCTGAGGAAATCCGACGCCGGGCGGGCCATCCTCCTTTCATCGGGTGTGTCGCACACGGCGCGCGCGTTCTGGAGCGCCTATGCCGCTTCCAAATCGGCGGTGGAAACGATGGCGCGATGCTGGGCCGAAGAGACGAAGAACACGCCCCTGCGCGTCAATTCGGTCACGCCGGGGCCGACACGCACGGCGATGCGTGCCCAGGCGATGCCCGGCGAGGATCCGGACACGCTGCCGCACCCTTCCGAGGTCGCCGCCAAGATCGTGAAGCTGGCAAGCCCGACCCTCGCCGAGACGGGAATGCTGTTCGACGTGCGGGCGGACCGCTTCAAGAAATACGTCATGCCGGCCTGAGGCGCGGCCGCGCCATCGGCTCAGCCGCGCATCGTCTTCAGCGCGGCAGCCCAGCGGTGAAGCTCCGAAAGCATCACCCTGGCGCCGTCGACCATAAGGTCCGTCGGCGTGAACACGCCATCCTTGATGTGCTGCGCGAAGAACTGGACGCTCACCGATTCCGGGATGGGCATCACCTTCACCGTGGTCAACGTCTGCTTCTCCATCTGCTGCGCGCGCAAGCCGCCCGAGACGCCGCCATAGCTGACGAATCCGGCCGGCTTGTAGGCCCATTCGGCGCTGAGATAGGACACCGCGTTGATGAAGGAGGGAGGCGGCCCGTAGTTGTATTCCGGCGTGACGAAGACGAAGGCGTCGCCCCGCTCGATCGTCGCGCTCCATTTCTTGGTGTGTTCGTGAACGTACTTTTTCGCGCGCGGGTGCTCGGGCTCGTCGAGGAGCGGCAGGCTGAAATCGACGAGGTCCAGGAGTTCGGCGTCGAATTCGGAATTCGCCGCGGCATATTGGTTGAACCAGTGCCCGAGCGGCGGACCCTTGCGTCCCGGCCGCGTGCTCACGATGATGGTTTGAAGTTTCAGCGCCACGTTCGTCTCCTGTCTTTGCCTTGTCCATTATAGGACAGTGCTACTGCCTGGTTGACCTCGGCGCCCCTCTTAAACGGCGAACGCACCGTTCGCAAAGCTGATAATACGCTCACGAAGTCGGCCAGGGCCAGCAAGGAACGCCTTGTTAACGCCATGCGAGGGACGATAATCGTCGCTCATCGATTCGACAGTGGAACATCGACTTTTCAGGAGGAAGAGATGGCTGCGGCAGCGACAACATTCGTCTGGTGGCTCGTCGTCGCCAGCCCGCAGGGCGGGATGGTGGTGATGCCGAATTCCTTCGACACCCGCGATGCCTGCATGGCCGCCGTGACCGAGTTCCAGAAGAACACGGGCCAGGCGAACTGGGTCATGCAGTGCGTTCCGACCCCGGACCAGAATTTCGAGGAGTAGCAGGCCTCATGCCGCGCTGACCGACATTTCTGGCCGCGTGTTGAGCGTCTGGAACACGACGCAATAGCGTTCCGTCAGCTTCAGAAGCGTGGCCTTGCGATCCTCAGGCTCGTCGGTATCGAGGTGGAAGGCGAGCCGGATCGCCTTGAACCCGACCGGCGCATCCTTGGCGACGCCGAGCGTACCGCGGAAGTCGAGGTCGCCCTCGGCCGTGACGGTCGCGTCGCCAAGCCTGAAATCGAGCGCGGTGGCGACGGCTTTCAGAGTGACGCCCGCGCAGGCGACCAGCGCCTCCAGCAGCATGTCGCCAGAGCACAGTTCGAGACCGGAGCCGCCGGACGCCGGATGGAGTCCGGCCACGGCAAGCGCCCTACCCGTCTCCACCTTGCAGGCAATGTTGCGGTCGTCGATCGAGCCCCTGGCTCTCAACGTGATGACGGCCCGGGACGGCTCCGCGCGATAGGTCTCCTTGATCGGGGCCTGCAGCTTCTTCAGCGATTCGGCATCCATCCGCCTATCTCCTCTTCTTTCCGCCAGCCCGGCCTTTTTGTCCGAGATGGGTGTCGCCGAAAGCGGTGGCGTATTTCAGCCCGTAGCCGAGAGCGCGATCGATGCCGATATGGGCCGTCCAGATCAGCGCCACGGCAATCGCCGCCGGCTGCCCGCTCTCATATCCCGCGAAACCAACCAGCGCCGGTCCGACATAGGAATGAACCGCGTTGTAGGCCACGGAACCCGGCCTGTTACCGGCCATATAGGCAAAGAAGGAAAGATCGGGGAAGAGGAACAGGACCAGGTAGATCCACCAGCTTTGGCCGGTGAGGGAATAGGCGAAGGTCGCCAGGGCGAAGACCGCCAGCCCCTCCGCCTTCAGGAGGATCAGGGGCACACCCACGACGGAGCGGTCCGCCCTTGCGAAGGGCTGCGTTCCGTCACTCTCCATGTTCAGCTCCCGATTTTTGACGAGGCCGCAATGGGGCATCGTTCGGGGCAAAGATCAAGCGGACCGGAGCAGGATGGGCGCCCGGAACGGCATCGGCGTGCACCGGCCCGGCCGAAGCTTCCGGAGGCAACGGCGCCGCCTTTCCATTCACCGGCCGTCCACATCGCAACCTACGGCGGGTTGACGCGCGATTATCTTCCACTACCTTTGCCGTGCCGGTGGAGGGGCCGGACGACTGAACTGCGGGAGGTGTGGTATGGTCCAGACCGTTGCAGTGTTCTTCGGCGTAATCGTCGTATGGCTGGCTGCGGCCCTTTATCTCGCGGCGCGGCTGGGACTTAGCCTCCATCAGGCTATCCTCTATGTCCCCCTCAAGCTTGCCTACCGGATCGACGACCGGCCGGCGACCACCGTCCGCAAGGCCGAATCACCCGTCATCTATGTGGTCCTGCATCAGTCGCGGCTCGACCCGGTGCTGATGCTGTCCCTGCTGCCGCCCGAGACCCTGCACATCCTCGACCAGGAATCGGCGCGGTCCATCTGGCTGGAGCCATGGCGCGAACTGGCGCGCACCATCGAGTTCAACGCGCACCATGTTTTCGTCAGCCGCCGGCTGGTCAGGCACCTGCGCGGCAAAGGCCGGCTGGCGGTCTATATGCCCGACGACGTGGAGCCGGACGCCAAGGCCTTCCGGCTCTATCGCGCGGTGGCACGAATCGCCACCCAGGCCGACGCGAAGATCGTACCGATATTCGTCGGCGGGTCCCGCCATTCCTGGCTTTCGCTCTCGCCGCCTGCCGTCGCGCCGCGCCGGCTGCTGCCGAAGCTCTCGATCACGGCGTTGACGGCAGCCACGCTCGGTGAATTGCGGGAGCGGCCCGGCCATCCCCCCGCCACCGCCTCCAACGCGCTTTTCGACTATTGCGCGACGGCCCGGTTCGCCGCCGCCAACCTGTCGCGCAGCCTGTTTGCGGCCGTGCGCGATGCAGCCGACCTCTACGGCAACGACCGCATCGCCATCGGCGACGAGGCCGTCACGCTCACCTATCGCCGGCTTCTGGCCGATGCGCGCCGCGCCGGCAGGAGACTGGCCGCCATCACGGCGGAAGGAGAGCCGGTCGGGCTGCTGCTTCCAGGCGGCCCCGCGCTTGCGATATCGCTTCTCGCCTTGAACGCCGCGGGCCGCGTCGCGGCTCTTCCGGATGTGAGAGGCGGCGCCGCGGCCATGGCGGCGGCATTCGAGACGGCAGGGATCAAGACCGTCCTTTCCATGCATCGCTACGTCGAGGAAGCGAACCTCGCCGAGCTGGCGGCCACGCTCGAAGCGCGCGGTATGCGCCTGATCTGGCTGGAGGAGATCGAAAGATCGGCATCCCTTCTCGACAGGCTGACGGCTCGGAAGCTTTGGCACCAGCCGGTCCTGCAGAAAGGTGCGAACCGGCCGGCCGTCATGCTCTTCACGGCGGAGCGCGGCGCGCAGTCGGCAGTCGTGCTGTCCGACCGCAACCTCCTGGCCAACGCCATGCAGGTGGCGGCGCGCCTTTCGGTGTCGCCGCGGGACAGGGTGGTCGAGGCGCTTCCGGTCTCCGACGCGCTCGGGCTCACGGCCGGCCTTGTCCTGCCGCTCCTTTCCGGGGCGGAAACGCGTTTCGTCGATTTGTCCGCGGAACCGATGCGGGGTCCGAAATTCCGTACCGCCGATGGCCCGAGCGTCATCGTGGGGTCGGATGCATTTCTCGCCGCCTATGCCGATGGGGCCGAAGCCGAGGAGATCGCGGGAGTGCGGACCGTCCTCGCCGACGATGCCGTGCTGCGCGCTGAAACCGCCCGGTTCTGGTCGGAACGGCCGGGCACGACCGTCCTGCATGCCTTCGTCCGGCCGGAAGCGGCGGGCGCGATCGCCCTCAACAGCCTTACGCATAATCGCTCGGGCAGCACCGGCAGGCTGCTTCCCGGGATGGAAATCCGGCTGGAAGCCGTGGAGGGATTGGCCGATGGCGGCCGCCTGTGGATATCCGGGCCGAACGTGATGCTCGGCCGCATCGGCGGCGAGGCTCCCGGCATCCTGCAGCCGCCGCTTGGCGGATGGCACGATATCGGCGATGCCGTCTCGACGGATCGCGAGGGCTTCTTCACCCGCCATGGACGCGCCGATAGCGTCGAGGCGACCGGTGTGCAATCGCCGGAAACCGCGCGCTCCCAGGGAAGGCGGGCAAAAGCGGCCTGATCAGTCCGCGTTGCGATCGTCCGCGACTTTGACGGCGCCTGCCTTGCCGCCCTCCTGGTCCTCTTCCGGCTCCGGCTCGAGGCCGCCGAGTTCCTCTTCCGCGCGATGCGAATAGGCGCGGAAGCCGAAGGGCAGCGACCCGAGATAGAGCAGCGCGGAAACGACGAGCGTCTGCCAGGTGTAGTTCGCCAGCAGCGATACGTAGAGCACCACGATCAGTATCAGCGGCAGCACGATATCGCGATGGATCTTGGTGCTGATCCCCTTGCCGGAATAGACCGGCAACCGGCTGATCAGGAGGAGCGCCACCAGGAACGCATAGACCGTCGAAGCATAGGCGAAAATTTGCGTCCGATCGACGCCGAGGAAACCCAGATAGGCGGGCAGCAGCACCAGGACGGCGCCGGCCGGCGCGGGGACGCCGACGAAATAATCCGAATGCCGCCCGGGAACGTTGGGCGCCTCGCCCATGACGTTGAAGCGCGCCAGGCGCAGCGCGCAGGCGATGGCGAAGAGCAGCGCCGCGATCCAGCCGAGGCCGCGCGCCTCCTCCAGCACATAGGCGTAAAGCACCAGCGCCGGCGCGACGCCGAAATTAACGATGTCGGCGAGCGAATCCATCTGCGCGCCGAACTTCGTCGTCGTCTTCAGCATCCGGGCGGTGCGGCCGTCTATGCCATCGAGGAAGGCGGCCACGAGCACCATGATGACGGCCGTCTCGAAACGCCCCTCGAATGCCAGCCTTATGCCCGACAGTCCCGCGCAGATGGCGAGGACCGTGATCAGGTTCGGCACGATCATGCGCAGCGGGATCTCGCGTATGCGCGGACCGCCCATGCCATGCGGCTCGAAGGGTGGGAACGGGCCGACCATGGCGCTACGAAACGCGAACCAGCGGCGGCGTCACCGCGCCGCCGAATTCGGCCAGCACGGTCTCGCCGGCGATTGCCGTCTGGCCGACGGCGACGCGCACGACCGCACCGGCCGGGAGATAGACATCGACGCGCGAGCCGAAGCGGATCAGGCCGAAGCGCTCGCCGATCCCGATATCGCCGTTGACGCTCGCCCAGCACAGGATGCGCCGGGCTACCAGGCCTGCGATCTGCACGACCGCTGTCGTGCCGTTCGGGCTTTCGATCACAAGGCCGTTGCGCTCGTTCTCGGCGCTCGCCTTGTCGAGTTCGGCGTTGAGATACTTGCCGGGCCGATGCTCGATGCGGGTGATGCGCCCGCGCACCGGGGCGCGGTTCACATGACAGGAAAACACATCCATGAAGACGGAGATTCGCGTCATCTCCCCGGCTTTCAGGCCGAGTTCGCGCGGCGGCACCGCGGGGCCGACCGAGGTGACCCTGCCGTCGGCCGGGCTCACCACCCAACGGTCGTCGGCGGGCGTGACCCGTGGCGGATCGCGGAAGAAATAGGCGCACCAGCCGGTCAGCACGAGACCGATCCAGAAGAGCGGCGTCCATGCGGCGCCGAGAAGGAGGGAAGCGACGGCGAAGGCGGCGATGAAAGGATAACCCTCACGGCGCACCGGAACGAAGGCATTGCGGATCGTGTCGACGAGGCTCATTGCCGGACCGGTCTCCTTTGCCCGGCACTGCATAGAGCAAAGCCCGGCACGCTGCAACGCCGCGGGACGGCTTGCCCGGCTCGTGCCCCTTCTGCCATCATTGCGGCCGATATCGAACCGGGAGAATGCATGTCATGGCGAAGCGGATCGTATTCACGGGCGGGTCGGGCAAGGCCGGAAGGCATGTCGTCCCCTATCTGGTCGGCCGGGGCCATGAGGTTCTGAACGTGGATCTCACGCCGCTCGACCATCCCGGCGTCAATACGCTGATCGCCGATGTATGCGACAGCGGGCAGGTCTTCAATGCGCTGTCGATGCATTTCGGCTTCGGCGGCTTCGAGACGGGAAAAGGCCCCGCGAAAGTGGATGCCGTCGTGCATTTCGCCGCCATCCCGCGCGTGCTGATCAAGCCGGACAACGAGACGTTCCGGGTCAATACCATCAGCACCTACAACGTCATCGAGGCCGCCGTGAAGCTCGGCATCCGCAAGATCGTCATCGCCTCGAGCGAGACCACCTACGGCGTCTGCTTCGCCGAGGGCGACAAGGACTTCCATTCCTTTCCGCTCGAGGAGGACTACGACATCGATCCGATGGACAGCTACGGCCTGTCGAAGGTTCTCAACGAGAAGACGGCGCGCGCCTTCGCCATGAGGAGCGGCGCCGACATCTACGCGCTTCGGATCGGCAACGTCATCGAGCCGCACGAATACGGTATGTTCCCGCGGTTCCTGGCCGATCCGCCGTCGCGCAAACGCAACGCCTGGAGCTACATCGATGCGCGCGACCTCGGCCAGATCGTGCATCTGTGCCTGGAAAAGGACGGGCTCGGCTTCCAGGTGTTCAACGCGGTCAACGATACGATCACCGCCGAGACGCCGACTATGGAGTTCCTGAAGAAATATGCGCCTCGCACGCCTGTCACCCGTGAGATTCCCGGCTTCGAGGCGCCGCTCTCGAACCGTAAGGCACGTGAGGTGCTGGGCTTCCGGGAGGAGCACGACTGGCGGAAATACGTGAAGGGCGCGTGAGGGCGCCTGAATACCGATTCAACGCATTGCGGCTCAGGCTTGAAGTCCAGCCGCAACCTCCAGCGCCAGTGCGATCATCTCCTTCAGCGACGACTGCCGCGATGCCGCATCGAGCGCGGCGCCAGTGATGAGGCAGTCGCTCATCGTGCAGATGGCGAGCGCCCTCGCCCCGCCGCGCGCAGCCACCGTGTAGAGCGTATTGGCTTCCATCTCGACGCCGAGCACGCCATGGTCGGTCAGCACCCGGTAGCGGTCCTCCGGCCCGTAGAACAGATCGCTGGAGACGATGCCGCCGACATGCGCCTTGACGCCATGCCGTTCCGCCGCATCGGCCGCCGCCCGCAGCAGGCCGAAATCGGCGGCGGGCGCGAATTCGAACGGAGCGAGCGCGATGCGGTTCATCGCGCCGTCGGTCGAGGCCGTCTGCGCCAGGATGACGTCGCGCAGCTTGACGCTCGGATGGATGCCGCCGCAGGTGCCAACGCGGATCAGCGTTTTCACGCCGTAGAAATGGATCAGTTCGTGCGCATAGATCGCCGTCGAAGGCTGGCCCATGCCGGTGGCTTGCACGCTCACGGCGAGGCCCTTGACGCTTCCGGTGAAGCCGAGGCAGTTGCGTATGCCGTTCACCTGCCGGACGTCGTCGAGAAAGGTCTCCGCGATCCACTTCGCCCGCAGCGGATCACCCGGCAAAAGCACGGTTTCGGCATAATCGCCGGGCCTGGCCTCCAGATGCGGCGTCATTCGTCTCTCTCCATCAGCCTGTCTCCCTCGTCAGCCGGTTGTCCTTGCGCCCAATCCGGGCACCGATCACTCGATTGTGTCCAGCATTACCACGAAGTTTGTGGAGAACGGCGGACACGACGAACTTCCGCCGACAATGTCATATTTAATTGCGACGCTTCAGAATGAAGAAGAAGGTGCCAACCGGCGAAGCCTTTCAGGCCTCGTCGGCCCCGGCCATTTTAAAAGGGCATAAGCCCGAGGAGGTTTCGATGACTTCCACCACATTTCATGATGCATTTCTTGGCCCAACCGACCTTGCCTTGGCGAAGCGGGTTCTCGACAGGGTCTGCGCCGAAAGGGCGATCGAACTGGACAGCCGTGACGCGGGAGAACTGGCCGCCAGCCTCATACGCCAGTTGCAGCACGGCACACGGGACGAGGATCGACTGATGACGCTGTTCGGCACGACGCGGAGACCGCTCCGGCGCAGGCCGGCAAGCGGCTGGGAGGCCCTGCGCCCTATTCGCTGAACAGGGCGGAACATTCCTGCCGCGACCGAGTTTCAGGCACACCACCTGGAGAACATCGACAATGCGGTATTTTTTCCATCTTCGTGAAGGCGAGCGTCTGACCCGGGATGCGGCCGGAATATCTCTTCCGGACCTCGAGAGCGCGATCGGTGCGGCCAAGGCACGCGCGAACGCCCTGGTCGACCGGGCGGCCCGTTCCGGCCGCGCCATCGTCTGGGGCACCGAATACGAGGTGGAGGACGCCGCCGGCCGTCTCGTCATGGTGCTGCCGCTCTCGCATTTCGTCGAAATCAGCAAGGCCGCCTGAACCGCCCGATCGCTTGTGGTCTGCAACCTCCTCGCGTCGCGCAGGGGATCGTTAAGCCGCGCCTGTCAATATGCGGCCGTACTCGGCGGCAATGATCTGCCGAGTGTCAGGAGCCGGACGGGCGGGATTTGCAGTTTTCGATCGGAAAGACATGCTGCTTCGCAGCAACGGCAGCCCTGCTATTCGCGCTGACCGCCTGCGGCACGGCCGTTCATGAGGTCGGTCCGGGAGCCGGCGTTTCGGCTTCGGCAGCCGCCGCCATCGCGCAATTGCGCACGGAGAATGGCGTATCGCCATTGAAGACCGACGGCGCGCTGGAGCAGGCGGCGCTGCAGCAGGCTGGTTATATGGCCCGCTCCGGCGAGATGGAGCACACGACCGGTTTCGGCCGGGATTTCGTCAGCCGCATGAAGAAGGACAACATCCACGGCCTGCGCGCCGAGAACATCGCCTATGGCGCGTTCGACACGTCGAAGGTGCTCGATGTCTGGATGCATTCCCCGCCGCACCGGAAGAACATGCTCGACCAGCGCATCAGGCGCTTCGGCCTCGCCTATGTGAGCGACGGCAACGGCCGCCGCTACTGGGCGATGGTGATGGCGGACTGACGGAGCCTATCCCCAGCAAGCTCGACCGAGGGCCATGGCGGCCGGGCGGCCAATGGCGTATTTTCCTTGAAGAAACCGGGGAAAAGCATGGGAAAAGGCCGCGTCGAGGCATTCAGCGATGGCGTGATCGCCATCATCATCACCATCATGGTGCTGGAGCTAAAGGTTCCGCATGGCGAGGACCTGAAGGCGCTCTGGCCGCTCCTGCCGATCTTCCTTACCTACGTGCTTTCCTTCATCAATGTGGGGCTTTACTGGAACAACCTCCACAACATGTTCCACACGGTGCAGCGTGTGGACGGCGCCGTGCTCTGGGCGAATCTCCACCTCCTGTTCTGGCTGTCGCTGATGCCCTTCACCACAGCCTTCATGGGCGAGAACCGTTTCGCCACCGAGCCGGTGGCGCTTTACGGATTCGACCTTGCCATGTGCGCGGTAGCGTTCACGATCCTCGAACGGTGCCTGCTCAAATTGCATGGACCGGACTCCGGTTTCGCCCGGGCGCTCGGCCGCGACTTCAAGGGATGGCTGTCCCTGATCTGTTATTTCCTTGCCGTCCCGCTCGCCTTCGTGAGCGAATGGATTTCCGTCGCGCTTTATGTTTTCGTAGCGGCGATGTGGCTTGTTCCCGACCGCCGCTTCGCGCGGCAGGCAAGCCATCCGGGTGGCTGAGCCTCCAGTGGAATGAATTTGCCAGGGGTTCCTTCGTTTCCAACATTTGCCCTGGGCCCGACGCAAATCTTGGAACCGAACCACTAGGTCGCGTGCTTGTCATCGCCGGCGCGCAGGCCGGCCTCGTATGCCTTTCGCGCCCAGGATGCGAACTCCTCCGGATCGTCGACGGCGCTGTCCGGAATCGTCCAGTAGGGCATGGCGACCAGCTTTCCGTGCCGCGAGCCGGTATAGGTCCACTGGCGGGCACCGGCTGCGGCGAAGTCGGGCGCGCTCACCCCATCCGCCTTCAACATCAGTTCGCCCCTGATCTCGACCGCGACGATCACGCCGTCGAAATAGATCCCCTTGCCGCCGAAGAGCCGGCGTATGCTGACAGGACCGAGGCCGGAGAAGAGGTCGGTGATCGCATCGTTTTCCATATGCCGATCATGCCAACCGCCGGACCGGTTGTCATGACGGTATCGTGCGCCAGCTATCGATTGCTGCCGCAAGCTGACAGAGGAACCAAGCCATGCCGATGAAACTCGAGGGATCCTGCCGCTGCGGCGCCGTCCGCTTCGCCGTCGACAGCCATACGCCGGTGCCCTACCAGCTCTGCTATTGCTCGATCTGCCGCAAGCAGCAGGGAGGCGGCGGATATGCGATCAACCTCGGCGCCGACGCGCGAACGCTGAAGATCGAAGGCAAGGAGCATATCGGCGTCTATCGCGCGGAGATCCATGACGACGAACATCCTATCCGCGAAACCTCTACGGGTGAGCGCAATTTCTGCCGCGAATGCGGCACCGCGCTCTGGCTCTACGATCCGACCTGGCCGGATCTCGTGCATCCCTTCGCCTCGGCGGTCGACACCGATTTGCCGGAGCCGAAGGAGCGCACGCATCTCATGCTGAAATACAAGGCGAACTGGGTCGAGCCGGATATCGCCGCGGGGGACAAGGTCTTCGACCTCTATCCCGAGGAATCGATCGCCGACTGGCACAAGCGCACGCGCATGTGGGTGGATTAGCGTTCTTCTCCCCTTAAAGGGGAGAAGATGCCGGCAGGCAGATGAGAAGCGACGCAAACATGCCGAAGCCGGCTCCGCCCCTCATCCGGCCCTTCGGGCCACCTTCTCCCCGTAAACAGGGAGAAGGAAAAGAAGTCAGGTTGCCCCTGCCCTCGCCTCGGCGAGCGCCTTCAGTTCGGCCGGCTTCAATTCGACCGATTCCCCGCAGCCGCAGGCGGAGGTCTGGTTGGGGTTGCGGAAGGTGAAGCCGGTGCGGAGCTTCGTCACCTCGAAGTCCATCTCCGTTCCGAGAAGGAACAGCGCGGCTTCCGGCGCCACCCAGACATTGGCGCCTTCATGCTCGATATGGTCGTCTTTGGGGTTCGCCTCCGTCACGAGATCGACGGTATACTCCATGCCGGCGCATCCGCCCTTCTTGACCCCGACGCGAACGCCTTGCGCACCCTCGCGCGTATCGACGATATCGCGTATCCGCGCCGCAGCGGCATCCGTCATGCTGATGACCTGGAACCTACGCATTCTCTTCTCCAATTCACACGGATTAAAGGTCCGTGGAACGAATCCTCACAACCCAAAAATGGTGCGGAAATGCCACAGACGCAAGCCCGCACGCTTTCTATTAGCCTCCGCTTTTGGAACCTCCCCGCCTGCACGGCGGTTAATGGGCATCCTCAACCCAAGGAGAGACCGATGAAAACACTCGTTTCCAGCCTTCTCGCAGCCGGCATCCTGGCGTCCGGGACGGCATTCGCGCTGGCGGACACCATCGTGATCGCGCCCGAGCAGCAGAGAGTCATCCACGAATACGTCGTCAAGCAGAATCCCGCCCCCGTCGTCCTTCCGTCGGATACTGCGGTCGAGGTCGGCACGGTAGTGCCCGACAGCGTCGAAATCCGCCAGTTGGAAGTTCCGGACATGCAGGTCCACTACGACTATATGGTCGTCAACGGACAGACCGTCCTGGTCGACCCGCAGACCCGCAAGATCGTCCAGATCATCCACTGACGCCGATTTCCAGGAGCGGGCGCGCCCACGCGCGCCTGCTCAATACCACCCGAGCGCGACCTGCGCCTCTTCGGACATGCGGTCGGGGGTCCACGGCGGATCGAACACCATCTCGACATCGACATCCGACACGCCTTCGACCGCGCCGACCGCGTTCTGCACCCAGCCAGGCATCTCGCCGGCAACCGGGCAGCCCGGCGCCGTCAGCGTCATCTCGATCTTGACCGAACGGTCGTCCTCGATATCGATCTTGTAGATCAGACCGAGTTCGTAGATGTCGGCCGGAATCTCCGGATCGTACACGGTCTTCAGCGCCGAGACGATGTCGTCGGTCAGCCGCGCCAGTTCCTCCGGCGGGATGCCGGACGCCGAATGGGGGCTCGTCGCCATGGCGGCGGCTTCTCCAGTCGTATTCGCAGGGAGATCGTCCATCATGTCATCCAAAGAATTTGCGCGCCTTTTCCAGCGCTTCGGCAAGCGCGTCCACCTCGGCTCGCGTATTATATAGTCCGAACGAAGCGCGACAGGTAGAAGTCGTGCCGAAGCGCTGCAGGAGCGGCTGGGCGCAATGCGTGCCGGCGCGCACCGCGACGCCCGAGCGGTCGATCACCATCGACACGTCGTGCGGGTGGATGCCTTCCAGATTGAAGGAGACTATGGCTCCCTTGCCGGGCGCATTGCCGTAGATGCGCAGCGAATTGATGGCGCGGAGGCGCTCATGCGCGTAGTCGCGCAGGTCCGCCTCATGAGCGGCAATCGCCTCGCGGCCGATTCCTTCCATGTATTCCAGCGCCGCGCCGAGCCCGATCGCCTGCACGATCGGCGGCGTCCCGGCCTCGAAGCGGTGCGGCGGGTCATTGTAGGTCACCATGTCTTCGGTTACGTCGAAGATCATCTCGCCGCCGCCCTGGAAGGGCCGCATAGCCTCCAGCATATCCTTCCTGCCATAGAGCGCGCCGATGCCGGACGGCCCATACACCTTGTGGCCGGTGAAGACATAGAAGTCGCAGCCGATATCCCGCACGTCGACGGGCAGGTGCACCGCACCCTGGCTGCCATCCACCAGTACCGGAATGCCGCGCTCGTGTGCGATCCTTACGATCTCCTTTACCGGCGCGACGGTGCCCAGCACGTTGGACATATGGGTGATGGCGACGAGCTTCGTGCGCTCGGTCAGCCGCTTCTCGAACTCCTCGACATGGAGCACGCCGTCGTCGTCCACCGGCACCCAGACGAGTTTCGCGCCCTGGCGCTCGCGGATGAAGTGCCACGGCACGATGTTGGAATGGTGCTCCATGATCGAGAGCACGATCTCGTCGCCCTCGCCGATCCGGGGCATTCCCCAGCCATAGGCGACCGTGTTGATCGCCTCGGTCGTGTTCTTGGTGAAGACGATCTCCTCGACGCTTGCCGCGTTCAGGAAGCGGCGAACGGTCTCTCGCGCCTTTTCGTAGGCGTCGGTCGCGGCGTTCGACAGGAAGTGCAGGCCGCGATGCACGTTGGCATATTCGTTCGTGTAGGCATGCGTGACGGCGTCGATAACGGCCTGCGGCTTCTGCGCCGAGGCGCCGTTGTCGAGATAGACCAGCTTCTTGCCGTGGACCGTGCGCGACAGGATCGGGAAGTCGCGGCGGATCGCCTCGACGTCGTAGGTTCTGTTTTCGACCTTCTGATCCATGTCTTCTACTTTCGTGATTCAGTGCGTCCTTCGAGGCTCGCTGCGCTCGCACCTCAGGATGAGGGAGGTATGTGCCATATCTCCGTCACCGATCTTCGATCCCACCCTTCGCCAACTGACATTCGTCTTTACCAGTGGTCCTGCAGCCAAGACAGGCTACCACGCACCTCATCATCTCACCCATGCTCGGCGAACCAGCCGTCGAGCTTCGCCTCCAACGCCTCCACGATCGCCTCGTCCTCCAACTCCTCGATCACCTCGGCCAGAAAAGCCTTCACCAGCAATCCCCGCGCCGTCTTTTCATCGATGCCGCGCGCCATCAGGTAGAAGAGGCTGTTGCGGTCGATCTCCGCAACCGTGGCGCCATGGCCGCAGGCGACGTCGTCGGCGAAGATCTCCAGTTCCGGCTTCACCGAGAAACCGCCTTCGTCGGAGAGAAGCAGCGTATTGCAGGCCATCTTGGCGTCGGTCTTCTGCGCCTGCTGCTTCACCCTGATCTGGCCCTGGAAGGCGCCTTCCGCCCTGTCGGTGACGATGTTGCGGATGACTTCGGTCGAGTTCGTCCCAAAGGCCGAATGATCGAGCACCATGGTCACGTCGCAATGGGTCGAACCGGCGAGCAGATTGACGCCGCGCAGCGTGAATTCGCCGCCTTCGCCCTTGGCATCGACGCGGATTTCCTGGCGCACGAGCTTGCCGCCGAGGTTCATCACGAAGACCGTCAGCTTGGCGTTCCTGCCGATCCAGGCGTTGAACTGGCCGAGATGGGTCGCGCCGCCCGGCTGTTCCTGCACGATCAGCCAGCGCAGTTCCGCCCCCTCGCCCACCACGATGTTGGCCACCGAGGAAACGAGCGCGTCGCCGGTTCCGACATGGCGCTCCACGACGGTCGCCTTGGCGCCTTCGCCGACATGCGCGGCAAGGCGCGTATGCGCCTGCCCGCCGGCCTGCACGCTTTGCAGCTCGATCGGATCCGCCGGTGCCGCGCCGGGCGCGACGTCGAGGAACCAGCCGTCGGCGGCGAGAGCGGCGTTAATGGCGCCGACCGCATCATCGTCCGTCGCGGGCTGGAGCGCCGGCGCGAAACTGCCGTCCGCAAGCTTTTCGGCTGCGGTGACGACGGTCACCCCTTCGATGGCGGCCGCCCGCCCGGCCTTGCCGTTGAGGATCGGCAGGACGGCCGAGCCTCCGAGAAGCGGCGCCACGGGCTTTGCCTCGTTTCGGGCATCGAATGCGGGGATCGCCGTCAGCAGCCGGCGCAGGTCCGTATAGTGCCAGGCCTCGATCTTGCGGTTCGGCAGGCCGCGCGCCCGAAGCGCCGCGACTGCCTCCTTGCGCTTCGCCGTGACCGACGCATCACCCGGCAGCGCCGGCAGGCGCGCGGTGAAGGTGTCGATCAGCGCCGTTTCCGCCGCCGTCCGGGTCTGGCTTGCTTGCATGTTCATGGTCAAATCCCGCCGGTCACGCCGCCTCTTCGATGACGCCGGCGTAACCGTTCGCCTCGAGTTCCAGCGCAAGGTCCTTGTCGCCGGACTTCACGACCTGGCCCTTATAGAGGACATGCACGCTGTCCGGCACGATATACTGGAGCAGCCGCTGATAGTGCGTGATGACGACGATGGCGCGCTCCGGCGATCGGAGCGCATTGACGCCGTCCGCCACGATCTTCAACGCGTCGATGTCGAGCCCGGAATCGGTCTCGTCGAGCACGCAGAGCTTCGGTTCGAGCAGCTTCATCTGCAGGATCTCGGCGCGCTTCTTCTCGCCGCCGGAGAAGCCGACATTGAGCGGCCGCTTCAGCATCGCCATGTCGATAGACAGCGAGGCGCAAGCCTCGCGCACGCGCTTCAGGAACTCCGGCACCTTCAGCGGCTCCTCGCCGCGCGCCTTGCGCTGCGAATTCACCGCCACTTTCAGGAACTCCATCGTGGCGACGCCCGGTATCTCCATCGGGTACTGGAAGGCGAGGAAGATGCCTTTCGCGGCACGCTCGGCCGGATCGAGGTCGAGGATCGACTCGCCGTTGTAGAGGATTTCGCCCTCGGTCACCTCGTAGTCCTCGCGGCCGGCTAGCACGTAGGAGAGCGTCGACTTGCCCGACCCGTTCGGCCCCATGATCGCGGCGACCTCACCGGATTTCACCGTGAGGTTCAGCCCGCGGATGATCTCGGTGCCGGTCTCGGCGATGCGGGCGTGGAGGTTTCTGATTTCAAGCATTTTTCTTCTTTCGGTTTTTTCGTCATTCCGGGCAAGTTCCGCTTCCGTCATTCCGGGGCCGCGCAGCGGAACCCGGAATCCAGAACGCGGCTCTCTTCCATTGTTCGACCACCTAACCTCATCCCGCATAAACGCCGGCGCCAAAACTCTGGATTCCGGGTTCCGCTGCGCGGCCCCGGAATGGCGGAGCGTTCCGGCTTTTCCGACTACTCCAGTTCGTTCACGACGTCCGATCTCGCTCTGATCGCGTCGGATGGGTTGTCCCGCTCGTAGCACGTATCGAACAAGTCATCCCACTCGGCGTTGAAGCCTTCGATCAGATAAAGCTTCCAGGATCGCCGCCATTTCTTCAGTTCCTTTTCGCGGGCAATCGCCTCGATGATGTTGTCATGTCGTTCATACCAAACCAGTCGGTTACAACCGTACCTGCTCGTGAAACCTCGATGCGCGGCCGTTCGATGCTCATAGACGCGTCCCTGCAGATCGCTCGTCACACCGATGTAGATCGTTCCATTTCGTTTGGATGCCATGATGTAGACCCATCCCGACATCTCGTTTCTCTCAGCGACCGCGCTCTGGATTCCGGGTTCCGCTGCGCAGCCCCGGAATGACGAGCGTAGCGGCAATCATCCCACGCTCCCCTCGAGGCTGATCCCGATCAGCTTCTGAGCCTCGACGGCGAATTCCATCGGCAGTTGCTGGATGACGTCCTTGACGAAGCCCGACACGATGAGCGCGATCGCCTCCTCCTCGGGAATGCCGCGCTGCATGACGTAGAAAAGCTGGTCCTCGGCGATCTTCGACGTCGTCGCCTCGTGCTCCAGGCGCGCGGACGCGTTCTTCGCCTCGATATAGGGGACGGTGTGCGCCCCGCACTCGTTGCCGATCAGGAGACTGTCGCAATTGGTGAAGTTGCGCGCGTTCGCCGCCTTGCGGTGGACGGAGACCTGGCCGCGATAGGTGTTGTTCGAGTTGCCGGCGGAAATTCCCTTCGAGATGATGCGGCTCGTCGTGTTCCTGCCGAGATGCAGCATCTTGGTGCCGGAATCGATCTGCTGGTGGCCGCTCGAAACCGCGATCGAATAGAACTCGCCGCGGCTGTCGTCGCCACGCAGGATGCAGGACGGGTATTTCCAGGTTATCGCCGAGCCGGTCTCGACCTGCGTCCACGAAATCTTCGAGCGGGCGCCGCGGCAATCGCCGCGCTTGGTGACGAAATTATAGACGCCGCCCTTGCCTTCGGCGTCGCCCGGATACCAGTTCTGCACCGTCGAATACTTGATCTCGGCGTCATCGAGCGCGATCAGTTCGACCACGGCGGCATGGAGCTGGTTCTCGTCGCGCTGTGGCGCCGTGCAGCCTTCCAGATAGGAGACATAGGCGCCCTCGTCGGCGATGATCAGCGTGCGCTCGAACTGGCCGGTGTTCTTCTCGTTGATGCGGAAATAGGTGGAGAGTTCCATCGGGCAGCGCACGCCCTTCGGTACATAGACGAAGGACCCGTCGGTGAAGACCGCCGAGTTCAGCGTGGCGTAGAAATTGTCGCTCGTCGGCACGACCGAGCCGAGATATTTCTTCACCAGGTCCGGATGTTCGCGGATCGCTTCCGAGATCGAGCAGAAGATCACGCCGGCAGCCGCCAGTTCCTTGCGGAACGTCGTCACCACGGAAACGGAATCGAAAACCGCGTCCACCGCCACCCGGCCGGACTGGTAAACGTTGTCCTCGAGGTTCTCGTCGAGTTCGCTCGGCTCGCTCTGCTTGCGCACGCCGGCGAGGATCTCCTGCTCCTTGAGCGGGATTCCGAGCTTCTCGTAGGTTTTGAGGAGTTCCGGATCGACCTCGTCGAGCGACTTCGGCCCGCCGAAATTCTTCGGCGCGGCGTAGTAGGAAATGTCCTGGAAATCGATCTTGGGATAGCTCACCCGCGCCCAGCTCGGCTCTTCCATGGTGAGCCAGCGCCGGAAAGCGCCAAGCCGCCATTCGAGCATCCACTCGGGTTCGTTCTTCTTGGCCGAGATGAGACGGATGATGTCCTCGTTCAGGCCCTTGGGGGCCTTGTCGGACTCGATGATCGTCTCGAAACCGTATTTGTACTGATCGACGTCGATCTTGCGTACGCGCTCGATCGTTTCCTGCACAGCAGGCATTGGCGTTCTCCATCCTCGCCGGGGTCAAGGCCCGGCAGTTGTCGAAACCGCAAGGAGCCGCCCTGCGGCGGCCTATGCGTTATCTAGTGTGCGGCGCGGCAAAATAACACCCCTGAAGGCCGGCCGGACAAGGCCGCAATCCGCCTATCGCTGCACCATTTGCGGCATGGCCGCTCAGGCCGCCTCCTTCTTCGCGCTGCGCCTCGCCGTGATGCCCTCGAGCGCCTTCCGGAACAGCTCCATTTCCTGGGGCGTGGTGTCTCGCCCGATCGAAACACGCAAGCCCCCCTCGCCATCGTGCCCCATGGCCTTCAGCACATGGCTCGGCCCGACGCGCCCGGAAGAGCAGGCGGAGCCGGCCGACAGGGCCACGCCGGCGAGGTCGAAAGCGATCTGCGCCGTTTCCGCCTTGAGACCGGGCAGGCTGAAGAAGGTTGTATTCGGCAAACGCTCCGCACCCTGCCCGTAGAAGATCGCGTCCGGCGCCAGCCGAGCGATCTCCGCCTCGATCGCATCGCGCATGGCGCGCACCTCGCCCATGGCCGTGAGTCCCGCCAGCGCCCCGCGGGCGGCGGCGCCGAAGCCGGCGATCGCCGCGACGTTCTCGGTCCCGGCGCGGTGGCCATGCTCCTGCCCGCCCCCGGTGATCAGCGCCGCCGGCATCATCAGGTCGGACGCGGCGACGATGGCACCAGCGCCCTTGGGTCCGCCGATCTTGTGCGAGGAGAGAATCAGGAAATCGGCGTATCCGTCGGAAATATCGAGCGGAACGCGGCCCGCCGCCTGCACGGCGTCGAGCACCACGATGGCGCCGGCCTCCTTCGCAATCCCGCCGATTTCGGCGATCGGCTGTAGGACGCCGGTCTCGTTGTTGGCGACATGCATGGCGACCAGCGCAAGTCCTTCCGCCTTGTCGTGGGCGGCGAGCGCAGCGCGCAGCGCGGCACTGTCGACAATGCCGTTGCCGTCGACGCCGATGACGGTCACGCGCTCGGCCGGGAACTGCCCGCCGCCGAGCACGCAGGGATGATCGGTCGCGCAGACATAGACCCGGGAAACGGCAAGCGGCGAGCGGCCCATGCGATAGCGAGGCGTCAGAAGCGTCGCCGCAGCCTCCGTCGCGCCGGAGGTGAATACGACATGCTCGGCCTTTGCGCCGACGAGACCGGCGACGCCGGCACGCGCATTCTCGATCAGGCGGCGGGCGGTCCTGCCCTCGGCATGTACGGAGGAAGCATTCGCATCGATATCGAGCGCCGCAAGCATCGCCTGACGCGCCTGATCCGAGATCGGCGCGCTGGCGTTCCAGTCGAGATAGGCGCGGTTCTTCGCCATCGGTCGCTCAATATAGCCCAAAGATGCCGCCATTGCTCAGCGAATGGCGTTATTTCCTTGAAATCGCAGAGCAAGGCATCCTATTTACCCGCTCTGTCGATGCGGCGGTTCTGTCTGGTCGGACCACCCATTTTTGAATGGTTCTAAAGTAGCTTCTATGGGGGTGGTCGCAAGGCGTCAAGGCGCTTCGGGCCGCGCCCGGTTCGGATTGCGTTCGCGCAAGCCGGTGGCGACAAGTGGAGTACAAAATGCCCGAGGTCATCTTTACCGGTCCCGCAGGCCGTCTGGAAGGTCGCTACCAGCCTTCGAAGGAGAAGAACGCGCCGATCGCGATCGTCCTTCATCCTCACCCGCAATTCGGCGGGACGATGAACAACAAGATCGTCTATGACCTCTTCTACATGTTCCAGAAGCGCAATTTCACCACGCTGCGCTTCAATTTCCGCTCGATCGGGCGCAGCCAGGGCGAGTTCGACCATGGCACGGGCGAGCTTTCCGACGCGGCGGCGGCGCTCGACTGGGTGCAGTCGCTGCACCCCGACTCCAAGAGCTGCTGGGTCGCCGGCTATTCCTTCGGCGCCTGGATCGGAATGCAGCTCCTCATGCGGCGTCCGGAGATCGAGGGCTTCATCTCGGTCGCCCCGCAGCCGAACACCTACGACTTTTCCTTCCTGGCGCCGTGTCCGTCGTCGGGCCTGATCATCCACGGCGATGCCGACAAGGTGGCGCCGGCAAAGGACGTGCAGGGTCTGGTCGACAAGCTGCACTCGCAAAAGGGCATCACCATCACGCAGAAGACGCTGCCCGGCGCGAACCACTTTTTCAGCAACCATGCCGAGCAACTGATCGAGGAATGCAGCGATTACCTCGATCGGCGTCTGGCCGGAGAGCTTGCCGACCCGAGGCCCAAGCGCATCCGCTGAGACGGCGCTAGGCTCTTTGCCCTCGGAGCCTCCACCATGTACCAGCCGCCCCACCACGCCGAAACCCGCACCGAGGTGGTGCACGCGCTGATCCGCGCGCACCCGCTCGGCCTGCTGGTCTCGAACGGCGCGGACGGGCCGATCGCCAATCCGCTACCCTTCCTGCTGGATGCGGACATCGGACCGCACGGCAGGCTGCGGGCGCATCTTTCCAAGGCCAACCAGCAATGGCGGCAGATCGCCGAGCATCCGGAAGAGCCGGTGCTCGTCGTGTTCCAGGGCGTGAACACCTACATCACGCCTTCCTGGTATGCGACGAAGCGCGAAACCGGCAAGGTCGTGCCGACCTGGAACTACGCCATCGTGCAGGCGCAGGGCCGGGCGCGGATCATCGACGATCGTGACTGGCTGGCCGGCCAGATCAACGAGCTGACCGGAACGCACGAAGCAGGCCGCGACCAGCCATGGCACGTTTCCGACGCTCCGGAGCCCTTCATCGAGGCGCAGATCAAGGGCATCATCGGCCTCGAGATCGACATCGTCTCGCTCACCGGCAAATGGAAGGTCAGCCAGAACCGTCCGGTTGCCGACCGGGAGGGCGTGGTGCGGGGGCTCAACGCGGAGAGAACCGACGCGCCCTCGGCGGAGATGGCCGAAATCGTCCGCGAATACAGCGACGGTGCGGCCCGCTAGCGAGGTTCAGCCAGGACACCGCCGGTCGCCGGCTCCCGGCATCCCGTGGTCGTCGGCCAGGTGAGCGGCAGGCCGCGCTGCGAACGGATGGCGAGGAAGGCCCATGCCTCGGCTTCGGTAAGATCGCCCCGCAGGCCCGCATCCTCCGCCAGAACCACTTCGGCGTCCCGCGCCCCGGCTTTCATGTCGGCGACGATATGCGGGTTCCTGCGGCCTCCGCCGCACAGGATCCAGAGCTTCGGACGCTCGGGAAGGTGCTCCGCCGATTTCAGGATCGCTTCGGCGGTGACGGCGGCGAGTGTGCGTGCGCCGTCCGCCAGTTCCAGCCCTTCGGCCGGCTCCAAGGTGAAATCGTTGCGGTCGAGCGATTTCGGCCCCGGCCGCGGGAAGAAAGGATTTTCGAGATAGCGTCGCACGACGGCGCGGACGACGCCGCCTTCCGCGGCAATCGCCCCGTCCGCGTCGAAGGGAACGCCGCCATGGGCCGCCACCCATTGGTCGATCAGCGTATTGCCGGGACCGGTGTCGAAGGCGACGGGATCGCCCGCCGCCGGCACGAAGGTGATGTTGGATATGCCTCCGATATTGACGAACACGACCGGATGGCGGCCGGCGAGCGGGGCCGGCAGCGAGCGCGCCAGCGCGGCATGATAGGCCGGCACGAGCGGCGCCCCCTGCCCGCCCAGCGTCATGTCGTTGGCGCGCATGTCGTAGATGACGGGAAGCCCCGTCCGCCTGGCGAGCATGGGGCCGTCGCCGAGTTGCACCGTCAGTCCGGCCTGGGGACGATGCAGCACCGTCTGGCCGTGGAAGCCGACGAGTTCTAGTTCTCTCCATTCGTCGGGCGCGGAAGCAAGGAACGCCCGGACCGCCTCGGCGTGTCGTTCGGTGAGCTCGGCTTCGATTCCGGCGAGATCCCCGGGCCGTTCCTCGCGCCGGCGGATCGCCTTCGCCGTCTCCAGCGCGCCTTCGAGCTTCTTTCTGAAGGCCGGATCGTACGGGACGAACAGGCCCGGCCCGATTTCCGCGATCGTCTCTCCATCGGACCGCAGGGCCGCCACGTCGATGCCGTCCATCGAGGTGCCGCTCATCAGGCCGATCGCGCGGATCGGGTCAGGTGACTGTGCCATTTTCAACAAACTTCCGATCAAAAGGCGTGAAAGTCACTTTTTACGTGATTCTGGCGGACGAAATGATAAATCCCGCCCGGACAACGTCGCGGCCGAACGACGCCCACGTCTTCATCCAGGAATCCAGCATGCCTGCCCATAAATCCGATTTCCTCAACGTCATGGACGAACGCGGGTTCATCCACCAGTGCTCCGATGTCGAGGGCCTCGATGCGCTCGCGGCGAAGCGGGAGGTCGTCGCCTATGTCGGCTACGACTGCACGGCGCCGTCGCTGCATATCGGCAACTTCCTGTCGCTGATGATGCTCTACTGGCTGCAGCGGACCGGCAACAAGCCGATCACGCTGATGGGCGGCGGCACCACCATGGTCGGCGATCCGTCGGGCAAGGACGAGACACGCGCCATGCGCACGGTCGAGGAGATCGAGGCCAACAAGGCTTCGATCAAAGGCGTCTTCGCCAAGGTCCTGAAGTTCGGCGACGGTCAGACCGACGCCATCATGGTCGATAATGCCGACTGGCTGCTCAAGCTCGGCTATATCGAGATGCTGCGCGAGGTCGGCCGGCATTTCTCGGTCAACCGCATGCTGACGATGGATTCTGTGCGGCTGAGGCTCGAGCGCGAGCACGAGATGAGCTTCATCGAGTTCAACTACATGGTCTGCCAGTCCTACGACTACGTCCAGCTTGCCCGCCGCTACGGCTGCAACCTGCAGATGGGCGGATCGGACCAGTGGGGCAACATCATCAATGGCGTCGATCTCGGCCGCCGCATGGGCACGCACCAGCTCTACGCGCTGACAACGGCGCTGCTCACCACCGCTTCCGGCGCGAAGATGGGCAAGACGGCGCAGGGCGCGGTCTGGCTAAACGCCAATCAGTTCAGCCCGTGGGATTTCTGGCAGTACTGGCGCAACACCGAGGACGCCGATGTAGGGCGCTTCCTGAAGCTCTTCACCACACTCCCGATGGACGAGATCAGCCGGCTGGAGAAGCTTCAGGGCGCGGAAATCAACGAGGCGAAGAAGGTGCTGGCCAACGAGGCGACTGCCCTGCTGCACGGCCGCGAGGCCGCCGAAAAGGCCGAAGAGACGGCGCGCACCACCTTCGAGGAAGGCGGCCTGTCGCAGAGCCTGCCGACCGTCGAGGTGCCGGCGGCGGCGCTCAAGGACGGGATCGGCATCCTGTCGCTGTTCGTGACCGCCGGCCTTGCCGCGTCGAACAGCGAGGCCAGGCGCCACGTCCAGGGCGGCGCAGTGCGGCTCAACGATGTCGTGGTGAAGGACGATCGCCGGACGGTCGCCGAGGCGGACCTAACGGCCGAGGGCGTCACAAAGCTTTCGCTCGGCAGGAAGCGGCATGTACTGGTTCGGCCGGCATAGCGCCGAACCTAGAGCCTTTCATGGTTAGCTGGAAGCAGTTCTGTTTCTCCGATGGCGAGGCGATCCGCCAGGAGGGCGGCGCGGGGCGTACCGGCGGTACGGCCAAGTCCGCCCGACGAAGCGGGCGCCCGCCAGCGGGAAACCCTTACGGGCCGGGTGAATTCGGGCCGAATCCTTCGGCCTTCGGACTTGGCCGTACCACCGGTACGCCCGCGCCGAAGCCCTTAGCCTTGGCCCGAATTCCCTCCGACAGAACGCTTCCATCTAGCCATGAAAGGCTCTAGCGGAACTCGAAGATCGAGCGGAAGATTCCGGGGGCCACCGCCGACAGCGGATTGACCTGCAGGGTCGGCGACTTTGCGTCGCCGGACAGCCGGTAGGTGATGCCGATCAGCCCGCGGTCGCGGCCGTTGCCGAGGATCTGGCCGACGAGCGGGATGGCGCCGAAGAGACGGTTGACGCCATAGGCCGGCATGAAGGTGCCGGTCATGTCCATGTTTCCATCGCGATCGTAAAACGTTCCCTGGAATGTCGTGCCGATCTCCGGTCCGCGCAGGATGCCCTTGGCAAGCTGGAGATAGCCGGCGCCCTTCTCGATGCGGGCGAAGCCGCGTTCGAAATGAACGCGCGAGACGTCGATGTCCTGCCGAAGCTCGCCGTTGAGCGAACGGCCATTGCTGTTCACGGTAGGCGCGGAGCCGACGATCGATTTCAGCCGCGGCTCGTTCACGACGACGAAATCCGTGGCATCGATGCGGCCGGTCAGCGGATTGCCCTCGGCGCCGGAGAGATCGAGCTGGATCACCCCACCCTGCATGTGGTCGTAGAGATCGAGGAAGCGCAGGATCGCTCCGGCGTCCGCCGATTGCATCGAAACGGCTCTTCGCCTGCCGTCGTCGCTGTCGGCGATGCTCACGCCGGCTCCCGATCCGGTCGACGCGTTGATGGAAAGATTGCCGATCCGCGAGCCGGCGCCGGCGTAGGATATGGTGACGCCACCGAGCGCCTCGCCGTTGAAGCCGGACACGCTGTCGAGGCTCGCGTCGACCGTCACCTTCACCGGCGCTCCCGCAGGCGTCCTCGCCGAAGCGCTGTCCGGATCGGAAAGGACGTTCTTGATGATCGAGCGCGCGTCGAAACTGTCGCCCTTGACGGAGACATGGTAGCCGGCGGAGGAGCGCTCGACCTCGACGCTGAAATCGTCGCTTCCATTCAGCCGGGCGGAAGTAAAGCTCGCCCGGGAGAGCGTATCGCCGGCAAGTTCTATCTTGCCGCGCGCGCCGAAGGATTTTCCGCTCAGCTTGAAATCGGACAGGGTGGTGGTCTTGTCGCCCGTCTTCAGTTCGAACGACACGGAAGCCGGAATGCCCGCTCCCTTCGTCCAGCCCGCCCAGGGCAGCGTCAGCTTCGTGGAGGTCAGATCGGCGGTCACCGGCTGGCCGTCCTTGTCGGGCGTATCGAGCACGACGGAAACCGGCCCGGAAAGCATGTCGCTCAGACCCGGCAGGAGCGCGTCCCGCGCCTTCTCGTCTAGGTCGAGCGTGATTTTGCGTGCCTTCGGCGGCCCGCTGTCGCCGAACGGCTGGGTCATCTCGATCCGTGCCGGAATGCCGTTCAGCCGCGCCTTGGCATCGATCACCGCGCGGTCGGGCTCGACGATGATCGTGCCGTCCGCATCCTTCACAATCTGCCCGTCGAAAGGCTTGGCGACGGCGAGATTGGTGTAGTCGAGCGCGACTTTCCAGGGCAGGCTGTCGGCGGCAACGTTTTTCGACAGGGGGATCTGCGCCGTCACATGGCCGGAGACGTCGCCCGAGAAATCGTCGGGTTTCATGCCGAGCCGCCGCATGGCGTTGATGGGATCGTAGGAGGCGAGTTCGGTGACGGCGTCCGCCGATCCGGAGACATCGATATCAAGCGCGCCGATCACCGGTTCCAGGTGAACCCGACGCAAGACGAAGGTGCCGTTGCTGGCCGAGACGGTACGCCCGCTCGGCATGTAGACTGTTCCGGACGAAAGGGAGACATCGACCGAGTTCCCCCTGAAGTCGACGACCCCGTCTCCGTCGCGCACGGGCGGTATGTTGCCGGCGACGTCGAACCGCGTTCCGGATACCTCGAAATGTCCCGATATCTCCTGGTCGGAAAGCGGCACGCCATTGCCGAGCCGTCCGGGAGCCACGTGGAACTGGAGGTTGCTGTTCCTCACTTCGCCGGCAAACAGATTGTTCATGACCCATTTGCGCGCCGAGGGCGCGGCGAGCCACGGCCAGAGCTGCTTGACATGCTGGGTCGGCATGGAGGGAACGGTGATCGCAAGGAAGATCCCCGGCGCCTCTCCCTGGACAAACGTCATCGAGGCGGTGCCGAGCAGTTCGCCCGGGCCGGTGCGGATGCCGATGTCGTTGGCGATCAGCTGCCTCGCCTTGACATCGTAACGCCCGGCGATGCGCGCGAAGAAGGGCAAGGGAGGTTCCGGCGAATCGTCCGGCGCCGAGACCGAGCCGTCGCTGACGAACTCGTAGCGGTAGGCGGGATTGTCCAGTTGCCGGCCTTCCCCGGAAAGCGGCCCGATCGCCCCGTGGAAATTGAACTGCGAATGGCCGGACGCGATCCGCAGCCGGCTGAACTCGATCTTGCCTGTTCCGGCTGCCAGCGACGTGTCTATGTCGCCGTCGATGATGGCCTGGCCGTCCTCGTCGAAATCGAGCAAGGCGTTGGTGAACGACAGCGCCGACGTGATCTTCGACGGCTGGTCGCCGTTCCCTTCGGCGCCGTTGATCGACAATGCGAACGCGCCGACGGACCTGAGCGGCAGGCCGTGTTCGGCGGCCGTCTGTACGGCGGCCGGAGCGATCGCCTGCGGTCTTTCGGCCTTGACGTTGAGATTGAGCGCCGCGATCCGCCCCTTCGTCCCGCGCGTCGCCTTTCCGTCGACCTGGAAATCCATGCCCAGCGCGTGAGCGGTCGCCGAAACGCCGAGTGCTCCGGAAAGCAGGCGGGCGATGCGCGCATCCTCGACATGGACGCCCTCGGGCATCGGCCCGTTCGGCGTCAGGAAATCGACATTGTGCAGCCGGATCTCGTTCATCGCGCCCGTACCGACCGTGCCGAAAGCGCGGTGGAAGCCGCCGAAAAGCGCCTTCAGAACCGCATCCGGATCGATCAGGCCCTGTGCATCGCGAAGGTCCGCCGCCCAGTCACCCCCGCCGCCGAGGTCCGGCATGAAGCGCGGCCGGATATGTGCGTCCTCGATGGTGACGCTCCCCAGCCGCACATGACCGGTGAGAAGCGGCAGGAAATGGAACCCGAAACTGACCTTCCCGGCATCGATGACCGGCTTCCCGGCATCATGCGTGGAAAGCTTCACGTCGGAGACCTGCAAGGCGATCAGGCGGGAGCTGTCGAACGCTATGCTCGTCCTGCCGATCGCCGCGTCCATGTCGACGCCGACGAGCGAAGTCAACGCGTTCTCGGCTGCCCGGCGCAGCTTTGCATTGCCGAATTGCGAGGCGCCGAAAAGGTTGGCCGACAGGAAGATCAGGACGATCAGGACAGCGACGGCGCCTATGCCGAACCCGAGCCGGCGAAGCATCCGGCGCAGCCTGAACTTGCGCCGCAGCCGCGCAAAGCGGCTGCCGTGCGGCGGCAGCCCGGGCGCGCTCTTCGCAACCATCGCATCGAGCCTGTTCGTCTCGTCGCGGTCGAAGTGTATCTTCTCGTGTTTCGGTACTTTCGAATGCACCCGCGTTTCCGTCGTACCTTCCGATCCCTAAGCAATGCCCGATAGACGAATCCCCAAACGGTATTATATGCACCGCAGGACTGTCGTAATCTTTAACCCGCTGGATCGTGGTAATCTTCAAGAAGGGCATGGATATGGCTGAAATCGGGGTCGGAGATGTCGCACCCGCGTTCGAATTGCCGCAGGCCGGCGGCGGAACGCTGAGCCTCGCTTCGCTCAAGGGCAAGCCGGTCGTGCTCTACTTCTATCCGAAAGACGACACCAGCGGCTGCACCGCCGAGGCCATCGCCTTCTCGGGCCTGAAGCCGCAATTCGCGAAGGCCGACGCGACGGTTGTCGGCATGTCGCCCGACAGCGTCAAGAGCCACGACAAGTTCAGGTCGAAGCACGCGCTTGCGGTCGAACTCGTCTCGGACGCGGACAAGAAGGTCCTGGAGGCCTATGGGGTGTGGACCGAGAAGAGCATGTACGGACGCAAATATATGGGCGTCGAACGCACGACCTTCCTGATCGGCCCCGGCGGCAAGGTCGCGAGGGTCTGGCGCAAGGTGAAGGTGCCAGGCCACGCCGAAGAGGTGCTGGAGGCGGTCAAGGGGCTGCAGACGTCTTCACAGCATTGAAAATTCGGCGCTATGGTTGTCGACCCTCACCGCAAGGCGGTGAGAGGACCGTTTTCGTTTAGTCAATCCTGCTGCACTCGCGCGCAGCCGCATGGGCGGCGTCAGCCCAGCGTCTCGGAGAAGAACTCCGTCAGCCGCTTCCAGTGCCGCTCGGCGCCTGTCTCGTCATAGACGCCGTGGTCCGGCACGCACCAGCCGTGCCGCATCCCGACATAATTCTCGATGATATGATCGACTTCCGCGCTCCGCAGCGCGCCGGCAAGCCGCGCCGACTGCTCGGGCGGAAAGCTGTTGTCGACGCCGGCGCAGCCGACATAGACCTTCGCCTTGATCGACGCGGCCCTGTTGGCGGGACTGTCCGGCGCGTCCGAAGCGAGATTGCCGCCGTGGAAGCTCGCCGCGGCGAGGATGCGGCCCGGAAAAGCACCGGCGGCGTTGAGGGCCCGAGCCCCTCCCAGGCAGTAGCCGACGGCCCCGACGGGTCCCGTGGCGCCATTGTCCGAGAGAGCATCGAGGAAAGCCTCGCTGTCGTGAATCGTCATCTCCTGCGTCGTCTCGGCGATCATCTTCCTGATCCGGCTGCCGGTTTCCTCGGTCGCGAATGCCGTCTTCGCATCGAAGGGACCATAGGCGCCGAAGCGGTAGAAGAGGTCCGGCACCAGCACCGCGTAGCCATGGCCGGCGAGGCGCTCCGCCATTTGATAGAGCGCGGCGCGGGGGCCGAATGCGTCCATATAGAGGATCACGCCTGCCCTGCTGCCGCCGGATGAGGGCGACGGCACGAATGCCGCCTTCGCCGTGCCGTCCCTGGTTTTGATTTCGATGTCGCGCATTGCCGTTACCCGCTTTTCATTCAACGTTCATTGAACTTCGCGCGGACCCTTCCGGCGTGCAAGATGTCAAAAGGCAGGAAAGCCCCTGGACCGTGGAATTTTTATGCATGGGCCATCGTTCATCTCCCGTCGCGCCCATCACGCGGCGCGCCCAACAGGGAGCACGTCAATGAAGAGGCTGGGATTGGGGATCATCGTCCTCGCAATGAGCGCGGGCACCGCACTGGCGGCCGAACCGGCGAAGATGGCCGGCGGCATGTGGACCGACGCGAAAGGGATGACGCTCTACACGTTCGACAAGGACGAAGCGGGCAAATCCAGTTGCTACGACAAATGCGCCGCGAACTGGCCGCCGCTCAAGGCCGATGCCGGCGCCGCCGCCGAAGGCGACTGGACCATCGTCGGGCGCAAGGACGGCTCGAAGATGTGGGCCTACAAGGGAAAGCCGCTCTACACTTTCGTCGGCGACAAGAAGGCTGGAGACATGAACGGCGACGGCAAGGCGGGCGTCTGGCACGTAGCCAAGTAGCGTACCGGCCCGGTTCAGCGGACGAACTTGGCCATGTGGAACGCCTGCACCTCGGCCGGGTAGCAGTATCTCGTACCGATCGGGCAGGCGTTCCTGGCCAGACAGCCTCCCGCGAGGCAGACGCCGCCCTGCGACGAGCGCAGATGCTCCATACAAGCCTCGAAGGCGAAGCCGCCGGTCGTGAAAGCGCCGACCGGGCAGGTCGAGAGACATGGCTTTGAAGCGCAGTTGTCGCAGGGGTGGATGCCTGCGTTGCGCGGCTCGATCCCGATCGGCCGGTCGAACAGAAGCGCGCCGCGATAGGCGTGCCACAATCCGTATTCCGGATGCATCAATATGCCGAGCGGCGACGGCTTCAGGCCCTCCGCCCGCATCGCCCATTGCTGGAACGGCAGGAAGGGCCGGTCCGACGGCGACACTGCCTTCGCACCGAACTTCCGCGCGACTGCGCCGATCACTTCGGCGGACCATGTATCGAGCGGGTTCGCGAGGTTGGCTGGCTGCCTCTCCCGCCATTTCCGGAAATGCGGCCACGGCGCCGCGCCGCCCTGCCCGATGAGCAGCACCGCTCTTGCCGGTTTGCCGGAAGGTCCGGCCGGCGCGTCGTCATCGGCAGCGAAATCGAAGCCGCCGCGCGGGATCAGGCCGTGAGGCGAAAGGGCGGCGGAGACGCTTGCTACTTCCGTTGCGTCGCCGGTCGTTCCTTTAGAACCTGCCAAAGCGCCCAACGATCGTCACGCTGCGTCCGCGATCTGTAACCGCACGGTCAAGCCCGCCGCACCGGCGAGGTTGATCAGCGCATCCAGACTGAAGTTCGTGATGCGGCCACGCAACAGGTCATTGAGGCGAGGCTGCGTAACACCGAGCCTGCGCGCCGCCTCGGCCTGCGTAACGTTCCAGCCACGCACCTGCTGCTCGATTGCGATCAGCAGGCTGGATCGCATGGACATGTTCATCGCCTCTGATGGAGTATCCTCCAGCGCATCCCATACGTTCTCGAAACTTTGCCGATCCATGAAGGCCTCTCAGATCTGCCTCAGGCGCGAAATCGCTATATCCAGATCCCGCTTTGCCGTTTGCTGCGTCTTCTTCTGGAACGCGTGCAGGACAAAGAGCGCGTCGCCCCTGTTCGCTACATAAAGAATTCGAAACGCGCCCGCCTCATCCCTGATGCGGATTTCACGCACGCCGACCCCGACTGCGCTGATGGATTTCCAGTCACTCGGATCAAGCCCGAGTTGAACCTTGTGCAACTGGACACCGGCTTCCTTCCGCGCTGCTTCCGGAAATCGCCGAATTTCGGCAAGCGAATCTCCGAGGAATTCCACACGCTTCATCGGCGTCTATTATATCAGTACTTGTATAATCAGACAAGCCGGCTGGCAAAACGTTCCTCACTCCGGCTCGCGGAAGGCGCTGCGCCAGACTTCCTTGTGGATGATGTCGGCCACTTTAGCCCGGCCTGAAACGGGCTCCTTTCACGTGAAGGCGTCGGGCATGGACTCCTTCTTCCTGGCGACGAAGTCCTTCAGCCCCTCCTCGATACCCGGATCGAGGAACGGCGCCTCGTAGCTCTCCAGCCAGCGGCGGCAGAGTTCGTTGGCGCGCTGGTCCGCGCGCTTCTCGCCCTCCGCCAGCCACTGCTCGTAGGAATTGTTGTCGGCGATGGTCGAGCGGTAGAAGGCCGTCTGGAAATTCGCCTGGGTGTGCGAACAGCCGAGATAGTGGCTGCCCGGACCAACCTCGCGAATAGCGTCCATCGCCTGGCCGTTCTCCGAAAGGTCGACGCCTTCGGCGAATTTCTGCTGCATGCCGAGCTGGTCGGCATCCATGATGAATTTCTCGTAGCCGGAGACGAGCCCGCCCTCCAGCCAGCCGGCGGCGTGGAGCACGAAATTGGCACCGCACAGCAATGTCGAATTCAGCGTATTGGCGCTCTCGTAGGCGGCCTGCGCGTCGGCCACCTTGGATCCGCAGAGCGAGCCGCCGGTGCGGAAGGGCAGCTTCAGCCGCCGGGCGAGCTGCGCGGCGCCGTAGGAGACCAACGACGGCTCCGGCGTTCCGAAGGTCGGGGCGCCGGACTGCATGGAGATCGACGAGGCGAAGGTGCCGAAAAGCACCGGCGCGCCCGGCCGGATCAACTGCGTGAAGGAGGCGCCCGCCAGCACCTCCGCGAGGATCTGCGTCAGTGTGCCGGCCACCGTCACCGGGCTCATGGCGCCGGCGAGGATGAAGGGCGTGATGATCGTCGCCTGGTTGTTGCGGGCATAGACCTTGGCAGCGCCGAGCATGGTCTCGTCGAACACCATCGGCGAGTTGGCGTTGATCAGGTTGATGATGACCGTATTCTCGTCGACGAACTTTTCGCCGAAGAGGATCCTCGCCATCGCCACCGTGTCCTCGGCGCGCTCCGGCGCCGTGACCGAGCCCATGAACGGCTTGTCGGAATAGCGCATGTGCGAAAACACCATGTCGAGATGGCGCTTGTTGACCGGGATATCGACCGGCTCGCAGACCGTGCCGCCCGAATGGTGCATCGACGGCGCGAGGTAGGAAAGCTTCACGAAATTGCGGAAATCCTCGATGGTCGCATAGCGGCGGTTGCCCTCGAGATCGCGCACGAAGGGCGGGCCATAGACGGGCGCAAAGACGGTCGCCTTGCCGCCGATCTGGACCGAGCGCTCAGGATTGCGGGCGTGCTGCGTGAAGACTTCCGGCGCGGTCTTGAGCAGGGAGCGGCAGAGCCCCTTCGGGAAATGCACGCGCTCGCCCTTCACGTCGGCTCCGGCTTCCTTCCAGAGTTGGAGCGCCTCGGCGTCGTCGCGGAAGATGATGCCGACTTCCTCGAGAACGGTGTCGGCGTTCTTCTCGATCAGGGCAAGGCCTTCCTCGTCAAGGACCTCATAGAGCCTGATCTTGCGGTTGATGTAAGGCTGCTGGACACCGGGACCGCCGCCCGAGCGGGCGGCGCGTCTGGCGGCCGCTCCGCCGCCGCGATCAGCGCGCCCGCGCCGTCCACCGGCTGCCCCGTGTTCGCTTGTCAGGTTCTCTTCCATGAACCCATTCCTCGATCGAATGTTGAATAATCGCGCGGGCTCGGCGATCGCCGGCCGCTTCTGCGGGGATCGTAGCGATGCACCTAACCCGAAACGTTCAGCGAGCGCCAGCGCATGTCGCAAAAGCGGCAAAGCACGGCGGCCGGAAAACTGCTTGAATTTCAGTCGCTTTATTTTTGCACCACGTCGCAAATCGGCTATATGCCAAAGGTCAGAGAAGAATATGTATGGCCCGCATGTTTGCGGGCCGACGCCAGCGGGCCGCGATCGAAGGAGCAGTCCATGTCCGACGACGAGATCATCCTTTCCGAGCTCTCCGACGAAGAACTCGTGCAGCAGATGCATGACGACCTCTATGACGGCCTGAAGGAGGAGATCGAGGAAGGAACGCACATCCTCCTCGACCGCGGCTGGATGCCCTACAGGGTGCTGACCGAAGCGCTGGTCGAAGGCATGCGCATCGTCGGCGAGGATTTCCGCGACGGCATCCTGTTCGTGCCGGAGGTGCTGCTCTCGGCGAACGCCATGAAGGCGGGGATGTTCATTTTGCGGCCGCTTCTGGCCGAGACCGGCGCACCGAAACAGGGCAAGCTCGTCATCGGCACGGTCAAAGGCGACATCCACGACATCGGCAAGAACCTCGTCGGAATGATGATGGAAGGCGCCGGCTTCGACGTGGTCGACCTCGGCATCAACAATTCGGTCGAGAAATATCTGGCGGCGATCGAGGAGCACCAGCCCGACATCCTCGGCATGTCGGCGCTTCTGACCACGACCATGCCCTATATGAAGGTCGTGGTCGACACGCTGAAGGAAAAAGGCATGCGCGACGATTATGTCGTGCTGGTCGGCGGCGCTCCGCTCAACGAGGAATTCGGCAAGGCGGTCGGGGCCGACGCCTATTGCCGCGACGCCGCCGTCGCGGTGGAGACCGCCAAGGATTTCATGAAGCGCAAGCACAATCTCCGCGCCGCGAGCTGACCGCGCGAACCGAGATCCTCATTGCCCAGTCGATCAATATTTGGCCGCCCGGTCGATCTTCTTGCCGGCATGTTGCGCCGCGTTGACAGCGTTGGCAGTGTCCTGGCCGGCACCGCGAATGGTATTGGCGCAGCCCGCGACATAGCTGGTCAGCGCAAGAACGACAAAAAGTCGCGAAACGGTCCCTAGCTTCATTATATTCCTCCTCGAAGCCGCACCCTGTGCGGTGCAATGCTATAGTGACCGTCATGAAACGCCCGGATGCCGAAAAGGTTCTCGTGATCGCTTGCGGGATGATCGCGCGCGAAGTGCTTGCCGTTAAGGAGCGCCTCGATCTCGATCATCTCGAGCTTACCTGCCTGCCGGCGGAGTTCCACTACTACCCGGACCGTATCGCGCCGGCGATGGACATTGCGATCCAGAAGGCCCATGCCGAGGGCTACAAGCACATTTTCGTCGGATATGGGGATTGCGGGACGGGCGGGATGCTCGACAAGGTGCTCGAGAAGCATGGCGTCGAGCGAATGCCCGGCCCGCACTGCTTCGCGTTCTACCAGGGCATGGACGCCTTCGCCAAGGTCGCCGACGACGACATGATGTCCTTCTACATGACGGATTTCCTCTGCCGGCAGTTCGAGGCCTTCTTCATCAAGCCGCTCGGCCTCGACAGGCACCCGGAACTCGCCAAGGACTTCTTCGGCAATTACGAGAAAGTCATCTATCTGGCACAGACCGACGACCCGGAACTGGAGAAGGTGGCGATCGACGCCGCCCGGATGCTGGGCCTCGGCTACGAAAAGCGGCGCACGGGCTATGGCGACCTGGAGCCGGGGCTCGCGCGGGCCGCCGAAAGCTGAGATTGCGGCGTCTGCGCGGTTGCTTGCGCCACAATCAGTCTTTAACAGCCATTCGGAATAATGGACGAACGGACGAAGTTCGGTCCGGTGAGGCGTCGTATTGAAACAGGAAATGATGGAGCCGGACGAGGCCTCAGCGGCTGGCGCGTGCAGTGCCCCCGCACCGCGCCGGATGTCGGTGGTCTTCGAGGAACTGGCGCGCGACGCATCGGAGGCGGTGACCATCCTGAAGGTGCGGGATGCGCTCGGCGACCGCAGCTTGGCGGCGCTGCTTGCCTTCTTCGCCGCGATCAACCTTCTGCCGCTGCCGCCCGGCACGACGGTCGTCCTTGGACCTCCGCTCGTCATCATCGCGGTCCAGATGCTTCTCGGCCAGCCGAGGGTATGGCTGCCTCGCTCGGTGCTCGACCGGTCGATCGAGGCCAACAAGTTCCGGCAGCTGACGACAAGGGCGATGCCGCGGCTACTGTGGCTGGAGAGATTGATCCGGCCGCGCTACTGGCCTTTCCGGAGCGAGCGGACGGCCGACCGCGTCATCGGCCTCGTGGCGCTCATTCTCGGGATCGCGGTAACGCTGCCGATCCCCTTCGGAAACTGGCTGCCGGCCTTTTCCATCTTCCTGCTGTCGCTCGCGCTGTCGGAGCGCGACGGACTTTGCCTGATCGCCGGACTTGTCGTCGGCGTGATGGCATTCCTGGTCATCGCGCTCGTCGCCGGCACCGCCCACGCCCTTTACGGCGCTTTCTTCGGGTAACGCCTACTCCGCCGCCTTCGCCCGCTGCTTTTTCTTCTCGCGCGCGGCCGAGGCCATCTCCCCCGCCACGATCACACGAACGTCGAATTCGCCTTCGGATTCGAGCTTGAACGAATTGCCCTCGCCCTTCTTTCCGTTGATCTCTATCCCGGCGGCAGGGCCTCGCGCGACCCGGATGCGATAGACCGCCTTGCCCGGCCGCAGCACCGCCGAGAAGCCGTCCCATTCGCTCGGCAGCGCCGGCGCGACGGTCAGCCGGTCTGCTTCCTTGCGGATGCCGAGAATGCCTTCCACCGCCGCCCGATAGAGCCAGCCGGCCGAACCGGTGTACCAGGTCCAGCCGCCGCGGCCGCCCTTGTCGTCGCTGCCATAGATGTCGGCTGCGACCACATAAGGCTCGACGCGGTAACGTTCGGCGGCCTGTTCATCGAGCGAATGCTCGACGGGGTTGAGCTTGCGGAAGACGTGCCACGCCTCGTCCGCCCGCCCGAGTTCGGCGAGCGCGATGACGAACCAGGTGGCCGCGTGGGTATATTGCCCGCCATTCTCGCGGACGCCCGGCGGATAGCTCTTGATATAGCCTGGCTCCTTCGGCGTCTTGTCGAAGGCCGGCGTGAACAGCCGCACGATGTCGAGATCCTCGTCGACCAGCAACCGTGTCGCCGAATCCATCGCCTGCGTCGCATGGTTCGGCTCTCCCCTGCCCGACAGCACGCTCCAGGACTGCGCGATCGAGTCGATCCTGCATTCGTCCGAAAGGTGCGAGCCGAGCGGCGAGCCATCGTCATAGGAACCGCGCTTGTACCATTCGCCGTCCCAGGCCGGGCCGTCGAGCGCCTTCGCCAGCTTCTCGACATGCGCCGCCCAGCTCCTTGCGCGCTTGTCGTCCTTGCGCGCCCGGGCAACGGGGATGAAGTCGTCGAGCGTCTTCAAGAGGAACCAGCCGAGCCAGACACTCTCGCCCTTGCCGGCTTCGCCGACGCGGTTCATGCCGTCGTTCCAGTCGCCGCCGAGGATCAGCGGCAGGCCGGTCGCTCCGGTCCGCGCGATCGCCAGATCGAGCCCGCGTGCGGCATGCTCGTAGATCGAGGCCTTATCGTTCGAGACCGTGGGCGTGAAGAAGGAATCATGCTCGCCCTCCTTCAAGGGTTCGCCGATGATAAAGGGAACTTCGCGGTCGAGGATCGAACGGTCACCGGTAACCTTCATGTAGTGCGCTGCACCGTAGGCCAGCCAGACCGCGTCGTCCGAGATCGTCGTACGGACGCCCGCGCCGGTGCGCGGCAGCCACCAATGCTGGAAGTCGCCTTCCGGGAATTGCCGGCGGGCGGCGTTCTCTATCTGGTCGGCAGCAAGCAACGGATCGTGCGTCAGCATCGCCAGCGTATCCTGGAGCTGGTCGCGGAAGCCGAAGGCGCCGCTCGCCTGGTAGAAGGCCGTGCGGGCTCGGATGCGGCAGGCGAGCGCCTGATACGGGAGCCAGCGGTTCACCATGAGGTCGAGCGCATCGTCCGGCGTCTCGACCTGGACCGTGTCGAGGAAGCCGTCCCACGACTTCGAGGCCTCGGCTATCCGCTCGTCGAAGTTCCGCTCCGCATGCCGTTTCGCGAGATCGGCGGCTTCTTCCGGCGAACCCGCGCAGCCGATCAGCCAGAGCAGCGTCGTCTCCTCGCCGGCGGCGATCTCGACGTCGTAGGCGAGCGCGGCGCAGGGATCGAGCCCGGCTTCGACGGTGCCGGAAAGGGCCGCGCCGGCCGCGACCGCGCCCGGCAGCACCGAGCTTCCCTTGCGGCCGATGAATTCCAGGCGATCCGCCGTCAGCGAATCCGGCTGCCTGTCGGCGGCCATGAAGGCGATGCCGTCGGAATAGTCCAGGCTGTAGGCGTTGCGGGCCATGAGCATGCCGGCTTCGGCGTCATGCGAAGGAATGATGGTGGGCGCGGATTTCGACCGGTTGATGCCGAGAACCCATTCCGCATAGGCATAGACGCGGAACCTGACCGTCTCGAAGCCGCCATTGCGGATGACCAGCCTCGAAATCTTGACCGGATCCTTCGGATCGACGAGTTGCGTCACTTCCATGGCGAGCTTGCCACGTATGGCGTGGAAGGCGCTGAACCCCTTGCCGTGGCGCGCCTCGTAGCTTGCCGCGGGATCGCGCGCGACGGCGGCGAAGGGCGAGAAGGTCGCGCCGCTTGCCAGGTCATGGATATAGATCGCTTCGCCCGGGCGGTTGCTGACCGGATCGTTCGACCAGGGCGTGAGCTGGAAGTCCCGACTGTTGCGGCTCCAGGTGAAGGAAGCGCCCTCGGCCGACGTGTGGAAGCCGAAGCCCTGGTTGGAGATGACGTTGATCCAGGGATGCGGCGTGGTGCGCGTGCCGGCCAGGCGTATGACATAGTCGCCGGTCTCGGTATCGAAACCGCCGAAACCGTTCCAGAACCGCAGGCCCTCGCCGGACGGCGCCTCCCCTTCCACGGGACGGCTGACGCGTTCCGGGACGAGCGGCTGCACCACGGGCTGCGGCAGCGCGATCTCGCCGGAGAGCGGCATGATCCCCTTCGCCTGCATCTCGATCGCCTCGGCGCGCTCGATCTGGTCGAAGATGGTGCCGTTGCGCGTATGGACGACCACCCGCGCAACCGTCACGAGCGTGCGATAGGACTTCTTGTCGATGAGATCGCGGCGGACGGCGAAGATATGCTCGCGTGGACCGTGCTCGCGCCCCCTCGCCCGGCTGTTCTCGCAAAGCGCCTCGATAGCGTGCTGGAGATCCTGCACGTAGGTGGAAGCCTGCTCGTTGACCACGACGAGATCGATCACGAGGCCCCGCGCGCGCAGATATTCCTGCATCCTGAGCGCATTGGCGACGATCTCCAGATCGGTCTGGTCGCCGATGCGGATGGCGAAGATCGGGAAATCGCCGGATATGCCGAGCGGCCAGAGCGCCGCCTGGGTCGAAAGACCCGAGGCGATCGCCTCGGCCGGGCGCCGCATCCATTGGTCCGGGTAGATCAGATAGCGCGCCAGCTTCTGGACGTTGGCCGCCTCGGCGAGCGTCAGCCCGACATGGTGGGTCTGCACCTGAGAACGCGTCCAGGACAGCATGGATTGACGGGCAAAACCGTCGCTGTGGTCGATCCGCCCGATCGTGGCCTCTACCTCTTCCCTGTCGGCGCCCACCACGGTCCAGAAGGTCAGGACGACCTTCTTGTTGGGCGCCACGCGCACGCGCCGGCGAAGCGCGATGATCGGGTCGAGCACGAAGCCCTGCCCCCCGGCCAGCCTTGCGCCGGGATCGAAGGCGGCCGCATCCGACAACGTCCGGCCACGGCCGATGAAATTGCGCCGGTCGGTCTCCGCCTCGCCTTCGCGCTGCGGCGCCGAACTGTCGGTCACGAAGTGGGCGAGCGCTATGTCGGCCTCGTGCTTGTCGCGCTTGCGCCGCGCCGCGAAGATAGTGCTATTCTGCCTGGCGATCTCGGTGTGGACGAACATCTTGGAGAAGGCCGGGTGCGCATTGTCGGCGGCTTCCGGCGCCAGGACCAGTTCGGCATAGGACGTCACTTCGATGATGCGTTCGGTCGTGCCGTCATTCGAGACGGTGATGCGGCGGCCCTCGCCGTTCCCTTCGGAAACAACGATGCATTCGACCTCCGAGCGCAGCATGCCGACCGTCTTGACGAAGGAGGTCTTGTCGTCGGCCATCAGCGTGTAGGCCGTCTCCGAGACCGCCCGCTTCGGCTCGGCCGTGGCGGACCACCATTCGCCGGACTCGACGTCCCTGAGGAACAGATAGGAGCCCAGCTTGTCCTCGACCGGGTCGGCCTGCCAGCGCGTGACGGCGAGGTCCTGGTAGCGGCTGTAGCCGGAGCCGGCCGCCGTGACCATCACCCAATAGCGGCCATTGGAAACGAGATTGGTCGCCTGGATCGCCTTCAGCGGGTCGATTACCAGCCGCGTATCGGGCATCGCGACCGGCGTATCGCCCTTGGCGCGCTCGGCCGCCTCGGTCTTCAGCGACGCCGCCGGGATGTTGCGCGGCGCCTTCTCCTGCAGCAGGAGCTCGGCCGATTCGATTACGGGGTCGCTGTGGAAGCGTTCGCGCATGCGACCTTCGAAGACGACATTGGCGACGGCCGCGATCGACATTCCCGAATGGTGGGCGAAGTAGTTGTAGACGACGGCGTGGTCCGTTCCTTCGGGCACGCGCTGGGGCGTGAAATCAACCGCATCGTGATAGCCGTAGCGGCCGCAGGCTCCGAGCGCGTTCAGCCGCTTGAGGTTCTGCACCGCCTCCCGCGGCATGAACTGGCTGGCGAGCAGCGTCGCATAGGGCGCGATCACCGTATTGAGCGCCAGCCCGCGCTTCAGGCCGAGCCCCGGCACGCCGAAATTGGTGTACTGGTAGTTCATGTCGCGGTCGCGGGCGTTGAAAGCCGCCTCCGAGATGCCCCACGGGATGCGCTTTTCGTGCCCGTACTGCATCTGCCGCCTGATGATGAGGTGGTGCGTCTGGTTGAGGATGCCGCCCTGCGGCTCCTTCATGACGAGCGGCGGCATCAGATATTCGAACATCGATCCCGACCACGACATCAGCGCGCCGCGGAAACCGATCTCCACGATCGGGCGGCCGAGATGGAACCAGTGATCGGTCGGGACGTCGCCCTTGGCGATGGCGAAGAGGCTGGCGAGCCGCGCCTCCGAAGCCAGCAGGTCGTAGCAGGCCTCGTCGAGCTGGTGGTCGGCCATGCGGTAGCCGATCGACAGAAGCTTGCGGTCCTCGCGCAGCAGGAAGGAGAAATCCATGCCGAAAGCGGTGGCGCGGCAGCGCGTCGCGAGCGCCTTCAGCCGGGCACGGAAATCCTCGATCTTCGCCTCGTCCGTATGCGCGTCGTCGACATGGGCGTTGCAGGCGGCTGCGAGCTTCTCCGCCCAGAGAGAGAGGTCGCCGCTTGCGGCCGATTCCGTTTCCTGATGCACGGCCCCGGCGAGCTTGCGGATTTCCGCCGCCATGACGGCCAGATTGATGGTGCGGACCGCCGCCATCTCCGGTTCGCGCTTGATCGCCTCGACGGCGCGGCGCATGCCGGCTATGCGGTCGCGCAGCCTCTGGCGGAGCGGGCGAAGCGGACGGCGATCGTCCGGCAATGCCTCCAGCGTCTCGTCGAGGACGGTCACCACGTCGAGCAGGCCGTCGAAGTCGCCCTCCATATAGGCGGCGGGCGCCATCGCCCATTCGTCGCAGGCGGCGGCGATCGAAACGAGATGGCCGGCGAAATTGCCATTGTCGACGGCCGATATATAGCGCGGGTGAAGCGGCTGCAGGGTCTGCGTGTCGTACCAGTTGAAGATGTGGCCGCGGAACGTATCGAGCTTGTCGATCGTGTCGAGCGTCCGCTCCAGCCGCGCGATCGCCTCGCCCATGCCGATCCAGCCGAAATCGCGCGCCGCGACGATGGACAGGAGATAGACGCTGATGTTGGTCGGCGAAGTGCGATGCGCCACCACGGGATGCGGCGTTTCCTGGAAATTGTCCGGGGGCAACCAGTGGTCGCCTTCCGTCACGAAGGTCTCGAAGAACAGCCATGTGCGGCGGGCGGCCACGCGGAGCGCCTGCCTGTCCTCCGGCGAGACCACCAGCCGGTCTTCCGTTTCGGCCGAGCGGCTGATCAACCACGCGAAGGCCGGGGAGACGAACCAGAAGACGCAGAAGATCAGCGCCACGATCGCGCCGCTCGAGCCCGCGGCGAAGGGAATGGCGATGCCGATCAGGGCGATGATCAGCGCGCCGCCCATGAGCCGGTAGTAGGAGGACAGGTCGTTGTCGCCGCGTTGCGCCTGCAGCGCCGTGCGCCATTCCAGAAGATGCTGGTGGCTGACGAAAAGCCGGTAGAGCGTACGGATGATGGCGTCGCCCATGAGCCAGGCCGAATGGGCGATCAGCACCATCCTGAGCGCGACCTGTGCCGTGCCGAACGCCACGTCATGGCCGAAAGTATGGAAATGGCCGCGAAGCGTGACGTTGGCCCGTTCCGGCAGGATGCCGGCGACGATGTCGAAGGTCGGCGCGACGAAGAGGATGAGGATCAGGAAGAGCTGCCATTGCGCGGCGAGCGCGAAGGGCAGCAGCGTCCAGGCCGTGATCGACGAGGCGACCCAGAAGATCGGTGTGAGGGTGCGCCGGAGATTGTCGATCATCTTCCAGCGCGAGACCGCCGGCACGCCGCTCGCCGATCCGAAGATGAAGGGCAGAAGCTGCCAGTCTCCCCTCGCCCAACGGTGATGGCGCGAGGCGTCGACCGAATAGCGTGTCGGGTAGTCCTCGACCACCTCCACGTCGCTCACGAGCGCCGCGCGTGCGAGCGAGCCTTCCAGCAGATCGTGGCTGAGGACGGAGTTCTCGCTGATGCGCCCGGCAAGCGCCGCCTCCATCGCATCCACATGATAGAGGCCCTTGCCGGTGAAGGTGCCCTCCCCGTAGATGTCCTGGTAAACGTCTGAAACGGCGAAGACGTAAGGGTCCATGCCCCGGTTCGCCGAAAAGACGCGCTGGAAGAAGGAGGCCTCGTCGCCGGTCGTGAGCGAAGCGGTGACGCGCGGCTGCAGGATGCCGTAGCCGGCGGTAACGATGCGGCGCGCAGCGTCGAAGACGGGCCTGTTCAGCGGGTGCGCCAGCTTGCCGGCCAGCCGCCTGACCACGTCGCGGGTCGTGCGCGTATCGACATCGAGCGTCATCACGTAGACGACGTCATCCGGCAGAGCCAGTTCCGGCTGCAGGAAGGTCGTGTCGGCGTCGCCGCGCAGGAGCAGGTTCAGCTCGTGCAGCTTGCCACGCTTGCGTTCCCAACCCATCCAGCGCTGCTCGCCTTCATTGTAGAGCCGGCGGCGATGCAGCAGATGGAAGCGCGGCACGCCTTCCTTGGGATGGCGCCCGTTCAGTTCGGCGATCTTGCGGCGCGCATGGCCGAGGATTTCCAGATCGGCCTCGTCCTGTTCCACCTGGCTGTCCGGCCAGTCGGAAAGCAGCGCGAAATAGATCTCGCCCTGGACGTTCGCCAGATAATGCACCTCCAGATTGCGGACGATCTCCTCCACGTCCTCCCGTGAGCCGATGAGCGAGGGAACGACGACGAGCGTTTTGGCGTCGGCGGGCAGGCCTTCCTTGAAATCGTAGCCGACCAGCACCGACGGCTTCAGGAAAAGCAGGGCGACGGTGTTGAAGAGGCCGACCGCGCCGTCCGCCGCAGGGATCGCGAGGATGACCAGCAGCACGGCAAGCGAAGCACGCGAAAGGCCGGCATCGGCAAGCGCCACCCCGGCCAGCCAGAGGAACAGCGCGGTGAGCACGACGACGGGCACGGCGAGCCCCAGCCAGCCCGCCTTGCGGTAGAGGCGCAGGAAACGCAGGCCGAAACCCGGCCTGTAGCCGATCGCCTTTTCCAGTTCCGGCCGGCGCGGACCGGTCAGGAAGAAGCCGATATCGACCGGTTCGGCCGCTTCGGCGGACGAAGCGTCTCCGGCCTTGCCGGCGGACGCTGCAAGCTCGATCGCCTTCTTGGCGACCGCGTGCTCCGTCTTGTCGGAGCGGCGGGCCAGCTTTTCGATGGCATTGCGGTACTGGTCGCGCGACTGGAAGTCGAGATCCGAGAAATTGGTGTGATCGCGCAGAAGCGAGTCGATCTGGCTGACGCCCTCGAACCAGGTGGTCCAGTCCGTGTCGTTGATCATCCTGAGGCCGCGGACGATGTTGCCCATCGTCACATTGCCGCTGGACAGCGTCCGGTGCTCGGCGATGATCGATTCCTCGGCGTCGGTGCCGTGCTTCTCCAGTTCGGACTCCAGCCAGCTCAACGCCCTGCCGGAATTCTGCGAGCCGTCGCGGAGCCGGTAGAGAAGCTGGGTGGCGAAGGTCGCGTCGCGCGCATGCTGGGTGTAGCTGGCGAGCAGGCGCTCGCGGGCCGCGCCGTCATCGACGGCAAGGATGCGGTCGGCCGCCTCGTTGGCCATCTGCCTCAATTCGCGCGAACGGTCGACGCGCCGCGCCAGCCGGCGGAGGTTCTCCGTCAGCACGAAGCGCAGCAAGGCCGGCAACGCCCACAATTCGCCGATCCTGAGGGGCTCGATCGACTGGAAGCCTTGCACGATGGCGCGCAGGCTGTGGAGCATTACCGTGCTGTCGGTATGGGCCACATAGAGCCAGACGATGGCCAGCACGCGCGGGATGCCGCGGCCGCCCGGTGTCTTCATGGTCGGCAATTGCCGGTAGAAGCGAGGCGGCAGGTTACGCTTGACCTGATAGATGGCCTCCTCGATCAGGTAATGATTGTCGAGAAGCCATTGCGCTGCCGGCGTCACCGTCTCGCCGGCGCTCTGCGCCTGGTCCGTTGCGCGGTAGACCTTCAGGATCGTGTCGGCGATGTCGTCGATCCGGGCATGGAAATCGAGCCCGTCGAGCGCCGGATCGACGGCCACGCCCGCCCGGGCAAGACTGGCGCCCAGTTCGCGAAGCGCTTCTTCATGAAGGTAGGCGGAGCGAATGGGCAGATCCACGTCCGCGGGCATCGGGTGGAGGCTTTCGGGAAGCGGGGCTGTCTTGTTGTCGATGCTCATCAAGCGGGCATATCCGATCGGCCGGAAAATGGCGGCGTCCTGCGGCTAAACCTATGGCATACGCCATCAATGTCGAACCACAAACTTTTTCAATAGGAGGCAATCCCGCAATAGGCGGAACGCCCGGCGGGGACCCCTCACGGCCAGGCCGCACACATCCGCATTCGATCGAATTGAGCCGAAATGATAGTGACACCAGACATGGCTCGCTCGTCCCGATCGTCCGGCCAAGGCCGGGCCCCTCCAGGGTCTTTTATCGCCGTCCCCGACAGAAAGCCATGCCGTTCCGCCGATGATCTTGCACCCTCGGTCTTTTGCCTTCCAGCCCGGTCAGGACGGCTCGTCGGGGACTTCGCGCAGGGCGAGGATCGCGGCCAGCGTGATCACATTCGTCACGACGACCCACCACACCGGCGACATCGGATCTCCGGTGACGTGGATCAGCCATGTGAAGATGACCTGCGCCGAGCCGCCGAAGATGGTGACGCCGACCGCGTAGGCGATCGACAGGCCGGCCGTGCGCACCGCGGCGGGGAAGCAGCGCGGGATCAGCACGATGCCGACCGCGCCGCTCGCCGCCTGCAGGGCAGCGAGCACGAAGAAGACGGTGAAAAGCATGGTCGCCGTAGGGTTATGCACCACCAGAAGGACCGCCGGATAGGCGATGATCATGAGAAGCAGGCGCGGCCAGAAGGCGATCGCCTTCAGCCCGAAACGGTCGCCGAGCACGCCGCCGACAAGCGCGAAGATGGCGCCGCTGACGCCGATGACCATGTTTGACCCGAAGGCGACGCTCGAGGGCATATGGAGCGTCGTGATGGCGAAGGTCGTCGCGTAGATCATGAAATACTGGGAGATCGTCGCGCCTGGGATCAGCAGGAAGCTCAACAGCAGGGGTTTCCATTGCCGGCGGAACAGGTCCGACAGCACCGCCGCGCCGCTTTCGTGGGCCCGCGACGTATCGAGCGTCTCTTCCAGCTGGTTGCGGATATAGATGCCGACCGGCGCGATAAGGATGCCGAGCAGGAAGGGAATGCGCCAACCCCAGCTGTTGAGGACCGAGTCGGGAAAGAGTCTCGCCAGGATGAAGCCGACGATGCCGCCAATCAGCACGCCTATATTCTGGCTGGAGAGCTGCCAGCTGCCGAACAGCGATTTACGGGAGGCAGGCGCCGATTCGACGATGTAGGTGGTGGCCGGGCCCATTTCGCCGCCGGTCGAAAACCCCTGCAGAAGGCGCGCCAGGACAAGCAGCACCGGCGCCGCATAGCCGATCTGCGCATAGGTCGGAAGAATACCGATGACGGCGCTGCCGATGGCCATGAGCCAGATGGTGAGCGTCATGGCGGGTTTGCGTCCGGCCCGGTCCGCATAGGCGCCTATGACGATGCCGCCCAGCGGCCGCGTTATGAAGCCCACGCCAAAGGTTGCGACCGAGAGCAGAACGCTGGCGTAGGCGTTTTCCGTCGGAAAGAAGGCGTGGCCGATAAAAACGGCAAAGGCCGCATAGACCGTGAAATCGTAAAACTCCAGGGCATTGCCGAGCACTGCGGCCGTGATGCGCCTGCCGGGCGCCACGCTTGCGGAGCCCATATCGCCCCGCCGATCCTGAACGGTACTACCCACCATGCTCGTCCCCTCCAAGCCGCCTCATCCGATTCCCCGCGGCTATCGGGACAGAATTGCGCCGGCGGACAGCGAAGACAAGCGTGCCTCTGGCCCAAAAGACCGCATCCGACAGATATTTCTTTAGCCAAGGCAAAGCAGCTCGAAAGCGACGCCTGGCCGGCTGTCGAGAAGGCGAGAAAGATGCCGCCCGAAACGCGGGCAGGCGCTTTCGCGCCGCTCACGTCGTCCCGAGATAGAGCCGGTGCAATTCGTCCGGCGCCTTCGCGAGGCTGCCGCAGTCGCCGTCATAGACGAAGCGGCCACGGCGCATCACATAGGCGCGGTCGCCGATGGAAAGCGCCAGCGCCGCGAACTGCTCGACAAGCAGCACCGCCAGCCCCTCGTCCGCCAGCCTGCGCACCGTATGCATCAGCCGCGTCACGATCACCGGCGCCAGCCCCGCCGACATCTCGTCGATCAGGAGCACTTTCGGCCGGGTAAGCAGCGCGCGGGCGATGACCAGCATCTGCTGTTCGCCGCCGGAAAGCAGCCCGCCCCTTACCTGCCGCCGCTGGGTGAGTTCGGGAAACAGGCCGTAGGCCTCGTCCGTGCCGGCGCCTTTGCGCAGGCCGATGCGCAGATTTTCGTCGGTGGTGAGCTGGCCGAAGACCGTGCGGCCCTGCTCGACATGCGCGAGCCCCGCGCGCGAGCGCAGGCCGGCCAGCGCGTTCTGCACTTCGCTTCCGCCGATCGCGATGGTGCCACCCGTCACCGGTATAATGCCTGAAAGCCCTTCGAGCAGCGTCGTCTTGCCGGCGCCGTTCGCGCCCAGCACGACGCTGATCGCGCCGGGCTCGGCGACGAGGTCGACACCGGAGACGACCGGCAGCCCGGCGCGGGCGATCGAGAGGCCGGAGACCCGGAGAGCGCTCATGCCGCGGCGCTCCCTTCCGTGATGCCGAGATAGGCCTTTTTCACGGTTCCGTCCGTCAGCACCCTGGCCGGCGGCCCGGAGGCGATCACCTGGCCGAAATCGAGAACGGTCACCTCGGCGCAGACGGAGCGCACAAGGTCCATGTCGTGCTCGACGAGGAGCACCGCCGTGCCGAACAGTTCCGGAATTTCGGCAATGCGCCGTCCGAGCCTCAATGTCTCCTCGTGCGATTGTCCGGCGGCGGGCTCGTCGAGCAGCACGATCGCCGGACGCGCGGCCACCACGCCGGCGACGTCGAGCAGCCGGCGCGTTCCCGCATCCACCTTGGCGACCGGCGTTTCCGGATCGGGGCAATCGAGCCAGGCGAGCAGTTTGCGGGTCTCCGTTTCCGGAAGCCCCTTCGCCGCCAGCGCCAGGTAGCCGCCCACGGTCAATTCCGGGGCGATCCGGTTGGTCTGCCAGGTGCGGCGTACGCCGGCGCGCGCGCGCAGATGCGCCGGAAGCCTGTCGAGCGCCTCGCCGCCAAGGCGGACGCTGCCTTCATAGGAGGGCAGGAAGCCGGTGACCGCGTCGATGAAGGTCGATTTACCCGCTCCGTTGGGGCCGATCAGACCGGCCACCGTGCCGACGGGCACGGCGAGGTTCACGCGATCGAGCGCCACGACGCTGCCATAGCGGACTGTGAGGTTCTCTATCGACAGCACCGGCCGCGGCGCCGCGCCGGGAGCAGGCCGAGGCAGCACGCCGGGTGCGGTCTTCTCTGGTTGCTTCCGCGCCGGCAGGAGCTTGCGGCCGAGCCGACGGAAGGTCTCGCTCATCGCCTCTCCGGTCGAGAGCGCCTGCGTCGCGCCGATCGCGAAGAGCACGTTGCCGAGGTCCTGCGGCAGGCTCAGCCGGCGCAGGATTTCCGGGAACATGATGACCAGGAGCGCCCCGATGATGGCGCCTTCGGCGAAGCGCGCGCCGGCCATCACCGCCACGGCGTAGAGGCTGAGCGACTGCATCATGGAGAAATTCTCCGCGACCAGCGTGCCGAGATAACCGGCGAGCAGGCCACCGGATATGCCGGCTATGAAGGCGGAGATGGCGAAGGCTGACAATTTGCTCGCCGCGATCGAGACGCCATGCGCGGCCGCCGCCCGCTCGGAATGGCGGATGGCCAGCCACGAGGCGCCGATGCGGGCGCGGGCAAGGAATTCCAGCAGAACCGCGATCGCTACATAGAACAGGAGGGCGAAGACGAAATAGCCGCCGTCGCTGTCGAAAGGCGCCGGACGGGCGACCTGGATGAAAGCGGTCTGGCCGGGATAGGTGATGGTCGCGAGGATCGTGTCGAAGGCGGTGGCGAAGGACAGCGTGACGATCGCGAGATTAATGCCGCGCAGCCTAAGCGCCGGCAGGCCGATCGCGACCCCGAACGGCACCGCCGCAAGCCCGCCGAGCAGGATCCAGACCGTAAGCCCGCCGGGCACCTCGGCGACGTTCAAATAACCGACGGTCCATGCGCCGACGCCGGCGAACGACATCTGACAGAGGGCGATCATGCCCGCGCGTCCGGCGACAAGGCCGAGGCTTTGCAGCGCGACGCCCGTGATGAGGACGCCGGTCAGGAGGAATATCCAGTAGGAGGACAGGAAGAGAACGGCCGCCGCGCCGAGGACGGCGGCTACGGCAAGCAGCGCCAGCGAAGCCCTGATGCTAGCGCGCTTCATCCCAGCGGGCCTCGCGTTGCGACCAGAGGAGCACGGCCAGGATGACCAGGAAGGGTATGGCGCTGCGGTACTGGCTGACGACGTCGACCGTGCTCGCCAGCCCCTCGAGGATGCCGAGCGCGATGCCGCCCGCCAGCGTCAGCCAGAAACTGCGGAAGAGCCCGATCAGCGCGGCGGCGAGCGCCGGCACGACGAGCAGGCTGAGCGTCATGAAATTGGGCGAGCGCTGCGGCGCGATGATCATCAGCGCGAAAGTGGTGAAGGCGCCGGTGACGCCCCAGACGAACAGTGACAGCAGCCTGACCCTGACGCCGAGCAGTTCCGCCGCCATGGGCCGTTCGGAAAGGGCGCGCAAGTGGAGGCCGGTGCGCGTGCCGTTCAGGAAGAGGCTGGAGGCGACGGTAAACAGCACGGCAAGCCCGATCGTCAGCGCCGAGGCGTTGGTGACCTGAACGCCGGCGAGCCGGAAAGCCGAGCCGGGGAAGAGCTCGGGCATGACATGCGGATGCTGACCGCCGGTGAGGCGCAGGCCGATCGCTATCAGGCCGACGAGCAGCGCGGCGGTTACCGCCGCCTTGGTCGAGGCGCCGGCCGTGGCGAACCACCTCGTCATGACGAAGCCGATGGCGACGCCGACCGCCGTGCCGGTCACGATCCCGGCCAGCACCGAGGGCCAGGTCGGATATCCGGCTTCCGTCAGGGAGATCAGCATGAACGTGCCCGCCGTGCCGATCGCGGCGCCCGTGAAATTGACGACCGCGACGAGCCGGTAGGTGAAGACGGCACAGACGCCGAGGAGCGCGTAGGCGCCTCCCGCCGTCAACCCCGCCACCGCGGCAGTGAAATAGGTTTCCATTCCTTCTTCCGATCGAAAAGGAGGGCGACGGCGCAAGCTCCGCCGCCCCCAGGGAGGAGAACTAGTTCACTTTCGGCAAGACGACGAAGTCCGGGGTCTCGACAACCCATGCGCCCTTTTCGAGCTTCATCACCTTGGTCGAGCGCATCGGCGAATGGGTCTTCGCCTTGCCGAAAATCCACGGCGAGCCGGCAAGTGGATCCTTGATCGGCTTCATGTCGTAGAGCGCCTTGGTCACGCTTTCCCGCGTTACCGGGCCGTCGATGCCTTCGATCACCTTGAGGAAATTCTTGGCGGCAAGATAGCCGCCCTGCGAGAAGGCGGTGAGCGGCCGGCCGGCCTTCTTCATGTCGGCGATCCACTGGGCGTTCGCTTCGGCCCCCGTCTCGGTATAGGGCTCCCACTCCGTTCCGGCGTAGATCGGCTGCTTGCTGTCGGCGAGCGCCTTGGCAACCTGTTCGGTGTAGGCCGGCGCCAGGAACAGCCAGTTGATGCCGGTGATCTTCTGCGCGTCGACCGTCTTGATGAGCTGCACCACCTGCGGCTCGACCTGGTTGGTCAGCACCGCGTCGCAGCCGGCGTCGCGCGCCTTGATGACATAGGGGGTGAGATCACCCTGGAACGGCAGGGTGAGGTCGAGAAGGTGGATCTTCTGCCCGGTGATCTTCTCCCAGTCGGCGATGCTCTTCTTGTAGGCTTCCTGCGTGCCGCCGATGATGATGAAGAAGGCGCAGAGATTCTTGGCCTTCAGCGTCTTCGTGGCGAAATAGCCCATCGCGGTCGAGAGCGTATAGGGACCGACATTGACCGGCGAGATGCTGGGCGAGGAGAAGCAGGCGGCGTCGACGCCGAGCCCCTGGACGGAGAGCACCTTCTTGCGGTTGTACGTGGCGGCGTTGACGGCGCAGTCGAGCAGGCTCGCGGAGCCGACCAGCGCCACCACTTCCTTGTTGTCGATCAGGTCGCGGGCGGCCTGCGCGGCGACCGCGGGATCGGCCTTGTCGTCCTCGATCGTATAGTCGATCTTGCAGCCGTTCAGCCCGCCGGCGGCATTCAGCGCATCGAAAGCGGCCTTGGTTGCCTTGGGCACTTCGCTGAAATCCGCCGGTCCGGTGATGGTGGAGACGGCGCCGACCTTGATGGCGCCGTCCGGGCAGGTCGGGCCGGCGGCCGAAGCGGTTGCGGCCGTTGCCGCGAAGGCGAGCGCGGCCAGCGGCGCCGCGAAGAAAATCGATCTCCAGTTCATGTCAGGCTCTCCCATTGTCGTTTCGTTGTCATGCCGCCGCCGAACGTTGCGGCGGATGGATGCTCGCCGCGTTCACGGCGGCGAATTTCACCAATGTGTGCTCGATCGCCTCGGGCGCGATGTCGCGTACGATGAAGACGAGCCGCGTGCGACGGTCGGCCGAGGGCCATCTGTCCAGCCGCGCCGGCGGATGGAAGACATGCTGCACGCCGTTCAGGAGGAGCGGCCTGTCCGGATCGTCCGTCACATGGACAAGCCCCTTCAGGCGAAGCAAATCCTCGCCCTTGAGCGCCGCGACATATTCCAGCCATTGCGCGAAGGCGGACCATTCGATCGGCTGATCGATGACGAAGCTGTAGGAGCGGATGCCGTGGAGATGATGTTCGCCGGGATGAGCGTGCGCATGGCCACGATGTCCGGCCGCGCATTCATGCGTGCCGGCGGAAACGGCTTCGTCGAACCAGCCGGCAAGCCGCTCCGGTTCCGCGCCGGGCTCGGCAACCGGCCGCTCCAGCAGGTCGAAATCGGCCTCGCCGTTCAGCGCGCGGGTCAGCGCGGCGGCCGGCGCCAGCGCCGCGAGCCTCGCTTCGAGCCGGCGGACCGCCTCGCCATCGGCCAGATCGGTCTTGGTGACGATGAGCCGATCGGCGAGCGCGGCCTGCTTCGCCGCTTCCGGATGACGCTCCAATGTCGCGAGGCCGTTCACGACGTCAACCGTCGTGAGGACGGAGCCGATGCGGAAGACGCGGCCAAGTTCCGGCTCCGCCATCAGCGTGTGCAGGATCGGCGCGGGATCGGCGAGCCCCGTGGTCTCGATCAGCACCTGGGTGAGCGGCGGCGTTTCGCCCTCGCGGCTCCTGCGATCCAGTTCCTTCAACGTCCCGACTAGGTCGCCGCGCACCGTGCAGCAGATGCAGCCATTGTCGAGCAGCGCGAACTGCTCCTCGCTCGCCTCGATCAGAAGATGGTCGAGGCCGATCTCGCCGAATTCGTTGACGATCACCGCCGCGCCTTGCAGCGCCGGACGGCGCAGGAGCCGGTTGAGCAGCGTGGTCTTGCCGCTGCCGAGAAAGCCGGTGAGGATGGTGACCGGGACAAGGGAGCCGTCAGGCGTGCTCATGGACCACCCTCCCCTCGAACCAGGTCGTCAGGACCTTCGTGTTGGCGATCTCGTCGGCCGGGACCTCCAGAACGTTGCGGTCGAGCACGATCAGATCGGCGGACTTGCCGATCTCGATCGAACCCACCGTATCGGCCAGACCGATGGCGCGGGCCGAATTGATGGTGAAGATCTCGAGCGCGGTGGCCACGTCCAACGCCTGCTCCGGCCAGAGCGAAGCGCCGGGGAACTCGCCGCTCGGGTTCTTCCGCGTCACTAGCCCCTCCATGCCGTTCCACGGGTCGGGATTGGGCATGACGGGCCAATCGGAGCCGCCGGCGAGCAGCGCCCCGGAAGCCAGCAGTTCGCGGTTCGGCCAGAAGCGCTGCGCGCGTTCCTCGCCCATGGCAAGCTTGTGGCCTTCGAGGAAGCTCGTCGGGTACCAGAGGAACGGAGAGAGGTCGGCCGCGACCCCGAGCTCGGCGAAACGGGGTATGTCGGAAGGCGCGATATAGCTCGCATGCGCGATGTGGTGGACGAGCTTAGTCGGGCCGTTGAAGGAGCGCACCACGTCGATCGCGTCGAGCGCCTGGCTGACGGCGGCGTCGCCGGCGCAGTGGATCTTGACCCCGAGCCCCAGCGTCTCGCACTTGCCGACCCAACGGATCAGGTCCGGCACGGTGACGATCGTCGAGCCGCGGAAGCAGCAGCCGAGCACCGGGTCGGGCAGATAGGGCTCGTGGAAGGCGGCGGTGCGGGCGCCAGGGACCCCGTCCAGGAAAACCTTGACGAAATCCGGCCTGGCGTGGGCACCGCGATATTGCTCGCGCAGCGCGATCAGCTCGTCCCCGGCAATGCCGAACATGAAGGACGGCTCGACCGCCGGCATGGCCGACACCGACCAGGCGGTAAGCTCGCCACGATCGTCGAGGCCCTTCAGCGCCGCCAGGATCGGCTGCATGGCCGCCGCGTCGAGAAAGGCGGTCACGCCGAAGGAATTGAGGGTGGCGATGGAACGCGCCATCGCCGCGCGATCCATCTCCTCCGTATAGTAGCCCGAATCCGCGATGGTGCGCTCGACGATGCCGGCTGCGGTCTCGATCATCATGCCCGTCAGGGCGCCGGTCGCCGGATCGCGGCCGATCGAGCCCTTCTCCGGGTCCGGCGTATCGCGGCCGACGCCTGCGCGCCGCAGCGCTTCCGAATTGACCCAGCGATTGTGATAGGTGTCGTCGCGCAGCATGACCGGTCGACCGCGGCTCACCGCGTCCAGCTTCGCCAGCGCCTCGGCCCTGTTCAATTCGGGCAGGAGGTTGCTTCCCCATTGCCCGCCGATAATCCAGCTCCCCTCCGGCGTTTCGGCGGCTCTTTCCCCGACGCGCGCGATCAGCGTCTCGACGCTGGCGGTCGGCGGGACACGCAGTTCGAAAAGCTCCGCCTGTCCGCCCATCATCAGATGCGCATGCACGTCGACGATGCCCGGCATCAGCATGGCGCCCTTCAAATCGACGCGCCGCGTGTCGGGACCGACGAGCGGCCCGACGGCTCCTTCGTCGCCGACCGCGACGATGCGCCCGGCCTTGACGGCCAGCGCGGACGCCCATGGCCGCCCGCGATCCAGCGTATAGATCCGGCCGTTCGTGAAAACGAGGTCGGCGCCGCTCTTCTGCATCCTCTTCTCCTCCCCTCGCGGCCTCGAATTACCGCCAAAGCTTCCTTTCGGGCCGCATCACACGGCCCGGTTCTGTACCGGCGCGCGGCCGCCGCCATCGGCGACGAGCACCGCACCGGTGACGAAAGACGCCTCGTCCGACGCCAGGAACAGGCAGCAGGCCGCGATCTCCTCCGGCTCGGCGATGCGGCCGAGCGCGATGCGGGTTGCCAGCGCCTCGAATTCCTTGCGCGGCGTCGAGCCCTTCTCCGCAGCCGCCGCGCGCATCTCCTCCTCGCTCATCGGCGTGCGCACCCATCCCGGCGCCACCGCATTGGCGCGGATGCCGTCGGCGCCGTGCGCATAGGCGAGCGAGCGCGTGTAGGAGACGAGCGCCGCCTTCGCCGCCGAATAGGCCGCGTTGCGGCCGCTGGCGTTGAAGGCGCCGACAGAGGCGATGTTGACGATCGCCCCGCCCCGCCGCCTGAGCAGCGGCAGCGCGGCGCGGCAGACCTGCATCGCGCCGGTGACGTTGACGGCGAAGGAGCGCTCCCAGTCGTCGTCGGAAAGCGTTTCCGGCTCGTCCGGCAGCATCAGACCGGCGGCGTTGACGACGATGTCGAGTTTTCCGTCGCACGCGTCGACGGCGCGCGTCACGGCCCGGGGATCCGTGATGTCGCCGTGGACGGCCTTGCCGCCGCTTGTCTCCGCCGCCTCGTCGAGCACTGCGTCACCCAGGCCGAAAAGGATGATTTCCGCGCCGTGGCGGGCGAAGAGTTCGGCCGTGGCGCGGCCCATGCCGGTCGCCGCGCCGGTAACGAGCGCCTTGCGGCCTTCGAGGCGGCGGCTCATGCGAGCCCCCAATGGCGCTCTACCGCGAAGCCGGTCTCCGGCAGCGTCGAGCCGCCGTCGACGACGATCGTCTGGCCGGTCGTGTATCTTGCTTCCCCGGAAGCGAGGTAGAGCATGGCGAAGGCGATATCGTCGGCCTCGCCCATGCGGCCGGCCGGAACGTAGCGGGCGATCCCCTCCGAGACTTCCGGCGCGCTCAGCGTGCCGCGCCCGGGCTTGGCGATGAAGCCGGGTTCGACGCCGTTCACCGTGATGCCGTCGCGCGCGAGTTCGAAGGCCGCGCCCCGGATGAAGGCGTTGACGCCAGCCTTCGCCGCCGAATAGTGCGCGCCACCGGCCATGGCGACCCTGGCCGAGACCGACGAGGTTACGAGGATGCGGCCGAAGCCGTTGCGGCGCATGAGGGGAGCGGCCGCCTGCGTCAGCCAGAAGCAGGCTTTCAAATTGAGCGACAACGCCTCTTCGAGCCTGTCCTCGTCCAGTTCCTCAACCGTCGCCCAGGGACAACCGCCCGCATTGTGGACGACGATATCGAGCCGGCCGTAAGGACGAGCCGCGTCCTCGACCAATCCGTGCAGAGCGGCGCGGTCGAGGCCTGAGAACGGCATGGCCTTTGCCTTCAGCCCCCGGCAGGAAAGTTCCGACGCGAGCGCCTCGGCCACATCCAGCGTACGGTTGGCGACGAGGACGGCGGCGCCCGCTTCGGCGAAGCGGGTGGCGATCGCCGCGCCGATGCCGCGCCCGCCGCCCGTCACCAGCGCCACCCTGCCGGAAAGGTCGAAGGGCCGCCGCATCGCTCAGACCACCCCCGCGTCGCGTACCAGCCCGACGAAGCGGGCGAAAACTTCCGTGTGCCGGTCGACGTCTTCCGCACTGGTCGCCGGGCACATCAGGAACATGGTATGGAACGGCGTCACCAGGATGCCTTCGTTCATGTAGAAGGCGTGCAGGAGCGTCTCCAGATCGCCCTGCCGGGCTGCCCTGACCTCGGCGCCGTTTTTCGGCGGGTTCGGCATGAACATGATCTCGGCCCGCGCGCCGACCCGGGTGACGTGCCAGGGCAGGCCGCTCGCCTTTATGACGCCGCGCGCGGCCTCGGCGAGCCGTGCCGCGTTGGCGGCCATCTTTTCGTAGTTCGCTTCCGTCAGCACCCCTTCCAACACCGCGCGCATAACGGCGACGGTGAGCGCGTTGCCGGCAAGCGTGCCGCCGATGCCGAGATGCGCCGACTGGCGAATGCGCGGGTTCACCTTCGGCACGAGGGCCCACAGCCGCTCGGCGATTTCCTCCGTGACGCCGAAGATTCCGGCGGGGATGCCGCCGGCGATCGCCTTGCCGGCGACCAGCATGTCCGGCGCGAGGCCGTGGAGCGCCGTATAGCCGCCCGGCCCGCAGGAGATGGTGTGCGTCTCGTCGATGATGAGCAGCGTGCCGGTGCGCCGCGTGACCTCGCGCAGGGCGGCATGGAAACCTTCGGTGGCCGGGATCGTGCCGAAATTGGTCATCAGCGGCTCGGTCAGCACGCAGGCGACGTCGCCGGGCGCCAGCGCCCGCTCCAGCGCGCCAATATCGTTGAACTCGACCACTTTCGAGACCGCCGAATGATCGACGCCATTCGGGTGGATCATGTTGCGCAGGCCAACATGGCCGTCGCGGAGTTCCACATGCGCCTCCTCCACGCCGCCATGGTAGCAGCCGGAGAAGACAAGCACCTTGGCGCGGCCGGTCACCATGCGGGCAATGCGGATCCCGCCACGGTTGGCGTCGGTGGCCGAGGTGGTGAACGTCCAGTAGGGCAGTCCGAAGCGGCGCGTTAGCTCCGCGCCGACCCAAAGGCTGTCCTCGGTCGGCAGCATCATGGTTGCGCCGCGTTCCAGTTGGCGGGCTGCCGCGCGCGTCACCGCCTCCGGCCCATGGCCACACATGCCGCCCGTGTCGCCCAGGCAGAAATCGACGTAGTCGTGCCCGTCGATATCGCGGATATGGGCACCCTTCGCCTCGGCCGCATAGACGGGAAAGCCGCCGGCCCAGCGCCGCATCCAATGCGACGGCGCGCCATAGAGGAAATGCTCCTGCCCCGTCTTCCAGGCTGCCTCCGATTTCAGATGCGTCAGGCGAAAACGCTCCTGCTCGCGGTCGAGCAGGGTCTCCACGGCCGTGGGGCGCGGATGAATGGCGGCGGCGGCCGTCAAGACTTGTAACCTCCCGATCCTCACGCCTAGCGGCGTCTTTGTTCCCGTCCTAGGTTCATTATTCGAACCTCTGTTTTATATGTTATAGCCAGACTGCAAGCCGGATCGGTGATTGTCAAGTTAATTCACACGCGAACTATCTTGGAACGGAAGAGAAATGAGCACTGTTGGAAAAGCCGTCTCCCTGCTGGAACTGTTCACGCTCGCGGAACCGGAAATCGGCCTGTCCGAACTTGCCCGCAACGCCGGCCTCGACAAGGCGACCACGCGCCGCCTGCTCGTGGCGCTGATAAACGGGCGGCTGGTCGAACAGGAACCTCGAAGCCGCCGCTACCGGCTCGGCGCGGGGCTGTCGCGTCTCGCGCGCATTCGCGATGCTCATTTTCCGTTCGTGCGGGTTGCCGCGCCTGTCGCGCGGGCGCTGGCGCTCGAAACGGGCGAGACGGTGCATGTTTCCGAGTTCAGCGCCGGCGCATTGCTCACGGTGGATGTGGCGCTTTCCGCCAAGGCCAACCGTGTCAATGTCGATGTCGGGCAGGTGCTGCCGCTGCACGGCACCGCGTCGGGCATCGCCTTTCTCAGTGCCTGCGACGGGGCGGCCGCCGATGCCTATCTTGGCGGACCGCTGGACAAATTCACGCCGCACACGGTCGCCAGTCGCGAGGGCGTCATGGAGGCGGTGCGCGCCGCGGCCGCACATGGCTATTCGCGCAGCGCCCAGGGCTACGAGGAAGGCGTCCATAGCGTTGCGGCCCCCATATTCGGCGCAGACGGCCGCGCCATCGGCACGCTGGCGGTCGCCTCGCCGGTTTCGCGCATCGACGACGCGGTTGCGGTGCGTCAGGGCGAAGCGGCCGTCCGCGCGGCCCGGGAGATCTCGGCGGGGCTCGGCGGCGAGGTGGCCAGGCTTGGGACAGGCTCGGAACGTGCGAACTTCATTCTTAGCGGAAACTGACGCACCCAACCTAGCGATTAGCCAGCGAAATCCACGCCGTCTTCAAATCGGTGTACTTGTCGAAGGCGTGAAGCGACTTGTCGCGGCCGAAGCCGGATTGACCGAAGCCGCCAAGCGGCACCGTCAAATCCGCTCCGCCATAGGTGTTGACGTGGACGACGCCGGCGCGGACCGCGCGAACCATGCGGTGCGCCGTCGCAAGGTTCGATGTCCAGACGGCCGAGGCCAGTCCATAGACGGTCGAATTGGCGAGCCTTGCGGCTTCCGCCTCGTCATCGAAGGAGGTGACGGCGAGCACCGGGCCGAAGACCTCTTCCCGCGCCAGCTTCATTTCCGGCCGCACGCGATCGAAGACGGTCGGCTCCATGTAGAAGCCGCCGGTCTCCTCCAGAATGCGTGCGCCGCCCGTGACCAGCGACGCGCCCTCCTCGCGCGCCGCGGCGACATGGTCGAGGTTCTTGTCCAGTTGCACGGCGCTGGTGATCGCGCCGATGTCCGATTCCAGGTCGAGCGGATCGCCGACCCTCAGCTTTTCCGTCGCGGCGACGAGCTTTTCCATGAACGCATCATGGATAGACGACTGCACCAGAAGCCTGGAGCCGGCGACGCAGACCTGGCCGGAATTTCGGAAGATGCCGAAGGCGGAGACCTTCGCGGCGAGATCGAGGTCCGGGGCGTCAGCGAAGACGATATTCGGCGACTTGCCGCCGAGTTCCAGATGAACGCGCTTCAGGTTCGAGCGGGCGGAATATTCGAGAAGCCGCCGCCCCACCGCACCCGAACCGGTGAAGGCCAGTGCGTCGACGTCCATGTGGAGCCCCAGCGCCTCGCCGGCGACCGCACCGCGCCCAGTCACGATGTTGAGCACGCCTTCGGGAATGCCGGCTTCCGCTGCAAGCTGCCCGAGCCGCAGCAAGGCGAGCGATGCCGCCTCCGCCGGCTTCAGCACAACGGAATTGCCCGCCGCGAGCGCCGGCGCCAGCTTCCAGGCGCCGATCATCATCGGGAAATTCCACGGCACGATCGCCGCCACCACGCCGAGCGGCTCGCGATGGATCAGCCCCAGCACGTCCGACGGCGTCGGGGCGATCTCGCCATAGACCTTGTCGATCGCCTCGGCGTAGTAGCGGAAGGTGGCTGCCGCCGAGAGCGGCTCGGCCTTGTAGGCCATGCTGATCTCCGTGCCGTTGTCGCGCACGCCGAGAACGGCAAGTTCGAGCGCGTCCCGCTCGATGAGGTCCGCGAGCTTCGACAGCGCCTTCTTGCGCGTGGCCGGCGCGGCGCGCGACCATGAACCCTTCTCGAACGCGGCGCGCGCCGCGACGACGGCGCGGTGCACATCCTCGGGGCCGGCATCGGGAATGGCGCCGATCGTTCTCCCGTCTATCGGGCTTGTCACATCGAGCGTCGCGCCGCCGGCAGCCGGCACGCCGCGTCCGCCGATCCAAAGCACCTGCTCCGGGACGGGTTCGACGCGAAGGCGATCGATCGCCGGTTGGTCCATTTTCCCCTCCATCGGAGTTGGTCGCGCGGGTGGGACAAACACCCCGTATCTGCGAGCGGACAGCGCCTTTGTCATTTCATTATTCGGAACGATATTTCGAATATAGACTTGCAAAGGACAAGGACTCCTGTCAAGTTATTTCGCACGTTAAGTAAAAGCCAGAGAAACGAAGACATATGGGCACGGTGAGCAAAGCCGTTTCGCTCCTGGAAATGCTGGGCTCCGGCGTGCCGGAAATCGCGCTGGCCGAGCTTGCCCGGGGCGCGGGCTTCGACAAGGCGACGACACGCCGGCTGCTCGTTTCGCTGATCGAACATGGTCTGGTGGAGCAGGACGAGTCGAGCCGGCTCTACCGGCTGGGCGCCGGCATAGCGCGGCTGGCGCTCATGCGCGAAGCCCAGTTCCCGTTCCTGCGCACCGGCGCTCCGGCGATCGAGCGGCTGGCGGCGCAGACGGAAGAGACCGTGCACCTGTCCGAATATTCCAGGCGCGGCCTGATCTCCGTCCATGTCGTGGAATCGACGAAGGCCAACCGCGTCAGCGTGCCGCTCGGCGAGGTCCTGCCGCTCCACGCCACCGCCTCGGGCATCGCGTTTCTCGCCTTCGCCGACGACGGCGTTCGCGAAGCGGCATTGGCCGGACCGTTCCCCGCTTTCACGCCGTTCACCGTATCGGACCGGGCCACGCTGGCCGCGAATGCCGCCGCCGCCCGGGCCCGTGGCTATTCGGTCGGTTCGCAGGGTTTTGAGGAAGGAGTAGAGAGCGTCGCCGCCCCGATCATGGGTGCGAGCGGCTTCGCCATCGGCACCGTCGCGATCGCGGCCCCGCGGGCGCGGATCCGTCAAGGCGACATCGAGCGCTACGGCCTCGCCGCCGTCGAGGCGGCGCGCGATATCGGCGACCGGCTCGCCGGCCGGTCAAGGGCGGCTGAACGCAAGCGGGCGTGATCGCCGCAGCCCAAGGGAACCAGGGAGAAACGAGATCGTGAAGGAAAATCCGCGCATCCTGGTGATCGGAACCGGCGACACCAAGGCCGACGAACTGAGCTTCATGCGCGAGCGCATCGAAGCGGTCGGCGGCGTCGCGGTCATGATGGATGTCAGCGTACTCGGCGATCCGCCCTACCCCTTGGCGCACGACCGCCATGCGGTCGCAAGGGCGGCCCGTTCCACCATCGAGAAGATCGCCGCCAGCGGCGACGAGAACTCCGCCATGACGCTGATGGCCGAGGGAGCCGCGTCCCTTGCCCGGACCCTGCACGAGGCCGGCGAGATCGACGGCATGATCGCGCTCGGCGGCACGATGGGCACCGACCTGGCGCTCGACGTGGCCCTGGCGCTGCCGCTCGGCGTCCCGAAATTCGTCGTCTCGACCATCGCCTATTCGCATCTGGTGCCGCCGGAGCGCATCGCCACGGATCTGATGATGATCCTGTGGGCGGGCGGGCTTTACGGGCTGAACGCCACCTGCCGGGCGGTGCTGTCGCAGGCCTGCGGCGCGGTCGTGGGCGCGGCGCGAGCCGCCCTGCCCCCCGACGCCGCCCGTCCGGTGATCGGCATGAGTTCGCTGGGCAAGAGCTGCCTCGGCTATATGGTGGCGCTGAAGCCGGAACTGGAGCGGCGCGGCTACGAAGTCGTCGTCTTCCACACCACCGGAATGGGCGGAAGGGCGCTCGAGGCGATCGCCGCCCAGCGCGGCTTTGCCGCCGTGCTCGATTTTTCGCTGCAGGAACTCGCCAACCAGCACACCGGTTCGGTGGTGAACTCCGGCGCCGACCGGCTGGAGAATGCCGGGCGCGCCGGCATCCCGCAGATCGTGGCGCCCGGCGCGATCGACATGGTCGATTTCCCTACATGGCAGGAAGTGCCGGGCCGCTTCGCCGGCCGGCCCTACCACGCCCACAACCGCCTGCTCGCCTCGGTCACGTCGGACGCCGCGACGCGCCGCGAGATCGCCCGGGCGATCAGCGGGAAGCTCGGCTCGGCCACGGGACCCGTCGCCTTCATCCTGCCGGCCGGCGGCATCCAGCAATGGGACCGGGAAGGCGAACCGCTGCACGAGCCGGAAGCGCTCGCGGCCTTTGTCGAGGCGATGCGCGCCAGCGTGCCGGCCAAGGTCGAAATGCACGAGATCGCCGCTCATATCAACGACGCCGACTTCGCTGCCAAGGCGCTGGAGATATTCGACCGCTGGGTGGCCGAAGGCGTCATCCCGCCCGGAAAGCCCAGGGATCGCGAAGCGGCATGAACACGGCTCCACCGCAGGCGCTGGTGCTCGATTTCGGCGGCGTGGTCACCAAAACGCTGTTCGAGACGCATCCGCTAACCGAACGGGCGCTCGGCCTGACGCCGGGAACGCTGACCTGGCGCGGTCCATTCCAACCCGCCACCGACCCGCTATGGCGGGCCATGCAGGCGGACGAGATCAGCGAGCGCGACTACTGGAAGACGCGCACGCGGGAGGTCGGCCAGCTGCTGGGCGAGGAATGGCGCGATATGTCGACCTTCGTACGCCGCGCCCGTGGCGCCGACCCGCAGGCGATCGTGCGACCGGAAGCGGACCGCGCCATCCACGCCGCGCACGCCGCCGGTATCCGCCTCGCCATCCTCTCCAACGAACTCGACCTCTTCTACGGCGCCGATTTTCGAGAGCGCCTGCGCCTGCTCTCCCTGTTCGAAGCCATCGTCGACGCCACCTACACCTGCATCCTCAAGCCCGATCCCCGCGCCTATCAGGCGGTTTGCGAGGCTTTGGACCTGCCGGCGGGAGCCTGCATCTTCGTCGACGACCAGAAACGCAACATCGAAGGCGCCCTGACGGCCGGCATGCGTGCGGTGCATTTCGACGTCCGCGATCCTTCGCGAAGCTATGCCGAGACTCTTCGCCCTTTCGGGCTCGCCATTCCATCCTGATCGGATATCCGGAGTACCTGCCATGCGCGACATCAATTTCCTGAGCGAAAACAACGCCAAGCCGATCTGGCATCCGATGGCGCATCCGGCGGAGATGCGAGCCTCGCCGCCGCGCATCGTCATGAAAGGCGAAGGCGCGATGGTGACGGATATCGAGGGTCGCACCGTGCTGGACGCGGTCGGCGGGCTGTGGAACGTCAATCTCGGCTATAGCTGCGAGCCGATCAAACGGGCGATCGCCGCCCAACTCGACGCCCTGCCCTACTATTCAGGCTTCCGCGGCACGTCGACCGGTCCCTCCATCGAGCTTGCCTACGAGCTCACGCAATGGTTCCAGCCGGAGGGCATGGTGCGCGCCTTTTTCACCTCCGGCGGCTCGGACTCGGTGGAGACGGCGCTCAGACTGGCGCGGCAATACTGGAAGATCCGCGGGCAAGGCGACCGGACGAAGTTCCTGGCGCTGAAGAAAGGCTATCACGGCACCCATTTCGGCGGCGCCTCGGTCAACGGCAATGCCAATTTCCGCCGCAACTACGAGCCGCTCCTGCCCGGCGTCTTCCACACGCCGGCGCCCTCGACCTACCGCAACCCATACGACGAGACCGATCCGGCAAGGCTGGCGAAACTCTGCGCGCGCGCCATCGAGGAGGAGATCGCGTTCCAGGGCGCCGACACCATCGCCGCCTTCATCATGGAGCCGGTGCTGGGTGCCGGCGGCGTCATCGTCCCGCACGAGACGTTCATGCCGCTCGTGCGCGAGATATGCGACCGCCACGGCATATTGCTCATCGCCGACGAGGTGGTAACCGGCTTCGGCAGAACCGGCGCCTGGTCGGGATCGCGGCTATGGGGCGTGCGGCCCGACTTCATGACCATGGCCAAAGCGATCACCTCCGGCTATTTCCCGCTCGGCGCCACCCTGATCTCCGCCAAGGTGGCGGAGGCGTTCGAGGCGGACAAGACCACCTTCGGCGCCATCGGCCACGGCTATACCTATTCCGGCCATCCGGTGGGCTGCGCAGCCGCGCTGGAAGCACTTGCCGAAACGAAACGGCTCGCACTCAACGAGAACGCGGCGGCGCGCGGCGGCGAGCTCGAGAAGGCGCTCGAGCTGCTGAAGGCCAGGCATGCGCTGGTCGGCGATGTGCGCGGCAAGGGGTTGATGGCGGCGCTGGAACTGGTCTCGAACCGGGAAGCGAAGATACCCGCCGACAAGAAGACGATGGCGAAAGTCGCCGACGCCGCCTACGAAGCCGGCGTCATGCTGCGGGTATCGGGCAACACCATCATCCTGTCGCCGCCGCTGATCGTCACCTCCGCCGATATCGATAAGATCGCGGAAGGGCTCGATGCGGGGCTGGAGGCGGCGAGGTGATGCCGCCGGTTTCGCCGAAGCCTATCGACCCTCGGAGGATTCCGACAGGATCAGGCGCTCCAGCATGTCGAGCAGCTTCTGGTGCTGCTCGGCGCCGTAGCGCTTCTCGATAGCATCGTAGATGGCGATGCGCTCGGGCGTCAGTTCCTCGATCAGCGCCTGCCCGGCGGCGGTGACGGCAAGACGCGTGCGCCGGCCATCGTCCTTGACCCTGCCGCGGGAGATGAACTTGCGCTCCTCCATCGCCTTGATGATGCGGGTGAGGCTGGGCGGCAGGATGGAGGCCTGCTTGGCCAGCTCGGTCGCCTCCAGAGGGCCCGCCTCCGCCAGGACGCGCAGCACGCGCCACTGCTGCTCGGTGATGTCGTGGCGCGCCAGCATGGGCCGGAAACGCGCCATCACGATTTCGCGGGCGCGAAGCAGGGCCATCGGCAGGGAGCGGCGTGTACTGGGCGGCAGCAAATCGGTCTCCGGAATATCCCCTCGGCCATATGGGCCAGCCCGCTATATCCGCGATTTTTCCCGGTCGGTAAATCCCGCCTTCGCAATGGGGAAATTCCCGTCCCGAGCTTGACAAGCCTGCAACGAAATGTAATTCACGTGTTAATTAAAATCAATCGGCGCGAAGCCTTCGGAGGAACACCTTGCCGCATATGGCGATCGAATATTCGGCCAATCTCGATGGCCCGCTCGACATGAACGAGCTTTGCGCGCTGATATCGCGCACCATCCTCGATACCGGCCTTTTCGAGAAGGGCGCCGTGCGCGTGCGCGCGTTCCGGGCCGACGCCTACGCCGTAGCCGACCTTCTGCCCGAAAACGGCTTCATCGACATGAATTTCCGTATCGGCGAGGGCCGCAGCGCCGAGGAAAAGAAACGCGTCGGCGAAGCGATCTTTTCGGCGGTGGCGGACCGTCTGGCGCAGCTTTTCGCCACGCCGCATTTCGCGCTGTCGCTGGAGGTCCGCGAGATCGACGCCAAGCTTTCCTGGAAGAAGAACGCCATTCATTCCCGGCTGCGCGGCCATTGAGGGAAGCAAGTGACGGAAAGACGATCATGACGGCATTGGACGACAATCTGAAAAAGGCCGAGGCCTGGCTGGAGCGCTTCCGCCGGGACGGCGTCCTCAACCAGATCGGCGGCGAGGCGATGCCGGCCGCCGACGGGACCACCTTCGAGACCGTATCGCCCATCGACCTGAAGCCGATCGCGAAAGTCGCGCATGGCAAGGCCGAAGACATCGACCGCGCCGCCAAGGCCGCCAAGACCGCGTTCCGCGACTGGGCGGCGATGCCCGGCGCGGAACGCAAGAAGCTGCTGCACCGGATCGCCGATGCGATCGTGGCACGGGCGGAGGAGATCGCCTTCGTCGAATGCATGGATACCGGCCAGGCGCTCAAATTCATGGCCAAGGCCGCGTTGCGCGGCGCGGAAAACTTCCGCTTCTTTGCCGACCGCGCTCCTGAGGCGCGCGATGGCAGGGCGCTGCATGGACCGGGCCAGATCAACATCACTACGCGCGTGCCGATCGGCCCGGTCGGCATCATCACGCCGTGGAACACGCCCTTCATGCTGTCGACCTGGAAGATCGCGCCGGCGCTCGCCGCCGGTTGCACGGTGGTGCACAAGCCGGCCGAGTTCTCGCCGCTGACGGCCCGGCTCCTGGTCGAGATCGCCGAAGCGGCGGGCTTGCCGCCGGGTGTATGGAACCTCGTCAACGGCTTGGGCGAGGATGCCGGCAAGGCATTGACGGAGCATCCCGATATCAAGGCGATCGGTTTCGTCGGCGAGAGCCGCACGGGCTCACTCATCATGGCGCAGGGCGCCGCGACGCTGAAGCGCGTGCATTTCGAGCTCGGCGGCAAGAACCCGGTGATCGTCTTCGCCGACGCCGACCTCGAACGCGCCGCCGACGCCGCCGTCTTCATGATTTATTCGTTGAACGGCGAGCGCTGCACCTCCTCGTCGCGGCTTCTCGTGGAGGCCTCGATCCATGACGAATTCTGCGCCAGGGTGGCGGAGAAAGCCAAGCGCATCAGGATCGGCCATCCGCTCGACCCGGAAACGGTGGTCGGGCCGCTGATTCACCCGGTGCACCACAAGAAGGTGCTGTCCTATCTCGAGCTCGGCCGCTCCGAGGGCGCGACGATTGCAGCCGGCGGCGGCAAGGCCGACGGACCAGGCGGCGGCTGTTATGTCCAGCCGACGCTCTTCACCGGCGTGAAGAACACCATGCGCATCGCCCGCGAGGAGATTTTCGGGCCGGTGCTGACCGCGATCCCGTTCAAGGACGAAGCGGAAGCCCTGGCGCTCGCCAACGACACCGACTACGGGCTCACCGGCTATCTGTGGACGGCCGACGTGACGCGTGCGCTGCGCTTCACGGATGGGCTGGAGGCCGGCATGATCTGGGTGAATTCCGAGAACGTGCGCCATCTGCCGACGCCATTCGGCGGAGTGAAGAGCTCCGGCATGGGCCGCGACGGCGGCGACTGGTCGTTCGACTTCTACATGGAGACGAAGAACATCGCCTTCGCCACGGCGCCACACGCCATCCCGAAACTCGGCGGCTGAACCGCTCGACGCCATCGCGTCAGGGTTGCATTCAGCAGGGAGGAAGTCATGCCGCTGCCCAAGCCCAACCTTTATCCATCCTTCAACGTCGTGCGGCTCTCCCATGTCGAGCTTTGCGTCACCGATCTCGGCAGGAGCCGCGCCTTCTACGTCGACACGCTCGGCCTCCAGGTGACGGACGAGAGCAGGGACGCCATCTACCTGCGGGCGCTGGAGGAACGAGGCCATCACTCGATCGTGCTCCGGCAGACGGACAGCGCGGAAGCCCGCGATCTCGGCTTCAAGGTCTTCTCCGAGGAGGACCTCGACAAGGCTGCGCATTTCTTCAAGGGCAAGGGCATGCCGGTCGAATGGGTCGAGCGGCCCTATCAGGGGCGCACCTTCCGCACTCGGGATCCGCACGGTATTCCGCTCGAATTTTACTCGCGGATGGACCGCCTGCCGCCGATCCACCAGAAATACGCGCTCTACAAGGGCGTGAAGCCGCTGCGCATCGACCATTTCAACGTCTATTCGCCCAATGTCGATGAATCGGTGGCCTTCTACGGCGAACTCGGCTTCCGGGTAACCGAGTACACGGAGGACGCCGAGACCGGCAGGTTGTGGGCCGCCTGGACGCATCGCAAGGGCGGCGTGCACGACATCGCCTTCACCAACGGGCGCGGCCCACGCCTGCACCATGCCGCCTTCTGGGTGCCTACGCCGCTCAACATCATCGACCTTCTGGACCTGATGGCGACCACCGGCTACATCGGCAACATCGAGCGCGGGCCCGGCCGGCACGGCATTTCCAACGCGTTCTTCCTGTACGTCCGCGACCCGGACAAGCATCGCATCGAGATCTACTGCTCGGACTACCAGACGGTGGATCCCGATCTGGAGCCGATCAAATGGGACCTGAAAGACCCGCAGCGCCAGACACTGTGGGGCGCGCCGGCGCCGCGCAGCTGGTTCGAGGAGGGCAGCCCATTCCAGGGCGTCACGCCGCGCGAGCCCGACCTCGCCGCCTCGCCGATCATCGCGCCATGAGCAGATCGATGCAGTCGGCACCAGTGATCCGCCAGGCATAGACAATCTCCAGAAGGAGCAGACCTCGCCATGACCCCTCCCCGCCTCGCCACCTTCATCGCGGGAGGAAAGCGCCGCTACGGCGCCATTTCCAGCCGGGGTGCCGTCGATCTCTCGGCCCGCCATGGCGGGCAATGGCCGACATTGCGCGAGGTGATCGAAGCCGGCATGCTCGGCCGGCTCGCCGAGGAAGCGTCCGCCTTGCCGGCCGATTTCGCGGAGAGCGAGATCGCCTATGCCATCCCAATCCCCTCGCCCGAGAAGATCATATGCGTCGGCGTCAACTATCCCGACCGCAACGAGGAGTACAAGGACGGCCAGGCCGCGCCGCCCAACCCGTCGCTTTTCGTGCGCTTTCCCCGCTCTTTCGTCGGCCATGGCGCCGATCTGGTGCGGCCGCCGGAATCGCCGCAGCTCGACTATGAGGGCGAAATCGCGATCGTCATCGGCAAAGCCGGCCGGCGCATCGCCGAAAAGGATGCGCTCGGCCATATCGCGGCGCTCTCGCTTTGCAACGAAGGCACGATCCGCGACTGGGTGCGCCACGCCAAGTTCAACGTCACGCAGGGCAAGAATTTCGACCGCAGCGGCTCGATCGGCCCCTGGCTCGTACCATTCGGGGATGAGGCGCAGATCGCCGATGTCGCACTCACGACGCGCGTCAACGGAGAGATGCGCCAGCACGACCGGACCAGCCGCATGATCTTCTCCTTCCGCAGGATCATCGGCTACATCTCCACATTCACCACGCTGGTGCCGGGCGACATCATCGTCACCGGCACGCCGACGGGCGCCGGCGCGCGGCGCGATCCGCCGGTCTGGCTGAAGCCGGGCGATGTGATTGAGGTCGGGGCCGAGGGCATCGGAATGCTCAGGAACGGCGTGGCCGACGAGGCGATCCGCCGATGATGACCCCGAACCAGATCGAAGACGCAGCGCGGCGCCTGTTCGAAGCGGAGCGCACCCGTAAGCAGATCCGGCTGCTCAGCCTCGACTTCCCCGAGGCGACGATGGACGATGCCTACAAGGTTCAGGCGGCGCTGGTCCGCCGGAAAGTGGCGTCCGGCCTCGCCATCCGGGGGTGGAAGATCGGGCTCACCTCGAAGGCGATGCAATCGGCTCTCAACATCGATATCCCCGATTCCGGCATCCTGTTCGACGACATGTTCTTTCCGGACGGCGGCACGGTTCCGGCCGGCCGCTTCATCCAGCCGCGTGTCGAGGCCGAAATCGCGTTTGTCATGAAGGCACCGCTGAAAGGGCCCGATATTTCGGTCGACGACGTGCTCGACGCCACCGACCATATCGCGCCGGCGCTCGAGATCCTCGATACACGCATCGAGCGGGTGAACAGGGAGACCGGCAAGGCGCGCACCTTCTTCGACACCATCTCGGACAATGCGGCGAATGCGGGCATCGTCGTCGGCGACCGCACCTGCGATCCTCGCGAGGTCGATTTGCGCTGGATCGGCGCGATCGTCTCACGCAATGGCGAGGTCGAAGAGACCGGCCTCGGCGCCGGCGTGCTCGACCATCCGGCGATGGGCATAGTGTGGCTGGCCAACCGGCTGCACCGGTACGGGATGGAGATTTCGGCCGGCCAGACGGTATTGTCGGGCTCGTTCGTGCGGCCGGTCGAGGCACGTCCCGGCGAAAAAATCGCCGCGGATTTCGGGCGGCACGGGACGCTTCGCATCTCCTTCGCATGACAGCCGCGAACCGGTGCCGATCGCCTGCCGGTCAACGGCTCATTCGCAGATAGAGCCTCGGCAACAGCTGCGTCAGCCGGTCCACCGCGGAAATCGTGATCGAGTTGTGCTCGCCGAATATACGGCCGAGCGAGGACTCGGCGTCGGAATCAAGACCGACGCAGAACGTGTCGACGGCCATCTGGTTCAGCCGCTGGACGGCCTTGCGCGCATCTTCGACCAGATATTTCCGGTCCTCGACATCGATATCGGACGGTTCTCCATCCGTGACGACGAGCAGCAGCCGTCGATAGGTCTTCTGCAACGCCAGATCCCGACCGGCATGGCGTATCGCCGCGCCAAGCCTCGTCGAAAGGCCGCTTTCGAGGCCGGCCAGCCGCGCTTCCGCCAGGGCATCGAAGGGCTGTCCGAAATCCTTGAGGCGGAGGTAGCGGACATCCTCCCTCCGATCGGAACAAAAAGCGGCGACCGCGAAAGGATCGCCGAGTTCGGCCATTGCCTGGGAGAGCAAGGCCGCCGCCTGCCGCTCGACGTCGAGCACGGTCTGCCGGCCGTTGCGGACCCCTGCGGCCGTCGATTGCGAGATGTCGAGCAGAAGCAAGGTGGAAAGGTCGCGACTACGCCGCTCGTAGCGGCCGTGGATGCGCGGGCTCGGATTTTCGCCAATGCGGCGGGAGATGAAGGCTTCGATACACGCGTCGAGGTCGAGGAACTCGCCTTCAGGCTGGCGGCGCAGGCGTTCCGCGCGGCTGACACGCGCCGAACGGATCAGGGCGGTCAGGCGGTCGGCGAAACCGGCGCGCTCCTCGCGAAGCCGCGCGACGAGTTGGGCCTGCCCCTGCTTCGGAGGATATTCCTTGACCGATGTCCAGTCGGCCTGGTCGCGCCCGGTGACATAGTCGAATTCAGGATAGCGGGCGACGAGGACGCCCTCACTCTCCTGCACGGTCAGATGAGCGCGCCCGGCCGGGCTCTCGGGCTCCCATTCCTGCTCCACACGGTCCGGCGCGCGTCCGTCATTTTCTTCCACGCGGAAGCTGGCCGAAGAGAGAACTTCCTCGGCATCCGCCATCTGCGCGGAAGCGTCCTCGCCGAAATCCCAGAGACCCATATTGTCGTCGCGGTAGGGCGGTTGGACCACATAGTTCTTCGGATCGAACTGGACCCGCATCTGGCCGAGGTCATTGCCCAGCAGATTGCCGATGCGGCGGCTGACCTGCTGATCGTCGAGCTCCGCCTCCGCTGCCATGAAAGCGTCGCGGCCTTTTCTCACCCAGGGGTTCGGATCATCGTAGGCTGGATCCGCCAGCGCGCGCGCGAGGCGGGCGAATAGCGAAGGCGCCGTGGCGATGTCCGTCGGCGTTGCCGAATGAAACGGCAGGAAGAGACGCGCCAATCCGGGAAGCTCGCGCATCGCCAGGTGCTCGACCCGGGCATCTTCTATCAGCGAAACGAGCGCAACCTGCGCCGGTTTCAGGCTTCCGAGAGGAAAGCGATCCCGCGAAAATCTGAGATGCGCGCCGATATGGGCGACGGCGGCGCGATAAAGCTTCTCGCTGTCGGAGGGTGAAAATCCCTGGAAATTCGTCGGCAGCCGGACGACGCTGCCATCGAAGCCGGGGCGACGGCGCGCCTGCGGCGGCGCGTTCGGCGGCGTCTCGCGCAAGGGCGGCGCGTCTCCCCAGAGCGCGACGAGGAAGGGCTTCAGCCGTGCCTCCATGTCGAGGAAGCCGACCTGCCCGCTTTGCCGCTGCAGCCAGCGGCGACTGTCGGCGTCTTCCAGCCTGAAGAAGCGAAGGCGCCGCTCGGGATCGCCGTCGGCAACGCGCACGCCGATCCTGACCCAGGCTTCGAGCCCTTCGATATCCGTCTGGCCGAGAAGGCCCGGCATCTGTTCGAGCAGGGTCGCAAGCGATTCCGGGGCGGCACCGAGCATCCATTCGACGAGCCGAAGCCACCGGCCGCATTTGCCGGCCCCAAGCTTCTCGGCCACCTCGATCGCGGCGCGCGGCAATTGCTCGGCGGCACGGCGGCCGGCACGAATGGCGGCGCCCGAAACGATGCCGGCCAGTTCGATAGCCACGCCTGGAGAGGCGAGAGCCGCGAATTCCGGCGACAGGCAGGCGTAGTTCTCGGCGACCGCGCCGCCATAGCCTGCTCCCGCAAGCCGGCGGCAGGCGACGATCCAGGCGTCGCGGCACTCGCTGCCGAAGGCAGAGGCGCCGTGGCGCATGGCCTGCATCAGCGCCGCGTTCTGCCGATCCGGTGGAGCGGGGATGCCCAGCCGCTTGCGCACGCCGCAGGCCGCCTTAGATGCAGGCGGCGACGGCCGCTTTCAGCGCATCGCGCATGTCGGCATCGTCCGTGATCGGCAAGACCAGCGCCACCTCGCAGGCCGCGTCCATCGCGATGCCGCGCCTGACCAGCATGCCTGCATTGATGAGCATCCGCGTCGAGGCCCCTTCCTCCAAGCCATGTCCCTTCAGGTTGCGGGCGCGCTCGGCGATCCGGACGAGGGTCTTAGCTGCTTCCCTGGCGACGCCGGATTCTGCGGCGACGATCTCCGCTTCGACGGCGGCTTCCGGGTAGGAAAACGAGATGGCGGCGAAACGCTGCTTGGTCGATTCCTTGAGGTCCTTTAGCACGCTCTGGTAGCCGGGGTTGTAGGAGATCACCAACTGGAAGTCCGGTGGCGCCTTCAGCACCTCGTTTTTCTTTTCCAGCGGGAGGATGCGGCGATCGTCCGTCAGCGAATGGATGACCACGGTCGTGTCCTGCCGCGCCTCGACGATCTCGTCGAGGTAGCAGATGGCGCCATGGCGGACGGCGAGCGTCAGCGGGCCATCGTGCCAGACCGTTCCCTCGGCATCCAGCAGATAGCGGCCGACGAGGTCGGAGGCGGTCATGTCCTCGTGACAGGAAACGGTGACGAGCGGCCTGCCCAATCGCCACGCCATATATTCGACGAACCGCGTCTTGCCGCATCCGGTCGGCCCCTTGAGCATGACCGGCACGTGGGAATCGCAGGCGGCTTCGAAGAGTTCCACCTCCTGCCCGACGGGACGATAATAGGGCTCCGACACGATGCGGAAATCGTCCAGCACGCCGCCGGCAGTCGAATTCCGTATCCCGGCGACACCCGTTCCTCTGCTCATTCCGGCCTCCGAATTCAGTCCAGCGTCGGGCGCGCGAAGGCAAGCCGCGACGGCAGCGCGGCACGACATGCCTTCGGCCGTAGCTAACGGTGCGCGGCGACCTTGTTCGGGATGCCTTCGATGGGGCTTTCGGGCGTGCCGACCGTCTGGCGCGTCATTGCCTCGACCATTTCCCGGGTGCCCTCCGGATCTTCGACCCACCTCTTGTAGAAATTGTAGGGGCAGGTGGCGTGGCCACGGTCGCCTTCGCCCGAATTGATGAGCCCGGTATAGCCGCGGTGCACGAGCTTGAAGAGCTGGTTCTGCGACTGCATGTTGCGCCGCGCATCGCGGATGAGCGAGACGGAGAGCTGCCCGTACTGGATGCCGTTCTCCTCGGTGCCGCATTCGCCGAGCGTGCGTCCGTCGAAGCCGATGATCGATGAGTGGCCGAAATAGGAATAGACGCCGTCGAAGCCCGAGGCGTTGGCCACCGCGACATAGACATTGTTCGCCCACGCCATCGATTTCGAGATCAGGATCTGCTGCTCCTTGGCGGGATACATGTAGCCCTGGCAGCGGATGATGAGTTCCGCGCCGCGCATGGCGCAGTCGCGCCAGATCTCGGGATAGTTGCCGTCGTCGCAGATGATCAGGCTGATCTTCAGGCCCTTGGGACCCTCCGAGACATAGGTGCAGTCGCCCGGATACCAGCCCTCGATCGGCACCCAGGGCATGATCTTGCGGTATTTCTGGACGATCTCGCCCTTGTCGTTCATGAGGATGAGGGTGTTGTACGGCGCCTTGTTGGGATGCTCCTCGTGGCGTTCGCCGGTGAGCGAGAAGACGCCCCAGACCTTGGCCTTGCGGCAGGCGGCGGCGAAGATCTCGGTCTCGTCGCCGGGGATGGACGATGCCGTCTCGTACATCTCCTTCTGGTCGTACATGATGCCGTGCGTCGAATATTCCGGGAAGATCACCAGATCCATGCCGGGCAGCCCGGCCTTCATGCCCTGAATCACGGAGGCGATGTTGCGGGCGTTCGCCAGCACTTCTTCCCGCGTATGAAGGCGCGGCATCTTGTAGTTGACAACGGCCACGCCGACCGTGTCGTTACTGCTGGAAATGTCTCCGTGGTACATGGTTCTCTCCTTGCTTGCGAAGTTGTCCCCGCTCGGGTCCCGGTCAGACGGTCATGTGCGCGTGGACGAGTGAATCGGTGAGCGCATCGATCCGGCCTTCGGCGGCGATCGTGCCGCGTTCCATGAGGACGAAGCGGTGAGAGGCGCGGCGGGCGAAGGCGACATTCTGCTCGACCAGCACGATGGCGATGCCGTGCTCGCGGTTGAGCCGGATGATGACGTTTTCGATCTCCTCGACGATGCTCGGCTGGATGCCTTCGGTCGGCTCGTCGAGCAGGATGACTTTCGGCTCGGTCAGAAGCGCGCGCGCGATGGCGAGCTGCTGCTGCTGGCCGCCGGATAGATTGCCGCCGAGACGCCCGAGATGCTCGTTGAGCATGGGGAACAATTCGAAGACGAGGCCGTCGAAGCTGGAAGACCTGTCCCTGCGGGCGAACCGTCCCAGCCGCAGATTTTCGCGTACGGTGAAGCGCGGCAGGATCCCGCGACCCTGGGGAACATAGGCAAGGCCCACCTTCGCCCGCTGGTCGGTAGGCACATGGGCGATGCTGGCGCCGTCGAGCCGCAATTCGCCGCGTACCCGGTCCATCAGCCCGGTTATCGTCCGCAGCAATGTCGTCTTGCCGACACCGTTGCGCCCGAGGACGGATAGAAGCTCGCCGTCGCCGACCGACAGTGTGACGTTCTGGAGGGCCCGGCTGGTGCCGTAGAAAGCATCGACGTTGATGAGGTCAAGCATTGGAAATGCCCCCCGATCCGAGATAGGCCCGCTTCACTTCCGCGTTCTGCTCGATCTCCGAAATCGTTCCTTCCGCGAGCATCCGGCCCTGGTGCATGACGGAGATCACGCCGCCGATCTCGCGTACGAAACTCATGTCGTGCTCCACGACGACGAGCGTGTGCTTGCCCTTGAGCTGGTTGAAAAGTTCGGCGGTCCTGTGCGTCTCCGCACCCGTCATTCCGGCGGTGGGCTCGTCCATCAGGATGAGATCGGCGTTCTGGGCCAGCAGAAGGGCGATCTCCAGCCATTGCGTCTGGCCGTGGGAAAGCCAGCAGGCCGGCCGGTCGAGTTCGTCGGCGAGGCCGACCAGCTTTGCCAGCATTTCCAGGCGCTCGGCGGTTTCGCCGCTGTCGCGGCGGAACAGATTGGCGAAGACGCCATGCGGATCGCAGAGCGCCACCCGCAAATTCTCCCGCACGGTCAATTCCTTGAAGACGCTCGGCACCTGGAATTTCCGCCCGACGCCGAGCCGCGCGATGCGGTACTCCTCGAAGCCGCCGATATCGCGGTCGCGATAGCGTACTTCGCCGCGGGCGACCTTGGCCTTGCCGCAGATGACGTCGAGCGCCGTCGTCTTGCCGGCCCCGTTGGGGCCGACCAGGCATCTGAGCTCTCCCTGGTTGATGCTGAGGTTGAGCCCCGCTATGGCCCGGAAGCCGCTGAAGCTCACTTCGACATTGCGCAGTTCCAGCAACGCCATCGGTCAGCCCTCCCTGACCCGCTTGCTGTCAAACGTGGCGATGGCGGTGCCTGCGACGGACGGGAGGCTCTCCTTGCCGGCCGTCTTGCGCCTTACGAGCCGCGTCGCCTTTTCCGCCAGACTGATCAACCCGTTGGGCAGGAACAGCACGACGATGATGAAGATGGCCCCCATGATCAGCATCCACGTGTCCAGGAAGGTGGGGGATTCGGACAGGTTTCCCTGTACCCCCGTCACGAGGATCGCTCCGATCGCAGCGCCCAGAAGGGAGGCGCGGCCGCCTACCGCGCACCAGATGACGATCGAAAGGCTGAGAGGAACCGACAGGAAGGTCGGCGAGGCGAATTCCATCATCAGCGTGTAGAGCATGCCCGCGAAGCCGGCGACGCCGGCTGAGAGCGTAAAGGCGAAGTTCTGGTAGGCCGCGACGTCGTAGCCGAAATAGCGGACGCGGTTCTCGTCGTCGCGGATCGCCTGGAGGATGAGCCCGAGCTTGGTCCGGGTGATCGCCAGGCCGCCGAGCAGCACGACGCAGAGCGTGCCCGCCACGAGATAATAGGTGCTCGTGCTGTAGGCGTCGAACGAGACGCCGAACGCCGTGAAGGTGGAAAGGTCGGTGATTCCGTTGAAGCCGCCCGTATATTTCTGCTGGTCGATGATGATGAGGTTGATCACGACCAGCATGGCGAGCGTGATGATGGCGACGAACACGCCGGTGATGCGGCCCCGGAACATGAACCACCCGAGGACGAAGGCCAGGAGCATCGGTATGGCGACGCCGGCGAAGACGGCGAAGGTGTAGGAGTGGAAGGGCTCCCAGAACCAGGGCAGAGCGTTGACGTTGTTCCAGACCATGAAATCGGGAAGTCCTCCGGCGCCGGTCTGGATCGGGATCGTGCGCAGCTTCAGCGCCATCGCCATGGCGTATGATCCCAGGCCGAAGCTGACCGCCTGGCCGAGATTCAGGATGCCGGTGTAGCCCCACGAGAAGGACAGCGACGCCGACAGGATCCCGAATACGAGATAGCGCCCGTATTTGTTGAGCAGGTAATCGTTGTTCAGGATGTAGGGGAAGATCAGGAGAAGCGCGCAGAAGAGCAGATAGCCCGCCAGCCGCCATTTTATGGAAATGCTATCGCTCATCGATCAGCCTCGACGGACCCGGACGGAGAAGATGCCCTCCGGCATGAAGCGGATGAGGATGACGACGCCGAAGAAGACCAGCGCCTTTGCCAGCGTGTCGTTGTAGATGAAGGCGAGCAGGCCGGAGACCTGCCCGATGATCGCCGCGCTGGCGACCGTTCCGATCAGGCTCGCGACGCCGCCGACGACGACCACCATGAAGGCGTCGATGACGTTGCTGGTGCCCATGTCGGGCGAGACGCTCTTCAGCGGCGCGATCAGCGCGCCGGCGACGCCCGCGAGGCCGGCGCCATAAGCGAAAGTCAAGCTATAGACCCGCGCGGCGTTGATGCCGAAACAGCGCGCCACCTCCTGATCCTGCGTGACGGCGCGCAGGCTGAAGCCGTAGCGCGTTCGCGTGAGGAGGAAATAGGTGGCCGCCAACAGGGCAATCGTCAGGACGAAGATGAGGATGCGGTAGGACGACACCTCGACGCCGAGCACCGGCACGGCATTGGACAGCCAGGCGGGCATCTTCACATAGCGCAATTCGGGTCCGGCCGTCAGGCGGATCCCCTGCTGAAGGATGACGCCGACGCCCCATGTCGCAAGGATGGTGTCGAGCGGCCGTTTGTAGAGATGGCGCACGATGAGCCGCTCGATCAGCCAGCCGGCGGCCGCCACCGCGAAGAAGCTGACGACGAGACAGGGCAGCAGGTCCAGGCCGAACGTCTTCTGCAGGTACCAGACCGTATAGGCGCCGAGCATCACGAACTCGCCATGCGCGAGATTGATGACGCCCATCGTACCGTAGATGATGGCCAGGCCGAGCGAGACGAGCAGCAGGATCGAGGCAATGCTCAGGCCGGTGAAAAGTTGATTGAGGATATCCGACATCAAAAGGCTCCGACCCGGTGCAGCGGCATTCGCCCGGCCTTTCGCCAGGGCGTGTGCCGCCGGATGGACGGCGGCGGCTCGCGCCGCCGCCGCTGATCCGACGTCAGGCGCCTATGCCTGCTTCAGGCCCTCGGGCGTGCAGACCTGTCCGGCGTACGCCCAGTAGGGCTTCGGCTCGATCGACTCCTTGGACTGCTCGATGATCTTGAACTGGCCGTCCTTCTGCACCTGGCCGATCTTCGGCCAGAGGTAGGTGTGCGAATTCTTCGGGTCGATTTTCACCACGCCTTGCGGGGCCTTGAATTCCTGCCCCCAGGCCGCCTTGCGGATCTCCGGAGGCGTGGCCTCCTTGCCGCCGAGCTTTTCGACGGCCTGCTTGAAGAGATACACCTGGAAATAGGCCGGCTCGGAGACGAAGTTGGTCACCTTGTCGGCGCCGTACTTCTTCTTGAAGGCCTCGACGAACTTATGGTTCTCCGGCGAGTCGTACGACATGAAGTAAGGGGCGGAAGTGAAATGTCCCTCGCCGAATTCGCCGCCCATCGCGGCGACTTCCTCCTCGGAGGTGGTCAGGCTCGCCATTGGCATCTTCGCGGGATCGAGGCCCGCGGCCTTGTACTGGCGATGCAGCGCGACGACGGAATCGCCGACGACCGTCGAGAAGATGACGTTCGGCTGCGTATCCTTGATCTTCTGGATAACGGAACTGAATTCCGAATGGCCGAGCGGGACGTATTCCTCGCCCACGACCTCGCCGCCGAGGCGCTTCAGCAGGATCTTGCAGACGTTGTTCTCTTCCTTCGGGTAGATATAGTTCGACCCGACCAGGTAGAATTTCTTGCCGAAGTTCTTCACCAGCCAGGGCACGAAATCCTGTTGCTGCTGGTTCGGAACCGCGCCGGTGTACATGACGTTCTGCGAGCATTCCCGCCCTTCGTAGAGCGTCGGATACCAATAGAGATTGTGGTATTTCTCGAAGACGGGAAGCACGGCCTTGCGGCTGGCCGACGTGTAGGAGCCGAAGACGCTGACGCACTTGTCGCCGAGGACGAGCTTGCGCGCCTTCTGCGCGAAGGTCGCCGGATCGGAAGCCGGATCCTCGACTACCGGCGTGATCTTCATGCCGTTGACGCCGCCGGCCGCGTTGATCTCCTCTATGGCCATGAGACATGCCTGGTTGAGCGACGTCTCGATGATCGCCGTCGTGCCGGTCAGCGAATAGAGCACGCCGACCTTGATTTCGCCGCCCGCCGCGCGGGCCAGAGACGCGTTCTTTATCCAGATATCCGGAAATCCGACCGCGCATGCCGCTCCCAGCGCGGCGCTTGCCTTCAGAAAATTTCGACGACCGTTGTTCATTCCATTCTCCCCTGGAAACGAAAAAGCCCTCGTCGCGAACCGCCGTCAGGCAGGTCGTTACGAGGGCTCTATTGCCGTACTTTTCGAACGCGGATTCGGGCGCGCGGATACGCTGCTGCCCGAAATAAAAAACCCCACGCATCGCTTCCGCGAAGGACGTGAGGCTTCATTACCCGCAAATTTCGGGCGGCCGCATTGCCGCCAACCATCAGACGCTAGCTGAGAAGCTCGAAGGAGTCAACAACGGCCTTGGCGACGACGCCGATGGTCACGCGGCGTTCCATCGCCTGCTTTCTCAGGTAGTTGTAGGCCTCCTCCTCGGTCATGTCCCTGATGCGGATCAGAAGCGACTTGGCGCGCTCGACGCTGCGCATCGTGCGCAGGCTCTCATCCAGTTTTTCGATCCGGCCCCTGAGACGCCTCTCATACAGGAAGTGGCCGCGGGCAAGCGACAGCGCCGTTTCGACGGAACGCGGGGTCGTCGGGTAATGGAGGATGCTGTGGGCGGCGCAATTGTGCAAGAGGCCAAGATCGAGAGGACCTTCGCCGTTGTCGACCACGACCAGCGCCGCCGCCGGCTCCCCCGGTATCCACGGCAAGCGCTGCGGAAGATCGCTCGACAAGGCACAGAAGACGACGTCGAACTGCGCCGGAATCTGCGGCGGCATGGGCCATATGTGCTTGATGCCGCACCGGAGCCGCTGCAGCTCCCGGATCAGGCGCTCGCCATCGTCGTCGCGGGCGACGATGACCGCGATCTTGAGATCCCACAGTTGCGGCGACGAAGGGCTTTTTCTCGCCGGTTTCTGCTGCGGCCTCTCACCGCGCGGCATGGCCGGGCCGACCGTTCGGATGATCGTGCATCGTCTTGTTTCCATCGTGGCGCATCCGTGTCTTCCGGCGCAAGCGGCTCTCGAATTCAGGCGAATTCGAAGGACTTCTGTTTCAGCTTCCGCCCGTAGCCGAGCAGATACGGATCGGATGAAACGCAGGAGGGCGATTCGTAGATGAGGTCGAACTGACCCTGGCGGTTGGCGCGGCCGATACGCGTCCACAGATCGGCGTGCCCCCATGTCGGGTTGATGACGACCTCGCCCTGCGGCGCGCTGAATTCGGAACCCATCACCGACGCGCGCAGGATCTCGGTATCCATCGAGTTCGTCTGCTCCAGCGTCCGTGCGAACACGTTGACCTGAAAATAAGAGGCCTCGAGACACATATTGGTCGGCTGATCTTCGCCATAGCGTCTTTGATACTGGCGCACGAAGGTCGAGTTGCGCTCGTTGCCGACGCCCTGGAAGTAGGGCGCCGCCGTCACATGCCCTTCGCCGACATCGTAGCCCATCGCCCCGATTTCCGATTCGGAAGTCGTCAGGCTGGCGATGGGCATGACGCGCGGATCCAGTCCAAGGTTGCAATAAGCCTGGTAGAGATAGATCGTTCCGTCGCCGACCACGGTGGAAAAGATCACATCGGGGCGCAAACGCTTCACATCGCGCATCACCGGAGTGAATTCGAAACGGTCGGCGCCGAGCCGCACATAGCTTTCGCCGACCACGGTGCCGCCGCTGGTCCGCACCAGTTCCCGCATGATGCGGTTCGAATCCCGCGCGAAGATATAGTCCGACCCAACGAAGTAGAACCGATTTCCATAGGTCTCCATAAGGATACGGCACAGCTCGACGCTGTTCTGGTTCGGCGTCGCCCCGGTGTAGATGACGTTGGGCGAGAACTCGAAACCCTCATAGAGCGTCGGATACCAGAGAAGGCCGTTCAGACGTTCCACGACCGGCAGGACCGCTTTCCTGCTGCTCGACGTATAGCAGCCGAAAATGGTGCTGACGTCGTCTTCCACCATCAGTTTCTTGGCGAGCAGGCCGAACGCGCTCGCCTCCGAGCCGGGATCGTAGCAGATGGGTTCTATGGGGCGGCCATTGACGCCGCCTGAACTGTTGATCTCGTCGATCGCGGTCAGTGTGCCCCTGAGCTGCGTCTCTTCTATGATCGACATGAACCCCGTCTGCGAAAAAAGAACGCCGACGCGCCAAGGTTCGGTTGTATTGCTTGGTTCCTTCAATTTAACCTCCCCTAGTTCCTCCCATCGAGTGCCCTTCTTGCCGGTTATTCAACGAGATAGACGATCGTCGCGGGTGACGCCGCCCGCTACTGCGACGATCGTTGCCGTGCGCCACAAACAACAAAAGCCTCCCTTCGTCTTCGTCTCCGAAGCCAAAGGGAGGCTCTCTTGCCTCAATTCGAAAGCAGCCACATTGCTGCAGAGCCGCCGATCCAGCGGATACTTAGCATGATAAGAATAGTGGCCGATCGAGTCAATGCCGGGCTCGCTCGGCCGTCGCTGTCAGAACTCCGAGAGCGGGCCGGCGATCCGGCGCGACCGCGCCATCAGCCCGTCGAGGCCTGCCCCGCCTGCATGGGAGCGGACGCAGCGGGAGACGGCACGAGGAAGGCGCGGCTGTCGGCTCGGTCGCCTTCGGCCATGCGCGGCTCCCGGTCGCGAGCGTGGCCGACCAGGCTGGATACCAGCGTGCGACGGGCATGCAGCGGCGTCAGCGTGTGATCCGCATTCACGAGCGACAATCTGCTGATGTTGGGAATGGTCCGCAGGCGCTCGCCATCCGGCCCGAAATGCCGGTCGATTTCCTTGATGCTGAGGTCGCCTTCGGAAGTGGCGATCAGGACATGCACGCCGTTCGAGGCGAGTTCCTTCATCCAGCGTTCCACCGGCTTTCCTCGCATGAAGGCCAGCAGACGCGCGTTCGCAAAGGTGGTCTTCACCGCCTCGAGGCCACGCCGCACGAAGCGCCGGTTGTTTTTCGATGTCAGCGTCTTGAACGCCGAAAGAATGCGCGGCCGGCGGGACTCCCGCGGTTCGCCTTCCGAAGGCCTGCGGTTCGCCTTCGCCGTTTCGTAGGCTTTCCATACCGTCATATCCAGCGCGTATGAGCTATTCCACGAAAAGCAAAGCGGGTTGACCATGACCAGCCGACGAACGCGGTTGTCCGCCCGAGCCGCGTGGAAGGCCTGAAACGCGCCCGAGCAGGTGCCGGCAAGGCTGACATGCCCAAAGCCATTCCGATGAAGCCAGTCGACGGCGCGGCTTACATCGACACCCGTGCGCGTATCATAGAGGAAAAGGCGCTCTTCCTGCGGCGCATCGCTTTGACCGAGGCCGGGCAGATCGATCCTGAGCGAGGCGATCCCTTCCGCCGCAAGCAGCCTCGCCGCTTCCACGGTGCCGCGCGCCCAGCCGACATGAGGGACGGCCCCGGAATTCAGGAAGACGACGGCCTCTCCGCCTTCGCCGCCGCCCGAGCCCGAGGGGCGGCACAGCACGCCGCAGATATCGGGTTTCGGGCCGATCAGGATAGGCTCTTCCTCATAACCGGGCCCCGAAAGCACGGGCACTCCGTGGTCGGCGACGGGTCCTGCCGCGTGCCCCTCCCCGGCATGGTCGCGGATCCAGTCGGCGCACCGCTCGATCACGGAGAACGGAATGGTGTTCGCCGTCGGATCGCACATCAACCGGCCGTAGCCTTCGAATTCGACGAAATCGACCTCGTCGGGAGAGCTGGCGAGTTCGCAGGCCCATTTCGCCAGCGCAGGGGTTCGGACCGTCGCCGCGACCAGCATCGGCAAGGCGGAAGGCCGCGGCGCGTTTTCGCCCCAGCCGAGCGAGGCGATATCGGCAATCGTTTCCGCCGTAAGCCGAAAGCCGGCGACGGTCCGTCCCTCGAACGGCTCCCCTTCCTCCTCGCCCGCCGGCAAGGCCGCGTCGATCATGCCCGACAGCGCCGTCATTTCGCGAACATAGGCCTTGCCCGAAGCCGGCGGTGCGAGAAGGACGAGGCCCGCGACATCGTCGCGTCGTCCAACGGCGAGCGGCGCGAGCAAGGCGCCGAGCCGAAAACCGAGGACGATCACGCGGGCAACGCCCGTCCGCCGCTTCAGTTCGTCGGCGGCCGCGCCGATGCTGTCCACCCACGCCGCTATCCGACCGGGCGCGGCATGGTCCCCCGCGGCATCGCCACAGCCGGGATAATCGAATTGCAGCACCGGCAGGCCCGACTGCGCGATGCGGTCAGCCAGCAGGGTGAGGAACCGCCGGCTGCACAGGTCCTCGAAGCCATGGCCGCCGGCGATGATGACGCCGCAGTCTCCCTCCGCCTCCTTCAGCCAGCCGATCGTATCGTTGAAGACGAGCGACTTCATCGCTGCCCTCCCATTCGCGCTTCGAGAATTGCGGCTGTACCGGACGAGCCGCCCGCCGCCTCATATTCCGCATGGCGATCGCCATTGAGGGCGCTCACGACGCCCGAAGGCGGCGGCGCACCGGCGGGGCCGACAAGTCTGACGGACTTTTCGGTGCCCGGCATCAGATGGAAATAATCCTCTTCGCCGCGATAGAACGAGTCGGCGATGTGGACATAATAGGCTGCCCGCCGGCAGGAGACCGCAAGCCGCCAGTCGCCGTCGCCGCCTTCGAGCCGCGCACCAAACCCGACATCGGTTCGCACAATCATTGCGCCCGGCAATACATGGAACGCCTCGGCAAGAGCGGCGCCCGCCCCATCCTCGAAACGGGCGACCGTAACCTCGTGCGCGGCCGGGCCGAAGCGATAGGCATGGGAGATGTCGAAGAAGGCGCCCAGAAGTTCGAAGGCGGAGAGCGTCAGCCCGCCATGCGCATCGACCCGTAACGTCCGGCTGCCGGAAACGACGGGCGTGGCGCCGTCACGCAGGCAGGTCAGCCGCAGCGTGCCGGTGACCGCCTCCGGGCCGTCATTGACGAGATACACGCCGAGCCCGTTGACGCCCTCGTCGGTGAGAATGAGCCGCAGCGGCCGGAAGGCGCGCTTGAGCGCATGCCAGATGGATTTCGGCCGGCCGGTCGCGTCGAGGGCGCCCCAGCCGGCGCCGACCTGCAGATCCTTCCAGAACAGCATCAGCGCGCCGGCGGTCGGTGAGGCGGGCCGCCGCCATTCGTCGATCGTTCGCTCGGCGACCTCGGCGCTAACCGCGCGTGACAGTTCGAGATAGCGCGCGCCGTCCTCGATGCGCAGCCGCCGCGCATCGACGCCGAAGAGATGCTCGAGGTAATGGTCCCGGACATCCTCGAAATCCCAGGAAGCCCCGGCATCACGCGGCGTCACCGCCTTCCAGCGCGGGTCATGCACCGGCTGGACCGGCAGATGCCTGTCGAGCGTCGCCTGGTCGGGCACGTTGGCGAAGGCGAGGCATTCGCTGGCAAAGCGCACCTCGGCGCGCCGCGCGTCCTCCAGCGGCCGGCAATACGCGCCGACGCCGTAATAATGCGTCGGCCCGCCATCGGCGGTGAACGGCAGGCTGCCGCCACAGGGCGAGGACGGCACTAGGACGAGGTCCGGGCGGATCGCCTCTGCCCTCGGCCGAACGACCGCATCGAACCAGGGCGTCGGATCGACCGCGACCGGCAGGCCCATCATGGCCGCCTGCTGGGCGATCTCGCTGCCGCCACAAAGCACCGCCAGCGAGGGCGAATGGCGCAGCCGCTTCAGCAGCGCGTCGACCTCCTCGCCCAGCGCCGCGCACCATTCCTCATCGCGTGAGGGGTAGTCGAAATTCGCCAGCATCAGGTCCTGCCAGACCAGAATGCCGAATTCGTCGCATAGCCTGTGAAACGCATCGGATTCATAGACGAAGGTGCCGGCGAGGCGCAGCATGTTGACGCCGGCCTCCAGCGCCAGGCGAAGATCGTCGGCGAGTGCCTCCGGCCGCGCCGGCAGCCGCACCGGATCGCCCGGCGTCCAGATCGCGCCGCGGCAGAAGACCGGCACGCCGTTGACGACGAGTTGAAAGCCGCGTCCATCGGAACCGCGATCGAGTTCGATGCGGCGGAACCCGATCCGGCCCAGCCTTATCTGGGTCTCGCCCAGCGCAACCGTGACCGTATGCAGCGCCGGGACGCCATGGCTGTGCGGCCACCACGGGGCCACATCGGCTATCTGGAGCTGCGCCTTCCATTGCGTGCCGCAGGGCTCGAGCCGGGCCGCCACGCCGGCGCAGGCGACGGTCGCGGCCTCGCCGTCGCGAAGCGGTTCGGCAAGCGTCAATGTGACATCGAGCACGCCCGTGCCGCCGTCGAGATCGGCGCGCATCTCGGTCGTGATAATCCGGTTCGCCGCTTCGCGGAGCAGCCTGATCGGACGCCATGGACCGACAACGTCGATCCCGGGGCACCAGCCCGGCATATGGCCGATCAGCGTCGTACGAACCATGCGCAGGCGCTGGTCGTCGATCATGCGCGGCTTCCAGCGCGCCCTGGGGCCCTTCAGCAAATCGAGATGCCTGTCGAGGCTCCTGAAGGCGATCGACAGCGTCTCGCCGCCCTTGAGCATGAGCGAAGCTTCCCGCGGTGCGAACATCGAGGTCGACCTGAAGAGGAGGCAATCGTCGATATATACCTCGGCGATCGTCGCCAGGCCTTCGAAAACCAGGCGCACCTCCCCAACTGCATCGAGCCGGCGCCGGTACCAGATGTCCTTGTCGTGCAGCGGCGACGGCTTGCCTCTATCCCATCGCCCATGGGCTTCGAGCGCGCCGGCGGCCGTGCCGGGACACTCGGCGTCGACCCATTCGGCGGCCGGATCGATGGCGCCGGGAGACGCCCAGGCGCCGGCCGGTGAGACGGCAAGCCGCCAACCGCTTTCCAGCGGCTCCACCGTTCCGTCGATCGACAGCGCCTCGCCCACCTGGACCTCCCCGCTCTCCAAATCCGGCAGGTTCAGGCGGCCTTGTAGGCCAGTTCCGGCGCGATTTTCGCGTCGAGGACATCCATCGTCACCTCGTAAGCCGCGACCATGGGAGCGAGCATCTCGGCCAGCCCGTCAAAGCGCCGCCGCGCCATGGCGCGCGCCAGCTTGAACTGCATGGTCTTGGCGCCTTCCGAAACCGCGCCGGCCGCCTCCGCCGCCCGCTCCAGGCCATGCATGCCGTGGCCGCCGAGCCATTCGATATAGCTCGAAAGCAGCTCGAAATTCGCGCCGAGCTGACGCAGCGTGTTGAAGGCATAAGTATGGAAATATTCCGGCCGCCGGTCGGCAAGCCCTTCCACGTGCCAGGCGAAGGTTTCGGCATAGGCCGCGACCGGGTTCTCCTTCGGCCGCCTGGCCAGATGGTGCGCAAGCAGGCACCGCGAGGCTCCAACGAGATTGTCGGAAGCCGGGCTGCGTTCGAACTTCATGAACTCCGAATAGGGAAACAGCGGCAATCCGCTCGCCGCATCCTGCGCCGGGAAAAGCGCGTCGTAGTCCTCGCCCTCCAGCATGAAATAGCCGGCGTTGTGGAAATACTCCATGCGCCGCTTCGCCGGATCAAGCGCATTGATGCCGATCGACGACTTGGAATGCGCGATCCCGTAGCTCACCCCGCGCGTATCCGGCAGATAGAATGCATCCACCTCCACCATCGGAAGGCGCTTGCGGCCGATCTGCGTCACGATCCGCGCATCCAGCCGGTCGAAGACGGCCAGCTCCTCTATGTCGACGCCATAAAGCCGCTGCAGATCGGCGGTGGGAAGCTTGAAGAAGGTGAAGTGGTCGCCCTCGAAATCCTGCGCCACCGTGAAGCCGAGCGCGGCGACCGGGTCATGACCGGAGGCGTGGAGAACCTCGATCAGGAGATCGACGTAGCAATTGGTCTCCGGCCAGCGCCGCTCGGCGTCGTGCAGGAAACTCGAACGGTAGCTGGCGGGATCGAGCCCGGATATGACCTGGCGCATGGTCAGGCCCCCCAAAGGGCCTGGCGGACCTTGGCCGGCCACGCCTCGACATCGGGTCCATGATGGCGGAAGAGCGCCAGCGCCACGCGCTCAAGCCCGAAACCGACGCAGCCCGAATGGCAGGCGGTTCCGTCGGCGAAGCGGATGCCCCAGCTCTGCCCGAAATGGTCCTGATGGTTGTTGAACGAGAGGCACGCCGTCGGCTTCTCGATGCTCGTCACCGGTATAAGAAGCTCGAACTTCAGGGTCTGGTCGCGTTGGCTGCTGGCCATCATCTTGCCGGTACGCCCGAAGAACGGATCGTTGGCGACCTCGATCTCGCAGGGCAGATCGAGTTCCTCGACGATCCGGCGGCCACGCTCCATCCAGCTCTTCTGGAAAGTCTGCACGTCCTCGGCGGTGCCGATCCTTATGTATTCGCGCTGGCGGAAAAGCTGCATGCGCGCCGGATCCTTGGACGGCTCATGCCGGAAGCAGTAGGAGCACAATTCATAGAGCAGTCCTTCCGCCGGGACCGGTCCCTGCCTGGCGACCGTCGGGTAGAGCGGGTAGCAGGCGGCCGGCGTCATCGCGACCTCGGTCGCTTCCTGCATTTCCGTCCAGTCCTCGCCTCTCTCCATCATGCCGAGCAGCCTCGCATGGTCGCGCTCATCGCCCATGAAGGAATGGACGCAGCCGGCAAGCTGCGGAAAGCTCTTCATGTAGCCGGTCTTTTCCAGCGCCGCCCGCGCCATGCCGGGCGGGAAATGGATGCGCGTCGCCTTGTCCGGGCCACCTGTCCTGAGGACCAGCTTCTCGAAGCGCTCGATGACCTCCTCGAACGTACCGGAGCGGCCGTAAAGGCCGTCGACGCCGGATTCGAACAGGATGCCATTGTCAAACAGATTATCGAGCAGAGTCTTGGCGTCAAACGTCTTGGCGTCCATCTCAGGCCCCCAGAGATGTGTCGAAGCGGCTCACGAGGAGCAGCGTCGAGGTGTTGGAAAGGATGCGGTCGTTGGAGATCATCACGGCCGCCGACGTGACGTCGCGCAGATGGCGGCCGACGCTGAAGGGCGTTCCGTTCTTATAGCCGAGGATGCCGGTGATCAGCATCGCGATGCGCACCACCTCCGCCGCCTTCTCGCTGCTTGCGACCTTCAGCGCGTTGATCTCGGCGGCGAACCCGATCGAGGAGAGATCGTCATCGTCGTCGCGGGCCGTATCGAAGCGGTTGATCGCGGCGACCAGATGGCCCTTCATCTCCTGCAACTTGGCCGCGGCCTCAGACAGGCGCAAGGCGCCGGGGGGCGTCACGTTCGGCTGCTTGCGCGCCGCCGCCTTGACGAAAGCCTGGGCGCGCGTGAAGGCGTCGGCCGCTATGCCGAACCATGTGGCGGCCCAATAGATATGCGAGCTCGCCAGCATCGACTGGGCCGCAATCTCGGAAAACGGCTTCGGGAAGATCTGCGCCGCGTCTCCCGTCGCGGTCAGGAGGAAGCCGTCGGAACAGGTGCCGCGCATGCCGAGCGTGTCCCACACGGATCTACGTTCCAGCGAGCGGTTGCCGTCGGCCGGGATGACGACCATGATTTGGTCGGAATGCGCGGCGTCGGGCGCGCGGCGCGCCGTGGCGAGGATCGCGTCGGCATTGGCCCCGTAGGAGATGACCGTGGCGTCCTTGGTGAGCGAGAAGCGATTGTCGGCCACTTCGACCGCGCAGATCGAATTCCTGAGATTGCCGCCGATCCCCACCTCCGACGTGGCCGAGGCAAGCAGGAGCTGCTCGCCCGCCACGCGCCTCATGAAGGTGCGATGCCACTCGCTCGTCACGCCATGCGTCGCCAGGCTGGCGACCTGGATCTGATGCATGGCGTAGATCATCGCGCTCGACCCGCAGGCCTGGGCAAGCTGGACGACCAGATCGGCGACGGCCGCGGTGCCGAGCCCTTCACCGCCCAATTCCACCGGAATGGCGACGCCGAGCAGCCGCTCGTGCCTGAGCGCTTCCGCCGTTTCCAGCGGAAACCGCCCTTCCCGATCGACGGCATCGACGGAGGCGGCTGCAATGGCAGCGACACGCGCCATGCGCTCGGTAGCGCTTTCCGCGAGCGACGACGCCAGCGGATCGCTGATCTTCCCCACCACGTTCATCGGATCAGACCGATTCGGCCGTGAGTTCCGAGACCGCCGCGGCTATGTTGGCAATCGACGAAAACGTCCGCCGCGTCAGCTTTTCCTCAGGGAACTCGATATCGAACTCTTCCTCGATCGCCAGCATCAACTGGACGGAGGCGAAGGAGGTCAATCCAGCATCATAAAGGTTGGCGTTGTCGGATATCGTTTCGAAATCGATGGGAATCATCGGATTCCCGGTGAGAAGCGCACGGATTCGATCGATCATTACCTGCCACCCCGATTGTGTTTTCCGTTGCAAACCTCCATTGCATGGAAAAACGAGCGGGTCGTTAATATCCGGCGGCAATCCTTTTCTTGCTTAAGTCCAGGTTACTCTATCCGTTAGAATTTTATACATGGCCGCATCGGCGGCAGCCTGCCTCGCAAGGCATGGGTTGCCCGCGCACCAGCCTACCTGCCGCTCGTAGGGGCGGTCGGCGGCTTCAGCCTCACCGCGTCATGGCCTTGGTCGACAGGCGCGACAGACCAAGCAGCACTACCAGTGTCGCCACGCCGAGGATCGTGGCCAACGTTGCCGCGTCGAAGATCGCACCGCGGTCGGAGAGAGCGAAGATCTTGACGGGCAGCGTCACCCAATCCGGCGGGTAGATCATCACCGTCGCGCCGAGCTCACCCATCGACAGGGCGAAGGACAGGCTGAAGGCGGCGACGAGATAGGGCAGCAGAAGCGGCAGCGTGACGCGCCGCAGCCGGTAGAACGGGCGTGCGCCGAGGCTCTCGGCCACCTGCTCGCAATCGGCCGGTATCCGCGCCAGCCCCGCGGTCACGTTGCCGTAGGTGAAGGCGGAAATGAGAATGAAATGCGCGATCAGCACGATCATCGCGGTGCCGTTGAGGAGGAAGGGCGGCTGGCTGAAGGCGACGAGCAGGGCGAGACCGACGGAGACGGAGGGAACCGCGCTCGGAATGAAAAAGAAGAGATCGAGAATCCTTTTCGGCAGCCGATCGAGGGCGCGCAGCGCCAGCGCCGCCCAGGTGCCGCAAACCAGCGCGGCCGCGCTGGCGATCACGCCGGTCAGGAGGCTGGCCCTCAGGGCGTCGTAGGAATCGGTTCGAAAGGCCTTGGCATAGTGGACCAGCGTCAGGTTGCTGGGCAGGATGTCGTTCCACTGGCCACTGAAACTCGCCAGGATGATGACGCCGACCGGCAGACCGTAGACGATCAGGAACAAGGGCACGGCAAGCGCCCATGCGGCGATCCGCCAGGGCCTAGACCAAACCAGCACGCCTGCCCCCGAAATGCGCGATCGCCAGCCGGTAGAGGCTGTAGAGCCCGAGCGACAGGACGACGTTGACCACGGCTATGACGCAGGCGGTCGTATAATCGAACTCCTGGATCGCCTTGCTGTAGATGAGAAGCGGAAGCGTGATCACGTCCTTGGCGCCGATGAACAGCACGATGCCGAATTCGTTGACCGTGAGCAGCAGGCAGAGGCTGCCGCCCGCGACCAGCGCCGGCAGCGACGCCGGCAACAATATCTGGCGCACGATGCGCAGGGGCCGTGCGCCAAGGCTGCTCGCGACCTCGATCTGCGCCTGATCGAACGTTGCGAACGTCGCCAGCAGCGGACGCATGATGAAGGGCGTATAGACCGTCGTTTCCGCCAGGATCACGCCCCATTGCGAATAGAGGAAGTCGACCGGCGGCAGGTTGAGGCTGAAGACATGCATCAGCGTTTCGTTGAGTAAGCCTGCCGAGCCGTAGATGAAGGTGAAGGCAAGCGTCACCAGGAAGGTCGGCAGCGCGATGACCGTATCGATCAGCCGCCCCGCCATCTTCGCTCCGGGAAAAGGCACGAAGGCGATGACCAGCGACAATACGAAGCCGAGCACGATGCAGCCGGCCGTGGCGCTGATCGCGATGACGATGGTGTGGTAAAGCCCGTCCAGGAACTGGCTGGACCTCAATACCTGCTCGAAAGTCTGGAGCGAAGGCGCTTCCTCGCCAAGGGAAGCGCGCACGATGAGGCCCAGCGGATAGAAAAACAGCACCGCCAGCACGAGAAGCGGCGGGGCGACCCACAGGCCGTTGAGGTTCAGCCGAGGCGCGGGCGCGACGGCGACCGCCGCCTCAGCCATGGCTCGCGTCCTCCGGCACGAGCGTGACCTCGGCGGGGTTGAAATAAACCGAGATCAACTCGCCGATGCGCGGCGGGCTGCTCATCGGCGCGGAAGTCATGCGCACTTCCTCTCCACCGATATTGAGCGTGATGCAATGCACATCGCCCTGCCACTGCACGCTAATCACCGTGCCCGAAATCGTGTTCGGCTCCGCGGCGTTATGCGAGAACCTGAAATCATGCGGCCTGACGCAGAGGAGGCAATCCCCGCTCGCCGCCACGCCATGGTAGTTGTGCGCCGAGAGCGTCACGTCCCCGAAGCGCACCCTGGCCATCTGGCCATCGGTCGGCTCGAGATCGGAGACAGGCAGCAGATTCGCACGTCCAAGGAATTCCGCGGCGAAGCGGTTCGGCGGATGACGGAAGAGAGACTGCGATTCGCCGAAGGCCTTCAACTTGCCGTCGCGCATGATGCCGATGTGGTTGGCAAGCGTCAGCGCCTCGCTCTGATCGTGGGTGACGTAGAGCACGGTCAGGTTCGGCAGGTCACGGTGGAGCTTCGCCAGTTCGTCGAGCATCGAACGTCGGATCTGGGCGTCGAGCGCCGAAAGCGGTTCGTCGAGAAGCAGCACCTGCGGCTTCGGCGCCAGCGCCCGGGCGATGGCGACGCGCTGCTGCTGGCCGCCGGAGAGTTCGCGCGGATAGCGCTTGGCGTAGGCCGACATGCCGACCATGGCCAGGCATTCCGGTACGCGCTTGCGGATCAGGTCGCCGTTCGCTCCGTGCGCGCGGAGGCCGAAGGCGACGTTCTCCTCCACCCGCATGTGCGGAAAGAGCGCATAGTTCTGCACCACCATGCCTGTCTTGCGATCATAGGGCGCGAGATGGGTGACGTCGCGGTCGCCGATCAGGATGCGGCCAGCCGAGGGCCGCACGAAGCCGGCAACCGCTCGGAGCGCCGTTGTCTTGCCCGACCCGGAGGGGCCGATCAAGGCAACGATCTCACCCGGGTTGACGGTAAGGGTCAGGGATTCAAGAACGGTGAGCGCGCCATAGGTGACCGACACGTTCTCGAAGCCGATCCTGCTTCCATCCGCTACGGAAGAAGCAGCGGACGCCACGAAATGCCTTGCAGCCGGCGTCCGCTCCATGACCGTCGCCTGAGACATCAGTTGCCCGAGATCGCCTGATTGTAGGCTGCCACGTCCTCCTTCAGGCTGTCCAGTACCTTGGTCCAGTCCGGCGACCATATATGGACTCCCTCGAGCATGGCATTCAGCTTCTTGAAGTTGGCGTCGTCCGGCTTGACGTCGGTGCGGACGGGAAATCCCTGGGCGACCGAACTGATTTCCTTCTGCGCGTCGGCCGACAGCAGGAAGTCGACCAGCTTCTTGCCGTTATCGGTATGCGGCCCGCCCTTGACCACGGCTATGTAGTAGGGAAGCGCGAAGGCGCTTTTCTTGCCGTCCGGTCCAGCCGGAAAGAAGACCTTGATGTTCGGATTGTCCGCCGACTGCGCCATGTTCATCTGCAAGTCGCCGTTGGCCACATAGAGCTCGCCCTTGTTGACCAGCGCGGTCAGCTTGCCGGTCGAAGCCGAGGGACCGAGATTGTTGACCTGCAGCTTTTTCAGGTAGTCGAGGCCTTTCTTCTTGCTGCCGAAGGCATGGAACGCCTGCAGCATCAGCGCCGTCCCGTCACCGGCCTGGCCGGGCGTCGAATACTGGATCTTCTGCTTGAATTTGGCGTCTAGCAGATCCTCGTAGGTCGCCGGCGCCGCCTTCAGCACCTCGGCGTTGTAGATGAAATTCGGATAGTTGTTGACCATCGCGTAGTAGCGACCCTTGGGGTCCTTGTCGCGATCCGCGATCTTGTCGGCGCCGGCGGGCTTGTAGGCCGCAAGCAGGCCGTCCGCTGCGGCTTTCTGCATGAAGGGCGGCAGCGTCACCAGCACGTCCGCCTGCGTATTCGATTTCTCCTTGGCGAGGCGGTCGACCACGCCGCTCGACCCGGCTTCGACATACTGGATCTTGATGCCCGTCGCCTTGGTGAAGGCATCGAACTGATTGCCGAACCAGCTCGGATCGCCGTCGTGCAGGCCGTCGGCGGCATAGATGGTGACGACGCCTTCAGCCGCGAGGGCAGGAAGCGCCGTCGCGGCGAGTAGGCATGTGGCCAGCACTGCAACTGTCTTTTTCATAGGTTCTCCTTCCATTGACGCTCAAGTGTCCCGATGGCGGCTCTTCATTGTTTTCGACCGCTATTTTCCCGGTCGCGGACCATCCTCGGCCACTCTGTTGGGCGTGGATCGATAAGTAAAATCTATTTATTTTATGAAGCAGAAAGCCGCCCTTATGATCCTGCCGCATCTCGCATGGTGGGTGCGCCGGCGCAGCGGGAGGCCGGCGGTCGACGTTTCGCGGACACGATGAAGGCGATACATGTCACCCGGATGACAGGATGTGACCTGCGGATCGGATCGGCAGCATATTTCGCCGCCGGCCTCAGCCGAAGACGACGCCCGAGGTCTGCGCGCGGAGCCGTGGATCGTATGAGCGCACGGTAACCGGCCGCCCGTCGAGGATTTCGAAGCAGCGCGCCAGCGTATCGTCCTCCAGCCGCCGCATCGCCTCGCGCGTGAAGAAGGTCAGGTGCGGAAAGAGGATGACGTCATCGCGGCCGAACAGCGCGCTCATCGGGTGGCCGGATTTCTTCAGCGGCTCCATCGAAAAAACGTCGAGCCCGACGCCGCCGATGCGTCCGGCGACGACCGCCTCGACCAGCGCGGGCTCGTCCACGATCGCGCCGCGCGAGACATTGATCAACACGGCGGAGGACTTGAGGCAGGCGAGTTCATCCCTGCCGATGAGGCCGCGCGTCTCGTCGTTGAGCACGCAGTGAATGGAGACGAAATCCGACGCCGCGAGCATCGCCTTCAAGTCTTTTACCGCCTCGACGCCGATCGCCTTCAGTTCGTCGGGATCGGTATGCGGGCTGTAGGCCAGCACCCGCGCGCGGAACCCCTGCCCGGCCATGCGCGCCATCGAGCGACCGATCTTGCCGCAGCCTACCAGCCCCACCGTCGAGCCTGCGATGTCACGTCCGAGCCATCTCTCTTCCGGCCAGAGCCAGCCCTTGTCCTGAACGACGTGGGATATTTCCGGCAGCCGCTTGGCGAGCGCGATCATCAGCGCGAAGGCGCCCTCGGCGACCGTTTCCTCCGCATATTCCGGAACGTTGACGACCGGGATGCCGCGCCGGATCGCCGCGGGGATGTCGATCGCGTCGATGCCGACGCCGTATTTGACAATGCCCTTGAGCTTCGGCGCGCTTTCGATCACGCGCGCCGTCACCGGCGTGTAGCACATCAAAAGAAGGTCGGCGTCGGCGACGGCCCGGCAAAAATCCTCTTCGGGAACGCCATCCGGCAGGGTCACCAGATCGACGCCGCGAGCGAGCAGGCCGGCATCCACTCCCGGGCATTCAAGCTCGCTGTCGGTGCGCACCGCCTTCATCGTCCGGTCGTCACCCCGCCAGAACCGCTTCTTCGACGATCCCCAGCGCGCGATCGAGGTCGGCTTTCGGGATCGTCAGCGGCGGAGAGAGCGTAAGCACGTTGCCCTGGCTGATCTTGAACGACAGGCCGTTCTCCAGGCAGCGATAGTAGATACGCTCCGCAAGCGCATGATGAGGCCGCAATGCTTCCTTGTCCTCGACCATCTCGACGCCGAACATCAGGCCCCTGCCGCGCACGTCGCCGACGAAAGGCGAGCGCGCCATCAGTTCGCGCATTCGGTCCATCGCATATCCGCCGAGTTCGGCGGCGCGCTCGACAAGGCCCTCCTCGCGCACGATGGCGATGGTGGTGAGAGCCGCGCGCGTGGTCACCGGGTTCTTCTCATGCGTGTAGTGGCCGATGGCATAGTCGCCGGCGACGTCGAGATCGCGGCGCGCGACGACCGCGGCGATCGGCAGGATGCCGCCGCCAAGCGACTTGCCCATGACGATGATGTCGGGCGTGACGCCATCATGTTCGGAGGCGAAGAATTTTCCGGTCTTGCCGAGCCCGGTGGGAATCTCGTCGAAGATCAGGAGCGTGCCGTGGCGGTCGCAGGCCTCGCGCACCGCCTTCCAGAAGCCGGGCGCGGGCACGAGCGGGGTCGCGCGCATCGGCTCGGCGACGAAGGCCGCGAAATCCCCTTCCCGACCGAGTACGTAGGAGATCATGCCGGCGCAAGCTCTCGCCGATTCCTCCAGGGAGTTCGTGCCGTAGGGACAATTGTGAGGCGCCCAGGGCGCGACATGCTCGGCGCCGGGCAGGAGCGGACCGGCGATGCCGGAGCGGAACGTCGCCTCGCCGCCGACGCTCGATGCACCGAAGCCGGCGCCGTGGAAGGCATCCCAGAAGGACAGGGTCTTGAAGCGGCCGGTCGCGGCGCGGGCCACCTTGAGCGCCACTTCGATCGCATCGGAACCGCCGGTCGTGAAGAGCACCTTGCCGAGATCGCCCGGAGCGAGCCGGCCCAGCGTCTCGGCAAGCTCGACCGCCGGTTCGCAGGTGAACCGCCTTGGCGCGAACGGCAACTCGTCCATCTGCGCCCGGATCGCTTCCTTCAGGCGCGGATGGCCATAGCCGATGTGATGCACGCTGTTGCCATGGAAATCCATGTATCGGCGGCCGGCCGTGTCCTCGATCCAGATGCCTTCGGCCCTGGCGATCGCCGAGACGCAGGGGCTCGACAGCGACTGGTGCAGGAAGGCGTCGGCATCGCGCTTGAGAAGCGCCTTCGACGGGCCATGGTCCTGGCGCGCTTCCCAGTCGCGCCGGGCCTCAGCCTTGTTGGACTCGCCCTCGGTATGTATCGCCGCCACCTGCCCCATCCGTGCCTGCCTTGCGCTCCCCCGGATCCGCCTCGCGTCGTCGTCTTTTATCAGGCCGCCTTGTCCGCCGGAACAGGGGGCCTGATCTTCTCGCCTTTCGGGTCGTAGGCCGGTTTCAGGTGAGGCTTGGCGGCATGACGCATGCCGGCCACGTCGATCTCGAAACGGCCCTCGCCCAGGAAGCGCTGATCGACGCCATCCGCGCTCTCGACGAGGCCGAGGCCGACGGCGCGCCCGAGGCTATGGCCGTAGGCGGCGGAACGAAGTTCGCCAGCCGGCTCGCCGTTGCGCAGGATCAGTTCTCCACCCCAAAGCATCGGGCCGCCGTCGTCGAGCGTGAACTGGACGATGCGTTTCTTCAACGGCCGGCCTTTGGCGGCGGCAATCGCATCGCTGCCGATGAAGCCTCCCTCCTTGCCGAGGTCCAGCGCGAAACCCAGTCCGGCCTGCCAGGGATCGATGTCGGGCGTCAGTTCCCTGCCCCACGCGCGAAAACCCTTCTCCAGCCGCAAGGCTTCGATCGCATAGTATCCGGCGTTCCTGATGCCGAGATCCTTGCCGGCATCGACCAGCGCCTCGTATATGCCGACGGAAAATTCCGTGGGCACAATCAGCTCCCAACCGAGTTCCCCGACATAGGTCATCCGGTTGGCGATGCAGACGCCGTAGCCGACGTCGATCCGCCTGTTCGTCGCGAAGGGGAACGCATCATCGGAAAGGTCAGCCGGCGTCAGCCGGGAAAGGATCGCGCGAGCGTTCGGTCCCATCAGGCCGAGCACCGCATAGGATGAAGTGACGTCCGTCAGAAACGCGTGAGCGTCGGCCGGTATGTGCCTGGCAATCCAGTCGAAATCCCGGACGGGCTGCGCGGAGCCGGTGACGATCAGGAAGCGGTCGATAGCCAGCCTGAGCACCGTCAGGTCGCTTTCGTAACCGCCGCGCTCGTTGAACATGCCTGTGTAGATGCTGCGGCCGACCGGCACGTCGATCTCAGCGCCGCACAGCCGGTTGAGCACGGCGCAAGCGTCGCGGCCTTGCAGGAGAAGCTTGGCGAAGGAGGTCTGGTCGAAAATAGCCGCCGCCTCGCGCGTCGCCTTCATCTCGCGGCCGACCGCATCGTGCCAGTTCTGTCGGCCGAAACCGTAGGCCGTCTCGGGGCGTTCGCCGTCCGCGGCGAACCAGTTGGCCCGCTCCCATCCCATCTTGGAGCCGAAGCAGGCGCCCCTGGCAAGAAGCCGGTCGTAGAGCGGCGAGCAGCGCAGCGGCCGCGCCAGATCAAGCTCCCGGTTCGGCCAGGGCATGGCATAATGCAGCCCGAGCGTTTCCTTGACGCGGTCGTGCAGCCAGCGCTGATTGTTGTTGAAGGCGGCAAAGCGACGGATATCGACCGGCCAAAGGTCCATCGTCGGCTGGCCGTTCACAATCCACTCGGCGAGCGCGCGGCCGGCTCCGCCGGCGCTGGCGATGCCCATCGAATTGAAGCCGGCCCCGACGAAGAAATTCTTCAGTTCCGGCGCCTCGCCCAGGATGAAATTGTTGTCGGGCGTGAAGCTTTCGGGTCCATTATAGAACTTGCGTACCTCCGTCTCGGCAAGCTGCGGCACGCGGACCAGCGCGTTTTCCATCAATATCTCGAACTGGTCCCAGTCGTCCGGCAAAAGCGCGAACTCGAAATCGTCCGGAATGCCATTCATGCCCCACGGCTTCGCCTGCGGTTCGAAGCCGCCCATGACCAGCCCGCCGACTTCCTCCTTGAAGTAGATGTAGCCGTCGGGGTCGCGCATGACCGGCAGGTCCGGATGGACGCCATCGATCTTGCCGGTCACGATGTACATATGCTCGGCCGAGTGGAGCGGCACCGGAACGTCGCACATCTGGCCGACCTTGCGCGCCCATTGCCCGGCGCAATTGACGACGATCTCAGCGGCGATATCGCCCCTTTCGGTGCTCACCCCCGTAACGACGCCATCCCTGGTCCGGATGCCGGTCACCCGCACCCGTTCGAGGATCGTCGCGCCGCCCATGCGCGCGCCCTTGGCCAGCGACTGGGTCAGGTCCGTCGGGTTGGCCTTGCCGTCGCCGGGCAGCCAGACCGCGCCGACAAGATCGTCGGTCGCCATCGGCGGCCATAGACGGCCGGCCTCCGCCGCCGTGATCAATTCCACGTCCACGCCCTGCGCCCGCGCCGACGCCGCGGTACGCTTCAGCTGCGTCATGCGATCGGCGCTGCGGGCGACGCTGATCGAGCCGCAATTCTTCCATCCCGTGGCAAGGCCTGTCTCGGCCTCGAGACGGGTGTAGAGCTCGGTCGAATAGCGCACCAGCGTCGTCATGCTCGACTGGCTGCGCAACTGCCCGACGAGGCCGGCCGCGTGCCATGTCGTGCCGCCGCTTAGCTGTCCCTGTTCGAGCAGCACGACATCGGACCAGCCGAGCCTGGTCAGATGGTAGGCGACCGAACAGCCGATGACGCCGCCGCCGACGATGACGACACGCGCCTGGGTGGGAAAGGAACCGTTTGCGGACATCTGCTGGCCTCGACCGGAGACGTTTCGGCTGGAGAGACTGGAGGCAGGAAGGCCGTTTCCGTCTCCCGCCCCGTTATTCACCAAGGGAGGGAGAACGTCTTGACGTTGGTGTATGATTTCATGGCCTCGATGACGCCTTCCTTGTAGCCGTTGCCCGAGTCCTTGATGCCGCCGAAGGGGGACATCTCGATGCGGTAGCCCGGCACCTCCCAGATGTTGACGGTGCCGACCTTGAGGCCGGCGATGTATTTCTGGATACGGCGGAAGTCGTTGGTGCAGACGCCCGACGAGAGGCCGAAGGCGGTCGAGTTGGAGAGCCGGATGAGCTGGTCGTCATCGTCCGGCGCGCGCACGATCGGCACGATCGGGCCGAAGGTCTCCTCCATGACGAGTTCGCTCCTGTGGGGGACGCGGTCGACGACGATCGGCGGCAGGAGCGCGCCCTTGCGGCCGGGATCGTAAAGCACCTCGGCCCCCTCCTCCGCCGCCATGTGGACCCGCTTCTCGAACAGCGCCGCCGCCTTCTCGTGGATGACGGTGCCGAGCTGCGTGGCGGGATCGCGCGGATCGCCGAAGACGATCTTCTTCGCACGCTCCAGCACCATCGGCACGAAGCGGTCGGCGACTTTCTCCTGCACCAGGATGCGCTTCACCGCCGTGCAGCGCTGGCCGGAATTCTTGGTGGCGCCGGTGACCGCAAGCTCCGCCGCCTTGGCGAGGTCATCGTCGGAGAGATCGTTGAGCACGATCAGCGGGTCGTTGCCGCCAAGCTCCAGCACCTGGCGCTTGTAGCCGGCCTTGCCAGCGATCATCTTGCCGACCGGCACGCCGCCGGTGAAGGTGATGAGGTCGATGTTGTCGTTGACGATCATCTCATCGCCGATCTCCTGCGGCCAGCCGGTGACGACGGAGAGCATCTCGGGCGGCAGGCCGGCCTCGTAGAGAATGTCGGCCAGGATCAGCGCCGTCATCGGCGTCAGCTCCGTCGGCTTCACCACAACGCAATTGTTGGTGGCGATGGCCGGCGCCACCTTGTGCGAGACCATGTTGAGCGGGTGGTTGAACGGCGTGATCGCCGAGATGGCCTTCAGCGGCTCGCGGATGGTGAAGATCTTCCGCTGCTTGCCGTGCGGGGTGAGGTCGCAGGAGAAGATCTCGCCGTCATCGAGGATCGCCATCTGGCCGGCCAGCGTGAACACGTCGAAGGCGCGGCCGACCTCATAGAGCGAATCCTGCTTGGAGATGCCGAGCTCCAGAGTGATCAGGTCCGACAGTTCCTCCTTGCGGCCGTTGAGCAGTTCGGCGGTCCTGAGCAGGATCTTCTGGCGCTCGTAGCGCGTCAGCTTCGGCTGGTAGTTCGCCGCGATCTCGAAGGCCTTCCTTGCGTGCTCGGCCTGGCCCGCAGGCACCGTTCCGATCACCGTGTCGTTCCATGGGTAGCGCACCTCGACGACGCCGTCGGCGTCGACATGCTTGCCGGCGATGCGCATCGGCTCGTGGCGGACTTTGATCGAAGGATCGAGTTTGGTCATGAGTTTTTTATCCTTGGATGCAGCATGCTCGGACTGCAAACTCCCCTCAACGCTACGCCTGCGCGGCGGCCATCGTCGCGTAATGGAATGCGTCGAAGTTGCGAAGCGCCGGCGCCTCCGGAAGGTCCTTCAGGACGCGGTTGACGATGAAGGGGACCACCTGTTCGGTCAGTCCGCCATGGGAGCGCAGCGGCTCGTTGAGCGCCTTAAGGTCGTGCCGGTGCTCGGACGTGCCGATCGTCTTGTTCTCGCCCGAGATCATGACGATGTCGCCGATGCGATCCGCGGGAAGCTCGAAGCGGCGACAGGCCTCCTCGCGCCCAATGACCAGCGTCATGTCCTCCACCCTGCGGAGCTTCCCGATAATCGCTTCGCGGTCGGCCCCCTTCGGCAGGTAGGCGGTGGCGAACGAGCCGAGCGCGCCGTGATGCACCACGTAGGGATCGGTGATCGGCAGGATGACGCGCGCCGCGTCCTTGCCGAGCCATTCGTCGAGCAGATCCTGCACATAGACCACGTTCGGCGAGCCGTCGGCATGGTGCTTCGGCTTCATGCCGTGATCGGCGGTGACGACGATCGCTGCTCCCAGCCCGTCGAGTTCGGCAAGGTATTTGTCGAACATCGCGTAGAACGCATTCGCTTCCTTCACCCCCGGCGCATATTTGTGCTGCACATAGTCGGTGGTGGTCAGATACATCACGTCCGGGTGGAACTCCTTCAGGAGCTTGACGCCGGCGGCGAACACGAATTCCGACAGTTCCGCCGAATAGACCTCCGGCACGGGACGACCGAGCCATTTCGAGGCGTTGTCGATGCCATTCGCAGCCTTCGTGGTCGTGTCCGACTTTTCCGAGGAGAAGCAGATCGCCCGACCCTCGTCATAGGCGAGCCCATGGCCAAGCAGCGCCCTGAGCTTGTCCTTCGCCGTCACTATCGCCACCCTGGCGCCGGCGTCGTAGAAGGCCTTGAACACGGTCGGGGCGCGCAGGAACTTCGGATCGTTCATCATCACCTCCTCGCCCGTCTCGGGGTTGTAGAGGTAATTGCCGCAGATGCCGTGCACGGAAGGCGGCCTTCCCGTCGCGATCGACAGATTGTTAGGATTGGTGAAGGAAGGCATCGCCGAATGCGCGAAGCGCACCGTCCCCTTCTTCTTGATCCGCTCCAGCGCCGGCATCAGTCCCGCTTTGATCGCCGCGTCCAGATAGGCGGGCTCGCAGCCGTCCAGGCAGATCGCAATCGCGCAAACCCGCGGCCAGGAATAATTGCGGCCGTTCACCGAAACCGAAACAGACGACATCTGGTTCATTCGATCGTTCCTTCTGAAAAGGCGCTCAGGCTGCAAGCTTCGCCCGTTCGGCAATGGCGTGAGCGGGCGGGGCAGCGGTGTCGACGCCCATCTCCTCCAGCGATTGCCGCGCGGCCTCGACGACGCGGCGCATCACGTGCTCGTCCATGCGGCCAATGCATCCGACCCGGAACGAATCGACGACCGTCAGCTTGCCCGGATAGATGATGAAGCCCTTCTCCTTCATCAGGTCATAGAAGCGGGAGAAGACAAAATTCCCATGCGCGGGACAGAAGAATGTGACGATGATCGGAGAAAGCCAGCGATCGGACAAGAGCGTCTCGAAGCCGAGCTCGCGCATCCCGTCGACCATCACGTCGCGGTTTCTGGTGTAGCGGGCACCGCGTCCGGCGACGCCGCCCTCCGCCTCGTGCATCTTGAGCGCCTCGATGAAGGCGGCGACGACATGGGTCGGCGGCGTGAAGCGCCACTGGCCGGTTTTCTCCATGGCGGCCCACTGGGCATGGACGTCGAGGGAAATCGAATGGCTGTTGCCCTTGGCCGCTTCGAGTTCGCTTTTCCTGGCGATGACGAAGCCGAAGCCCGGCACGCCCTCGATGCATTTGTTGGCGGACGAGACCATCGCCGCGTAGTGGATATTCCCGACGTCGAGGTCGATGGCGCCGAAGGCGCTCATGGAATCGACCAGCAGCTTGCGTCCCCTCGCCTCAACGACGGCCGCGATCTCGGCGACCGGGTTGAGGATGCCGGAGCTTGTCTCGCAGTGGATGACGAGCACATGCGTGATCGCCGGATCGGCATCGAGCGCGGCGGCCACCTCGTCGCCGCGCGGCGGCAGGTAATCGCCCTTGTCGATCAGCGTGTGGGCACGGCCGAGATACTGCATGGTCTGCGCGGCACGAAGGCCATAGGCGCCGTTGGCGAGGATAAGCGCCTTGCCGTTCTTCGGCACGAAGGAGCCCAGCATGGCTTCCACGCAATAGGTGCCGGACCCCTGCAGGGGCACGCAGTCATATTCGCCTTTCCTGTCGCCGGTCAGCGCCAGCAGCCGGCGGCGCAGTTCGGCGGTCATGGCACGGAAATCGCCGTCCCACGACCCCCAGTCGCGCAGCATCGCCTGCTTTACCGAATAGGCCGTAGTGAGCGGGCCGGGGGTCAGCAGGTAGGGCTCACCCATCGCGGGAGGCTCGAAACCTTGCGTCGACACCTGCTTGATCATGGCCGCAATTCCTCCGCGACGTTGCTGCTGCCCGGCCATATAGGCGGACGATAATGTATTTGAGAAATCGTTATTTTGTATCTATCAATAAGCGGAGCCTATCGTGAGGATCGACCATGCGCTATGTCCAGCTCCGCGCCTTCCACTACGTGGCCATATGCGGCGGCTTCTCCCGCGCCGCCGAGGAATTGCTGCTGACGCAGCCTGCCATCTCCGACCAGGTTCGCAAGCTCGAGGAAGAATACGATATCCTGCTCTTCAACCGGCAGCGCAAGCAGGTCACGCTGACCCCGTCGGGAGAGAACCTGCTCGCCATCACCCGGCGCATGTTCGACACCGAGAACCAGGCCCTGGAACTGCTTTCCGAATCGCGCGCCTTGCGCGCGGGGACGCTGCGGGTGGTGGCCGACGCCGCGCACCATCTGCTGCACATCATAGGTCCGTTCCGGCAGAAATATCCCGGCATCCGCGTCACCATTCGCTCGGGGAACACGCAGACGGTGATCGAGAGCCTGTTCAGCTATGACGCCGACATCGGCGTCCTGGGCGAAGTGCCGGCCGGACGCGAATATGAGACCATCAAGCTGAACTCCAGCCCGATCATCGCCTACGTGGCGGCGCATCACCCGCTTGCCGCGCGCGGATCGCTGTCCCTGTCGGAACTGGCCAGGCATCCGCTGGTGATGCGCGAGCGCGGCTCGAAGACGCGAAAGAAGCTGGAAGACGCCGCCCTCATAGCGGGCGTCGAACTCACATGCGCGATCGAGGCCGAGGGCCGTGAAGCGGTGCGCGAGATCGTGGCTTCCGGGGCGGGCGTTGGCTTCGTCTCAGACGCCGAATTCGGTGACGATGCGCGTCTTGCGAAACTCACCATCGAAGGCGAACCGACTTTGATGGACGAGGCGCTGATCTGCCTGAAGGAGCGCAGCCAGGCCAAGGCCATTCGCGCCTTTCTCGAAATAGCCAGGAGCGTGAACCGGATATCCGCCGGTCATGCGTCGATGACGGCCTGATGCTGCCCTGAGCAGCCCCCGCCGGGCTTCCGCAGCCGCAAAGCAACATGATGCTTTGCGGCTGCGACCCTGATCCGCTTCTGCCCGGCGTCCGAAACGGTCGCTATTTCTGCTGCGACTTCACATAGGAGACATAGCCGCGCACGTCGGCCGCCGGCTCCGAATAGGCCTTGCCCAGTTTCTTCTCCATGGCCGCCATGTAGGCGGTCGCCCAGGCAGGCAGCGCATAGTCGATGGCCGCCAGGAATTCGAGCGTCGCCGCCAGCCTGATGTCGGCGATCGATGGCGTCGCGCCGCCGATGAAGGGCTTCCCGTTCATGAAGAATTTGTGGAAGACATCGAGCGGCTCGGCGATCGCGGCCATGGCGGCTTTCTGCGCCGCCGACTTGTGGCCGGGCTCGAGGTCGCTGGCTCCGACCTCGCCGGCATATTGCGGGAAGCCGAGCTTCGGATAGGTGGCGCGCGCAACGTAGGGATAGAGCGTGCCGGTCAGGTAGAACATGGCGCTGTCGACCATCGCCCGCCTGGCCGCCGCCTTGGGATAGAATTTATCCAGCCCGTGCTTGTTGGACAGATACTGCATGATCGCGCAGCTCTCCCAGAGGGCGCCGCCGGGAAGGCCCTTGTCCTCGAGCATCGGCGTCAGGTGGGCCGGGTTCCTGGTAAGGAATTCAGGCGAACGCGTGGAGCCCCAGACGTCGCTTTCCGTGAAATCCAGTCCGGCGGCGCGAACGAAGACGCGCACCGCCATGTTGTTGACGCTCGGCTTCAGCACATTGAGATGCAGCGCGGGCTTCCTAGCGGGCTTCTTCGCAGCAGCCTTGACGGCCCTGGCGGGTTTGGCCGCCTTTGCCGACTTGCTCGCGCTGGCGGGTTTCGCGGATTTTGCCGGCGCCTTCTTTGCCGTGGCTTTCCGTGCAGTCCTGGTCGCAGTCTTTGCCATGTGTTCCTCCCTCGGGTTGCTTAGTACGGGTTCTTCGGCGAACGGTCGTCCGACAGGCTCGGACGCGATCGTTCGACCAGGTTCTGGATCGCGTCGGCAAGGTGCACTTCGGCGATCGCATAGTCGCCGCGCGCGACGCGGATCGTGTGCGCCTCCATCAGCACTTCGGCATGGGTGAAGCCATGCGGCGGCTCGAAGCGGTAACTGGCGAGTTCGACCAGGAGGCCGAGCGGATCCTCGAAATAGATCGAATCCATGAAGCCGCGGTCCTTGACGCCGCTGTGCTTGATCCGGCGCTTGTCCAGCCGCCCCACGGCCTGGAGGAAGGTCACGCGGGAGACGGAAAAGGCGATGTGATGGACAGAGCCGATGTCGGTCGACGTGCGCTGCGGGTCGGGCTTCCGGCCCTCGTCCGTGAAGACCGTTATCAGCCTTCCGTCGCCCGGATCGAAATAGAGATGGCTTTCGCTCGCCCTGTCGAGATTGGGCTGTTCGAAGATGAAAGGCATGCCGAGCACGCCTTCCCAGAAATCGATCGAGGTTTGCCTGTCCGCGCCGACCAATGTGATGTGATGCACGCCCTGGGATTGCAGCTTCTGCATGACGTCCTTCCCTAGTGCCTGACCAGCTTCGACTTGTATTCGCTGCGCTCGAGCGTTCCGAACGGCACGAGTTCCACGGCCGCCGAAAAAACCAGCCCGCCGCGCAGGCGCTCCCTTATCCTGTCGGCCAGCCCCATGTCCGGTTCGCCGTCCCGGGCAAGTTCGACCACTATCGGAAGGGGTGGCTCCTGCTTGACGCCTGCCGTCGCCGGCTTCACCAGGATAGCACCGCTGACGGCCGGCAGAAACGTGCCGACGATCTCGCGGATGGCCGACGGGAACACGTTGACCCCGCGCACGATCAGCATGTCGTCGGTGCGGCCGATGCAGCGAAGTCGAAGCGCCTTCCGCCCGCACGGGCAGGGCGAAGTCCATACCTCGACATGGTCGCGCGTGCGGAACCTGAGCAGCGGCGCGGCCTGGTGCCTCAAATGGGTCAGCACGAGTTCGCCGCGCGCGCCGTCCTCCAGTTCAAGCGCGGCCCCGCTGTCGGGGTCGATCAACTCGGCATGGACGAAGCCGCGCGCGCCGAGATGCATGCCGCGCTGCTCCTCGCACTCGCCCCACAGCGAGACACCGATGTCGCCCATGCCCATCGCTTCGGTGACTTTCGCTCCCCAGCCCGCTTCGAGCCTGGCTCGCATCGCCGGTTCGCCGCCGCCCGGCTCGCCCGCCACCAGCACCCGCTTGACGCTGGAATGCTCGAGATCGAAGCCGCGCTCGGCCGCCCATTCGATCAGATAGGACGCGTAGGAGGGCGTCATCACCACGGCCGTCGGCTTCAGGAGCCGGATTGCCGTCATCAACCGCTCGGTATTGCCGGTGCCGACCGGCACATGGCACAGGCCGAGCCTGTCGAATGCGGCCAGCGCAGCCCCCGCGACGAACGGGCCGGCGTTGTAGGTCGACACGATCGTCTCGCCGGCGGCGATCCCCGAAGCCGAATAGCTGCGGGCCGACGTCGTCACCCAATTGTCGAGATCCTGCAGTGTCAACGGGATGTAGCTCGGCGTCCCGGTGGTGCCGCTGGTCGAATAGATGCGGACCAGCCGGTCGGGCGGAACGGCGAGATGGGCGCCGATCGGGTTGTCCGCCGTGCAGCTTGCGCGGATTTCCTGCTTCTCGGTGAAAGGCAGGGCCGCGATCCGGTCCAGCCCGCCGATCGCATCGGCGGTCGCGAAACCGGCAACGGCCAGTTTCTCGCGGTAGAAAGGCGAACGGTCGATGAGATAGGCCATCTGGCAGCGGAAACTGGCGTCGTCCATCCGGGACTGGTCGGCGGTGGAGCGCGTCTCGACCTCGGGCTCAAGCATGCCCGGCTCCGTCCGGTTGGTATGCGACCGCCCCCTCCGCCGCGCCGGCCATCTCGAAGCCGATCGGGTTCTTCTGCTCTTCGGCCAGATGAGCCAGAAGGCTTGCGGTACGCGCCAGCAGCGGGATCGCCTTGATCATGGCCGCGGGGAAATCAAGATCGAGCAGTACCGCCGCGATCGGCATCGAGACGTTCATCACCAGCGGCTTGCCCCACACCTCCCTCACGGCTCTTTCGATGACGCGCGCCATGGCGACATGCCGTCCGGCCACGCCCCGTTCCTCCGCCAGCGCCAGGATGCGCGCGGCGCGCGGATCGACGGGCTTGTGGATCGGATGGCCGAAACCCGGGGCCTTGCCGCCGGCATCGCGTATGGCGCGGACCAGCGCCAGCGCCACCGCATCCGGCTCGCCGCCCGACGCGACCTTTGCATCGGCCTCGATCAACAACCTGCCGCAGAGTTCGGACGTGCCGAGGATGACCGGCCCGGCGCCCAGAATGCCCGCGGCGACCGCCCCCTGCAGCGAGCCGGGATCGGCCGCCAGCGTCATGCGCGCCGCCTGCACCGTCGGCACCAGTCCGTGCTCGGCGATGGCCACCAGCAGGAGGTCCAGGAAGAAGCGCTGCTCCTCGCTCGCTTCCTTGCCGGTGAGAAGAAGGAAGAAATAGTCGGTGAAGCCGATCCGTCCCATGAGATCGGATGTCAGGCTGCGGCCGCGTACCTCTATCCGGTCGGGACGCACATCGCAGATGCCGGAGACCGCCCGCCTGCCCTTGCCGATCTGCATCGCCCCTCCCCGACGCCGGAGTTTCGGGAACGCGTTATTGGATGTCGCGCTTTCCGGCATGCTAGTTCAACTGCAGTTCACGGACCAGATGAAAAGGTGCATCGGCTCGGCCGGGGCAAGCGCCGGGTTTTGTACCGGAACTGGATCACGTTCGGCCGCGGCCGCTCAACCGTCGGCGCATCACGGCAGTCGCTCGAGCCGTTCCGCCAGCCGCTCCTTCGACAACACCGTCACAATCCCGTTTCCAAGCGTGACGAGACCCTCCCGGCGCAGGCGCGCCAGGGTTCGCGTGACCGTTATGCGGGAGGCGCCGATGATCTCCGCCATCTGCGCGTGCGTGAGCTGGATCGAGCGATCCCCATAGCTGACGAACCGCAGCAGGAGGTTCAAGAGCGCGCCTTCATGCGACCGCCGCGCCGTCATGGCCAGTTTGGGAATGAGCGACCGCTGCTTCGAGCTCATGATCTTGATGAGGACGATGGCGAGCCGAGGGTCGGCGGCCATCGCGCTGGCTACCTGGTCGGCGTGAAATTCCACCAGCCTGGCCGCCGACAGGGTTTCCGCGGTGATCTGGCGCGGTTGCCGGTCGAAAGCCGACCCCTCTCCAAAAAGAGAGCCCGGACCCATGATCTCCAGCACGAGAACGGCGCCGCTCTGGTGGTAATAGGTGGCCTGCACCGCCCCTTTTTCGACAAGGTAGAAATAAGGGGATATCGATTCCTGCGAATATATCTGGACGCCGGCCGGCAGCGTGACTGAACGGCCGGCGGGCGCAATCTCGCGCCACATCCGGATCAGCGGCGAGGCAATCGACCAGGTGGGAGAAACGTGCCTCGCCAATTCTTCGTCCTCGCGCCTTCGCCGGGCGCCGGGCGACTTCTCCACTCCCGCGCCGCCCGTTGATGTAGCAGATGATACCGAATGCGGCCACGGGACAGGCGAGAGTGCGCCGGGGAACGGTGGGCAGTAATTGGGAGGCCGGACGGTGGCGGCAGGTGAGGCTCTTCCGAAGAACCGCGGCTTTGTTTCGCGGCTGTCGGCACATGACATCGTCAGGATGATCGCGAGGCGAGAACTCGGGATCGAAGAAATGGTCCGCGACGTGCTCCATGACATCGAGGCCGTCGAACCCCTCCTCAACTGCTTCGTAGCCTTCTATCCGGACCACGTTCTGGCGCAGGCGGCCGAGCTCGAACGCCGGATGGCGAGGGACCCGTCTTCCATCGGTCCGCTCGGCGGCCTGCCGATACCGGTGAAAGACCTGATTGCCGCTGCCCGCTATCCGACGACGTTCGGTTCGAAGCCGTTCCGGGAGAACCGGACGGACGCCGATGCTCCCGCCGTCGAGCGCATCCTTTCCAGGCAGGCGATCCTCTTCGGCAAGACGACGACGAGCGAGTTCGGCTGCAAGGCGACGGGCTTCAGCCCGCTCACGGGCCATACCCGGAACCCGTGGAACCCCTCGCTTACACCCGGCGGGTCGAGTTCCGGATCGGCGGCGGCGGTAGCAGCAGGGCTGGTGCCCGTCGCGCTCGGCACCGACGGCGGCGGCTCTGTCCGCATTCCGGCCGCGCTCACCGGGATCGTCGGTTTCAAGCCGACATTCGGACGGGCGCCGGTCCATCCGGTTTCCGCCACCCCGACCGTCGGACATATCGGGGTGCTGGCGCGCAATGTCCGCGACGCAGCGCTGATCGTCGACGCCATCACCGGTTATGACGCCCGCGATCCCTATGCCGTCCCGCTTCCGCCCACCGCTGGACTGGCCGCCTGCGGACGAGCGATCGGCCGTCCCAGGATCGCCTACAGTCCGACGCTCGGCTATGCGCGCCCCGAGGCGGGCGTCCTGCGTACGGTGGGAGAGGCGGTGGAATGCCTTGCGGCCCTCGGTTGCGAGGTCACCGTCGTGGATGCGGTTTTCGACGATCCGGCAGATATCTGGGAGAGCGAGTTCTACACCGACCTGGCCGTGAAGCTCGGCGACCAGCTTTCCACCCGAAGAGACGAAATGGACGGCGACGTCGTCTCCAAGCTGCAACACTATGCCGGCCGCGACCTCCTTTCGCACCGGCAGCTTGCCTTGAAGCGCTATCGGCTGCGCGACCAGGTGAGGACGCTGTTCGCAAGGTTCGACTTCGTCGTGACGCCGACGCTGCCTGTCGTCGCCTTTCCGGTGGAGCGTACGTCGCCCGCCGGCTACCGGGCGGACGATCTCGTCGCCTGGGCCTCCTACACCTATCCGTTCAACCTGACCGGCCACCCCGCCATTTCCTTGCCGGCCGGCCTTTCGGACGGACTTCCGACGGGATTGCAAATCGTCGGCGGTCCGTTCGAGGAAGAGCGACTGTTTGCGCTCGCCGCCGCCTATGAAGAGGCGCGGCCATGGCCGTTGCTCAACCGGCAATAGAGAAGGTCCGGGCCTGTCGCAGGAAAGAGCTCCGCTCCAACGCATCAGCGATGTTTTGCCCGCCGCGCGGGGGGCAACCGCGCGGCGGGCTTTCACGGCTTCAGGCGGCTCGCTCCCGCGTGAAAAGCCTGCTCACGGGAGCATCACGCCAGGCAGTGATCTCCCCCTTGCGCACGCGCTCGCGGCCGTAGACCAGCCAGCACACATCCACCTCGCCGATATATTCCTCGATCCGGAACCGGCCGGGATATTGATCGGCCAGGTCGGTTGTGGTGAAGCCCGAATCGTATTTTCCGGCGAGCAGGCCGGCGGCGACGGCGCTGTTGGATATTTCCGTCGTGATCGTCGACCACCGGCTCTGATCGAAATAGCCGGCCGTGGCAATCATGTAGCCGAGCGACCGGGGCGTCTCCACATCGCTGCGCGTGAGCACGCCCATCGGCCTGGTGGGCCCGATGAAGCTGTCTACCAGGAAGATTTCCCGATGGAACTTCTCGATCGTTATCGCCACTTCCGGATGGGCGCAAACCTGCGTGAAGAAGTCGATCTTCCCGCCGCGCAGTAATTCGAGGGCCTCGCTGTAGGTCTCGAAAAAGGAAAGCTCGGCATGCGGCAATCCATGAAAGCGCAGATACGCTCTCGTCGCCTTTTCGTGGTTGCTGCCCGCCGGGCCTAGCGTCGCTATCCGCATCATTCCTGATCCTTCTCCGTGGTCTTGGGATTTCAGTCGACGTAGGCGTTGGCGAAACTGCTCACCACGCCGGTGCCACCCGTCACCAGGTCGTGCACGCGCACGTTGGTGATGGTGACGAACTTCATCTCCATGATCCAAAGCACCGGCAGGTCGTCGTAGAGGATGTGCTGGATCTTCGAGTAGATTTCCTGCCGCTTCGCCGGGTCCGCTTCCTGGGCGCCTTCGCTGAAAAGCTTGTCGATCTCGGGGTTCGAGTAGCCGCTCTCGTTGCTGAACGGCACGCCCTTCTTGATGTTGTCGCTGGTGTAGGTGCGGCCGACGCGGACGGCGGGGTCGGCATACTGGTAGCCGTAGGTGAAGGTCGTCTGATAATCCCAGTCGGCGAACTTCTTCCGCCACCCCGCGACATCGGCGCCCTTGAGCTCGACCGCGATCCCGACCTTCGCCAGCGCTTGCTTGACGTATTCGGCCATGCGGGTCCACACCTCGCCATAGGGAAGCGGCATCATCTCGATCCTGGCGCGGACGCCGTTCGCATCCGGCTTCAGGCCCATCTCGTCCAGCAGTTCCGTCGATTTCTTGGGATCGTAGGCGTAGGGCTTCATCGACTTGTCGAAATAGAGCGTCGAATGCGCCAGCGGGCCGACCGCCACCTCGCCGAGGCCGTTCCAGATGTTGTCCTTGATGAATTCGCGATCGATCGCATACATCATCGCCTTGCGGAAGCGCGGATCGCTGAGCGGCTTCTGCCGGTTGTTCACCTCGATCCACATCATCGGCGACAGGTACTCGTAGCCCTTGGTGCTCACCTTGAGCGTGGGGACCTTCCGCAAGCGGGGTATGTCGAAGACCTCGATGTCGTTGAAGCTGGTGGCGTCGATCTCGCCGTTCTCCAGCGCCGCGGCGCGCGAGGCCGAGTCGGGGATGACGACGAAATAGAGGGCGTCGAGGTAGGGCTTGCCCTTCTGCCAGTAGTTCGGATTGCGCTTCAGCTTGATGTATTCGCCGTGCTTCCACTCATCGAGCATGAAGGGACCGGTGCCGACCGGGTTCGCGTTCTTCGGGCTGTTGCGGAAATCCTTTTCGTCCTTGTAGACGTGCTCGGGGATGATCGGCGCCTGCTCGGCCGAGAAGCTGTAGAGGAATGCCGGCTTGGGCGACTTGAGCTTGAAGGCGACTTCCGTCGGCGAGACCGCCGTCACGGACTCGACGTTGGCCATGTAGTTGCGCACCCCGACATTGGTCTCCGGGAGGAACTTGGTGAAAGAGAAGACGACGTCTTCGGCGCTGAAGGGCGCGCCGTCGCTCCATTTGACGCCGTCCTGCAGCTTGAAGTCGTAGGTAAGGCCGTCGGCGCTGACGGTCCACGACTTAGCGAGGCTCGGCTCGGGCTTGAGGTCGAAGGAATAGTCCAGCAGTCCCTCGTAGATCTTGCTGCCGACGATCTGGACCGGCGTCTGCGGGTTCACCGCGACCATGAGCGTCGGAGGCTCGGGATTGATGGCCATTTTGAGCGTGCCGCCATGCTTGGGCTCGGCGAACCCCGTCGTGGCGAACGAAAATGCTGCAAGTGCCGTCAGGGCGCCCGCGATCAGCGGGCCGACGGATCGTGAATGCGGCTTCATTGCGTTGTCTCCTTCCCTTTTTGTCTTTTGGATGCCTGCGTTTCTCCGCGCCGGCGCTCGCCAGGAATGGAGGCGATGAGGCGGGCGGTATAGGGATGCCGGGGTGCGGCGAAGATCTGCTCCGGCCGACCTTCCTCGACCAGTTCGCCGCGCAGCATGACGGCCACGCGGTCGCAGATGCGGGCCGCGACCCTGAGGTCATGCGTGATGAAAAGCACGGTCAGCTGGAGCCGGCGGCGCAAATCCGCGATAAGGTCGAGGATCTGCGCCTGGATGACGACGTCGAGCGCCGAGACCGCCTCGTCGGCGATGAGGACGTCCGGCTTCGTGGCCAACGCCCTGGCGAGCGAAATGCGCTGACGCTGGCCGCCGGAGAATTCATGCGGAAAGCGCTCCATCGCCGCGGCGTCCAGCCCCACCAGTTCGAGAAGCCTTGCGGCTTCCTGCCTGGCGCCGGCGCGATCGGTGCCGGCTTCGAGGACGGTGCGGAGGATCGTGCCGACGGTCTGGCGCGGATTGAGCGAGCCGAAGGGGTCCTGGAAGACCATCTGCACGCGGGGCCGGAAGGCGCGCAGGGCCCGGCCGTCGAGTTCGGCCATGTCGGTGCCGTCGACCAGGATCCGGCCGCCGTCCGGCCGCTCCAGCCGGACGATCAGGCGCCCGAGCGTCGACTTGCCGGACCCGGATTCGCCGATGATCCCGAAAATCTCGCCGCGGTTCACCGTCAGGTCGATGTTGCGCACCGCGTCGATGGCAATGTTCCGGCCAAACAGCCCCGAGCGCCGGGTAAAGCGCTTGGCGACGCCCTTTATCTCCAGCGCCGGCGTCGAGGGTCCCTCCCCCTTCCGGCTCGCATTCACGTGCAGGTGCGGCACGGCCGCGATCAGGCGGCGGGTATAGGGGTGGGAAGGCCGGTCGAGGACATCGGGGGCGGCGCCCGATTCGACCTGAACCCCCTTCTCCATGACGATGACGCGGTCGGCAATCTCGGCGACGACCCCGAAATCGTGCGTCACGAACAGGACCGCCGTTCCATAGGCCTTCTGCATGTCCTTCATGATCGACAGGATCTGTGCCTGGGTTGTGACGTCGAGCGCGGTGGTCGGTTCGTCGGCGATCAGCAGGGCCGGCCTGAGCGCCAGCGCCATCGCGATCATCACGCGCTGGCGCTGTCCGCCGGACAATTGCATGGGATAGGCCCGCAGCGTCGCCGCCGGATCGGGCAGCCGGACCTGTTCGGCAAGCTCGCGAAGCCGATCGCCGATCGCGCGCCGGTCCGTCATGCCGTGCGCGCGCATCACCTCGGAAATCTGGTCGCCGACCCGCATCAGCGGGTTGAGCGCCGTCATAGGCTCCTGGAACACCATCGACAGCTTGCTGCCGCGAAGACGACGGAAGCCGGCTTCCGAGAGCGCCTGCAACTCCTCGCCATCGAGCAGGATACGGCCGCCGAGCAGGCGCAGATTCGCCGGCAGCAGGCCCATCAGGGCATGGGCGACGACCGATTTGCCCGAGCCGGATTCGCCGACCATGCAAAGGGTCTCGCCTGGCGCAAGCGAAAAGCCGATGTCCTCGACCGCATGCGCGCGCTGGCCCGAGGGCGGCAAGGCGACGGTCAGCCCCTCGACCTTCAGCACCTCGGTCCTCATTTGTAGGCCCTCAGCGCGCTTCGCGGGTTGAGCGCTTCATTCAGCGCTTCGCCGACGAAATTGATGGCGAGCACGGTCAGGAAGACCGCAAGGCCGGGCACGACGCTGACCCACCATGCGGTGCGCAGCGCCGTGCGGGAGGCGCCCACCATATAGCCCCAGCTCATCAGGTTGGGGTCTCCCAGGCCGATGAAGCTTATCGCCGCCTCGAGCAGGATCGCGGTCGCGACCATCAGCGACGCCATCACGACGACCGGACCGAGGGCGTTCGGAAGGATCTCCTTGAAGACGATCGAGGTATGGCTGCGGCCCGCCAGCACGGCGGCCTCGACGAACTCGCGGTTGCGCAGGCTGAGGAATTCGGCGCGGACCAGCCGCGCCACCGGCGGCCAGCTGACGACGGAGATGGCGATGATGATGGAGGTGATGCTCGGCGTGAGGATGGCGACGAGCACCAGCGCCAGCATGAAATGAGGCACCGTCTGGAACAGCTCCGTCAGCCGCATCAGCGCGTCGTCGACCAGGCCGCCGCTATAGCCGGCGATCGCACCAATCAGCATGCCGAGCAGGAACGGCAGCGCCGTCGCGACGATGCCGACTAGGAGCGACACACGAGCGCCGTAGAAAATGCCGGCAAGGACGCTGCGGCCGATCGTGTCGGTTCCCAGAAGGAAACCCTTGGTGAAGGGAGGCACGACCGGCGGCCCGACCACCTCCCATGGGCCGCCGGGAAACAGAAGCCTCGCCGACAGGGCCATGCCGAGGACGAGCACCAGCACGATCACGGATAGGACGAAGATCCAGTCGCGCCTTGGGAGGGAGGCCAGCACGCGTCTCATGTGCGCGCCGCCGTGCGAGGATCGATCAGCACATAGAGGCCGTCCACCACGAGGTTGGCCAGCACGACCAGGATCGACGTGACGAAGAAGACGGCCAGCAGCGTGTTGTAGTCGCGCTGCAGCACCGCGTTGAAAGCCAGCAGCCCGAGGCCCGGCCAGCCGAAGATCGTCTCGACGATGATCGTGCCGCTGAGAAGCTGGCCGACCTGCACGCCTGCCAGCGTCAGGATCGGGAGGACGGCGTTGCGCAGCGCATGCACGAAAAGGATGCGCGCCCGGCCGATGCCCTTGGCCCGCGCGGTCTTGATGAAATCCATGTCGAGCGTTTCGACCATGCTGGCGCGGGTCATCCGTGCGTAGAGCGCAAGGTAGAACAGGGTCAGGGTCAGCACCGGCAGGACAAGGTGCTTCAACCGGTCGAGAAGCGTCGGCAGGCCCGAGTCGGGCCCGGCGATGGTCGTCCTGCCGAAGGCGGGAAGCCAGTCGAGTTCGACCGAGAAGACGAGAACGAGAAGCAGACCCACCCAGAAGAGCGGGGTAGCGTAGAAGACGAGCGAGAAGGCGGTTGCGGCGCGGTCCCAGACGCCGCCACGGTTCACGGCCGCTACCGTGCCGAGCAGCACGCCCGCAAAGAGTGCCAGCACGAACGCCGACGCCGTTATCTCCAGCGTCGGGGGCAGCCTCTCCCAGATGATCTGGCTGACGGGCCTGCGCTCGCGATAGCTCATGCCGAAGTCGAGAACCGCCAGCTTCTTCAGATAGATGCCCAGTTGCACCGGCATCGGCTCGTCAAGACCGAAATCGCTGCGCAATTGCTGAAGGTAGATGGCGTCGGCATCGCCCGACTGTCCGGCGATCACGGTGGCCGGATCGCCCGGCGCGATGCGTATGAGAAAGAAGTTCATGATCGCCACGGCAAGGACGATCAGAAACGCCTTGAGTATCCTCCCCAGAATGTAGCGGGCCGTCCGCATCAGCCATCAACCCCGAACGTGCCCCGCGGACCCGGTGTCAGGCGCCCGGCACGACAACCCTTTTTCGCGACGAATCCTTCCGGCACGGCTGCCCCATTCCACGCTTTCGGACCCGTCCAAGGCCATTGCATGAGAGAGAGCTTAGTCACTGGCAGCCCGGAGCGAAGTATCACATGATACAACATTTCGGCTTCGGCTTACCGGCCCGTCAGCGCTTGTCCGTGACGGCGGCGGTTCGGCGGCCCACCATTACCCGCCGGCCTGAGCGGCGGTCCGGAACCGATGCTTCAGACCTCCAGCCATTCGCGCCGGATGTCCGCGTTCGCCGTCAGGTCGGCCGGCGTCCCTTCGAACACGATGTGGCCGTGCCCCATCACATAGACGCGGTGGGAAATGCGCAAGGCGATGACGAGCCGCTGTTCGACAAGGAGGATGGAGATGCCGCGCCCGGCGATTTCACGCAGAAGCTCGCCGATGCGCTCGACCATCTGCGGCGAAAGCCCTTCGGTCGGCTCGTCTATCATGATCAGGTCCGGATCGCCCATCAGCGTGCGGCAGATGGTCAGCATCTGCTGCTCGCCGCCGGAGAGCGCCCCGCCCGGCGCGTCGGCGCGTTCGCGCAGTTGCGGGAACAGGCGGTACGTCTCCTCGATGCTCCAGCGCCCGCCCCTCTGGCCCGGCTTCACGCCGAGGAGCAGGTTCTGCGCCACCGTGAGCGAGGGGAAGATGGCGCGTTCCTCCGGGACGTAGCCGATGCCGAGACGGGCGATGTCGTGCGGTTTGCGTCCCCCGATCCGCTGGCCCTTGAACACCACTTCCCCTTCCGGGCGGGGATCGCCCATGATCGCCTTGAGCGTCGTCGATCGCCCGACCCCGTTGCGTCCCAGGATGCTGACGATCTCGTTGTCGCCGATATCGAGATCGACGCCCTGGAGGATGTGGCTCTTGCCGTAATATGCGTGGAGGCCACGGACGCTCAGCATCAGGCCGCCTCGGTGCCGAGATAGGCCAGTTGCACTTCGGCGTTGGCCTTGATGCGTTCGGGCGTGTCCGACGCGATGACCTGGCCGTAGACGAGCACGGAGATACGGTCGGCAAGGTCGAAGACGACGCCCATGTCGTGTTCGATCATCAGCAATGTCCTGTTCTCGCTCACCTTACGTATCAGGGAGACGATGCGGTCGGTCTCGGCGCGGCTCATGCCGGCCGTCGGTTCGTCGAAGAGGAGCACGTCGGCGCTGCCGGCGATGGTCAGGCCGATCTCGAGCGACCGCTGCTCCGCATAGGTGAGCACGCCCGCCGGCGTGCGCCAGCGATCGAGAAGGTTGATCTCCGTCAGGATCTCCTCGGTGCGCCGGCGGGCGTCTGCCAGCCGCTCGATATTTCTCCAGAAGGAATATCTGTAGCCCATCGCCCACAAGGTCGCGCAGCGCACGTTTTCCCACACGCTGAGGCGCGGAAAGATGTTGGTGACCTGGAAGCTGCGCGACAGGCCGCGCCGGTTGATCAGTTGCGGCGCCATGCCGCCGATCTCCTCGCCGCGCAGGCGGATCGAGCCGCCGCTCGGCCGGTAATGCCCGCTGATCAGGTGGAAGAGCGTCGACTTGCCGGCGCCGTTGGGTCCAATCACCGCATGGCGCTCGCCCGTCCCGACCGCCAGATCGACGCCGCGTATGATCTCCATCGGGCCGAACTGCTTGCGCAGGCCTGCAAGTTGAAGAACGGGGACGTGGTCGGAACGGGTCATCGGCGAAGGCCTTCCTGCACCGCGTCGCCGTAAACCTGGCCGACCTTGCGCGCGCCGCGCAGGAAAAGCCATCCTCCTCCCCCCAGCAGGACGATGGCCGCCAGCCAGGGCAACGGCGCGCGGGCGTTCAGAGGCACGTAGAGGAACGACATCTCCGATCCGCCCACCGACAGCCTGTAGGTCATCTCGACCATCAGGCTGAACCCGGCCAGCGCCACCAGCGCCGGGACGACCGCCAGCGGATAATAGAGGGAGACGCGGCCAAGGTTTCCGGCGCGGATGAGCGGCTCCTGCAGCGTCAGAAGCCCCGCTATGCCGTTCGGCGCGAACATCACCACGGCGATGAAAAGCAGGCCGAAATAGAGCTGCCAGACATCCGTGATGTCGCTCAGCGTGAACTGGAGATAGGTGACGAGGATGGCGCCGATCACGGGGCCGGCGAAATTGCCGATGCCCCCGATATAAGTCATCAGGATGACGGAGCCCGATTCCGCCGCGCCCAGCTGCGCGGAATTCATGATCTCGAAATTGATCGCCGCCAGCGCTCCGGCGATGCCGGCGAAAAGGCCGGAAAGGCTGAACGCGATGAAACGGACGGTCTGGGTATTGTAGCCGATGAACCGCGCGCGCTCGGGGTTCTCGCGCACGGCGTTGCAGATACGGCCGAAGGGCGTGCGGGTGAGCGCGTACATCGCCGCCATCGATACGAAGCACCAGGCGCCGATCAGGTAATAGACCTCGATCTGCGGACCGAAGGTCAGGCCGAACGGCTGGATGAGATCGGTGCGGTCGGTGCTGATGCCTTCCTCGCCGCCGAAGAAGGAGCGCAGGATGAGCGCGCTGGAGGCGACCAGTTCGCCGATGCCGAGCGTGATCATGGCGAAGGCAGTGCCGGCGCGTCGCGTCGCCACCGCGCCGACGACGATGCCGAAGACGAGGCCCGCAAGCGCCCCGACCAGTGGAAAGGCTATTAGCGGCATCGGCGCCTCGCCGCCGGAGAGCGCGTTCATGAGGTGGACGGCGAAGAAGCCACCGAGGCCGAAGAAGACGGCGTGGCCGAAGGAGAGCAGGCCCGTCTGCCCCAGCAGCATGTTGTAGGAAAGGGCGAAGACGATCATCGTGCCCATGACGCTCATCATGGAGAGCGCGAGGCCCGAACTGAAGATGTGCGGCAGGGCCGCGATCACGATGGCGAGCGCGATCCAGATGCCGTAGGCAGCCAGGAAGGATCCGCGCCCGGCGTCGGGCACGGGCGCGGCCGGGGCATCCGAGGCCCGGCTCATGTCTCGCGCGTTCCCATGAGGCCGCGCGGCCGGAAGATCAGGATCAGCACCAGAAGCAGATAGGGAAGGATGGGGGCGACTTGCGCCACCGTCACGTTCCAGATGTCGCTGAGATAGGTCTGCAGCGCGCCGGCACTCGCCGAGGAGCCGAACAGATCGGCGAGCGAGGCGTTCGAGGCCACGGCGAAGGTCTGCAGGAGGCCGATCAGGAGCGAGGCGATGAAGGCGCCGCCGAGCGAGCCTAGCCCGCCCACGACCACCACCACGAAAAGGATCGGGCCGAGCAGACCGGCCATGTTCGACTGCGTGACCAGCGCCGGGCCGGCGATGACTCCGGCGACGGCGGCGAGCGCCACGCCGACGCCGAAAACCAGCATGAAGACGCGGTCGACATTGTGGCCGAGCATGGCGACCATGCCGGGGTGGCTGAGGGCGGCCTGCACGACAAGGCCGATCCGCGTCCGCTTGATGACAAGCAGAAGCACCAGGAAGATGGCGACCGAGATCAGGAGTTCGAACATCTTGAAGGCCGGATATTCCGTGCCGAAGACGGTGAAGGCCGGGAAATCGAGCGACCGCGGCACTTCGTAGTCCACCGGCAGCTTGCCCCAGACCATCTCGACGGCCTGCTGGATCACGTAGGTGAGCCCGAAGGTGAACAGGAGTTCGGCGACATGTCCATGGCGGTGCACGCGGCGCAGCCCATATCGCTCGACCGCCATGCCGATCAGCCCGACCAGCAGCGGCGCGATGACGAGGCCCGGCCAGAAGCCGACGCGCCGGCTGATCTCGAAGCCGAAGAAGGCGCCGAGCATGTAGAAGCCGGCATGGGCGAAATTGAGCACGCCCATCATCGAGAAGATGACGGTCAGGCCGCTGGCCATGAGGAACAGCAGCATGCCGTAGAGGATGCCATTGAGCGTCGAGATGAATACGATCTCAAACAACGGTCCGGTCCACCCCGTATCGCATGGTCAAGACAGGAAACGGTCCTCCGGCGGAGAAGCCGCGCCGGGGAAACTACCCCGGCGCGCCATCCGCCGCTACTTGGGACGCTTCATCTTGCAGGTGGTTTCGGTGATCGTGTCCTTGACCGGGACCTGCGCCACTTCCTTCCAGCCCCAGCCCGTGTTCTCCTCGTCGAACTCAGTCTTGGTATCGACCGGCTCGAGGGTGGAGATGTAGAGCGGCTGGAAGAACTGGTGGTCGTCGGCGCGCATGAAGCCTTCGTCGCCGCTCGAGAAGGTCTTGTATTTCATGCCTTCTAGCTTCGGGGCGAACTTGGCCGGATCGTCCGACTTGGCCTCCTCGATCGCCTCGAAAAGCATGCCCGTCAGGTTGAAGAGGCGCGGATAGTAGACGGGCTCCTTCGGATAGGCCTCCATGTAGGCCCTGATCGTCTCCTGGGCCGGCTTGTAGTCGATATTGTTGATGCCCTCGGTGATCTGGAACACCTGGTCGGCGAGGCCTGCCTGCTTGACGGCTGTCGGGCCGCCCGCGCCGCCGGCGTAGAAGGTGTACCATTTGACCTTGAGGCCGGCGTCGGCAGCTGCCTTGATCAGGAGCGCGAGGTCCTGGCCCCAATTGCCGGTAATGACGGTGTCCGCCCCGGAAGCCTTGATCTTGGCGACATAGGGAGAGAAGTCCGTCACCTTGACCAGCGGATGGAATTCGTTGCCGACGATCTGGACGTCGGGGCGCTTCTCCTTGAGCATCTTCACCGCGGTGTCGGCGACCGAGTGGCCGAAGGAATAGTCCTGGTCGATCAGGTAGACCTTCTTGAGGTCCTTCTGGCCTTTCAGATAGTTGGTCAGCGCCTCGAGCTTGATGTTGACGGCCGCGTCCCAGGCGAAATGCCAGTAGCTGCATTTCTCGTTGGTCAGGATCGGGTCGATGGCCGCGTAGTTCAGATGAATGACGTTCTTGTCGGGGTTGCGTTCGTTGTACTTCCTCAGGAAGTCCTCGATCGCCACGGCCACCGACGAGCCGTTGCCCTGGATGATGATCCGGATGCCCTGGTCGATCGCCTTCTGCACCTGGACAAGGCTCTTCTGCGGGTTGACTTCGTTGTCGAAGGGAACGACCTCCAGCTTCTCGCCGTTGACGCCGCCCTTGGCGTTGATCCTCTCGGCGATGAATCTGAGCTGGTTCAGGCCGATCTGGCCGATACTGGCGCCACCGCCCGAGAGCGGGTCGACATAGGCGAGCTTGAGCGTGCCCTCGGCCGCCGCCGGCATGGCGGACAGGCCAAGGATGGACAGCGCGGCCGCCGCCAAGGCAAGTTTCTTCGTCATTGAACTCCTCCACATTGCTGCGCCCGCTCGTTTCGGCAAGCGGGCCGGCTCCCTGCTGAAGGCGCCTGCCGTCGGGCGCCCGGTCGTTCCCCGCCTCAATTCCTCGGGAAACATTCTCCCCCGGCTGGACTACGAGACCAATTTCCCTCCCTGGCCGGTTGTCGATGCATGTCCGTTGCGAGGATGGGGGCCGGCGGAGGGCGATGCCGCGGCCACGCTCGCGAGCTCGCGCTCGGCCTGGACGAAACCGTAGGCGGGGACGATCTCCTCCGTCCGGTCCCCGATCTCGTCCCACGCCGCGATGACGCCGTCGGCCGCATGCCCGCCGCCGCCAATCCGGGCTCCCTTCGTCAGGGTCACGTTGGCGCGCGCGAAATGGCCCGCTCCGGCGCACAATATGGCCCGCGTCGGCGCGTCGTCCCCGACCAGGGCCACGAGACCCGGGCTCACCAGTTCCGGCGCCAGCTTTTCCAGCGCATCGGGCGAGAGTATATCGTCGGTCATCCGCGTAGTGGCGGTGGGTGTTGATTTCCGCCGAGAACTGACCCGGGATTGGGCGGTTTTTCCATTGAGAAGTGACCCATGTTTGAACCCACCCCTGCTGGCTGATCGCAGGGGACATTGGAGTGATAGACATGGCGTTACTGAG